>Ga0209276_100013_pt1 | contig 538896 bp, 469 predicted proteins | sample DewCreD2012metaG_3_FD_185473 | JGI IMG/M metagenome (GOLD analysis project Ga0209276, IMG submission 185473) | Hot spring sediment bacterial and archeal communities from British Columbia, Canada, to study Microbial Dark Matter (Phase II) - Dewar... ...
GCACCTGTGCCGGTTCCCGCCTCGACGGGTCGCTTCCCTTTCGGGTCGCTACTGCCGGCATGTCAAGCCCAGGTAAGGTTCTTCGCGTTGCATCGAATTAAACCACACGCTCCGCTGCTTGTGCGGGCCCCCGTCAATTCCTTTGAGTTTTAGCCTTGCGGCCGTAGTCCCCAGGCGGGGCGCTTCACGCGTTAGCTTAGGCCCGGAGCGGGTCGATCCGCCCCTGACCGAGCGCCCATCGTTTAGGGCGTGGACTACCGGGGTATCTAATCCCGTTCGCTCCCCACGCTTTCGCGCCTCAGCGTCAGCAGCCGCCCAGGCAGCCGGCTTCCCCACCGGAGTTCCGTCGGAGCTCTACGCATTTCACCGCTTCTCCCGACGTTCCGCTGCCCTCTGCGACCCTCAAGCCAGACCGTATCGAACGGCTTCCCCAGGTTGAGCCTGGGGCTTTCACGCCCGACGCGCCTGGCCGCCTACACGCCCTTTACGCCCAGTGAATCCGGATAACGCTCGCGTCCTACGTGTTACCGCGGCTGCTGGCACGTAGTTCGCCGACGCTTGCTCCCCAGGTACCGTCTTCCTCGGCAGTCCCCCTGCCGGGTACTTCTTCCCCGGGAACAGGAGTTTACACCCCGCAGGGCGTCATCCTCCACGCGGCGTTGCTGCGTCAGGCTCTTCGCCCATTGCGCAAGATCCCTTCATGCTAAACCCCGTAGGGCTCTGGACCATGTCTCAGTCCCAGTGTGGCCGGACATCCTCTCAGACCGGCTACCGATCCTCGCCTTGGTGAGCCGTTACCCCACCAACTAGCTAATCGGACGCAGGCCCCTCCGCCGGCCGGAGCACGCCTCGCAGCGGCTGTCACCAGCCTACTGCAGCCCGTACCCCTTTCCTTGCCTGGGCCCTCGCCCGGCAAGTCTATGCGGTATTAGCCGGCCTTTCGGCCGGGTATCCCCCACCGGCGGGTAGGTTGCCCACGCGTTACGCACCCGGACGCCGCTGGACGGAAAGTGCCGCCGCTCCCTTATCGGGAGCCAACGGTTCCTTCCGCCCCGCTCGACTCGCATTGATCAGGCACGCCGCCAGCGTTCATCCTGAGCCAGGATCAAACTCTCCACCACTGCGTATGCTTTTCGCAAGGTGTAGCAAGCCTGCCGTCCGGCCAATAACATCGGCCGGACACCCTGGCTGTCTGGACGGACCGGACTCGCTTGGCTCGTTCGCCTTGCCGCCATCCGGCGACAAAGGCTCTCGACGCGGGCCGTTCCTACCACTCTTCAGTTGTTAAGGTCGCTCCAGTTGAGGGCGCTGCTCACACCGCCACCCTGCAGCGTGTGCACAGAGGGCGACCATGAGCAGGCCCCGTTATAATACCACACGCCGCTCAGGCTTGCAAATTGCACCGGATCGCCGCGCGCCTGGACAGAGCAGGCACTCCTGCCTGCTCGTGCCGGGGGTGCGACGCCATGGTCTCTGCCGCGCAGCCTCGCGCGCATGCCATTCTCTCTGCCCAGCGCATAGCCCTTTGCTGCGGGTCATCCCTGCGGTCGAGGACCATGCCAGGAGGCATGCCCGGCCGTCAAGTAGACACGAGCACCCGTCTCCGCCCCTGCAGGTTCACCCCACTGAGGAAGCGTGCATGGCCTGCCGCTCTCCAGGGCTGTTCGTCACAGGGAGTGCCGGAGCGATCTCGAGTATGACATACTCCAGCGGATCTAGGGCGATCGAGAGGCCGCCGGAGGCAAGTTCACTACCGGACTGGTACAGCGCAGCCCCGCTCTCCGGATTGCCTATCCGATACCACTGCGTGGGCTCCCAGCCGAGCGCGGCGAGGTTCACACGCCAGGTCGCATTGAGCCGCTCGCGCAGGCTCGTGTTCGCCAGCACAAGGATCCCATGGCCGTCGCGGTGATACAGTGCCCCTTTGAGCTCAGGGTGGCCTGAACTCACCGCTCCGCTAAACGCATGGGCACACTCGTAGTCATGTAACGGGAAACAGCTGAGGCGGCTGAAGTAGCGCAAGATCTCATCCTGATAAGGCGATGGCCGGCTGCCGTCTGCCCACGGGAACATGCCCAGAACCGCCACCTGCACAATGCGATGGCGGATGCGGAGCTCGGGATCGTCAACGGCCGCAGGCGGAGACGGCGCGTGCAGCACTCCTTCTCCCAGTACGCTCATGAGCGGGAACTCCTCCACGCGTCGCAAGCTGCCTGGACACGCCGGCTCTTCGGCATCGAGGATAATGTCCGCGTAGTTTTGGAGAACGATGCTCGGCGCAGCCTCCTGCTGGTGCAGGACGAGCGTTCCCGCCGGCCCAAGGAGCTCGCGCGCCCACTCGAGCAGGAGCACGAGCTCGTCCATCCCGGTATGCATGGCGGCGTTGTGTCCGCGGTTGCAACATGGTACGGCTAGGGCATCCTGGAAAGCTACACCGGCACCACCGCACTGTTCCACCGTGCGCTGCACCCACGTCTTCAGGTGCTCAAGCCAGCCTGATGCAAGACAGGGCTCGACGGCCGCATGGCCGGTCACGTCCCGCGTGATGCTCCGTGCGAGCTCTACCGGCACCCTTCCCCCTGTCCCTCGTTGCTCACGTGGCTGTAGCGTGAATTGCGGGATGACGGCAATACCATGGGCGCGGCAGCGCTCGACCAGCTGCTCGATATCTTCCAGGCAGGCAGCATGTGCCCCGGCAGTCCCTCCCAGAGCCGAGCGATCTTCCGCCGACCGCACCGGCACACGCACCAGGCTCACCCCTGCCTCAGCCCAGCGGCTGATCGCTTCGTCGGTGACGGTGGTAGCGTCGGGCACGGCAACCTGGAACCAGCGACGGTTCGCCCGCGCAGCAAGACGCGGCAGGCCTAGATACCAGCTGAAGCGGTACGTGCCATGGCGCACCGTGAGGGGATAGACTGCCGCCAGCGGCTCGCGCAGGACCTCGATACGGTCCGGCTGCGGAAGCCCGGTGATGCGGTACCGTCCCATGCCACGCCGGCCGGTAAGGCGTTCCTCCCACGCATGCAGATCGGAGGCGGGTGAGAAGTCAATGCCCTCACAATAGCGCTGGACGAAGCACAGCCACAGCGGCACGTGGTGCTCGTCCACGCAGGGCTGGGCATTCAGAGCAGCGCGACCATACCGTGCCGGACAACGCGCCCCGGCGTCCCAGTCGTCCCAGGGACCGTGGCGGACACCAAACTCATCGAGCCGCGGTGCGAGCTCCACACTGCCCACACCCACCGTCCGGACAGAAGCTTCTTTTACAAAGTGCAGCGTGGTATCTACCCGTACGGCGCGCTCGGTGATCCGCCAGTGGTGGTGGTACTGGATGCCTGAACGGTTGCCGCTCGCGTCGCACAGCTCGCCCGCCACATCCAGCAGCACCAGCGCACCCCCATCGTCGACCCGACCGCTGACGTGAGGCTGGCTCTCGTAGACGTCTGCCCAGCCATCTACGTAGGTGCGAAACGGCGCTACGAGGATGTTTCGCCCGCTCCCATGGGGAAAGATGATCGAATCAAGCGCGCCACCACGGTGGCGGTTGAACTCCAGGCGCCAGAAGGGACACGAGACAAAGACGCGCGCCCCGGCGAGGTCTCCCACTTCCTGTGCCATGCCGCCGCTTCCCCTCCACCAGTGCTGCGCAGTGACGAAACTGGCGCGTGCATCCCCGCACGGCCATCCCTGCGCGCAACCCGGCGGCATTATAGAGCAGCGGTCGGCTGCTGCCAGGAGAGCTGCCAAGAGTAGGGGCCCAGTTGCCTACTGCTCCCCCGCCAGTGCCATGCGACTTGGCCGGCGTGTCTGGAGCAGTACCAGTGCCAGTACGCCCACCGCCAGGAAGCCCAGGGCAACAAGCTGGGCTTGGCGCAGCCCAAAGAGCACGATGTTATCGACGCGGTAGAAAGAGATGATAAAGCGTCCCGCGGCGTAGAGGACCGCGTAGGTCCAGAAGGGCACACCGGGCCGGGCACCACGCTTTGCCAGCCACACCACAATGCCGAAGACCAGGACGTCCCACACGAGCTCGTAGCCAACCGCGAGGTGCACCGGCAGTCCATACTCGCCGAGTGTCTCCGGATGGGTGTAGCGTACCGAGAACGGCAGGTCGGGAGCTGGAAGGCCATGATGCTCGCCGTTGATCACGTCGCCTAGACGCCCCACAGCCTGGCCCAAGACCAGTCCAGCCGCCCCGCAGTCGGCCACCTGCCCCACCGGATAGCGCTTCCAGAGCACATAGAGCCAGCCGGCCAGCGAGCCCCCCAGGATCGCCCCATAGATGGCGATGCCGCCCTCGTTGATCGCCAGGATCGTCATCGGGTTCTGGGCATAGAACTGCCACTGATCGATGACATGCAGGAGGCGTGCTCCTACAATCCCGCCGATAATCGCCCAGAACGCCGTGTCGTAGACCTGGTCCTCAAGCCCGGGTGTACGATGAGCATGCCGCTGCGCCATCCGCCCTGCGGCAAAGATACCGAGGGCCAGGCCAATGGCGCTGAAGAGACCGTGCCACGTGAGCAGCAGCGGGCCCACTGTGGCGATGTTCGGATTAATGTTGATCTCGATCATCTGTATGGTTCGCCTTCATCCACTCGCGCCTGCATCAGCTCTGCCGACCCCTGCAGGTGCTCCGCCTGATTATACTCTGCCGGAGGTTTGAAGGCGCGCCGCAGAACGGCTATACTTCGCCGCGGCTGGGCTGAATTGCGCTCGTATCGCGCCGAAGGGGGGAACGCGGGGCGTGAACCGCAAGCGAATTGCACTGTACATTGCCATCGGCGTGCTGCCGATCCTGATTGGAGCCGCACTGGCGGGGTGGGATGTGTGGTACCAGTCCACGTACTTCGTGCGCAGTGACGAGGCGCAGATTACCGGACCGATTGTGCCGGTGGTCGCGCCGGCGAGTGGACGCATCAACGAATTGCTGGTCGAGGTCGGGGACAGCGTTGCCGAAGGGGATATTGTGGCGCGCCTTGCCGTGCCGCCGGCTGCCGCGGCGGCAGCGCCGGGCGGCGCCACGGTGCCGGTTGCCCGCAACCAGGTGAATATCCGCGCTCCCTTCAGCGGAGCCGTGGTAGCACGCCCGGTGACAGAGGGCAGCGCGGTGACGAGCGGGCAGACGGTCTTGGCGCTGGTCGATTTGCAGAATCTGTGGGTCGTGGCGAGTGTCGACGAGCGCAAAGTCACCCAGATCCGGCCGGGGCAGCCCGTCGAGGTCTATGTCAAAGCGCTAGATCGCACGCTGCAGGGCGAGGTCGTTCAGGTCGTGCCGGCCGCAGGTACCATTACGACGCCGGGCGGCGCTGCTCCAGGGACGCAGGCCGCCGCGGCAGCTCAGCGGACGGCCGGCGCTCCACGGCTGCCGCAGACGGTGCCGGTCAAGATTGCGCTGCAGTACCGCGATGAGCCGCTCTTCCCCGGCATGTCGGTCGATGCCAAGATTGCTGTACGACGGTAGCGCGGCCAGATGCGTCAGGCGCTGCGGCTGCTCTGGTCATCTCTTGGAGACCTGTACTACGAGCTGTTTCCGCTCGCGCTGACCAATTTCCTGTGGTTTCTCTTCTCCATTCCGCAACTGGCCCTGGTCGGCGTTATCCTGCTTATCGCCTACCAGGGCCCGGAGCTCCTAGGGGCATATATTCTGATCGGCGGGATCGCCGTCTCCCTGTGGCTCCTGCTTATTCCCATGCTCTTTGCCACGCTGCTCATCGGCGCCCCGGCTACGGCCGGGCTGTACTATGTGGTCAACCAGCTTGTCCATGGGGAGCCGTCGGGCCCGCGCCTGTTCTTTTCTGCATTTCGGCGCTTCTTCTGGCGTGCGGTGCGGCTTGCAGCGAGTAACCTTGCGCTGTTGCTGCTCCTGCTGCTGAATATTTACTTTTATGCTTACATGCTGGGCGGCTTCTTCATCATCCTCGCAGTGTTGTTCGGCTACGCCCTGCTGCTTTGGCTGCTGATCCAGCCGTACCTGTTCCCCATGCTGGTAGAGCTGGAGACGCCGGTGCGCGGCATCCTGCGCAACGCGGTGATCTTCGCCCTGGACAACGTGCGCCTGACGCTCAGTCTTGCCGTGCTGTATGCTCTGATCTGGGCGCTCACGATCTCACCGCTCATCCTGCTGATGCTCCCGTTTCTGGGCCCGGTGCTGCTGGCTCTGATCGGCACGAAGGCGGTTCTGGAGTTGATCGAGAAGTATCGCGCGCGGCTCGCTGAGGTGGAAGGCAGGCCCCCCCGCCGTCGCCACGAATGAGCGGGAGAGAACACTTCACGACCAGGCGGCGGCCCGTGACCGGGCTGCCGGCCGGCGAGGATGCGAGTCTACAGGAACAATAGGGGCCGGTTCATTCGGTGTGAGGTCGATCTCACTTCCGAGCCTACCCGAACCGGTCTCGTCCTTGACAGTGCCGGACAGCACCAGCGTCTTGTAGTTGCAAGCACACTAGGAGTATGCCAGCATAGAACTGCTGGGCAACGCATGGGCAGTCAGAGCCATGGGACGGCTGGCTCCCCCTCAGACTCTGCGCGTGCTGGAGGCTTTTGTATGGGAGGGGGAAGCCGGCAGCAGGTGGTGAGGCGGGCGATGGCACGCATCCGGCTTGAGCACGTGACGAAGCGGTTTGGCGGCGCCGGCCTGGGCCCGCTTCTTCCAGCCGGCAGAGGACCGGCGCGGGCAATGCGCATGCCCGGCGACGAACTACCGGCGGAAGCGGCGCTCCACGGCGTGCTCGCCCTGGACGATGTGTCTCTGGTCGTCGAGGATGGCGAAGTCATGGGCGTGCTCGGGCCATCCGGCTGTGGCAAGACGACCCTCTTGCGGGTCGTGGCCGGCCTCGAGCAGCCCGACTCCGGCAAAGTCTACTACGATGACCAGGACATGGCCGGCATCGAGCCCAAGGACCGCGGCATCGGCATCGTGTTCCAGAACTATGCCCTCTACCCGCACATGGAATCGCGGGGGAACCTGAGTTTCTTCTTCTGGATGCACAAGCGCGAGCGAGAGATCCCGGAGCGCGTGCGCATCGTCTCGGAGATGATGGGCATTGGCTTCGCCGAGCTGCTGGACCGCAAGCCGAAGCAGCTGTCGGGCGGCCAGCAACAGCGCGTGGCCATTGCCCGCTGTATCGTGCGCGATCCCAAGCTGTTCCTGTTTGACGAGCCTTTCTCGAACCTCGACGCGGCGCTGCGCCAGCGCACGCGCGTGGAGCTCAAGCGCTTGCTTATGCGCTTTCGGATCACAACGCTGTATGTCACGCATGACCAGAGCGAGGCGCAGGCGCTCTGTGATCGCATTGCCGTGATGCGCGCCGGCCGCATCGAACAGGTAGGCACATACCGTGAGCTGTACAGCCGTCCGGTCAACACCTTCGTCGCCGGCTTCATCGGCGTCCCGCCGATGAGCCTCTTCGCCGGGACGGTCGAAGAGATGGCAGGCAAGGCATGGATCCGGCTCAAGGGCGGGCATGTGGCAGTGCCGCCCGGCGTGGATGGGCTTATCCCCGGTCGGGTGGTCACCGTTGGGGTACGTGCCGAAGATGTCCATGTAGTCCCACTCGGCGCCGATGTTGGGCCATCCACCTTCTTTAGTACCGGTAGTACCGCCCGGCTCTCCACCGGCCCGCCGCGGCTCGTGGGGGAGATCGAGGTGAGCGAGCCGCTGTTCGCTGAACGAGTGCAACTGCTCACCATCAGCCTAGGTGGCGAGCGCTGTATCGCGCGTGTGCCTCTGGAGGAGCGCTGGCTCCCCGGCGAGCACGTCGAGGTCCTCTTCCGTCCCGAGGGTATGCACCTCTTCGATGAAGAAGGCCGTCGCCTCGGTCCATAAGGCCTTTCTTCGCTCTGCAACCGACGCTGCCGGCCCGGCGTACCTTGGTAGCACGGTACCTTTGCCTCCCCGAGGAAGTGCGCTGGTACCTAGGCAGGCCTCGGTGAACCGGCTATCCTCAGTATGGCTGCGGCAAACGGCGTGTGATGAACAGCGCCGGGCGCTCCAGGTCACGAGGGTGGGGTGGTGTGGAAGCGATGGCCACCGGCACGGTGGTGCCGGTGGGGTGGTGGTGTATGCCGGTGGCCATCGCGGTGTGCAGGCGATCCGGTGCCTGGCAGGTGCTGATGGGTGGTGCGGCGGTGAACGCTGCGGCGCCGGGTCGGTGGTGAGACCTCGTGGCTGTGCTGGAGGTTCGGGCGCAGCCACCATCCGGTGGCAATCACCCCGTCCGAGCTGCGCAGGCGGCAGCACGATCCGGACCTGTCCAGCGTGGCTGCTCCGCCTGCGCTCAGGGCCTTGCTCTCTTCGCCAAGACTGGATCGCAGTGCCATATCCAGGATGCGAAGCCTCGCCCGGCCAGGCGAGGCTTCACTATTTCCCAGGCGTCGCGTGCTCAGCGAGCAGGCATTCCCACAGGACGCTGCTTTCCTGCTTGGGTACAAGCCTCCCGTCTGGAGAGGGTTATCCCTCTGTGCCGACCATGTTCTGATCCATTTTCTGATCTAATCTGTCTAATCTGAGCTCGATCAAGGGCTGCCCGTATTCGACCGGCTGACCCTCGCGAGCCAGGATCGCCACTACCTCGCCGTCTGCGTCGCTCTCGACCTCCGAGATGACCGACATGGCCTCGATATACCCGACCACCTGGCCGCTTTTCACATGCTGGCCTACAGTCACAGCCGGGGTAGCAGGGCCACGGCTCGATGGCCGAGCCAGATGAAAGAACCCAACGACACCGGCACGGATGTAGTGCCGAGCTGACGCAGGCGGCGTGTGCCCTTCAGCGGGCGTGGCAACAGATGGGACAGGATAGAGCATACCGGCTGTGCTGTTCGGTTGTATCGCTTCAGCCATCGGCGAGCCGGCCGCATGCTCCCGACGGATGATCACCTGCAGCGCTCCCTGGCGAACGCGCAGCTCCTCAACACCCGCCTGCTCGGCTAGCCGCACCAGCGGGCGCACCGTGCGCGTGATAAGCTCATAGAGCTCCTGCTCCGTCTCAGGAGCGGTCAGGGGATGGGACGGAGAGCGGGAAGCTCGGCTCATGCGCTTACCCGTTCGAGGTACTCTCCGGTGCGCGTGTCTACCCGCACGATATCGCCTGTATTCACGAATAGCGGCACCTGAATGGTCAAGCCCGTCTCCAGCCGGGCCGGCTTCGTGCCACCGGTTGCAGTATCACCCTTGAAGCCGGGCTCGGTGTACTCGACCTTCAGGTCAACGGTGATGGGGAGCTCCACGGACACCGGCTGGCCCTCGTAGGTGAGGAGCTGCAGCGTCATACCTTCTTTGAGATAGTTCACCGCATCGCCGAGCTGCTCCCGATTGAGCGCCAGCTGGTCGAACGTTTCTGTGTCCATAAAATAATACATGTCGCCGTCGCTGTAGAGGAACTGCACGTTGTGATGGTCGAGGCGCACACGATTGAAGCGCTGACTTGCCTGGAAGGTACGTTCGATCGTTACCCCGGTACGCAGATTTCGCAGCTTCAGGCGCAACTGGGCGCTGCCGCGCCCCATCTTGATGTGTTCATACTCGAGCACCGTGTAGAGCTGGCCGTCCAGCTCAATGGTAATTCCCCGCCGTAGTTCTCCAACACCGATCACTGTGGACCCTCCTCGCAGAATCCTACCAAACATTACCACAAAGCGTACGGGGCACAAAGGCCATCCATGACCTGCCCGCGGGCCTAACCCAAGCGCTAGTACCGGCTCAGGAGCCTGCCGCGGCTCGCCGGCAGACTGGTGATCTTCGGCAGCGCCGCTGGTCTGCGCCGTGCCTGTGCGGGTTACCGCCGCCCTGCTGCACAGAGCCGGCAGGGTACGAACGCCGCATGCGGTGGCGTACTCTACCCACCGCGCGCCGGCAGAGCACTAACGGTCATGGTATACTTGGGCGTGCCCGTGTATTGTGGATGGTCCCCCGTTCGTGCTGACGATCCTCTGTGCAGGGCCCTCGCCGGGCAGTTTCGAGCATCTCTTGAAGCTGCGCCGGGCGCAGCCGCGCACTGGAGCGCCGGTGCGGGCAGAACGTACGCAACCGGGTTGGGCATACCCGAAAAAGGACTCCACCGGCCATGACAGCCTATCGATCAGGCGCTCAGCTGCCGTGATGGTGGCACACGCTTCGTCTTCATGGTCGGAGAGCAGGAATGTTCACACCTTTCCATGGCCTGTTATGACTGAAGCCTGTTAAGGCCGAATTTGACCAGAAAGGATGATCCAGATCATGCATGTTGAGCTTCGCGAAGGGGAGTCACAGGAGAGTTTGCTCAGTCGTTTCACCAAGATGATCCAGCGCTCGGGAATCATGCGCGAGGTGAAAGCGCACCGCTTCTTCGTCTCGAAGTCCGAGCGCGCTCGGGCAGCCGAGCGCAAAGCGGTCCGACGTCAGGCCCGGCGTCAGGCCCGCCTCGACGGGATCGCCAGCCGTCCGCGCCGGCCACGCCCGAAGCGCACCTAGCCGCTATCTCCCTGCCCAAGGAGGAACGGGGAGCGTCCCTCGGCTCGACAGCGCTTCCGGTCCCTGCTATCGTGCCGCCTGGCAGACCCTCCTGGTGTGGCTGCTTATGCTGCCGGAGTACTTTCAGTCCTGTCAGATCCAGCGGCGCGCGACATAGAAGGCCAGGCGCAGATATTCATTGAAGACGTTCGACACGCCCTCGCGGGTCCGCCACCACCGATCAGGCTGGTAGGTACGATCTTCAATTGGCAGCGCGATGAAGCGGATGCCGCTTCCGCGGGCTGCTGCCTCCAGGGCCAGCATCGTCCGGCGCATCCGCCATGGTTTTGCCAGCACGATCCCCCTCTGCCAGCCCCGCTCGCGAAATGCCGCCACGACCTGTAACGCTTCGTGCCGCTCATTGCGTGCGGGCTCTGGCAGGCGAGTGATGCGCTCCGCCGGGACACCGCTCTGTTGCAGGTGCCGGGTGATCAGGTCGGCAATATGTGTTTCCTCGATGCCGGGAATATCGATCTCGAAGTCCGAGACCAGCACGTTCCCTACATAGCCGCGGTCAAGGAGATCCAGCGCCATGGTCATCCCGCTGCGCGCTGCCGAGGAGTAGGTGACCACCACGGCATCGGCCGTCTGTGGCGCCTGTTCAATCGACAGCCAGCGTGCCACCCATGGCAGCCAGGCGGCGTGCCCTATGACAGCCAGCGCGCAGACGATCAGGAGCGCGGCGGCAACACGTGCGCGCAGTGACCGGGCGCGCGGCCGGGCACGGTAGTACAGCGACGAGCGAGTGGCGTCCACCGGCAGATACTGGTGGCGCATGGTGCCTCTCCTCAGGGCAGCAGCACACCGCTGGAAGCAATGCCCCGGCAGTCGCGCGCGGTACAATGCCGCTGGCTGAGGCTCGCGCGGCGCCGGCCGGGGCCATCATAGCACGCGCCGGGCCGTCGCGAGCCTAGATTTTGAGCCCGGCGCGGTTATGATCCCCGGCACTTGGGGTGCTTTGATCTCTGATTACATAGGGGTACATATGGGGGTGCATACGGATGTCCTGTTCCTCGGTACTGCAGCAGCGGAGGGATACCCGGCTATCTTCTGCCGCTGTGCGCGCTGCGAGGCCGCACGTCAGCTCGGCGGACCAAACCTGCGCCGGCGGAGTGCTGCGCTCATTGACGGAGTGTTGCTCCTGGACTGCGGTCCCGACCTCCTCGCCGCCGCGCATGCCTATGGTCTGCAGCTTGACCGGGTGCGCTACCTGCTCCTGACCCATGCCCACGATGACCATCTCTATCTCCCCAACCTGGTCTACCGAGCGCCCGGCTTTGCCGGCTCCGAGCTCGATCATCTGGAGATCTACGGCACTGCTCCGTCGTTGCAACGCCTGGGACTGTCTGACGAGCGGCTCAACCGGCTCAACGCAAGTGTGCACCCAATTGCGACCTTTGAGACGTTCCAGGCCGGCCCATACACGGTAACGGCGCTGCGGGCCAGGCACGATATGTCTCTTGAGCCGGTAATCTATGTCATTCAAAAAGACGCCACGGCGCTCCTCTACGGAACCGACACCGGCCCGTTCTGGCCGGAGACGTGGGATGCCCTCGATGCTCTGGGACGTGCCGGAGTACAACTCGGAGCGGTGGTGCTCGAGGCCACGCGCGGCATGCTCCCATCATTAGAGCAGCCGACCGGACACATGAACATTGCTGAGTGCCTGGCCCACTATGCAGAGCTCAGGCAACGCGGCCTAGTCCGGCCGGGTGCTCCGGCCCTGGCGCATCACTTCTCGCATAATGGCGTTCCCCTGCATGAGGAGCTCGCCCAACTCCTCGCTCCGGGCGGGATGCAGCCGGCCTACGATGGCTTGCGCCTTACCATAAGCTAGCCTCTGAACGGTATCCTCCGGCAGTTGAGCCTGCACGGAAATTCCGGATGCGTCCCGGGCTGCGGCGGTAGGGCACCGCCGGCAGTTACGCCTGCACGGAGATTTCACCAGGTACCCGTGGAGGAAGAAGAAGGAGTAGAAGCATACCTGACCAGGAGGCTAGGAGCGCCTATATCGTCACGTATTCCTCGCCGCGTAAGGCCAGCTCGATAGCGAGCGCAGCGCGGAAGAAGTAGCGATCGAGCGACGGCACAAAGTCGTCCAGGGCAAGGGTACGTATCGCGCCGGGCCCTCCATCGCGGGCGCCGGGGACGGCAGCCACAACCCGGGCGAAGAGCTTAGGTCGTACGCCTGCATAGAGCTGTCGCAGATCCCGTGTTGCGACGGCCAGCACTGCCTCGACCTCCTCTGCCTGCAGGGTAAACCGGGGCAGCGGCTCAGACAGCCGGTAGAAGTACACGTACTGGAACTCCCGGTCGTGCAGGCCGGGCACAGGATCGTCCACGTTGATGCGCACGCCCAGGTACTGCACATGATCGAGACTGAGGGCTAGCCCGATCTCTTCGCTCACCTCGCGCATGGCCTCGGCCAGCGTTTCGCCGGCACGCAGGTGCCCGGCGACAGTGGTATCGAGCTTCCCCGGCCAGGTATCTTTGCCCGCGGCGCGCCGCTGGAACAGCAGGACCGGGCCGCGCGCAGGTTCAGCATAGGCCAGCCAGCAATGCAGGCAGCGATGCCAGTCGCCGTCGCGATGCACGAGTGCGCGTGGCTTCCGCTGCCCGGTGGGGCGGCCCCTACTGTCACAGACATCGAAATACTCCTCTCCGTCGTTGCTCATATGCTCCCGTCTACTCTGCGCAGGGGCACCGGTGTTGCGTATAGGCCGGCAGAGACGGCCGCCAGCGACAATGACAACATACCAGATGTTGCGCAACACTGCTGCTTTCGTTATACTGCGTACCCGACAAAGGACGCTGGCATCTGGCACGTAGCTCCGGTAGGCGCGTCGACCGCTCCGGCAGAGATCCAGAGCCACGGCTGGAATACAGGGTGCTGCAGGTCTCAGACCCTCTCGCACTCCACGCCAAGCGTGCCCCGGAGGATTCGTGCGTTGACTTAACCTCAGCATGGGCTCGGTTCACCCGCACCGGCAGTGCGGGTGAGGAGAATTCTGTTAAGAGTGCCCGTACCGCCCCGTGTGGCGGAGGGTAGGAGGTCCTGGCGTGAGCTTCGTGGACAGAACCCTGCGATGCGTGGAGTGCAGCACTGAGTTTGTCTTCACGGCCCGAGAGCAGCAGTTCTATGCCGAGAAAGGGTTCACCCATGACCCGAAGCGCTGCCCGGCATGTCGGGCCTTGCGCAAGAGCCAGCGTGCCCAGAACAACCCACAGTGGCTGACCGACCGACCGGTCACGGTTTCGCGCAGCGGTCGCACTATGTACCCGGTGATCTGTGCCTCCTGTGGGAAGCAAACGGAAGTACCCTTCGAGCCGCGGCTGGATAAGCCGGTGTACTGCAGCGAGTGCTACGCGCGAGTACGGGCCTCGGCCAACCGCGGCTGAAGCCTGCTCTGCCGGGCGGGCGCGCTGAGAGCGCTCAACCAGGCGAGCGATCCCTCCTGCCGGTGTACGGGAGCTCAGAGCCTCCTCGCGGTCGCACCGTGTCCCTGCCGGTACTCCTGATCAAGGGGGAAGTTGCTACCGCGCAGGGCCGGGGGTAGGTGAACGAGAGGCGGGCAGGCCACCGCGTGCGTCGTCGGCGCGCCCCTCGCCGGCCCTGGGACCGCGCCGAGCGTCCTCTCGACCTCGCTCGGATGGCATAGTCTCACGGCCGGCGCCGCCCTGCTGCGCCGGTTCGTCGCGCCCGCCGGCTGGCTCGGCGCGGTCGGGCTGGGACGCGCCTGGGCCGCCCCTCTGGCCGGGCGGCCCGTGCCTCTCCGCCGTATGCTCATTCTGGCCCCGCAGCTGCCGCGGCATATCCTGGTCGGGGCCTGGACCACCTCCGGCAGGCGGTCCGCTGCCGGACAGGCCAGGGGTACGTTGATCCTCCCCGGTCTGTCCAGGCGGCGCCGGGTGCGCTCCTGCTCCGGCTTGAGCACCGGACCTCTCCTGTTGCCCTTCCGTCCTGCCCGGCACGGCGCGTGCCGGCCCACGGTCGTCCTCCCGACCGCGCGGTGGGTCAATGCGCCGGCCGTCCTGGCCGCGAGGTTCTTCCTGCCTCCCCGGCTGGTTTGCCGGCTCGTCTTCCGGCCGCCCGCGAGCCTGGCCCCGACCCGGCGTCCCATCCTCGTCCTCGGTGCGGCGACCGGCAGGCCCGTGACCAACACTGCCGGCCACCGCGGCCGGTGCGGTTGCCGTCGACTGCGGGGTTGCCGTCGCGGCTACGACCGGCCCCTGGTGCTCGCCGGCACCACGCCCGCGCCCGCGGTTCGTGTGGTCGCCGGGGGCTGAGGCCGGCCCCTGCTGCTTGGCCTTTGCCAGCTCCCGTAACTCCCGGGCCTGCGCGGCAAGCGCCCGGACTGTTTGCCCGCGGGGCTGATCGGGTCGGCCTGAGTCGCTGTCTTGCTGGACGCCCAGGCGCTCGCTCAGCTCTTCGATCTGTTCTACCAGACCCGGCGGGAGCGACTGGGTATCGCTCCGCGCGCGGAGATGCTCTTCAAGCCGGCCAAGCGCCAGGGCCAGGCCCCTGGCTGCCTCCTCGCTGGACTGTCCGCGCTGGCGCAGCGTCTCGAGCTCACGCAGCCGTGCCCGAGCAATGTCGAGGTGCACTTGTGCCTGCGCCGCTGCGTCCGGAGCCAGTCTGAGGCGCGCCTCTTCCATGGCGCGCTTGATGGGGAAAAGCGGCGAGCCCGGCAGGCTGTCGGCAGAGGCGCTGAGCGCCGGCACAGCCAGCACAATCACGGCTGCTGCTGCGGCAGCGAAACGTAGGCTCCAGGAGCGCCACCACGCGGCCGGCCGTTGCGCCGGCTCCGCGCGTCGCTGCACCGCGGCAGCGAGCAACCGTGCTTTGGCTGCGCGGCGAAACTCCGGTGACGGCTGCATCTGGGCCATGCGCCTGAGCTCCGCGGCCACCGCAAGCAGAGGTTCAAGTTGGTCCCGCAGTGATGGAAAGCGCTGGATGCAGTCCTTGACCGTCGCGCCGCTGTGCAGCAGCTCAATGCACTGGTCAAGCGCCTCTGCCAGTTCGTTTTCTGTCCGCCGTTCCACTACGCCTCTCATTGCCGCTTCTTCGGGCGCAGGTGCCGTTGCAGCGCCGCGATGGCGGCGTGCTGTAACGCCTTCACTGCACCCTCCGTCCTCCCCAGTATCCGCGCCACCTCAGCATTCGGCAACTCGGCGGCGAACCTGAGCTCGATGACTCGCCGCTGCAGCTCTGTGAGCTTCCCCATGGCGGCAAGGAGCTCCTCTCGCTCCGATAACCGATCAACATGTTCCTCAGGATCACCGGCAGGCGCCTCATCCCGCATGCGCACATCTAGCGGCACCTGGGGCCGGCGCGTGCGCCGGCGCAGGTGATCCACCACCTGGTTATGCGCAATGCGAAACAGCCAGGCAGAGAACGGCACGCCCTGCCAGCGAAAGCTGCCGATCGACTCCAGCGCTTTGAGGAAGACCTGCTCGGTCACATCCTCGGCTTCGGTACGATCGCCAAGCTTAAACGCCACGTAGCTATACACGCGGTCGACGTATCGCTCGTAGAGCTCACCGAACGCCGCGGCACTCCCCGCCTGCGCCTGCGCCACAAGTGCCTGTTCATCGTTATACGATGGCGCTGGTGGCGCAGACTGGGCTACGACCTCTGCCGGTACATCAGCGTACTCGTTTCCCACCGGGCGCTTCACTTTCAACAACGCCGGCGCTCCGCAAAAGATAGGTGTGCGTCTCGGCGTATCCTTCGTCTACGCCTCTCATGCTAGCAGGCATGTGGACTGCAGCCGGAGCAGCGCGTGAAACTTCCTAGCACTTGCGCGATACTGCGAGAGCACGACCGGCATTGCACCTGATTGAGAGGGTATCGCCCACCGAACCGTACTGCTCATGGAGGTCACTGCGTAGCCTATGCCCGCACCCATTACCCTAGTCGTTCGCGCCGGGCGGCACGACCGCCTGTACTGTCCTGTCTCTGCCCGGATCCCAGTTCCCGCCGGGGCACCGATCACTTTACAGAACGCAGAGAGCGGCGAGCCGGTTGTATCCCAGGCGCGCTTGACCGCCGAAGGTGTCGAGCTCACCTGGATCCTCCCGCGCCTCGAGCGCGGCCGGGAGCTCCACTTTCGCGTGCTGGTCGGTGAGCAGAGCGCATCCGGCGCTCCCTACGGCGTCACTATCCACGAGCGTCCCGGCCATGTGCTCGATGTGGCGATCGGCGGCCGCCTGGTCACCTCATACCATTTCGGTCCCGAGCTGGCGCGCGCATTTCTCCACCCCTTGATCGGCCCGGACGGTGCACCGGTGACCCGGGCCTTCCCTATGCTGGATCTCCCAGGCGAGCGCAAGGATCACCCCCATCACCGCTCCGTGTGGGTCGCCCATGGCGACGTCAACGGCGTCGATGATTGGAGTGAAGGGCCGGGCCATGGCCGGATCGTCCACCGGAGCTTCCTCGCGCTGAGCGGAGGCCCCGTGTGGGGCGAGATCGCCGAGATCAACGACTGGGTCGCCAACACCGGCGAGCCGGTGATGCGCGAGGAACGCCGCTGGACGATCTATGGACTGCCCGATGAGGTGCGCATGATCGATCTGCAGAGTACGTACCAGGCTGCCTACGGACCAGTCACCTTTGGCGACACCAAGGAGGGTGGGCTACTTTCCGTGCGTGTCGCCACATCTATGGATGCCCGTGGGGAAGGGCAGATCGAGAACGCTGTGGGCTCCATCGGCGAGAAGGAGACGTGGGGCAAGCGCGCCCACTGGTGCGACTACGCCGGCCCGGTCCAGGGCCGCTGGGTGGGCATCACGATCATGGATCACCCGGAGAACCCGCACCATCCAACCTACTGGCATGTGCGCGACTACGGCCTGATGACGGCAAACCCCTTCGGGCTGTCATTCTATCGCCCGGGCCGCGGCGAGCGCGGCGACTGGACGATTCCGGCAGGCGAGCAGCGGACATTCCGCTACCGCCTGTATGTCCACCGCGGCGATGCCGCTGCCGGTCAGGTAGCGGCGCGCTACCAGGACTACATCAACCCACCGGAGGTCGTGGTCGAGTAGGCCACAGGCCGCCGAGAAGCGTACGTCTGCATGGTGCATTTGGTAGAACATGCAAGGCAGATTGTGAGGAGTGTAACTCTCCTGGAGGAGGTGACCGATGGCAGAGCTTGAAGGCAAGCGCATCGCTGTGCTGGCCGAGGATGAATACGAAGACCTGGAGCTGCACTATCCGCTCCTGCGCATGCGCGAGGCAGGCGCGCAGGTGACGGTCATCGGCAGCGGCTCAAGCCAGACGTATACAGGCAAGCATGGCCTGTCTATTACCGTCGATACCACCGCCGATCACGTGCAGGCCGCGCAGTTCGATGCCATCATCATCCCGGGCGGCTGGGCACCGGACCGTATGCGTCGCTACGACTCCATGGTCAACCTGGTACGCCAGGCGCAGGAGCAGGGCAAGATCATTGCAGCGATCTGCCATGCCGGGTGGATGCTGGCCTCGGCGGAAATCGTGCAGGGGCGGACCGTCACATCCGTCCGCGCCATCCGCGATGACCTGCGCCACGCTGGAGCAGAGTGGGTGGACCGCGAGGTTGTGCGCGACGGCAATATCATCACCTCACGGGTGCCGGCAGATCTGCCGGCCTTCTGCCGCGAGATTATCCGCGCCCTGACCGAGCGGTAGCGGCGTCGCGCCCGGCTCAGCGGGAGGGCACGGTGACCACCGTGCCCTCCTCCAGTAATCCGGTGTGGGAAAAGCAGGAGTACGGCATGGCCCAGCTCAAACTGCCGCCCTCGCGCACAGCACCATCGCGGCGGCCTCCGCCGCGATCTCAGTCTCCGACCAGGGCGGCGTTTCGGGAGGGAATGATCGCCGGCATTGCTATCGCCGCGGTGGATCTGGTCGCGGTCTACCAGATCCAGAGCGCCGGGCCGGAGTCCGCCCCTGCCACGGCGATCTCGCTGCTCGACCTGCTGGCGACGATTGTACTGATCCAACTGGCCGGCTACCGCGCCGGCAGCGCGGCCTATGACCCCGACGCCGAGCCACCGAGCCGTCTTCTCCCCACAGTGCTCCTCTCCTCCAGCAGCCTCGCCGGGCTTGGTGCCGGAGCGCTGGCCGGGGCCGTGGCCGGGATTCTAAACAGCGTGCACCTGCTGCTCTTTCCTACCGGGCGCTTTCTTCAGGAACCGGTCGGTATGGCCGGCGAGCTCATTACCCTGGTGCTGATGAACCTCGTTCTGGGCGCCCTGTTCGGCTTCAGTAGCGGCTGGCTGGCCGGTCTGGTGCGTCGCACCGCGCAGCGGTGACAGCCGCCTAATCTATCTTGAAGGGCTTCAGCACCTGTGTTATGTTGTGATCGATCAAAGACTGTTTGGAATAATGTCCCGGTTCAGCTGAAGCTCTCTGGGGCGATGAGCAGGAAGGCAGGTGCTTGCCATGCAGCGCAGTGAGTTTCATGGGAAGGGCCTCCTATTAACCCGGCGTCTGTGCCTGGGCGCGGTTGCCGGCACGGCTATGAGTGCCATCACCGTGGCCTGTGTGCCGCAGCAACGTGGCGTCCCCAGCGCAGGCCAGCAGCCGGCAGAGACAGGCGTGCCGGTGCGCGGGGGGACACTGACTGTTACTTCCTTTGCAGATGCCAAGACCATGCAGCCGCTCCTGAGCTCCGACACGGCCTCAAACGCCTATATCGAGCGCCACTACAACGCGCCGCTGCTCCGCCGTGACCCGGAAACGCTCGCTCTGGATACGAAATACGGTACTGCCGAGAGCTTCCAGATTTCGCCGGATGGCCTCACGCTGACGTTCAAGCTCAAGAGCAATATTTTCTGGAGCGACGGCAAGCCGATCACTGCGGCCGATTATAAGTTCACCTGGGACAAGATGATGGATCCCAAGGTGGAGTATCCCTACCGCAGCCTCTTCAGCAACTTCGAAAGCCTAGATGCGCCGGACGACCGCACCCTTATCTTCCGGTTAAAGGAACCGTTCTGCCCGGCGATCGACTATGCCAATCTCAATCCGATCCCAAAGCATGTCTTTGAGAACCTAGATATCAACGATAATCCCTTGAACCAGAAGCCGGTTGTCGGCTCTGGGCCATGGCTGCTGCAGGAGTGGGTGAAGGACAGCCACGCCATCTTCGTGGCCAACGACAAGTTCTACCTTGGCCGGCCGTACCTGGACCGCGTGGTGACGAGAATCGTAGCCGATCAGACGGTCGAGTTCTCGATGCTGAAGGCTGGGGAGGTCGACCAGGCCGGCCTGCGGGCAGAGGATTGGGAGGAGGCGAAGCGCATTCCGCATGTGAACACGATCGCCTATTACCCGGCCAGCGCCAGCTGGACCTATATTGGCTTCAACCTGCGTAACGAGATTTTGAAGGACCTGCGCGTGCGGCAGGCGCTCGCTCACGCCATCGACCGGCAGACCCTGATCCAGCGCATCCGGCTTGGCCATGCCCGGCCCATTGACTCGATCTATGCGCAGGCATCCTGGGCCTATACCGACGATGTGCCCAAGGTCACCTACGACCCTGAGAAGGCCAAGCGCCTGCTCGATGAGGCCGGGTGGCGGGTGCCGCCGGGCAATCCCGGCGGGACACGCATGAAAGACGGCCGGCCGCTGAAGCTGCGCATCTTCTACAACGCCGGGAACAAGGAGCGCGAGCAGATTGCCACCATCGCCCAGCAGTATGCCAAGGCGATCGGTGTCGAGCTCGAGGTCATCGCGGAGGAGTGGAATGCCTACCTCGAGCGGATCACCCGGCGTTTCGACATGGATCTCTTCGTCCTGGGGTGGAGTGCGGGACTGGAGCCCCATGGCTCGCTGAATCTGTGGACGACCGGCAAGGCGCAGAACTACACCGGCTACTCCAACCCGCGGGTCGACGAGCTGTTCCCCAAAGCGGCCACGGTGCCGGGCTGCAGGCAGGAGGATCGCCAGAAGATTTACGCGGAGATCCAGCGGATTATCGCGCCGGAGCTCCCCTACATTTTTCTGTGGGAGAACGAGAGCCTCAGCGCGCTGCACAACCGCATTGTGCCGAACAAGCTGACGCGGCTCGGCTACGGGTACCGCATGTGGGAGTGGTATTCGAAGACCGGCAAGTGAGGCCCCATGAGGGAGAGGCGGCTCTCTATGCCACCTCTCCCTCATGGCTTTAGCAAGGTATCAGGGGAACGGTCCTGTGCGTCGGTATATCCTTCGCCGCGTGCTCCAGGCGATCCCCTTATTGTTCGTCATCAGCGTGATTGCCTTCACGCTGTATCGTATCGCGCCGAACACCCCGTTCCGTGCCGAACTGGCCCTCAACCCCGAGGCTACCGAGGAGGATATTCGCCGGCTGGAGGCGAAATACGGCCTGGATCAGCCGCTGCCGGTGCAGTATGCTCGCTGGCTCTGGAACGTGCTGCACGGCGACTTCGGGCGCTCCTATTTCACCAAGCGCCCGGTCATGGAGATGATCCTGGAGCGGCTGCCGAATACGTTGACCCTGACGGTCTCCGCCTTCTTAGTGAGCCTGCTCGCCGGTGTGCCGCTGGGCATCTTCTCCGCCCTTCACCGTAACTCGCCCATCGACAACGTCTTGCGTGTCGTCGCGGTGTTCGTCACCTCGCTGCCTTCCTGGTGGATCGGGCTGGTCTGTATCATCATCTTTGCCGGACAGCTCCGCTGGTTCCCGCACGGCGGGGTCTACACGATTGGCAAAGAATGGGACCTGCTCGACCGCCTGCATCACCTGGTGCTCCCGGCGCTGGTTGCCGGCATCGACGGGAGCATCGGGTACCTGCGCATCATGCGTTCGCAGACGCTAGAGGTGTTGCGGCAGGACTATGTGCGCACGGCCTATGCCAAGGGGCTCAGCGATCGCCTGGTGATGTGGCGCCACGTGCTCCGCAATGCTTTCCTGCCGGTGTGGACCAGCTTTGGCGGCCTGCTTGCTGGACTAATCGGTGGGGCGGCGTTCTTCGAGACGGTCTTCTCCTGGCCGGGCGTCGGACGCATGGTGCTTGAAGCAGCGTTAAAGCGAGACTTCCCGGTCATCCTGGCCGCCACAATGATCGGCGCGACTTTGATCCTGATCGGTTACCTCATCGTGGATATCGGGTACGCCTGGCTCGATCCGCGGGTACGCTACGATTGAGTGCGCAGTGCGGTCCAGAAGCGAGGCCCAGCAATGGCTGATACGGCACATCCCTTGCAGTCACAGCCTGTCGCATCCCCGGCGGGTGCTGCGGCCGCCCGTGAGGCTGTCCTGCGGCCTGCTCCTCTAGCCCCGCCCATGCTGCGCCCGGCCGAGGGCTTCTGGCGCTCCTCGCTGCGGAGACTGTGGCGCAACCGCATCGCCATGCTTGCCCTTGCCGGCCTGGCGCTGATCATCGTCCTCTCCTTTTCTGCACCCCTGATCGCTCAAGTTCGTGGGCTGGACCGGGATGCTATGGACTTGCTCAACAACTACCAGCGCCCCAACGCCAAGCATTGGTTCGGCACCGACGAGTACGGGCGTGACTACTTCATCCGGCTGCTCTACGGGGGCCAGATCTCCATCATGATGGGCTTCAGCGTGGCGCTAGTCATTCTGGCGATCGGTGTGCCTCTGGGGTTAATTGCCGGTTACTACGGGGGGCTGATCGACGACATCTTCAACTGGGTTGTGCAGATCATGGTGACGACCCCCACGCTGTTCGTGCTCATCCTGGTAGCCGCCTGGATCCCGCCCACGCCCCTCTCGCTCGCCCTGATCATCGGCGCCTTCAACTGGATGGGGAATGCGCGACAGGCTCGCGGCTTAACCATGCAGATCAAACGCATGGACTACGTGCTGGCAGCCCAAGCGTTAGGGGCGTCGCACACGCGTATTATGGTCCGGCATATTATGCCGAACATTCTCTCGCTGATGATCGTTCTGGCCGGCTTTGATGTTGTGGCCGGCATCCTCGCTGAGACCGGCCTCAGCTTCCTCGGCCTGGGCATTCGTCCGCCGCTGCCGAGCTGGGGCAATATGCTCCACAACGCATTAAATTACGCCTTCAAGGCGCCGCACCTAGTGGTCTTTCCCGGCCTTGCGGTCGGCTTCCTGGTTCTGTGCGTCTACATGCTCGCCGACGGCCTGCGTGATGCCTTCGATCCTCGCTTGAAGGAGTGACGGGAAAGACACGACGCTCCCTGCAGTTCGCTTCGGGCTACCGGCGCAGGAGGAAGGCGCCGGTCTGACCCAGGATAACCAGAACGGCAATCAGGCCCAGCAAGAGGAACGCTCCGGTCAATAGGTTGTCTATGACGTGCGCGCCCTGGCCGCGGCGCAGTCGATCGAGGTGGCCGTTCAGGCCCGGCTCAACACTCGGCGGCCGTACCGCAGCGGGGCGTAGAAACGCGCGCAGCGCCAGCAGGCTTCCGCCGATGAGCAGCAGCACAAGCAGGATCAGGGCCGTACGCAGCATAGACTGGAACTCTGCGGCGAGGCGCTGCCACTCGGGGGATTGCCCCGCGAGCTCAAACTGCTGGCGGACGCGCTCGATATAGGCTTCGAACCACTCGCGCATAAGATGCTTTTCGCTCGCTCCTCCCCCTGAGTATACCCTGCCGGAAGCAGTCGTTACGGCCTCCCAGAAGAGTGTTCGGGCGGAACGATCGCAGTCGCCGGCTTCAGTGCGCCGGCCGTGACCAGCTCGCGGCGCAGATCGAGCTTCTCCGACGCAGTTCCTGCGCGCTCCAATAGCGAGACATACGCCTGATGCAGGCGTACGGCCTCGTCCTGATGGGTATCCAGCACATCATGCTCCTGATGGGGGTCGGTAGCAAGGTCGAAGAGCGCGGCCCGGCGCAGCGGCCCGGCCTCGAGCAGCAGCCAGCGGCCATCGGTGATGCCGCTGTGCACAGGCTCATCGTGGCGCACCGGCAGGGCGCCGGAGGTCACTGCAATGCTCCGGGCCGGCCCCGGAGCACGCTCTAGGAGCGGGACGAGCGACTCTCCATGCAGGGAGACATCTGCCGGAGCAGGCACGCCGGCTAGCTCCAAGAGGGTCGGCACAACGTCGACGAGTTGCACCAATGCCGGGCAACGGTGTCCTTCCGCCATGCCCGGCACGGCAGCCATGAACACAATGCGTGCAACCTCGGGATAGAAGGGCCACGTATGGTACGGCTTGATCCCATGCTTGCCCGCCAGGCCGTGCTCGCCGATATAGAAGCCATGATCCGAGAAGAAGAAGACGGCGGTATTGTGGAAGAGCCCCAGGTCGTCGAGCTTGTCAAAAAGCCTGCCGACCCAGCGGTCTACCAGTGTAACCTCGGCAGCGTAGAGGGCGCGGGCATGCTGCAGCTCGCGCAGGGTCATGTAGTCGCACGGCGCATAATCTGGGGCAATGACCTCCTCGCCTGAGTAATCGGGATCGTACATCTCCACGTACCAGCGCGGTGCCAGCCATGCCTCGTGCGGGTCGAAGAGGTCCACATGCAAGTAGAACGGGCCATCATGGCGGTGCGCTTCAAGCCAGTCACAGGCCGACTGCACTGCCCGCGCCACCGACCAGTCGCGCTCATATCGGTAGTCGCGCTGGTTGCGCAGTTGCTGCGCGCAGAGCGGTGTGCCGCGATCGGCGCGCAGCTTGCGCGGATCGCAGGGGAATCGCACCGGCTCCCGCTGCAAGCGCACGCGGTCGCCCTCCTGGCCACGCTGCCAGTCCCAGGCATCGAACACCCGCTGGAAATCGGCACGGAAAAGATGGGCGGTGTCGGCGATGAGCTGGGTCACATAGCCATGGCGGCGCAGCAGCTCCGGCAAGGTGACCTCGCCTGCCGGCAAGGGCGTCCAGCCACGCGTGACGAAGGTATAGCGCCCGGTGAAGAGGTCAGTGCGCGCCGGAATAGTCGGGAACGAACCGCACCAGGCCTGCTCGAACACCACCGCCCGCTCAGCGAACCGATCCAGGCTGGGCGTGCGGACCCAGCTCTCGCCTGCAGATGCCTGTGTTGTGCCATAGGCTGTAGGAGCGGGCGTCCACGCCCCAGCGCGCTGGTTTACCCCCACATGGTCGTAGCGCAAGGTATCGCTGACAATCGTGACAATATTCAGCGGCGCCATTCCGTCCTGCCACCTCAGCTCCGCTTCTTTGTTTTCTTTATCTTTGACTATATTACTAACCTGATATCTCTGACTAGGTCTTCATTGCCGATTTTCAGGTGCGCATGCTCATGGCTGTGGCTTCTGGCGCAGCAGTGCCTCGAGCTCCTGGCGCGCCGCGTCGATGGCGGCCATCACCGAGACCTCCCCGCGGGTCGCCGCGGTGATGTGCCGGCTAGCAATGTTGATGGCGTCATTAATGGCAATGTATTTGGGCACGAATCGGGCGGTACGAGGATCCTGGAGCACCTCGGCGAAGGTCTTGTTGGCGTCGGTACTCGCCAGCGCCGGAATGGTGTAGTCCCTGTAGGAGGGGTGCTCGGTAGCGGACTTGCGCGATGGACAGCCACCGGCGATCTCGGAGCGGATGATCAACGCTTCGGTGCTGGTCAGGAACTTCAGCCATTCCCAGGCAGCGTCCGGACGCTTATTGCTCGCCGCGATGGCGATATGCCCCGGCGTCGTCACCGTGGTTGACATGCCGGTGCGCGGAGCCCGCGGCAGCGGGACGACGTTAAACTTGAACGCCGTCACCTGCTGGATGGAGCCGAAGAAGCCGCGGTTGGCGCGCCACATTGCCACCTTGCCCTCGCGGATCGGGTCTTGACCCAGGGCAACGCCCGGGCTGCCCGTGGTGACCCCATGGGTCTGCACGAGATCGACCGCGAACTGCAGGGCCTCAACCGCGGCACGATCGCCGATGCGCACCTCGCGGAAGTCCGGGCTGAAGAGGTCGGCGCCGTTGCTCCACAGCCAGGGCAGAAGCTGATTGCCGGTCGGCAGTGTCCCAATGCCGGCCTGGACGATCTGGCCGGTGGCATCCCGCTTCGTCAGACGCCTGGCCATCTCCAGATACTCATGCCAGGTCCAGGTGGGTTGTGGCGGCTGCAGCCCGGCCTCCTGGAAGAGGGTCAGGTTGTAATACTCTAGGATGGCGCAGCCGTCGGGTGTGAGCGCTACCTGGCGGTCCCTCCACCGGCCACCTTCTAGGTGCGATGGAAAGAAGTCGGAGGGATTAACCTCGCGGGCGTCACGGGCCAGCAAGGGCGTGAGGTCGAGCAAAACCCTACCTGAGGCGAGCGCAGGAAGATCGAACTGCTGCACTAGAAAGCAATCGGGAGCGGTATCCGTGGCCAGCATACTGGTGAGCTTCGCCAGCCAGCCGCCGTAGTCGTTGCCGGCGCTTGGATCGAACCGGGCGCGGAGGCGTGACTGCTTCTGGTTAAAGCGCTCTGCCTGCGCCTCGTAGGCCCGGGCCAAGAACTGATCGGCCGGGCGCATGAAGGTAACCTCGACAGGCGGGCCGACCTGGGCTTGGGATTGGGACCCTGCCTGCCGGCAGGCGGCAAACATGCCGCTAAGCCCAAGCGACCATCCCAGCAGCCGCCGGCGTGAGAACGTCCCGAAGCCAGGCACCGCACTCCGCATCGTTTGGCCGGAGTATAGCATCGATATGCTCACCTCCTGCGCGAAGACAGCTACAGAACGCATATCTAGCGCCGGTCGGGGCGTGCTGCCACACGTGTTAGGCCTGGATGGTGGTTATCACCGCCCAGAGGCACGTCCCGCCCTTCTTGGCAACACCATCGCCTTCCCTGCCGGGCAGATCGCTATCCGTCCAATCCGTCTCCGAAATCCACTGCTCGCATTTAGTTTGGCCCAGGCGACCGGTGAAAGCTAGCCCTAACTGCCGGCCTCTGTTTGCCAAGGCCATTGCTCGTATATTTAACATCTATCGCTATTTACTATTTAATCTATTGCCGAAATCCGTTGCCGGCTGCTGTTCATCGCCTGCTGCCACGCGACTTGCGCCCGCAGCCCCTCTTCAATCGGCGTCCGCGGCACCCAACCGAGCTGTTCGCGAGCGCGGCGGGTGTCGGCCAGTGTATGCAGCTGGTCGCCGGGGCGCGGCGGCCGCTGCTCGATCTGCGGCCGCTTTCCCGTGATCTCCTCGAGCAGCTCCAGTACTCGCCGCAGCGAGATCGCCTGGCCACCGCCGATGTTGTAGATCTCACCCGAACGTGCCTTCTGCCAGGCTAAGAGCGTTGCCTCGACGACATCCAGCACATAGGTGTTGCCGCGCGTCTGCTCCAGGCTGCCGGTGATGAGGATCGGCCGGTCATGCAGCAGTGCATCAATGAACATGTGATAGGCCATGTCAGGTCGCTGACGCGGTCCATAAATTGAGAAGTAACGCAGCACGACCACATCCAGACCAAAGTTTTCATGATATGCCTGACAAAGGTGCTCAGCAGCCAGCTTGGTGACGCCATAGGGCGAGACCGGCCGCGGCAGGGTGTCTTCCGGTCCACGCGCCTCGCGGCCGTAGATCGACGAGGTAGAGGCATAGATCAGCCGCCCCTTTGAGTGCAGGCGCATAGCCTCCAGCAGCCGCTGCGTGGCCTGCACATTACAGGTCATGTACAGGTCGAAGTCGCTCCAGCTTTTGAGCAGCCCGGCCATGGCTGCCTCGTGGAAGATCACGTCAGCATCTCGCACCAGATCGGTTAGGTCGGCCGTACGCAGGTCCAGCTCGTAGAAACGAAAACGCGGCTGCCGGCGCAGCCACGCGAGATTTGCTTCCTTCACCTCGCGGGGGTAATACGGGATGAAGCAATCAATGCCAGCGACGTCGTGCCCATCTCGTACGAGCCGCTCGCATAGATGAGAGCCGACAAAGCCGGCCGCGCCGGTGACCACACAGTACATGCTTCTCGCGCTACCTCTGCCGGGGTTCGCCAGCGGCCTGTGCCGGCTGGAAGCGGAGCACGAAGCCGCGGTGGAGAGATATCTCGCGCAGTATATCGGCTTGCAGCAAGCGGCGTAAAGGTGTACAACAAGGGCCGCAGTGGAGGGATTGCCGGAGATGACGAGGGAGCGACTACGCGTTGGCCTGGCCGGGGCGGGCTTCATCGCCGGAACGCATGTGCGCAGTCTGCGCGCCTGTGTCGATCCACCGGCAGAGGTGGTGGCGGTGGCGGCGCGTCGACTCGAGCGCGCGCAGGAGTTCGCTGCCCGCTACCATATTCCGGACGCGTATGACGATGTGCGGCGGCTGATCGAGCGCCCCGACATCGACGTGATCGACTTGTGTGTGCCGAACAATTTCCACGCGCCCTTCGCCATCGCTGCTGCCGAAGCCGGCAAGCATGTCATTGTGGAGAAGCCGCTCACCGGTTACTTCGGTGGACCGGGAGCAGCGGAACCGGTGGGGAAAACACCGAAGCGCGTGATGTTCGAGGAAGCCCTGCGTAGCGCCGATGCCATTCTCGCCGCGGCAGCGCGCACGGGTGTACAGGTGTGCTACGCCGAGAACTTAGTGTACGCGCCGGCGGTGCAGAAGGCGAAACGGCTGATCCAGGAGGCAGGCGGGGCAATCCTGGAGATCCGCTGCGCCGAATGTCACAGCGGCTCGCACGCCCAGTATGCCAAGCGCTGGGCCGAGGCAGGCGGTGGTGCGTTGCTGCGGCTGGGCTCGCATCCGATCGGTACGGCGCTGCACCTCAAGCGCTTTGAGGGGATGCTGCGCGACGGCCGGCCGATTGAGGTCGCTGCGGTCACCGCGCAGACGGCGGCGCTCTACCAGACGCCGGCATGGCAGCGGGATGGAGCCAGGTACCTGGTGAGCGATTGGGAAGATGTGGAGAACTGGTCGGTCACGATCCTGACCTTTACCGACGGCACGCGGGCGGTATGCCTGGCCTCAGATGTGGCGCTTGGCGGCGTCGAGGACTCCCTGCAGCTCTTGCTGTCAACGGCGCGCATTAATATCAACTTCACGCATTCGACCATGCTCCAGGTGTACGCGCCGTCGCCGGACGTCTTCCGCGGCGAGCCGCTGCAAGAGAAGCTGCACACGAATGCCGGGTGGAGCTTTCCGCCGATCGAGGAGGAGCTGGTCGGTGGCTATCGCCAGGAGATGCAGGACTTTCTCGCCAGCATCGCTGCCGGCCGCGCGCCTGTTTCAGATGGTGCACTGGGCCGCGCTACCGTAGAGGCGATCTACGCCGCCTACGTCTCCGCGGAGGAAGAGCGAACGGTGCGGCTGCGGTAGTGGGTGGGTCGATATAGACAATATTAAAGGTATAGTCAATACATAAAGACATAGTCGATACAGAAGGAAGGGAGATCGAGCTTAGAGGATAACAATGCGCATTCGCGGCAGGCATTACCAGAGTGGTGCGCTCACTGATATCGTCGTGGCCGAGGGGCGCATTGCGGCAATCGAGCCGGCAGGTGCGCTGCCCGCGGAACTCGGCGGCCCCGACGTGTGGCTGGCCCCTGCCTTCATTGACATCCAGGTGAACGGGTTCAAGGGTCATGATCTGAATGGCCCCGCCACGACCGCTGCAGACGTGGCTGCGGTGACCCGTGCGCTGTGGGGCGCCGGGGTCGGGCTTTTCTGCCCAACGATCACGACCGGTCCCTTTGAGCAGCTTGTACGCTCGCTGCGCGCGGTGGCTGAGGCGTGCGAGGCCGATCCTCAGGTACGCCACGCGGTGGCGATGATCCATCTGGAAGGGCCGTATATCTCGCCGGAGGATGGCCCGCGCGGCGCGCATCCGCGCGAGCATGTGCGCCCGCCTGATTGGGAAGAGTTCCAGCGTCTGCAGGAGGCGGCCGGTGGACGTATCGGCATGGTTACGCTCGCCCCGGAGCTGCCCGGGGCAATCCCGTTCATCGAGCGCCTGACTACGGCCGGTGTGATCGTTGCCCTGGGCCACCATGCCGGCACGAAGGAGCACATCGATGCCGCGGTGGCTGCCGGGGCACGGACCTGCACTCACCTGGGCAACGGCGCCCATGCCATGCTGCCGCGACATCCCAATTACATTTGGGAGCAACTCGCCAACGATGCGCTGTGGGCCAGCTTCATCGTGGATGGCCACCATTTGCCGCCATCGGTGGTGAAGTGCATGATCCGTGCAAAGGGCCTGGAGCGGAGTATCCTGGTGAGCGATGCCGTGTGGGTGGCCGGCTTGCCGCCCGGCCGGTACAGCTTTATGGGCCTGGATGTGGAGCTCACGCCGCAGCGGCGGGTCCAGCTCTCCGGAACACCGTACCTGGCCGGCTCGGCGCTGGAACTCTATGAAGGGATTGGCAAGCTGGTCCAGTTTGCCGGGATCACGCTTGCTCAGGCAATCGAGACTGTAACGGTCAATCCGACGCGGCTCCTCGGGCTGGCCGACCGCTGGGGTCTGCTGGCGCCGGGCCGCTCGGCGGACCTCTCGCTGTTCACATGGGACGCCCAGCGGCAAGAGGTTGCGGTGGTTGCGACGCTGGCACAGGGAGCTGTGGTCTACCAGGCATCCCAGGCGGGATAGCTGGGACAGCTGGAGCGGGATAGCGTTCCATCACTCTATACTCTGTCTATACTCTATCGCCCTATCACTCACTACTATGACGTCGTGGTAGTGAAGCGTGACGTGGCGAAGGACGTCGTGAAGGGGTGCGGCAAGCTATGGCAGAGCAGACCATTCGTGCGGCCCTGGTGGGCTACGGAATGTTTGGCGCCGATGTGGTGATCGGCACCCTGTGGGACCTCATGCGCAACGGCATTGCGCCATACCTCGACCGCGTCGGGCTAGACGATTATGCACGCTACTACGCGGACGCGCGCTTTGAGTTGCTGGCGGTGGGCACACGTTCAGAGGCCTCTGCCCGGCGCGCCGAGGTTGAAACTGAGCAGGTCACCGGCAGGCGGCCGCGCGGCTATGCCGGCGAGACGCCCTGGAACGACATCCTGCGTGACTTTGAGCTGGATGTGCTGGTGGTCGCTACTCCGGACCACCTGCACACTGCGCCGATTCTGGCAGCGCTCGAGCACGGCGTGCATGTCGTCACGGAGAAGCCGATGTGTCTCGATATCGCTGAGGCCGACCGCATCATTGAGCTGGCGCAGCAGCGGGACCTCGTGGTCGGGGTGGACATGCACAAGCGCTACGATCCCGACCATCTCCGGATCTTTACCGAGCTAGCCAAGGACTTGGGGGCGCCGATCTATGCCCGCGGCGTGCTGGAAGAGCCGCTGGAGGTCTCGACCACGACGTTCAAGTGGGCTGAGCAGTCAGACCCCTTCAGCTACGTGGGCATTCACTGGGTCGATCTCTTTATGCACTACCTGCAGCTCAAGCCGCTTTCTCTCTATGCCGTTGGCCAGAAGCAGCGGCTGCTGCGTGAATTTGGCAAAAATGCCTATGATGCTATCCAGGTGATTGTCACGCATACCAATGGCATGACCATTATCTACGAGAATAACTGGATCACCCCAAAGGACTTCGAAGGTCCGGTGAACCAGGAAAGCCAGATGGTCGGAGCGTACGGAAAAATCGAATCCGATTCGCAGTACCGCGGCCTGCGCTACTGGATTGAGAACAAGGGCTCACGCACTGCGAATACGCACTTCTTCCGGAAGGTCCGCCGGCCGGATGGCTCGCTGGTCTCGATGGGCTATGGCAAGGATAGCCTGGTGGTGTGTCTGGAAAAGGTCTTCCGCAAGAAGCTGCTGGGGGTAAGCGCCGCGGAAATGGCCGGGACATACCCGGATGCGCCGTCGCAGCGGCTGCCCACGGCTGTGCTGCACGCGGCTCGTGCGGTAGTCGCGCGCAATTACCAGCACTTCAGCGCCGGCCGTCCGCCCGCGGTCACAGCCTCGTTCGGCGACCGTGGCATCGTGCTGCACGATCCCATCGTCGGCGAAAACGTGGTTCTGTATAACCGGCCGGTATGACTGGTGGCGCTCCCAGCTGCCTTGTACGCTTTGTATAACGCATGTTGCGGCGATCAGCGCTCTTCGCCCCTCTGAGACATGCGCCAAGAGCGTGTGCAAGCATCCCCGCGCGCACGGATCCTGGCCAGATCGCGCTGGCGGATATCGCGGCGCTCGGTGCTCTGGTGGCAGCGGCGGCAGCGTTTCATGCGCCTGCCCTGCTCTGGGGCCTCGTCTACCACGAGTATGATACGTATCTCTTTTACTTTCCGGTGATGAAGACCGCGGCGCGGCTGCTGCGTGGTGACGCTGCGCCGCTGTGGACGCCGCATCTCCTTGGCGGATATCCGCTGCTCGCCGACGGGGAGTCCGGGGTGTTCTTCCCCACCAATGCCCTCTTGCTGCTCCTGCTCCCCTTTCCCCTTGCGTTCATCGCGATTATGCTGCTGCGCAGCGCGCTGGTCGGCCTGACTATGTACGCCTTCGTGCGCATCTGGGGAGTGCCGCCCTGGGCGGGGCTGGCGGCCGCGCTCTCCTTCGCCTTCGGGAGCTTTGGCATCGCGCAGACGCACCACATCAACCTGGCCAACGGTGCCGCCCTCCTGCCCGCTGTGCTCGCCTGCGCCGAGCTGGCGCTGCGGGCGCCACGAATACGCCGGGCCCTCTTTTGGACGGCTGCGGGTGGAACCTGTCTCGGCTTCCAGATGCTCGCTCTCCACGTGCAACCGGTTGCGCTCACCGGACTGCTGCTGGTAGTGTACCTGGCCTATCGCGCCGCCGTCCCGCTGGAGAAGGCGCCCGAGGTTAGCAATCTCCCGACGCGGCGTGTCCTGCGGGCCGGAATGGTCGCCGCCGGGATGCTAGGGCTGGGCGGCGCCCTCTCTGCGGTGCAGACGCTCCCAGTGCTGGAGTTGTCGGCGCAGACCGAGCGCGGCCATGGGGTGAGCCTCGCCTTTGCCACCAGCTACGCGCTCCCGCCGCCGAACCTTGTTACCCTCTTCTTTCCGTACTTCTTTCGCACGCTAGATGGTGCCTGGTGGACGCTCTGGCCGCAGTGGGAGGCAATCCTGTACATCGGCGTGGCGCCGCTGGCGCTATCCATCGCCGGGCCGTTTGTTGTGCGCACGCGGCTGGCCTGGTTCCTCTTTGGCGTGATGGTCGTGAGCGCCCTCCTGGCGCTGGGCAGCTACCTGCCGCTGCCGCTCTATGCGCTGGTGTGGCATCTCCCCAGCTTCCATGTGCTGCGCGTGCCTGCTCGTTTCGCCCTGGTATTTACCTTCGCCGCGGCGTGGCTGGCGGTGCTCACCCTGCGGGAGCTGGCGCGCCGGCCTATAGCCTCCCGCGTGCCTGTGGCGAAGCGGCTGGCGACTGGCATTGCTATCAGTGCCCTCGCGCTGGCCCTGGCGAGCACCGGATTGCGCCAAGTGCTGCTGGCCGGCCAACCGGCCCTCGACAGCGTGACCCGCATGTACCTGGGGCTGCGGCATGATCGCGTGCCGCCGGAGGCCTCCGTCGTTGCGCGCGGCCTCATCCAATCGCTTGATGTGACCAATCCCTGGACTGCGCGCCAGCTGGGGCTGCTGCTGGCCACGGCGGCGCTGCTCTGGGCATGGGCCCGCCGTCCGGCCGGCAGCGCCATCGCCTGGGCCTGGCCGGGGCTGGTTGCCATCGATCTCTTATGGTTTGCCGCCGGATTTCATCCCACGATCTCTGTATGGAAGATGGACCGCTTCGAGGAAGCGGGACGGATCGCACAGCAGTATCTGGCGCAGGCGGGCGGCCGGATGTACACGCGCTGGCCCAGCTGGGAGACCGATCCTAACCAGCTTCTGCCCTTTGGCGTGCCTGATCTGCGCGGGTACTCAACGCTCACGCCCGCGAGGACCGAGCGCTTCCTGGAGCTGGTCCGGCGGGACGAAGCGCGCCTGCTCGATCTGGCTAGCGTGACGCTCATTGCTGTCCCGCCGGAGGCGCCGGAAGCCTCAAGCCCCGCGGCCCTCTACCGCGGCCGCGGCGCAGTGCTCCTCCCCAGGCCCGGGGCATGGCCGCGGGCGTATGTGGCGCAAAGCGTTATCCCGGCAGCTTCCCTGGAAGAAGCAGCGCGTCTGCTCAGTGCCGGGCAGCCCCCGCGCGGCGGGGCGATCATTGAAATGCGCCGCGAGGCCGCCGCTCTGACGAACCGGCCGGCAACAGGGCAGGTACGCATGACTGTTGATCGCCCGCGCCGGGTGTCGCTTCATGTCGAGCTGGACACCGATGGCGTGCTCGTCCTGAACGATGCCTACTTCCCCGGCTGGCATGCATATGTCGATGGTCGTGAGACGCCGATCCTGCCGGCGAACGTGATGTTCCGCGCTATCATCGTGCCGGCTGGGACGCACACGGTCGAGTTTATCTACCAGCCCTGGTCGTGGGCCGTCGGGGCTGCGCTCACCCTGCTGGCATGTGCCGCCGCTGCCGGACTGCTGGGATGGGGTCTAGGGGAGATGCGAGATCCCTCTCGAGAGTGAGCGCCCCCACCGCGCGGCATCTCAAGCCCGGTAGTAGTAGCGCTGCAGCTCCCAGGGCGTGACCTGGCGGCGATATTCCTCCCATTCGGCTGCACGCGCGGCGAGAAAAGTCTCGAAAATCGGCTCGCCCAGCGTATCGCGGATCAGCGGATCCCACTCCGCTTCTTCCAAGGCCTCACCTAACGATGACGGCAGTAGCTCGATGCTTCGCTGAGCCAGTTCGCTGCGCTGCAGATTATGTAAGTCCTCCTCCACAGGCGGTGGTAGGGGGGTCTGCTGCTCGATCCCATCCAGGCCGGCGCGCAGCATGACCGCCAGCGCCAGGTACGGATTGCAGGATGGATCGGGTAGGCGCAGCTCGATGCGCACCTGAGGATGATCGCCAGGGCGCACAGCCGGGACGCGCACCAGCGCAGCGCGGTTGATGCGTGCCCACGAGATGTATACCGGTGCCTCAAAGCCGGGAGTCAGCCGCTTGTACGAGTTCACCAGCGGGGCCAGCACGGCGCACATCGCCCGAGCATGCGCGAGCTGGCCGGCGATGAACCGGCGCGCCTGCTCGGATAGCTGGTACTCGTCGACAGGCGAATAAAAGGCATCGGCCCCGTCCGGGCGGAGCGCGCTCTGGTGCACATGCAGGCCGCTGCCGGCAGCCTGGTAGAGCGGTTTCGGCATGAAGACAGCGTCGAGACCAAGGCGCTGGGTCAGCGCCCGCGCGCCCTGCTTGCACGTTACCACGTGATCTGCCGCGCGCAAGGCATCATCCAGGGCAAGGTCGAGCTCATACTGCCCGGGTGCAAGCTCGTGGTGGCTGGACTCGACCGGTACCCCGGCCAGGGAGAGGGTACGGGCAATCTCCGTGTCAACGCGCGCCCCAAGCCCGGAGGGGACGTCAAAGTATCCGCCGCGGTCCGGTACCCCCGGCGGCCCGCCGGCCGGTGCACCGCTGCGAAACAAGAAGAACTCGACCTCCGGCGCTACCATGTAGCGCAGGCCATGTGCGCCGGCGCGCTCAAGGGCACGTATAAGTGCATAGCGTGGGTCGCCAAAGAACCGCTCGCCGCTCGGCGTGTAGATGTCACAGATCAGCCTGGCGGTATACCCGCCAGCGTGCTCGCTCCATGGCAGGAGAGCGAACGTAGCCGGATCAGGGCGGAGGATGAGATCACGCTCGGCTACGCGGGCGAAGCCTTCAACGGAGGAGCCGTCGAACCAGGTGCCATGCTCTAGCGCTGACTCAAGCTGCCCAACCGGGAGAACCACGCTCTTAAGCATCCCCGGAATGTCGGTAAACTGCAGCTCAACGAATCGCACATGATGGCGCTCAACGGCTTCGAGGATCTGTGAAGTGGCGCTGGTCATCGCTTAGCTCCGCGGGACATGTGCAGTGGGTACCGAACAAGGCGGCGAGGAAGAGACAGGTGCGGCCTGTGCCGAAGCATGGCCCATCTGCGCCGGTGCAATCGCCTCCAAGACCTCATCGCCGCAGTATGGACAGGCAGATCCCTGAGCATTGCCCTCGCACACAAGACCGCAGGTACGGCAGGTCCAGCGCGGTGCGTATGCAAGAAGTGACCGGCCTACTCTCTCCGTCATGCTTCCACCCGCCTTTCCCAGCATGCGTTCGTTCCGCCTGAGAGCGCACTCTACATCTTCTGTGGCGCGGACGGCTCCAGCCCAGGCACTGCGCCCGCGTTCCCGCCGCGTTAGAATGTACGCTGCACCCGTATTGTGCCATACATCTGCCCTACGGCCGCGGCAATCGATGCGGTCGGCGCTGCCGTCTTCCAAATCCCTACTGTTTATCTCTTGTCTACGTCGGGCTGAGCTCACGCACGAGCCGAATGCCCCCGAGCCGGTACAGGTAGCGCTCCAAGGCGACCCGCTTCACCACCAGGGCGGCGCGGCCGGTCAAGCGAATGCGCGCGCCGACGTCGGGAACCTCAAGCAAGCCAAAAGGCGTGCAGACCCGTGAGAGCGGTAGGAGTCGCCGCAGGGCGACGAAGGGCGGCAGGCTGCGCGGGCTCCACCAGGCCACGCCGTCGTCGGGGCCAAGCGAGATCGCTTCTCCCTCCTCGCGCGGCGTGAATACCGGGCGCGGCAGGCCGCGCAGTTCAGCGACGATCGCACGTGCAATGTGCTCGCCGTGCTGGACCGCGTACTGGGCCGACGGGTGCAACGGCCGGCCTGTCTGGGGGTCGCGGACGATAGCACAGTCCCCGCCGGCATAGATACCGGGTACACCCGGGACCTCGAGGGAGGGCCCGGTCTGGACCAGGCCGCTGGGGCTGAGCGGCAGGCCGCTGTGCTCAAGGAAGGCCGGGCCGCGACTTCCACCGGCCCAGATCAGTGTATCCACATGCAGGCGAAACGTTGCGGCAGGCGAGCGCAGGACCGCCCAGCCCGGGCCGGCCTCGATCAGGGCCGTGCGCGTCTGCACCTCGACCCCTTTGGCCGTGAGGGCAGCGGCAGCGCGCTTGCCCAGCCATTCGTCCATGCCGGGCAGCAGGTGGGATGCTGCCTCGACCAGTACAAGACGCGCTCCGCGACGGCGGCCCACCAGCGCCGCCAGCTCACCGGCAAGCTCAACCCCTGTGTAGCCTCCCCCAGCGATGAGCGTTATCCCGCCCCGCACCGCACACCCTCGCACCCGCGCGCGCAGCCGCAGGGCATCATCAAGGGTACGCAGCACCCAGGCATGCTCCGGAAGCCCCGGGATTTCATGAAACGCCGGCACGCTGCCGGCCGCTAGGACCAGAATGCTGAAGTGCAGGTCTTCCTCCTCTGTAGCGTCTGGGCGGCGGAACACCAGCGCGCGGCGCACCAGATCGATCCGGAGCACCGTGCCGAGCATCAGCCGCACGCGCGTGGGCCGCAGCAACGGCTCCAACGGGACACGTGCCCGCTCTGGGGGAATACGGCCGCCCACAAGCTCAGGTAAGCGCGTAATCAGGTGGTGGTAGGGAGAGGGGTTCAGGAGCAGAAGAGGCGGGGCATCTGCTGGCAGGAGGGCGTCGAGGGTCAGGGCAGCGCGCACTCCAGCATAGCCTGCCCCCACGATCACGAGTGGAAGGGGCGCGGGAACAGGCGCGCTCACCGCAGGCATTTCCTCCTGCCAGACCTCGGAGCTCCGTCAGCTGTGGCGCGTGCGGTAATCCTGCAGTGCAGCCTGGATCGCCTCTTCCGCCAGTGCTGCACAATGCATCTTATTTGGTGGAAGCCCGCCCAGCGCCTCAGCAACGTCATCTTCAGTAATGCGCCCTGCCTCCTCGAGAGTGCGGCCGGTGAGCAGCTCCGTGGTCATCGAGCTTGCCGCAATAGCGGCCGCGCAACCGAAGGCACGGAAACGCGCCTCGACGATACGACCATCCTCCACCCGTAAGGACAGGCGGAGCATATCACCGCACACCGGGTTGGTTACTTCTGCCAGCGCATCGGGCTCAGCTACTTCGCCGACGTTGCGCGGATTGGCGAAGTGATCCATCACAATATTAGAGTACAGCGGCATGACGTACTTGCTTGTAATGGGGTGCAGATTCCCACCGCATCCGGCAGGCAGGGCGGATGCTCAAATGTTCACTCAGTTGTTATGTTGTCGCTCACGCGAGGACGGCGTGTAATCGCTGATCAAGCCGCGCTCGATCATGTACTTCACGAACGCCATGCGCCGGTCCGCCGCCGTCCGCTCGTCGATCTGGCGCTGGCGCAGCCGCACCAGACGGCGAGCCTGCTCGGGGGTCAGGCCCTGCGCCACCAGGAAGCGTTCCTGCTCCTCAGGGTCCATCTCCCCGGCCGAGCCGGCGTCCGATCGGGATGTCGGTGGGACAGCGCGACCGGTCAGCCGCTCACGGGGCTCCTTTTCAGGCACCATCGCGTTGTCGCTGGCCATCGTGCTCCCAACCTCCTCCCACCGCGGCTCACCACACGGTAGGGACCTTGCGGCGCTGCCGGAGAGCTTATGACGGCACCACCGGCAGCGCCATCGGCTTGCGTTGCGCCAGTGCGACTACTCGCTCCGCCAGCTTCGTAAACGCCTGCGCTGCCTCAGAGCTTTCGTCCAGGAAAACGACCGGACGGCCACTATCTCCCCCTTCGCGCAGCTTCACGTCGATCGGAATTTGCGCGAGGAGGGGCACGCCCAGCCGGGCCGCCAGCCGCTGGCCCTCGCCCTCCCCGAAGATCGGGATGCGTTCCCCACTCGGCGTTGTAAAGTATGACATATTCTCCACGACACCGAGCAGGCGCATCCGACCGTGGCCCACCAGCAGCTCAGCCACACGGCCGGCCACCGTGGAGGCCGCACGCTGCGGCGTCGTCACCACGATCAGCCCGGCGCCGGGCAGCTCGCCGCTGATCGTGATCCCCACGTCGCCCGTGCCCGGTGGCAGATCGATCAGCAGGAAGTCCGGGTCATTCCAGTAGACGTCCACCAGGAGCTGGCGCACGAACTTGTGCAACATCGGCCCGCGCCACAGCACTGCCTGGTCTTCGTCTACGAAGTGCCCCATCGAGAGCACCCGCAGCCCGTCTTTTTCCAGGGGGATGAGCATGTGGTCGATCATGGTGGGCCGACCACTCACCCCCAGCATGCGTGGGATGCTGAACCCATAGACGTCGGCGTCCAGCACCCCCACGCTGTGCCCGCGCTTGACCAGCGCCGCCGCCAGGTTCGCCGTCACCGACGACTTGCCCACACCGCCCTTGCCGGAGGCAATGCAGATCACCATCGTCTTCGACGCGGGATCTGCCAGCGGCGACTTGCGTCGCTCGGCCACGCTCTGCCCGGTGACCTTCGCAATGACTGCCTGGCGCTCTTCTTCGGTCATCGTCCCGAGGTTCACGACCACCTGTTTCACACCCGGCAGCGGCAGCAGCTTCTCCTTCACGCGGCTCTCGATCGTGGCGCGCATTGGACAGCCGGGGATCGTCAGCGCGATATCCGCCTCGACCGTCCCGTTGCGGATGCGCACGCCACGTACCATATTCAGTTCAACAATGCTGCGGTGTAGCTCCGGATCGACCACTTCGGCCAGCGCCTCCATCACGCGTGCCTCAGTGAGCTCCGCAGCGCCGTTCGCCTCCCCCAGCTCCTCGCCTGCAGGCCAGGCCTTCGGCGAGGTGGAAGCGCCGGACTTCGTATGCTGCTCGGAGCGAGATCCGCGCCGCAGCAGGTTACCGAACATAGCGTTTAGTCCTTGAGTATTGAGATAGTATAGTGAGATGCTTTGGTGAGATGCCGCCGCGCAGCCCGGTGACAGCGGCACATCACCCGAGTCTGCTGATGCGCCCTCAGGCTCATTCTATCCTGTCGCAGGGGGCATTTCAAGGAACGCTTGGTCCGGCGAGCCGGCGCATCAGCGGGCCGAAATTGCGCCCGGGCACGATCTTGCCCATGACAACTGCATGCCGTGCCCCGGTGCACGACGGCAGCGTGTTCGGCCGGCCGGCCAGGGCGTATGCGCCCAGCGCGGCGAAGGCAAGCGCCTCTTTCGCCTTGCTCGCGATGCCGTACTGCTCGTGGGTGGTGAAGCGCAGCTCCGGCAGGCGCTCCCGCAGTAGACGTACGAGAACGGGGTTACGCGCGCCGCCACCTCCCAGCACCAGCTCGGTGAAACACCCGCGCGGCAACACAAAGCGGCGCAGCGCCTGCGCCACGCTCTCGGCGGTGAAGGTCGTCAGCGTCGCCAGGATATCCGGTACGCTCAGCCCTAAACCGGCCGCCTCGTGCAGCACCGCACGCCCGAAGGCCGCACCAAACTCCTCGCGGCCGGTTGTCTTGGGCGGCGGGCGCTGCAAGTACGGGTGCGCCAGCAGCCGCTCAAGCAACGCCGGGCTAACCTGCCCTGCCGCGGCCAGCGCTCCGTCCCGGTCATAGCCCAGCCGTCCCTGGGTAAGCTCGGCAACTGCGAAGTCCAGTAGCATGTTCGCCGGGCCCGTATCAAAGGCGAACACGCCGTCCGGCCCAGCGCCGTCAGGCAGCGCGGTGATATTGGCGATGCCGCCCAGGTTCAGCACAATCCTGCCGGTGCAGCCGAAGAGCGCGTAGTCCACGAAGCTGGTTAGCGGCGCACCTTGGCCGCCCGCAGCGATATCGCGCGGGCGAAAGTCGGCTACGGTAGTGATCCCGGTACGCTCGGCAATCTCGCTGGGTTCGCCCAGCTGCAGCGTCGACGGGATGGAGCCCGCGGGCGAGCCCGGCGGCACATGATATACGGTCTGCCCGTGCGAGCCGATCAGATCAATATCCTCAGGGTGTAACCCGGCCTGATCAATCACCAGGAGTGCAGCCTCGGCGAAGCGGCGTCCCAGCCAGGCGTTCATCTGACAGATCTGATCTACCGTACCCGTCGCCGGGTCGCACAGGGACAGGATGGCAGCGCGATCCTGCGGCGAAAATGGCTCCGTCCGAGCAGCCAGGAGCTCCGCTCCCAGCGGGTAGGCGCCCTCAGCCGGCAGCGTGAGGCGCGCCACTGCGGCATCGATCCCATCGGCCGATGTGCCGGACATCAGCCCGACGGCCAGCACGGTCAGGCCGTCGGCCTTGCGCAGGCTATCTGGAGACCAGGACATACGACGAATATACCGTGACGGAGGTCTATCCGGCGACTCCCCACGGGAGAGGCAACCTGCGCAAGTACCGCAGGCAGGGAGGGCGGAGCCGGCAATGCTCGTCGGGCCAACGCATGTGCTACTGCCCTGATGGAGGGGGGCACGACATCCCGTGCACTGCGGGCGGGACGACGTCGCGTTGTCTGTGGGGATCGGGGCACGGTACCGGTCACGCACCTGGTGGTCGGGGCACGGTATGTCGTGCCCTGGGGTCGGGGCATGCCATGCCGTGCCCTTGGGTAGGGGCACAGCGTGCTGTGCCCTGGTGGTCGGGGCATGACATGGTGGTCGGGGCACAGGTGATAGGAGGCACGGCATGCCGTGCCCCTACTTCGGTGATGAGGCCGGTGGCCGGCTATATACCAGGATGCAGCAGACGGCCACCGCATGGATTCATAGCAGGTTCCATGGTGGGCGCGTGCGCACCGGGACATTGCAGGGATGGACCACGCCGATGTATGCTACGCGAGGCTGCCCTCAGACTCTTTGCAATCGTCTCGATTGTCCCAAATGAGCTAGATGAGCAGAATCGAACAGACCGGCGACAGCGCTGTGACCTCTCCTGCTCCCCAGATGCCTGCTCCTCTGCTATGGCGGGGCCTGGCGGTCTATCTCGCCCTGGCGTTCGGGCTCTCCTGGATGGCCCAGATTGGCCTGGCGTTCGCGCTGCGCCATGAACTCGGCGGGGCGCTTGCCGTCCTTGGTGGCGGTGTGCTGGTCGTGGCGGTCTTCCTGATGTGGCCGCCGGCCATCGGAGCCTACATCGCCCGCCGGTGGGTTGAGGGAGGGAACGTCGCCGATGCCGGGCTGTGCTGGCCGGCGTGGCGGTTCGTCGCCCTTGCCTGGCTTGGCCCGCCTGTGCTAACCGCGCTCACCATGCTGGTGAGCCTGCCGCTCTACCCGTTCGACCCTACTTTTACCCTGCTCCGAGAGCTGGCCGCGCGGTCCGGCCGGCCGTTACCTGCTCCACCTGAAGTCCTTGTCGTCGGCCAGCTCTTCTTTGCCCTGACCCTGGCGGTGCCGGTCAATGCCCTCTTCGCCTTTGGGGAAGAGTTTGGCTGGCGCGGCTACCTGCTTCCACGCCTGATCCAGGCCCTGGGCCCGTGGCCTGGCCTGCTGGCACATGGCGCTATCTGGGGCTTCTGGCATGCGCCGTTGATCTTGCTCACCGGCTTCAACTACCCTGCACATCCCGTGCTTGGGGTGCCGCTCTTCGTGGTGAGCGGTGTGCTCATGGGGGTGCTCTTCGGCTGGCTCCGGCTTGCCTCGGAAAGCGTCGTGCCGCCCACCATCGCCCACGCCTCACTCAACGCCATCGGCGGGGCACCGTTGCTTGTGCTGCGCGGGGTGGACCCGGCAGTGGCCGGTGTGATCTATAGTCCGGTTGGCTGGGCGATTCTGCTGCTCGCCATCGCCGTGCTCCTGCGCTCCGGAGCGCTGGGACGGGTTCTGCAGTCCGCATGGGCCCCGGCTGGGTAGCCCGGCGTGAGGCGTTGACAGCTTGGTGGTTCCTGCCTATACTCAGGTCGCGGTGCTGGGAGCCGGGCGCTTGACAGATAGCCATGGCAATGCTTGTATGAACATCGGACTGAGTCCGACATAACGGGCAGCGGATTGCCGTGCTGGAGCGGTGAGCAAAGCCACGAGGAGAGGTAAGGGGTATGGCGCAGGCAGTGACTGGTGTGATCGAGGCTCTCTTGCGGGAAGAGCGCCGCTTCCCGCCCCCGCCGGAGTTCGCGGCGCAGGCGAACCTGCGTGACCCGTCGATCTACGAGCGGGCGCGGCAGGATCCGGAGGGGTTCTGGGCCGAGCAGGCGCGCGAGTTCGTCGAGTGGTTCAAGCCCTTTGAGAAGGTGCTGGAGTGGAACCCGCCGTTCGCCAAGTGGTTCCTCGGCGGCCAGCTCAACGTCTCGTACAACTGCGTCGACCGGCACGCCAGGGGCGCCCGGGCGACCAAGCCTGCCATTATCTGGGAGGGCGAGCCGGGAGACGTCCGCACGATCACCTATCGGGAGCTGCTCGACGAGGTCAACAAGGCGGCGCTGATGCTGAAGCGGCTCGGCATCAAGAAGGGCGATAAGGTCGCCATCTATATGCCGATGATCCCGGAGCTGCCTATCGCTATGCTGGCGTGCACGCGCATCGGCGCGCCGCATACGGTGGTCTTCGGCGGCTTCAGCCCGGAGGCACTGGCCGAGCGCATCAACGACCTGGGGGCCAAGCTGCTGATCACTGCCGACGGCGGCTGGCGGCGCGGTCGGATTGTACCGCTCAAAGCGAACTCCGACGAGGCGCTGAAGAACACGCCGAGCATCGAGCGGGTGCTGGTGGTGCGCCGCATTGGCGAGCAGGCGAATATCACCATGCAGCCCGGCCGCGATCTGTGGTGGCACGATGTGGCGGCCGAGGTCGAGCGGTCCGGCGAGAAGGAGTATCCGCCTGAACCGGTCGATTCTGAGCATCCGCTGTATGTGCTCTACACCTCCGGCAGCACGGCCAAGCCGAAGGGCATCCTGCATACGACCGCGGGCTACCTGGTCGGTGTGGCCTATACGCACAAGTATGTCTTCGATCTGAAAGAGCATGACATTTACTGGTGCACAGCGGACATCGGCTGGGTCACCGGGCATAGCTACATTGTGTATGGCCCGCTGTGCAACGGTGCTACCTCGGTGATCTTCGAGGGCACGCCTGACTATCCGGATAAAGACCGCTTCTGGGCGGTGGCGGAGCGCCACAAGGTGACGATCCTGTACACCGCGCCGACTGCCATCCGCTCGTTTATGCGCTGGGGCGAGGAGTACCCGCGCCGGCACGACCTGTCGTCCCTGCGGCTGCTGGGCACGGTCGGCGAGCCGATCAACCCGGAGGCGTGGGTGTGGTACCACCAGGTCATCGGCGGCGGGCGCTGCCCGGTGGTGGACACCTGGTGGCAGACCGAGACGGGCATGATCATGATTTCCCCGCTGCCGGGCATTACCACACTGAAGCCGGGCTCGGCTACCTTCCCGCTGCCGGGCGTGGAGGCCGATGTGGTGGACGAGCAGGGGAACTCGGTCCCGCTGGGCGGTGGCGGGTACCTGGTGCTGACGCGGCCGTGGCCGGCGATGCTGCGCACACTGTGGGGCGATGATGAGCGCTACAAGCAGGTCTACTGGTCGCGCTTCCCCGGCAAGTACTTCACCGGCGACGGCTGCAAGCGAGACGAGGAGGGCTACTACTGGCTGCTCGGCCGCGTGGACGACGTGCTGAACGTCTCGGCACATCGCATCTCCACCATGGAGGTGGAGAGCGCCCTGGTGAGCCATCCGGCGGTGGCTGAGAGCGCAGTGATCGGCGTGCCCGACGAGATCACCGGGCAGGCCGTGGCGGCCTTTGTAACGCCGAAGCTGGGCGTCACGGCCGATGACAACCTGAAGGCCGAGCTGCGCGAGCACGTAGCGAAGAAGATCGGACCGATCGCTAGGCCGAAGCTGATCTTCTTCGTGGCCGAGCTGCCGAAGACTCGCTCCGGCAAGATCATGCGCCGTCTGCTGCGGGACATCGCCGAGGGTCGTGTGCTGGGCGACACGACTACCCTCACCGACCCTGCGGTGCTGGCGGAGATCAAACAGCAGTACGAGGAACGGGAAGGCTAGGACCGCGCCTTCAGAGGAGCGTGCCATGGCCTGTTCGAAGAAACGGTACGCTCCTCTGAAGGAATGGAGCGGCTCAGCCTGCAGATAGAGGGAGAGGGGCACCGCGCGGTGCCCCTCTCGTGTCGGTAGAGGCGCCAACGGCTCCCCAATCCGTCGCCGGCATCCGTGATTGGTAGCGACTGACTATGAGCGCTTCTCCCCTTCCGCCGCCGGAGCGCAAGGCCGCCTACGTCGAGGCGATGTTCACCCGCATCGCTCCCGTCTACGATCGCCTGAACACGATCATGACCGCCGGGCTGCACTACCGCTGGCGGCGGGCGGCTGTGGCGTTCTGTAATCTTCGACCGGGCGATCGCGCTCTGGACGTGGCCACCGGAACGGCGGACTTTGCACTGGAACTAGCTCGGGCCGTGGGCCCAGACGGCCATGTGGCAGCGCTCGACTTTAGCGCCGGCATGCTGGAGATCGCCCGCCGTAAGCTGGCCGCCCGCAGCCTGCTGGGCCGGATCTCGCTTCAGCGTGGCGATGCCCTGCACCTGCCATACCGCGATGGCACCTTCGATGCTGCAACGATTGGCTTCGGCGGCCGCAACGTCACTGATCTGCTCCGGCTCTTCACAGAAATGCGGCGGGTTGTGCGGCCGGGTGGGCGGGTGGTTTTCCTGGAGCTTAGCCGGCCGGCGCACCCTCTGTTCTGGCAGGTGTACCGCTGGGGCTTTTGCACCTTGGCGCCGCTGCTGGGAGCGATCTTCGCCGGGGACCGGCGCGCCTATACCTATCTGCCGCACTCGTTGCTACATTTTCCGTCCGTCGAGGAGATCGCCGAGCTGATGCGCCGCGCCGGGCTCTGCGCGGTCTTCTACCGGCAGCTCACCCTCGGCCTTGTCACAGTACACGTCGGGACACGTCCCCTCCCGTCTAGCCAGGCGACGGCATCCGGCCTGTACGAGCGGTGATGGCCGGATCGGAGCAAGCCGGCGCACTTACGCAGGTCAGCGCGCCCCGTTCTCGCACCCGCTTCCGTACCCACCTTGGTATCAGGGAAAAGTACTGATGTACTCCAGGCGCGCCTGCTCTATGATCGTAAGCTGCGATATGTGAGCGGCCGGGACCGCTCTCCGAGGGCGCAGGAGGAGCACGGGTATGACTGAGACGCCGGGACTCGTGCAGCGGCCGGCACACAGTACCAAGCCATCGTATTTCAACGTGGACTTCAACCTGACTCCGTATACCGTCGCATGGGAGATCACGCGCGCGTGTGCTCTGGCATGTGTACACTGCCGGGCAGAAGCGATCCCGCGCCGCGATCCGCGCGAGCTCTCGACTGAAGAGGGGTTCCGGTTGATTGATCAGGTCGTCGAGATCGGCCGGCCGATCCTGGTGATTACCGGCGGAGATCCGATGATGCGGCGCGATGTGTATGATCTGCTAAGCTATGCCAGCGCGCGTGGCCTGCGCGTGGCCCTGTCGCCCAGCGCCACACGCCTGGTCACCCACCGCGCGCTGGAGCGGGTCAAGGCCTGTGGCACGCAGATGCTCCACCTGAGCCTCGACGGCGCCTCTGCCGAGGTGCACGATCGGTTCCGCGGCGTGGCCGGCTCGTACCAGCGCACGCTCGAGATCCTGCGCGATACGCAGGAGGTTGGGCTCCCCCTCCAGATTGGTACCACGGTGAGCCGGTTGAATGTTGGCGATCTGCCAGCCCTAGCCGAGCAAGTAGCCGCCGCTGGAGCGAGCGTGTGGAGCGTCTTTTTCCTGGTTCCAACCGGCCGGGGCAAGGCGGCCGACCTGCTTACGCCTGAGGAGCATGAGCGCGTTCTGGAGTGGTTATATGACCTGTCCATGCAGGTGCCGTTCCATGTCCGTACTGTTGCCGCACCGCACTACCGGCGGGTGGTGCTTCAGAAGCGTGGCGTAAGGCCCTCAGGTGGTCAGACCCCGCGCTGGGAGCTGACCGGTGCTGGATACGCCTTTCGCGCGGGACAGGTTGATAGCGCCCGCGGAGTGAACGACGGCAACGGCTTCTGCTTCGTGTCGCATATCGGCGATGTCTATCCCAGCGGCTTTCTTCAGCTGTCGGCCGGTAATGTCCGTGAGCAGCCGCTCGCTGCGATCTATCGCCAATCCCCGCTGTTCCGGGCGCTGCGCGATGAGACAATGCTCAAAGGCAAGTGCGGCGTCTGCGAGTTCAAGCGCATCTGTGGGGGGAGCCGTGCCCGCGCCTATGCGCTGACCGGTGACTATCTGGCTTCCGATCCGTCCTGCGTATACCGGCCGGCCGCCTGGGCACGCCAGAATCCCCATGCCGTTGCAGCACCCGAAATAGACCCGTCGAGCCAGGCAAGATACGTACCCGGCGATACGTCTTCTCGGAAATATCCTACGCGAGACATTTGAAGCACTTGACTTCTGCACGCTGCTCTGGTAGGCTTGCTTGTACAGTAGCAGGTTTGTCGCTTTCGCACGAGGCCCTGCCGGCCAATGGCGGCCGGCGGCTGTGCTAGGTCGGGCCAAGCAGGCCACGCGGGACTGAAACCGCCTGACAAAGGAGTCCACGGCCCCCGGTGCGGGCAAGTGCCGTGGACTCCTTTGTTTTCCGTACCGGCAAAAACAGCCGGGCTCCATCGGGTCCAGCACTTATGTATGTCCCGAATGGTCGAACAAATCGTGCTGGGCGATACACGACATTCTACACATCTAAATCAGAAAATCGAGATCGAATTAGAACTCGATCAAGATTAAACCCAGGCCAAGATTAGACCCAGGCCAAGATTAGATCTAGGACAAGACTAGACCAGGACCAAAATAAAAAAAAGAAGAAATTACGAGCAGGGAACGATCAATGCACCAGTCATCGACGCCCTATCCGCCGCTGTATGATCCGCGTTTCGAGCACGACGCCTGCGGCACCGGCTTTGTCGCCCGTATCGACGGCTGGCCCGGTCACGACATCCTTGCCCTAGCGCTCGAATCGGTCATTCGGCTGACTCACCGCGGCGCGGTGGATGCAGACGCAAAGACCGGCGACGGCGCAGGCGTGCTCACCCAGATCCCGCGCCGGCTGGTGGCGCGCGAGCTCGAACGTCTGGGCGTACGCGGCGTGGACCCGGCAACGGTGGCGGTGGCGATGGTCTTCTTCCCCAAAGACCGCGCGCTGCGCGAGCAGGCCTGCCGGCTCTTTGAGCAAACGCTGCACCGGCGCGGCCTGCCACTCCTGGCCTGGCGGCAGGTCCCGACCGACCCCTCCGTGCTGGGCGACAAGGCACTCTCCACTGAGCCGGAGATCCAGCAAGCCTTCATCGCCCGGCCCCAGGGCGTCGATGGCGAGCAGTTTGAGCGGCTGTTGTACCTGGCTCGCAAGGAGATCGAGAAGGCCGCTCTCCAGGCCGGGCTCGAGACGTTCTACATTCCGTCCATGTCCGGGCGCACGGTCGTGTATAAGGGCCTGTTCGTGGCCCCGCAGCTGCGCGGCTACTATCGGGACTTGACCGATCCGGACTTCGAGACGGCGCTGGCGGTGTTCCATCAGCGTTACTCAACAAATACCTTTCCCAACTGGATCCTGGCACAGCCGTTCCGCATGCTGGCGCACAACGGCGAGATCAACACGCTGCAGGGGAACCGGAACTGGATGAAGGCGCGCGAGCCGGTGCTGAGCTCCCGCGTGTGGGGCGATGAGGTCGCCACGCTTATCCCGGTGTGCCAGCCAGGCGGCTCCGACTCCGCCAGCCTGGACAATGTGCTAGAACTGCTGACGCTCTCGGGACGGCATATCCTGCACAGCCTCATGATGCTTATTCCCGAGGCGTGGGAGAATATGCCGCAGATGGAGCCCTCCTGGCGAGCCTTCTATGAGTACCATGCCTGTCTGACGGAGCCGTGGGATGGGCCGGCGGCCATCGCCTTCACCGATGGCATTACCGTGGGGGCCACGCTCGACCGCAACGGCCTGCGGCCTGCCCGGTACACTGTCACCGAAGATGGCCTGGTGCTGATGGCTTCTGAGGTCGGCGTGGTCGAGTTCGATCCGGCCGAGGTGGTGGAGAAGGGGCGCCTGGGTCCAGGCCAGATGATCGCTGTGGACACAGCCGAGCGGGTGCTGCGCAAGAACAACGAGATTAAGGACGCCTTCGCCCGGCGGCGCCCCTATGCCCTCTGGAACGATCGCCAGCTCGTGCGGCTGCATATTGATGCACCGGGTGGGGTTCTCGCCTCTACCGTGGCGATGGCGGCCGACGACGTGGACACGGCAGACGGCAATGGCTCAGCGGGCAACGGTGCCGCCGGAAACGGATACCTCCCGAACGGCGGCCTGAGCAGCGAGGAACTTGTAAAAGTTCAGAAGGCCTTTGGCTACACCGCTGAAGAAATCAAGTTCGTCCTTGAGACGATGGGCGGCGAGGGCAAGGACCCGGTGTGGTCCATGGGCGATGACGCGCCCCTGGCGGTGCTCTCGACGAAGCCGCGCCACTTCTCGTCGTACTTCCGGCAGCGCTTCGCCCAGGTGACGAACCCGCCGATCGACCCGCTGCGCGAGACCCTGGTGATGTCACTCGACACGTACCTGGGGCCGCGCGGTAGCCTGCTGGAGGAGAGCGAGGAGCACGCCCACCTGTTGCACCTGGATAACCCTCTGCTCGAGGAGTGGCAGCTCGAGCAGATTCGTAACCTGGACGATCCAGCCTTCAAAAGTGCGACGCTCTCGGCGCTGTTCGATCCCCGCCAAGGGCCGGAGGAGCTCGAGCGGGCCGTCGAGCGGCTGTGCCGCCAGGCGGAGGAGGCGGTGGACCGCGGGTGCGGGCTGCTGATCATTTCTGACCGCGGGGTGGATGCCACGCACGCGCCCATCCCGTCGCTGCTGGCGACGGCGGCGGTGCACCACCATCTCATCCGCACCGGCCGCCGCATGCGCACCGACATCATCGTCGAGGCCGGCGACGCCTGGGATGTGCATCACCTGGCCCTGCTGCTGGGCTACGGCGCCGGGGCGATCTGCCCGTACACTGCATGGTATACCGTCCTGTCCGTGCCAGGGAGCCGCGGCTTCGAGAGCCTGACCCCTGCCAAGGCGATCGAGAACTACCGCCATGCGGTGGACCATGGCCTCCTGAAGATTATGTCCAAGATGGGCATCTCGGCGCTGGCAGGGTATCGCGGCGCCCAGATCTTCGAGGCCATCGGGCTGGCTCAGGAGATCGTCGACCGCTACTTTACCGACACCCCCTCGCGCGTCGGCGGTATCGGTCTGAAAGAGTTGGGCGAGGACATCATCGCCCGGCATCGCAGCGCCTTCGGCGAGCCGACGGATAAGAAACTGCCGGATTTCGGCTTTTACCGGTTCCGCCGCGATGGTGAATACCACGGCTTCAACCCGTTCGTCGTGCGGGCACTCCAGAAGGCGGCACAGTCCGGCGACTTTTCCGATTACCGCGCCTTTAGTGAGCTGGTCAACGCGCGCCCGCCTATGACGCTCCGCGACCTGCTCACTTTTAAGCCGGGCAAGCCAATCCCCCTGGAAGAAGTCGAGCCGATGGAGAGCATCCGCCGGCGCTTCACCTCGCAGGCGATGTCGCTCGGCGCGCTTTCGCCCGAGGCCCATCGCACGCTGGCGATCGCCATGAACCGGATTGGCTGTCGCTCGAACACCGGCGAAGGCGGTGAAGACCCTGACTGGTGGAAGCCACTCCCCAACGGGGATATCGCCAACTGCGCCATCAAGCAGGTGGCCTCCGCCCGCTTTGGTGTGACCATCGAGTATCTGGCGCACGCAGCCGAGATCGAGATCAAGATGGCCCAGGGCTCGAAGCCCGGCGAGGGGGGCCAGCTTCCGGCGCACAAGGTCACGGATTTTATTGCTCGCTTGCGTCATGCTATCCGTGGCATCCCGCTGATCTCGCCGCCGCCGCATCATGACATCTATTCAATCGAAGACCTGGCCCAGCTTATCTACGACTTGAAGCAGGCGAACCCCGAAGCGCGCGTGGGCGTGAAGCTGGTCTCGGAGATGGGGGTTGGCACCATTGCTGCAGGCGTGGCGAAGGCGTACGCCGACTATATTTTGATCTCCGGCTCAGAAGGCGGCACAGGCGCCTCGCCGCTGTCGTCAATCAAGAATGCCGGCCTACCCTGGGAGCTGGGCTTGGCCGAGACGCAGCAGGTGCTGGTGATGAACGACCTGCGCGGGCGCGTCGTGCTGCGCACCGACGGCGGCCTGAAGAACGGCCGCGATGTGGTGATCGCGGCAATGCTGGGCGCGGAGGAATTCGGCTTTGGGACAGCGGCCATCGTGGCGATGGGCTGCGATATGGCGCGGCAGTGCCATCTAAATACCTGCCCCACCGGCATCGCCACACAGCGCCCGGAGCTGCGAGCACGCTTCAAAGGCACGCCGGAGATGGTGATCAACTTCTTCACCGGTATCGCCCTGGAGGTGCGGGAGATCCTGGCCAGCCTGGGCTTCCGCAGCCTGGACGAGATCATTGGCCGGGTGGACCTGCTGGAGCTGGTGCCGGAGCTGGAGAACCCGCGGGCACGCCTGCTTGACCTTTCGGCCATTCTGGCGCCGGCCGATCCGACCTGGACCCGGCCGCGGCTGCACGTGGTGCCGCGCAACGATCGGGCCGACCGGCATGCCACGCTGGACGTGCAAATCATTAAAGACGCCGAGCGGGCGATCGAGACCGGCGAGCCGGTGAAGCTGGCGTACGAGATCAGAAACGATAACCGCGCGGTAGGCGCACGCCTCTCCTACATGATTGCCCGCAACTACGGCGATGCCGGCCTGCCGGACGGAACGATCGACATCACCTTCCGCGGCTCGGCGGGACAGAGCTTCGGGGCATTTACGGTGCGCGGCGTGCGGCTGACCCTCGAAGGGGAGGCGAACGACTACGTGGGCAAGGGCCTGACCGGCGGCGAGATCATCATCAAGCCGCCGCGGACAAGCCGATTCCGCTCTCACCAGAATGTGATCATGGGTAACACGGTGCTCTACGGCGCCACAGGAGGCTGGCTCTTCGCGGCCGGGCGGGCCGGCGAGCGCTTTGCGGTGCGAAACTCAGGGGCCCAGGCAGTGGTGGAGGGCACGGGTGATCATTGCTGCGAGTACATGACGGCTGGCCTCGTGGTCGTGCTGGGCGAAACCGGCCGTAACTTCGGCGCCGGCATGGCTGCCGGTACCGCATACGTGCTCGATGAGCTCGGCGACTTCGAGCAGCGTTACAACCCGGAGATGGTCTCGATCGAGCGGGTGACCTCCATGGAGGATCGCGACGAGCTCTATCGCATGATCGCGCTGCACCTGGAGAAGACCGGCAGCCGGCGTGCCCAAGAGATCCTGGAGCACTGGGACGAGTACCTGCCGCTCTTCTGGAAGGTGGTGCCGCATCCGCCCGTCGTCACGCGCGACCACGATACCTACACGGCCTTCGGCGCCAAGCAGGAGGCCGTTGTTGCGGCACACCACCAACCGCGTGGAGGGAAAGCTTAGGCTTACCCAAAATACTCCCGTACCAGCTCCAGCAGTGGACTGGCCGAGCGCAGCCGTCCGACAGCCGCGAGCTTGAGCTTGTCGCCGGCAAAGAGCTCGGCCGCCACTTCATTCACCTCATCGGTGGTCACCGCCTCAATCTTGCGGGCGAATTCCTCCGGCTCCTCGAATTGCCCGCGGATCAGCTCATCCACCACATAGCCGAAGGCGATGAATGACGGGTCGTCAAGCGAGAGCCGCCAGGTACCGATGCAGTAGCGCTTGGCCCGCCGTACCTCCTCCGCGGTTACGCCGTTGCGGCGCAGGTCGTCCAGCTCCCGCAGGATGAGTTCAAGCACGCGCAGCGTGTTCTTTGCGGCAGTGCCTGCGAACACGGTTAGGCTGCCTGTGTCTGAGAAGTGCTCGGTAGACGAGAAGATATCATAGACCAGCCCGTGTTCGCCGCGGACGCGCGTGTAGAGCCGTGAGGCCATGCTGGCGCCAAGAATGGTGTTCAGAAGCACCAGGGCGTGCTCCTTAGGGTGCCCGATCGGATAAGCCGGCACACCCAGGCGCATGTACGTCTGGGTGCTGGGCTTCTGGCGCGCCAGGACGCGCGGCCCACGGTCGGGACCGCTCCATGGCTGGAAGCGGCGCCGGCGAGTACCGTTCATACTGCCGAAATGCCGCTCGACCAGATTCACCAACTCCGCTTCCTCAAAACGGCCGGCTACAGCGATAACGATGTTGTCCGCCGTGTACATGTCCTGGTAAAAGCGCACCAGGTCCTCGTGCTGGAGTCGCCGGACACTTTCTTCACTGCCCCAGGTCGGACGGCCCAACGGCGAATCCTCGCCATAGAGCATGCTGTCGGCAAGGAGCGATGCCAGCTCTGCCGGATCATCCTTGGACTCGCGGATCTCCTCAAGAATGACCGCGCGCTCCACTTCGACCCGCTGCGGCGAAAGGATCGGCCGCTGTACCAGGTCGGCTAGGATCTCCACCGACGGTGCCAGGGCATCGTACGCCGCCTTAATCGAGTAGTAGCTGTACTCCAGGTGGGTGATGGCCTGGATGGCCGCGCCGAGCTCATCGACGGCGAGGTTCAGGGCGTATTCACTCGGCCATTTCTCTGTGCCCTGGAAGAGCATGTGCTCGACAAAATGCGCCACGCCGCGCTGGCTGTCCTCCTCATAGCGCGCGCCGGCCCCGACCATGACGATAATGCTGACAGAGTTCACCTGCGGCATGGGCTGGGTAATCAGCCGGATGCCGTTGCTAAACGTATGCTTGGTTGCAGGCATAGAGGTAGTGTAGCTGATGCAGTGATGATGAGGATTGACCCCGCAAACTCTGAATCGCTCTCTAGACAGACTGTGGCTGCGGTCCGCGTCTATCGTCCCTGTCTATCGTCCCTGTCTATTGTACTGTGTCGAGAGGCAATGCGTGGCAAGCCACCCGGAGGAGGCTCCCCGGATTGGCACACCGGCAGGCAGCGCAAAAAGAGCCCAACCGGACAGGTGCTTGCGTGCGTGACTGCCCAGTGCTACGGAGCTTCTGGTATCAGGATGGGAGCCCGTGCACCGGGAACACCAGCCGCTTGACGGTAGCCACCGACTGTTCGGCAAAGGCGCGCACGTGCCGCTGAAGCACCGGATCGAGGCGTGGCTGCTCCCGGTCATGCAAGTAGGCGATCTCAGGATACCGCGCACAGTAGGTGGCAGGCACCTCATCGGGGAGCAAAATCCCGGCCATACTGCCGTAGGCAAGGGCCCAGGCACGCACAGCCGTCGGCACATGGTAGCCTCCGCCGCCGAGCGCCACCCAGCGCCCGGGGCTCAGGGCGGCTAAGCGCTCGACGGCTGCGGCAAAGCCATGTGTCGTTAGCTGGAGATGCGCCAGCGGATCGCGAAAGTGTGTATCTACGCCGAGCTGGGTCACCAGGACATCGGGCTTGAATGCGCCGAGCAGCGGCGGCACGACCTGGTCAAATGCCCACAACCATGTCTCGTCATCGGTGGCCGGCGCCAGCGGCACGTTCACGGCGAAGCCTGTGCCGCGTCCGGTGCCGATATTCTCAGCAAAGCCGCCGCGCGGCCCGGGGAAGAGCGAGCGCGTGGACTCGTGCAGCGAGATGGTCAGCACACGATTGTCATCTTCGAAGATTGCCTCGACTCCATCGCCATGGTGGACGTCGATATCGACGTAGGCGACCCGGTGGCCTTGCTGGAGTAGCCAGGCGATCGCCACAGCCGCATCGTTGAAGATGCCGAAGCCGCTGGCGTAGTTGCGATGGGCGTGGTGGTTCACGCCGCCGGCTGCGTTGAACGCTACCTCGGCCTGCTTTTCGACCACCAGCCGCGCTGCCTCCAGCGAGGCGCCGCACACGAGCAAGGCATAGTCATACATGCCCTCAAACGGCGGCGTGTCTCCGTAGCGGGTAATGCCGTAGCGCGCCAGCGCGTGCTCAGGCACGCGCTTCTCCCGGTCGTACCGCCGTACAATGTCCACGTAGTCCGGGCTATGCACAGCCAGGATATGCTCCTCCGTGGCGGGTTGCGGGGATACTACCCACCGCGACACCCCATCGAACACGCCGTATGCCACCAGGAGCTCGTAGAGATAGCGCACCCGCGCCGGCTTCAGGGGATGGTCCGGCCGGAAGATATCGCGGGCCAGCAGTTCGTCGTAGACAAACGCAACACGTCGGCTAGACTTCCCAGGCTGCATGGTCGTATGCCGCTCTCTTAAGATTCGCTGACAGCACCCCTTTAGTGCGCGATCCCTAGCTCGTGCATGCGGCGGTGGATGGCGGCGCGAGCCTCCAGGAAGGGCCGCTCCAGGAACGCCACATGGTCATCCTCGCCATGGTGGTGCGTGACCATGCCCGGCCGGTACTGCGGGCTCATCTGCCGGATATACGCCAGCGTCCCATCGATCAGCGTCAGCATGTAGGTGGCGGCGTCCAGGTCGAAGAGCCACCACTCGCCACCAACGGCGACATACACCGGAGATGTATGGGCGAAGATGCCGCGGCCCCAGCCATCGTGGTGCGGGATCGAGGTGTAGTACCCCGGCCCGCTTACCCGTGCCGCCAGCCAGGTGTGCCCGGTCACCGGCAGTCGCTCTTTCAGGTGCAGGCGCCGTGTCCCCTGAGCATCCTCGACTGCAGCAACGACACGGCCGTGCTGCACCACCTCTAGGCGGTGGATCGGGAAGATCGACTCGGCGATCGCCTCGACCTCGACGATCCCGCCGTTGCCGGGGAGCTGGATCGTGTCGCCCGGCATGTGCCCCTCGACGGTGAAATGCAGTAGTGGGCCGCCGCTCAGGAATGTGCGCCCCAGGCGCAGATTACGGCACCAGGACTCGTAAGTGAACTCTTCGTCCGGCGGGATGTACACGTATGTGCGGTAGATACCGACCGGCACGTCGGCGGTCATCTTATCGGTGCCGCCGACCAGGGGCAACCGGTAGCCGCAGTTGAGATACCGGTAATACTCCAGGTGCATGTATTTGCCGTGGCGCAGCATCTCCACGCCGTCCACTCGGCCGGTGGCGATGAGCGCAGCGGGCTCACCGTTCGGCGCAGGCAGGTGCGGAATGATCACGATGCCGCCCTGGCGGTGACACTCGTCCGCCCACCAGGAGAGTGTGGTCTCCAGTGTGCCGCCGAGCTCCGCCTCGCTCGGACCGTCGGAACACCACGGCATTACCGGCTGCTTCAGGCCGAGCAGCGTGAGGTGTCCCAGCATGTGCTGGCGGTTTTCCTGGGTGCAGTAGACGATGGTCTGGCCATCCGGGGAGACGTGCGGGCCACCGGTGAACTCCTCGGTGCTGGTGAAGAGGCTGCCCCACTGCGACTGCAGCAGGTTCACCACGTTCAGGTCCTCGCCGCGGGCTTCCAGTTGGGAGCCAATGGTGGAGAGAAAGTGCACGTGCGTATCGCCGCTGAACCAGCGTTGCCGGTTCATGTTGGTCCAGCGCTTGAGCCGCAGCACGAGCTCGCGCTGGCCCGGCCAGATGGTCACCTTCGTTCGGAGTGGTTCGTACTCGAAGCCGCGCGCCACATCCACGATCACCTCGCCGCGGGGCAGCCAGCCCTGGCAGCGCCCGTCGATGTAGGCGTAGGTGATCTGGCCTAGCCGCACATCTCCCCCAATGTCCACGTGCCAGGTGCCCAGGTTTGAGTTTACGTGGGCATGGTGGCCGTGCGGGGCGTAGGGAATGCCCTCAGGCGTGCGGAAATGGATGCGGCAGGGCAAAGGCGCGCCGGTCTCGTCGTCTAGGACAGTGGTATGCACCCAGTTGAGACCGCGGTCGACGATCTCCAAGCGCAGCCGTGGCGTGGGCTGCAGGGCTTTCTTCTCGACCAGCTCACCCCAACGCACGCTGCCCAGGGCTTGGCCGTCTTGCTTGACCGTCACCGTGGCCGAGGGTGTGGCCGCCACCTCCACATAGCTGGGACTTGCCTGCGTGTTCTGCTGCTCCCCCCACCCCCTGAGCGGATCGCACAGGAACCCTTCGGCCGGCTGCTGCGGCAAGGGGTAGGGATAGGTGGCCACGCCGCGATCGACTTCTACTTCCAGGTTGAACGGCTTCTGGGCATCCTCGGGCTGCGGCAGCTCGATCTTGACCGGAATTTTGCCGGCGCGGCAGAAGGGGTCCTCGTCCAGGAGACCCAGGGTGATGGCCGCGATCAAAAACTTTGGCCCTTTGGGCACGATCTCGATGGCCTGGAGTTCCCGATCGGGGTACGGGTTGGTCCAGGCCCACAGGAAGTATGCCCGCGCGCTGCCCTGGATTGACTCGGTCTGCCGGTTGCCGGCCATGCCCCAGCGGCCCTCATAGCGGGGGTAGAGCGCGTTCTTCTGGTCCGGCACGGCCAGGAAGGGAAGATGCCCCCACGGTGTGGGCACCGTGGAGATCTCGAAGCGCTCCCGCACAGGCACGCGTATCGGCTCAACGCCGGCCACGTGAAAGACATATTCGGCCACGACCGTGCCGACCGGCCCGCCTTCCATAAGCTGTGACTCGAGCAGCCGGTGTGCCACGATCACTCGCCTGGCCGGATGGTGCACCGGAATTTGCACCGGTTGCACTCCCAGCTCCCCGCCAAAAGCCAGGAAGCATGCCCCTACCCCATCGCCGGGGCGTCCGATTTGAAAGGGCAACCCGTGGAAGGCCTGCTGACCGGTGAGCGCTGTCGCACCCGGGCCGAGCAGCTCGATGCCGGCGTTGCAGTGGTCACTGAGATCTAGCGGAATATAGTCGGATGCACTCATGGCAGCACCTCCATGCAGGGGCAGGATAGTAGAGCCACATGGCGCCGTCAATGGCGCACCACGGCTTCTGCTTGCCTGGGGCTGCCCGGCTCGCTACAATCCCGGCCGTTCCCCCCTGAGCGCGGGACACCGACCCAAGCATGGAGCATGAAGGAGCAGTTCTGCTATGCCGACCCCAGTACGCATCAGTGTAATCGGCGCCGGCAGCGCCACGTTCTCACTCGGCCTGGTGAAAGACCTGTGCCTCACCGAGAACCTGCACGGCAGCGAAGTCTCGTTCATGGACATCAACCCGGAGCGCCTGGAGGTGGTCTACACGCTGGCCAAACGCTACTCCGATGAGCTCGGCGCCGGGCTCCGCTTTGAAAAGACCACCGACCGCTGCGCCTCCCTGCGCGATGCCGACTTCGTCATCAACACAGCCTACGCCAAAGGCCACTACCACGCCCGACGCCTGCGTGAGCTCACAGCCAAACACGGATACTACTACGGCGGCGTGGGCGTCGGCAGCTACTACGACCTCACACTGATGCTCGACGTGGCGCGGGATATGGAGCGGATCTGCCCCAATGCCTGGCTGATCCAGTCCGGGAACCCGGTGTTTGACGGTTGCACGCTGCTGACCCGCGAGACGAGCATCAAAGTCATCGGCCTGTGCCATGGACACTACGGCTATTTAGATATATGTAAAGTTCTCGGGCTTGATCCTGCCCGTGTTACCTGGGAGGCTCCCGGCCTGAACCACTGCATCTGGCTGACGCACTTCCTCTACGATGGCAAGGATGCCTATCCCTTACTCGACGAGTGGATCGAGACGAAGGCGGAGGAGTACTGGCGCACGCACGTCGCCACGCGCACCCACGACATCCAGATGTCGAAGGGGGCGATTCATCAGTATCGCATGTACGGCCTGATGCCGATCGGTGACACCTGCCGCAGCGGAGGATGGTGGTACCACACGGATTTCCAGACGAAGAAGCGCTGGTTCGGTGAACCCTGGGGCGGCCCGGACACCGAGCCTGCACGCGCGGTCTACGTCGAAAACCTGGAAAAGCGACTGGCCGAGATGGCACGCGTGGCTGCTGACCCAAGTATCCGTGTCACCGAGGCGTTGGGCACGACTCGGACGCGCGAGCAGCAGGTGCCCATCATCGATGCCCTCACGAACAACGTCGAGGGTCGCTTCCAGGTCAATGTGCCCAACCGTGGCGCCCTGGCCGGTGTGCCCGATGACGTCGTCGTCGAGGTCCAGGCGATCATCAACGCTGCAGGGGTGTTCCCACTGCGCGCCACGCCCCTGCCGCGCAAGATCATGCTCGAGCAAATCCTGCCCAAGTGGCTCCAGATGGAGCGCAATCTAGAGGCGTTCAAGACCGGTGACCGCACGATGCTGCTGTGGAACGTGCTGGAGAGTCACCAGACCCGCTCCTACGACCAGGCGGTCGCTGTGCTGGAGGACCTCCTGGCAATGGAGGGCCATGAGGAGCTGGCGGCGCACTTCAGCGGTCCGCGGATCGACATCAGCTAGCCGCGCCTTGAAGCGACCCGCTCGGCGGCGCCTTCCCCGCTCCCCGGCGACGTCGGGGAAGGCGCCTGCCCGGCGGCGAGGGTGTGCTCCTCCAGCGTTTCGCGCACGAACAGCGCCAGAGTCGCCGCGGCAATGCCGCCGACCCCGGCCAGCACAAGCGCGGCCATGGAGAGCCCCACGAGGTCGGCGATGGCGCCGACCACGACGGGTCCACCGGTGCTGCCGGCGTCGCCGATCAGGCGCCACACGCCCAGGAACTCTCCCACGGCCTGTCGCGGCGCGAGGTCGGCCCCTAGCGTCATCATTGTGCCCGAGCCGAGCCCGTTGCCCAGCCCAATCACTGCCGTGGCAATGAGGAGCCCGGTGTAATCCCGCGCGAAGGGAATGAGCGCCATGCCGAGCCCCATCACCAGGAACGACGGCACTGAGGCGAATTTGCGCCCCAGTCGGTCCATGATGAAGCCGGCCGGTACGAACAGCGACATGTCGATGGCCGCCGAGATGCTCACGATGCTGCCTACGGCAGCAACATCAAGCCCGAGCATGTTTGCACCATAGAGCGGCACAATCAGCTGCCGGCCGGCGCGGATCATCTGAGCAAAAACCTGTGCTGCTCCCGCGGCGCTCAGGTCACGCCAGTGCCGGCGGACGACCTCGCCCATAACCCGCCAGCGGAGCTTGCCATGCGCTGCCCCTTCCCGGCGGCCGGTCTCGATGATGAACAGGTACGCCAGAAGAAGCGCCAGCGCAGCCAGCACCCCGCTGACCACGAAAGGAGCCGCCAGGCCAAAGATGGAGCCAACGAGGCCACCCACTGCCGGGCCGACGAACGTGCCGATGCGGTTGACCCCGCCGAAGGTAGAGATTGCTCGTCCCCGATCCCGCGGCGACGTGACGTCGGTCAGGTATGCCATGCGCGAGATATTCCACATGGCAGTCCCCGCTCCGGCGATCAGGCGAGCCAGCACGAGAACAGGGAAGAGCGGCACCAGCGGAATGGCCAGCGTTGCCAGCGCCAGGGCTCCGGTGCCGGCGAGCATCATTGGCCGCCGCCCCATCCGCTCCAGCAGTAACCCGGCCGGAAGGTCCATCAGCAGAGTGCCGAAGCCGGCCGCCGCCACAGCAAGACTGACCTGCGCCAGCGAGATGCCAAAGCTCTGGGCATATAGGGGGAGCGTAGGAACCAGCACTGCCTGACTAAACGAAAGCATAAGGGTCGGGGCGTAAACGGACAGCAACAGTCCCCGATCAGTTGTAGCGTTTGAGTTCATGCCTTGCCTGTGTACCCTGGTGAGTTCTGTCTTTGGGCCCGCTAAGCTCGGCACCTATGAGTGGGCGAGCTTTGACGAAAGCTGCTCCGCGAGCGCGCGCTGTGCTTCTTCGAGGCGCATCCATTCCGCGTGCGACCACGCTGCCGGTTTCCCCGCCGCCACACGTGCTTCGAGCTCCTGCAACGCCGCAACGAGTTCCGCGTAGGCGGCCTCAAGTATACTCCGCCGGTCCACGTGGTCGCGCTCCGGCACAGTACCGGAGCGCTCGCTGAGAGCCGGGACCAGAGAGGAGAGAACGTTCGCCGCGACTTTCACGCGCGGGTCGGTGGTAGAGAGCGCCCACAGCCGCGCCGCGAGGGTGGCCGCAGCGCTTGGGCTGGCCGTGGCAAGTCGCTCCATCAGTTTAAGCCAGGCAGCCTGCACGTCGGCCGTGCTGCTGCTCGCCAGCGCTACCGCGATCTGTTCCGGTGATGTCTCTACCAGAGCACGCTGCTCGCGGGGCTCGGCAACAAGCATCTGGTAGCGCCCCAGCGCCACGCGCTGCTGAGGAGCGGCCTCAGGATCGAGTGTTGGCGCTTCATGAAGCAGGTGAAAGTAGGCCAGGTAATACTCCGTAGCGCGCTCGCGGGCGCCTTCTTGCTGCAGAGCCCATGCCATCTCGAAGGCATAGGTCGCCAGAGCACGCAGCAGAGCGACGCGCAGTTCCGGCGCCGGCCGCTCCCGCAGCATGTACGTCAACCGGGCGGCAGCTGCCAGGCGCGGATGCACCTCCTCCGGCAGGGCCGCGGCCACCCGACCAGGCGCCAGCGCGCGCAGTGCCTGCTGGAGGTCCAGGCGCAGGCAGTCCCACAAGGGCGGAAGGTAGACCACCACCTGTGGAGAGCCCGGCGCGCTTTGCCGGCGAGGGGTATGGCCTGTGTGCTCGCCGGAGCTACGCTCGGGAGCGTCTCGGCTGTCGGCCTCTGCCATCGTACCGCTTCGCCCGTTAGCTTTGGTTGCTACGCCGGCCCGATCTCCCGCCAGACGCCGATCTGCTGGAGCAGCCGCTTGCTTACCTTGCAGACCATCGTATAGGCGGGATCGAACACATTGCCGACATCATACTGCACGCACTGGCCCAACAGTAGGTGGGCGCCGCGGGCATCGAGCCTGAAATCCTCCTGCAACCACCGCAGCATCTCGGTCGTGGCGTGCTGGACTGCCTGGTCCAGCGGCCGCGCGTTGCCCACAGTCATGATGTAGTCGGCGTTCTCGGCGCGCGGCCAGGAGATGCGCCACCCTTTCAGCACGCGCACGCTGAAGCGCACGTCGAAGGACACCTCGATGCCGGTGCCCACGATTTCACCGTCGCCCTGCACGGCGTGCCCATCGCCGAGGTGGAACAGCGCGCCCGGCACAAACACCGGAAAATACACGGTGACGCCTGCGCCGAAGCCGCGGTAGTCCATGTTCCCGCCGTGCGTTGATGACGTAGCTGTGGAGATGGCCTGCCCGCGCGGCGGAGCCACGCCAAAGCAGCCGAGCATAGGCGAGAGCGGCAGCGTCAGCCGGCCCAGCCGCGTCTCCGGCGTGAGCAGGGTAGCGGTGCCGCGCTCCAGGTCGAGCTCCCATTCGGACGTGACTGGCTCGCGCGGCATCTCGCGGACGTACCAGGGATCTACCACATTCGGGGCCACCAGCGTGGCACTGCGCCCGATCCGCCGGTTCGGCCACATATATTCGAAATGCACGGCCAGCGCATCGCCGGGCTCCGCGCCCTCGATGGAGAAGGGGCCGGTCTGCGGGTTCCCGCCCGGTGTTACCTGCTGGTCGGTGCTGTCCCGTCCGGCATTGTCAACCGTCGTCATAATAACGGTGTCGCCATCGGCGATGCGCAGGACCGGCTCATGCGAGCCGATCGTGGTGTAATAAACCGACGGTATAAAGTGGTGGACGGTGCCCACAGCGCAGCCTCCTGCCGGCGAGTGGCGGCCATGCTGCGTTTATACAGGCATAGCCGGTCACGCCGTAGCATACCATGGGTCACGAGTCCCTCGAAAGCGCGCTACACCGTCAGGGCCACCGCCTGCGTTCGGCATCGTTCGGCACCGTTCTGGTCCCAGTATTATCCAGGACACTTGCGCGTTACCCGACCCGCACCTGCACCGTGGCCTCGCGGCGCTCGCTCGCGCCTTCAACCGTCAAACGGAGCAGGTAGTCGCCGCTGGGAAGGCCACTCGTCTGCCAGACGGCCAGCCGGCCGTCGGTGACCGGCTGCGTGACCGGCTCGCCGATGCGCACCCAGCGCAGCTCCCTCTCTCGGGTTATCCGTGCATACTCCAGCGTGTACCGGCGGAATTCCGGTACTACAGCGCTGCCGACCACTGGCACATCACCGCTGACGCTGCTCCCTGCCTGGGGGGAGACGATGGCAATGCGCGCAGCCGGCATCTCGCCCAGCGCTGCGCGCCCCGACTGCATCGCCGTCGGGGATGCTACAGGCGTGGCGCGCGCCTGGCTGGCGGCACCCGAGTCGGTCACTGAGGTCGAGGTCGCCCGCGGCGTGAGAGTCGGCAGCGGCGTAAGTGTCGGGATCGGCGTCGCTGTGGGGACCGGAGTCGGCGTCGGCGTGGGTGCTGTGCACACCTCCTTCGGGGCGGTGCCGCGGACGAACCATTCTTCGAACTTGCCTTCTGGACATCCTTCTTGCCAGCGCCGGCCCGACGGCCAGGCCACCGGCACGCGCTCGACCTCAGGCGGTGGCTGGAGCTCATCAACGGGCAGCGGGGCCAGCGCGAATTCCATGAAGTCGTGCCAGATCGGCGCGGCTCCCGTCACGCCGGTGGCGCCGCGCATGGGCGTATTGTCGGCGTTCCCCACCCAGACACCGGCGACAAGCTGGCTGGTGTAACCAATGGTCCAGTTGTCCTTGAAATCGTCGGTTGTGCCCGTCTTAACCGCCGCGGGACGCGAGAGCAAGAGCGGACTGCGCGGGCCGAATGCCGGCGTTCGGGCGTCATTGTCCGACAGAATGCTGGTGATGAGATAGGCATACCCCGGCGGTACAACCTGCCTCGGTTCCAGCGGCTTGGCCTGGAACAGCACGTTGCCCTGGGCATCCTCGATCTTGCTGATGGCAAACGGCTCAACCCGTTTGCCACCGTTCGCCAGCACGCCATAGGCCGCGGTAAGTTCTAGCAGCTTTACCTCGCCCCCACCTAAGGTGAGTGATAGCCCATATCGCGAAGGATCTTCCAATGTCGCGATGCCCAGGCGCTTCGTCAGCGCGATCAGCTCGGGCACGCCGACGAACTCCAGCGTCTTCACCGCCGGGATGTTGTACGAGTTCGCCAGCGCCATGCGGATCGAGACCGGACCATGGAAACGGCCGTCGTAGTTGCGCGGGCGGTACGGCGGCTGTCCGGACTGCGCGAACTCGGCAGGCTCGTCGTTCAGGATGGTTGCTGCCGTCCAGCCCTTCATGAAGGCAGCGAGATAGGTGAACGGCTTGATCGACGAGCCGGGCTGCCGTGGGGCCAGCGCCATGTTGATCTCGCCCTGGATCTCTTTATTCTGAAAGCCGGCGCTGCCCACCAGCGCCAGCACCTCGCCGGTGGCCGGGTTGATAGCTACCAGCGCGGCGTTGCGAGCATTCAGCGTCTCCAGGCGCTGGAGATGGTTGCGCACGATCAGCTCGGCCATCTCCTGCATGCGCAGATCGAGCGTGGTGGTGATGCGCAGGCCGCGCTCGTACAGCGCCGCCTCTCCAAGCCTGGGGTCCGCCTTGATCAGGTCGCGCACCCAGAGCGAGAAGTGCGGCGCCTTCGGAATGCCCTCCTCGAGAGGACGGAGGTTCAGCGGCTCCTGCCGTGCCTCCTGGGCCTGTTCGGGCGAGATAAAACGGGAACGGACCATGGCCTCGAGCACACGGGCCTGCTCCGCGCGGGCTGCCTCGATATCCTTAAAAGGGTTTGTTACCGAAGGAGCACGAATGAGGCCGGCCAGAAGCGCCGCTTCCCCGAGGGAAAGGCGCTCCACTGGCTTTCCAAAATAGACCTGCGCCGCCGCAGCGACACCGTATGCCTGCTGCCCGAAGTAGACGTTATTCAGGTACATCTCCAGGATCTGGTCCTTGGAGTAGCGGCGCTCGACCTCTAGCGCCAGCACAGCCTCGCGGACCTTCCGCTCCAGCGTTCGCTCATTGGAGAGGAGCGAGATCTTCACCAGCTGCTGGGTGATCGTGCTGCCGCCCTCTACGACGCGCCAGGCACGGAGGTTGCGCCACAGTGCTCGCAGGATGCCGCGCAGATCCACTCCGGGAGTGTCGTAGAACCGTGCATCCTCGGCGGCAAGCACTGCCTGGCGGAGATGCATGGGAATACGCTCGAGCGGCACAACGGTGCGCCTTCCCTTCTGCGGGTGGGCAATCTCGTAGAGCAGCTCACCGTTGCGATCGAGAATGCGTGCCGTCTGGAACTGGTGTCGGGCCGCCAGCGCATCGGGGGACGGTAGATCGCGCGTGTAAGTGGCGAGCAGCGCTATAGCAATGCTGGCCACAAGAGCCAGCGCTCCGCCTACCAGCGCAGCCAGAGCCACCAGTCCCCGCAGCCCCGTGCGGCGCCCTAGCAGGCGCTTGAAGCGGGGGAGCGGCCCGCCGGGGTGCGGCGGTTGTCTAGGCGTGCCGGCAGGCTGTCGATTCATGGGGGACGCGCGATCTACGTCGGGTGCCATGCCTGCGGGCTTACCGTTCTTCTGTAGGGGAGGTTTGCGAGTGGCCTTGTCAGGGGGACGGCGCACGAGGGTCATACGCAGTCGATGCTCCAGTGTTGCGAGGATCCAGAGGCTGCTGAGCTCAGCCCGCGGGAGCCTCCCCCCTGCATCGACGCAAAACGCTCTTAGCATGCAGAGGAGCCGGCGCTACCCGCTCTCCCTAATGCAAGAGCTATGCCAGGGCTGTTGTGGGAAGCCAGGCAGATAGAAAGGCCGGACGAGCGCGCCGCTCTAGAGCGCATAATCGCCTGTGTGGGCCTCTTCCAGATAGCGCGCCAGCAGCGTTACCGCAGCCTCGATGTCGGAGATCGCCGCCATCTCATTCACCGTGTGCACGTAGCGCACCGGAACGGAAAGCGTCATCGTGACGACACCGGCGCGGGCACGCTGGATGGCACCGGCATCAGTACCCCCGCGGGGCAGGATCTCAAGCTGGTAAGGAACCTTCTCCCGCTCGGCGATCTCACGGAAGTGGCGCACCAGCTTCGGATGCGAGATCACCGACGAGTCCATCAGCTTGATCGCCGCGCCCTTGCCCAGGCGGGTGATCGCCTCGTGCTCCTCGATGCCGGGGATATCGAGCGCCAGCGTGATGTCAAGCGCAATGCCGATCTGCGGCTCCAGCGCATATGCCGCTGTCGTCGCGCCGCGCAGCCCGACTTCTTCCTGCGTCGTCGCCACTGCCACGATCTCGACCTCATGGTGGCGCACGGCGCGCAGCGCCTCCAGCATCACGTAGACCGAGAGGCGGTCGTCCAGCGACTTACTGATCACATTCTCGCCGAGCTGCTCGGTTGTGCGGTCCATGGTAACCATGTCGCCGACTTCGACCAGCTCCTGGACCTTCTCCGCAGGCAGGCCCAGGTCCACGAAAAGCTGCTCCAACTTCGGCGCGCGATTGCGTTCCTCCTCGGTGAGCACATGGGTGGGCCTCGTCGAAGCCATCAGCGCTCCGCGCAGCGTCTGGCCCGAGCGCGTGTGTACCAGCACACGCTGGGCCACCAGCATGCGTGCGTCAAATCCGCCGAGCGGCTGCAGGCGCAGGAAGCCGTTCTTGTCGATATAGCGCACCATGAACCCAATCTCGTCCATGTGGGCCGCCACCATTACCCGCGGGGCTCGGCCGCGCTTGATTCCCACCACGTTCCCCATCACATCCGTGCGCAGTTCATCGACGAGCGGCCGTAGCTCTTCTTTGACAAGAGCCCGCAGACGATCCTCATAGCCGGGGATACCGGGAGTCTCGCACAGCCGCTTCAGCAGGTCGAAGTTCATCGTCCACCTCCTCGCTCACCACGACACCATTGTCAGAGGCTTCAGAGTAAAGTAGTATAAAGATTTCGTCTAAGAGGCTTCTCAGCGAAGCCGTGCTCGCTCCGCCGCTCGCGTCACAGCTTCACGCAGGCACTCCTGCACCGCAGCCAGAGGCAGCCGGAGCTCCGGCGCCAGATCGTCAGCCACGGCCTGCGCTGCCGCTTCAAGGTATGCAGGCTCAAAGGCGTGGCCTTCGAGCGCTGCCTCTGCGGCGCGAGCGCGCGACTGCCCGCGGATTTGCCCGGTCAGGCTCAGGCGCACCTGGGTCAAGCGCGAGTAATCCTCGGCGAAGACCAGCACTGCGGCGACCCCAACCGCGCCGGAGGCAACGAAGGCCCCACCACTGCAGCGGGGCATGGCAGGCACCCATACAGACGCCACGCGCTCGTCCGGCTGTGGCTGCGCACACGCCGGCCCGGCGTGCAGGTACTCCACCGGTACCTCCCGCTCGCCAGAGGGGCCGGCCAGGCGCACCCAGGCGCCGAGCACGACCAGGGCCGGCAGGAGGTGCGAACGCGCATCAGCCGTGAGCACAGCCTCACTGATGGACCCGCGCGACTGCGCTGCTGCCTCGGCCAGCACAGCAAAGCGCTGCTGTACGGCCGGCGTGGCTGCCAGCGCCTCGGCGGTCACGGCCGACCCCAGCAGCAGATCACCGGCAGCAGTGAGCTGAAGTGCCTCGCTCACAGGACATACGCCTTCAGCATGTCATCCACCGTCTCGCGGCGGCGGACCAGGCGCGCCTCACCGTCACGCACAAAGACGATGGCCGGCCGCGGGATCAGGCAATAGTTGCTGGACATGGGAATACAGTACGCGCCCGAGGCCGGCAGCGCCACCACGTCGCCGGGCTCCAGCGGCGGCAGGGTGACATCCTTCACCAGAAAGTCGCCTGACTCGCAGTACTTCCCCACAATCGTCACGGTCTTGGTGCCGACCGCGACGGGCTTATTGCAGACGATCACTTCATACTTCGCCCCGTAGATCGCCGGACGGATGTTGTCACCCATGCCGCCGTCAACCGAGACATACGTGCGCACCCCGGGGATCTCCTTCGTTGCCCCGACGGTGTACAGGGCGACGCCGGCCGGGCCGATGATCCAGCGCCCCGGCTCGATGACCAGCCGTGGCAGCGGAATGCCCAGCGCCTCCGCCCCGCGTCGCACCGCCGTAGCTACCGTCTGCGCCCATTCCTCAACGGGAAGCGCCGTGTCAGTACGAGTATAGTTGATGCCCCAGCCGCCGCCCGGGCTGATCTGCTGGAGTCGGAAGCCATGCTGCCGCTGCATCTCTCCGGCGAACTGCATGAGCAAGTCCACCGTCTCGGCGTAGGGTAGCGTCTCAAAGATCTGCGTGCCGATGTGCGCGTGCAGGCCGACCAGCTCGATGTGCGGCTGCGCCAGCGTGCGGGCCACCGCCTCGGCCGCCTGGCCCGTGGCCAGCGGGAAGCCGAACTTCGTGTCGAGGATGCCGGTTTTGAGATAGTCGTGGGTATGGGCCTCGACGCCGGGGCTCACGCGCAGCAGCGCGCGAGCGCGGCGCCCCTTGGCCGCTGCCACCTGCTCCAGCAGCTCGATCTCATAGAAATTGTCGATGACGATATGGCCCACGCCGGCATCGAGTGCTAGCTCGAGTTCTTCGCGCTGCTTGTTGTTCCCGTGGAAGTAGGCTCGCTCTAGCGGAAAGCCCGCCCGCTGCGCGACGCCGATCTCGCCGCCGGAGACCACATCCAGGCCCAGGCCTTCTTCGGCGACGATGCGCGCTACGGAGGGGTCCAGATACGCTTTGGAGGCGTAGATGGGTAGAGCGTCGGGGTATTCGCGCTGAAACGCTGCGCGCACGGCGCGGCAACGCCGCCGGATCTCGGCCTCGTCGAAGACGTAGAGCGGCGTGCCAAAGCGCCGCGCCAGTTCAACGGTATCGACGCCGCCGATCTCCAGGTGGCCCGTCGCATTGATGCGCGCCGATGCCGGCAGAATCTCAACCGGCAGCGCGCTGGTAGGTGACGTCTGTGTGGCCAAGGTACCGTCTCCTGTAGTGTTTTTCCGTGCTATGCACTCGGTGCCCTGGATGCAGAGTATTCCGGTAGTAGCCCGACCGGCTTCTCGAGCTCGTCGCCTCACCCGACACAGGCGCCGGCGAGCCATTCCCAGGCCATGCCTGCACAGCCTATCTCACGGCCTATCTAGAGATGGTGCAGCTCCGCGTCGATCCGGCCCCCTTCGATGGTCAGGATACCGAACGAGCACCGCATGGCGCGACGGGGATCGGTCGGCGAGCCGGGGTTCAGATATAGCACGCCGCCTTCCCAGGTGCGCTCGGGCAGGTGACTGTGCCCGTAGATCACGCAGGCCACGCCGTCCGCGGCGAAGGTCCGGCGCGCCACAGTGCGCGCCGGAAAGCTACTGCTATCGCCATGCACGATACCGATGCGGGCGCCCTCGATCTCCACCACCAGCCGCCGCGGCAGTGCCATTTTGAGCTCAGGCGCGTCCATGTTGCCATACACCGCGTGCACCGGTGCCAGGCGGCGCAGTTCGTCCAGAACCGCCGGCACACAGAAATCGCCGGCATGGATGATCATGCCGCAGTCACGCAGCACCTCCAGCACTGGAGCTGGCAGCGTCTTTGCCCGGTCAGGGATATGCGTGTCGGAGAGGACGCCAATACGCATGCGGCGTGATCCTTGAGCTGCCCATAGGGGTGTAACTGCGTGCCATTATAACGCATTGGCCGCGCGGGCCCTGTCGACGGCCGGCATTGACGTGTGCCTGGAACGGTGCTACAAGGTGTGGCGAGCAGAGAGGCAGGGGAACCAGAGAGCCTGGGCCGTATCCCAGGAGCATGCCCTGAGCGAATAAGGTATAGAGGCAAAGGACAGTTATGATCATCGATACCCACGCGCACATCTACAGCCCGGACGAGCAAACCTACCCGCCCCGGGTGGATCCGCTGCGGCCGCCGCCCGGCACGGGGAGCCCGGAGCACCTGCGCCGCGAGATGCAGGCGGCCGGCGTGGACCGCGCCATGCTTGTGCAGACCACTACGTTTTATGGCTGGGACAATCGCTTCCTGCGTGACACAGCCGAGGCGGCGCGCGACTGGGCGGTGGGCGTCTGCACGCTCAACCCGGACGACCCGCACAGCCCGGACGTGCTCTATGCTCTGGTGCACCGCTCCAACATACGCGCCTTGCGCACGTATGCCTCAGGTCCCGGCGGGGCATACGACCACCCGGGCAACCGGCGGCTCTTCGATACGGCCCGGCGGCTGGGCATCGTTATCAACGCCCTGCTCTCCCTGCGGACGGCAGATGAGCTGGCGCAGATGCTGCGCGCCTATCCGGATCAGCCGGTGGTGCTGGATCACTGTCTGGGGCTGCGCGCCGGGCCGGAGCTTGAACCGGCCGTAGCCAAAGTTGTTGCGCTCGCCCAGTTTCCCAACCTGTACGCCAAGCTGACGTTCCTGCCCACCGGATCAGCGGAGGCATACCCGTTTCGGGACATGCACGACGCCTGCCGGCGGATCATCGACGCCTACGGGCCGGAGCGATGCATGTGGGGCTCCGACTTCCCGACTGAGCTCTGGTGCCCGAACGTGACGTACAGCGGCCACCTGCGTCTGTTCCGCGAAGAGCTTGGCCTCGCTCCGGCAGAGCAAGCCGCCATCCTGGGCGAGACCGCCGCACGACTGTATAAGATCGCCTGAGCACTCGCCCTTCTCTGTGTTTAAATATAGTGTTTAAATCAGGATGAACGATGCCTTTCGGCGCGCTATACTGTGCTGGCCGTAAATAGTGAATGCATTATGTCCGTGCTCATTAGCACTGCGTCGGTAGCACCGCGTCTGTGCCGGTAACACGCTATGGAGGTAGGGCATATGGCAGTCGGGGCGCCTACACGGCTCACACTCGACGACGTGCTCATCGTTGACTGTGATGTCCACGCCCACGAGACGGCGGATGAGCTGGCGCCGTACATGGATCCCCAGTGGCGGCCTGCCATGGAGAATCTGCGGCACGTGGCGCGGCGGTATCTCGACCTGCCGGGCTTCGGGCCCAATAACGCTCCGCGGCTGCTTGGCGCCCTGCCCTCGCCGCGCGGCGGGCGCGAGGAGATCGTCTGGACCGCCGAGCAGATGCGCCGCGAGCTCGATCAGTTTTCTATCGATATCGGCATCATCTTTCCAGATCATTTCCTGAAGCTGGCCGCGCTGCCTCACGCCGACTACGCCTGCGCCATCGCCCGGGCGTACCACCGCTGGCTCAAAGAGAAGTGGCTCTCTGCCGAGAACGACCTCTACGGCGTCATCATGGCGCCGCCGCAGGATCCTGAGGAGGCAGCGCGCGAGATCGCCCGCTGGGGCAACGATGAGCGCTTTGTCGGCGTCTACCTTCCCACCTGCCAGGTTTATCCTATGTGGGGCCACCGCCGCTACGACCCCATCTTCGAGGCGGCGCAGCATTTCGATCTGCCGGTAATGCTGCACGCCGTGGCCGGCATCTCGGCCGGCTTCCCCTATAACGTGGAGCAGTTCTACACCGCCATCACCTCACACACCGTCTCCCATGTGTTCGCCATGATGGCAAACCTGATGAACATGATGGAGACCGGCGTGCCGGTGCGCTATCCGAAGCTGCGCATCTGTTTCCTGGAAGCCGGCCTGACCTGGGTGCCCTTCCTGCGCATGCGCCTGGACAAGGAGTACAACGAGAACCGCTACCAGTGGCCGTTCTACAATGACCGGCCCAGCAAGTGGATCCGCGGTTTCTACTTTGGCACCCAGCCGGTGGAAGAGCCCGAGAACAAGCAGGACCTGGTGGACCTCATCCGCATCTATGACGGCGAAGACACCACGGTGTTCGCCTCGGACTGGCCGCACCACGACTTCGACCACCCGCGGGCGGTGTTCGACCTGCCCGTCTCCGAACGGGTCAAGCGTAAGCTGATGGGAGCGAACGCGCTCAAGCTCATGCCCAAGATCAAGGTGCCGGTGAAGTACCGCGACCACTACCGGCAGGGCGAGACGTTGTGAATGGGGTGCGGCAGCCGGGTAGAGAGGCCGTTGTGCTGTGCCGAACAGCATGCACGGTGGTGAGCGAACTTCGGCAAGGCACAGCAGAGTAGGGGCGCAGCAGTGCTGTGCTCGTGGCTTGAGGGCAGGCATGGCGGAATACGTGGTGGCACGTGTGGGAGAGTTGCAACCCGGCCAGCGCAAGATCGTGCAGGTCGGGCGCGCCCGCATCGGGCTCTTTCGCATCGGCGATGCCTATTATGCCCTGCCCAACGTCTGTCCCCACCAGCTTGGCCCGCTCTGCGAGGGCAAGCTGGGCGGCGCGATCATCGCCGATGCCGCCAGCGGCTGGGAGCCCGAGTGGCGCTACGATGGCGAGGTGGTGGCCTGCCCGTGGCATGGACTGGAGTTCCATGTTCCCACCGGACAGTGCCTCGCCTACCGCCATCTCCGCCTGCGCCGCTACACCGTTAAGGTCGAGGGAGACGAGATTAAGATCGTGCTCTAGCCGTCGAGACATAGCTCTCGGCTTTATATGAAAACTTGCACTCGGTGAGAGAAGCGATGCACCCAGAAGACGCCTATCAGCCCGCCGAGCAAGAGTCCGTTTCCCCTTCTCCCGTAGCTGCGGGAGAGGGGCCATGGGTGAGGCTCCGCCCGGATTATCCGATCGTTGACACCGACGTACATATTCATGAGGATCCGCAGGAGCTGGCAGAGTTTGCGGAAGGGATGCTGCGCCGGGCGCTGGAGGCGCATCGCATGCCTGAGCGTTGGCTGGACACGCCCGGCTACTCGCCGCTCACCCCGGTGGATCCACCCATCGGCGACGATCCGCGCCGGGAGCCACAGGTCATACGCACGCGCGAGCAGCTCCGCGCCGTTCTCGATGCCCGCGGCATCGATGCCGCGATTGTGTTCACCGGCCGCCTGCTGGGCACTGCCGCTAGACAAGATGCCTCGTATCCGGTGGCTATCGCCCAGACGTACAATCGCTACCTGTGCGAGCGCTGGCTGGCTCCGCACGAGGGTATCTACGGGGCGATTATGGTGGCGTCGCAGGATCCGCGCGCCTCTGCCCGCGAGATCGAACGCTACGCCGGGGTCGATGGCGTAGCAGCAGTCCATCTGCCGGCTGCCGGGGTGTATCCGCTCTGGGGCCACCGGCAGTATGATCCGATCTACGCCGCCGCCGAGGCCGCCGGCCTGCCGGTGGTGCTGCATAGCTATACCTTCCTGCACCCGGTCTTCCCGCACCAGCTCTACCAGTACGACACAGCTCTGGCGAAACAAGCCCTGGGTAAACCTTTGTGCGCCATCGCCAACCTGGTGAGCATTGCCACCACCGGCGTGCTCGCGCGCTTCCCCCGACTCAAGATCGTGTTCACGGAGTGCGGGGTCTCATGGCTCCCCTTCGTTATGTGGCGGCTGGACGAGCAGTATCGCTGGCTGCGGCACGAGGTCCCGTTTTATGACGACAAACCCAGCACCTACATTCGACGGCAGGTCTATGTGACGACCCAGCGGCTGGAGGAGCCGGATGACCTGCAGGCGCTGGTCGCGCTGATCCAAGGGGCTGGGCTGGTGGACCGTCTGCTCTTCTCGACGGACTGGCCCCATTACGATGCTGATCAGGCGGACCGCGTTGCCCGGCTGCTGCCGACCACCTGGGCGCGCAAGGTCTTCTATGAGAATGCCTGCGCGGCGTTTAAGCTCCCTCACCTGAGTAGGCGAGCTTCGGCGTCTATCTCGGCGCGGGCGTGAGCAGCGCGCCTATGCCGCCGCTGTGCCAAGCGCAGTCCAGCGCTTGCTCTTTCCTCGCAGAGTTTCTGCGTCTAAAATGCTGACGTTGAGTACAACATGCATTTTGCCTGCGCTCTGGCTGTGCAGAGAGCTGGAGGGAACGCTCCATGTTACTATCGGTACGACTCTATCTGACGCGGCGGCGCTTCCTGCTGGCGAGTAGCATGGCTACCGGTGGCATATCCCTGCTGACAGGCTGCCGCCGGCGGCAGGAGCGTCCGGCCATGCCTGCTCCACTGGAACCTGCCACCATCCGCTTCACCTACTGGGGTGCCAGCCCGGATGAAATCCAGGTGCAGGATCGTGTGATCGCGACCTTCCGAGAGAAGCTGCCGCAGATCCAGGTCGAGAACGCCGGAGAGCCGAGCGGCACGGGTCCGTACCACGAGAAACTCCTGGTACAACTGGTCGGCGGCACAGCGCCAGACGTGGCTCGGATCAATAGCGTAAATATGCCTCGCTTTGCCCTCACAGGCCTGCTCGTGACGCTCGATGAGCTCATCCGGCGGGACCGCTACGCCCTTGATGACTTCTGGCCGGCGGTGCTCCCGCTCAGCCGCTACCAGGAGAAGCTGTACACGCTGCCGGTGATCAGCGGACCAAACCCGCTCTTCTGGAACAGCCGGCTGTTCCGGCAAGCGGGCCTACCGGCGCCTACTGAAGAGGATGCCCGCGGGACATGGACCTGGGAGCGTTTTGCCGAGGTAGCCCGCCAACTGACCCGGCGCGAGGGCGACGCCCTGCGCACGGTGGGGTTCAGCGTCAATTTCTCCTGGGAGGGTATCGGTCCGTTTCTCTGGTCGGCAGGCGGTGAGTACTTCGATGCCGAGCGGCGAAGGTGCACCCTGGCCGACGCGCCGGCCGTGGAGGCGGTGCAGTTCCTGGCCGACTTGCTGCACAAGCATCGCGTCGCGCCGCGTCCTGGGGAGCCGACCGAGGGCCTGCGCTGGTTTCCCGAAGGCACCATCGCCATGCAGATTTCCCCGATCACGAGCGCGTACCAGTGGCGGCGCGATCCTCAGTTCGAGTTCGATGTGGTGCTGAACCCCCGCGGCCGTGCCGGGCAGATCGGCTTGCTCAACGCGAACGGCTATGGCATCCTCGCCGGCACGCGCGCCCAGCCGGCTGCCTGGGAGTTCCTCAAGCACCTGGCGAGCGCCGAGACACTGCTGTATCTTGCCTCACTGGGGCGCTCCTTCCCTTGGCGCAGGTCGGTGGCGCAGGCCAGGGAGTATCGGGAGAGCCAGCCGGTACGCAGCGTGGACGTGCTGTTTCGACTCGTCGACAAGAACGGCAAGACATGGCCTGTTGTGCCGGCCTGGATTGAGATCGAGGCCGCGGCAAACCTTGTCCTGCGCGCGATCGCCGAGGGCAAGCTTGGCGTACGCGAGGGCCTGGAGCGGATCAAGACTGAGGCCGACCGGCTATTGCTCGCGGGGTGAAGCAGCGCGCCGACCCTCTGCTCCGGGAATCCTAGGGCTTCGCCGGTTGTCTTGGGTATGCGCTTGCTAAAAGTATACCGACAGACCGAATGACAGCGGTGCACGGGAGGGATCAACGTGGCTGGACGCCCGAGGAACCTGCTGTTCATCTGGACCGACGAGCAGCGCCCCGACACGATCGGGGCTTACAACAATCCGTCCATCCACACCCCAAATCTCGACCGGCTGGCAGCACGGAGCGTGCTCTTCGAGCAGGCATATTGCGCCCAGCCTGTGTGCAGCCCCTCGCGGGCTACGGTCGTCACCAGCGTCTATCCGCACACGCACGGCCTGCTGCGCAATAACATGGTCCTCACCCCGGCCCTCCCCACCCTGGCGGAGTTGCTCCGCCCGGCGGGTTACGTCTGCGGCTATGTGGGCAAGTGGCACTTGGGCAATGAGGTGCGGCCGCAGCGAGGCTTCGAGCAGTTCTGGGTCAGCACCGAAGACAATTACACCAGAGACTATGCGGCCGAAGGCTTCAGTTCCTACCACCAGTTCCTGGTGCAGCGCGGCTACACACCACCCGACGAGCGGCACGGCTACCGGATCTTCAGTCGCTCAACCGCGGCACGCCTGCCCGAGGAGGTCGGCAAGCCGGCCTTCCAGGCTAGGGAATGCATCCGCTTCCTCGAGACCTATCACGAGCAACCGTTCTTCCTGATGGTGAACTTCCTGGAGCCGCACATGCCGTTCTTCGGTCCCTTCGACGGCATGTACCGGGCCGAAGATATGTCCCTTCCGGAATCCTGGTACCGTGAGATGGAGCCGACCGTGCCGCTGCACTACCGTCTGCTGCGGGAGTTCTACGCGCGGCAGAACCGGCACGTCAAAACGAACGACGAATGGGGCTGGAAGGAGCTCAAGGCGCGCTACTGGGGTCTCTGCTCGCTTGTCGATAAGCACGCCGGCCGGATCTTGCAGCGCCTGGAGGAGCTTGGGCTGGCCGAGGATACCATCGTTGTCTACACAAGCGACCATGGCGATATGATGGGCGACCATCGCCTGGTTGCCAAGTGCGTGCAGTACGAGGGTGCCGTGCGGGTGCCCTTGCTCATTCGTGTGCCGGGCCTGCCACCACGCCGGATCACCACGCCGGTCAGCCTGGTCGACCTGGTGCCCACGCTGCTGGAGCTGTTGGGTCTGCCGCTGCCGGAGCATCTCCAGGGCCGGAGCCTGGTGCCGCTGCTCACCCACGGGGACGTGGCGCCCGATGACGCCGAGGTGATCATCGAATGGAACGGCTGGGATGGCTTCGATCATATCCGCGAGCAGTTGCTCGCGGAGCGCACCGGGCTGGATGAACAGCCGCTCAGCCTCGACGCGCGCACGATCCGGCTCGGCCGCTGGAAGCTGACGCTGCACATGACTGGCGAGCACGAGCTCTACAATCTTCACACTGATCCCGGCGAGATGCACAACGCGTTTCATGACCCGGCCTGTGCGCCGGTTGTGCGCACGCTGTACGAGCGCCTGCTGACCTGGCAGCGCCGCACGAACGATCCACTGGTGCTGCCAGAGCCGGCATGGCGGACATGAGGCCGGTCGATGCCATTGCCTGACCAGGCCATTGCCGCGAAGCGACCGTTCGACATCCACGTCGCTATGGCGCGCGTCGCTGAGGCGGTGCAGGCATATCCGAAGGCAGCGCTCTTCGAGCTTGCCGAGGAAGGCTATCGCTCGCCCTTTGAACAGCTCGTGGCCTGTATGATCTCGATCCGCACCCGCGATGAAGTGACCCTGCCCGTTGCCCGCCGGTTCTTCGCCGTGGCCCGCACGCCCGCGGAGGTCAGCCGCCTGCCGGTTGAGGAAATCGACCGGCTGATCGGAGCGTGCACCTTCCATGAGGTCAAGGCGCGCCAGATCGCCGCGATCGCCCGTCGCGCGGTAGCCGAGTACGGCGGCACGCTTCCCTGTGACGAGCAGGTCCTGCGCTCGTTCCGGGGCGTGGGCGTGAAGTGTGCCAGTCTGGTGCTGGGCATTGCCTGTGGGCAGCCGCGCATCGCCGTCGATATCCACGTGCACCGGGTGACCAACCGCTGGGGCTACGTGCACACGCGCACGCCGGAGCAGACTATGGCTGAGCTTGAGCGCACCCTCCCGCGTCAGTACTGGCTGGAGATCAACCGCCTGCTGGTCCCCTTCGGGAAGCACATCTGTACCGGCACGCTGCCGCGCTGCTCTGGATGCCCGGTGCTGGAGATGTGCCGCCAGGTAGGCGTGACGGCACATCGCTGATCGTTAACTTATGCGATACTAGGGGAAGCCTGCGGTGACGGGTGGTCCGCCAAAGGACAGCCAAAGGACGGCAAGAGGAACTGCCTATGCGCCTGTTCATTGCTGTTGATCTCCCTGCCGGCCTGAAAGAGCAGTTGGCGGACGTGCAGCGCCGCCTGGCCGAGGCGGCGGCTTATCTGCGCTTTACGCGCCCGGAAGGCATTCACCTGACGCTCAAGTTCCTGGGCGAGGTGGAGCCGGCGCGGCTGGAACAGATCGTTGCTGCAATGCAGGAAGCCGCCGCGCAGGCCGCGCCGCTGGAGCTTGTGGCAACCGGCATGGGCTTCTTCCCCGGCCTGCGCAATGCCCGCGTAGTGTGGGTCGGCGTCGAGGGCGACCTGGAGCCGCTGCAGCGCCTGCAGCGCGACCTGGACCAGCGACTGCACCGGCTGGGCTTCCCGCGCGAGCGCGGCGCGTTCACCCCTCACCTTACGGTGGCACGGGTGCGCGATGGGCTAAGTCCGGCCGATCGCGCGGCGCTGGAACGGATCCTCGCGCAGCTCCGTCCACCCGAGCCGGCGCACTTTCCCGTGGACGAGCTGGTGCTGTTCGAGAGCTTTCTGGAGCGCGGCGGCGCCCGCTACGAAGGTCGCGCCAGGGCACGGCTAGGCTCTGGCCGCACCTGACGCAGATTGATAAGGAACCGGTTGTTCTCGCCGCGAGATAGCTGCAAACATTGTCCTGCCTATGCATTCTCTCAAGCAAGGATTTCGGCAATGAGTACCGTCCAACTCCTGCTGGCGCCCCGGCCGCAGCGCCTGGAGCGCACCGGCGATGGTTACACGCTGCCGGAGGCGCCGCTGATCTATCTAGCCTCCCGCCCGCAGGAGCTTCGCCCGGCTGCCGAACGACTGGCGCTCGAACTTGCTGCAGCCGGGCTGCGCCCCCAGCTCACTGCCTGTGTGGTCTATCGGGATGGCAGGCCGGACGTCCACGTGACGCTCAGGGTTGACCCGGCGCTGGTCGACCGGCCGCAGGGGTATCGTCTGTCCGCCGATCCGTCGGGGGTGACGATCATCGGCCACGACGGGGCAGGGGTCTTCTATGGCATCTGCACCTTGATCCAGCTCCTGCGCCAGCACGCGCCGGTAGCTGCCGGAGGACCGATCACTCTGCCCGGCCTGCGCATCGACGACCGGCCAGACTTTGCACATCGCGGGGTGATGCTGGATATCAGCCGCGACCGCGTGCCCACTATGCAGACACTGTATGACCTGATCGACTTGCTGGCGAGCTGGAAGATTAACCAGGTGCAGCTCTACATGGAGCATACCTTCGCCTACCGCGGCCACGAGGTGGTCTGGAAAGATGCCAGCCCGCTTACCGGCGAGGAGATCATGGCTCTGGACGCCTTCTGCCGCGAGCGCTACGTCGAGCTGGTGCCGAACCAGAATAGCTTCGGCCACATGCACCGCTGGCTGATTCATGAGCCATACCGCCGGCTGGCCGAGTGTCCCCAGGGTATCGAGCACCCCTTCAGCCCCCGCCGCGAGCCGTTCAGCCTGTGTCCGATCGATCCCGGGAGCTTGGCGCTGCTGGAGGACCTGTACGGGCAGCTCCTCCCGCACTTTAGCAGCCGGCAGTTCAACGTGGGCCTGGACGAGACCTTTGACCTGGGACGGTGCCGCTCGGCGCAGGTGTGCGCCGAACGCGGCCGCGAGCGCGTCTACCTGGACTTCTTGCTCCAGGTACACCGGCTGGTGAGCCGTCACGGGCGCACCATGCAGTTCTGGGGCGATATCATCATCAACCGCCCCGAGCTGATCGCTGAGCTCCCTCAGGATGTGATCGCCCTGGAGTGGGGCTACGAAGCAGACCATCCCTTCGCCGAGCATGGCCGGCTCTTCGCTGCGGCCGGCCGCAGCTTCTATGTCTGCCCCGGCACGAGCACCTGGAACAGCATCGCCGGGCGCACCGAAAATGCCCTGGGCAACCTGCGGAACGCGGCGCAGAACGGCCGAGCCAATGGCGCCATCGGCTACCTGAACACCGACTGGGGCGACAATGGCCACCTGCAGCCCCTGCCGGTGAGCTACCTGGGCTTTCTCGCCGGCGCCGCGCTGAGCTGGAACAGCGCCGATGCGGGCGATCCTCAGCAGCTCGACATTGCAGCGCTGCTGGATCGCTACGCGTTCCAGGATCGTGCCGGGGTGATGGGGCGAGTGGCGTACGATCTCGGCAACGCCTATCTTCAGCCCGGCGTAACGGTGCCCAATAGCTCGGTGCTCTTCTGGCTCTTGCTCTATCCCGACCGCCCTCTGAGCGACCCCCGGCTGCAGGGGTTAAGCCTTGATCGGCTCTATCACACCCATGGCTACATTGAGGGCGTGGCCGATCGGCTGGCCGGTGCACGCATGGAGCGGCCGGACGCCGATCTGGTGACCGAGGAATTCCGCTGGGCCGCGCACATGCTGCGTCTGGCCTGTCGCATTGGCATCGCCCGGCTGTCGGCCGACCCCGAGGGGGCGCTGGAGGCGGTGCCTGCCGACCAACGCGCCGCGCTGGCCGACGAGCTACGCGGGCTAATCGAACAGCACCGCGCCCTGTGGCTGCGTCGCAGCCGCCCCGGTGGTCTATCCGACTCCGTTGCCCGGCTTGAACGCGCCCACGCGGCGTTGCTGGCATGAGACTAGGCGTGCCCAAAAAGACTTTTCCGGGCCTGGGAAAGCGCATAGAATACCGGTATGCCGGGTCTACACTGCCCTCTCTCGTGGTTTTGAGTGGTTTTTGGAGGAGTCGCTCTGGAGGGACGGTGCCGATGCGCGCTCAGTTCTGCACTCCTGTGATAAGCCGGCGCGCTGTGCTTGCCGCTGTGGCCGGCGTAGCGGTTTCTCCTCTCGCCGCGTGCCGCCTTGGGCCGGGGCAGCGGTCCGAGACGGCGCCGCCGGCGCCGGTCACTCTGCGCTTGAATAGCTCAGCTGCCGAGATGGGACAGATGGCTGCCGTGCGCCTGCCAGCTTTCGAGCAACGCTACCCGCATATCAAAGTGATCTTCGAGGAGATGCCGGATTACGGCGCGAAGCTCTTCGTGCTGGCGGCCGGCGGCAGCCTCGGCGACGTGGCCATGGGCTTCACGAACACCGGCCAGTACCACTTCTTGGCGCTTAACGGCATCTTCCTGGACCATGACGCTTTCGTCGCGCGTGATAAGTATGACTTAAGGCAGTTTTATGATCTGGCCGTGCAAGCCATTCGCGTCAACGGCAAACTGTATGGCTTGCCGTTCAAAGGACAGATCGCGCGCATTGCGCTCTTCTTCAACGTCGATCTCTTTGAGAAGCATGGTCTGCGCCTGCCTACGCCCGAGTGGACGTACAACGACCTGGCCGAGGCCGCCGTACGCCTGACGGTTCGAGAGGGCGGGCAAGTGGTGCAATGGGGCTACGCCGGGAACTGGCGCGAGCTGACCACGATGATTGCCTCTACCCGGCCCTGGGGCGGCGACGTCTTCTCGCCCGATGGCAAGCGCTGCCTGCTAGCCGAGAAGGGAGCGAAGGACGCCATCATCTGGCACTATGATCTGTTGCACAAGTTCGGCGCCGCACTCTACCCGCCGCTGGGCGACCCAAACAACACGTTCTATGAGGGCCAGGCGGCTATGCTCGGTCGGGTGAACGTAGGGATCGCCGGGTTCATCGTCACGCGGGCGCAGGGACGCTACCGCTGGGGCATGGTGCGTATGCCCAAGGGCCCAGCCGGCAAGCGCGGCGGTATGTGGCTGCCCGGCACGATGTCGGCGACCCGCTTCACCAAGTACCCGCAGGAATCCTGGGAGCTGGTCAAGTGGTGCTGCGACAAAGAGAGCGGCGTGGCGCTGGCGCTGCAGACCGAGGGCTCCAGCACGCCGGGGGCGCGGCCGGACGTCTATGCCGACCCGCGCCTGGCCAACCGACCCGGCTATCCGGAAGGGCTCATCGACGAGCAGCGCCGCGCCATGGACGAGCCGGAGCCGTACGTGAATCCCTGGAACTTCACCGGCGACGAGGTGAACCGCATCATCGCTGCGGAACTGGATAAGATTACCAAGGGCGAGGCCGGGCTGAATGACGGCTGGTTCCAGGCGCTGGCCCAGCAAGTCCAGTCCATCCTGGACAAGCCGGTGCCGGCACTGACCGCCTGATGGCTGCCGGCGGGCTGCCCAGGCAAGCCGGCGCTAGGCACGTTGAAAGGATCGTTCGATGGCTGACACAGGCAAGCTTCCCGCAGGCACGCGCATCGGGCACGTGCACCTGAAGGTGTCCGACCTGGAGCGCGCGGTGGCCTTCTACCGCGATGTGCTGGGCTTTGAGGAGATGGCGCGCTACGGCGATGGCGCGGCGTTCTTGTCGGCAGGAGGCTACCATCACCATATCGGGCTGAACACGTGGGAGAGCGCTGGCGCGCCTCCGCCGCCGCGCTACTCAACCGGGCTGTACCACTTCGCTATTTTGCTGCCCAGCCGACGGGAGCTCGCACGAACGTTCGTGCGCTTGCTGCAGCATGGCGTCGAGATCGACGGAGCCTCCGACCATGGCGTGAGCGAGGCGATCTACTTCCGCGATCCGGATGGGAACGGCATTGAGATCTACGCCGACCGCCCGCCGGAGCAGTGGCCGCGCCGCGCCGACGGCTCGCTGGCGATGTTCACCCGCCCGCTCGATCTCGACTCCCTGCTGGCAGAGCTGGAGACGCCGGTGGAGCAGGGCTAGGGAGCGCGCGGCCAGTGTGCCGGCTTCTTAAACACTTCCTCAGAAGAGCGGCATGCGGCCGCGCGCCCGCGTTGACACCCTTTTGCCCGGTGCTATAATTAGTGCGCGAAATCACAAAGTCTCGGTCGCGCCGGGGGAGGACTGCCAGCGCCCGGCTCGCCGGGCTCTATTCCTGGGGGTCGGCAAAGGGGGACGGATGCTGGCCGACTACCTGCCTGTTTTGGTCATGCTCGCGCTCGCCACGGCTACCGCGGCGCTGTTCCTCGGGCTTCCGGTGATTGTGCCTCGCCTGTTCGGCCTGAAGCGTCGCACCAGTCCAGTCCGGTACATGCCGTATGAGTCGGGCATGACCCCTATCGGCCAAGCCTGGCGGCGCTTCCCGATCAAGTTCTATTTGACGGCCGTCCTCTTCGTGCTGTTTGACATCGAAGTGATCTTTTTCTATCCCTGGGCGGTGATCTTGCGCCAGCTCAAGCTCTTCGGCCTGATCGAGATGCTAATCTTCGGCGGGCTGCTGGTGCTGGGGTACATCTATGTCTGGCGCAGCGGTGCCCTGGAGTGGGAGCGCTAGCTGCCGGCGCTGCGCAGCCTGCGGCAGGACCTGCCGGCAAGAGTGGATGGTTGGTTACGGGAAGGAGGACGAGCGTGGCGAACGTGACTGTACCACCGCGGGGCACTGAGCTCCAGGTGCCGGGGAACCAGCTTACCTCTGGCAGTGACCTGACTGTGCGCCAGCCCGGCCAGTTCACCGGCGAACCAGGCGTGGTCCTGACTACCGTGGATAAGGTCGTCGAGTGGGGCCGGGCCAACGCCCTCTGGCCCCTCCTGTTCGGCCTGGCCTGCTGCGCGATCGAGATGATGGCCATGAGTGCCTCAAAGTACGATGTGGCGCGCTTTGGCGCCGAAGTGTTCCGCGCCTCGCCACGCCAGGCCGACCTGATGATCGTGGCCGGACGGGTGTCCAAGAAAATGGCCCCGGTGCTGCGGCGCCTTTACGACCAGATGCCCGAGCCCAAGTGGGTGATTGCGATGGGCGCCTGCGCCTCGAGCAGCGGCGTGTACAACAACTATGCCCTGGTGCAAGGCGTCGATAAGATCGTGCCGGTGGACGTCTACGTGCCGGGCTGTCCGCCGCGGCCGGAGATGGTCATCCAGGGGATCATGAAGCTGCAAGAGAAAATCATGCGCCAGCGCGCGGCCGAGGCCGGCGCATCGCAGGCCGGGGTCCCGTATCTGCCAAAGCCGAGCCGCTGACGGCGCGCCCGCAAGCCACGCACGTGCGTGGCTGCCGGTGATACGCTACAATCCGCACCGGCTCTGGTTCGACCGGCGTTCGTGATAGGGAGCAGCCATGCAAGTCACACCAGCCACTCCTGCCCCAGCGGAGGCCGCGCCGGAACGTGATCCGGTGCTGGCGCGCCTCTTTGAGCGCTTCCCGGAGTGCCGGCCGTCCACGTTCCGCGCCGCTGATGGCATGCCCACAGTGATCGTGCCGCGCGAGCAGATCGTGGACGTGTGCCGCTTTCTGCGGGATGAGCCGGATCTGAAGTTCGAATTCCTGTGTGAGCTCACCTGTGTGGACTGGCCGGAGCGGCCGGAGCGCTTCGAGCTTGTTTATATCTTGCACTCTTATCAGCTTGTGAAACGCGTCCGTCTCAAGGTCTACACTGGAGGGGCCCAGCCGACGGTGCCCAGTCTGACTGGTATCTGGCCGATGGCGAACTGGTACGAGCGTGAGGTCTACGACCTGTTCGGGGTGGTGTTCGAAGGCCATCCCGATTTGCGCCGTATCCTCATGCCCGAGGACTGGGAGGGCCACCCGCTGCGGCGGGACTTCCCGCTCGGGGAGGAGCCGGTGGATTACGGCCTGGTGCGGCCGGCCTATAATATCCACCACGACCGGGGGCGCATAGAGAAGGAGCGCCGCTTGCGTGGGGTGACGCGGCCGGTAGTGTAGGTGGTAATTCCCTCGCCCGTAGGTGAGGGACCAGGGTCTGGGAGCGTGGCGATGTCAATGCCGGGGGTTCTGGAATACCGCGCTGAAGGCGATACGATGGTCCTCAACATGGGGCCCCAGCACCCGTCAACCCACGGCGTGCTGCGCCTCATGCTGCGCCTGGAAGGCGAGACGGTCGTGGCTGCAGAGCCGGATATCGGCTACCTGCATACGGGTATCGAGAAAACCTGCGAGACCCGCACGTACCACCAGGCTATCGTTCTGACGGACCGTATCGATTACCTCGCTCCTATTTCGAACAACTATGCGTATGTCAGCGCGGTGGAGAAGCTGTGCGGGCTGACGGACCGGATCCCCCGGCGCGCCGAGTACCTGCGCGTGCTGCTGCTGGAGCTCACCCGCATCGCCAGCCACCTGGTGTGGCTGGGCACCCATGCCCTGGACCTCGGTGCCTCCTCGGTCTTCTTGTACTGCTTCCGCGAGCGGGAGCAGATCCTGAGCATCTTTGAGTTGATCTCCGGCGTGCGCATGATGACCAGCTACCTGCGCGTGGGCGGGCTGTGCGCCGATGTGCCGGAGGGGTTCCACGAGAAGGTCGCCGAGTTTGTGCGCATCATGCCCAGCCGGATTGACGACTACGAGGCCCTGCTGACCCGCAATCCGATCTTCCGTGATCGGACCGTCGGAGTGGCGACGATTTCGAAAGAAGACGCCATCGCCTGGGGAGTGACCGGGCCGATCCTGCGCGCCAGCGGGGTGAAGTGGGACCTGCGTAAGAACATGCCGTACTCGGTGTACCCGGAGTTCGACTTCGAGGTCCCGGTAGGCACCCATGGAGATGTGTACGACCGCTACCTGGTGCGCGTGCAGGAGATGCGGGAGAGTGTTAAGATCGTCAAGCAGGCGCTCGAGGGCCTGCCGGAGGGCGATATCCGTGTACGGGACCCGCGCTACTGTCTGCCGAAGCGCGAGGAAATCCACCGCAGCATGGAGTCGTTGATCCATCACTTTAAGCTGGTGACCGAAGGCTTCTCGCCGCCGCCCGGTGAAGCGCAGTCGGCGATCGAAAGCCCGCGCGGGGAGGTCGGTTGCTATGTGGTGAGCGACGGCACAAACAAGCCGCGGCGCGTGCGCTTCCGCGCCCCGTCATTTGCCAACCTGCAGGCGCTGCCGCTGATGATTGAGGGGCGCATGGTCGCTGACGTCGTTGCCGCCATCGGCAGCATCGATATCGTGCTCGGCGAGATCGATCGATGATCGGTAAAAGTACACAAAAAGTACGCAACTGAAATAAGAGCTCCAAGTACACGAGCGCTATAACGTACACTGTTAAAATGTACGCTATTAGAATGAACGAATAAAATGAACAAGTAAAATGAACAAGACCGTACTTTCTGAGCAGACCCGGTCTCGTATCCGCGAGGCACTTACGCTCTACCCGACCAGGCGCGCGGCGATCATGCGGGCGCTGTGGGCGGCGCAGGAGGAGGCCGGCTGGCTCTCGCCTGAGGTCATGGCCGAGGTCGCCGAGCTCCTGGGGCTCCACCCGAGCGAGGTCGCGGCGGTCGCCAGCTTCTACACGATGTACCATAAGGAGCCCATCGGCAAGTATCTAGTAGAGTTCTGCGTGGGGCTGCCGTGTGCACTGCGTGGGGCGCATGAGCTCTTCCACCACGCCTGCCACCGCCTCAATCTGCCGGAAGGCGGTGGGACAACGGCCGATGGGCTCTTTACCGTTGGCGAGGTGGAATGCGTGGGCTACTGCGAGATCGCACCGGTGCTGCAGCTCCATTGGGAAACCTACGGGCCCCTGGATACGGCGCGCCTGGATGAGATCCTGAGCTTGCTCGCACGCGGCGAGGTTCCGCCGCCCGATGGCGCCAAGACGCCGACGGTGCCGGTGTTCCCCATCGATGTGGGCGCCGGCAAAGGCGGTACCGAGGAACAGAAAGGGAGCTAGCCACGCCATGGCGGTCTTCGAGCCGATCCTGTTACAGAACGTCGGTAAGCCCGACTCGCAGCGCATCGAGACGTACATGCGCAACGGTGGCTATCAGGCACTGCGCAAGGCCGTCAAGGAGATGACCCCGGCGCAGGTGGTGGACGAAGTCAAGAAGTCGAACCTGCGCGGGCGCGGTGGGGCGCTTTTCCCCACCGGCCTGAAATGGAGCTCGCTGCCGCCCGGCGTGTACCCACGCTACCTGGCGGTGAATGCCGACGAGAGCGAGCCCGGCACGTTCTGTAACCGCTATCTGATCGATAACGACCCCCATATGGTCATCGAGGGCGCGATTATCTGCGCCTATGCCTGCGAGATCGAGCGCGGCTGGATCTACATCCGCGGCGAGTTCGCCCGCGGCGCACGCATCCTCGAGCAGGCCATCGCCGAGGCGTACGAGAAGGGCTTCCTGGGCAAGAACATCCTCGGCTCGGACTTCTCCTTCGAGCTGTCGGTGCACCGCGGCGCCGGCGCCTATATCTGCGGCGAGGAGTCGGCGCTGATGGAGTCGATCGAAGGCAAGCGAGCACAGCCGCGCGTGCGCCCGCCGTTCCCCACGCAGGTGGGCCTGTTTGGCCAGCCGACGGTGATCAACAACGTGGAGACCCTGGCCTGTGTGCCGCATATCATTAACCGCGGCGGAGAATGGTTCGCCTCGATCGGCCATCCCAAATGCCCGGGGCCAAAGCTGTTCTGTGTGAGCGGCCAGATCCGGCGGCCCGGCCTGTACGAGGGCCCGATCGGCATGAATTTAAAGGAACTCCTGTTCGAGCACGCCGGGGGGCCGCTGCCGGGACGCCGCATCAAAGCCGTTATCCCGGGCGGCGCGTCGGCGGCCATGCTCACCGGCGACGAGATCGATGTGGGCACCGACCCCGACTCGATCACAGCGGCGGGCAGTATGCTCGGTACCGCCGGCATCATTGTTATCGACGATTCCACGTGTATCGTGCAGGCGAACCTGAATATCTCCCGGTTCTTCCAGCACGAGTCGTGCGGGAAGTGCACGCCCTGCCGGGAGGGGACACACTGGATCTGGGATATCGTGCGGCGTATTGAGTACGGGCAGGGCCGCTCGTACGATCTGGAGCTGTTACTCGATATCGCGGACAACATCGGTGGGCGCAAGTGTCTCTGTCCGCTCGGAGACTTCTCGCTGCCGGCGTTGCTCTCCGGTCTGAAGAAGTTCCGCAGCGAGTATGAGGCACACATCACCGGTGGCGGTTGCCCGAAGCGCCGCGTACAGGTTGCAACTGCGTAGAGACTGCAGAAAGACCGTCGCTGGAAGGTGCAGCCGGCAGGGTAAGAGAGACGACGATGGTGGCAACAGCAAGTAATCTGGTCACCCTGACGATCGATGGTCAGGAAGTAAAGGTACCGCGCGGCACGGTCGTGGTTGAGGCCGCCAAGGTGCTGGGCATTGACATTCCGATTTTCTGCTACCATCCAAAGCTCAGCATCATCGGCGCATGCCGCATGTGCATGGTCGAGATTGAGGCGGGCGGCCGGCCCCCGGCAGTGCTTACCGCCTGCACTACCCAGGTGGCCGAGGGGATGATCGTGCGCACGAACACGCCGCGGGTGGAGAAGGCACGCCGCGGTGTGATCGAGTTTCTGCTGATCAACCATCCCCTGGACTGCCCGGTCTGCGATGCGGGCGGGGAGTGTCCACTGCAGGATCAGAGCCACGAATATGGTCCGGTCGCCAGCCGCTTCGAAGAGGTCAAGCGCTTCGCTCGCAAGGCGGCGCCGCTTTCTCCGCTGGTCACGCTCGACCAAGAACGTTGCATCGTTTGTTACCGCTGCACCCGCTTCATGGATGAGATCGCCGGTGAGCCAGAGCTTGGGTTCTTCCAGCGGGGGTATAAGTCCGAGCTCCGCACCTTCACCGGCCGGCCGATGCGCTCGCCCTTCCATGGCAACATCACGGAGATCTGCCCGTGTGGGGCGCTGACGAACTCTACATATCGTTTCCGCTCACGGCCGTGGGACAATTTGGAGACCGATTCGGTTTGCACCCATTGTGCGGTGGGCTGCAATGTAATCGTGGATACGCGGCGCAATATCCTGGCACGCATTCGCGGGCGCGAGAACGAGGAGGTCAACGAGCTCTGGCTGTGTGACAAGGGACGCTTCGGCTACCACTTCGTTGAGGCTGAAGACCGGCTGACGCAGCCACTTGGCCGCAACGCCCGTGGCGAGTTCGAGCCGATCTCCTGGGAGCATGCGCTTGCTGCTATCGCACAGCGGCTGAATGAGATCAAAGCTCAGTATGGGCCGCAGGCGATTGGGGTGATCGGCGGCTCGCATTGCACGAATGAGGACAACTACGTCCTCCAGCGCGTGTTCAAAGAGATCATCGGTACCCCCAACGTGGACTCCCGCGTGGCTCCGCGCATTCCACCGCGCCCGCTGGCGAAGTACGGCCTCTCCGGAGCGATGAACACGATCCAGGAGATCGAGCGCGCGCCCGCGGTGTTTGTGCTGGGCGCTGATCTCACGGAGGAGCTGCCGGTCATCTGGCTGCGCATCTACAAGGCTACCAAGAGCGGTCGGGTCAAGCTGGTGGTGGCCCATACCCACCCTACCTTTGCGGAGAAGACGGCAACCGCGGCGCTGCACTACCGCCCAGGTACCGCGACAATGCTGGTGCAGGGCCTAGTCGCAGCAGTGCTGGCCGGTGCCGATGCTGCGGCACTCTCCGCGCGCATCGAGGGGCTGGAGACCCTGCGGCAGCAGCTCGCCGCCTTCACCCCTGAGGAAACCGAGCGGCTGACCGGGGTTCCAGCAGAGCAGATTCGGGCGGCCGCGGCGGCGCTGGCCGGCGGCGCGCTAATGCTGGTTGGGCCGCGCATCGAGCGCGACCCGGCCGGTGAGCAGGTGCTGGATGGCGTCTACAATCTCGCCCTGGTGACCGGCAGTCTGGACAAGCCGGCCTGCGGCGTGAACGTGCTGGTCGAGCACAACAACTCCCGCGGGGCAATCGACGTGGGAGTGGTGCCCGGCGAGGGTGGGTTGTCCACCAGCGAGATGTTGCTGGCTGCTGCGGAAGGCCGGCTCAAGGCGCTCTACCTGGTCGGGGCGAACCCGCTGCGCAGCTTCCCCGATGCCGAGCTGGCGCGCAAGGCCATCGCCAACCTGGAGTTCCTAGTGGTGCAGGACCTGTTCATGACTGAGGTGGCGGTGGAGGCCGATGTGGTCCTGCCGGCGCTCTCCTTCGCTGAGAAGGACGGCACGTTCACCAATGTCGAAGGGCGTATCCAGCGTATCCACCGGGCCCTGGAGCCCAAGACCCAGGGCAAGGCGGATTGGCAGATCTTCACCGACCTGGCTGCCGCGCTGGGCCGGCCCCTCCCCTATGAGAGCGCGGGCGCTATTACCGCCGATATCCTGCGCAACGTGCCTGGCTACGCCAAGGCACTGGCGCAAGGCTTTGGCCCGACCGGCGCGCTGGTGCGCGATGAGCCGCGCGGCGAGCGCGCGTGGCCTGCCGCGCCGGTGCATCCACCTGTCCGGCTGCTGCAGCCCGGCGCTGGTGAGGTGCTGCTCACGACCGGCCGGGTGCTCTTTGGGGACAGCACGATGGTCGAGCGCACGCCACAGCTCCTGCAGCAAGCCCCAGAGCCGTTTGTGCTCCTAAGCCGCGCCGATGCCGAGCGCCTGGGTATCCAGGATGGCGCCCAGGTCGAGCTCTCGACGGCGCGCGGCAGTGTGCGCCTGCGCGCCCGTGTGGACGGCCGGGTGCCGGAGGGCACCGCGTATGCGCCGGATAACCACCATGCGGTGGCGCTGCGTGAGATCCTGGACTGGACCGAGCCTCTGCCTCTCGTAAGGATTGCGGCATGCTAGACGTTGTCATCGAGGCTGCCATCAAGAGTGCTATCGTCATCTGGGCGCTCCTGACTGCGTTCGCCTATCTCACCCTTACCGAGCGCAAAGTGATGGGCCGCATGCAAGCGCGCATCGGCCCAAACCGCGTGGGGCCCTTTGGCTTCTTCCAGCCGGTGGCGGACGGCATCAAGCTCGTCTTCAAGGAAGACGTTATCCCAGCACAGGCGGACCGCATCATTCACACGCTGGCGCCGGCGGTGTCGATTATCCCAGCCGTCATCATCTTTGCCGTGATCCCGATTGGTCCGCCGGTTACCCTATTCGGGCGGGAGATCAAGCTTCAGATCGCCGATATCAACATTGGCTATCTGTATGTGGCCGCGATCGCCTCGCTGGCAGTCTACGGGATCGTGCTGGGCGGCTGGGCGTCGAACAGCAAGTATTCCCTGCTGGGCGCGATGCGTTCCTCCGCGCAGATGATTAGCTATGAGCTGGCGCAGGGCCTGGCAGTGCTCAGCGTGATCCTGATGGCCGGCTCGCTTAGCCTGAACCGGATCGTGGAGCTGCAGCTCCACGGTCTCTGGAATATCATCCCCCAGTTCCTGGGCTTTATCGTGTACTATATCGCCGGCATTGCGGAGACCAACCGGGCGCCGTTCGACTTGCCCGAAGCCGAAGGGGAGCTGGGGGCCGGCTATCACACCGAATACAGCGGGTTTAAATGGTCGGCCTTCTTTATGGCCGAGTACGTCAATATGGTGAACATCAGCGCCCTGGTGACGGTGCTGTACCTGGGCGGCTGGGCGCCGGGCTGGATCTTCCCGCCGATCTGGTTCCTGCTCAAGGTCGCATTCCTGTTGCTGGTGTTCATCTGGCTGCGCGCCACGCTGCCGCGGCTGCGCTACGACCGCCTGATGGCGCTCGGCTGGAAGATCCTGCTGCCCCTGGCCTTGCTGAACCTGTTCGCCACTGCTACCGTGGTGGCATTGACCTGAACGCGTGCACGGCACGGTATCGAAAGTAGGGGACTATGGCGAGCATTGCAGAGACGGCTGGCGATATCCTGGCGATTGCCAAAGGATTGAGCGTCACGCTGCGACACCTGTTCAAGAAGCCGGTGACGCTGCAATACCCTGAAGTGAAGCCGGTGCTGCCGCCCAGACATCGCGGCCGGCATGAGCTGGCGCGCCATGAGAACGGGCTGGAGAAGTGTGTCGGCTGCGAGTTGTGCGCTGCGGTGTGCCCGGCGTACGCCATCTATGTAGAAGGCGCGGAGAATCCACCGGACAACCCGATCTCAATCGGCGAGCGGTACGCCAAGATCTGGGTGGTAAATTACCTGCGCTGCATCTTCTGCGGGTTCTGCGTGGAGGCGTGTCCAACCGAGGCGCTCCAGATGAAGCATATCTACGAGCTCTCGGAGTACACGCGCGCTGCCACAATCTACACGAAGGAGATGCTGCTGCAGCCGGTCCCGAAGAAGGACCCGGCCGATTCATGGATGCCGGGCTAGCAGGAATGGCCTGCGGCCGTTGGCCCACCACACCGGCGGGCATGACGAAGGGCTCAATGCCGGAGTGAAACGCCTGTGCTCAGTTTGCTCATCAGTTTGCTCAGCGGAGAGCCAGGATCGTAGCGCAAGAGCAGGGCACGAGTATGGAAGCTATCATCTTTTCGATCGTTGCGGCCGTCGCTGTCGTCAGCGGCATCGGCGTGGTGATCCAGCGCCGTGCCATGTACAGCGCCCTCTTGCTCGTGGCCAACTTCTTCTGCTTGGCGGTGCTGTATATCCTGCTCGGGGCCTACTTCATCGCCGCGGTGCAGGTGGCGGTCTACGCCGGCGCGGTGATGGTGTTGATGCTCTTCGTCATCATGCTGTTGGATGTAGGGCACCCGGAGCCGCTGGAGCGCCGCTTCCGGCCCTTCAAGCCGCTCGGGATCGTTGCGGCGGTGGCGTTCCTCACCCTGGCGATCCTGGTGACGCTGAACAGCCAGACGCCCGCGCGCGGTGGGGTGCCGGATTTGGACAATATCACTGCAGTAGCCACCGCGCTCTATACGCGCTACCTGCTGCCCTTTGAAGTCACCTCGGTGCTCCTGCTCGCCGCGATCCTGGGCGCGGTGGTGATTGCCCACAAGCGTGAAGTGAAAGGAACCAGCGAGAATGGTGCCGGTCGAGTACTACTTGATCCTCAGCGCCATCTTGTTCACGACCGGGATGGCGGGCGTGTTCCTGAGAAAGAACGCGCTCACGATCTTCATGTCCGTTGAGCTGATGCTCAACGCGGTCAATCTCGCCTTCGTCGCCTTCGCCCGGATGCTCAATCAGGTGGATGGGCAAGTCTTTGTCTTCTTCGTCATGACCGTCGCCGCGGCGGAAGTAGCCGTGGGCCTGGCGATTATCATCGATATCTTCCGGAGCCGGCGCAGCGTGGATGTTGACGATCTCAGCGCGCTGCGTGGCTAGCGAAGGGAGGGAGCGACGATTAGCAGCTTGATCTGGCTTGTCCCAGCACTCCCGCTGGCCGCGGCGGTGATTAACGCCCTTATCGGCCGGCGGCTTCCCAAGGCAGTTGTCGGCACGCTCGCCGTCGGCTCCGTCGGGCTGGCTTTCCTGGTATCCGTTGGCCTGTTTGTTGACCTCATTGCCCGCGATCCGGAGCACCGCGAGGTTGTGCAGACGCTGTATTCGTGGATCGCTACAGGCGATCTCCATGTCAGTGTCTCGTTCTTGCTCGACCCACTCTCGATGGTGATGATCCTGGTCGTGACCGGGGTCGGTTTCCTCATTCACTTCTATTCGCTAGGGTACATGGGCCATGACCCCGGTTTCGGCCGCTTCTTTGTCTATCTGAACCTCTTTACATTTTCCATGTTGCTCCTCGTGCTGGCGGACAACTTTCTGCTTATGTTCGTCGGCTGGGAGCTGGTCGGGCTCTGTTCCTATCTGCTGATTGGCTTCTGGTTCGAGCGGCCGTCGGCAGCCATAGCTGGAAAGAAGGCCTTCGTCACCAACCGCGTCGGCGATTATGGCTTCCTGCTTGGGCTGTTCCTCCTGTTTACCGTCTTCGGCACGTTTGATTTCAAAGAGATTTTTGAACGGGCGCCCAGCGTGCTACAGGGGCAGTTGGGCCTGGCCACGCTGCTGACGCTTCTCCTCTTCGTCGGCGCTACCGGCAAGAGCGCCCAGGTGCCCCTCTATGTCTGGTTGCCGGACGCGATGGAAGGTCCCACGCCGGTGAGCGCGCTGATCCACGCTGCCACTATGGTGACGGCCGGCGTGTACATGGTTGTGCGCGCCCATGTGCTTTACGAGATGGCGCCGCCGACGCTCGCCGTGGTGGCTGTGGTGGGCGCTCTCACAGCGATCTATGCGGCGAGCATGGGCCTGACCCAGTTCGATATCAAGCGCGTCCTGGCATACTCAACGATCAGTCAGCTCGGGTATATGTTCCTAGCTGCCGGCGTGGGCGCTTTTGCTGCCAGCATCTTTCACCTGATGACCCATGCGTTCTTTAAGGCGCTGCTCTTCCTCGGCGCAGGCTCGGTGATCCACGCGCTGCACAACGAACAGGACATCCGGCGCATGGGTGGCCTGCGCCACAAGCTGCCGATCACCTTCGCGACATTCACCGTGGCCTGGCTTGCGATCTCCGGGGTGCCCTTCCTGTCGGGTTTCTACTCAAAGGACGCTATCTTGGAGCATACGTTTGCTCGCAGTCCGGTCTTGTGGGCGATCGGCCTGCTTACTGCGGCGATGACAGCGTTCTACATGTCGCGCCTGGTGTTCCTGGTCTTCTTTGGCTCGCCGCGCTATCAAGAGATGGCTGCGGCAGGGACATCGTCTGCTGCAGCCGGCGGGCATGGACATGGTCAGGGGCATGGGACCCATGGAGAGGCAGCCCACGACGGGACACATGGCCATGGCAGCGCCGAGGTGCACGAGTCCCCTTGGGTGATGACGCTGCCGCTCATCGGGCTTGCCATCCTGTCGGTAGTCGGTGGCTGGATGGGCGAGGCTGCATTTACGGCGTTTCTTGGTCACGCGGTTGAACCGATCAGCGGAGTCCATGGTAAGGCGCTTCCCGATGCCCTCACGGTGTTCGCCAACCCGCTGACCTGGATTTCGGTGGCAGCCGGCTTGGCCGGTATCGGGCTCGCCTATCTCATGTACATTCAAGGCACCCCCAGCCCGCAAGCTGTTGCTGCCGCATTCAACGGGCTCTACCATCTGGTGTTCAACAAGTACTACATCGACGAGCTTTACGCCGCGATCACTGTGGGTCTGGGTGGGACGATCGCGCGTGGGCTGGCGCTCTTTGACGTGGCCGTTGTAGACGGCGTAGTGAATGGGATCGGTAATCTGATCCGCGCCTTCGGTGGCGCGCTGCGCGGGTGGCAGTCGGGTTATGTGCGCGCCTATGCCGCAACGTTCCTCGTCGGCGCGGTGCTCGTAGTAGCCTACTGGTGGCTGCGCGCCGGATAGATGGGAATGGGCTGCAGGTGCCTGTACCGGCGCGCGAGGGCGAACTGGAAAGCAAGACGACGAACAGATGACGACGATGCCGCTGCTGTCACTGCTTATTTTCCTGCCGCTTCTTGGCGCTGTAGCGCTTCTCTTCTTTAGCCGCCGTGCGGAGGGCGCAATCCGGTGGTTTGCCCTGGGGTTGAGCCTGCTCGACTTTCTGGTATCGGTGGGCATACTGTTCAGCTTCCAGCCGGGCACGGCAGGCTTCCAGCTCGAGGAGCGGGTACCCTGGATCGCCGGCGTCATCAGCTACCACGTGGGCATCGACGGGATCAGTCTCTGGCTGGTCCTGCTTACCACAGTGCTGACGCCCATTGCTATCCTGGCCTCGTTCAGCGCGATCACCAGCCGGGTCAAGGAGTATATGATCCTGTTTCTGCTCCTTGAGACGGCGATGTTGGGCACCTTTCTGGCGCTTGATCTCTTCCTGTTCTATGTCTTCTGGGAAGCTGTGCTGATCCCGATGGCCCTGATTATCGGGGTGTGGGGCACCGGCCGGCGTATCTACTCCGCCGTAAAGTTCTTCCTGTTCACCATGGCCGGCAGTGTGCTCATGCTGGTTGCGATCATCGCCCTGTTCTTCATAGCCGGCGGCCGGAGCTTTGACCTGACCCATGTGATGGGAGCGCCGCTGACGCCGGAGCAGCAATTCTGGCTCTTTGTGGCCTTTGCCCTTGCCTTTGCCATCAAGGTGCCGATGTTCCCCTTCCACACCTGGCTGCCCGATGCCCATGTCGATGCTCCGACCGCCGGTTCTGTGATCCTGGCCGCCATCCTGCTGAAGATGGGCACGTACGGCTTTCTGCGCTTCTGCCTGCCGCTCTTCCCGGCGGCGGCCGCGCAGTTCTCGCCCTTGATCTTGACGCTTGCGGTGATCGGCATCGTCTACGGGGCTATCGTTGCGGCAGTGCAGCCGGATATGAAGAAGCTGGTGGCCTACTCGTCGGTCAGCCATCTGGGGTTCGTCATGCTGGGTATGTTCGCCTTTAACCTGCAGGGCTTACAGGGAAGCCTGATCCAGATGGTGAACCACGGGATCTCCACCGGCGCGCTGTTCCTTATCGTCGGTATTCTGTACGAGCGCGCACACACCCGACTGATCGCCGAGTTCGGCGGGGTCGCCCGGCTGATGCCGGTGTTCGCCGCATTCTTCCTGGTAATGATGTTCTCCTCGGCCGGGCTACCGGGCACCAACGGGTTCATTGGGGAGTTCCTGATCCTGCTGGGCGCCTTCCGCGATGAGTACACGCGCTGGTGGGCTGTGGCCGGCGCAACCGGAGTCATCCTAGCGGCGGTCTACCTGCTGTGGTGGTATCAGCGGGTGATGCAGGGGCCGGTGGCCGTGCACGTGTCGATGCCGGACCTACGCCTGCGTGAGGTGCTCACCTTAGTGCCATTGGTGATTTTAGTGTTCTGGATCGGTCTCTATCCGAACTTCTTCTTCAGCCGTAGCGAGGCGAGCCTCCGAGCTGTGGAGCAACGCGTGGTGGCAGCTTTGGCCGAACGGCCCCAGCCGGGTCTGCTCCTTGCCCTGCCGGGGCGGTAGCCCTGCCCGGAGCACGGCGCCACGACCAGGGAATACCTTGTAATGCTTTGGAATTGCACTTTTCGTCGATAACACGAAAACACGGATTGCGCCTGGAGCGGATAGACAATGCCGCAGATACAGCTTCCGCAGATGGACTGGCTGACAGTTGCACCGGCCCTCATTGTCACGGCCACCGGCTGCCTGGTGATTATCATTGATCTCATCGTACGCAGCCGCGACAAGACCCACTTAGCAGTACTCAGTCTCGTCGGTCTGATCGTGGCCTTTGTGGTGTCGTGGAACCTGTGGGATTATAATCAGGTCTCTTTTGAGGGTATGGTCGCCGGAGATAACTTTAGCCAGTTCTTCACCCTTGCCTTTCTGGTTATTACTGCCTTTACGATCCTCTTTTCAGTGGGCGTGCTTGACCGTGAGGAGATGAATCAGGGAGAGTATTACGCTCTGCTGCTCTTCTCCTGTGTTGGCATGATCCTCATGGCGTCAGGCACCGACTTGATTGTCACCTTCCTTGGTCTTGAGCTACTGTCGATCTGTCTGTACGTCATGTCCGGTCTGTCACGCACCCGCCTCGCCTCACAGGAAGCCGCGATGAAGTACTTGCTGCTGGGTGCATTCGCCGCGGCGTTCTTCCTGTATGGCATTGCTTTGGTCTACGGCACCGCCGGCAGCACGAACCTCGCGGCGATTGCGCGCGTGGCGACCTCACGCAATCCCCTCCTGCTGGTGGGCATCGGGCTATTGATCGTCGGGCTTGGCTTTAAGGCTGCGGTTGCGCCATTCCATATGTGGACCCCCGACGTGTATGAAGGGGCGCCAACGCCGGTGACGGCGTACATGTCTGTCGCTGCCAAAGCCGCGGCCTTCGCGGCTATGCTGCGCGTGTTCCTCTCTGCCTTCGCCAATGAACAGCTGCTGCCTGACTGGACCGCGGTGTTAGCCGTGGTCGCTCTCGTCACCATGATTGTGGGGAACGTCTTGGCGATTTGGCAGAACAACATCAAACGCCTGTTAGCGTACTCCTCGATCGCCCACGCCGGGTACCTTCTGATTGGCGTGGTCGCTGCCTCGAAGCTGGGGGCAGCCAGCGTCATGTTCTATACCCTGGCCTATACGTTCATGAACCTGGGAGCCTTCGCAGTGGTGATTCTGTTGGGCCGCCGCGGCGAAGAGAATGCCGAGATCGACGCCTATCGCGGCCTGGCCACGCGCCAGCCGGCGCTGGCGGCACTGATGGCAATCTTTATGTTCTCGCTGTCGGGACTGCCGCCGACGGCGGGCTTCGTGGGGAAGTTCTACCTCTTCCAGGCCGCTGTGGAGACGGGCTGGACCTGGCTTGCCGTCGCCGGTGTCCTGGCCAGCGTGGTGTCGGTGTACTACTATCTGCGCGTGGTCGTCGTGATGTATATGCAGGAAGCGGATCGCCCGCTAGGTCCGCTTCAGCGTGCTCCGTGGCCGGCTGCGGCTGCCGCGCTTGGCGCGCTTGGCGTGCTGTTCGTCGGGGTGTTCCCCACGGGCCTGCTTGACCTCGCGCAGCAGGCTGCTGCTTTGCTGCGGGCCTGACCCACGGGCCCGGCCCCCTGAGCGCTCGGCCGGGCCTGGAATGCGCCTGGTCGCTGCTTTCCCTTCCTCCGCCCGTAGCCTTGCTCCAGAGCGCGTGGCGCCTGCCCGCGGGGCCCTCGTGCTGCTTCCGGTACCGATCCCCGGCTGCCGGCCGGTCCCGGCGCCGATGGTCAAGCCATAGCGGGCACGGCGCGCTGCTTCTTCCTGCTCTGCATAGTCGCGCGGGCTCCGGCGCCGCCTAGGCGGCGTGACCGTTCCTCCCGCCCGGCTTTGTGCAGATGTCTCCTCCCGAACGCTCCCCGGGGGCTCCCCACGCTTGGCTTGGGCAGAGGGTCGCTCGCTCCTGGCAGTCGCCGGCGCGTCCGAACGCACAGGCGCGCGCCCGTGCGTGGAGCCCGCGCCTCGCCCTGCCCTCACGTGGGCCGCCGCCGGCTCTCGACGAGGCGCCTGCCGGCGGGATGGCGCCGTCGGTTCTTCTCCCGCCATCTTCTGCTCCGCTGCACTTCCTGGTGCACTCCCCGGCGCTCCCGCAACCGGGCTGGTATCCCCCGCTTCCGCCGCGACATCAGCGAGGGCCATCACTGCGGCGTGAGGCGACGCGGCTTCCAGCAGCTTCTGCATCCGCCGCGCAGCGCGCGCCCGTGCAGCTTCGTCGCGATTGCGCAACTGGCCACAGGCTGCCTCAATGGCATCTCCCTTCTCACCACGGACCGTGGTGTTAATGCCGTGGCCAAGCAGCACCCGCTGGAACGCCAGTACACGGCTCGTGGACGGGCGGTGCCAGTCTGACTCCGCGATGGGGTTCATTGGGATGAGGTTCACATGACAGGGCATCCCGCGCAGAAGTGCCGCCAGCTCATCCGCCAGCGCCAGATCGTCGTTAATGCCCTCGATCAGGATGTATTCAAACGTCACACGCCGCTGTGTGCGCTCGATGTACTGCCGGCAGGCGGCGAGCAGCTCACGAATGGGCCAGCGGCGGTTGAGCGGGACAAGCCGGTCGCGGAGCGCATCGTTGGGGGCATGGAGGGAGACCGCCAGGCGCACGTGCAGCGGCTTCTCAGCAAGCTCAAGGATGCGCGGCACCACGCCCGACGTGGAGATGGTGATATGCTTGGCCCCAATGCCGAAGCCATACGGCGAATTCAGCGTCTCGACAGCCTTCCAGACGGCGTCGAAGTTGGCCAGCGGCTCGCCTTGGCCCATAAACACCACGTTGGTGAGCCGGGTGACGGCCGGGTGTCGAGCGAAGAAGCGTACCTGCGCCACGATCTCGCCGGCGCTTAGATTGCGGGAGAACCCAGAGTAGCCCGTGGCGCAGAACGGACAGCCGACCGCGCAGCCCACCTGGGTCGAGACACAGACCGTCTCCCGGGGCCGGCTTGCCGGCGCCGGCAGGCCACCGGGCATGCGCCGCGTCCGCGCCGGCCCGCGCTGCAGGGGCTCCTCCCCGGCGTCCAGCTCTGCATTGCCCGAGGGGTGCAGCAGCAGCACGCTTTCGATCTCCAGTCCGTCCTGTAGCCGGAAAAGCCCCTTGTACGTGAGCCGGTCGTCCGACACCCACTCCTGTTCGAGCGTGAGCGGGTCAAGCACGGTCTCCGCTTCTAGGCGGTCGCGCAAGAGCTTCGGCAGCGTGCGCATGTCCGCATAGGAGGGCGCATAGTGCTTATACATCCACTCCCAAAGCTGGCGGGCGCGATATGCCGGCTGGCCCCACCCTTCCATCAGGTGCTCCAGCTCGGCGAGCGAGTAATCGAGCACGCACGGGCGGCCTGTCGCATCAACAGCCGTCACGGAATTCTGCACTTCAAGGTCCATTGCACCATGCCCCCCTTGCGTGCCCTCACGCAGGCACGCGACCCCATGCGACGACCGTGTATTTGGCCCTTCTTCACAAGCACGTCGGTACCGGCTCTTCGCCTTCTCCCCAATTGCTGCGGCAGTGCCCGGGAGCTCGTGTACGAGACCGCCGCGCTCGTCCATCGTGGTGGGAATTCTCCGTCTTCGCCTGCACCGGCCGCTGTGGAGATGCTCGCGACACCGCCCGGCTCGGTTTGATCAGCAGCCGGGACCGTTTCTCCCTTCGGTGAGAACCGGCGCGGAGCGCAAAACGATGGCGGTGGTGCTTAGGATAGGGCAAGCGAGGCCGCCACGATGCGCTTCGGCTTCAACCTTCACCGATCCGACGAAGCGACTGCTTCCGATACAAGGCCGGCGCCCTCTAGGATGAGGAAAGCACGGCGCCGGCAGCGCAGGTTTACGGCCGGCGTACCGCGGCCGGCCATGATGGGGCGCTAGTCAGTCTTCTGCAGCGTGCGCAGGCAGCGCGTGCAGATATACATGCGCCGCCGCACGCCGTTAATCATCACGAAGTGGTGCTGAATATTCGGACGGAAGGCACGGTTGCGCTTCTGCGCGCGCAGCGCCCACTTCGACTGGGACGCCTTGTACCGGATCCTCCGGCCCCACATCGTGCCCTTGTGACACAGTTCACAGGACGTCTTCACGTCCTCCGCCTCCTCTGTTCACGGCCTCTTTGCGAGTCTTCGTGTTTGTTTTGACTTTATTTGTACCTTTATTTATACCGGCTAAGTATTTATACCGGCTAAGGACGCTGCCGTGTTACTCACCAGCCTTTGACTGCTCCACAGCCGTTCCGCCCACCTGATGAACGGCGCGCTCTACCGGTCCTCCAGCTCCCCGGCACCAAATGCTACCATGCTGGGCCGCCCGGTGCAAACCAGCCCCGTCGAGTACGGCGGGGGATCGGGCACCGCGCGCTCGGCTGCGGTCGCGACCGCAGCGTTTTCTCTAACCCACTCAGCAATCACTCCCTGATCCAACGCCTGCGCGGCCACAGGAGGCAGAGCGCCGGCATAGGCCGCCAGACCGGCCCAACTCCGGCGGCCTATGCCGACACAGGGCTCGTCCAGCGTCTGCGGGGCCAGCCCTATCCCGCGGCCTTTTGCTCTCTGGCAGACTCGGCCGCTAGCTCAGGCTTGATCAACTCGGCGGCGGCTTTGCCGGCCAGCATGGCCTCATCGGAGTTAATGTACCGCCATTCGGCGAACCGGCCGGCCGGGATAATGTCATGCTCACGCAGGTACGCCTTGTACAGCGCCATGTTGCGTTCACAGTGCAGGTCCTGCACGGCGTAGGCGTACTTGAGCTCGACGGTGAAGGCAAAGAGGATCTCGTCGTCCGGCCGCAGGTACTGCACCTTGATGGCATCCTGAATCACGCGCTGCTCCAACCCCTCCCGCGGTACCGGCTTCCACTTCGACGTCGAGATCTCGGCGATGAACGAAGAGGTCCCGGGCGGACACACATACGGTGAGGCGTTGCTCATGACAAAGATGCGCTGGAAGATGATCTCAGGGTCCGGGTAGTAGATCCAGTGCTTGTCACTGACGTTGGGCCGGTTCACCGCTACGTTGACGCACAGCACGGTGGTAGAAAGCAGGTCGTTGGCCGCCTTGACCACACCAGCCGGCACATCCACGGTACACTTGACAAGCTCCTGTGGCGGCATCGTCACAATCAGATAGCGATAGCCGATCTCTTCCGTCCCGTCCGGCATCGTGACTGTGACGGTCTTGCGTTTTGGATCGATGCGGGTCACCCGTGCGTTCAGCACCACGCGATCACGATCAATGTACTTGAGGAACCCGCGCATGAGCGCCTCGAAGCCCCCGCGCAAGGGGTAGGCAAAGCGTGCGTTCGGGCCCAGGTCCTTGCGCTGGGGCATCAGCGCGCCGCGCAGGATATCGGCAAAGGTCACCTGCGGCACCCGCCCGCCTGAGCCAAACAGCCACTTGTATCCCATCAACGAGAGCGGGGTCGCCCACACCTTCTGGTTATACGGGATCATGAGATGGCGGGCGATGCCATCGCCCAAGGTGCGATAGATCCACTCCTCGAAGTTTTTCGGCTCGGGCCACTCCTTCTGCCGTACGTAGTAGGCTTCCGCTGCTCCCAGCAGGCACTCGTAGACCAGATCGGCCGGCAGGCCGTAGAGGCTGGCCTGGAAGGGATAGCCAATATACACCCCTTTAAAGTAGGCCCAGGCCTCGCGCTGTTGCCAGTGCATGTTGTCTCCCAAGAGCTTCGGATACAGCACTTCTTTCACGTAATCGCTCTTGGTGAACATGATGTGGCCGGCGTGATCGAAGATAAAGCCGTCGCGTTCAATCGAGCGGCACAGGCCGCCCACGCGGTCGGCTTGCTCCAGCAGCAAGTACTCCGCGCCGGCCTGCTCGAGGTGGTATGCGGCGCTCAGGCCGGTCGGCCCGGCTCCAACAATGACGGTCTCTGCATCCATATGTCCATACCCTCCATGCACGGGATTGCGTGTTGCTTTGTTATTCTGTCTGGGCGGCGCTGTGTCGATACGCCTACTACCAATACGCTGGGAACTCGTTGGTGCGGCTCGGCTGGAATGTCACGCTGCTGCACCCGTCGCGTTCCACCGTGGCGGACCCGGCGGGTGGCTTGCCAGCAGCGGATAGCTGGCAAGCGCGGCGTGCTGCCCAGACACTACCCGAGATGCGGCACCGTTAGGTCCCGCCGGCCGCGGCCGGCGCGCTCTGTCCGGCGCGTTGCGCTGCCGCCCGCTGCATGAGGGCGTACATGCGCTCGACAATGGCGTCCCAGGAACTGCGGGCAAGGATGTCGCGATAGCGGGCAAGGCGTCGGTCTCGCTGCGCAGGCGTCTCGGCAAGCGCACGCTCGACAGCGTGCACAAACTCCTGCGCATCTCGCACGATGAACACCACGTCGCCATACGGCTCGACAACGTCAGTGATAGGGGTAGAGACGATGGGGCGTCCGGCAGCCATGTATTCGAGCGTCTTCGTCGGGCTGATAAAACGCGTTGCTTCATTGAGCGCAAACGGCATCATGCACACATCAAACGCCTTGACGAAGCGCGGCAGGTCCGCATAGGGCTGCTTCCCAAAATAGCAAATATTCGGCCGCCGTGGGAGCTCCAACTCCTCGATCTTAATCGTCGGCCCGACCATGAGCAACGACCAGGCCGGCCGCGCCCGAGCAACCTGGTCAAGGAGCTTCAGATCCAGACGCTCGTCAATCACGCCCATGTAGCCGATGCGCGGCGCCGGCAGCCCCACGGTGCTCGGCGGCAGCGGCAGGGACGGATCCAGTGCCTGAGCGAAGTGCTCTGCCTCGACACCGCTGGGAAAAGCATGCACGTTCGGATGCCAGTCTTTCTTTACTCGATACAGGCTGTAGCCGCCGGTAAAAACGATGTCGGCCCGCTGCAGCAGCGCACGCTCCCGCTCCGGTAACTCCGGAGGCGCGTGCCGGAACTTCGACAGCTCATCCATGCAGTCATACACAATGAGAGATGCGCGGATGCCTGTGGTCGACGGCAGCATCATGGGCGTGTAGAACCACAGGATCGGGTCCTCGATCTGCTCCTGAGCAACGAGGTCCTCCAGCAGATACTGCAGCGCGGCATCCATGCGCGGTCCCTGGAAGGCTGCGATCCCATCGGGGAAGAAGGGCTGATACACCCGAACGTCCCCTTCCAGGCGACTGCGCCATTCAGGAAAGCGTGGCGTCTCGGAGGGCGCGCCGGAGGCATCCCCTACAACCGGCTCCTCGATGAAGTAGACGCGCCGCCCGCGGGCCAGGCGGGACATCACGTGCTGCGGGCGCTGCCAGACCCAGTCCCAGCGCAGGTGGCTCAAGCAGATGATGTCCCGACCATCCAAGTCGCTCATGCTGCTCCTCCTCAATACCCTTCACTGCACGAGCACGGCCTGACCGAGGGCTCATGCTCAGCCGGCACAGGCAGACCCTGTGCCCCGGTGCCGCGCTCGGCCGTCGCTCAACATCGCCATCCGCCTGGCGCGCCAGGGACGCCGCTTTGGGCGCAGGCGTCATCCTCCGTGGCAGGCAAGCGCAGCGGCCCCGCCGCTGTTCTGAGCACTGCGAGAGGATACGGGATCGCCAGATCTCGTGGCCGCCGGCAGGACGGACCACATTTCCAGGGGTGTACCGGGCGATGTAAAGCCGCCGCTTTTGGTGCAAGAAGCATGCCAGCGGGGGGCTGAACAGGACCACAAACCGGCGGCTAGCCGGGATCAGAGGCAGGCTGCCGCCAGCCTCTGCGGATGAGATCCCAGGCGAACGGCCGCCCGTCGGGCATGTGCACGCCGGCTTCAGCAAACGGCACACGCCCTTCGTCGGCGGGGTTGTAGAGCTGGGTTGGGTAGTTCATGAGCACGCACGGAGTACTGCCCACGCAGACGAAGCCGTGCAGGGTACCGGGCGGGATGAGGACCAGGACCTGGCCGTCGTCGCCGGCAGCTTCGCCAAGCAGGACTAGGTTGAGCCGCCCATATGTTGGCGAGGACGGCCGTGCATCGTAGATGGCCACAACCGCAGTGCCGGCAGCCACAACAAAGCGATCCTCCTGGTACTGGTGCACGTGCCAGCGATCCTCATCGCGCGCTACGCCGGGCAGAGTCACCGAGTAATAGGTCTGTGCAAACGGCCGCCTGGCCGGGTCGAACACATCTTCCCAGTCGCGGCGCAGCGTCTCCACCAGCAGCCCGCGCGCATCACGGTTGACGCGCAGGCGTCGCAGGACAACCCCCGCGATCCAGTCCTGCGCTCTGTCGGCGGTGATGAACGGGAGCCTTCCGGCACTCATCGATCGCCACCGTTGCTGCTCAGCGTGCCGGCCGGATGGCGGCCCTCGGTGTACCGGCCGTTCAGCACATACTCCTTCAGAACCAGCGCGACCCCCTCTTCATCGTTTGAGGGCGCGACCAGCTGGGCCGCCTGCTTCGCCTCGTCGCTGGCATTGGCGACGGCGACGCCTAGGCCGGCGAACTGGAGCATCTCCACGTCGTTGACATTATCCCCGATCGCCAGCACCTCGTGCCGGGAGATACCCACCTCGCGGCACAGGAACTCCAGTGCCGTCGCTTTGGACACACTCGGGTGCAGCACTTCCACAGCGCCGCCCCCGGCGAGTTGCGTTACAGAGTAGAGCACGCGATACAAGGCGCGCGCCTGCGGCTGCCGCTCGAGCTCCTCGCACAGCCGGCGCAGCCGCTCCACCTGATCGAGCGTGATCGTCTGCACCGGGCCGGCGGTCAAGCACCCCTCGTCGTAAGGCCGCACCCAGGCAGCGTTCCGCTCGATATAGGCACGCAAGCGCGGGTTCGCGCCCCAATCGCCGTCTACGAAAATAATATCGCGTGTGGCGTCGGTAGCTGCATTCCCAAAGACCACCACCGGCACACCGCACGCACGGTGTGCCTCGATGACCCGCCGGGCCGCCGGCACACTCAGGTGCTGGTGATACAGCAACCGGCCGTTGCGCCAGAGCGTCGCCCCCTGGCTGCACACCAGCACCGGGCTGCAGCCCAGCGCCTCAGCGATCGGCTGCGCAGTGCGCAAGCGCCGACCGGTTGCCAGCACGATGAGGCAACCGGCAGCGGCGGCAGCGCACACCGCCGCTCGCGTGCGCGCTCCGATGCGGCCGCTACTATCCAGCAGCGTGCCATCCACGTCGATGGCAATCAGCCGGTAAGGGGGCATCTGCCTGGAGGTCTCCTACCCCTCTGGAACAGGCTGGCGCGTGCGTTCGGCAACGAGCTGGGCATAGACCTGCGTGGTCGAGATGTTGGCATGGCCCAGCAGCTCCTGCACCTCACGCAGATCAGCGCCCTCCTGGACCTTGTGGGCTGCGAAGGAATGGCGCAGGGTATGTGGTGTGATCGGCGTCGTGATGCCCGCCTGGCGCGCGTGGGAACGGATAATCAGCCAGAAGCCCTGCCGTGTCAGGCGCGACCCGCGATGGTTGAGGAAGAGCGCCTGCTCGTCTGGGGAGTGGCGCAATGCCGGACGGCCCTCGGCGAGGTAGCGCTCCAGCGCGGCGACGGCACGGTAGCTGATCGGAATGATGCGCTCGCGCGAGCGCCGGCCAGAGCACCGCACGGTGGCCCGCACCAGATCGACGTCGGAGAGATTGAGCGAGACGAGCTCCGTTACCCGCATGCCACTGGCGTACAAGAGTGAGAGCATCGCGTGATCGCGCAGCGCCTCAGGTGTCTCTTGCTTAGCCGGCTGTGCCAGCAGCCGGTCCACTTCCTCAACACTGATCGTGCGCGGCTGGCTCTTGTGCACGCGCGGCGCGTTCACCCGTGTCGTTGGGTCGTGGTGCACGAGCCCCGCCTCTACCAGGTAGTGGAAGAACGACTTCACCGCCGCAAGCTTGCGGGCGCGCGACGATGAGGCATACTCCCGGAGCTCCAGGCTGGTCGCGAACGCCTTAATCTGCTCGTGCGTGAGCTCCCAGGAGTCGATCACGGGCTCTGACGTCCCGGCCGTGGCGGCGCTCGAGCGACACGCAGCCGCTTGCTCGCGGACGAAGTGCATCAACTGCAGCAAGTCGTTCCGGTACGCGGCCAGCGTGTTCGGTGAAAAGCCGCGCTGCGTGCGCAGGTACTCCAGAAAACGGCCGAGCTGTTGCTCCATCACTGAGGTTCCCAGCTCAGAGGGAGCGGAGGTTTTGCGACTCATCTGTTCGTCGTTCCCTCACAGGCGCGGCACGCGGTCGAGACAAAAAACAAATAAAGAAAGTCGGTCAGAATTGCCTATATAGTAAGCATCGCCGCTATGCCCGCGTCCGGCTGTGCGCCGCTCCGTTGAACTGGCGTAGCATCAGCCGGCTGGGTTATGATGGCACGGGGACGCCATCGTCCGGCCGGCGCAACGCTGCACGGCTGGCCGGCTCCACGCCACCAGGTGAGCACGGCTCATTATACAACCGCCTCCAGACGCGGGCAAGGCATCCTGACCGGCAGGTGTGCGTGTCCGGCGGCATTGGCCTGGTGATTATGCGATCAATTGGGCAAGGAAAGGGAAAGATACGGGACATGAGCAAGTGAGGGAACCCGGGAACCTGCGAAGCAAAGATAAAAAGAAGAAAGGACATCGTGGCCACAATGCGCATGCGCTACAGTCATTTGATTCTGACCGGTCTGCTCACCATCGCCGGGGTCGTTATCCTGGCCCTGCTCTTTGGCGGCCGCTAGCCGAACGAGTCCGATAAAACGCCCGAGGAATGTATGCCGCTGCACGTCGCGTTCAACGCCCAGAAGCTCTTCACCAGCCACGACTATCGCAATGCCGGCATCAGCAAGTATATTCGCCAGCTGCTGAGCCATTTGCCTCTGGCGGACCCCGCCGGACGCTACACCATCTTCACGCACAACGAGATGGCCGGCCTTGACTGGCTGTGGAGCGGACCGGCTGCCCCTCTGGCGCACGGTCGGTTCACCGTGCGGCGGGCGCGCCTGCCGACCACCTCTCCCCCTGTACGTATCTTCTGGGAGCAGAGCCTCCTGCCGCTGGAGGCCGCGCGCGCCGGCGCCCAGGTCCTCCATTCGCCGCTGAACGTGGTGCCGCTAGCGGCACCCTGCCCGACGGTGGTAACGATCCATGACCTGACGTTCCTGCTCTTCCCCGATCGCTTCAGCCGCGCGAAGCGCACGTACCTGCGCCTCTTTACCGCACTGACGGTCCACCGCGCCTGCCTGGTGCTTGCTGACTCCGAGAGCACACGGCGTGATATCCTGCGCTTCTTTCGTATCCCTGCATCCAAGGTCCGCGTCGTGTACCCCGGCGTAGACCCTGAGTTCGTGCCGCTGGCCGGCGGCCGCGCTGAGGCCGCCGCGCGCCTTGGCGTCCCACAGCCGCTGGTGCTCTACGTCGGTACGCTCGAGCCACGCAAAAATGTGGACACCCTCGTGCGCGCCTTCGCCCGGGTGCGCCGCCGTGCCGGCCTGCCGCACCGCCTTGCCCTCGTCGGTGGCAAAGGCTGGATGTACGAGCAGATCTTTCGCGCCATCGAGGACGAAGCTCTGGGCGACGCGGTCGTGCTGCCGGGGTATGTGCCCGGCGATCGCCTCCCTCTGTGGTATAATGCCGCCGATCTTTTTGTCTACCCCTCGCAGTACGAGGGCTTCGGTTTTCCGCCGCTAGAGGCGATGGCGTGCGGGACACCGGTCATTACGTCCACCACCTCCTCGCTGCCGGAGGTGGTTGGCGATGCGGGCATCACCGTCCAGCCGAACGATGTGGAGGCGCTGGCCACCGCAATGGAGCGGGTGCTGATGAACCCTGCGCTCGCGCAAGAGATGCGTGCGCGTGGCTTGATCCGTGCGTCATCGTTCTCATGGATGGCGACGGCTCGCGAATGCGTGCGGGCATACCACGACGCTGCAGCGCAGCACGCTGCGCCTGTTCCGGCGGTGTGATACGATCACGGCTCTGCCTGAGGGCCCGGCCGGCAGGGCTGTGGCTACACGCTGAGAAAAGCGTATCCCAGTGCGTGGCGAGGGAAGGGGCACCATGACCGAAGCTGCAGGCAACCCTGCCTCGGACCTGCGCGTGCTGGAGCCCGATCAGGTTGCCGGCAGCGCGCCGGCGAGCCGGTCTGGGCGCCGGCGCGCTGCCGCAGTGACCCGTGCCTGCCTGATTGTCGCCGACTTGCTGCTGGTTAACCTGGCGTTCATCACCGCATATGTGGTGCGCTACGAGCTCGAGATCGGGCCGAACCTTAACGAATTCCAGTACGCGCCACTCTCCTTCTACCTGCCGGTACAGGCCTTCCTCTCCGTCAGCATGCTGGTAACGCTGACGCTGAAGGGGCTCTACAGCCTGCGGCACGGAACTGAGCTGCTGGATGAGCTTGGCGCGGTCGTCTCAGCGGCCACGATCAATGTCGCCCTAGTCGTAGTGCTCTTCTTCATGCTGCAGCCCGGCCACTACTCGCGCGGTGTGCTGGTCTATACCTGGTTCAGTCTGGTGCTCTTCCTGGGCCTGGGAAAGATAGCCGCACGCGCAGTGCTTGGCTATCTGCGTCGCAAGGGGATCGGGGCGCGGCGGATGCTGGTCATTGGCGGCGGCTACATGGGGAAGATGATTATGCAGCAGATCGCCAGCCGCCCCAGTCTGGGCTATACGCTCGTCGGCTTTCTCGATGACACTGCATGGGCCATGCGGGCGCACTTCGGTCGTTTCGCCGTCCTTGGGGCGACCGATGATGTCGAGGAAGTCATCCGGCGTGAGCGTGTGGACGATGTGGTGATTGCCCTGCCCTCGCACTCGCATGCCCGCCTCATCGAGATCGTCGAGCGCTGCCGCCGGCTGGGCGTCCAGTTTCGCCTCGTCCCTGACCTGTACGAGATGAGCCTGTCTCGCGTCGATGTGGATGACGTCGCCGGCATCCCGCTGATCGCGTTTAACCAGGTGTCGATCCATGGGGTCAACCTCTTCATTAAGCGGGCAATGGACATCATTCTGGCCGCCTGCGGACTGTTGCTCGCCGCCATCCCCATGGCGATCATTGCCATCCTGATCAAGCTTGACTCGGAAGGCGAAATCATCTTCCGCCAGACGCGAGTTGGCCGTGGCGGACGCCACTTTACGCTCTATAAGTTCCGCACCATGCGCAAGGATGCCGAGGCGCTTCTGGCACAGCTCGCCGCTCATAATGAGGTAGGTGGGCCTATCTTTAAAATGAAGAACGACCCGCGCTGTACCCGCGTGGGCCGTGTGCTGCGCCGGCTATCGCTCGATGAGCTCCCCCAGCTCTGGAACGTGCTGAAGGGCGATATCAGCCTGGTCGGCCCGCGAGCACCCATCCCGCGTGAAGTCGAGCGCTATGAAGAGTGGCATAAGAAACGCCTGGAGGTCACCCCGGGGCTCACCGGCCTGTGGCAGGTGAGCGGCCGCTCCTCCCTTACCTTCGATGAGATGGTCATGCTGGACATCTACTACATTGAGAACTGGTCGCTGGGTCTAGATCTGAAGATCCTGCTGAAAACGATCCCTGCGGTGCTGGGTGGCAGCGGCGCATACTAGCCATTATAGCCGTATAGATAATAGCATATAATAGCATAGAGCAATAGCATAGAGCTATAAAACTAACTGTAGCTATCTAAGCTTAGACCTACTCTGCCCGCCGCGGTCCTGCGACGCAATGCGAGTAGCCATTGTGCACGACTACCTGAACCAGATGGGCGGCGCCGAGCGCGTCCTGGAGGTCCTGCATGAGCTCTTCCCCGACGCGCCGGTCTACACGTCGATCTACTGGCCTCAGGCAATGAGCCCGGCGATCCGCCGTATGGACGTGCGCGTCTCGTTCATGCAGCGCCTGCCGTTTGTCCTACGCCACCATCAGCCCTTTTTGCCGCTGTACCCGCTCGCCTTCGAGCAGTTCAACCTGAGCGGGTACGACCTGGTGCTCTCCATGAGCAGCGCCTGGAGCAAGGGGGTGATCACACGCCCTGAGACCTTCCACGTCAATTACTGCCTCACCCCGATGCGCTTCGCCTGGAGCTACTACGATTACATTGCGCGCGAGGAGTTGAGCGGCGTGGCGCTGCTCGTGCTGCCGCTGGTGATAAGCTACTTGCGTCTTTGGGATGTGGTCAGCGCACAGCGCGTGGACCGTTTTATCGCTATCTCGCACACTGTCGCCCGCCGCATCGAGAAGTACTACCGCCGCCGCTCTGCCGTGATCTATCCACCGGTGAACACGGCACACTTCAGCCCCTCTGATGGCTACGACGACTACTTCCTGGTGGTTGGCCGGCTCATACCGTACAAGCGTACCGACCTGGCGGTGCGCGCTTGCACGCGCCTGCGCCTGCCGCTCAAGGTGATCGGCGACGGCCGCGACCGCCAGAAGCTCCAGCGCATGGCTGGGCCAACGGTGGAGTTCTTGGGGCGGCTCTCCGATGAGGAGACCCGACGCTACCTGGCGCGCTGCCGCGCCCTCATCTTCCCCGGCGAAGAAGACTTCGGCATCACCCCGGTTGAAGCGATGGCATCCGGCCGGCCGGTGATCGCCTTCGCCGGCGGCGGGGCGCTCGAAACCGTAGTCGAGGGTGTTACCGGGTGCTTCTTCACGGAGCCGACGGTCGATTCACTGGCGGCCGTCTTAGCAGGCTTTGATCCGGCGCGCTTTGATCCACGGGCTATCGCCGCGCACGCCGCCCAGTTCCACACCGAGGTGTTTAAGCAGAAGCTGCGATCGTTTCTTGACCAGGAGTATACGGCCTTCCGCCGGGGTGAGCTGGCCTCCGATCGCGTGGATGACCCTGCCGGCGGTCCACGGGAGCATTCCCGCGCCGGTGCAACGGGCACTGCAGTGTGACCTGTGGATATGTCAAGCGTTACAATGCACGCGGACTAGAGGAACGGAAGCCCCCACAGAGGAGCGGGAGAGGAGTAATCGGTGGAGCTTCGAGCGTATGCGGCAGTGCTGTGGCGCTGGCGCCGGCTGCTCGGCGGCGTTGTGGGCGCCGCTCTGCTGGTCAGCCTCGCCTGGATGGTGCTCCTGCCGCCTACCTACCGCGTCAACACGGATTTCTTGATCGTGCCGGAGATTCCAGAGGGCACAGACCTGCGCCAGTATCCCATCGAATACTACCGCACGTTGCTGACCGAGTACCGCCTCGATGATATGACGCAGATCGTCAAGAGCCGGCACTTTGCCCAGAGCGTGCGCGCCGAGATGGGAGCTGCCGGACAAAGCCTGGACGAGCGCACGATCACGAATGCGATTACCGCCAGAAAGAAACATCGCACGCTCCAGCTTACGATCCGCGGCCAGGACCCTGACCGAACGGTACGCCTGGCTCAGGCCGTCCAACGGGTGATTGAGCAGAAAGCCGGCGAGTATTTCGCCAGCAAGCCCGTTGCTGCCCTGCGCATCACCACCTTGAACCCGGCCGTGGAGGCAAAGCCGCCGTCGCTGCCTGAGCGAGGTCTGGAGCTCGGCTTGCGTGTTCTTGCTGCATTGGTCGTAGCCATCGGCGCGGTGATCTTCCTGGAGTACACCAACGACTCACTGCGCGATGCGGCAGATGTGACGCGTGTCCTGCAGCTCCCGGTGCTTGGGCAGATCCCGAGCGAGCAGGGCCCGGCACTTGCCGGGCCGGCCGACATACCCTCGCAGCTCCAGCCCATCCATGAGCGATCTGTCTCCGCCGCCGGACCAGTCGGCGATGCCCGACGCTGATCTTTGAGGGAGCCGCACTGCAGTGTGGTAGAATGAGCGGGTTGGACTTGTACAGTGGCGTAACGGAGCTGTCGCTTAGGCGATACGCCGGGCATGGCTCAAGACGGTACCGGCCATATGGAACTGCGTGACTATCTGGCAATTGCCCGCCGTCGCTACCTGGTTGTGCTGCTGGTGTTGCTGGCCAGCATCGTCAGCAGCGTCCTGTGGAGCAAGACACTCACACCAATCTACCGGGCGACCACTGTCATCTCGGTCACTCCGGATATCATTGACTTTGGCACAGGCCTGGCGATTCAGAGCCTGCTCCAGAACTACGCGCAACGGCTGAAGTCAAAGGCGCTCGTGCAGGAGATCAGCACAGAGCTTGATCTGCCGGTGGACCGGCTCCGTAACCGTATTCGCGCGCAGTCTAACAAAGATGACCTCACCATCAAAGTGGAGGTGGATGACCCTGATCCGGCACGGGCGCAGCTTGTCGCGAACCGCCTGGCCGACCGCTTTGTCGAGATCGTCCGGCTCGAGAAGTCGGAGCGGGAGCGGCGGGATGTGCAGGTGAGTGTGCTGGAGTATGCGGAAACGCCCGGCGCGCCCCACTTCCCGAAGACGCGCATCAACGCGGCCGTCGGCGCGATCCTGGGGCTTGTTGTCGGAGGACTGCTCGCCTTCTTCTTGGAGTATCTCGACGATACGATTAAGACCGCCGAGGACGTAGATCGGTACCTCGGTCTGCCTGTGCTTGGCTCTGTGCCGACAATCACGCCGGCCGGGACGCGTCCTGGTCGCGCACCTGCCGCGCCGCCGGCTGCGGTCTCACCACGCTAGAGGATGCAAGGGCTCGGGCATGCGCACTCCGAACGGGCGGCCAAACGGCCATGATACCAAACTCGTCACGATGCTGGCCCCGCGCTCGCCGGTGGCCGAGGCGTACCGCACGTTACGTACAAATATTCAGTTCTCGTCGCTTGACGTGCCCCTGCGCACGCTCCTGGCCACGAGCTCGGGACCCGATGAAGGGAAATCGACCACCATCGCCAACCTCGCCGTGGCGATGGCCCAGGCGGAGCAGCGCGTCATTCTGGTTGACTGCGACCTCCGCCGGCCCGTCCAGCACGAGCTGTTCGGCCTCGCAAACCGCGCCGGCTTGACGAACCTCTTCCTCGAAGAGGGTGATCCGCAGCCGCTCCTGCAGGAGACGCCACAGCCGGGGTTGTGGGTGCTGACCAGCGGGCCCTTGCCGCCGAACCCGGCTGAGCTGGTGGGCTCCCGCAAGATGGAGCGCATCATCGAGGCGCTGAAGAGCTCCGCCGATATTGTGCTCTTCGACACGCCGCCGGTGCTGGCTGTCACCGACGCGGCGGTGCTGGCCACAAAGCTCGATGCGGCGATCCTCGTCGTGCGCGCAGGCAAATCGAAGCGCGACCTGGCGCGCAAGGCGCGAGACACGCTGCTGAAGGTCAACGCTCGCCTGCTCGGCGTGGTGCTTAACGATGTCCCCTTCGACACAGCGATCTTTCGCGAGTACTACGCCGATCGGCGCTAAGTAGTTCGTGCAAGGAATGATCGACCTCCACACGCATGTGCTCCCCGGGGTGGACGACGGCGCAGCCGACCTTGCCGAGGCACTGGACATGCTCGCCATCGCGCAGAAGGATGGCATTACCTGCCTGGCGGCCACGCCCCACTACCACCCGGCCATCAGCCTCCTGCCGGCAGCCGAGATCCGGCGGCGCGTCGAGGAACTGGCGCGCGCCGCTGCTGAGCGCGGGATCGCGGTCGAACTTGTGCCCGGCGCGGAGGTGCATATCACGCCCGGCCTGGCGCGGGACCCCGAGGCCCTCATGACGCTCAATGGCTCGCGCTATCTCCTGCTCGAACTACCGTTTCATGGCTATCCGCCGTTCGTCGAGCACGTCGTCTTTGAGCTCCAGGTGCGCGGGATCGTGCCATTGCTTGCGCACTGCGAGCGCATCGTCCACTATCAAGAGCATCTTGAGGTCCTGGCCGCGCTGGTCGAGCGCGGCTGCCTGGTACAGCTCACCGGGGACAGCCTGCTTGGTCACTTTGGGGCGCGGGCGCAGGCAGCAGCGGAAGCGATGCTGCGTGCCGGCATGGCCCACGTGCTAGCGTCGGATGCACACTGGCCGAGGCAGCGCCCGCCGGTCCTGGCCGCAGCACGCGACCGAGTGGCGGAACTTGTGGGTGCAGAGGTGGCGCGGGAGCTGGTGGACACTATTCCGCGCCGGATCATCCGTGATCAGCCTGTCGAGCCGGGTCGGCCGGACCTTGAGGCCGCGCGCCCGCGACGGCGCTGGCGCTTCTGGTAGCGAGCCTTCGTGAGGCTCGACTGGACTGGGCAGCGATCACTGTCGGCACGCGCAAGGAGGTTCGATGCGCACTATCCTGGTCACCGGTGGGGCCGGCTTCATCGGCAGCAATTACGTCCACTATGTGCTTGAACAGCACCCGGACTACCGCGTAGTCGTCCTGGACAAGCTCACCTACGCCGGCAACCTGGACAATCTGCGGGACCTGGCGGGCGACCCGCGCCTGGAATTCCACCAGGGCGATATCTGCGACCAAACGACTGTGGAGCGGCTGGCCCAAGGGTGCTGGGCCATCGTCAATTTCGCTGCCGAGAGCCATGTTGACCGCTCGCTGATGGATCCCGGTGATTTCATCCGTACTGATATTTATGGCGTCTATGTCCTGTTACAGGCGGTGCGGAAGTTCGGTGTCGAGCGCTTTGTCCAGATCTCTACCGATGAGGTGTACGGCAGCGTTCCGCACGGCTCCTCGCGCGAGGACGATCGGCTGGCCCCGCGGAACCCTTACTCCGCGAGCAAGGCGGGCGGTGAGCTCCAGGCGCGCGCTTTCTACGAGAGTTATGGCGTCCCTGTGCTGATCACGCGCAGTTCAAATAATATTGGCCCATATCAGTATCCTGAAAAGGTCGTGCCGCTCTTCATTACCAACGCCATCGACGACCAGCCCTTGCCTATCTACGGGCGCGGCACGGCCGTGCGCGATTACATTTACGTGAAAGATCACTGCGCTGCCATCGATCTGGTGCTCCACCAGGGCACGCCTGGCGAAGCGTATAATGTGGGTGGCGGGAACGAGGTGAATACCGTGCAGCTCGCCACCGCGATCCTCGACCTGCTGGGGAAACCACATGACCTGATGCGCTTCGTGGAGGACCGTCCCGGCCATGACCAGCGCTACAGCCTCGACTGCAGTAAAATCCAGGCGCTGGGCTGGCGGCGGCAGTACGATTTCCCGCAGGCGCTTGAGCTGACGGTGCGGTGGTACGTGGAGAACCAGTGGTGGTGGCGAAAGCTGAAGTCTGGCGAGTACCTGCGCTACTACCAGGAGCAGTATGGCCGCCGACTGGCTGCTGCCCAGCGCTAATCGTGCTCGCTGCCCTGCGCTCGGCTTCGCCATGCCGGCGCACTTCGCCGAGACTAACGACGTGATGGAGTACAGTACGCTATGGTCTTCGGATCACAGCCTGAAGGTATCGAACTGCTCGCTGTTCTCCTGATGCTTATTGCGGTGATCCTGTTCGTCTATTGGGTCCATCGCGAGCCCACAGCCGAGTGAGCCTGCCGGTCCCCTACTCGGCATGCCCATGGGGAAGCTGCAGCAGGCTGGTGGGCAGGACGGCTGGGGTGCTCGACAGCTTCACAGCTTGCTACAGAATAGGCACAAGTGCTCACCGTTCTCCTGCACTGCACCGGCCGGCGGAACGGTCGAAGATGCACTCGGCCACGCCTGCTGCTGGTGAGCTATTATGCACCGACGAGGCCCTCTGTTTTCCCGCCGTGTGCACGATGGCCTGCGCTATACCAGCGCCTGGCTTCGTCCGAAGCGGCGAGAAGGCTGAGGTGTGCCCGCGCGGTGACTTGCCTCTTCTCCTCACTCAGTGGAACTGCTGCTGGCAGGCCTCGCGCTCGATCTCCGCGCGCAGCTGCTCCACATGCCGGCGCTCCTCTTCCTCAAGCTGCCGGAAGAGCTTCGCGCACTCCGGACGGTTCTCGCGCTCGGCGTCCTCGATGTATTTCTCGTAGCGCCACACCAGATCGAGCTTCGTGCTCAAGCAGTGGATCAGGTCGTGGGCGGTGTTGCTCATGGCGGCCGCGCGGGGCCGTGCGCCGACGACCTGCTCGATCACCTGGGACGGCGGGGAAGTCGATGGCTGTTGCATGATCCAGCCCTCCCGGGCACCATTGCCCATGTCACAGTCGCGGACAGCCCGCCGTCAGGGCCGGCTGCCGCACCGCTTCCAGCCGGTCACAGAGCGACCGACATGCTCCAGCCGGAGAGCCTGCCCATCACGCCAGCCACGCGCATTTTAGTACAGTCGTGATACCGGGTCAATATGATGTCTTGCCGAGAGGGCACCTCCTGCCCGCGGGAGTATGACATGGGTCCACAGTAAAACCGACGTCGTCCCGTCGGCCAAGGATGCCGCCTGACCTCTGGAAAGGCACCACACCGCCCGGCGCCGTAATCGAAGAAGCAGGGCCTGGGAAAACTGGCTAGAGATGGCTATTGCAGGCTCTTTTCTCTGGGGACAGATGCGCGATGCTGGACGGCACGGGCCCGCGCGATCGCGCATCCCTCTACCGCGGCGCTCGCACATCCTACATGCAGGGGAGCAGCGGATGCAGTACGTACTGCCGCGCCGCCGGCGGGGATCAGCGCGCGCTCCAGCTCGGGTCGGGGAACAGGCTGCTTCCGGCCAGCCGGCCACCGATCGCAGCCAGGCACCGTCCGGCACCGACGCCGCAGCCGCCTATCACGTCACCATGCGGGCATTGCCCGAGGGAGAGCGCCCGCGCGAACGCCTGCGCGACCATGGCCCCCACGCGCTCTCGACCGCCGAACTGCTGGCCATCATCCTGCGTGTCGGTGTCGAAGGGGCCAACGTCCTCGACGTGGCACGCTCGCTGCTGGCGGAGTTTGGCGGGCTCGCCGGTTTGATGCAGGCAGACTTCGCCACACTGTGCCGAGTTAAAGGCATGGGCGAGGCGAAAGTCGCCCAGCTCAAGGCAGCCTTAGAGCTCGGACGCCGGGTGCTCGCCACCAGCCCGGAGCAGCGATACCAGATCCGCTCGCCGGCCGATGCCGCCGGCCTGCTGATGCTGGACATGGCGTTCCTGGAGCAGGAGCACCTGCGCGTGCTCCTCTTAAACACGAAGAACCATGTGATCGGCTCCCCGACTATCTACAAGGGCAGCCTCAACAGCAGTGTGGTTCGCGTGGGCGAGATCTTCCGTGAAGCTATCCGGCAGAACTGCGCCGCCATCATCGTCGCCCATAACCACCCCAGCGGCGATCCTACGCCATCGCCGGAAGACATTGCCGTGACACGGGAGATCATCCAGGCCGGAAAGCTCCTCGACATCGATGTGCTGGACCACCTGGTGATCGGCCATAACCGCTACGTCAGCCTGCGCGAGCGCGGCCTGGCGTTTTCGTAGACCCCAGGCCGCCGCGCCTTCACCTGAACGGACCTGCACTGAGACCTTTGCATATTGTTGCCACATTAGCCTATACTTCTCCTACACTGCATACGCAGCGTAGATAGCCGCGGTCGGCTCTTGCCTAGTCCCCCGGCACAGGGGCGTTGCCGCGTACGGTGTGTGTGTGCAAGCGCTGTACCCGGGTCGCGCGATACCGCCGTCGCGCTTAAGCCGTTCTACCAAACGATGACGGAACTCTCCGGGTCCCTCGAAGGTATCGGCCTGCCGGCACTGATCCGCTTCTTAGCCGGCCTGCAGAAGAGCGGGACCCTGCGGATCTGGCAGGGCGGCTGGGCCGGCGAAATCGGCTTCGATGGCGGCCGGGTGGTGACGGCTTCCTTCGGGCCGGAGCGCGGGCTGGCTGCGCTCGAGAGCTTGATGCTCCTGGGAGTACACGGCCGCTTTGCTTTTCAGGAGGGAGTGCCCCCCACTGACCATACCATCGCCATGCCGGCCGGCGAGCTGGACGCGTACCTCACGAGTCTGGAAGCGCATGCGGCACAGCTCAGCCGCCTGATCCCTTCACTCGCCGCCATCCCGGAAGTCGCGCCGCCGGTAGATCCGCCGGGCTCCGGGGAACAGGTGACCCTCGACCGCGGCACGATCGGCTTGCTGCTTGCCATCGACGGCTGGCGCACAGTATCGGAGCTGGCTCGGGATCGGGGCCTGGCTCCCACCGTACGCGCGCTCGCTCGCTTGGTGTCGCTGGGACTGGTGCGCATGCGGCCGGCACTTGAGCCCGCCCTTCCGGTGCCGCCGGCACCACCTTCTGTTAAGGGCGCAACTGAAGGCACGACCGACGGTGCGACTGACGGTGTGACAGCACCCCAGGCGCCTGCTCCACCCCTGCCCGAGGCAGCCGTTCAGGCCGCGGTCCCCGCTACAGGCAGGGCGCCGGAAAGCAGCACGGCGGTGCCAGACATTCAAACACCTGCCGGCGAGGCAGCCCGCCCCGCCGTCCCACCTCTCAGCCTGCTCCGTTACTGGCGGCGTGCCCTAGCCCTGGCGATGGCGATCCTGGTGCTCATGGTCCTGAACTGGCAGCTGACGAGCCGGGCCGACCGCGTGGTGCGCACACAGCCGGTAGTCCCAACCATGGTGCCGACAGTACCAGAGGCGCGCCGGTCGCCGGCAGTCACACCACCGGCGGCTACCCCGTCGTTGCCGGCCGGCCCGCAGCTGCGTACCATCCTCGACGAGCACTTCATAGACCCCGGGAGCGGCTGGCCGAACGATCCTGAGGGACCCGCCTGGTATGCCGGAGGCGCTTACCGTCTTGCCGTCAGACAAGCAGAGCACGTTGTCATCGTGAACGCGCCGCTGGACAAGCCTGTGCGCGATGTGGTGGTCACCGTTGTGGCGCAGAAGGCCGGCGGACCAAACTGGGGTGGCTACGGCGTCGTTGTCCGTGACCAGATGGTTGGGCCTCGCCCCCGCTATGACCAGAATGGGCGCTTTTTACTCTTCCAAGTCAGCGACCGCGGCGAGGTCGGAATTTGGCGGCGCGTAGATACCCAGTGGGTAGAACTCATGCCATGGACCCCGGCCGGTTCGGTACGGACCGGGGACATGTCGAACGAGCTAACGGTGCAGGCACTCGGTACACAGCTGACCTTTTTAGTCAATGGGGTGGTTGTTGCCACCGTGACCGATACGGACCCGGTTGAGGGCGCCGTCGGCATATTCGCCGGTGGCGCCCTCAACGAGGTCCGTGTGGAGCGCTTCCGCGTGCAGGTCCCCGACTGAGTGCCGGAGGCAAAGGTGCACCTCTCGCCGCGTGGGGACAAGCCTTCAGGTCACTTGCTTCCCTGCTTTGCCCAGTAATCATCCAGCATCTGCTGGATCCGCGGCTGTACCTCTTCAAATGCCTCTTTCGCGCTCTTCTTGCCGTCGCGAATGGCGTTGATCGCATCGCCCAGGCCGGTCTCTCGCAGTAGATCGCGCTCGGTGATCTCACCGACCAGGTTGATCGTGCCGAGTTCCTGGGCCTTCAGGAACGCCTCGGCATTCGTCATCGTCGGATACGCCTCGCGGACCATAGGCAGCCAGTACTTGCGGTTGAATTCCAGCACATTGCACATGCGTCCACCCTCGGCAATGCGCCGCTGGCCGCGGTCCCCACCAATCCACTTCATCACCTCCCAGGCCGCGTCCTTGTCTTTGCTTTGCTCCGTCATGCACTGCCCTTCGATCAGGTGCATATGGGGCATCTTCGCAGCCTTGCCGCGTGGCAGGAGCTGCACGTCAAAGGGAATGCCGCCTTCCCGTGCAGCCTTCGGGCCCCACATGCGCGGCAGCCACCAGGGGCCTTCGACCTTCATGGCGCACCCGCCGAACTGGAACGGCACCGACTGGCTTTGCTGGCTGAGCTCTTCGTTGGTCGGGGCGATCTTCAGCCGGTGGATCGTCTCGTACAGCTGCCACTGATAGGCCTGCACAGCTGCCGGCCGGTTCCAGTAGCTCCGCCTGGGCTCTACAATTCGGTCCCACTCCATCTCCCCGTCCATCCGGATGAACGGGGTGTTCCGCAGATAGCCGCCGTTCCACTGATAGCCATAGACCTTACGGCCGCCGTACTCGCGCGTCAGCCGGCGGGCGATCTCCTGGAACTCCTCGTACGTCCAGTCCGGCTTTGGATAGGGCATCCCCGTCTGATCGAAATATTCTTTGATATAGAACATGACCATAGTGCCGGTGTTTGACGGCGACATGTACGTCTTGCCGCGGAACTTCGTCTGCGCGTCGTAGTCCTCTGCCTTGGGCCATGGCAGGGTCCACTTGTCACGCTGCGAGAAGCTGTCGACCGGGGCCAGCACGCCCTGCGCAGCGAAGGCCTGCCACATCCAGCCCTGGAAATAGGCCAAGTCGGGCGCCACACCGGCCGCCACGTTGGTGGTGAACTTGGTGTAGTAGTCGGGACCGCCCTGCTGCTGGTGATCGTTCTCTATCTTGATATCGGTGTGCTCTGCATTAAAATCTGCCGCAATGTTATCGTAGACATCGCGGTCCTGGATATCACCCCATACCTGGACGCGCACAGTGTAGACCTGGGTGCGCTTCTTCGGCCCGCCCTCCCCGCTTGGGGCCGGCCGGCATGCGGCCAAGAGACCACCGAGGGCCGCGCCGAGTCCGAGCGCCTCCCGCCGCGACAGGGGTCCGGCATGCCGGGGTCCCTGTCCCTCCCTGTCCTGACCTGCCATCCCGCTTGCCATCGCTTGCCGGCTCACCTTCCGCGTTCCTCCTTCAGCTCCGTGCTTTATCTGTTTATTTCGCTTCCTCCGTCATCCCGTGACTGGTGCTACGGATCAGACACCTGCATTCAACTGTGGGCGAGGCAGCCCTGCCCCTCCAGGGCAGAGCCTCGCCCAGGGGCCACCGGCGCACCGGGTAAACGAGCAGACATGACTTTGCCATGTCTGACGCTCGACTAGTCATCGCACGGTATAGCAAACTGGCAAAGCCGACCAGCACGGTGCTGCAAGCGCTGAGGGCACGCCGCAAAAGATGCGGAGAGATAGCTGCGCCGGCTGGTTCTTCTGGCCAGCCGGCGCAGCAGTGGAAGGGCGTCACGCCGGTATCGCCGGTGCTGCCGGGGCCACCCGCTCAGCCCACGAGCACCGTCGTGACGCCGGAGAGCATGGGAGGTGCCATGGAGACGTCCTGCCTTCGAATCTACCACGGCCGACTGAGCGCAGACTTTGCCCGGACTTCCGGCACTCTTGTGGTATACTGCGCACCGGCAGCGAGGTAGCTGCCGCCGGCGCAGGCGTCCAGACCCGGCACGCGCCAGAGCATCAACACGAGGATTGGTCCCGCCTCTGCATGGCCCGGGTGGTCACGCCGGCTCCGGCTTATCGCAGCCAGCTAAAACCTATGGAGCTCGCCATGTCGCTTGCCGGACAGGTCGCCCTCATCACCGGAGCTGCCACAGGGATCGGCCGCGCCTGCGCTCTGGCTCTGGCCGGACAGGGTGTCCACATCGTGGTGAACTACTCAAAGTCCGAGCAGGAAGCGCGACAGACCGCCGCAGAGATCGAGCAGCGTGGTGTGCGCGCCCTGCTGCACCGCTGTGATGTGTCGGTGGAAGCAGAGGTGCGCGCAATGGTGCAGCGTACGATCGACGAATTTGGTCGGCTCGATATTCTTATTAACAATGCCGGGTACACGCAGTTCATCCGACACGCCGACCTGGAGGCGCTTACCGAGGAGATATGGGACCGCACCTTCGCGGTCAACGTCAAGGGCACCTGGTTCTGCTCGCGCTATGCAGCGCCACATATGGTGCGCCAAGGCCATGGCTGCATCGTCAACATCGCCTCGATCGCCGGCCTAGGCATGGTCGGGAGCTCCATCGCCTATGGCGCCTGTAAGGCAGCGGTGATTAACCTCACCCGCTCGCTCGCCCGTGTCCTGGGTCCGGCGGTGCGTGTGAATGCCGTTGCGCCGGGCGTGACCGACACGCGCTGGATTGCAGGACAGCGCCAGCACCTGGAATCGGCCATCGCCATGACTCCGATGAAGCGGATTGCTACGCCTGAGGACGTTGCTGAGGTGGTCCTTGGCCTGATCACCTCGGCCGATTTTATCACCGGCCAGACCATTCTGGTGGACGGTGGCCGCACGCTGGTGTGGTAGGCGGCGACTGCTTCAACCGTCAGGCCGGCGGGTTGGTCTGCGGCGCCGCGCCGATGGCATCTCGCGCAGGGCGTTTTCCAGCTTGCGGATTAGCTCTTGACAGACCGGCTTAGACTGCGGCTGCTGTTGGGCGATCATGCGCAGGCGGCGCAGTAGCGCGCGAGCATCGTCGGGCCCCTGCGGTGGCTCGAGGACTGCCGGATCATACAGCCCGGCGTGGACTGGTTCCATACTGGGTGTGCAGCTCTGGTACATGCTGCCCTCCCTTGGTTAAGTTCGACCGCGGTTCGTCTCGCCGCTGCGCCGTTGCGACAAACCAGCCACACTGCCGGTCAAGCGCCCGGCGGTCGTCGTAGCCGCCGAGCAGACGGACATGCTCGAACCCATTCGCCTGCAGGACGGCGTGCACCTCGTCGGCTTCAAACGTCGCCAAGTACGTTACGTACCGCTCTGGAGAGGGGAGAGGCAGCGGCATGCTTGTGAATTCCTTCACGGACTGTATTGTACGTGAGGCCAGGTCAAAGCTCCAGCGCTCCCGCACGATCAGGTCGCCACGGCGCTGGACTACCTCCTGCGGCGGAAGGCCGGCCAGCCCCGGTCCGTGGGCGCCGTCCACCAGCAGCCGGCCGCCCGGCTTCAGCGCAAGGGCTGCGCCAGCCAGGAGTGCCTGCGGCTGTGCCAGCCGCTCCTCTGCTTGCTCCGGTATCCGGTCGCAGAGACCGAAGGTGCCGAGCACGCAATACGCGGCGTCGAAGTAGCCCGTGAAGGGAAGCGCGCGCAGGTCAGCGCGCACGAAGCAGGCTGAGAGTCGTTCCTGCTCCGCCGCCGCAGCTGCCAGTCGTACGAACGTGTGCGAATAGTCTACCCCTACCACGCGATAGCCGCGCCGCGCCAGCTCCAGAGCGTGCCGTCCGGCGCCGCAGCCCAGATCCAGCACCAACGCTCCAGGCTGTAGCGCCAGCAGGTACTCGATGGCATCGGCCTCGAGCGCACTCTGCTCCTGCCCAGGGAAGCCGCCCGCGCGCAGGTAGGGCTCGCCAAAGTATTGCTGCCACGAGCAGACACCGGCCGCGCGCATGTGAGCCGCCTCTATTCCTGTGGTGACCTCCCATCTACCCACGAGCTGGTTATGTCCCGGCCAGCAGCGATTCGACTACACGAAGAGTCTCGTCCAGAGGAAGGCTCGAAAACAGGTCAAAATGCACACCACGGAAGATCCATTCGATCACCAGGCTGCGCTGGCTGCCCTCCGGGCGCGCTACGACGACCTCGGTGGTGCCAATGAGCCGTCGCTCGCCGGTGCGCAGGAGGGTCTGCTCCGGACGCTGCCGGTTGCGGTACTGATGCAGCGCCAGCACGACCCGTCCGCTCCGGTCGCGATAGCGCAGGACGACGCCCTCTTTGAGGCTCGTGTTGGCGTTCTGCACCTCCGGCACAGGCCGGACGTCGTCAGGCAGGTACTGGGGCAGCGTCAGCGGGAAGGTGACCCACGTGCGCGCCTGCTCTAGACCGGCGCCGGCGCGCGGCAGCCAGCGATGGTCATCGCAGCCGGCTATGAGCGTCGCAGCCGCTGCCGCGGGCGCGGCCAGGGCGGCGCGCCGCGGCAGCGGTCGTTCGATCCACCACCCGTGTACCATGCTTCGGCGAGATATCTTATCTCTTCCTGCAGTTCGGGTCGGCCGCGCACTCCCGCTGCTGGATCTCATCGATCTGCCGGCTCAGCTCAATGTGTGCCTCACGGATCGGTCGCTGGTTTAGGTTCACCGACTGCTCATACACATCGTTGATCAGCTGATTCACGGCTGCGTGGTAGCGGAAGAGGTTCCACGGCCGGGCATAGTTCTGCTTAACAGGATCGGTGAACGCGCGCAGGTTCTTGCCCTGCAGGCCGGGGTTGGCCTCGACGACCATCTGGGCCCACTTATCCTGCCAGGAGATTCGCGCCGGCTGAAGGCGGCGCGACTGAATGGCATACCAGTCATCACTGTTGAAGAAGATGAAGAGGGTCCAGGCCTGGTCGGGATACTTGGTATCAACCCACATGGCCCAGCCATCGGTCGTTCCCAGGACATCGCGCTGCACCGGGCCACGCGGCATGACCGCGACGTCCCACTCAAAGCCGGGCGTCTCGTTCTGCAGCACCGGCACAAGCGACCACGAGCCCTCCTCAACCATCGCCACCTTGCCCTGGGTAAAGAGGGTAGTCCAGCTGGCTTGAGGCTGGCCGCGCTGGTCCTGGCGGATGGCGCTGTTCTCCTTCCACATGCGGTCCTGGATCCACTGGTAGGCCTGAATGACCGGCTCGGTGTGCAGCAGGCTCTTCATATCATCGTTCGGATCGACGAAGCGGCCGCCGTTCTGGTGCACTTTGGCCTGCCGCCGGTCGGCTCCCAGGATCAGATAGGCGCCCCAGCGGCCATTCTGGGGCTCAGAGAGCCGGACCATCGCCTCGCGGTATTTCTCCCAGTCCCAGCTCTCGTCCGGGTACGGCACCCCTTTCTCGCGGAACCAGTTCTTGTTGTAATAGAGCGCCGTGGTGCCCATATATTTGCCAATTCCATACTGGGCGCCGTCGATGTTAAAGAATTTATACTGCCACTCGATCCAATCGCGCTGCTCCTCCGGCTTCACATGCTTCTTAATGAAGGGGTCAAGCTTCATCAGCACACCAGCGCGGGCTTCTCGAGGGATCTGGTCACAGCAGGTATCCTGCACATCCCATGCGGCACCGGCCGCATGGCCAGTGAGGAACTTTTCTGCACTCATATTCCCTTCGATCTCGACCTTGATCTTCGGGTGCTTGGCCATGAAAACTTCAACGCCCTTACTGATCTCAATCCAGCTCGGACTGTTCTGGTCGGCTGCGCGTATGCCGAGCCGCAACGCGACTTCTTTGTCGAGGGCGCCGCTCCGCTCACCAGGTACCGCACCGGGCCGGCAGGCGGCCAGCGCCCCAAAGAGCGTTGCTGCAGTACCGCCGATCCCCCGTGAGAGCGCTTCCCGACGCGTGAATGCTATCGATCGCATGTGAGAAGCCGTAGGCAGCATACATATCCTCCTCTCGCGATATCTGGCATCGATATTTTGATCATAGATCATATATATAGATCGTATGTAACGATCTTCAGAAGCGAAACTGGTTTCTCCAACTCCTGGTGCGGTGCTCAAACGAGTACAGTGCTCAGGCGAGCCGATCCTCCGCTCGCCCTCTTCTCGACAGCTCCTCTGGCCAGCCTTTATCCTGGTCAGCCTCGCTCAGCCTCTATGGTAGAGACGTCGGCTTGAAAAGACAAGACCAAAAGTCAAGACCAGACAGGAGAGATGCTATGGTCCGCCCCCGCATTCGGCTACAATACAGTGGCTCTGGATAGTGCGCAACACGAGGAGGAGAGATCCCCTGGAGCACTTGCTGAATGGAGGAACAGTGATGGCACGGGACGTATTGCCTGCACCGGTTCTGTCTCGCCGAACGCTCCTCGGCGCGCTCAGCACTCTCGCCTGGCCGGCGTGCCAGCAACGTCCCGGTACGACGGCACCAACAACGGAGGAGGGCCTGAAGGTCCCGCCCAAGCCCGCTGGCATCACCTACCAGCAGCGCACCGGACCTTCCGAGGACTTTGTGCGGAAGGTCTACGGCCCCGCCTGGGAGCAGCAAACCGGCATCAAACTGGTGATTGAGGATATTCCAGCCGGAGAGCTCTGGACAAAGATCCCGGCGCTTTTCGCCGCCGGGCAGCTCGGCGACCTCGTCTTTGGATGGAACGCGGAGGGTGTGCTGGCGTTGTGGGCTTACCACGGCCTGTCGATCCCGCTGGATCCATACGTCAAAGCCGATAAGTACGACGTAAAACAGTTCTATGAGGGATGTATCGAGGCATGCCAGTTTGAGGGGAAGCTGCATGCGCTGCCGACCGTCGGCCATCCCGGCGAAGTAACCCTCTTTCAGAACCTGGAGATGTTCGATGCCGCCGGCCTTAAACCGATCGATGCGCGCTGGACCTTCGATGCGCTGGTGGACGCCGCGCGGCGGCTGACCAGGGACACCGATGGCGACGGCACGCCGAACATCTGGGGGTATCACTCTGGCCGGAGCTGGTTCCAGCTCATCGTGCGGCTGCGGGCTTTCGGTGGAGATATCTTCTCCGAAGATGGTCGGCGCTGTGTCCTGAACACCCCGCAGGCCAAGGCCGCCTGGCAATGGGAGTACGACCTGATCCATCGCTACCGTGCGGCGCCTCCACCGGGCACCCAGGGCGTGGATTTCCTCAACGGCTCCACCCTGGCCATCTCCTCCAATAACATCGCGAACGTAACCCTGTTCAAGCCGCAGATCGGGACGAAATTCCGCTGGCAGGCCTCAGCCTGGCCGCCCGGCCCGTCGGGTCGGGTGGGGGCCACGGTGCACGTGAACACCACGCATGTGACCAGCCAGTCCAAGCATCCATACTGGGCCTGGGACTTCCTTAAGTACATCTGTAGCCACGAGGTGGGGGTCCAGAAGGTGCTGATGAACTCCGGCTCACCGGGGGGCCGGCCGGACGTCTGGAATGACCCGCGCCTGCACGAGTACGAGCCCATCTTCCGCGAGGGCGCACGGCTGATGCAGGAGGCGCGGGCGCCGCGGTATGCCTACAACCTTAAGACCGCCGAGGCGCACGCGGCTATGCTCGACATCGCCGCAGCGCTCTGGCGGAATGAACTGGGTCCCTCAGAGGCAGCGGAGAAGATGGTGAACACCATCCAGCCAATCCTGGATCAGCCCCGCTAGGCAAACCGCCCCCGGCACCGCCCATCCAGAAACCAACAGTTCGTGGGGCATATACCGGCGCGCGGCAGAGAATAGCCTGGGAGGGGGTAGAGCCCCTCGGTTGGTTGACTGCTGCGGCTTCCTTGCGGCCTCAAGCCTGGAGCGCCTCGCAGCGCGGGTGCCCCGTGTTGACAAGTGGCGCCGGCACCGGCACCATTACCCATGGTGCACCACCAAGTCAGGACCACAGGAGGAGGCACCTGTGCCGCGCCCACCGAACATCCTGATTTTCATGACCGACCAGGAACAGGCTGCCGTCGTGCATCCGGATCATCCTTGCATCACGCCCAACGCCGCGCGCCTGGCCGACGCGGGCGTGCTCTTCCGCAATGCCTACTGTCCGACGGCGCACTGCTGCCCCTCGCGGGCGACGTTTATGACCGGGCTGTATCCCAGCCGCCACGGGATCTACAACAATGTGAGCAACCCCACAGCAATTCACCGCGCTCTGTACCCCGGCGTACGCATGTTCTCTGAAGCGTTGCGCGAAGCCGGCTACCACCTGGCCTACGCCGGCAAGTGGCACGTCAGCAACGAGGAAAATCCAGGCGATCGCGGCTGGGAGGAGCTCGTGATCACCGCCGGCAAGGGCAGCTACATGCACCGCTCGCTGGAGCAGTGGCGCCGGTTGGCCGGCGAGCCCGAGCAACGCGGCCCGCGCCGGCGCGGCCAGATCCTGCGTCCCGGCTGGGGCCACTACCAGCTCTACGACACGCGGCCGGATGGCGGGCCCAAGGGCTATGAAGAGACCCGCGACTACCGCGTCGTGCAGTCCGCCCTGGAGGCGCTGCCGCGTTTGGCTCGGCAGGACGCACCGTGGTGCCTGTACATCGGCCCCCATGGTCCGCATGATCCGTTCGTGGTGCCCGAACGCTTCGTGCGGATGTACGATCCCGCGCGCATCCCGCTGCCGCCCAATTTCCATGACACGCTTGAGGATAAACCGCGCGTGTATCAACGCATGCGCCGCCAGTACTGGGGCCAGTTGAGCGAGGACGAGGTGCGGGAATCGATCGCTCATTACTGGGCGTACTGCACGATGGAGGATGCCCTGTTCGGCGAGGTTTTGGAGGCGCTCGATGCCACGGGGCAGGCCGACCGGACGCTGGTGATCTTCTTGTCGGACCACGGCGACTACTGTGGCGCCCACGGGCTCTATCTGAAGGGCGTGCCGGCCTTCCGCGAGGCGTACAACGTGCCGTGCATCATGCGCTGGCCTGAGGGGATTGCCCGTCCCGGCCGCGAGGTGGACGCCTTCATCACCTTGGCAGACTTCGCGCCGACGTTCATGGAGCTGGCCGGTCTTCAGCCGCCATCCACCCTGACTGGCCGCAGCCTGGTGCCTTTCCTGCGTGGGGAAGAGCCCGAAGACTGGCCGGATGCCTTTTACAGCCAGTTTAACGGCGTGGAGCTGTACTACAGCCAGCGCATCGTACAGACGCGCGAGTTCAAGTATGTGTACAACGGCTTTGACTTCGACGAGCTGTACGACCTGCGCACCGATCCGTACGAGCTGGTCAACGTGGCCGACCGGCCGGAGTACCAGGAGATCAAGCGTGAGCTGGTGCGTAAGATGTGGCGCTTTAACGGGCGAGAGGACGATATCATCTTTAACCCCTACGGGACAGTGGCCCTGGCGCCCTGGGGACCCGCCGAGGCGTTCCGCGAGTGAACGTTGCACCGGCCGGGTCTGTCCCCTCGACCCACTCCTTTTGATCTTTTGCTTCTTCTGATCTTTTTAATCGTATTCTGAATCTTTTCATCGTAAGAGGGTTACGATCCGGTGGGTGATAAAGTCGATACTATGACGTATGCAACGGTGGAGAGCAGAAGAGCAAAGGAGTAAACGGTATGAACCGGTATAGGACTTCGCGCCGCTCATTGATCGAGCGATCGCTTGCAGCAGCCGGAACCGCAGTGCTGGCCGCCTGCCGCTCGCAGGCACAGCCCGGCTGTAAAGATGAGGGCGGGCCTGTGGTGCCGAGAGAGCTGCGCGACGAGATTGTCTTCTGGCCGCGGAGCATCAGTGACGAGAACACCTATCGGGCAATCCTGCCCCTGATGCAGCAACGCTATCCAAATATCACGGTACGCTTGGAACAGCCGGGTGGAACCCTGGTGGAGAAGCTCCAGGTAGCCGTCGCTGGCGGCACCCCACCGGATGGGGTCACGCTGGGACTAAACGCTTCAACGTACCTGATCGGCCAAGGAGTCTTCGCCAGCCTCCAACGTTACCTCTCCCGAGACAAAGAGGTAGCGGCCCTGCTGCAGAAAGAGTTTGTGCCGGTGTCGGTGGAAGTATATACCTACCGGAACGAACTGTATGCGATTCCTGTGGTAAATGAAAGTATTGTGTTCTGGTACAACAAGGATGCATTGCTTGAGGCTGGACTAACACCTCCTGCGGAGATCGAGAACGATCCGCAGCGATGGAACTGGAATACGGTGCTGGAGTACGCGCGGAAAGTAAACCGTGGTAGTGGCTTCGAGCGCGCTCGTTTTGGCTCTGATACGCTGGCGGCACGGGGCATTGCTGGGCTCTCCGAATCATGGGGTAATCTCGTGTACAGCAACGATGGACGCTTTATTTCATCCGATCGTACACGATGGACAATGAACACGCCGCCTGTACGTGCCGCGATCGAGTGGATCGTGGACCTGCAATTCAAATATGATGTCTCGCCTAGCATGGAAGCGATGCAGCGGGCGAGGGTGCGTGATCGCGATCTCTTCACCCAGGGTCGGCTGGCTATGGTCGTCCAGGGCGAGTACTTCCGGCGCTATCTCTGGGGTAGTGCGGCACCACAGGGCGGTCTCCCCTTCCAGTATGATCTTGCTCTCCTCCCCTTTGCCCCAGGGAAAATGACTCGCGCTGCTATCTACCACGGCAATGGCCTGTTTATGGTGAAAGACAGCAAGAAACACGACGCGATGTGGGCGTGGCTCAGCGTTATGGCCACGCGCGAGGCACAACAGATCGTCACTGATAAGTGGGGCTCCCGCGGTGCCCATCGCGGCACCTATGAGTCATGGCTCGCTAGAAACGCCGATGGTGGGCCCCCTGGCCTGAACTATGCTGCCATGATCAAGGCGGATAGCTATGCCCAACCTTATCCCAACTCGCCTAAACTTGCCATTGAGCAACTGCTGGAACCAACAGTGCGGCATATGTATGACTCCGTCTTCACCGGCCAGATGAGCCCGGCCGAAGGGCTCCGCCGGATCGATGAAGAGACCAACGCGCGACTTGCAGCAGCATAGCTCGTGCTCACGGTTTCTCCAGGCTCGAACGCACGCAGCGCGGCTTCGCCGCGAAGCCGCGCCCTGGCTGCGGACTGGCCTAGAGGAAGCTGCGGCGAGCACGAGCCCAGGCAGCGACACGGTTAAGAAAGACAAAAAGACAAAGAGAAGAGAAGTGAGGCACGAACGATGCGGCCAGATGGACGCGCCCCCGACCAGTTGCGCCCTACGATCATTACCCCGGGAGTGTTGGCATTTGCTGAAGGGTCGGCCCTGATTGAGATGGGGCTGACGCGGGTGTTATGTGCGGTAAGCGTGCTGGAGGAGCAGCCACCTCATCTCATGGGGACAACACAGGGCTGGATCACCGCAGAGTACGCCATGTTGCCCCGTGCCACGCTCACCCGTACCCCGCGGGAATCCACGCGCGGGCGGCTGAGCGGGCGCACGCAGGAGATCCAGCGGCTGATCGGCCGGAGCTTGCGCGGCGTGGTCGACCTCACCGCGCTTGGACCGCGCACATTGTTTGTGGACTGTGATGTGCTCCAGGCGGATGGCGGCACGCGCACCGCTGCCATTACCGGCGCCTATGTCGCCGTGGTGCTGGCGCTACGACACCTGGTGAGCAAGGGCGTGCTTGCGCAGATGCCGCCAACCCAGGCAGTCGCCGCAGTCAGCGTCGGGATTGTCGGCGGTCAGCCACTGCTCGACTTGAACTATCAGGAAGATTCTCAGGCCGACGTGGACTTTAACGTGGTGATGACGGGTGACGGCCGCTACGTCGAAGTGCAGGGCACCGCAGAACACCAGCCCTTCACGCTCGACCAGATGCACACGCTGCTGGAGCTGGCGGCGAAAGGGATCCGTGAGCTCTTGGCCATTCAGCAGCAGGCACTAGGCTGAGGCGCTTCGCTCCCCGCCGGCCTATTTCCCCAGGGCGCTGGCCAGGTACATGCCGCGCACCGTCAGTACCAGCAGGGCGAGCTCCGATGCGCCCAGCGCTGCGGAGAGGATCAGGGCAAGAGAGGCCGGCCAGCCCCCGCCCTGATCGACGATGTACACGAACAGGAGATCGCCGGTGGTTCGCTGCACGCGCAGGTAGTACTCGCCCTTGGGCAGCCCCCGGAGAGAGACCTCTAGGGGCTGCCGTACCGGGGCGCCCAGACGGAGGGCCGTATCGGAGCGCACGGTAACCCCTCGGCTCGCATCCAGCAGCAACAGCTCGACCTCCGCCGAGCCCCCTACCGGCTCGATCACCAGGCGGTGCGGCGCGCGGTCGATCTGGAAGCGCAGGAGCGCCTGCGGGCGGTCGGCGTCAACCGCTTGCATGTCGTGGACGAGGGTGCGGCGACTAAGGAGATAGTATGATGTGCTTGCCACAAGTACTGCCCCGACGATAGCGGTGGCCGTAAGCGTCCGGGCCAGAAACCGCTTCAAGCCCGGCACCGGCGTGCTCTCCGCCGCGGCAGTATGGACTTCAATGGCCGGCGTCGCGGGCGGGCGCTGCTTCAGTGCCTCCGGTGGGGCAGCGTAGGGCAACACCGGACGCCATGGCTGCACGCGTTGCCGGTCGATCACTTCATGCCGGATGATCGTCGCCCGACGGGCAGGTGCGGACCGCTCTGCGGCGGCCGAAGAGCTCCGTTGCGGGTGTGCTCGAGCTGCCAGCGCGCGAGGGACGAACCGGCGTTGGAGAGCGCGGTACACGGGCCGCCAAAGCGCGCCGGCCGGCAGGCCCGCCACAAGCCCCAGCAAGGAAGCAAGCACAGCTAGGTCGGCGGTCGCCAGGCCCGCGGCCGCGGCGAGTGGATCGAGGGTCAGGGGGCGCGGGTCACGGGCCAGCAGCGACGGGCTCCACTCATTGGGCAGGAGCGTCCAGACGACCAGGCAGGCCGTACAGCCCGGCACGAACGCCAGAAAGGCCGTGCGGCCGGGGCGCACCAGTTCAAAGCGCTCCGCCGGCGTATGGATCAGGGTGGTGGCTGCGCCACACAGCGCGCAACCGAGCAGCAGCACAAACACCGGCGGCAGCGGCAGAGTAAAGGCATCGAGCGGCATGGGCGCCGTGCGCCCGAGCCACAGGCCGGCCAGGGCCAGCAGCACGTAGAGCGCCGTGGCAGGCGCCAGGCCCGCGATCAGACCGGCCACAGCACCGGCCAGTGGATGGTCGGGAAGCTGCTCTCCTGGCGGGCGCGATCGTGCCGGATCCGGTGCGCTGGCCGGTGGATCGGCCGCCTCGGCGTACGTCTCCATAGTTTCTGGCTCAGGGTCCGATGCAGTCGAGGAGGGCGTCATCGTTGCGAAGCGCACACATGCTGCAGCGCGCCGGCCACCGGCACAACAGAAAAATAACACCCCGGCCAGGTCGGTCTGGCCGGGGCCACACGCGGGAGCGGGAGACGAGACTCGAACTCGCGACCCTCTGCTTGGAAGGCAGATGCTCTACCAACTGAGCTACTCCCGCACCGGGAAGCTACCCATTACGTAGTGTAACCAGGAGACGGCGCAGCGTCAAGCGTCGCCGGCCAGGTCGCGGATCATGCGGCCCACGATCGAGAAGTCCTTGCCACCATGACCAAGGGCGCGGGCCAGGCCGAAGAGCTGGTGCGCCACCGCCGTGGTGAACATCGGCACGTTCAGTGAGCGGCCAAACTCCAATGCCAGCGTGATATCCTTATGCATTAAATCTGTCGAGAACCTGGGGGCGAAGTCGCGATCGGCCGGGCTGTCGGGAATCACGCCGGGATACGGCAGCGAATGTTCAAGCTGCCAGCTCTGCCCGGTGCTGTTCTGGATAACCTCGAAGATGATCCGTGGATCAATCCCCGCCTTCGTGCCCATGGCGAACGCTTCGCCCAGGGCGGCAATGTGGATGGCGCTCATCAGGTTGTTGCACAGCTTCACCACCTGGCCGGCACCGTGGCCGCCGACATGGTAGATGCGCCGTCCCAACGTCTCCAGCACCGGCCGGCAGCGCTCGAGCACCGCGGCATCGCCGCCGACCATGATGGTCAGGGTGCCGCTCTGCGCCCCGGCCGGCCCGCCGCTTACCGGAGCATCCAGCATGGCGATGCCACGGGCAGCCAGGCGCTCAGCAATACGGCGCGCTCCTTCAGGAGCGATCGTGCTCATGTCGATGACCACGCCGCCTGGGGCGAGCCCTTCGATAACGCCGTTGGGTCCGAGCACAACCTCCTCTACCTGCGGGGTGTTCGGCAGCATGGTGATGACAACATCTGCATGACGGCCGACCTCTGCCGGCGAAGCAGCCGGCCGCGCCCCGGCTTGGGCCAATTCGTCTACAGAAGGGCGGCTCCGGTTGAAGACGGTGAGGGGAAAGCCGGCGCGCAAGATGTTATGCGCCATCGGCTTTCCCATCGTCCCGAGGCCAATGAAACCAACACGCTCTCGAGAGGTCTGTGCGCTCATGGGTGCGAGTGCTCCTGGTATGCCTTCAGCATGTCGTGGCCATGCACCATCTCGCCGTAGAGCTACCGGCCCACGTGACGTAAAGTGCGGCTCAGTTGCATGCTATAATGCGCCTTGATTATTTATCAGGGCAAACATCGCACTGACCGGTAGGCTCTTCCATCGTACACGAATCGTACACGATCTGAGTGTCTAATCCCAGTATGCGCAGGGAGCGGGTCCTGGATGAACACACGGCGACGAAGTGGGATCACGGAGGTTGATGGCTTGGCATCACGCTTGCTTACTCGGCGTGCCACGCTTGTGCTGCCCCTTGTGGCAGCGGCAGGCGCGGCCTGCCAGGGGTTCGGTCAGCAGCAGCCGATCAAGCGCACCATCCCGGATACCGATGTGAACCCCTGGGGGACAAGCACCTTCCTGAATAAAGAGGTCGAGTTCTGGAAGAAAAAGAAGACCATCGAGATGATCCGGGAGGCCGGCTTCGGGTGGATGAAGCTGCACATCCCCTGGGCAGAGGTCGAGACGCCGCGCAAAGGCATGTACTGGGACGAGAACTGGAAAGTCAATACGTGGGATCGCTTCGATGAGATCATCGATATGGCGACCAATGCCGGCCTGCGCGTGGTCGTCCGCGTTGACCGTGCGCCGCAGTGGGCCCGGCGTGAAGGGACCCTGCCCACCCATCCGCCGGAGAACTTCGACGATTACGGCGACTTTATTTATACGATTGTGTCGCGCTATAAAGGCAAGGTCGAGCACTTCCAGATCTGGAACGAGCCCAACATCTGGCCGGAGTGGGGCGACCAGCCGGTGGATCCGGCCGGGTATGTTGATCTGCTGAAGATCGCATATCGCCGTGCGAAGGAGGCCAACTCAGCAGTGCGGGTCATGTCCGCCCCGCTGGCGATTACCCTCGAAAAGAACCAGCGGAACCTCTCTGAGCTTGAGTACCTCGACCAGATGTATAAGCTCGGCGCCGCTCAGTACTTCGATATCCTGACCGCCAACGCATACGGGATGGACCGGTCGCCCGATGACCCCCCGAACGAGAACGTGCTGAACTTCCAGCGCGTGCTGCTCACTCGCAGGGTGATGGAACAGCATGGCGACACGAATAAGGCCATCTGGTTCAACGAGTATGGCTGGAATGCCTCACCGAAGGATATGCCAGCCGAAAAATTGATCTGGCGTCGCGTCACCGAGAAGCAGCAGGCTGACTGGACAGTGCAGGGGGTGGCCAAGGCGCGCCGGGAGTGGCCCTGGGCAGGCGTCTTCATGATCTGGTACTTCCGCCAGGTCGGAGATATTCCGCCCGATCACTCTGAATACTACTTTCGCCTGGTGGACCCTGATTTCACCCCGCGTCCGGTGTACCGGGCCATCCAAAAGGCTACGGCGCGCGGTGTTGGGCGGTAATGCCGACCGTGCGCCGGGGCCAGGAGTTTCGTAAGCACGCAGCGCCTCGATCGCCAGGGCTGTGATGGCATGTCCGGCAGACCAGCTCGAATACCCCGCCTGTGCGCTGTGCGGCTCCGCACATGCCGGCACCCTCTTTGTTGCGCGTGACCGGTTGCTTGGGCGTCCGGGGATGTTTCCGGTTGTGCGGTGCGGCACCTGTGGCCTAGTCTATCTGTGTCCCCGCCCGGCCGGCCCTGCGCTGAGTGCATTCTACCCCGACGCCTACTATCCACTGGATGCCACGCCCTCCGCCCAGGCACGCGCTGTAGCCGCAGGCCTCTACGCGCGGGTCCAGTCATGGGTCCGCGCCCAGGGGTTACGCCGGGTGCACCTGCTTGATGTTGGCTGCGGCACCGGGGTCTTTCTCGATCTGGCGCAGCGAGCCGGTTGGCGAGTTGCAGGGATCGAGCCCGGGGCCGCCGCCTGTGCCTACGCCCGGGCGCGCTTCGGTCTGGACGTGTACTGCGGCACTCTGGACGACGCGCCGTTGCCCCAGGAAGAGTTCGATGTGATTACCCTATGGCATGTGCTGGAGCACCTGCCGCGACCGGTTGAAAGCCTGCGCCGGCTGCGCGCTGCGCTGGCACCGGGGGGCTTGCTGCTGATTGCTGTGCCGAACTTTGCCAGCCTGGAGGCGCGCCTGTTTGGACGGCGCTGGTACAGCCTGGATGCGCCGCGGCACCTGTATCACTTCACCCCGGCCACGCTGTGCGCCGTGGTCAGTGCCGCAGGACTACGCCCGGTGCGGCTGGTGCATTCGGCCGGCACCGCCGGCCTGGTGTATAGCATCATGGGTGACCTGACCGGGCTCTCCTTGCGCCTGCGCCGCCGCCACCTCGCCGCCCACACCTACGCCCGCCTGGCCACGGCTATCGAATATCTGGCGCGGCCGCTCTGCCGCCTTGCTGCTGCCCTGCACCGGGGCGGGGCGCTGGAGTTGTACGCAGTCAAGAGTACTACTGGATGATGAAGCGCTGGACGCGCGCTGTGCTGGTCATCTCCTGGCTCGTCGCTCTGGCGCTGTCGACCGCCGGGCTGCTGGTCTATCGCCGCCTCTATGAGGGTGGAACCGTCTTCGACGGGAGCGCGGCGCCCCTTTTCCCCCAGAACGTCGGGCCGCAATTCGCCGTCAACACGTTCCTAAACCGCGAGGTCGAGGAGGAGAAGATCCGCCGCACGCTGGAGCTGGCGCGTGCGGCCGGCGTCGGGTACATCCGGCAGCAGTTTCCCTGGGATGAAATCGAGCGCCCGGAGAAAGGACAGTACGTCGACCCTCTCTTCGGCGCCTCCACCTGGGAAAAGTACGACCGCATTGTCCGCTTGGCGGAGGAGTACGGTCTGGCGATCATCGCCCGAGTAGACCGCTCGCCAGCCTGGGCACGCCCTGACGGTACGCCTCCAGAGCGCCCGCCCACCAACCCCCAGGACTACGCGGATTTCATCGAGGCCTTCGTCCAGCGCTATCGCGGTCGCATCCGCTACCTCCAGATCTGGAACGAGCCCAACCGCTTCGAGGACTGGGGCTACCAGCCAGTTGATCCGGCCGGCTACGTGCAACTATTGCGGCTGGCCTATGCGCGGGCTAAGGCAGTCGACCCAACGATCCAGGTACTGGCGGCCGGCCTGGCGCCAACGATCGAGACCGGCCCCAATAACCTGAGCGACCTGCTCTATCTCGAAGAAATGTACCGTCTTGGCGCAAAGGACTCGTTCGACATCATGGGCGCCATGGCCTACGGGCTCTTCCGCGGCCCGCATGATCGCCGTGCTGACCCACTGCGGGTCAATGCCTCGCGGTTGCTCCTGCTGCGCGCCGTGATGGAGCGCCACGGCGATGGCGCCAAGCCGATCTGGATCTCGGAATTCGGCTGGAACGCTCTGCCGGAGGACTGGACCGGGCGGCCGTCGATCTGGGGTAGGGCGACGCCCGAGCAGCAGGCTCACTATACGATTGAGATGTACCGTCGTGCCCGGCGAGAGTGGCCGTGGAGCGGGCCGATGGCACTGTGGTTCTTGCGCTGGCCGGACGCGGCGCATCCGGAGGATCCGACGCCCTACTTTGCTGCGGTGTGGCCGGATTTCACGCCACGGCCACTGTACGAGGCCCTGGTGCGCCATCGCCAGGAAAGCCGCTTGGCCGGTACCGGCCGCCACACAGTGCGCAGCGCTGCGGCCACGTGGCGCGGCTCCTGGCTTGACCTGCCGGCTCCTGCTGGTGACCCTCGCGCGCCGGCCCGCGGCAGCCCGGTCTCTGGAGCAGCGGTGCGCTTCGACTTTGACGGCACAGCACTGGAGCTCGTGGTGGAGGCAGGGCCGGACCGTGGCATTGCCTACGTGACGGTTGATGGCATTCCGCAGCTTGCCCACCGGCTGCCGTTCGATGGCGCCGGCCGGGCGGTGCTGAACCTCTATGCCCCTGCCCCGCAGGAGCGCCGTGTACGTATTACCGATGGCCTCCCCCTCGGCCCGCACACGATGGAGCTCACGGTAAGCGGCACGGCTGCACCGGAAGCGACCTCCACTGGGGTCGTGCTTCGCGAGTTCGTGGTCTCACGGCAGCGTCCCTTCTATCCCTATGCCCTTCCTGCCCTGGCCTGGCTGGCCACCGCTGCCGCGGCAGGCTGGTGGCTGGCGGGCATCGTTCGGCGCTTTTGGGGCGGGTTTGTATGCCGCTTGCCGCATGTCCCTGCCCCGGCCGCCGGCACCCTTGCTGCGGCGGCGCTGGCTATATACATCGCCGCGCCAACCTCTGCCATCTCGCTTGCTGCTCTGGGGCTCTACGGCATCGCTGCGCTGCTCTGGCCGGCCGGCGCGCTTGCTGCGCTGGTCCTGCTGCTGCCGTTTTTGCATCTTGCCGGCCGCCTGGGTGGGCTCTCTGTCTCCGGGCTGGAAGCCGGGACGCTGACCCTGGCTGCAGCCTGGTTTGTGCGGGCGGCCTGGCGCCGTGAGCTCTGGCCCGGCCGGCATGCGCTGGATATGCCGGCGGCGCTCTGGCTTGGAGCCGCATTGGTAGCGCTGCCCTTCGCCAGGTATCAGCTCTTCGCCCTGCGTGAGATCCGCACCGTCATCGTGGAACCGCTGGCGCTCTACGTGATCTGCCGGAGCCTGCTGGTCGACGAGGCGCGGGCGAGCCGGTGGCCGGGGCTCTCGGTATCGCTGCTGCTGGCAGGTTCGTTCACCGGCGCGGCGTGCCTTGCCGCAGCAATGGCGCTGGCTCAGGTGGCCACCGGACACGGGCTGGTGATAGCCGAGGGGAGCCACCGTGCCGGCGGCCCGTACCCCTCGCCGAACCACCTGGGGATGATCCTCGGCCGTGCCCTGCCTGTGGCGCTGGCGCTGGCCCTGGGCGGCCCCCGGCGACCGCTGTGGCTGGGAGCAATGCTTCTGCTGGCAGGCGGCCTGGCCGCCAGCCTCTCACGCGGGGCGTGGCTCGGTGCGGCGGCCGGTGCGCTGGCGGTGCTGGCGCTGTGGCGAGCCAGCGCCCGCCAAGAGCACCCGTATTCTACCCGCCTGGCCATAATGTTGGCCGGCACTGCCCTGGTCCTAGGCGGGGCGGCGGTGGTCCTGGCTCCGCACCGGCTCGCCTCGTTTTTCGATCCGCAGAGCGGCACGGCGCTGAGCCGCCTGTGGCTGTGGAGCTCTGCTCTGGCGATGCTGCGCGATCACCCGCTTACCGGCGTTGGCCCTGATAACTTCTTGTATGTCTACCGCGCGTATCTGCATCCAAACGCCTGGCGCGAGCCGAATCTCTCCCATCCGCACAACCTGGTGTTGGATGCCTGGCTGCGCCTGGGTATAATGGGCGCTGTTGCGGCGTGCTGGAGCCTGGGGGTGGCTTTCCGGCATGGCGTGCGCCGGGCACTTCAGGCGCCTGCTGCGCCTGAGACGGCAGTCATCATAGGATGGTTCGGCAGCATGGCAGCGCTGGTAGTACACGGCCTGGTCGATAACTCGTTGTTCCTGCCTGATCTCGCCGTGCACTTCTGGATCGCCGGGGCGATCCTGGCCGCGCCGGTGCTGAGCCCCGCCGGCGCCCCCGGCGTACTCAAGGCGCCGCGCCGTGCGGGCGAAGTCCTTTGATAATTAATTAGCTTTGATAATTAATTAGTAATGAAGTCCTTTAAGGCGAAGTCCTTCAAGGTAGGTGGAGTTGCCTGACGTGGAAACTGCGGTGGTGCTTGGCGGCGCCGGCTTCGTGGGCTCGCACCTGTGCGATGCCCTGCTCGCTGAGGGATACGCGGTCATCTGCGTGGATAATCTGCTCACCGGTAAGCGTGAGAACATCGCCCATCTTGAGGGGCACCCGGCGTTTCAGTTCCTCGACCATGACGTCTCACAGCCGTTTGAGATCCCGCAGCCCTTCCATTACCTGTTTCACCTGGCCAGCCCGGCCAGCCCGGTGGATTTCGAGACCCTTGCCTTTGAGATCATGGAGGTAAACGGCCCCGGCACACGCAACGCCCTGGAGGTGGCCCGGCGCGCCGGGGCACGCTTCCTGCTGGCCTCGACGTCGGAGGTCTATGGCGAGCCGCTGGTGCACCCACAGCGCGAGGACTACTGGGGCAATGTGAACCCGATTGGCGTGCGCTCCTGCTACGACGAGAGTAAGCGCTTCGCCGAGGCGTTGACTATGGCCTACCTGCGCTATAAGGGCGTGGATGCGCGCATAGTCCGGATTTTCAATACCTACGGCCCGCGCATGCGTCTGGACGATGGCCGGGTGGTGCCGAACTTCGTCGGCCAGGCCCTGCGCGGCGAGCCCCTGACAGTGTACGGCGACGGGCACCAGACACGCTCGTTCTGCTACGTGTCCGATCTCGTCACCGGGATTATGAGGGTGATGTTCAGCCCGCAGGCGCGCGGTGAGGTCTTCAATCTGGGCAATCCCGACGAGCGGACCATCCTGGAGTTCGCCCGCCTGGTCGTCGAGCTCACTGGCTCAAGCTCGCCCATCGAGTTCCGTCCCCTGCGTCACAAGGACGATCCCTCGCGCCGCTGCCCGGACATCACCAAGGCACGCACCATGCTCGGGTGGGAGCCGGTGGTGTCCCTGCGCGAAGGGCTTGCGCGGACCATTGCCTGGTTCCGCCGCCAGCTTGCTGCCGGCACAGGGTGTAAGGACCCTGCAGGACGCTGACCATGGGCGTCGGTGCTCCTTCACGGCATCGCACGCCGGATGTTTAAGCAAAGTATGCGCGCCGGATCGGTTTTCGTTCCCTCACTTCCCCAACGCAGGGGCGGCACGCTCCTTACGTGGCCTGGCCTGGCCATTGTGGGCGCTGCAGTGGGGATGGCGCTGGTGCCACCTCCCTACGGAGCCCTGGGGATGCTGATAGGGCTGGCAGCCGGGACCATACTGCTGCGCCCGGAGCTCGGGCTCTACCTGCTCGTGGGCGTCGTGCCCTTGCACAAGACACTGGGCCGGGAGGTGGGAAGCTTCACCGTCGCGCCGACCGAAGGGGTGATCGCCCTCGTTATTGCCGGCTACCTGCTGCGAGCGGCGTGGCAGCGAGCGCTCTTTGGCAGTGTGGCACCCGATGAAGGGGCTTCTCTTGCGCCTGCACGGGCACCCCTGCCGGTCCTGCTTCCCCTGCTGATCCTCTACGGTGCCCTGCTGATCAGCACCACGGGAGCGCGAGACCTGGCCTTGAGTGTGAAAGAGCTACTCAAGTGGACGGAAGTGCTGGCCGTCTACGTTGTGGCGACACAGGTACTTACTCCAGGCCGGCTCCGCTGGCTGCTGGCAGCCGCGCTTGCTGCCGCCGCGGCGGAGGCCCTGCTCGGCGTGGCGCAGTTCTTCCTGCGCATCGGGCCGGGCCACTTTCTCATTGCCGGTGTGTTCATGCGTGCATACGGCACTTTTGAGCAGCCGAACCCCTATGCCGGGTACCTGGGGCTGTACCTGCCGCTGGCGCTCCTTCTTGCACTGCACGGCCGCCGCTGGCTCGGCGCGAAGCTCCGCCCGGCGGTCATCGGGCTCGCCTTACTGCTCAGCTTCGCGATGATCGCCACCCTGTCGCGCGGCGCCTGGGTCGGCGCAGCCATGGCGGCCGGAGTGCTCTTGCTGTCTACAGGGCGGCGTGGGACGCTTGCCGTGGTCGCGCTCGCACTTGCCGGCCTGTTGGCCGTCGCCGCAGGCGCTGCGGGGGTCCTGCCGGCCAACCTGGCCGAGCGTGCCACCAGCATCGTGTCATCATTCGTCGCCTTACGTGATATCGAAGACGAGGAGGTTAACCCAACGAACTTTGCCGTCATGGAGCGACTGGCGAACTGGCAGACCGGCTGGCGTATGTTCCTCGCCAACCCCCTTCTGGGCGTCGGCATTGGGAACTATAACGCGGCCTACCGCGACTACGCCCTGCCCGGCTGGGAGACGGCGCTGGGTCATGCCCATAACTTCTATCTGAACATCGCCGCTGAAGCCGGGGTGATCGGGCTACTGGCGTATGTGGTGTTTATTGGCAGCGCGCTCCGGCTTGGCGCGCGCACCATCGGCCTGCTCGGCCGGGCTCCTGAACCCGGCAGCGACTTGCCGGATGGCCTGCCCAGGCCGCTGGCGCGGGGTATTGCGGTGGGGCTGACTGCCGGCTTGGTGGCCTACGCCACGCACAACCTGTTTGATAGCCTCTTCGTGAGCGGGATGGGCGCTTTGCTTGCCCTCCATCTAGCAGCTCTCTATACTCTCTGCCAGTATGCCTGGGCATTCTCTGCCGCCGGCCCTCTCGCGCGCCATCTCCTGCGCCGGAGGGCCTGATATCTTGCAATGGACGAGGTTGAACGATAGCGACCGACGCGACCGGCGCGCGTAACGAGCCGGCGCTCCCCCGGAGCGTCTCCCCCGCTGCTGAGGCGACCGCAGCGGACGGCGATTTCGTCGGCAAGCGCCTGCTTAACCTCAAGACTGTTCTCTCTTTTGCCCTGGCCATCGTGCTCCTGGGGGTCCTGGTGTGCACCGCTCAGGTCGATCTGGCGCGCACGGTGGAGCACATCGCGCGTGCCGATCCTGTCTTGTTCGCCCTGGCGTATGTAGCATACGCTTGTACCTTTCCGGCGCGCGGCCTGCGCTGGCGGCGGCTGATGGCTAACCTTGGCCACCCAGGCATGAGTGTCCCCCACCTGATGGAGGTCATTTTCCTGTCGTGGTTCGTGAATAGCATCCTGCCCGGCAAGGTGGGGGATCTCTATCGGGGCTATCTGATCCGCCGTAACGATCGCCTGCCCTTTTCGAAGACCATGGGCACGATCCTGGCCGAGCGGATCATCGATACGGCGACGCTCGTCATCATGCTCGGGCTGAGTGGTATCATCGTCATGCACGGACGCGTCACGCGCGAGCTTTCCAGCATGCTCCAGCTCGGCCTGGTGCTCATCCTGGCGATGGCAGTTGGCCTCGTCCTGATGTGGCGCCTGGGGCCATGGCTGATGCGCTTCTTTTCCGCACGCATCCAGACGATGTACACGCTCTTCACCCAGGGCACGTTTGCCTCGTTCCGGGCTCTGCCCACCGTGCTGGCATTCACCGCCCTGGCCTGGCTGGCCGAGGCAGGAAGGCTCTATTTGGTGACGCGCGCCGTCCATCTTTCTCTGGATCCAGTCAGCGCGCTCTTTGTCGTCGCTGCGGCGTCCCTCTTGCTCATCGTCCCGACGCCGGGCGGGCTCGGCGCCGTGGAGGGCGGGATTGTGGCGATGCTCGTCCTGCTCGGCGCGGACAAAGAGGTGGCGCTCTCGGCTGCCATATTGGACCGCGCCATTAGTTACTGGTCGCTGATTGTCCTGGGCTTTCCGCTCTATCTGTTCTCACGCAAGACGTGACCGCCGGCGTGGCGTGGCCGGCCACGTGGGTAGAACACTATCAGAGGTATGTCTCCACGACGGTCCTCTTCTTCTGCCTCCCCTTCCGGCGAGCCCCCGGCGGAGCGTCCGGCTCGCCGGGCACTCCCGGTCGAGCGGGCGGTCTCTGCAGGCGGGGTGCTGTTTCGTACCGGCTCGGATGGGCGGCCTGAGGTGGTGCTGGTTGGCCGTTCGGTGGATGGGCGCTGGCAGCTTCCGAAGGGCCTGGTCGGGCGCGGAGAGAGCCTGGAGGCGGCGGCGGCACGAGAGGTTGAGGAAGAGACGGGCATTCGCCCACGTGTGCTTGCGCCGCTGGGACAGCTGAGCTACTGGTTCACCTGGGAAGGCCGCCGGATTCACAAAACCGTGCATTTCTATCTCATGGAGTTTGCTGGCGGCGACACAGCGCGGCACGACGCCGAATACGACCTCGTGCAATGGTTCGACCTGGCGGAAGCGGAGCGGCGGCTCACCTTCGAGAGCGAGCGTGAGATGCTGCGGCGCGCCGTGGCCCTCTGGGAGGAACGCAGGAAGAGCACTGAGAGTCCTGCGTAGTGCCGCACGCGTGCGAAGGGCACGCGCGCCTCACGCCATGGCACGCCGGAGCCGGTCCGCAGGAAGGGGGGCTTGCGTGCAGAAAAGCTGAGCATTATACTCAATGTAGTCAACAAATACGGGCAAAATTGGAGTGCGGGTGATGGCGAGCACGGGGGGCGAAGAGCTATATGACGTCACGGCACGCCGGTTTCACCAGGCAGGGCTTGTGGTACTTCTGCTGCTTGGCTTTCTCCTAGGAGCCCAGCTCGGCCGGTGGCTGGTGCTGGCGGTGGCGCTGATCATGCTGATAGGCCGCTACTGGGAGCCTTTCGACATCTTTCGGCTGTTGGCATGGAAGGTGCTTGAACCAGCCGGTATTCTGCGTCCGCACCTTGCGCCCGAGGACCGCGCCGGGCGCCGCACCGCGCGCGTCCTGGGTGGGATCGCGTTGCTGCTCGCGACCGTGTTGTTGAGCACGGGCCAGGTCCTTGTGGGCTGGATGATCGTCTGGCTCATCGGCATCATGATCGCGCTTGATGCCGCGTTCAGCCTCTGCCTGTGGTGCTACACCACCTACCAGCTGGGCAGGCTGGGCCTGCTGCCTGCGGCCCGCCGGCATTCCTGAGCGTGGAAGGGAACTTTATACAAGCTACAAAACAAAACACACAATAAGCAAAATAAGCAAAAAGATGAGGAAACTAAGCGCATGAGTGAGCGCATCCTGCTGGCGCTGGCGGCTCTCGCGCTCCTGGGAGTAGTGCTGGTGCGACGCGAGCTGGCACGCCGCCGTACTGAGCGCCTCGGCCATTCGCTTGCCGACGTACTCCCACAACGCCTGCGCGGGCCGGCGATCGTGTATCTCACTACTCCCTACTGCACCGTCTGTCGCACTGTACAGGCTCCGGCATTGCGCCGGTTACAGGAACAGACCGGTCCTGCGCTTCAGCTGCTCACTGTGGATGCGCTTGAGCGCCCGGATATCGCTAGTCGCCTCGGCATCATGAGCGTTCCAGCAACGGCGATCCTGGATGCGGAAGGCCGGGTGCGCCACATCAACTATGGTCCGGCCGGCGTAGACACGCTGCTGCACCAGGTTGCCCCCCTGCTGGATCGGCTGCCGTCCGCACACGAGCCGGTCGCCCCGTGACACCGCTGGCTTCCCCGCAGGCCCAGGGCGTCGATCCTCGCGCACCGCACGCCGTCTGCAGCTTCGGCGTAGGAGGCCGCGGTACGCCGGGAGTGTTGAAGCGGTGTCCGACGTGGCCTGTATGCTATCCAGGACCAGGTATGTTATGTGCTATAATGACGACGCTGTCTCAGCGCGCCCAACGCGGGCTCCGGAGGGCAAGGGCGAGACCTGGGCAGGGTAGGGAGGACCGGCCGGATGGAAGTGTTACATTTTCCCAAGTGCCAGAAGTGCAAGGAAGGTGACCTGGTCCCGCTGTCGGACTTCGGAGGGCAAGGCGCGACCGTGCAGTATAAAGCCTGGGTCTGTACAAACCCACACTGTCTCTTTAATCTCAAGATACGCAACGGCGAGGTCTTCATCAATGAACCGGTGAACGACGCGTCGTTGCATGCGTACCGCCCCGGTCGATGATCCCGCGTGGGCAGCCACGCCGACGTGGCCCAGGGCGCGGTGACTTCCTGCATGGCGCGGTTGCTGGCGCGCGTGGCGTCTCGTAGATTGGGCACGATGCGCCGCTACACCGAAGTACGTGTCTTGCTCCAGCCGCTATCCTAGTCACAAGCATGGTCAAGGTCTACCTGCGTGAGGAAAAGTATTGCTATCTCCATCCTCACCGCAAGACAACTGAACAGTGCGAGCGGTGCCTGGTCTATTATTGCGACGAGTGTTTACGGCCCCATAAAGACCAGAAGCTGTGCGAGCGCTGTTATCAGGAAGTTACCACGCTGGAGGCTGCGGCCGCGGAGCGGCGTACGGTGCGCTACTGGGTGCGGCACTCGCTGCTCACCACGCGCAACCTGATCATCGGCTCGCTTGTGCTCGTCGTGATCGTTGCCCCGCTGGCGTATATCGCCTACCGTATGGCCCAGCATCCGCTGACCTGCGAGGAGTTCCACCGCTTCGCAGTGGCTGCTCGCGGCACTTTTGAGACCAACGATGGCGTGAACGTGCTGGATTTCCTGCTCGAGGGCCACGTCGTATGGGCGACCAGCGAGGACCCGAGCGGAAAGTATACGGCCAGCCGGCTGATCGACGGCTGCGCGGTGGAGGCCTACCCCGGCTGGCGCTCGGCTGATGCGCAGCTCCCTCAGGAGATCGTGTTCTCCGCGAACAACCTGGCGCGCGTGGACAAAGCAATTATCCAGAACGCTCGCTCCTCGCCTCCGGAGTCTTGGCCCCGCCGGGTTGAGGTCCTGGTGTCGCGGGAGGGCCCCGACCGCGGCTGGATTTCGGTCGGTACCTGGGAGCTGGCACAGACGGACGAGCCGCAGCGGCTTGAGTTCGGACGGGTGATCGAGGGACAATATTTCATGTTGCGCATTCTCAGTATCTGGGGCAACGCCCCCTTTGTGTCGGTCGCCGAGTTCGGCGTGTATACGCCATCCCGTTTTGCAGTTCCGACGTCCACGGCGATCCCGACACAGACACCGGAGACGCGGCCATGAGTTTGTTTCGGCGGCTGTTCGGCAGCAGCCAGAAAATCGAAGAGAGCCTGAGCCGCACGCGCGAGCGTGTCTTCGGCGCGGTCACGACCTTTCTGCGCCGCGCGCCCGCCGTGGATGAGCGCTTCTGGGAGGAACTGGAGGAATTGCTCCTTCAGGCCGACATGGGCGTCAATCTGACGCTGGAGCTCTTGGATACGCTGCGCGAGCGAGCACGTGCGGAGCGGCCTGCCGATGGCTCTGTGGTCGAGGGGTGGCTGCGGGAACTCCTCCTGGAGTACCTGGATGTGGGTGATCCCGGCCTGCACATGTCCTCGCCTTTGACAGTGGTGCTGGTCGTCGGGGTGAACGGCGTAGGCAAGACGACCAGCATCGCGAAGCTGGCCCACTATTTCAAGGACCAGGGGCTGCAGGTAATTCTGGCGGCCGGCGATACCTTCCGCGCCGCAGCGATTGAGCAGCTCAAGATCTGGGGCGAGCGCGTGGGGGTGCCAGTGATCGCCCATCAGCCGAATGCTGATCCCGCTGCAGTGGTCTACGACGCGATCGAGGCAGCCCGAGCACGCGGCGCCGATGTGCTTATCATCGATACGGCAGGGCGCCTGCATACGAAAGCGCCGCTCATGGACGAGCTCCGCAAGATCGCCCGCGTGATTGGTAAGGCGGTGCCGGGCGCACCGCACGAGACCCTTCTGGTAATCGATGCCATTAGCGGGCAAAATGCACTGGTGCAGGCGCGCACCTTCCAGGAGGCAATCGGCCTGACCGGCGTCGTCCTGGCAAAGCTGGACAGCTCATCCAAGGGTGGGGTGGTGTTCCAGATCTGCCAGGAGCTCCAGGTCCCGGTGAAGTTCGTGGGCACCGGCGAGAAGGCGGGCGACCTTGCGCCGTTCGATCCGCAGACCTTCGTGGACGCCCTCTTTGCGCAGCCGGAACGCCGGCCTGCGCCCGAGCCGGTGCGCTAGGGCGCAGGCCTCGATCTCCCCCAAGCAGGCGACTACGCCGCCGGTGCCGTCTGGCTTTCGACGACCTTCTGCAGGCGGCCTGTGCGAACGTCGTAGATAATGCCGGTGATAGGGATATCCCGCAGCATCAGCGGCGAGCGGCGAATGGCCTCGACATCCTGGCGCACGCTCTCCTCGAGATCGCTGAAGGGCAGGAAGTCGATGGTCTCGGCCACGCGGCCGGCCTCGGGGCCGAGCTCCTGACGGAGCTTCGCGCGGATATCCTGGTTGCTGAAGGTCAGCATCCCGCATCCGGTGTGGTGAACGACGACGACCTCGCGCGTGCCCAGGAGTTGCTGGGAGATCGCCAGGGAACGCAACACGTCCTCAGTGACGCGCCCACCCGCGTTCCTGATCACGTGCGCATCGCCCTCTTCCAGTCCGAGCGCCTTGGCCGGGTCGATGCGCGCATCCATGCAGACGAGCACCGCGACCTTGCGGGCCGGCGGCGCAGGCAGGTTCCCCTTGGTAAAGCTCGCGGCGTAGCGCTCGTTAGCGGCAATGAACTCATCGGCGACAGGCATGCCACGCCCCCTTTCGTCCCGGCACCGCTGCACATGGCAAGCCGGCGACCGGATAATTCTATAAAACATACCAGTGAACTCAACAATAGCACGGACGCACGGCAGGGTCAAGAGCGACGAAGGAGCTCAAGACAGCCGAATGAAAGAAAAAGTTCTCCCCTCTCCCGCGCTGTGGGAGAGGAGCTGGAGGTGAGGGCTCCGTGCCTCAGCGCAGAACCTGGGCGCCTGGCACCGGCACGGTCGAGAGGATCTCGGCGATGATCGCCTTCGTATCCACGTTGCGGATGCGTGCGCCCGGGCTCACAATCAGCCGGTGCGCCAGCGTGGGCTCAGCCAACGCCTTGATGTCGTCCGGGATCACGTAGTCCCGGCCATGCAGCGCGGCGCGCGCCTGGGCGGTGCGGAACAGCGCCAGGGAGCCGCGCGGGCTGGCGCCGAGATACACCTCCTGGTGCTCTCGGGTGGCATTTACGATCTCGACTACATACTCCTTTACCAGCTTGTCTACGTAGACATCCCGCACCGCTTCCTGCACGAACAGGAGCTCCTCGACCGTGGCAACCTGCCCGATCTCCTCTAGAGGATGCACCTTCTGCTGGCTCTCCAGGATAGTGATCTCGTCGGCTTTTGGTGGGTACCCCAGGCTGATGCGCATTAGAAAGCGGTCGAGCTGCGCCTCCGGCAGCGGGAACGTGCCTTCGTATTCGATCGGGTTCTGCGTGGCCATGACCATAAACGGCCGCGGCAGCGGATGCGTTACCCCCTCGACCGTCACCTGCCGCTCTTCCATTGCCTCGAGCAAAGCGGACTGGGTCTTCGGCGTCGCACGGTTGATCTCGTCGGCCAAGACAATCTGTGCAAAGACCGGCCCTGGGCGGAACTCAAACTCGCCGGTGCGTTGGTTATAAATATTCACCCCAGTGACATCGCTGGGCAGCAGGTCCGGGGTGAACTGGATACGCTTAAATGAGCAGCCGATGGAGCGGGCGATCGACTTCGCCAGCACCGTCTTGCCCACACCCGGCACATCTTCGATCAGCACATGACCCTGGCAGACCAGGGCAATGAGCGCGAGTTCCACCTCCTCGTGCTTACCGATGATGACGCGCTCCACATTCTCGATGATCCGATCGGTAATGTTCTTGACATCCTCGATGCTGGCCATCGCCGCTCCTATTCTCCCTGTATACCACTGCGCTTCAATGTGGCTAGAATAGTGCACATAACTAGCCAAACAGCATGCGCCGCCATCACTCTTCTGTGCTCCAGCGAGCCGGGGACGGCGCGACCCTCACCATCTCTACCCTCATGCCCGCTACGGTAAAGCGGGAACTCACCGCAAGTATAGGGAGGTTCCGAAACGCGGTCAAGCCATCGCATCGCCTACTCCTACCGCTGAGCTCCAATCAGCCGTTGGTGCGTTTGGCCTCTTGCCAGAGCTGTTCAAGCTCATCCAGGCTCATGCGCTCGAGGGGACGCCCCTGTGCGAGGGCCTGCTCTTCCATTTTGAGGAAGCGTTCACGGAAGCGCCGGTTGGTCTCACGTAGCGCCTCTTCCGCATCCACGCGCAGCCAGCGGGCCAGGTTGACCAGCGCGAACAGCACGTCGCCCAGCTCCTCACGCAGGCGCATATGGCCATGCGCGCCCTCCTCAGGCGGATGCGCAGCGATCTCGCGCTCGAGTTCGCGCAGTTCTTCGTGCACTTTTTGCAGCACCCCGCCGACATCCGGCCAGTCAAAGCCGAGCCGGGCAGCTCGCCGCCCCAGCTCCTGGGCATACGCCAGTGCAGGGAGGGTGATCGGGATACCATCAAGCGCTGAGGCGCGTTCGCCTTGCTCGCCTTTCTCGTGGCGCTTGATGGCATCCCAGTTACGCAGCACTTCTGCCGCGCCGCTCACCTGCACATCACCAAACACGTGGGGATGCCGTCGTACGAGCTTCGCGTTAATTGAGGCGAATACCTCGTCCATGCTGAAGTGGCCGGCCTCGCGAGCAAGCTGGGCGTGCAGTACCACTTGGAGCGCTAGGTCGCCCAGCTCCTCGCTGAAGCGGGCCATGTCGCCCGAATCCAATGCCTCCAGCGCCTCGTGCGCTTCCTCCAGCATGAACGGCTTGAGCGACTGGTGCGTCTGCTCGCGGTCCCAGGGACAGCCGCCGGGCCCGCGCAGCCGGGCCACAATGTACTCCAGAGTGTCGTATGACTGCACATCGGCCAGCCGGTCCAGCGGCGGCACATACACCGTCTCGGGCTGCAGATGCAACAATACTTCGCTTAACTCTCCAACGGTACAGTCAGACGGCGCAGCCGCTCCGGGGAGGATGAAGCGCACCTCATGGGCGTCTCCATAGCGCTTGCGCAGCCGTGCGGCAGCCTGGTGAAAGGCCTCAGCGCCGACCCCAGAGGCGACGAGCAAGAGCGGGCGGGTCGCATCGACGAAGTCGAGGTCGTCCAGGCGCCTGACCTGCAGCCCGGCCGTGAGGTCAAGGTCGAAGGCAGCGCACCAGCGAGCCAGATGCTCGGAGAGGGCATGGTCGGCCGCGCGCGCGACACCGGCCTGGACGTGCGGATGCTCGTGCATGCTCATAGGTTTATTGTAGCAGGCCACCCGCGCCGGCATAATGGGACATGATACGAACCCACCTCCCTTCCTTTATGCCGGTGCGTCAGAGCATGGAGCCGGCCAGCGCCTCCAGTAGGCGTATGCCTTCCGGCGTTTCCGCGCAGAGCGGATCGACACAGTGGACGCGGTAGCCCGGCGCCACGCGGATGCAGCCCCACTCAATGCGATAGCCGCCCGTCCCGGCACCGGCGGCGAGCCGGCGCACGACCTCGCCGCGGAGCCGGGCGCGTGTTGGAGGCGGCCGGTGCATAGCTCGCCGGATTGCCTCATCGCTCACCACACGACCCACCGCGCCGCTCTGTTCCAGGGCAAAGAAAAGGCTCTGCGCCGGGTCAATGTTGTGATATTCGAGCTCAACGCTGTGCAGGGCGCTATCGCGCCGGCTCCGCCCGGTCTCCTGCAGGTACAGCTCCAGCACACGCTGCTTGGCTGCCCAATCCAGGCGATCGGCCAGGTTGGCGCTCGGCGTCTCCAGGTCATCGAGCACACGCGCCCACTCGCGTAGCACCAGATCGCATTCCTCGCTCCGCCCGGCGTAGAAACGCGCCGCACGTTCACAGTAATAGCGCTGGATTTCGATGGCTGTCATGTGCATGCCATTAGCTAGAGAAACGGCGCACTGTGGATCTGCCGACCTGGAGATGGCGCGCAGGGCGGCGATCGGCTCGGCCAAGCGCAGGGTGGGAGGCACCAGGCCGTCCTCGACTAGATCCAGCGCCAGGACGGTGGTGCCGATCTTGAGCATGGTCGCCATCTGAGACATATTGGCCTCGCCAAAGAGCAGGTGGAGCCGGCGCCAGTCGTTGTCGTCTACGGCGGCTTCGACCTTGGGATTGATCAGGGCCCGGTGAAAGCGCACCCGTGATGAATAGACGGAGCAGATGTGATCCGCGCGCCGTGAGAGCTGGTATCGCACCGTTCGGTCTCGCCGGACCTGGTACGAGCGCACCGGTGGCCAGATCGTGCCGGAGACAGGGCAGTGTTGGGGAGACGGAACGAGGCGGTGTCCGCCGACGCGTCCGGCACCGGCGAAGAGCTGGCGGGTAACCAGAAACGGCACGAGGGCCTCATAGCCCCCGGCATAAAACGCCACGGGATCGTGGAGAGAGTAGTTTTCGTGACAGCCGAAGGTGTGGCCGGTATAGTGATCGACCGAATTATTGTGGAAGCTGACGCGCTCGCGCAGGCCGGCACTGTCGAGAAGCGCCAGGATCAGGTGCTGCCCGGCGCGCTCCTGTGCCACGAGGTCGTACAGGCTGGCGCACTCTGGAGTGGCATACTCAAGGTGATCACCCATGGCATCGACATACAGGCGTCCGCCGTTGACGAGAAAGCCACCGCATGGCGCCAGATCGTCCTCGCGGCCATACTGCTGGTGCTCAAAGACGCCTAGGCCTGCGCTGGTACAGGCGAGGTGCACGAGCCGGTGTGCAATCGCCTCTGGTGGACCGGCAGCATCGTCGCGCACCAGACAGCCGTACTCGACCTCAAGGCCGAAGGCGCGCCCCCACGGTGTGTGCGCTCGCACGCGTTCGATAGCTGCGTTGCGCCTTCGCACAGTTGGAGTGCAGCTGAAACCAGCGAGAGGAGGGGCAGGGTCGCGGCTTGACTGTTTAGGCATCGCTGACAGGCACGCCTCCTGGGCACGTTCCTCCAGGCACGTTGCCCTACGCTTTGATCAGCCTGCATATGCTCTTCCCCGGCTCCGACGTACATACGACGCGGCCGCCGAAACGCAGCAACGTCTGCAGAACGCAGGCCGAATGGCTTTCCCGGCCAAGAAGATGCGCCGATGGCATGAAAACGCCAGGTCTACGTAGAGCAAGACGAATACCATATTGCTATAAGACATTGTTAAGAGAAGCATAAGAAAAAGATAAGGGCAGGGGATATCGCAGCAGGGCAGGCTCCTCCATCTCAGCCTGGGTGGGCTCCATAGTTTTGTGTCCGTCTTCTTGTGGATTTTACTTTGGCCTCAATTTTTGCTTTTTATTTTGGTTAGTTAAAAAGAAGTAGAAAAAGAAGAGAGTTAGATAAAGAATTGGAGCACTCGAAGGGAGAGAGCCTCAATGAATGAAGCGGTACGTGGAGCGGCAAACCGCACAGCGCCGACGGAGACGCTTGAGGCAGCGCTGCGTGAAATGGAGCGCTGGCAGGGGATCGGGTGCGAGTATTGGCTGGAGCCCCGCTATGGACTCTCTGGAGCAGTGCTCCAGCGGCTGGGCGTGGCAACAATGATCACGCGGGCCGTGCCACGGTGCGACGAGCACGGCTGTGCCCTGCTCGAGCGCTGCCCGCATCGCGCCGATTTCGAGCGCCGCGTGGCAGGGATTGGCAGTAAGAAATACCATTTGACCGCCGCCGGGCGGCGTGGTGTGCAGGAAGGTCTGGCAACGGTACTGCCGGATCTCGTGCGCGCGTGGCCACTGGCGAACCAGGTGCAGGCCGTGCTCGCCGCCGCGGGACGCCCGCTCAGCATCTTCGAGCTGGCATGGCAGCTTGCTGCGCCGGCGCTCGAGAGCCTCCTGAGCCACGGGGATGAACGCGGCCTAGCCCACCCTGAGGAGAGCAGCCCCTCTCGTCGCGAGCTCAGGCTAGCCCTCGACCTGCTCGCCGCTGCAGGCCTCGTGCAATGGGTCCACGGCGGGGAGTTTGTAGCCGCTCGTTTTGTAGCTGCTCGTTATGACGATGAAGATGCTGATGAAGAGCCGTGAGAGCGTGCCTCCTGACCCGCCGCTCGCCGGCGCTCAAGGTCGAACTTGAGCTTCCGGATCAGGAGCATGGCCTGGATCTTCGTCTCAGGCGTTTCGGTCGCCCCGAGAGCCAGCAGCGTTCGGAGCTGGCCCGGTGTGGGCGGTTCCTTGGCAGCGCGCTCCATCCCCTGGGTAGACCACGGGATGCCCGGGGAGACCGGTCGGCGTTCCTTCACCTGCTCTGCTCTCGTCGCCTGATCCATAACTGCCACACCCCGAAAGGATTGCTCTCCAGTGCATACCCTGCTGTGCCCACTCCCGCGCGGGTGGGGGCCGGTATCACGGCAGCGGCAGGCTCACCGGCCGCCGCTCATTCGCGGAAATCTCCGCCGCGAACATGATCTCGTGCGTCTTTACGGCATCTTTGATATCCACAAGTGGCGTTGCATCGTTCAGGATGCAATCGATGAAATGGTCGATCTCCGGCTGGAACGGGTGATGGGTCACCTGCGGCGTATCCGGCAGGATGGTGGGGAACTCGGCCCACCCCGTCTGGCCGGGCAAGAGGTGCGAGTAGAAGCGATTATTGACCAGCGTGCCCTTGGGGCCATGGAGGCGCACGTTAAAGGTATAGGGCGTGTTCCCCTCCAGCACACAGCCGATCTTGCCGATGGCGCCGCTGGCGAAGCGTACCAGGGTGATGATGGTCGCATCCCACTCCATTACCTTGGTGAAGTTCCCTGAATAGGCCTGGACTTCGACGGCCTCCTCGCGCATGAACTGGCGCAGGGCATCGACGGCATGGCAGCCGGCTGCCGGCAGGGCAGATCCCCCCTTCTCCTTGGTGCGCACCCAGTGGTAGCCGACGTACCATTTCTCCCAGTTGCCGGAGAAGTAGTCGCACTCGCCGTAGTAGATCTTACCAAAGGCATCGGCGTCGATGAGCTTGTGAATCGTCTGGAAGAACGGGCTCCAGTGCAGCTCGAAGCCGACGAGGCTCTTTACCCCGGCCTTGGTAATCGCACGCTCTAGCCGGCGGAGCCCTTCCAAGTCATTTGCGGCAGGCTTCTCGATGAGCACATGCTTGCCGGCCTCTGCTGCAGCAATACCCTGCGGCACGTGCAGATGGTTCATGGAGCAGATCGAGACCACATCGACGCGCTCGTCGCGGAGCATCTCTTCGTAGTCGGTATATACCCGCGCATCGGTGAGATTGTAGCGCTGGCGCGCAGCCTCGGCATTCTCCCGGCTATGGCTGCACAACGCAACTATCTGGCAGTGGGGATTGTTTTTATAAGCCTTGATATGCTCGCCAGAGACCCAGCCAATACCCACGATCCCAACGCCCAGTTTGCGCTCTGCCATCGCTCCACCTCCGTGCCCATGCTGCGCGCGGGTCCGGCAGCATAATCCCCCCGCCCTCATGATCCCCGCGGCGGCGCCTATTCTACGCGCGGTCGCGCGCACCTGTCAACGGGCCCGGCGGAGTTTTTTGCGACGCATTCTGCGTACCAAATTGACACATATAGCTCAGTTTATAAATTATTTCGAATATTGATAAAATATTTGTACTAAAAAGAACCAAAGAACGTAGGGAGGGCAAGCACGAGCAGGACGCGCGGGCCACCAGAGGCGAGCCCAGGGGTGGGATAGGCCCCGCCGCGTCTTGGCACCGGGGTATAATTCGTCTGGGCACAGGCTGCCGGCCTGTGAAACGACGCCGAATCCTCCAGGCCCCACCCTGGAGGAGCGGGGGAATGCAGCGCGGTGCGCCGCGCTTCTGCACACGGGGTGAATCCCGCGGACGTGCGCCTAGCCTACACAAGGTGGGAAGGCCGCGGGTAGGGTAGCTTTCGCCCGAACCCGACAGCTTACCTCGCAGGCAAATGAAAGAGGTTACGATGGCATCAACACGGAAGACCCGCCGTACCAGTGTGGTACGCCTGCTGCCACGCTCTGGTACGGAGCACCCTCGTCAGCCGACTGAGGCGTCGGCCCTCGGTTCTGAGACATCGAGCTCCCGCCAGCTTCCCCTCGAAGCCGCCGCCACCCGTGACGGCCTCTCGTTTGAGGCCAGGCGGCGTGGGTTCACGTCGGCGCGGGCCGTCAAAGCTGAGTTTTTGCGCCAGCAGCAGGACTGGTGGGCGGGGAAGCGGTTCTACTGCCCCTTCTGCGATGTGTACTTCGACCGCCCGGCGCGGGCCGCCGAGCATCTGACCGCCCGGCAGCATCCCGTGCTCCGCTGGGACGAGGTGGGGGGAGTAAACCGCCGCTCATCGCCCCCTAGCATCAGTCGCGCATGAGCTCAGCCGCATAGCTGAAGAGTGCCGGGATCCCGCCGCTGTGCAGGAAGATCACCGATTCATCGCGGCGCAGCCGGCCGGTACGTAGATGGCCGATCAGCCCGGCCATGGCCTTCGCCGTGTAGACGGGATCAAGCACGAGCCCCTCTTCACGGGCCACCAGCCGGATAGCCTCGCGTGCTTCAGCGGTGAGAGCGCCATAGCCCGGGCCGATGTAGCCGTCATCGATGGCCAGCTCCGCCGGAGCAAAGGTATGGGGCAGGCCAAGCAAGGCTGTGGTCTCGGTGGCAAGCTGGGCGACCGTTGCCGCGATATGCTCCCGCAGCCGGCTGACCGAGATGCCCACCACCTCCACCGCACCGCCGAAGAGCGCCGCGCCGGCAACCAGGCCGGCCATCGTGCCGCCGGAGCCAAGGGCGCAGTAGAGGCGCGCAGCAGATATACCCTGCTCGGCCATCTGGTAGAGGAGCTCGAGCATCGCCAGCGCGTATGCTGCAGCCCCCAGTGGCGTCGAGCCGCCGACCGGAATAACGTACGGACGGCGACCTGCACGTCGGAGCTCCTGTGCCGTCTCCTCGATCGCTCGCTCTACCGCTCCAGGGGCTGTTCCGGCAAGATGAACCGTTGCGCCGAACAGGTGGTCAAGGAGGAGGTTCCCCTGCACCGGCTCGCCGGACACGCCGCTCAGGACCAGGACGCACTCCAGGCCGAGTGCCCGCGCCGCTGCAGCGGTAATGCGCGCGTGATTCGACTGCGGTCCACCCGTGGTAATAATGACATCGGCCTGCTGGTGCAGGGCATCGGCCAGCAGGAGCTCGAGCTTGCGCGCTTTATTGCCGCCCAGCCCCAGCCCGGTGAGGTCGTCTCGCTTCACATAGAGGGCAGCGCATCCAAGAGCAGCAGCCAGCCGCCGCGCTGGCTGCAACGGCGTGGGCACCTGCGCCAGACGCAGCCGGGGCAGGTCCAGCTTGAGCCCTGTGCCGCGCATGTCATTGCTCCCCATGGCACTCGTTCTCCTTTCCGCTCCAAGTACCCGTTTCCCACTGGTGCTCGCTGCCCGGCCGGCAGGGATACAGTGTGCATGCGGTGAACATAGCCCATATCGCAGTCGACATGCAAGGCCGCGCAGTTCCTGCAGGAGCAGCCTGAGTGCCAGGAGTGTAGTCTATAACTATAAGGCTGTGCAGAGCTGAGCGTGCGTGCTACAATGTGGGTGCCTCCCCATCTGGACCAGGTGCAGCGCGCTCCTGAACATTGTAGGATACGAGGCCGGCTGCACAGGCACGTAGTGCAGCGGGGGTACGGGGATGGGACAGCACACAGCTCAACGGGGCACACGGCGCGGCGTGCTGACTGCCGCGGCACTGGCGGCGAGTGTGCCTGTGCTGTCCGCACTCTCAGGGTGTACCTCAGGACCGCAGCGCCCCGGCATCCCCGGCCGAGGTCAGCCCATCCGCTTTGCCTTCGCCGGTGGCGCAGAAGAAACCAGCATCGAAGAAGCCGTCGTCACTCGCTTCATGGAAGAGCAGGACGCGGTCGGCATCCAGCTCGTGCCTTTCTCTCCCGCCGATTTCCCCACCAAGCTGCTGGGGCACATGACCGGCTACGGCAGCCCAGATGTGGTCCGCCTCGGTCCCGGCTATCTGCGCACGTTCGTACTGCGAGGCCTGCTGGCTGACCTGAGCGGCTTGGTGACGCGTGACCTCAAAGGGGACCTGGATGATTTCGTGCCGACCGCGCTCGACGCCGGACAGTTTATGGGGTTGTACTATGGCCTGCCCAGCGGAGCGATGGTGCATGTGGTGTACTACAACCGCCGCCTGCTGGAGGAGGCCGGGCTCCTGGCGCCGAATGTGATCGATCAGGAAGCGCGCTGGACGTTTGAGAGTTTCCTCGACTATGCGCGGCGCATGACGAACCCGGCGGCCGGGCGTTATGGGACGAGTGTGAATATCTCCATGCCCGATATCTTGCCGTGGGTATGGAGTAATGGCGGGGACCTCCTGGACGACGGCCGCGAGTGCCTGCTGCATCGGCCAGAAGCCGTGGAGGTACTGCAGTTTCTGCAGGATCTGGTCCACCGCCATCATGTGGCGCCGCGGCCGGTCCGCAGCGGTGACTCTGAGGCCATTCAGCTTACTTCAGGCCGGCTTGGCATGTACCTGGCCAATCAGGCAGCCGCTCCGCCGGCCCCACGGCCGAACCGTACACCTGTGTATGGCATAGTGTCGATGCCCCGCGGTGCACGGGGTGGACGGGCTACCCTCCTGCAGGTCCAGCCGATGGGGATTGCGAAGGCGAGCCGCCGTGTGGAGGCAGCCTGGCAGTTTGTACGTTTTGCCACAGGGCCGGAGGCTGCCACGATCTATGCGGAAAGTGGCCGCTATGTGCCCGTGCAGAAGTCGCTCCTGCGCTCTGAGACCCTCTTGCGCAGCCTCCAGGCCGGGCAGCGGGTGCTCTATGAGTCAGTCGCGCTGTACGGGCGCAGTCCGTACCAGCACGCGCTGTACCTGGACATTGAGAAGCTGGTCAATGCCGAGCTGGAGCCGCTGCGGCTCGGCGTCAAGTCGGCGCGCGAAGTTGCCGAAACCATTAAGCCGAAGGTCGATGCTCTCCTCCGCGGCACACCGCGCGCCTAGCAGCACTGCACGCGCGGCGCGCAGGCCGCCCGCCGGGCTAGAAGTGAAAGACCTGCCTGAGCCACGGCAGAGCGAAGTACAGCACAAAGGCTGCGCTGGCCCCCCACATCATCGGATGCACTTCGCGGGCACGCCCGGTCACCAGCTTGATGAAGCTGTACGTCACAAAGCCCGCGCCGATGCCGTTGGTAATGCTCCAGGTAAGCGGCATCGTCATCATCGTTATCAGCGCCGGCAGGCCCTCGTGAACGTCACTGAAGTCAATCTCCCGAGCGACGCGCGCCATGAAGAAGCCCACCAGAATCAGAGCCGCGGCTGTGGCCTCCGGCGGCACAATGCCGGCGATCGGCGCGATGAAAAGACAGGCAAGGAAGAGCAGGCCCACCACGATGGAGACAATGCCTGTCTTTCCTCCCTCTGCTACTCCCGCGGCGCTCTCAATGTAGGTCGTCGCTGAGCTACTGCTGGCGATCCCGCCGAAGACAGCTCCCAGGGAGTCGATCAGGAGCACACGGTTCAGCCGTGGCAGGCGTCCTTGCTCATCAAGCCAGCCGGCCTCGCTGCCGATGCCGATGACCGTGCCCATCGTGTCGAAAAAGTCGGAAAGCATGATCGAAAAGATGGTGACGACTGCGATGAGCACGCCTGTGCGGAAGAACACTTCGACATTGAGGCCGGCACCAAAGGTGGAGAAGTTAGGCAGTGAGAGCGGCTGCGCAGGCCACTCGGCCTTGCCAGGCACCGACGACACCTGGGCTCCAGTGGCATAGTGGATCACCATGGCGATCAGCGTTGTGCCCAGGATGCTGATGAGCAATGCCCCGGGCACACGCAGCGCCAGCAGGGCGATCCCAAGCAGCAGGCCGATCAGCGCGACCAGGAACGGCAAGGTAGTGAACTGCCCGAGCTCCAGCGGCACCGACGGCGGCGCCGTGAGGGGCTGGCCCAAGGGCACCGGCACCCGCACAAAGCCGCCCTGGTACATGCCGATGAACAGGATGAACAGGCCGATGCCCACGCCAATGGCGCGCTTGAGCGAGACGGGGATGGCATTCATCACCGCCTCACGAAAGCCCGTGAGCACCAGGATCGTGATGACCACGCCTTCAAGAAAGATCACGCCCATCGCCGCCTGCCAGGGCAGCTTCATCCCTTGCACGAGCTGGAACGCCACCACCGCGTTCAGGCCCATGCCGGGGGCGATAGCCAGCGGATAGTTGGTAAACACCCCCATGGCCAGCGTTAGAAGACCTGCCACCAGACAGGTAGCTGCCACGGTTGGCTCAAATGGCACGCCCGCAGCACTGAGGATTGACGGGTTCACGAAGATGATGTACGCCATCACCATGAAAGTGGTGAGCCCGGCGCGGATCTCTGTGCGGAGGTCCGTTCCGGCCGCTTCCAGCCGCTCTGCCAGCCCGCCCAGGGTAATGCCGGGTCGCCGAGTCGTTGGAACGGTGGACATAGCGCACATCCTCCTCTCTTGCGCCAAGGGGCGCTGCGCGCGCAGACACACGGTGCGCCCGCACACAGCCAGCCATGACAGCTTCATTTTCTCACCCACACATCTTCACGCACAACGGGATGGCCGCGCCGTGGTAGCAGAGAGTAGCAGCCGCGGCAGCACGGTGGTAGAGTAAAGGCAACTGCGAAACGAGGAGGAGGGTATGGAGCGATGGGCAAGCTGGATGGTCGGGTGGCGCTGGTCTCAGGGGCAAGCCGGGGTATTGGACGGGGCTGCGCGGTGGCCTTTGCCCGCGAGGGCGCAGACGTGGTGGTGAATTACCTCTCACACCCGGAGGATGCGGCAGAGACCGCGCGCCTGGTCGAGGGGTTCGGCCGACGGGCGCTAGTGGTTAAGGCCGATGTGTCCCAGCGCGCCCAGGTCGAGGCCATGTTCGAGGCGGCTGTGCAGCGTTTCGGCCATATCGACATCGCCGTGGCGAACGCCTATCGCTCGATCCGCGCGCCGTTCATTGAGCTCACGCCGGAAGCTTTCGAGCAGACGCTGGCCGTTACGCTCTTCGGTGCCTTTCACGTCGCCCAAGTCGCGGCGCGACTGATGGTCGAGCAAGGTACTGGTGGGAAGATTCTCTTCATCAGTTCGATTCATTCAGAGCATCCATTTGCCCTCTCCGCGGCGTATAACGCGGCAAAGGCCGCGGTCAACCAACTCGCCATGACCATGGCCAACGAGCTGGCGCGCTACCGTATTCACGTGAACGTGATCGCTCCGGGCTGGACCGACACGCCCGGCGAGCGGCAGTTCGCCAGCGAGCAGGAGCTCCAGGCGGCCGCCAAGAAGCTGCCTTTTGGCCGCCTCGCCACCATCGACGAAATCGGTCGCGTAGCGGCCTTCCTTGCCTCGGACGACGCCTCGTATATCAGCGGGGCATACATCCGCGTTGACGGTGCTGAAATGACCGCGCTGCGCTAGCCGGGGACGCGAGGCCATAGCGGGGGTCTTAGCGGATCAGGTCGGCGTAGCGCGGTCGGAGCATGCGGAAGAGCAGGCGGGTGTAGCTGTAGTCGGAGCCGGCAAGCCGTCCCACCGGACGGAGCAACGCCGGATCAATGCGGCCGTTGCGCCAGACGTGCGGCGCCACGCGAATGCGCTGCACCTGCCCGAAGATGACATATGCGGCAGGCTCGCCAATCGAGCGAATGTCGAGCAGGCGGCACTCCAAAGCTGCCGGGGAGCGCGCTACCCGCGGTGGCCGCACGGTAACGCTGGGCGCCTGCTCCAGCCCGGCGAACTCGAACTCGCTCACATGAGGCGGGAAATCGGCCGCCGTGAGGTTCATCGCCTCGGCTAGCTCCTCGCTCACCGCGTTGATCACGAACTCGCCGGTGGCCTGCACGTTGCGCAGCGTGTCCTTCACCCCAGACGAGACGAACAGCACCACCGGAGGAGCGGTTGAAGCGATCGTGCAGTAGCTGTGCGGAGCAAGATTGGCGACCCCGTCCGGACTGAGCGTCGAGACCCAGGCGATGGCGCGTGGGGCAATGATCGCGTTCAGCAAGTGCCCGACCTCCGTGCTGCTCAGCCCGGCGGGATCGAACTCAAGCAGCTTAACCGTCGACCTGGTGGAGGAAAGGCTCGTGTCGCTATCTGCTCGCTCGACCGTGTGTACCAGGCGCTCGAGCGGCAGCGTGCGCGCGGCCTCCTGGTCAGGCACGCCTTCCGGCCAAGGCTCAAAGCGCCAGCGCCGACCCTGGTAGGCCAGGGCGAAGATGCCATCCGGCGCCACGCGCAGCCGGCCGCGGCCCAGCGTGGCGCCGGTGATGGCCTGAAGCCCGTCGGTAAGGCAGCCGTCGGGGCCGGCGTAGACCAAGAGCTCCTCATCGCGCGGGCCGATCCCCCAGGTAAGGCATGCCTCCATGACCAGCCGTGCTGCCAAGACCCCGCCGGGGCAGCGCTCGCCATGAAAACGCTCTGCCGTCAGGATCAGGTCTTCGAGTTCTTCCTGAGCACGCTCAGGTGGCTCGCTGCGCGGAGGCCGCCGCTCCCGATCGGTACGCGCTGAGAAGATGCTGTCCCAGCCGGGCGAATAGCGCTTGATATCCAGCACCAGCGTGCCATCGACGAAGTCAAGACGGTCTAGCTCCAGGCGTACCCCATCCCGCCTGAGCAGCCGCGCCGCGGTGAGACCAATCGGATTGGGCCGCACCGACGCGCGCAGCCCAAACACCCCGCGCAGAGGCGCGCCTGGAGAAGCCCGCCGCCCCGCGACCTGAAGCTGGCGTTCGGCGCGGTCGAGCCAGGCCAGCACCCACAGGTGGGTGTTTGACTCAACGTCCACAAGGGCCGGCGCGAACTCCGGCAGGATTTCAACCGCGGCCGGCACGCCTGCGGCCGGCATGTGCGCCGGGTCGGTAACCGGCGAGCGCACAAACCCGACCGGCCGGAGGAGAATCTCGCGCATGAGCTACTCAGGCACCGGTTGATCCAGGATGTATTGCAGCCGCTGGCGAGCGTCGTCCATCACATCCCGCAGTCCCTTGACACCCTGCCACACCGGCGTAAACACCTCCCGCACGGCGGTATCAAACTCTGCCCAGCGGTAGTTCGCCGGCATCTTCCACGGCTCCGCCGCCAGGATGGCATCGGCCCACACTTTCTGCGCCTTCATGCCTTCGAGCAGCCGCGGATGGTACAGGATCGAACGCTTCAGCGCCGGCCGGCTGCGCCCTGCCAGCACGTCGGGAATATGGATATCCGGCTCGAAGAGGAATTTCAGGAACTCCCAGCTTGCTGCCACCTGCTTGGTGCTTGAGGAGATGCACATGCCGTTGATCGTGAGACTGGTGCCGCGCTTGCCGGCTGGACCCTTCGGCATAATTGTGCAGTTCCACTTGAAGGCGCTCTGCTGCGGACTCAGGGTAAACTGTCCCCAGTAGCCGGTGTGGAGCATGGCGAGCTTGGCGGCTGCAAACTGCTCCGTGGTGTTGAAGGGGCTCCAGGGGCCGGCCAGGCCCTCCTGCCAGATGCTGGCCACCCACTCCATGGCGGCCATGAACTGCGGCGTATCGATGGTGAGCTTCCTGCCGTCCGGCGAGAAGAACTCGCCGCCATAGGCTCCCACCACGTTGTTCAGGCTCAGGAAACCGATGCTGGGGCGAAAGCCGTACTGCTGCTGCTCTTTGATCGTGAGCCGCCGCGCCGCCTCGCGCAGGGTGTCGTACGTCCAGTCAAGCAAGGTAGCGGCGTCATCGCTGACGTTGGCATAGCCGGCGTTGCGCAGCACATCAGCGTTATACGCCAGCCCACCATCTCCGGGATGGCCGCCCCACGGCATGCCGTAGAGCTTGCCGTCGAGGGAGAGGCTGTCCAGGCCGGCCTTGATAAAGTCGCTCAGGTCGTACTTGTCGGCAGCGATGATCGGCGAGAGGTTCATCAACACGCCTTTCGCCGCCAACAGGCGGTGTCCACCAGTGCTGGCCCAGACGACATCAGGGAGTGTGCCGGCATTATGCAGGACGATCACTTTAAACCAGTAGTCTGGCTCGGGCCCGATCGCCTCCGGCGTCTCGGTCTTGATCCCGGTGCGCTCCGTGAACGCCTTGGCACTGGCCTCCAGGTCCGTGCCCCCACGGCTGCCGATACGGATCGGGCCCGTGGGCTTGCCCAGCACCACCTGCTCTTTCTCTGCCGGCGTGCTCGGCTGCCGGCACGCAGCCAGGGCCGTGCCCGAGATCAAAGCCACCGGCAACGCCATAGTGAGAATGCGGCGGCGTGAGATTCCCCGTTGCGGCATCAATGCTATGGTCATTGTGGTCCCCCTTCAGAAAAAGCTAGCTTTCGACAAGCAACAATCCAACTCTCCGGATAACTCGATGCAGGCAACCGGTCTATCACACCTCGGGGTCCTGCCTGAGTATAGAGGGAGGACGCTATCCACGCAACCGCCCCATGGCAGACGAGCCGGGCAGTATGCTAGAATAGCGGTGACCGGATGGAACTGCGTTTCCGGCAGGGGTAGCCTGGACGCACTCTTTACGCTATACTCCGTACGTGACAGACTACCGGGCCGGAGTGGCGGAACGGCAGACGCAGCCGACTCAAAATCGGCCGCCCGAGGAGGGCGTGTGGGTTCGAATCCCACCTCCGGCACTGTTGCCATTTCCTTCCTGCCGGCATCCTGCGCCTTGCCCACCACCAGATCCCCTTTGCTGCTGCCGCTGTTTGAGGCCTAAGGGGCAGGCTTTGTCCCTACCCATGTCCTGTTCATCTAGCAAAAAGGCACCTGCGCGCAAGCCATCCGCCGGAGGCTGAGGGCTGAGCACGCGCCGAGCGCCTTTCAGGCAGTACCACGCTCCTCCCGGAAGAGCGAGGGACGGCGGTAAAAGCGCGGTAGAGCAAAGAAAGCGGGCCCTCGCCGCGCGGCGAGGGCCCGCTCCTGGCAGGTCCTACTTCCGACCTCCCCTAAGCCGGCCTACGCGCGCGGTAGACGGGCGGCGAAGGCCGATGCGTCATCAAGCGCGCGCACGGTCTCGTCCGGCAGCTTGACCTGCACTGCGCCCAGGTTCTCTTCAAATTGCTCCAGCGTGCGCGGCCCGATGATGCTGGAGGTAACGAACGGTCGTGAAAGCACCCAGGCAATCGCCGCTTGCCCGGGGGTGCAACCGATCTCACGGCTGACCGCCATCAGCCGGTCAAGCAGAGCCCAGTGAGCGTCCCCAAACTCGGCGAAGCGGTTTGGCTGGCGGGCAAGCCGCGTGCCCTCCGGCGGTGGCGCGCCGCGCTGGTACTTGCCGGTGAGAAAGCCACCGGCTAGCGGGCTATGCGGCACCAGGGCATAGCCCGTGGCGCGGCAAAACGGCACGATGTCCTGCTCGATCGCCCGATCTACCAGGGAGTAGCGCGGCTGGTCTGCTACCCAGGGCCGCCGGCCGCTGCGGTCGGCGATCCAGAGCCCGTGCATTATCATCCACGCCGGGTAGTGGCTGGTGCCGTAGTACACGATCTTGCCCTGCCGGACGAGGTCGTCCATTACGGCGATCTGCTCCTCAATCGGGGTCTCGGGATCAGGACGGTGAAAATAGTACAGGTCAATGCGGTCGGTCTGGAGCCGGCGCAGGCTGGCCTCCACCTGCCGTGTCACATGATACCGGTGGTTCCCTGCGTCGTTGGGGCCCTCCCCCACGCGCCCGTGCACCTTGGTTGCCAGGAAGATTTGATCACGGGCGCTGGAGCCGCGCTGGGCGAACCAGCGCCCCAAGATCCGCTCAGACTCCTGCCGCGCGTAGACGTTGGCGGTGTCCCAGAAATTCAGCCCTGCCTCAAAGGCACGGTCCAGGATATGGTGACTCTCTGCCTCGTCGGTGGGTCCCCCGAAGTTCATGCACCCCAAACAAAGCACCGACACCTTGGCGCCGGTGCGCCCTAACACACGATATTCCATAGCGTTCTCCTTGCCTCCCAACGAACCCGGCGCGGGCGCTGCCCGCGTTGCGCATCGGTGGCCCCTATTATACGGCCCGAAGTATACAGCTCGAGGAAAACGACCGCGCTTGAGGTGAACGCGGTACCGCCGGCCGGCGCAGCCTGAGACCTCCGGCTACCGTTGCCGGGCCCTTGCTCCCTATTGATCTGCCGGCGTGTGCCGTACCATGGCGGCGCAGCAGGCCACATGGCATGCGGTGACCTGACGCAGGTCCCATACCCGAGGCATTGCCTAGAGCAGGGCTGCAGGAGACAGGATGTCCATGACCGACCAGGCGGTAATCGAAATCGGCCGCAGCGCCTTCATGACCGGGCTGATGCTTGCTGCGCCGCCGCTGCTGGTGGCGCTGCTCGTCGGCCTTGTGGTGAGCATCATCCAATCGGTGACGCAGCTCAACGAGGCGACCTTGACCTTTGTGCCGAAGATGCTGGCGGTCTTCGCTGCACTGTTGCTCTGTGGACCCTGGATGATCCGCATCATGGTGGCCTATACGAGCAATCTCTTTGCCTTGATCCCACACCTGGCCCATTGAGATGCAGATCGAGTTTCCCGTGCACTATCTCCTTACCCTGCTGCTGATGGCGGCGCGCATCAGCGCCGCGTTCGTAACCATGCCGTTCTTTGGCGGCCGGCAGGTACCGGCGCTGCTGCGTCTCGCCCTCGGCATGCTGGTCTCTGCAGCATTGCTACCGGCCGGTGCAGCGCTGTCGGTGCCGCCGCCTGAGGGACTTGCCTACGTAGCGTTGCTGCTGCGGGAGGTGTTGCTCGGCCTGGTGATCGGCTTCCTGGTGAACCTGGCCGCGCAGGCGGTACAGCTCGCCGCCGGCCTGCTTGATGTCCAGATCGGCTTCAGCTTCGTCAGTACCATCGACCCCATGGTCGGCGATCAGAGCGCCCTGCTGGAACGGTTCTATATGGCGCTTGCGGTGCTGGTGTTCCTAGCATCTGATGCGCATCATCTGTTCCTGCAGGCGCTCAGCCGCCTCTTTGAGGTTGTGCCGGTTGGAACGTTCGAGGTCACCGGGATGACGGCCGGGCGTGTGATTCGGCTGTCCAGCGCCCTCTTCTCCGCTGCGCTTGGACTGGCGCTCCCGATTGTCGGGCCGCTCCTGGTCGTCGACCTGGCCATGGCAGTGATGGCGCGGGCGATGCCCCAGCTGAATGTGCTGGCAGTGAACTTGCCGGCGAAGATGCTCGTCGGCATGCTCCTGCTCGCGCTGGCGATGAGCGTAGTGGTCGGGCGCGTTACAGCGCTTATGCGCGGGGCGCCGGGCACCGCAGTGTGGGGGTTGGGAGGCTAGCATGCCGGGCGAGCGCACGGAAGCTCCAACGCCCAGGCGCTTGGCCGAGGCGCGCAGCCGCGGCGAGGTGCCGCATAGCCCCGAAATCGGCGCCGCCGCAGGATTGCTCGCCGCGTTCCTGGTGCTCCAGAGCAGCGCCGGGCTCATAGCAGGACAGTTAAGCGAACTCATGCAGTACGCCTTTCGTCATCTCGCTACCGCCGACTTCACGCCTGAGCGCGTGCACCAGCTCGGTGTGCAGGTAGCCCTGGTCTTCCTCGCTGTGATGGCGCCGCTAGCAGTCGCGCTGCCGGCCACCGGCATTGCAGTGAAGTACCTGCAATCTGGGCTGGTCTTCACTGCCTATCCGTTGCGTCCCGACCTTGGCCGCCTTAACCCGCTTGCCGGATTGCGCCGGCTGCTGCTCTCTCGCCGGACACTGGTCGAGCTGCTTAAGTCAGCGCTCAAGCTGGCTGTGGTGTCGCTCATCGTGTGGATCGTAGCGCGCCAGCGCGTCTGGGACCTCTTGCTGCTCCCTGGCGACCCAGGAGCTGCGGCAGGGCGCATTGTCGCACTCCTGAGTGAGATCGGCGTGAAGGCCTCCCTGGCGCTGGCCGCGCTCGCCGTGGCGGACTACGCCTACCAGCGCTGGGAGTACTTCCAGGGACTGCGCATGAGCCGTGAGGACATTAGGGAAGAAATCAAGCAAAGCGAGGGGAACCCGGAGGTGCGCGCCAGGCTGCGCGCCTTCGCCCGCAAGTTGCTGCGCGCCCGGCTCCGCACGGCAGTACCCCGAGCCGATGTGGTGGTGACGAACCCGATCCACTACGCGGTGGCCTTGGCCTACAGTCCTCAGGAGATGCGTGCGCCGCGCGTCCTGGCGAAAGGCCAGGGCTACCTGGCGCAGCGGATCAAAGAGATCGCCCGCGAGCACGGCGTGCCGCTGGTGGAAAACCCGCCGCTGGCGCGGGCGCTGTACCAGAGCGTCGAGGAAGGCCAGGAGATCCCGGCCGAGCTCTACGAGGCCGTGGCGGAAGTGCTGGCGTATGTCTACAGCCTGCGCCGCCCGCGCGCCTTCGTCGCCGGAGTGTAGTCGCTGGAGTGGAACGGATGGCTGTGAACGCCTCGACGAGCCCCTCTGTGCCAGTCGGCTTACAGAAGCTTCTCCAGCAGAGCGATATCCTGCTGGCGATGGCAGTGGCCGCCGTGATCGGCATCATGATCGTCCCGCTGCCACCGTTCGTGCTGGACATCCTGATCATCATTAACGTGGCGATTGGGCTGGTCATGCTGCTGGTCAGCATGTACATTCGCGACCCGCTGGAGTTCTCGGTTTTCCCCTCGCTCCTACTAATCGCCACGCTGTACCGGCTGGGCCTGAACATCGCTGCCTCGCGGCTGATCCTGCTGCAGGCGCATGCGGGCGCGGTAATCGAAGCGTTTGGCAACTTCGTGGTCGGCGGCAACTACATCGTCGGCGTGGTGGTGTTCCTGATCCTGGTGGTGATCCAGTTCGTAGTGATCACCAACGGCGCGGGCCGAGTGGCCGAGGTGGCGGCCCGCTTTACCCTCGACGCTATGCCCGGCAAGCAAATGAGCATCGACGCCGATCTCAACGCCGGGATCATCACCGAGGAGGAGGCGCGGCAGCGGCGGAAGGCCATCCAGCAAGAGGCGGATTTCTACGGCGCCATGGACGGCGCCAGCAAGTTCGTCAAGGGCGACGCCATCGCGGGTATCATCATCATCTTCATCAATATCCTGGGTGGGTTCGCTATCGGGGTCCTGCAACTCAAGATGCCGCTTATACAGGCGCTGCAAACGTACACGCTCCTGACGGTTGGCGATGGACTGGTGAGTCAGATTCCGGCGCTGCTGATCTCGACGGCGACGGGCATCATCGTCACCCGCGCGGCATCAGAGGCCAATCTCGGCCGCGATGTGCTGAGCCAGGTCCTGGCAAACCCCCGCGCCTTAGCGATCGTGGCGGCGCTGCTGGCCGCCCTGGGAGTTGTGCCGGGGCTGCCGAAGCTGCCGTTCTTCGTCATCGCTGCGCTGGTCGGCGCTACGGCGTTTGCCCTGGAGCGCAGCCGCCGGCACGCCCTAGCGCTTGCCGCCGGTGCGGCTACAGCGGCGGTGGCTTCGAAGGAGGAGCCGCTGGACGCCCAGGCCGTCGTGAAGATGTTGCCGCTTGATCCTATCGAGCTTGAGATCGGCTACGGGCTGATCGGGCTGGCCGATCCCGAACAGGGCGGGAACCTGCTCAGCCGCATTACCCTGATCCGCAAGCAGCTCGCCCTGGACCTGGGCATCGTCGTCCCTACCATTCGCATCCGCGACAACCTGCAGCTGCCCGCGAACGCCTACGTGATCAAGTTGCGCGGGGTGCAGGTGGCTCAGGGTGAGGCGCGTGCCGGGCGCTACCTGGCCATGGACCCGGGCGTCGCTGCCGGCCCGATTGACGGCACTCCGACGCGTGAACCGGCCTTCGGCCTGCCGGCCGTGTGGATCACCGCCGATCTGAAGGAACGGGCGGAGATGCTCGGCTACACCGTGGTCGATCCATCTTCCGTCATCACCACTCACCTGACTGAAGTGCTGAAAACACATGCTCCGTCGATCCTGAGCCGGCAGGACGTGCAGACCCTCTTGGACAGCGTCAAGGCGACCCATCCGGCGCTGGTGGCAGAGCTGGTGCCGAACCCCTTGAGCATCGGCGACGTGCAGAAAGTGCTGCAGAACCTCCTGCGTGAGCGCGTGTCGATTCGCGATCTCGTGACCATCCTTGAGACGCTGGCCGACCACGCGCCGACGGTGCGAGACCACGATACGTTGAGTGAGCTGGTCCGGCAGGCCCTTGGGCGCACCATCTGCAATCCACTGCTCGAGCAGGGTGCCCTGCATGCATTCACCCTGGCGCCGCAACTGCAGCACGCGCTGGCGGAGAGCCTGCAGCCGGGCGAGCGCGGGATGAGCATTGTCATAGAGCCGCAGCGCGCCCAGCGCCTGCTCCAGCGTATGGCCCAGGCAATGGAGGCAATGGCGGCGATGGGACACCAGCCTGTTGCCGTGGTCAACACCCGGATCCGGCTACCGCTCAAGCGGCTGACTGAACGAGCTCTGCCTGGGCTGGTAATTCTGGCCTATCAAGAAGTGCCCCCAGGGGTCGAAGTACGCATAACTGCTACAGTGAGCATAGACGATGAAGGTTAAGACGTACGTTGCTCCCAGCGCGCGTGAGGCGCTGGCCCGCATCCGTGAGGAACTCGGTCCTGACGCCCTGATCTTGCACGAGCGCCCGGCCCGCCGTGGCGGCCTGTTCGGCCTGCTGGGCCAGCGCAGCGGCGTGGAAGTGGCCGTCGCCGTGGGCGATGGTCCACCACCTACAGCGCTGCAGCGGCGGCAGCCGCGTCGCACACCGCTCGACCTGCGCAGTGAGATCCGCGGCGGGCAGGCCGGCAGAGCCGCCGAAGGCATGGCAGCCGGGGCGCTGCGGCCTCGGGCGGACGAGCTCGATGAGCTCCGGCGCATACTGGCTGACATGCGTGCCGCCATGGAGCAGCTTTCGATGCAGGCCGGGCGCGAGCCGGCAGCAACACGCCATCCGGTCCTTGGCAGCATCTTCCGCCGCCTGCGTGATGAGGGCGTTGAAGAGCTGGTGGCTGCCCGCCTCGTGGATGAAGTGGCCGGCGAGCTCGACCAGCAGGCACTGGCCAGCCCCGACGTGGTCCGCGCCGCCACGCTGCGCGCGCTGGCGCGCCGGCTCACTGCGGCCGAGCCGACGCTGCAGCCGGGCGAGGAGACGGTTCTGGTGCTCATCGGCCCCACAGGGGCCGGCAAGACGACCACGCTGGCGAAGCTGGCAGCTACCTTTACCCTGGCACAGCATCTCCGCGTGCGCCTGATCACCACCGATACAGACCGCGCCGGTGCAGTGGACCAGTTGCAGTTCTACGCCCAGCTCCTTGGGCTGCCGATGCAGGTCGCTGCCTCGCCGGAAGAGCTCAGGGCAGCGCTCGAAACGCCCAGCGCGGATGTCGTTCTGGTGGATACGCCGGGCCGCAGTCAGCAGGATACGGCGCACCTCGAAGGGCTGCGCACCCTGCTGGAAGCCATCCCACCGGCGCGGCGGCGGGTGTATCTCACGGTCAGCGCCACGACCGATGATGCTGCGCTGATGGACATTGCCCGGCGCTTTGCGTTGGTGCCGTTAAACGGACTGGTGCTGACGAAGCTCGATGAGGCAAGCCGCTTCGGCCCGAGCTTCAACCTGGCCTGCCGTTCCGCACTGCCGCTGGTGTTCTTCACTACCGGCCAGGAGGTGCCTGACGACCTGGAGCCGGCCCGGCCGCAGCGGCTCGCTGCTCTGGTGCTGGGCACGCAGGTCAAGGTCGATGCGCTATGAACCTTCTGAGAGCAGGGCATACGGTTGTAGAGATCCATGACAGACGGCTGGCTGAGTCTCCTTGGGCGTGCCGCGATCGTGCTGGTCGCGCTGGCGTTCTGCGTGGTGGACGGCGCCGCGCTAGCAGCGCGGCGGCCGCCGGAAGAGGCGGCCGTGCTTGGCAGCGCCGCCGCACTCGTCGTCGCTGTACTGGCGAAAGTGCTCCTGCTCGTGCTTGCGCATGTCGAGGTCCCCTCGCCGAGCCCCGGCGAGCGCAGCAAGCCGCGCCCCTCTCGGACGAATCCTACACGGGAGGCCGGCGCCACCGAGAGCAGGTAAGCGGCGGCGACACGATGCATGGTCTCCTCATGTGCCCTCTGGATGAGGAGCCGGGAACGAGGCTCGCAAGCCCGTGAATGCGAAGACGTGCGGACGTGGGGTTGGGAGGAGAAGACATGCTGGCACTGACGAGCCCACCGGCGCAGTCTGCAGACTGCTGGACACGCTTTGCTCAGACGCGTGATCCGCACCTGCGGCAGGAGCTCATCCTGCAATATGTGCCGCTCGTCAGATACGTCATCGGCCGGATGGCGTTGCATCTGCCTGCCATCCTCGACTCCGAGGACATCCTCGGCTACGGCATGATCGGCTTGATCGAAGCCGTCGACCGGTTTGACCCGGCCCATGGCGTGAAGTTCGAGACCTACGCCCTCCAGCGCATTCGGGGCAGCATCCTCGACGCGCTACGCAGCCTGAATTTACTCTCGCGCAGCGCATCCAAGCGCGCCCGGGAGCTGGAGCAGGCGTATCTCGCCCTGCAGCAGGAGCACGGGCGCATGCCGACGGAGGAAGAGGTCTGCCGGTATCTGCACCTCTCCCCTGAGGAATACGCACGGGCGCTCCAGGACGCCAGCCATGCCATGGTCTCCCTCGACGCCGCAACGGTGCTGCAGGGCGATGAGGATGAGCCCATGTCGCTGCTGGCGGTCCTGCCTGACGAAACCAGCCCGGATCCGGAACAGGAGGCTATGCGCAGCGAACTGCGCCGTGCCCTGATCCAGGCGATCGAGCACCTGCCTGAGCGGGACCGTCTGGTGATCTCGCTGTACTACTACGAAGACCTGACGCTCAAGGAAATCAGTGCTGTGCTGGAGGTCTCGGAGAGCCGCGTCAGCCAGCTTCACACTGCAGCCATGCTGAAGCTGCGCGCCGCTCTGCGTGCCGCCAGGCTGATGCAGCCTGTAGGAGCTCCGCAATGATGCTCGATGCCTTCTTCTGGATAGGACTGCTGCTTGCCCGGCGACCAGCCGGCGCCCGGCGGCCGGCTCGCACTGACCTGGGACTGCTGGCTAGAGCCTGCCTGGCCGCGCTGGCGTTGCTCCCGCTCCCAGCTCGGGCGAACGGGACACCGGTGAAGGTCATCCTCACGTACCAGCCGGGCCTCTCGAACTGGGGCCCGCAGACGGCCAGCGGCATCGCTGAGATCGTCTTCGGCGAGGGCGAGGTACGGCTGCTGGCGACCGGCCTGCCACAGCTGCAGGGCGAGCGGTATACCCTCTGGCTCCTGCGCAGCGCAAGCGGCGAGGCGCTTGCGCTTGCCCAAGGCGATGCCGACCGGAATAGCGGCGTGCGCATCGATACGGTGCTTAGCGACTCAATCCCGGAGAAAGGCTGGGACATCGTCCTGCTGACCGTCGAGCCGGCCGGAACCCTGCCACCGTCGCCGGGGCCGCGCCACAGCATCGCCGGCTATTTCCCGCGCGAGGGCACCGGCGTCGGTGGGGAGCTGCCCCGGCCCAGAGAACTGCCGCGCACCGGAGGGGAGACGCTCCCGGCGACCACGCTTCCATCGGTCCCGCTGCCGCAGCCGCAGGCGAGTGACGCCCAGACAGCTTCTATCCCCCCTACCGTTGGGCACCGCGGCGGTCTTCCCACATGGTCGCTTGTGGCGGTGATCTCGCTGGGAGTGGGCCTCGGCCTAGGCTACGGCGTAGCTCGCACACGGAGGTAACGATGCTCCGCGGACTCTACTCCGCTGCCTCGGGCATGGATACGCATATGCGGCGTCTTGCCGTGGAGGCCAACAATCTGGCGAACGCACGCACGCCCGGCTACAAGCAGGATCGCGTGCCAGTGGAGAGCTTCGCACTCTTGCTGCGCGGCCGCACCGACCCGGTGATCCCGATGCTGGATGTTCCCTTTCCAGCGCCAGCGCAGACGGAACTCATCGGGCCCATCGGCAGCGGCGTCTTTCCCTGGGAACCCGTGCTTGACCTCTCGCAGGGGAGCCCGTATCAGACCGGCGAGCCGCTCGATCTCGCACTGATCGGCCCGGGCTTCTTCGCCGTCCAGACGCCCGATGGCGAGCGCTACACCCGCGCCGGGAACTTTTCGGTGGACGGAAATGGCACGCTCCGCACCGCCACCGGCGACCTGGTGCTGGGGGAGCAAGGTCCTATCCAGGTGGGCGGGGGCGACCTGAGCATCGCCTCCGACGGGACGATTTTTGTGAATGGGAATGCGGTCGCCCGTCTGCGCCTGGTCGAGTTCGACGCCCCGGCGCTGCGCAAGGTTGGCGAGAATTACCTGGCGCCGCAGGACCCGGCGGTTCTGCCTCGTCCGGCGACCGCCACACAGGTATTGCAAGGCTACCTAGAGGGTTCGAACGTCGATCTCTCCCGAACGATGGTACGCCTGATCGAGCTGCAGCGGGCCTACGAGCTCAGCGCTCGGGCGTTGCAGCTGCAGGACCAAACGCTCGGCCAGGCGATCAACGATGTCGGCCGGGTCGGCGGCTCCTAACTAAAGAGAAACGACAGCACCGCGAGGCAAAACGGAGGAGAGAGGGAGCACATAAATGTTCAACATCCTGCGCATAGCAAGCTCGGGGATCATTGCTCAGCAGCTTGCTTTGGATGTCGTGGGCAACAACATCGCCAACCTGCAGACGCCCGGTTTCAAGCGCAGCCGAGCCGACACATACGATGCGCGGTATGCTCCCTGGAACTATGCCGGAACGGAGCCCTATCCGGCGGAAGCCCAGCCGCATGGGACTGCCGGCAACGGCACGCTCTCGACCGTGATGCGCCTGACGTCCCAGGGGCCTGTCCTCCAGACAGGTCGGAGCCTTGATGTGGCCATTCAGGGGGATGGCTTTTTTGAAGTCACGCTTGCCGACGGCCGCCGGGCCTACACCCGCGACGGCACCTTCGGCCTGGATGCGAACGGCCGGTTGGTCACGGCAAGCGGGCTTCCGGTGGGCGATATCGTGGTGCCGCCGGATGCCACTGGAGTACGCATTGGTGCAGACGGCACCGTGCGCGGCCGGCGTGGCGATGTCGCCGAGACTGTCTTCGGGCAACTCCCCCTGGTGAGGTTCGTTAACCCGCGGGGACTGCTGGCCATCGGCGAAAACCTCTTCGTGCCAACCGACAATTCCGGCGCCGCACAACCGCTCGATCTGGTGACAACCGGCGGTGAGCGTTTGCTGCCGGGCAGCCTGGAGGGCTCGAATGTCGAGCTCAGCGAGGAGTTCACGCGCATGATCCAGGCGCAGCGGGCGTACCAGGCAAACCTCAAGGTCGTGCAGACCTGGGATGAGCTGATAAGCACGGTCAACTCGCTGCGCCGCTAACACACTGCGCGAACACGCGTATCGCGAACACACGTAGGGAGCAATGATGCCGGCGCTCAGGTTTCACGCCGGGGAACCGATAATACTGCTGAGGGCCTGTAGCTTGCATCGGGTGGATCCTCGATCTCCCCGCCTGCGCAGGCGCTCCACGGAGGACTGTCTGTGACTATCGATCGTCCCGTATCTAGCCAGACTCAGGGGGTCACAACGGCTCGTACCACTCCGCCCGCCGAGCCGACCATTCGACCGGCCGCAAGGAGTGCGGTCCAGGCACAGCATGATGCCGTGTCCTTCTCGACACGAGCGCGGGAGGTTCAGCGCGCCGTTGAGGCGGCCCATGCTGTACCAGACATACGTAGAGACCTCGTCGAGGATCTGCGGCGCCGTATCGCCGCCGGCACGTACTATGTCCCCGCAGAAGTGCTCGCAGACCTGCTGCTGGGGAAATAGGCTATGCAGACACTCCACGGGGTCCCTCGCGGCAGAACCTCAAGGCATAGCAACATCCAGTATGTCCGTGCCGCAGACGAAGGGAAGCTCCCATGACCGACAGCTCTGATCCGATCGCCGAGCTGGTCGCTTTACTCCGGGACCAGCGCGCGTGGTTGCTGGAGGCGCTCTCGCCGGACGGGCCGGAGCGCGCCGCCCAGGCATGGCAGCGCGCGCTGGACGCCCTGCCAGACCTCGAGGCACGCCTGCGGGGCCGCCTGGCCGCATGCACCGACGACGATGAACGTTGCCGCGCTATCGCCGCGCTCACCGAAGTGCGGCAGCGCGCCCGAGCTGCCGGCCTACTTGTCCTCGCCCTCTCGCGCCTTGGCCAGGCGGAACTGGCAGTGCAGGCTGCCGCCGGCGCCGGGGCAATCACCGAGCCCCCGACATATCCCTTTGCAGGGCGGGCCGCGCCGATCCAGACGACCGCGCCGCTCCTGCTCTGTGAGGATGCCTGACCATGCGCTCAAGCTTCTTCGGCCTGGAGACCGGCCTGCGTGCCTTGCTGGCACAGCAGCAGGCCATTGATCTGACCGGTCACAACATCGCCAACGCCAACACGCCCGGCTTCAGCCGGCAGGTCGCGCGCCTCGAAGCGACGACGCCGTATCCGGTGCCGGCCTTTAATCGCATGAGCAGTGCCGGTCAGATGGGGACCGGCGTGATCGCCGGCTCAATTGAACGCATGCGTGATCTGTTTATCGACATGCAGCTGCGCACCGAGCTTGCCGCGCAGGGCGATTGGACGATCACACGGGATATGTTGGCTCGCGTCGAGGCCGTGATGAACGAGCCGTCCGACAGCGGCTTGAACGCTCTGCTGAACCGCTTCTGGGATGGCTGGCAAGACGTCAGCACATCGCCCCAGAACCTCTCGGTTCGGGCGAGCCTGGTCGAGCGAGCGGCCGGCCTCGCCGAGGCCTTTCAACGCCAGCACAGCCAGCTTCGCACCGTGCAAAGCGATATCGCGGAGCAAGTAGCCATCAGCCTGCGGCAATTTAACAGCCTGCTCGATCGCCTGGCCGCGCTCAATGTGCAGATCGTCGGAGTGACAAATACGGGCAACCAGCCTAACGACTTCTTTGACCGGCGAGACCAGTTGCTTGAGGAGCTCTCGAAACTGGCGAAGGTACGCGTGACGATTGCTCCCGATGGCGCAGCTATCGTGCAGCTCGGCAGCGCGCTGCTGGTTGATCGTGATCAGGTGCATCATCTCACCTCAGCGGTGGACAGCAGCGGCACCCTGGAGATCCGGTGGGCAAACGAGCCTGGGGCGCCGGTGATCAGCGGCGGTGAGCTGGCCGGCCTGCTGCGGCTGCATAACGAGACCATTCCCGAGTACCTGGAGCGCCTCGACGCGGTGGCGCGCCTTTTGATCGAAAGCGTGAACAGCGCTCATGCGGCCGGCTACGACCTCAATGGGGAGAGCGGGCGGCCCTTCTTTGCCGGAAGCGGAGCCGGCGATATCGCTGTGGCAGACGCCATTGTCGCGGACAGTAGCCGCATTGCCGCAGCATCCACACCTGGTGCCTCCGGCGATGGCAGCCGCGCCCTGGCCATCGCCCGCCTGCGGGACGATGCCACCATCCTCGATGCAGCAACAGCGCTGCGGCCGGGCACGGCCCTTCCAGGCGTGCCGGGCGTGACGCTGACCGGCGTAGAGGTAACCGGAGCCCCGCCGGGGGCGCGCTTTACGCTCACACGCACGGCCAGCGGGCAGCTCACCATGACCGATGGGAATAGTACGAGCCAGACAGTGACGCTTGCCGACCTCCCGTCCGGAGGTGCACAGATCATCAATTTCTCGCTCTTTGGCGTTACGCTCGTGGTACGCAGCGATACCAGCGCCAGCGCAACCGCTGACCAGCTGGCCACGGCCCTCCAGGGGCAGATCGCCACGGCAGCGGCAAAAGGGAGCGCTAACAGCCTGTACCAGGCACTCATTGTCCGGCTGGGCATTGACGGCCGCACAGCTCAAGAGATGTCGGCCAACCAGGATACGCTGGTTCAGCATCTGCAGCGGCGTCGCGAGGCCGTGTCGGGCGTGTCCCTGGATGAAGAAGCCACCAACCTGGTGCGGCTGCAGCACGCCTACCAGGCTGCGGCTCGCTTCATTACTGCAGTCGACCAGATGCTGGACCGGCTGATTAACAACACCGGCATTGTTGGGCGCTAAATAGAGCGCCCACCCGATGGGAGGTGGGAACGGTGCGGATCACGCATAACGTGCTCTCTGAGACGGTGCTGGCCGGGCTCAATGCTGCGCTGGAGCGTCTGGACCGGCTCCAGGATCAGGTCACATCCGGCAAGCGGTTCACGCGCCCGTCGCACGACCCGGTGGGGGTTGCACGCTCGCTGGACCACCGCACAGCCCTAGCAGCAACGGAGCAGTACCTGCGCAACGTCGATAGCGCTCTGGCTTGGCTGCAGGCGACCGACATTGCTCTGGCCGGAGCCGGCGACGTCTTCCAGCGGGCGCGCGAGCTCGGCGTACGCGCCGCCAACAACGCACTCAGTGCCGATGACCGGAGCGCGATCGTCGCAGAACTCGATCAGCTTACGGCGCAGCTCCTCGAACTGAGCAACACCAGCTACGACGACCAGTACCTCTTCGCCGGGCTCAAGACAGGGACCCGGCCATTCGCCGTTGCCGGCGGGCCATATCAGGGCGATACCGGCCAGGTGCTGCGTGAGGTCGGCCCGCAATCGGTGCTCGCAGTGAACATTCCCGGGCAACCGGCCTTCAGCGATGGCTTCGCTGCCCTTGCTGGACTGCGCGCGGCAGTACTGAGCAACGACGGAGTAGCAATCTCCAGCGCCCTTGCCACCCTTGATACAGCCCATGCCGGACTACTGGCCGCGCGGGCACAGGCCGGGGCGAAGATGAACCGCCTGGAGGCCGTCATGCAGCAGCTCCAGGAGCAGCGCACGAACTTGAAACAGCTGCTTTCGCAGGTCGAAGATGCCGACATGGCTGAGACGCTTGTCCTGTACAATGAGCAGCAAAACGTCTACCGCGCTGCCTTAGGGGCAGGCGCCCGAGCAATCCAGCCGAGTTTGCTCGACTACCTGGGGTAAGCTGCACGGCGGTGTGAAAAAAATCCACCGGCTCCTGCGAGGAGAGAGCACTGATGGCACAGGCATCCCCGATCGCCCCGGCGATCCCGTCGGGGGAACTCAAGCGGGTCTGGTTCCCGCGCGGGCTGGTCGGCTGTCCCGAGTGGCAGCATTTCCGCTACCACGGCGATCCCGACTGTCCGCTGGTGGGCATGCTCGAATGTGAAGACATCCCGGGCATTGCCCTGCCGGTAGCCAGTCCAGCGCTGGTCTGCAGCGACTACAGCGTTGAGCTCAGCGAAGAAGATGCGGCGGAGCTTGAGATCGCGGCGCCGGAAGATGCCGTCGTACTCGTCGTGCTCGTCGCCCACGAGGAGCCGCGCAGCATCACAGCGAACTTGCTCGGCCCCCTGATCGTGAACCGCCGAACTGGGAAGGCCAAGCAGCTTGTGCTGGGCGAGAGCGGCTATTCAGCCCGCCATCCGGTCGACGGGGTGTTCGCGGGGGAGGTCCCCACAACCCAGCCGGCTGCTTCGCCGGAGGAAACGCCGGTGTCGCCGCGGCGCGCTGGATAAGGGAAGGGGATGATGCCGTGCTGGTGCTCACACGGAAGGCGCGCCAGGCCCTCGTCATCGACGCGCGCATAGTGGTAACGGTCCTCGAGATCGAGGGCGATCGCGTCAAACTTGGCATCGAAGCCCCGCCCGACGTCGGCGTGCTGCGGCAGGAGCTATGCGACGAAGTCCGCCGCGCCAATCTCACTGCTGCGGCCTCCGCCGGTGCCTTGCGCCGTCTTCTCCCTGCCCTGGCCGGAACAGCAGACAACACCTGTGAACGGCCAGAAGCGGCAGGCCACCAGGAGTCCCACCCCCTCCCGCGACGCTAGGAGGGTGTGGCCTCGCCGCGCGCCCGCGGCTCAAGCGCTGTCGGGTGCGGCCGGGCACCCGGCTGCTCGATGCCCTGCATGACGGGGCGATGCGCCCGCAGGTAGCGGGCAATGCTCGCCTGCGTGACCAGACCGGCCAGCCGCCCCTGTTGCACCACCGGCACGCCCTCCGGGCGTTCCCCGAACACCAGCTCCAGCGCAGCCTGGGCGGGATCATCGGGCGAGAGCAGCGGCTGCCCGACGAGGCGTTCCATGACGTCCGCCACCCGCACCCCGTCCGCCGCACCTGCCCCACGGCGCAGAGCGCGCGTGATGCGCAGCGTTCCCACCAGCCGGCCATCCTCCACAACAGGCAAGACCTGCCCCGAATGGAGATAGCGCGGGCGGCCAAGCGGGCCTGTCACCCCCGACGGAACGAGCTCAAGCGGCGGCACAGGCGCAGACCGCCCGTCCGGGTTCTCCACACCGCGAAACCGCGCCACGTAGCCGGCATAGACCTCGGCAAGACGCTGCTGCGGCCCGATGACCGCAAAGTCGCTGCTCATGATCGCCCGCACCGGCACGTTGCTCAGCGCCTCCCGCACGAGGGCGTGGTGGTATCCTGTGCGGGCAGCGCTGGAGATCAGCCACGCCACCCCCACCAGCCACAGCCCATCCAGGGACTGGCGCACCGCCAGGGTAAACAGGCCAAGTGCAAGGAAAAGGAATGCCACCGCCTGGCCGCCCGCAGCAGCAATCAGCGTCGAACGGCTCAGGCTTCCTGTGAGCGCCCACAACACCGCGCGCAGCACACGGCCGCCATCGAGCGGTAGTCCAGGCAAGAGGTTCAGCGCAGCAAGCGCGGTGTTCAGCAGCACAAGAAAGCCGGTGACCCGTGCCCCGGGCTCGAGGGCAGCCGCAAGGAAGCCAAGACGTAAAAGCGTCGCCAGGCCGGCCAGCATGATGCTTGCGGCCGGTCCGGCCGCGGCAATGAGGAGCTCATCCACAGGCCGGTCGGGGTCACGCCGAAGACGCGCCACGCCGCCGAACAGGTAGAGCGTCACGCCCATGGCCTGAAGGCCGCGACGGGCAGCGACCACGGCATGGCCCAGCTCATGCACGAGAATAGCTGCAAACGCGCCGGCTGCCAGCAGTCCTGCCTCCAGCCACCACGCTATCGCCTGCCATCCCTGGCCCGCATGGGCCCCGCCCGACTGCGCCACCGAGAGTACGACCAGCACTAACAGGGCAAAGCAACTCGCATGGACGTACACCGGGACGCCCCAGATCGTGCCCAGGCGAAGCGTCGAGCGCATGCTCAATCCTCGCGGAAGCGGCGGATCTGGGAGAGCTGGCAGCGCAGCCACACGTCCTTCGGCATGATTGCCCGGGTATACGCCGAGATGTAGCAGAGCCCGGACTCAACGAGGAGATTGAACAGGTTCGTGTATTGCTCGTCCAGGAATTCGAGGGTGAGTTCTTCGCTCGGCAGCGTCGCCAGCTTCGTCTGGAGCAACACAATACTGGACTCTACGACCTCTGCCGGTTGATACACGCGCCCGTATGCGAACGATGGATCGTTCATCAGGCGGTGCATCCGGGGCCCACCTCTGGTGCTCATAGCCCTCTCTCAAGACCTCTCACAGTCTCATGACCCTCCCCTACACGAGAGGGTCGTGCCAGGCCCACACACTCTGAGTGCTGCGACAGGAGAAGCAGACGTCAGTATTTCATCCTGCGACCTGCGCAGACCGTCCACGTGCACCGCTGAGGCATCGATCGCCGGTCTCCCCGAGATCGAATGATCGTCTTCCAAAGAGCATCGCGCTCCCGAAGAGCTGCGGATGCGGCGGGACCAGACGGCAGCGGACACCCTGAATATTATAGCTTGGATCCTCGAGCACTGCTTTCGCGCGACAGGCGTCTGATCTGCCGTGCTGTTGCTCTACGCATACCTGCCGATAATCTCCTAGAGACAGGGCCGAGCAGGCGTTGTGATCTTACGGCTCCAGCAATGCACGCCGGACCAAGGAGTGCACGCGCATGCGTAGGAAGATTGAGTACCGGCTTATTGCAGGCTTCACGGTAATCTTGCTCTTGCATGTGTTAGGCGCTGCGATCACGGTGGTGTGGGCGGCGCGGCTCGGCGCGTACCTGGACCGACTCTACGTCCAAAGGCTGGAGCCGGTGGCTGCTCTTTCCTCGATCCAGGTTGAGTTGGTGGCCGGCGATGCCGCTACCAAGCTGTACGTTGTTTCGGCTGATCCGCTCCGTCGACGGCGGCTCGAAGCAGAACTGGAGCTCCGTGACTGGCATATTTCGGAACTCCTGGCCAAGCTCCGAAACATGCCGCTTTCCCCCCTTACCCGGCAAAATCTCGAGGCTTTCGAGAACCGCTATATCCAGTACCGCAACGTACGCAACGATCTGCTCGCAGCCAGCGAGGCGCAGCGACACCAGGAGGCTGAGGCACTCCTGGTTGGACCGGTGGCAGCCGCGTACACGGCTGCTGATGAGGCCATCAACGAGCTTGTACGCCTGAGCGTGCGCCGCGGCGAGCTCATGTACCAAGACAGCAAGAGCGAGGTGAGAACTCTCTGGATCCTGCTTGCAGGTGGACTTGTCCTCGCTCTGGGGCTTGGTTGTCTGATCGCCTATACAGTGGTGCGGCGCACTGCGCGCGCAAGCGGCGAGCTCGCACAGGCCCTCGAACGGGCGGCGCAGAGCGCAGCGGAGGCAGCAGCGGCCCGTGACCTGGCCCAGCAGCGCCTTACCGCGCTGGAGCAGGCCTACCGATCCCTTGCCGGGGCTGCCGATGGCATTGCTGAGCTGGTCGGCGGCTTGACTGAGATGGCAAGACGGCAGGCCGGCCAGGCAGCTCAGCAGGCTGCCGCCGTGTCACAGGTCGCCAGCACGATGGACGAGCTCTGGCACACGGCCGACGAGATTGCCGGGAGCACTCAGGCCGGCCTTGCCGCGGCGGAGGAAGGTGCGGCGGCTGTGGAAGAAGCGATCTCTGCCATCGAGTCCAACCGCCGCACAGTGGATCACGTGGCCCAGGACATCGTCACCCTGGGACGGCAGAGCCAGGCTATCGGCAATATCGTCGACATCATCACAGATCTGGCCAATAAGATCCATCTGCTGGCGCTCAACGCCGCGATTGAGGCCGAAAGCGCCGGCGAGCACGGCCGGCGTTTCGGCGCCGTGGCGCAGCAAGTCAAGGAGCTGGCGCGCAGCGCCCGGCAGGCGACCACAGAGGTCAAGGCGGTGATCTCGCGCCTGCAAGCCGCCGCGAACGCCGCGGTGATGGCGACCGAGCAGGCAGCCAAAGAAGCGCACCTCAGCGCCTCGCTGGCGAATCAGGCCGGGAGCATCATTCAACAGATGGTCGCCAAAATGCAGGCAATCTCGGCGGCCGCCCAGCAACAGCAGGCGGCCAGCGAGCAAATCGCCAGCACCATGCGCGGGGTCGAAGAGATCGTACGCCAGACCACCCTGCAGAGCCAGGACGTCGCGGGCATGGCTGCCGAGCTGGCGGCAACGGCTGAGAGCATGCGCCAGCAATGCGCTGGCTATATCCCTACTACCCCTGAGCTGCCGGACCTTACTGAGTGGGTGAGCCCACCACCGGAACAATCTCGGCCAGCGCTGCAACAAGCGCCTGCATTTGCTCTTCCGAGCCGATCGTGATGCGCAGGCAGTTAGCAATGCGCGGGTGCGAAAAGTAGCCGCGCACGAGGATCCGCCGCTGTCTGAGCCCCTCATACACGGCACGTGCCGGCACGCTCCCGGTATCTACGAGCAGGAAGTTCGCGGCCGAGGGGAACACGTGGAAGCCAAAGCGCTCGGCGAGCAGGCGCGCGTACCGTTCCCGTCGCGCCACGATCGCTGCTGTATTGGTGCGGAACCAGGCCAGATCGTCCAGCGCGGCGATGGCTGCAACCTGGCTCAAGCGGTTGACGTTGTAGATATCTTTCACCTTGAGCAGCCCGGCCACGAGAGCCGGGTGGGCGAAGGCGAACCCAATCCGCATCCCGGCTAGAGCAAAGGACTTCGACATGGTGCGCACAATGACCAGGTTCGGGTAGTCCGGCAGTAACGGCAGGGCCGAGTACGGCGCGAAATCGATGTACGCTTCGTCCAGGACAAGCAGCCCCGAGAGGCCCTCGCAGAGCCGGCGAATGGCAGTGAGGTCGTAGAGCGTGCCGGTCGGCGAGTTCGGGTTTGCGACGAAGGTCAGGCGCGCCTGGACGTTGAGCAGCTCCTCCACGGGCAGCGCGAAGCCGTCCCTCAGTGGCACGGCGGCAAAGAGGGCGCCCTGGATGCGGGCCAAGGTCTCATAGTACGAGAAGCTCGGATCGGGGTAGGCCACGCGCTCGCCCGGCTCCACAGCAGCTCGCACGAGGAGCGACAGGATCTCGTCCGAGCCGTTCCCGACGAACACCTGCTCCGGCGTCACGCCGTATGTCTCCGCCAGCTTCTGCCGCAGGGCGGTCCAGAGCGGGTCCGGATAGAGCCGAAGCTGGTCAGTGACGGCGGCGCGCACGGCCTCGATCACGCGCGGGGAAAGGGCCGGGTTCTCGTTGGTGTTGAGCTTGATCCAGCCCTCACCGTCTGCCGGTTGCTCGCCGGGCACATACGGCTGTAACGCTTCGACGGCGGGGCGAAGCAGGCGCATCGTAGACACCCCTTCGGGATTGGTGTCGGGTTGTTCGTCCTCGTTGTACACCCCCCTGTGTCGCTCATCCAGCGCTGCAGCTCCAGGATAGCGCCTGGTCATCGCCGCAGCCTATGCGAGCGAACAGCGCCATATTATACCTGTTCTACCTGCCGGGCTTTGCCGCGGCGCGCGCCCACGGTTCAAGCGATTGTCGCATTGCTCTTGCTTCAAACATGCAGTACCATTGGCAGAGAGGGAACATCACACCTGAAGCACCGACCGTATTATGGCCGAGGGAGTGAAGCGATGGCAGCACAGACAGCACAGCTCGATCAACAGCAGGCGGAAGAGTTGTTTCGCGTGTTGACCGAACTCTTCGATCGGCTGCCGGACGATAAGCCGGTTCATCTGAAGACCCCCGCCGGAAAGCTGTGGGTGCGCCGCCGGCCCACTGGCCTCTCGGTCGTGCACACCATCGGTGGCGGGACAGCGGCAAAGCCGGTTGCCGCGTAACAGGAGCCCTGACACGACGGCGGCATAGTCTCCCCGTCTCCCGAGATTGGGACGTTTGTTCTTGACACCAGCGCCCCCCCGGCTATAATGTCCCTGACTGAGCCATTGCACCGCGCCGTAGACAGCGCATACGCGCGCGGATATCTTGCGGCGCGAGTGCTGCCTGTGCCCGGCGCCGCCTGTCGCAGCGAAGTGATAGGGAGCCGCGCCGGTACCGGCAAGAAAGGGTGCCTGCCGTGCGCACCACCTTTGTGCACCTGGCCGATGTCCACCTCGGCACCGAGCAGTACGGGTCCCCTGAGCGTTATGACGACTTCGCACGTGCCTTCCTCGACGTCGTGCAGTACGCCGTGCGTGAGCGCGTGCAGTTCGTGCTCATCGCGGGCGACCTGTTCAATAAGTTCGCCCTTGATCCCCGCACGCTCCTTCAAGCCGTGACAGCGCTGGAACAGCTCAAGAGCGCCGGCATCCCCGTCTTTGCCATTGAGGGCAACCACGACCGCAGCAACTACCGCTCGGAGATGTCCTGGCTGACGTATCTGGCCTACCACCGGCTGCTCAGCCGCCTCGATGTAGAGATACGCGAGGGGACCGTGGTAGTTACCCCCTACGACCCTGCCCGCGGCCGCGGCACGTATGTGGACCTAGACGGCGTGCGGATCATTGGCCTGCGGTACGTGGGCGCTATGACGCCGCGCTTGATCGAGATGGTCGCGCCGCAGCTCGCGGCCCTGCCTCCGGCCGAATTTACGATCTGTATGGCGCACTTCGGGATGAACGGCGTGCTGCCGCAGTACTCCGGCGGGCTGACGCTGGCGCAGGTGGAACCACTGCGCCGGTCTGTGGACTACCTGGCGCTCGGCCACATCCACAAGCGGTATGAGATCGACAACTGGATCTTCAATCCAGGATCGATCGAGACCTGGCGCATGGATGAGGCGCACTGGCCGCGCGGCTTCTACCATGTCCAGGTAGATACCGCAGCGACGCCGGCGGTGACGGTCAAACACATCGAGAACCGCCGCCGACCGTTTCTGATGATAGACCTGCCGGTGCAGGGGCTGCGCTCGCCTGAGGAGCTGTATGCAGCGGCCCGGCAGGTGCTGGAGGAACGCGCCGCCCGCTTTCGTGGCGAACGGCCGGTGGTGGTGCTCGTCCTGGAGAAAGAGTTGCTGTTCGACCGCCAGGCCTTGGATCGGGAGCGGCTTGAGGCGCTGGCGCTCGAGACGCTCGATCCGGTGGTGGTACAGATCCGCGACTACACCGTGTCGCGCGCGTTCACGCCCGACGCGGAGGAGCGCGGCGAGGCGCGCGAGGTGCTGGAGCTAGGCGTCTTCCGCGATCTCCTGTCGAACGATGAGCGGTTCCGCCCCCTGGCTGAGGAGTGGGCAAAGCTGACCCAGGAGCTCAAGCGGCTGGTCCTGGATGAGGAGGCGCCGCAGAAAATCGTCGAACATGTGCGGCTGCGCCGGAATGAATTGATGCGCCGGCAGGCCGCGGTACCGGCGCCCTCCATGGGGCCGGAGAACCCTGCCGGCATGTAGGTTTGTCGCACGCGCTCATGTTAATTACGAAGATCGAGCTCAGAAACATCAAGAGCTACGCCGACGCTGTGGTCGAGCTGGAACCCGGCGTCACTGCCATCTGCGGCCACAACGGCGCGGGCAAGAGCACGCTGCTCGAGGCGATCGGCGCGACACTGTTCGGGTACCTCCCGTATGACTCGGACGAGTTTGTGCGCGCCGGCGAACGCTGGGGAGAGGTAGCTGTCACGATCGAGTCTGCTCAGGACGAGCGGCTCTACCGCGTGGTGCGACGCTTTGGCGCAGGCGCAGCGCAGTACGTCTTCGATCCTGAGCTGGGCGTTCGTGTGGTCGAGGGTGCCGAGGCCGTGCGCCGGTGGCTGCGGCAGCACTTGGGGCTCTCCCAGAGCGCCGATCTCAAAGAATTATTCCTGGACACGCTTGGCGTGCCGCAGGGGCTGCTCACCGCCGCTTTCTTGGAGAGCGCAAGCACGCGCAAGCGGAAGTTTGATCGCTTGCTCGGCGTGCACGAGTATCAGGAGGTCTTTGATAAGCTCCTGACAGTGCGCGCTGAGCTCCGCGAGCAGCTCGCTGAGCTCGAGAAGGAGATCGGCTGGCTTGCGTCAGCCGTTGAGCCGCGGCAGCGCCTTGAGCACGAGCACCAGGAGTTACTTGCTGAGCTGGCCAGGTTGAGTATCCGGCAGAGCGAACTGGTCGGCCGCGAGCGCGCGCTGGAAGCGCGCATCGCAGAATGGGAGCGGTGCAAGGCTGCGCTGGACGCGGCGGAGCAGGCATACGGACGGCAAGAAGAGGTGACCAGGGCCGCCGCGCGCGAAGCGCAGGAGGCGCGGGCTCGCCTGGCCGAGGCTGAAGCCGCGGCGGCGATCGTTCGTGCGTGCGAGGTCGACCACGCCGCCTACGAGCAGGCCCAGCGCCGCCTGCTCAGCCTGCAGCGCCAGCGGGATGAGCGCGACCGCCTGCGGACCGAGGTGCATGCCCTGCATGTGCAGCGCGGGCAGCAGGAGACCGCCCGCGCCGCATGTCTGGCGCAACTCTCTGAAGCGGAGGAGGCCGAGCGACGTCTGCCGCAGCTGGCTGAGCTGGCAGAGCGTCAGGCCCGCCTGGAGCAGGCTATCGAGGCGGCACACCAGGCAGCGCGCGAGGCCGCTCACTCTCAGCAGCGGATCCAACGGCTCGAGGAGCGGCGCAGCCGTCTCCGTGGTGAGCTCCGGCAAATAGAGCTGCGTATCGCCGGCTTGAAGGGGCTGGAGGAGGTCGCTGCTCGCCTGCCCGACCTGCGGGCACGGCTGCAGCAGATCGATGCAACGCTCCCCCAGCTCCTGGAGGCAGCAAGTCAGCTCGAGTCCGCAAAGCGGATGGTGGAGCAGTGGCGCACGCTCATCGAGGCGCGCGCTAAGGAGCTCGAGCAGGTGCGCTGGGAGATCGCGGCCCGCGAGAAGTTGCTGCCAATGGCCGAGCAACGCGCCGCGCTGGAGGCCGAGGTCGGCGGCCTGCAACAGGAGTTCGGAGCTGCCCAGCGTGAAGTGGCGTCGGTGCGTCAGGTGCTGCCCCAGGTCGCTGGGGGCCTCTGTCCGTTCCTTCGCGAGCCGTGCAAGAACGTCGAACAGGATGGTCTCTCCCTGGAGGCCTACTTCCAGGCACAGCTCCTGGACGCCGAGCGGCGCCTCCACGAGGCATCGACCGCGCTGGCGGCAGCACAGAACCGGCTCAAGCGCGCTGCCTCCGCCGCAGAGCGGGTGGCCTCATTGCCTGAGCTGCGAGCGCGGGAGCGCACACTGGCCCAGGAGCATGCCGCGTACCAGCAGGAACTGGCCGCTGCCGAACAAGAGGTCACACGCCATGCCGCTGCGCAGCAGCGCCTGGAGGCGATCACGGCCGAACGGGCCGAGCTGATTGCTCGGCGAGACAAGGCTGAGCGAGCCCAGGCAGCCCTGAGCAGCCTGCCCGGCCTGGAGGAGCGCGCTCGGCACCTGCGTGACGATCTCCAGGAGCTGGAAACGGAGCTTGCCGCCGAGTATGCGAGCCTCCAGGAGGCGCAGGAGCGAGCCGCGCCGCTGGCTCGCCTTCAGGATGAGCTGGCGTCGCTGGGCGACCCGCGGGCCGAGCTAAATGTGGCGCGCGACAAGGCGCAGCGCCTGCCCGAGCTGAAGCGCCGGCTGGCCCAGTACGCCGCGCAGCTCGATGCACTCGCCGACCGCTTGCAGGAGCTGGAGCGCCGGCTCGAGCCGTTCGCCGGACTGGACGACCGCATCGCCCGCACGCTGGCAGCTTTGGAGCAGCATAAGCAGGGCTACTCCGACTACGAGCGCCATAAGAAGACGGCTGAGGAGCTGCCGGAACGCCGGGAGAAGGCGGCACGAGCTGAGGCCGCACTTGCCGCCGCGCGGGAGGCCCTGCAGGCCTGTGCCACCGCCCTCGAGGCGGCGCGCTGCGCCTACAACGCTGAGGAACACGAAAAAGCTACGCTAGAACTACACCACGTGAAGAAAGAGCACGGCCGCGTTGCCGCCCAGGTCGAAGAGAAGCACGCCCGCCGCATTGCTGTGCAACAGGACCTTGATGAGATCATGCAGAAGCAGGCCAGGCTTGACGCGCTGAAAGCTGAACGGGATGAGCTCCTGGCTGTTGACGCCCTGGTCCAGTACATGCGTGAGCTGATCCGGAAGGCCGGGCCGGAGGTGACCCACACGCTTGTGCGCCGTATCTCGATGCGGGCCACTCGCCTCTTCCGCGAGATTATGGGCGATCATACCGCCGAGCTGGTCTGGGAGCCGGATTACGAAATTACCCTGCGGCAGCGCGGCACGACACGCCGCTTTGCGCAGCTCTCCGGGGGGGAGCAGATGAGCGCCGCTCTGGCGGTGCGCCTGGCCCTCCTGCAGCAGCTTGCCAGCATCGACGTGGCGTTCTTCGACGAGCCGACCCAGAACATGGACGCCGAGCGCCGGGCAAATCTGGCCGCCCAGATCCCCTTGCTGGTGGGACAGGGCAGCGGGTTCAAGCAGCTTGTGGTGATCAGCCACGACGATACCTTCGAGAGCACCACCGACTACGTGATCCGAGTCGAGAAGCAGGACGGTCGGAGCATTGTTTCACGCGCGTGAGGCCCTGAAGGCGCTGGAAGCTCAGCAGGCGGACTTCACCGGCTTTGATCGCTTCGTGCAGGCGTCGCTGGAGGAGTTCGGTGCCGCGTTGCGCCGCTACTTCACCACGCCCGCTGAGGAGATCCTCCGCCGCCTGGAGGATACTTTTGGCCCCGGCGCGCTGCCCACCTGCGAGCACGCCGCGGCCGGCCCGGAAGGCGTGCTGCGCTTTGCCTGCTCCTGGGCAAACCATCGTGAGGCGCGACAGTGGGCGCTGGAGCGGATTGCCGGCATCACCACCCTGGCCGTGGATGGCTCGCAAATCTTCCCGTCCCATGACTATGCCTTGCCGATCGCGGCCGTCCAGGCCGGCTGGTACGAGAACCCGCATGATCCGGCGCGCCCGTACACGAAAGATGTGCGCATGCGCATTGTGCCCCCTGCCGAGCTGGCGCTGCATCACGGCGACGGCACCCTGGCGGAGTGGCGCGTGCATGCCCGCCGTTTCGAGCTGGAGATCGCTACGATGCTCGAGCGCATCCGGCAGTGGAACGGCGCCTACGCGCATGAGCGGCCCCCGGTGATTTTTCTGGACGGCGCGCTGGTGCTGACCTTCGCGAACTCTTTGCCTGATGGGCGCATTTATACCAACGCCGTGCTGTCGCTCTTGCGGGCCTCAGAAGAGCACCGCGTGCCGGTAGTCGCCTACATCGACACCAGCCTGGCACGCGACGTAGCCAAGATGCTCGGCCAGCTCTATGACCTCACCGTGCCGGAGGGCATTTCCGACGCCCTGCTCTTCCACGGCCTGGGAATGCGCTGGGGCGACCGCAGTGAGGCCTTTGTGTGTCGCCGCGATGACACGCTGCGGGTGTACCTCGATGATGAAGGACGCGACTTCAGCCGCAGTATCTGCTTCGTGTATCTCCAGGCGACCGCAGAGTTGCCGCCGGTGCGTATCGAGTTTCCCCGCTGGGTGCTCGACGCCGGGCTCCTGGACTATGTCCTCGATGTGGTGCGCTGCGAGATCATCGTGGGGACCGGCTATCCCTACTGTCTGGAGGCGGCCGACGAGGCGGCGGTGCTTGGCGCCCAGGACCGCGAACGCTTCTTCCGGCTGTTTGAAGACTTCGCCCGACGCCATGGCATTCCGATCCAGCTTGCGGCAAAGCCGGCCAGCAAGCGACGGCGGAGGTGAGGCATGCTCATCGGACGCATCGTTAAGTCCAACTCCCATGTGGATTATGTCTGCCATATCTACGGCGCGGGCGAGGTGCCCGAGCCACCATCCCCCGAGGATTATGCGTTCGGCCGCTTTGTACGCATCGCCGTCGGCCGAGAGGGACAGGGCGACCGGCAGTCTACTCTGGATTCCCCTGTGCTGCAGAACAGCCCGCAGACCCACATTGTGGGGGTAATCTATAACACGCAGCTCGTGAACCCGGATTACGGGGCCGGTGGACCGCGGCTTTCCCCCGAGCGTGAGCTTGAGTTCTTCGCGCCGGACTATCTCAACGAGCGGGCCGTGCTGGTCGGAATCGTGGCGCTGGGCTCATGGCGGTTGGGTCCGGCCGGTGAGTCGGTGCCCGACCATGGCGTGCCGCCGGTTGCTCCGGTTGTCGGCGCCGAGGTTGAGACGATGGACGCCCTCGAGGTGGCGCGCTTCCATCAGCGGCCGAACGGACCGCCCGGGATGCCGGCGGTGCTCTGCGGCTATCTGCCCCGGCTGACGGCGCTGAGCAGTCCGGTGATCCCCGATCTGGTGCAACGCATTCTCGCTGATCTGGAACCGTACTTCTCCGGCCAGGCGCGGGTGCTGGCGCTCCTGCAGAATAACCTGGCCTGGAAAACTCGCGTGGAGGGAATTCGATGAGTGCAGCGGATGCGGCGATCCTCGTGGCCGATGGACGCCGGGCCGGCACGGCCGCACATGGCGTGTGTGTAGGCACGGTCAAGGGGCCCGGCCAGAGCCCGCACGAATACACCTTCATCACGCCCAACCGCGCGATGCTTGTGAAGCAGGGCGAGTTCGTGTATTACGAGCTTGCCTATGGTGGGGAGACGCTTCAGGTAATCGGCCGTGTCTCCGGCTGGCGTCCGGTGCGGCTTTACCCGGATACGTTCATGGCCGATCCTGAGGTGCCGCCCAGCCAGGTGGCGGCCGTGCTGGGGTTTGACTCCGAAGAGTATGAGCTCTTCGAGGTCACGGTCACGGTGATCGGCTACTACGATGCCCAGCTCAAGACCTTCGTCAACCCGCGCCTGCCGCCGCGCTCAGGCTGGCCGGTCTATCTGGTGCCCGGGGAGACGCTGGCTGCGGTGCTTTCGCGCCGACGTCCCGGCGAGGTGGGCTCGGCGCAGATCGGCTGGCTCCTGTCGCGCCCCCGCGGCGAGGTGCCTATCACGCTCTCGGTGAAAGACTTGACCGGCACACACCTGGCCATCATCGCCGGCACGGGCGCCGGAAAGTCGTATCTCGCCTCCGTCATCGTTGAAGAGCTGATGAAGCCGGTGAACCGCGCCTGCGTGCTCATCGTTGACCCGCATGGCGAGTACGACACGCTCGTGGAGATGCAGGGGCATCCGGCCTTCACCGAAGGCGATCTGATCACCGGTTATACGCCGGCGGTCCGAGTGCTGCGCCCGGAGCACGTGAAGGTACGCACGGGCGTCCTCAGCCTGCACGACTGGTACTACCTGCTGCCGGACCTGAGCGAACGAATGCGCTATGTCTTCGGGCGCGCCTTCCGCCGGCTGCAACGCGAGCGCGGCGATCGGTTCACCAAGGAAGACCTGGTCGCCGCAGTGCAGAGCATCCGCGCCGACGGCCGGGAAGACGAGGCGTCTGACCCGGACGTCTCCGGCGGCGCGCTCACCTGGCGTATCCAGAACCTGGTGGAGAACGCCCGCATCATCAGCGACTACGAAGACCTGCAGCTGCGCGAGCTGTTCCGGCCGGGGCAGTGCACGGTCCTCCAGCTGAACGAGATCGAGCAGCGGCAGCAGCAGGTGATCCTCTCTGTGTTGCTGCGGCGGCTCTATCGGGCGCGCATAGATACGGAGCGCAGGCTGATTGACGAACGTGACGAACGCTACCTGCCCTATCCGGTGTTCGTGCTGATCGAGGAGGCGCATCGCTTTGCGCCGGCAAACGCCGACGTGGTCTCGACGCAGATTCTCAAAGAGATTCTGGCGGAGGGCCGCAAGTTCGGCGTGGGCGTGGGGCTGATCAGCCAGCGGCCGGGCAAACTGGACGCAGACGTGCTGTCGCAATGCATGACCCAGTGCATCATGCGCATCGTCAACCCGATCGATCAGAATGCCGTCGCTTCCGCCGTCGAGTCGGTCGGCCGCGACCTGCTGGCTGAGCTTCCCGGGCTCTCGAAAGGGCAGGTGATCGTCTCCGGCGCGGCCTTGAACACGCCGGTGCTATGCCAGGTGCGCGAGCGGCTGACGCGCCACGGCGGCGAGGATAAAGACGCGCCGGCCGAGTGGCTGGCCTACTTTCAGGACCGCAACCGCGAGCGGCGGCGCGAGCAGCAGGCCTTTCTGCCATCCGACGGTGGCTTCAGTATCTTCCGCTCGGTTGACTCCTGATAGTCGACCAGAGTTAACTCATAAGAGTGAAGGCAGGTCCCTAGCTGAGGGAACTTCCTTTCCCACTCTAGGCCCCGCAGACCTCCTGGTACACCGAAAGGCTGAGCGCGCGCATCTCCAAGATTGCCCTCGCGCCTGAGCCCGACTAGGCCTACACGGCCTTGTCCATGTCTGTCGTTACGCTAGAGTGAATGGTAGGTAGGTCAATAAACGCGTGTGTCCAGAGCGCCTCGACCGGCGCTGAGGGACCGAGCCCCTCAGGCGAAGACGCAGCACAGCCCTGCTGCGCGGCACCGCCGGGCGGCCTATCGGAGCAGCACACCGGGTGGGGAATACAGGGATGATGCAGGACGAACAGGCAGAGTACGGGCCCGGCGTACCCCGACGCAGCGGTCTGTCGCCGGAGACACGCCGGAGACTGCTGCGCGCCGGGGCCGCGACCGTGGCGGTAACGCTCTATGTGACGCCCCACATGCGTACAACCAGGCTGGCTGCTGCGACGGCCTGCCTCTCGCCGGCGGGCGCAGTATTCGACGCGACGATTGATGGCGCACGCTGTGACCTCATCCAGGGAAGGATCATCCTGCGCAATACCTCTGCGCAGAGCATTATCGTCCAAGAGCTTAAGGCCGGGCTGAGCCTTGGCGGCGCTGCGCCGGTGGCGCCTGCATATTCTGCCGACCTGCCGGCCGGCGCGACAATAGTGCTGCGCGCCGGTGTCACGATCCCGCCCGGCCAGACGGCGGCTACCGTGTACTCGCTCAATCCGGCGGGGCGGACCGGCACAGGCCGCACCACGGTGACCCTGAACGCCACACTTGCCTATAGCTACAACACCGGCCCGGCGCGACTTGAATGCTCAACGGCCGCTGCCGGATCGTTTGAGTGCGCCGGGGAGAGTGGCGGCGGCAACGGGGGCGGCAACGGGGGCGGCAGCAACGCCAATAACAATGCCAATACCGGTGGAGGCGGCGAGAACACCCAGGGTTCGAAGCAACCGCCTCCCCCGAGTGTGCCGCCGCCGATCCTGCCATCCGGGGGAGGAGAAACGCCATCCGTACTGAATCCGCCTCCGCCGAGCCCGCCGGGGCCGGCCGGTCAGGGCGGGCCATCACCGCAGATCACCGTCCTGTCCCCCGGGCAACCTGAGCTCACGCCTCCGCCGGACACGCTGGTATCCTCTGAGGGCCTTGCCCCGGCCCCGGAGAGTGCTGCAGGCCAGCCGACCGCCGCGCCTGTACCGATGCCGGCATCAGCACCTGCGCCGGCACAGGTGCCGTCACTTGTGGTGCCGGTGCCTGCCACGACCGTGCCGCCGATCGCGCCGCAGCCCGCCCCACCCGGTACGCCGGCAGCCCAGCCGGGCCAGGCAGCCGCGCAGCCAACCGGGCAGGGCGCACAACCGTCTACCACGCTGCCGCGGGCCGGAGGTGGGTCCTCCAGTCCGGCCGGTGGCCTGCCGATCCCCGGCCTTGGTTTCCTGGTGCTTGCGCTCGGCCGCCTGCTGCGCCGTCTGGCTAGGCCCACCGGCGCCGCTGCGAATCCCATCGCCGACCGGTAGCCCGGGTTTGCCCCTACCCCCAGCCGGGCCACCAGAGCACCGCCGCGAGCAGGACCAGGCTGCCGGCCAGCACGATCAGGCCAATGGTCACCAGGACCGGCTGGCCGGCTAGCATGCCTTCTGCCAGCCTGAGCAGGCCGATCCCTAGCGACACGACGGCCACGCCCAGGGCAAGCTGCCGACGGGTAAAGGCAGGTCGCTGGTACACTCGTCGCTCCTCATTACACAATCCCTGCATCGTGCCGAAAATCAGGGTTTTTCCCTGATGCACGATACGACCTGCGCGCGCATACTTGCAACTGCATGAGCAAGCAGCACCGGGCACTCCAGGTACCCGGTCCACCGGTTGCGGTCCCGGCCGGTGGAGCTGCTTCTCCACAGTCTTCCCCGGCGCGGCCTAGCCCGCAGGTCCTCCCCCTGCCTGCGAGCTAGGCCGATCCTCTGAGCCGGCGCGCGAGGCGGGGCGCGCCGGCTCTATGCTTTGCACGATCTGGCCTGCTCCTCCCTATAGCCTGTACAGGCTACCTGTACGGGCTGCCACATGGTCTGGTCTAGAGTGCCGGCGCACTGCCTTATAGGGGGACGTGGCGAGTGCCGGCATCGTCGTTCCTGCTGCGCCGGTGTGCTGCTCATAGGAACGTGACCAGACGGTGCTCCCCCCGGTGTGCCTCCGGCAGTACCTCTGTGCATAGACGGGTTCGACATTCGTGCTAATTACCTTGCGCTGCCCGCCCGTGGTGACGACACTGAATACGCAGGCAACGGATACGTAAGGATCAGCCCGACGGCCACGGCGGAACCGGCCTGCTTTTCTGCTGTGCCCGATGGCGTCGGCTGGGAGGTGGAGGGGTGTGGTGGGACAGCCCGTGACGCAATGCCTGCGGGCGAAATGCGCCGCGCGCAGGCGCCGGGCCTGCCGCGGCCAGAGCGTGGTCGAGTTCGCTCTGGCCCTTCCCCTGCTGGTACTCCTCATCTTCGGCATCATTGACTTCGGCCGTGCTCTGAACGTGGTGGTGATACTTTCGAACGCTGCGCGCGAAGGCGCCCGCGCCGGCATCGCCCGCGGTGCCACCGATGATGAGATCAGGACACGGGCCCAGGCAATCGCTGGCCTAGCCGGCAATGTTACCGTGGAGATCCTCCCGGGTCCGCGCGCCACGCTCAACTCAGGGCAGACGCTGACGGTGCGCGTGCGCACCGGCTTCTCGCCTGTTACACCGCTTCTCGCCGCGCTCCTGCCCGGAGGGAGCATACCATTGCAGGCGCAAGCTTCAAGGGTGGTGGAGTAACCGGCTGTTCCTTATCCCAGGCTAATTCCATCCTGTTCATCTCAGCCCGTACAAGGATATCGTGCTGGCGAGCATATTTTCTCAACATATCAAAATCAATCGCGGATTCAGGGCTCCGGGCGATACCCGGCGGTGTTTCGCAGCAAGGCGTCATGGGGGAATATGATGGGGAGCAACAGAGGTTCTGGGAACACACTCTGGCACTGGAGCAGGCCGCACCGGATAGGCAGGATCGGTGCAGGCAGCGCGCGCGGCCAGGCACTGCTGCTCGTGGCACTGGCGCTGGTGGTGCTTGTGGCAGCAGCCGGCCTGGCCACCGATGTGGGCATCAGCCTAGTCGAGCGCCGGCGGGCCCAGAACGCCGCCGATGCGGCGGTGATGGCTGGCCTGCAGGTCGTGGTACAGAACCAGACGGCAGTGGGCACCAGCACTGGCACGAACGCCATGGTCGCCGATGCAATGGATCGGGTTGCTGCGGCAAACGGCGCCCAGATCGACTGGACGGATCAGCCGCCCAGGTACTTCAACGCCCAAGGCATCGACCTGGGACCGGTGACGCGGGACGCGACTCTCATCCCGTCTTCCGCGGTGGGAATGGTGCTGCGTGCCTGGCGCCCCTTTAGGCCACAGTTCGGTGCCGTCCTGGGCTTCGGCCAACAGAGAGCATACGCCCGGACCAAAGCCGTCGCCTTCGACGCCGGAGCCCCCGGCAACATGAGCTTCTTGATGCCTCTCGGCGTCCCTGTGGCCGGCTTTAACGCCTGCTATACCACCGGGCAGCGCTGTGACCTGTGGGATCCCAGCTACGCTCGGATTTATGGCATGTCGTCGGGAAACGAACTCAAAGGCAGCCTGGACTTTCGCACCGGCTCTGGCACAGGATATGAAGCCCCCAATCCTCCCGAAACATGCAAAAACGCCAACGATTGTTTACGAGAGTGGACCACTGAGGGCTGGCGTGGCAAGCTGGCCAAGAATAATGTAGTCCAATTCTTCAACGGCGACCACGGCAATAACATTGCCGATGGCCTGCGGCAGTATGTTTTAAATCAGAACCTGTCAGATTCCGGGGGAATATATGGCATTATCTATGTACCATTATGGGATGAATATTACCCCAGCACAAGCAGTATAAGGATCGCCGGATTTGCCGCGTTCAAAATCTATTATAACGATATCAACTCAAGTAGCCTGGTCGGTACCTTCGTGAATTATGTGACTCCAACCACCAAGATCATCCCGGCCACGCCCGGCTGGCCCTACAAAACGATCCGGCTGGTCTCTCTGGATGCGCCGCCCTCGGCCTGGGGGCTGGTCACGCCGACGACGATTCCTACCAACACGGCCGTGCCGGCAACGCCTACGCTCACGCCCACGCCCACCGCAACGCCGAACCCGGCGGTCACGCCCTCGCCTACCCCTCAGCCAATCGACTGCACAGATACAAACCAGCAGATCCAGATCACCAACCCGCTGCCGGGCAAGACAGGCTATAAGTACGTGATCCGCACGACCGACACTGCTCCGATACGGGTCTTCTGGAGTGTGTCGACGTCGACCAAAAGCCGTCTCAACGTCACCATCTTTGCCGGGAACCCGCTGGCCGGCTACTTTAATCCGACCACGGTGATCCCGAGCAACATCCCCGGCTACCCCGGAGTAGCCCACGCTGATTCTGGCAACCAGCAGGTTGCTTCTATTCAGACCACTTCACCCCCTGTGCCGCCCGGCTACTACACCGTGTACTTCTGGAATAACGATAACGGCGGCCAGGTGGTCAACGTGCTGACCGAGGTGAGGTATCGCGCTTATACCTGTCCTTCGTATTAACTTATGTACACTTTGACTAGTGTACAGTAGACTGCACCGTGGGGCAGGGAGGTGGTTGGCTCGCCGCCTCAATGGCAGGTCCGGGCTGCTGCGCACGAGGGGAGGAGCGGGAGCGTTCGGATGATGTCCTCGCTCTGTGCCGTAGACGCGTTGCTTTCGCCTTTCGGAGGATGTACAATTGGGGAGAGGGCCCGGCGGAGGAACAACGCAGGGCCGGACACGTGATGTTATGCACTCTAGAGATGGCAGGTCGTGGCCGGGGAGCTAAGCCATGATTGAGATGACGGTCGACAGCATCAGGATGAGCCTGATGACGCAGCACCGCATGGTGATCTTGAAGGACGTCTCTCGCGAGCGGTATCTGGCGATCGTCATCGGGCCGGCCGAAGCGGACGCGATTGCGATTAAGCTCCAAAACATCGAGGTTCCTCGCCCGCTGACGCATGATCTACTCAGCAATGTGATCCGGACGCTGGGCGCCCGTGTCACCCATGTCCTGATCAACGACCTCGTCGATGAGACGTACTACGGGCGCATTATCATGGACTTCGACGGACGCCACGTCGAAGTGGACTCGCGTCCAAGCGATGCCATTGCCCTGGCCGTGCGCCTGGGCGTGCCGATCTATGTCGCCGAGCACGTGCTGGATCGGGCCGGCATCGTGCCCGAACACGAGGACGAGGAGAAGCTTGCCCCCTTCCGCGAGGTCATCAACAAGCTGAACCTCGATGACCTCGGTTCCGGCCCCAAGCCAGAGTAACGAGCGAACAGGCCACCGGCACACAGAAGGGCGGATCATGATCCGCCCTTCTGTTTTTTCCTGTATTTTCGATTTTTTCTGTATTTTTTCGATATGTATTTTTTTCGATATAGGACTATTTATTGATTAAACGCCGTGCAGCTGAACGAGGACCGGCTGAGGCCTGGCCCCGGCCGGGGCCAGGCTGAGCGCCTCATTGAGGCTGCCGCTCCGGTAGCCACGCAGGTCGAGCGTGACGTAGGTGAAGCCCAGAGCCTTCAGCTCATTTACGATGGTATCGGCGACGCTTTCCTCCAGCAGCCGCGGGAACTCCTCGCGGGGGACCTCGATGCGGGCGATAGTTTCGTGATGGCGCACGCGCACCTGGCGGAAGCCCAAGCGGCGCAGGCACTGCTCGGCAGCGTTGATCTGTCGCAGCTTCTCGATCGTCACGCGCTGGCCGTAGGGAATACGCGACGACAGACAGGCAGACGCCGGCTTGTCGGCGGTAGGCAGACCCAGCTCGCGTGAGAGGGCACGGATCTCCGCCTTGGTCAGGCCGGCCTCCAGCAGCGGGCTGCGCACACCGTGCTCACGGGCGGCGATCATACCCGGCCGGTAGTCGCCCGCGTCGTCGGCGTTTGTGCCATCGACTACATGCTTAAAGCCTCGCTCCTTTGCCAGCGCCACCAGCTTATCGTACAGCTCGGTCTTGCAGAAATAGCACCGGTTAGTAGGATTTGACGCGTAATTCTCGTTCTCGAGTTCCTCTGTGTTCAGGACCAGATGGCGGAAGCCATGCTCGCGGGCAATAGCTTTGGCTTCCTCAACCTCTTGTGGCGGCACGCTGGGCGAGACGCCTGTCACTGCCAGCGCACGCTCCGGCCCCAGAACATCGTGGCAGAACCGCGCCAGGAAAGTGCTGTCCACGCCGGCAGAGTACGCCACGATCACGCTCTCCATCTCTTCGATGATGCGGCGCAGGCGTTCGCGCTTGGCAATCAGCTCAGGGGACAGGCTCGACATCGGTTACTCCTCGGCGTGTTCATACTACTTGTGTTTTTTTATTTTTATTTTTTTCACTCGTATTTACTCGGTGCTCGCCACTACTCCTCAACGATCTCCAGCGGCTCGGGCACGACACGGTCGTCCTCGAAGCGGTAGACACGCACATCCGGCCGGTCGGGATCCATCATCGAACAGATGATCGCCCGTGCCTCAGGAAGCAGGTACGGGCGATGCTCCACATCGTAGTCGGAGGGGTAGGCAGGCGAGGCCGGATGCGAATGGTAGACCGCCAGGTACTCCCATCCGTGCGCGGCAATCTCTTCATCGGCGCGCAGGAAATCCGCCGCGTCCGGCACGAAGCGGCGCCGGGGTTCAGCCGCAATGTTCCTGGCGCGGAACACAGCGGTGGAAACGCCGTCTTTGCCCGCAACGAACCCACAGACCTCGTGCGGGATCCCTTCGCGGGCATGGGCGATGATCTCGTCCAGATGGGCACGCCTCAGACGCACAGCAAACCTGCTTCCGGAGTACGTCTCTATATTTATCTATATTTATTATCTATATTTATCTATCTAATTAAGAGCTTCTAGCTGCAATACCCGCCGGGCGCAGATGTCTAGACACACATATGCCCCTGCAGCCAAATCTACCACACGGCAGGGATGGCGCCAAGGGAGTGCCCGAGCTGTTTTCTCGCGTGCCGGGATAGTTCCCGGCCGGCGCCTGAGCGCGCCGGCCGGGCCTGGTGCAGCGCCGGGGCTTTGCAGGCGAGCAGAGCCGGCGCAAGGCCTCGGCGAGCAGTCTGCGCTAGCCCCGATGTCCCAGCTCACCGAGCACCTGCTTTACGTACGCTACGCTGCGCGCGTCGCCGTAGTACTGATCGCCCAGGCGCAGGCCCTCCACCGCCAGATAGCCCTGGTAGCCGGCTTCCAGCATGGCCTGGATGGCAAAGCGATAGTCGATCTCGCCATCCGGCAGCGGGACCTGCAGGAAGATCGCTTTCTGCAGATCAGGGATGTGCACCCGCCGCAGGTTCTTGCAGTGCCAGTACTTCGCTTTTGGCGCCAGCGCTACAATCGCTGCCTCGCAGGTCTCCTCCGGCACATCGTAGCACCAGTAGATGTTCCCCAGGTCGGGGTTGACGCCTACGTTCGGCCGATCTACCAGCTCCAGCAGGTGCAGTGCCGACCAGCTATTGTCCACGAGCGAATGCTGGTGCACCTCAATGCTCAGTTCAATCCCCAGATCGGCAGCGCGGGCAGCAAGTTCCTGGAGACCGCGGGCAGTGCGCTCGTAGTCAGACTCTGAGGCGATCCGGCTGCCCAGCTGGGTGACCGGCTCGCCATAGCCGGTGCCAGGGCGCTGGGGATAGGGGAGCGGCCCGCCCATGATGCTGTTGACAACGCGCGCGCCGGCCACGGCGGCAAAGCGGATAGCCTCCTCCAGCCGGCGCCGGTTCCGCGCCGCAACGCGTGGATGATGCAGCCCGCCGCCACCGCGCACCGCCGCGCAGACGAGTCCGGCATCGGCCAGCTCAGCCCGCAGCTCGCGCGCCGTGTCCTCAGGCGAGCGGCCCGGCTCAGCCATCACCGGAAGCTCTACCGCATCGAAGCCCATCTCCTTGACCTTCCGCCAGTAGCGCGGCCGCAGCTCCCGCGGCGCAAGTTCCGCTCCATGATAGGGGTAAAACGTGCCACGCCGGTAGGCATACGCAATCTGCATAGCCAGCCCTCCCTGCTTGTTCGCGAAAAGACAAAAATGATAGTAGGCAAAAAGGTATATCACCTGCGCCTCAGAGCTATCGTCCGGATGCCGGCGCAGGCTGTTCGGCAGCCCAAACGGGTTCCGTAGGGCAGCGTCCTGAGCAGCGGGGACACCGCCTTGAGCATCGCTGCTGGCGCCTGTAGCGGCGGCAGTATAGCCCGGCCGCTCTCCGACGGCAACTGTACCATCACAGTCGCGTCTTGAGGCAAAGGTTCCTACTCGCCACATGGCCGGCATAAAGCAGCTCGGCACCGGAGCGTCGGGATTACAATAACTTCAGGATAAGAATGTGTTCATGAGAAATAAAGCAGGTCGTACCGGCCCATTGAATGCGCTGGGGTAGTGTTATGCTCAGCGGCCATTTATTTCTGGACCTTGCGTGGCAGCGTGAAGAAAAAGGTGCTCCCCTTACCGGGATACGACTCGGCCCAGAGACGACCTCCATGTGCTTCAATAAGCGCCTTGCTGATGTGCAGGCCAAGGCCGATTCCCGGCATGCCGATGGCGCGAGCCTGCGCTGTACGGTAGAAGCGCTGAAAGAGGTGGGAGAGTTCTTCCGGCGAGATACCCATGCCTTGATCGCTTACCGACACCTGGACTTCGTGACCTCGCTCCTCGACCCGCACCACAATCTCGCCTCCATCCGGCGAGTATTTTATAGCGTTAGAGAGCAGGTTATGCAGCACCTGTTCCACCCTGGTAGCATCCCACTCTCCTATAAGTGGGTGTTCAGGAGCAAAGACGCGAAGATGATGCACACGTGTCAGCTCTTGGGCCTGCGCGACAACAGCATAGACCAGTGTAACCAGGTTTACAGGTTGCCGCTGAAGCTCGAGCCTGCCGGCTTCCAGTCGTGAGATGTCCAGCAGGTCTCCGACAAGCCGCTCTAACCGGTTCACCTGAGTGACCATGACCTGAACCGCTGCAGCGCTATAGGCACCAGAGCGCTGCATGAGCTGGGCATGGCCCTTAATCGTTGCGAGGGGAGTGCGCAACTCATGCGTGATCATGCTCATAAATTCTGACTGCATTCGAGCAAGGGCTCGCCGCTCAGAGATGTCACGCATGGCCAAGAGATATGCAGGGCCTGCGGGAAGATGGATGAGTGTGGCGCGTGCTTCTACCGGAGCGAGCGAGCCATCTCGCCGTCGTAGCTCGAGCTCTCCAGACCACTGCCCCTCCTGTGCATGACACTCATCCACAATCTGGGACCACGCCGTAAATCCCGTAGGGCCGGCCATAATCATTTCGATGTGCATCCGGCGAAGCCGGTCACGGGCATAGCCGAGCAGTTTCTCCACTGCGGCGTTGCCATCGAGGTAGTGCCCCTCAGTATCGAGCACGAGGATCGCATCGCCCACTCCCTCAAAAAGTAAGCGATATCGCTCCTCGCTGGCCCGCAGCGCCGTTGCGGCCTCCTCCGCCGCCGCTTTAGCCGCCTCAACCTCGCGCATTGCCCTATCCAGCGCTTCGGCAAGCGCACGCGCATCTGCAGCAGCCTGGCGTGCCGCGTTCGCCTGTCCCTGTGCAATGTATGCCATGTACTCAGCGCGCAGCGCCCAGGTCAGCAGGGGCAGGACGGCCTGGATGCCGCCGAGGTCCGCGTAGCCGGACACTCGACCAAGCAGCACGAGTACCGAACCATCGCCGACGGCAAGGCCGGTTGCACGGACAGCCGTGCCGCCGGAGGGAGAAGGGAGCTTCCCCTCCCGAGATCCTGCCACCACGCACTCATTGAGGAATGTCAGCCACACCCGTCGCTGTGGCAGTGTCTGCCCGAAGCCGGGCGCCGGCACAAGCGCAGCGGTTTCCGGGTCGGGGATAAAAATGACCATATCCTCAGCGCCAAGAGCGCGCGCCAATGCCCGGGCGGCCTCACGGCGACGCGCCGGATCGGCCAAGGACGCCGCAAGCACGAGCTCCTGCAGTGACGTATGTGTCATGAGTGTCACTTCGGAATTACACAGACCACGGCAGTGCAGTTATGGAATCCATTGAACTGGCCGCGCGCACGCGCAATCTGGCCATAAGTATTACAACCGGCGAATTGAGCTGTGCCGAGGGCGCGGCGGACTGAGCCAAGCTCCGCGCCGAATTCTTTGCCCAGCCGCAGCCGCGTGGCGGCGCAGTCAAAAAACAGGCTTACTTCCGGCTCCAAACCACCGAGCTGGGCGAGTGCGGCCCGCACGGCATGTTCGGCAGCTTCGATTGCCGACACGCTGGTCGCGCCCATAATACAGGCCGTGGTGCCTGCCGGTACATCTGCAGCACAGACAATCGACCCTTCCGGCTGGATGCTAAGTGGTACGCGCAGTCGGTATTCGCCTCCAGCATCAATGCCCAGGACATTATGCAAGAAAAAGGGCAATGGATCGGCAGGATTGAATACTTGCCCGGTAGCCGCCGCATGCTCCTCAAAGGCTTCGACTGCGGGGGCAGCGTCAAGGCTCACTAGTCGCATACCATAGGCTTCCGTCACACGCATGATCCGGCTTGCCGGTCGCCAGCCGTGGCCCACGCCGATGCCCAGCGGTTTATTCGACAGGATTTCCAGCGCAACTACCGCGTCAGAAAGCGCTTCCGTTCCAAAAAACACATGGGTACGCTCAAACCGAGCATCATCGGCTGCTCCGCCTCCAAAGAACTGATAACGCCCCGCCGTGAAACGCGTCAGTAACTCTACCAGGCGATCGGCATACCCGGCCAGGGCATCGGTGAGCACAAGTGCTGTACGGTAGCGATACTTCAAATCGCCCATGCCGCGGAACTGTCCAACCAGCTCAGCGGCCGCAGCAGTACAGTCTTCCCGTAACCCGCGGCCGAGCGCTGCCGTGAACGTCATGTCTGACGAGCGCAGTGCAACCGCACAGGTTGCTCCCTCGCTGTGCAGATCAGTCGTAAATTCCCCAGCAGACGAGCACCCAACGATGAGGCGAGGTTCACACTCTTTCCAGAGTGCTTGTAAGAGATCAGTATAGTTATGCATGGGCGACGCAAAGACAATCACGGCATCAGCCGGCCGGCCATCAAAGGCTGTAGCGATCTGCGTTCCTAAAGCGCGCCCTGCTTCTGTGCTCTGTGAAATAGTCGTATGAACTACGGTCGCCTCAGTCACGAGGTACCACTCCTCCCCGCATCTCACAACCAGGCATTTTTTCAGACCGTGGTTTAAAGTGTGCCTAGGGGGTAGCCGGTCGCTCTCCCTACTATTGCCACACATTCTGGTTTTACTATTATACTCCTCCGCCTGTCGAGACCTTTACTATTCATTTTCGTAGCTATAGACTCATCAGTGTCAATAAACCACCCTGGAAAGTAGATCAAAAAAGAAGATAGAAAGCTCCTATCTCTGCTTCTCCCACAGCTCTCCCAGAGCACCGGTGGCATTTCGCCACCGCACGACCTAACCCGGCCGGCAGCGAGAGCGTTGGAAGTACCAGGGCTGGAAGGGGCCGCAATGACCGCGCCTCTCCCGTAAGTGCCCCGGCACATCATCTGCCCGGCAATACCCGACGATGACGGTACATGCACCTGGCAACGCAAGCAGCTGGATCGGTCGGCTGCTCGGCAGCCGGTACCGGATCACACGCGTGATCGGAGCCGGCGGCATGGCCGAGGTCTATGCCGCTGCCGACGAGCGCCTTGGCCGCCGCGTTGCAGTAAAGATCCTGCGCGCCGAGTACGCCACGGACCCCGCGGTCGTGGCTCGCTTCCTGAACGAGGCAAGGATCACCGCGCGCCTTGCTCATCCCTATATCCTCACGGTCCTCGACGTGGGCGTGGAGACCTGCTCTGACAGCGCTTCGGGACAGGGCGCCCGACCACTGCAGCCGGATGCGCCGCGAACCCGTCCCTACCTGGTGCTTACACTGGTGGAAGGACCAACGTTGGCTGAGGCGCTGGTCCGGGCCGGCGGCCGGCTGCCGCTGGGGCAGGCCCTGGACTTGGCCAAGCAGGTGGCCGCCGGAGTGGCCTATGCGCACTGCCAGGGCATAGTGCACTGCGACCTCAAACCGGCCAATATCCTGCTCACTCCCGAAGGCACCGTCAAGGTAGCCGATTTCGGCCTAGCCCGCGCGGTGGCCGGTGCTGGATCGGCGGAGAGCCGCATATTCTGGGGCACGCCGCAGTATATGGCTCCGGAGGTACTGGCAGGCGAGCCGCCCACGGCAGCCGGCGATGTGTACAGTCTGGGAATCATCCTCCACGAGCTCCTCACCGGCGTACCGCTGCCATACTACCGTGCTATAGACCGTGCTAGAGAGATGCCCGGCCACCTGGCAGAGATCCTCCGGCGAGCCTGTGCCCCGCAGCCGCAGCAGCGCTATGCCGATGCCGGAGAGTTCCTGGCCGACCTGCTGCGTTTCGAAGAGGCAACGCGTGCCCCAACCCGGCAATGGATGGTAGAAGGTATACCGGGCGGAATCCAGGCTCCTCCCCCGGCCGGGCAAGGTAGGCAGCATGCCGGAAACTATTGGTCGCGGCTGATTCTCGTCGCTACTGCCGTCGCGGTTGCTGCGGCGGCCATGCTGGCCGGAGGTGCGTGGTACGAAGTCAACAAAAGCAGCCGGGTACCTGAGCGCGCTGCCCTCCCCACCGCCACGCCCACGGCACTGCCTGCCGTCACATCCCTCCCGTCCTCTGCCATCACGCCGGGGCCTACACCAATCCCAACCCTGGAAGCGCCGGCCGGCGGCCGAGAAAGCGCCGTGCAGCCGCCTGAGCGTCGAGAGCGCCCGAGCGACGACGACCGTCCGGAAAGATCGCGCGGACGCGGGCGCACAGGACGGCATCGCTAAGAGCGCGTCAGACTAGCGCCGTCGGGACGCTGTATGCTACATACGCGACGTACCCTGCAGGTCACGGTGCCGCGCCGGCACACGGATACCGGTATGGCGCACCTGACCAGGTAGGACCCTACGCCTCGTGCTGGGATGGCAGAACGGCTGTGCGGCCGGACCCGTTCTGCACAGCAGAACCACGGCTTACGTCGGAAAGCGCCCAGAATAGTGAATCCTTTAGGGCAGTAACACAATGAAGAACAACATTATTAGTAATAACCATAGCAACAACGAGGAGAGAACCGTCCAAACAGACCCTGCGGGCACGGAAGCGCATGAGGTAGTGGTCGTTGCGACACAGTTGTGGCGGCCGACCTATCGCTTTCTCGGCTACGTCCATGTGCGCGCTCGCAATGGTCGCGAATACCGCCTGCCGATGACCGGCACGGTGGCGCAATGGCTCAACGAAGGCGAAACCTATCGCCTGACCCTCCACCGTGCCGGCGATCTTCCGCTGGGCTTCAACGACTATGCGCTCGCCGGAGTGGTGCCGATCTGGCCGCTCTTTGAGCGCTCCTACACGCTTGTGCGGCGGGCACCGCTGAGCGGCGAGGCGCTCTATCAGTATCGCCTCTCGGCCCGCGAGGCTCGCTACGAACACGACTATGAAGCGATCGTCGATCTGGAGCAGTACCATTATGCCTCCGATGAGGAGCTCCTGGCGATCTGGCACTGCGAGCACTGCGATCAGTACACCGACGCGAATGCGCGGCCCCTTTGTCCCCAATGTGGCCGGCCGATGCGCTTTCATGACCTCAAGAGTGCCACCCGCGCCTCGCGGTTTCTGGTCCTCGAGTTGCAAGAACGCGAGCCTTATGAGCCGCACTATATCGGCTACATCCGGGTCGATCCCCCGGTCCCGCTCATGCACCGGCGCTTGCCTGACGGCACCGTCGAGCGTGATATCCGGACGAAGGTCTTTCCCCCTGCCTGGTTCGCTCACCCCTTCCATCCCGAAGCTGAGCAAGGCACTGCCGAAGAATGGTGGCTCACTCAAGGAGAAGCCCTGCGGACCGCTCGCTCGCCGGTGGCTCGCCTGGCGCGGGTAGTGATTCACCCTGACTATCGCGCCGATGGCCTGGGACAGCAGGCTTTGCAGGTACTCGCCGACTGGTTGCTGGCGCGCTGGGTGCCTGATATGCGCGTGGCGAAGCACGCCATCGAGACCGTGGCCATGATGGCGCGCTACAACCCCTTTATGGAAAAGGCGGGCTTTCGGTACCTCTGGGATACGGCGAGCGGACGGCCGGTGCTCTACCGGCCGCTCAGCGCGGTCGCTGAGCAGGCCATCGCGCGCTTCCTCGAGGAAGACCCTGTCGCACGCCGGCACGGAGGGCGGTTGTACCGTCCTCGCCTCACCACCTTTGAATGCCTGCCGAAACCCATCGTTCTGCGACGCCTTACGAAGGCCTACACGAACCGGCTGACGATCGAGCAGCTCCCACATCAACTGCGCGAGCTGCTGGAGGCCTTTGGCGTACGGCATCGCGTGCTGCAGAAGACCGTGCTACGCGAGGCAAACATTGAAATCGCCCCGGGGACGGTGACGGTGCTGGTCGGTGCTTCTGGGAGCGGCAAGACAACGCTCTTACGGATCATTTATGGCCTGCTTGCCGGGCTCGAGGATCCCCTCTACCGTCCGGACCAGGTCGAGGCAGAGCTCCCGCAGCAGGTACGTGTGGAGGCGTTGCTGCTTGGCGAGCGCGAACCTGCCTTCGGTGAGCAGCCAATCATCCAGGTGCTCTATGAGCTCACCGGTGATGAGGTGCTGAGCGTTGAGTTGCTCAACGAAGTGGGACTGGCCGATGCGGTCCTCTACCGCGCTCCGTTTGGTGAACTCTCCACAGGGCAGAAAGAGCGGGCGCGGCTTGCTTATCTCTTAGCAAAGCGACCGCAGGTGCTGATCGTGGATGAGTTCGCTGCGCATTTGGATCCTGGCTCGGCAATGCGTCTGGCCCGGCGGGTCGGCGCCCTCGCTCGAGAGAAGCAGCTCACAGTCGTTCTCTCCACCCACCGTCGAGAGATCATCGAGGCGCTTGCCCCGGAGGCCGTCTATCTCGTCGGCTATGGCACGCTCGTTCGCGCCGGCGAGCTCCCCGCCCAGGCATTTCGTGTGCGGGAGCCCTACGCGAGTTATATCGTGGAGGGAAAAAAGACCTGGGAGCTCCGCACCTATCCCACGGCTGTGCGCGGGCGTGTAGGTATCATGAGTGGTACAAAGCTGCTCGGCACGGTCGATATTGTTGGCAGCCGCGGGCCCCTGACGGAGGAGGAGCTCGAGCGGCATCAGCACCGTCATCTGGCCGATCCTGCTTTCCTCGAGCAGTACAGGCGCGGCCGACCGCTCTATGCCTGGGAGCTTGCCAACGCCCAGAAGTTCGCTGAGCCGGTAGAGATTGCCACGACTCCAGGCCAGCAGACGTGGGTGCGCATGCCCCGGCGCCGGCGCGCCGCGGCAACGCGCTCTGCCGCGCCGCCGGCGCCGTCAGCGCAGGCCTAGGCTCCGCCGCTCCCGAGCCAATACGCAGTCCCGGGGATCACCCAGTGACGAGCCTCAGGTACACAAGTTGGCTGCTCTTCCCTGTTGCCCAGGTACATCAGCACAGGTGGGGTCTCGGAAAGACAAGCATACCTCAAAGGTGTTGCAAGATGAAGACATAATGTGTTTCTTAACGCATCTAAGCCCCTCCTCACACCGATGTCTTGCTGCCAGCTCTGGACACGGTCGTGTAGAACCCAATCTGCTAGTAACATCGGATGATACTTAGCAGATCAGACAACGGTCCAGCGCACGCCCCGCCGCGGGAACAGCCGCCCGAGCAGACGCTCGATGTCTGCAAACGGGTCGGCTCCGTATGTCTGACGGAACTCAGCAAGCTGTTGCTGTTCCAGACCGGTGGGCTCGCGCAACGGCAGCTCGAGCCAAACGCTGCCGAGACGGGCGGATTCCCGCACTGCGATAACGAGCTCTTGATCGCGCCGCGCATTAGGAGCCCCATAGGCAGGCGGCACATCGTCCACCACCGCGCGATGGAACGTGACCAGGATATCGGCCCGGGCCACGTCATCGGCATGCGGCGGCAAGGCATAGTCCCGATAGGGGTTCTCCCAGACAACCGGCGGGTCCGTGTTGACACGCACCGCGTGAATGGTCGGCCGGCCGTGAACCTCCGCCGTAATCGTCTCGATAGGCAGGCGGCGCGGGCGACGCTGCTCACCTTCGAAGAGCACGAGCTCGTTACCCATCAACGCCCCGCGCGTGCCGGCGATCTCCCAGTAATTGCCTCGATCGATGCCAGCCGGAAGCTGATAGACGCAGCGCTCGCCACCAGCAAACTCGATCACGCCGAGCTCCCACGGCAAGGTGGTCTGGCGCTCGCCCACCAGATCGACATACGGCTCAACGTCGACCCGCTGAACGAAGCCCATGACCCGCCACGGCTCCGAGGTAATAAAGCGGCGGATGGCATTCATACCATGGTACGAGCCAGAGCGATACCACAGATGCGCCTGGGTCACCCGCCCAATCACCCCTTCGTCAACGAGACGGCGCTTCAAACGCTCGGCTGGCCAGCGCCACACGTTCTCAGCCACTTCCAGCTTGACCCCGTAGCGCTGGGCCGCTGCGATCATGTCATCCGCCATGGAGAGGGTCGTGGCGATTGGCGTCTCTGAGATGACATGGCACCTGTGGGCGGCTGCTGCCCGAGTGATGATGTGATGCGCGTCGGGTGGCACGATCACGAAGACAACGTCCGGCTGAACGCGCTCCAGCATCGTCAGGGGATGGTCGAAGACCGGCACGCCGAACTGCGCGGCCACCACCTGACGACGCTCCTCCCGCGCATCGCACACCGCCACCAGCCGGTACAGATCAGGCAACCGGCTGATCGTATCCAGGTGGGCCATGCCGCGGTTTCCGGCCCCGACGACGGCGATTCCCAGCACTCGTTCAAGCGACATCGATGCACCTCGATAAGCTACACAGCACGCACGACTCTCACCCGCACGCCAAGGTCCATGGCCTGCTGGATGGCCAGCCCGGTCTCCACAGCAGCTACGCCGTCGGTCATGGGACAAGGTGGCTGCCGGCGGCCGAGGATCGCATCGACGAAGCCGGCCATCTCACGCGCCCATTCCGGCGAGCCGCGGCCGTGCAGCGGCGTGCGCTCCAGGTACTGTGGTGTCCAGGAAGCGGAGCGGTGCACCAGCCCACGCAGTTCGAGTTCCTCCCAGCGCGTGACAATGGTTCCCTGATCGCCATAGATCACCACGCTGAGATCGTACGGCTGCACCACCGCGTTGCTGGTGAAGATCTTGCCCAAGGCTCCGCTCTCAAAGCGCAGTACGGCGAGGCTTGCCTGGCGCGTCTGATCGCCCGCCACTTCATAGGCAGCACCGGCGAACCACTGGAGCAGGTCGATGGCGTGGTGGGCTGCGCCCAGACGTGCTCGCTTCGTGATGTCGCGACCCCACGTGCGCATCGACGGATACTCGTCTGGATCGGGCTTGTGTGCGTAGTTCGCCTCAAGCGCGAAGATCCGGCCGATTTCACCTGCCTCGACCACGCGATGTGCATGCTCGAAGGTGGGCCAGCAGCGCGCCACGTGGCCGGTTGCGGCCACGAGCTCAGGATGCTGCATGATCGCCCAGCGGATGCGCCGGGCTTCTTCTAACGTGTGACAGGCCGGTGTCTCACAGAGCACGTGCTTGCCCGCCTCCAGCGCAGCGACCGACTGCTCAGCGTGGAGGAACGAGGGCGTGCAGAAATCCATCGCGTCGATCTCGGGATCGTCCAAGGCGGCGCGCCAGTCGGTGAGGATGCGGGGAATCCCCGCCGCGCGGGCGCGCGCCTGGCCCTCTTCCGAGCGCACCACCGCAGCCACCACCTCCGCGCGGTCTGCAATGGCGCGGTATCCGGCGAGGTGGTTCGACCCGGTCCAGCCGAGCCCGACGATGCAGACACGGACACGCTCAGGCATCTGTTCCCTCTCCTCCCGGCCTCTCCGGCCGGCGCAAACGGTCACATACCCTTGCTTGCGTGACAGGCCTACGTGATAGGCTCGCCCAGCACGGTGAGGATCTGCTTGAGGGCCTCCCAGCACTCAAGTGAGCACCGTATCTTGGGCCGGGCATGCGTCTCGATAGCGATGTGGCCGTCGAAGCCGCCATCCCGTAACTCCCGCAGCATGGCTTCCCAGGGCAAGGGATCGGCAGCGGCAAGCTGAGATCCCGGCCAGAGCGCAGGCGCAGTACGTCGATCGGCCTTGAAGTGTACCAGACTAACCAGGCCCCGCACATGCCTGAAATCATGCGGGTATACCTGCGACACACCTGCGCTTACGCTGTTGCCGGGATCCCAGTTGAGCCGGAGCGCCGGATGGTTCACCCGACGTACGATGGCAGCGGCGTTGGCGCCAGTGTCACCCCAGCAGGTTGCCTCGTTCTCCAGTACCAGGAGTAGTCCATCGTGCTGTGCCTTTTCGGCCGCCTCATGGAGCGTCTCGATGACATACGAAGGGCATTCGGGCGGAGCCGGAATCTGGCGCGGCCCCGGCTTCTCAAAGCTGAAGACAATCATGCGCGTTGCGCCCAGCTCATGCGCCAGTTCAGCAGACCGCGCATAGCGGTCGCGCCGATGCTGCTCGCGCTGGGGCGAATCCCACGGGATTTTAAATAGCCCCGGCGAGATGGCCAGAACATCGAGCCCGAAATGCTCCAGCGCCTGACGCAGCTCACGTCGCTCAGGCTCATCGATGTCCGGCACGCGCCCGGTGCGGAGGCTCTTCAGGTCCACGTGGCGGATGCCCCACATTGCCGCAAGCTCACAGGCAGTCAGGACATCCCGGCTTACCTCATCGGTGACGATAGAGACACGCACGCTGCTCTCCCCCTCTTACGTGCCCTCGTGGCCGCGCGCAGAAGTACGCGCACAGGAACTCGCCCGGCGGGCGCTCATGCACCGTCGCGCGGGGCCTCAGTAGCTGAGGCAGCGGCCAGTGCCTGCTCGAGCGCCTCGAGCGCTGCCGACACGAGCCGGAAGTTCAGGTTCTCCGCGGCTCGCTCGCCCAGCCGTTCGCGCTGATGCTGGAGGTACCCGCGCAGCACCGCTGCCGCAGCATTGGCCGCACTCCTGTCAAGCTGGACAGAGACCTGCATCTGTAGAGCCACACCTTGCTCCATGCCCAATGGCGGGTACGATTATACGCGTCCGACGCACGGGCGTCATCGCTGCTGCTATACTACGCTGGCCTCTACTTCCGAAACCCCGCGCCGTCACGCTGTGGCGAGCGGCCTTGTCCTGGGTGGGGTGATAATGAGCGCACGTACACTCCCGGCGGCGCAGCCGCGGCTCTTCTCACGGCCATTTACCATCCTCCTCGCCGTCCTCTTCGCCAACGGCGTGCTGTCCGCCCCGGCGCGCTCGCTGCTGCCGCTTTATGTCGAGGGATACCTCCAGCAGCCGCTGCTACTGGCCAGCTGGCTGCGCGCCATTGAGATGATCATGGGCGGGCTGTTTGCCCTGGTCGGCGGGGCCCTCTGCGACCGATTAGGCCGCAAGCCGACGCTCGTGCTTGGCCTGACCGGCTCAGCAGTCGCCGGCGTTGCTTACCTCACCGGCAGCCCGCTGCTGCTTTGTCTGTTCTGGCTCTACGCCGGCCTCGCTTTCGGACTCCAGAGTACCGGCAGCCAGACGTACCTGATGGGCGCAGTGCAAGCCGGACGGCTTGGCATCGGCACGGCGCTCTTCTTCCTGGGCAACACCCTGGGCAACTCTCTGGGGAACATTTACGCCGGCCGCGTGGTGGACCGCTATGGCTTCCTGACGCTGGCTGCCCTGGTGGTGGCCGCCAACAGCGTGATCACCCTCGTCGCAGCCTATGCCCTGCCTGCGCTCCCGGTCGATCGTACGGTGCGCGGTGTCCCGCTGCGACGGGTCTTCCTCGGCTATGGCGACCTGCTGCGCCGGCGCGAGGTCCAGCTTCTGGGGATCATGCGGTACCTGCCCACTTTCTACTGGGGCACCGCGACCCTGCTGATCCCGCAGCTGATCTTTCGCCTGCGGGCTCATAGCGCAGCCGCGGCCCTCGACTACAGTGCGGCAAGCCTCCTCGTCGCCGCAGCTGTTCAGCTCCTGACTGGGCGCGTGCTGGACCGCGCCGGAACCCGGCGGCCGGCCGCCGTTGCCGCAACGGCGGTGACGCTCTGCGCGCTCGGCACAGCGGTGTGGGGGCACGAGCTCTGGGGGCTGTATGTCTTCGGAATTGCCGGCGCGGCAGCGGCCTGGTCGCTCTCCACAGCCATGCCCCCGCTGATCAATGAGCTGGCAGGGCCGGCGGAGAAGGGACGGCTGATGGCGCTGACCCACTTACTCTGGAGCGCCGGCATGCTCAGCGGCAGCGTGGCAGGCGGCGCGCTCGACGCCGTTGGCCCATCTGGACCGATGCTCGCCTTCGCCATTGTGGGCGGGCTGAATCTCATCACCGTCGTTGTAGCATGGTCGCTGGCCCTGGGGAAGGCAGAAGATGCGGCGTGAGAGCAGCCACGCAGCGCGCAGATCAGTGCGGCTGCTGGTCGTCGCCTTCGGCGGAGAGCAACTCCAGCGCCTGGCGATGCAGCGCAGCATTGGTAGCCAGCCCTTCGCCGCTCCAGATTGTGCGCCGGCCTTGCCAGTCGGTGAAATAGCCGCCGGCCTCCTCCAGGATCGGCAGCACGGCAGCGCAATCCCATGGGTTTAGGACGGGGTCCAGAGCGATCTCGGCGCGGCCGGTGGCCACGAGGACATAACCGTAGCAGTCTGCCCAGGTACGCTGGAGTTGCGTGCGCGCGGCCAGGCGCTCATAGCGGCGTGCGCGCTCGGGGGCCATGCGCATGCTCGTGACGACGAGCAACGCCTCATCCAGGCGGTCAACCGGCGACACGCGGCACGGGCGGCCGTTCCAGGTGCAACCATAGCCGCGCGCGGCGGCGACCATCTCATCCAGGGCGGGCAGGTAGATGACCCCGGCCACGAGCTCGCCATAGGCTTCAACGCCGACCATGGTGCCGTAGAGCGGCACGCCGCGCACAAAGGTCTTGGTACCGTCGAGCGGGTCGATGATCCAGCGATACGGTGCATTCCCCGGCGTCTCGCCCCCTTCTTCGCCAAGGATGGCATGGTTCGGGAAGGCGCGACTGATTATGCGACGCAGGATCGCCTCAGCCTCGCGGTCCGCCGCGGTGACCGGCGTACTGTCGGCTTTGTACTCCACGGCGGCGCCGGTGTTGAAGTAGGCAAGGGTCCGGCGGCCGGCCGCCCAGGCCGCCTCGATGGCCACATCAAGCAGGTCACGGGGGCTAGGTGTGCGCATTCCCTGGGTCCAACCTTCCTTATTATTCATATAGACGCCGCATATAAAATTAGCAAGGAGAGAAGAGTGCGCCGCCCTCCACAAGACGGAGCGGGCGGTACAGGCGGCTATCATACCACAGCGCACGATACCGGATGTGCGCTATACTCGCACTGTACTTCACCATCATATACCGGTATACACTCCGGTATACCCGGTATACACTACCCACATCCGGCATACACCGGCCATGCGTATCGCTGTCGCTACCGGCATCTTCCATCCCGAGCAAGGGGGCCCGGCCACATACCTGTACCACCTCTGCAATGCCCTGGCCGCGCGCGGCCATGTCCTGGAGGTGCTCTGTTTTGGCGAAGGCGGGGATAAGGTCGAATATCCCTATCGGGTGGTGCGTATCTCTCGCCGGCAACCTATCCCGCTGCGCCTTGTGCGCTATACGCTCGCCCTGTTGCCCATGCTGCGCCGTTGTCAAGTAGTCTATGTCAACGACTATGGACTACCTCCAGCAGTGCTCACCCTCCTGATCCACCGTCCCATCGTGTTAAAGGTCGTGGGCGACTTCGCCTGGGAGAAGGCAATCACGTACGGCTACGTCCCGCCCGATCTGAACATCGATGATTTTCAGGCCCGGCGGCATGACTGGCGGGTGCGGCTCTTGCAGGCGATCCAGCGCTTCTACTGCCTGCGGGCGGATGCAATTATCACGCCGAGCCAATACTTCAAGGGTATGATCGCCGGCTGGGGCGTGCCGCCGGAGAAGATCCATGTGATCTATAACACCGTCGAGCGGGCACCTTTCGAGGGGCTAGGCGACCAGGCCGTCGCGCGGCGCCGTCTTGGCCTGAATGGCGGTCCACTGCTGCTGACGGTGGCACGACTAGTCCCCTGGAAGGGGGTGGATGAGCTGATTCGTCTTCTCCCCGAGCTACGGGAGCGTGTGCCCGGCCTTCGCCTGATCGTGGTGGGTGATGGCCCCCTGCGCCCGCACCTCGAGCAGCTTGCGGCGACGCTTGGCCTGAAGGACGCAGTGTGCTTCACCGGGCAGGTGGATCGCACACTGGTGCCGTACTATTTCCGGGCAGCCGACGCCTTCGTCCTGTACTCCGGCTACGAGGGTTTCTCCCACGTGCTGCTGGAGAGCATGGCTGCAGGGACGCCTGCCGTCGCCTCGGCCAAGGGCGGAAACCTTGAGCTCATTGAGGACGGGGTCTCCGGCCGCCTGGTGCCCTGGGGCGACCGCGCGGCGCTGCGCGAGGCGCTCGTGGAGGTGCTGACCCAACCGGACCGGGCCGCAGCGTATGCCGCTGCGGCCCGCGCTCGCATCGAAGCCATGCGCTGGGAGACGTTGGTCGAGCAGACAGAGGCCCTTCTCGTACGTTACGCCACCCTATCATGCCGCCCTGGCTAGACGGGACGGCTGTCGCACAAGCGCATCGATGACGCGTCGCACACCCTCCACCTCTCGGGCGGCCAGGAGCGCGGCAGTTGCCTGCGCGTCGGTCTCCACCGTCCCGCTCAGCGTAACCATGCCGGCGCGGCTATGCACGCGCACGTGTGCCCCTGCCAGCGCAGGCTCGGCCGCCAACCGCTCCAGCACCGCCGCCTCGATGTCTACGTCCGTGCGCAGATGGTCGTGTACCCGCCACACCCCCGGCGTCGTCTCAACCAGCGTGACCGCTCGCCGACGCTCCACGGGGGTCGGAAGGACACCGTGCAGGGTGACCACGCCGTGCCGCAGCGCTACGCGCAGCACACCGCCACGACCGGGGCCGGCGTGTAGGTGGAGTAGCCGCCCCTCCAGATCAGCGCGAATGTCCTGGTCGGAGCGCTGCGGGAAGTACGTCGGCAGACGCTCCAGGTCATCGAGGCCGGCATCGAGCGTGACGTGCTCCGCATCGAGTTCGGCGATCAGCGAGACCGGCACGAGCACATCACGACCCAGCACGTCTGACCGCACAACGAAATGCTCGACGCGGCGCGAGAGCGGATCCACCAGCACGTGGTCAACGACGCCGGCCTGCCTGCCGCGGCACTTCACCGGCGCGCCACGCCTCAGGGCAACGTACTCTTCCGTAGCCCCCTGCAGGCCCGGCCGTACCGGCTCCGGCCGCGGCGGCTCGCCGGCGAGCGCCGCACGCACTAGGTCATCCATGCGCACCCATCCCCAGCCGGCAAACTCGATATCTTCTCGCCGGTACGGGTGCACCGCTTCTCCCTCCGGCGTGATGAAGCGCCTGGCGTCGTAGCGCGGATCATGCGCCAGCTCACTCGAAGAAAGGGCAATCGTAGCCTGTAACGGAGTGACCGACTCGACCAGTGCAACCGGCACAGCACGGTACGGTGTCTCCGGCCAGGTACCACGCACGATGAGATACGAGACTTCACGGGTAGCCGGATGCAGTACCACCTGCTCGATAGAAGTCACTAGTCCGTCGCGACACACCACAGGCAGGCCGGGGCGCAGGTCCGCCCCGGACGGCAGGGCCGGTTGATCATCCGGCGCAGCCAGCCAGTCAATCACCGCGCGCACACCCGGCACACTCAACACGACCTCCTCCACCGCGTCGCGCTGGCTGGAGTCCCGAACAGTACCTGAGAGCTGGATCGTCCCCAGATATGCCAGGAGTTCCACTCGGGCGTCATGCGTACGAGGATCCTGCGCCAGCGCCCGGCCAACCTCTGCGACCAGGTCATCGTCAGTGACCATCGTGTCCCGGACCTCCAGGACGCCCCGCACCGACTGCGCCAGGCGGTGAGCTACCATCCGGTGGCTGCGCGATGCAATGTTCCCCGACAGATAGACCACTCCTCCGTGCACGGCAATGTGCACCGTATCGAGCCCGAGCCCACGCATAGGGTCGGAGCGCCACAGCGCCTCCCGTACATCGTGCGCGATTGCCTCGTCGTCCCGCCACTCCGGTAGGGTTGCCAGCTCTGTGGCGCTGAGGTCAAGCGTAAGGTGACCCGTCACTAGACCGACGACCTTCTCGAGGCCTATGAGGGCGAGGCTTGCGAAGACGGTGCCGCGGCGGAGGAGGAGATGAGTGATATGCCAATCTGGCCCCTCACTTAGCACACCGGCTACCAGGACGGTGCGCCCATCACGGGTGTGTGCCTGTTGCGGCAGTTCAAGCACTGCAGACGTCCGCGCGTGGAGCGCCTCAGGCGAAGCTCGAGGGCCGGCCTGCTCATACTGGGTGAGGACAGTGCGGCTGCACTGCAACACGACGTCGCTCGAGCCGATGCGACTGATCTGTTGCACCGGGATGAGCAGGCGGTGATGCGCGACCAGGCCGTAGCCACCGATGATATGGGTAACACGCCAGCGGGGCTCAAGGGCAACGAGCATGCCCTCCAGCCGCCCGCCCGGGCCATCGGTACACCGGAGCGCCATGCCGAGACGCAGGGGAATGCGCCTGGTATCGGGGGGCAGGGGCTGCGGAGTTTCCATAGCGCCACCTCCTGGACACCCGCGGGAACGTCTTGAACGTTCCCCCAAGCAAGGTCACACCACGGTGCCGGGACACCATCAGCCTCTATTATCGTATTGTCCTGATGGCTTGACTAGTGGCTACCGTTGCATGACATCGGTCTAGCGTTGGGGTGCAGACGGTGCCGCGCAGCCGGTCTCCCGTGCCCCTAGCGTTGCACGGCGGCTGCGGCATGCTCGGCGCGGAGCTGGCGACTGAGCTCAAGGCGGTAGCGCACCAGGTCGCGGAACGCGCGCAGGATCACCCGCGGGTTGGCTCCTGTGGGATGACCGCCTCGCCGAGGCAGGTGCGTGACGCGCACCTCGACGATCCGGTAGCCTCGCGCCTTGGCTCCGGCCAACAGCTCGGTCGAGATCATCGCTCCGTTCGAGGTAAGCGGCACGTGCTCCAGCGCCTGGCGCCGGAACAGCCGGAAGGCACAGTCGATGTCCCGGACCACGTAGCCGAAGAGAAGGCGGATCAGGAGGTTCCAGCCCCACCCATTGATCCGGCGGAGCAAGGGGTCGCGTCGGGGCTGACGGTAGCCGACCACGAAGTCGTATCCTGGAGCCAGCTCGATGAGCCGCTGCAGCTCCATGTAGTCGAACTGGTTATCTGAGTCAGATTGAAAGATCCACTCCCGCGTCGCTGCGGCAAAGCCGGCCCGCAGTGCTCCGCCATAGCCGCGGTTGGGGAAGTGCTCCACAATGCGCAGCCGTGGAAAGCGTGGCGCAAGCTCGCGCAGAATCTCCCCCGTGCGATCGCGGCTGCCGTCGTTGACCACAATCAGCTCGCAGTCGAGTCCGGTGGCTGCGAGCGCCGCATCGGCCCGCTCGACCGCCTGGGCGATATTGGCTTCTTCATTGTATGCCGGCAGCACCATCGAGATACTGTGCACCGGCCCCCGCATCATCCCCTGCCCTGCCACCAGCGTCCTCCCGCCTCATGCTCTGCCCACCCAGGTCCCTGACGCGCCACCCCAGCTTGAGTGCCTGTGCCTTGAGTATAGCTACGACGCAGGGATATACGCAATGAAGTCGCCACACCCGGCCATGCCAATGGGATGCCTCGGGACGTGGCAGGGCATGCCGGCGCGGCTGGCTTTGGCCGGTGCACCGGGGTACGCTATAATGCGTGACGTGCCCGCTGGATGAGATCGCCTGCCATGGCACTGCCGGTGCCTCCTCCCGTTCCGCTGGATGAGCTTGAGGCCAGGCTTGGCCTGGTGTTCCATAATAAAAGGCTGCTGCTTCAAGCGCTCACCCATCCCTCGTTCCTGAATGAGCCGGGCGGCGCAGGCCTGCAGCACTTTGAACGGCTGGAGTTCCTGGGCGACGCCTTCCTTACGTACGTGGCGGCCGACTACCTCTATCACACCTTTCCGGAGCTGGATGAGGGCAGGCTCACTGTGCTGCGGTCGGCTCTCGTGCGGGCCGGGCCCTTAGCGCGGTATGCCGCCGCGCTCGATCTAGGACGCTACCTGCTGCTTGGACGGGGCGAGCGTCGCGCCGGTGGGCAGCATCGTCCGTCCATCCTGGCGAGGGCTTTCGAAGCGCTTGTAGGCGCCGTGCTGGTTGACCAGGGCCACGATGTGGCGAAAGCCTTCGCCCTGCGCTTCCTGCGACCTGAGGCCGAGCGCGTGCTGGCCGAGCAGACGCTCGAGGATCCCAAGTCGCGGCTCCAGGCAGAGGCACAGCGCCGGTTCGGGATCACTCCGCGCTACCGGCAGGTCGCCGTGAGCGGGCCTCCGGACAGCCCGCACTTCGAGTTCGAGGTGCTGGTGGGCGACCGCGTGCTGGGGCGCGGCTCAGGACCAAGCAAGCAGGCCGCCCAGCAGGCCGCCGCGCAGGCGGCCCTTGAGCACCTGCCCGCAGCGTAACTGTGAGCACACCTGTGCGCCTGAAGCGACTGGAGCTCCAGGGCTTTAAGACGTTCGCCGCCCGCACTGTGCTCGAGTTCGACCATGGCATTACCGCCATCGTCGGGCCGAACGGCAGTGGGAAGAGCAACATCGCCGACGCAGTGCGCTGGGTACTCGGCGAACAGAGCCTGCGCGTCCTGCGCAGCCGCAAGAGCGAGGATGTGATCTTCGCCGGAAGCAAACGCCGCCCTCCGCTCGGCATGGCCGAGGTGCACCTCACTCTGGATAACCACGACCGGCTCCTGCCACTCGATTTTGCCGAGGTCACGATCACGCGTCGCCTGTACCGTTCAGGCGAGAGCGAATACCTGCTCAACCGGGCGCGCGTCCGCCTGCGAGACATCCAGGACCTGCTGGCGCGCGCCGATATCGGCCAGAACAGCCATACGGTCATCGGGCAGGGCATGGTGGACCACGCCCTGGCGCTGCGGCCTGAGGAGCGACGGGTTCTCTTCGAAGAAGCGGCCGGCATCCGCCACTACTACCTTAAACGCGATGAAGCCGAGGCACGCCTGGCGGAGACCGAGGCAAACGCTACCCGCGTCGCCGATCTGCTGGCGGAGCTCGAGCCGCGCGTCGAGGCGCTGCGGCAGCAGGCCGAGCGGGCGCGCCTGGCCTCCAGCCTGAAGGAGACTATTCGCGCGCTCAGCACCGAGCTCTATGTACGCCAGTACGTCCAGCTGCAGAATCAGCTCGCCGCCACCCAGACCCAGCTCGCTGCAGCCGAAGCTGAGGCACAGCAGCTACGCCACTGCGCTACTGCTGCCGCACAGCATGCCGAGCGTATGCGCGCCGAGCGCGAGCAGGCCCTGAAGAGACTGGAGCAGGCGCGCACTGCACTCGACGAAGCGCGCGAAACATCCGGTCGAGCGACCCACGAGCTGGCCCTCAGGCGTGAGCGTCTCGCAGCACTGGAACAGGAAGAGAGACGGCTTGCGGCCGAGATCGAGCGGCTCTCCGAACGTGCTGCGGTCACTGCGCAGGAACTTGCCGAGGCCCGCGCTGCATTGGAGGAGGCCGGGAACGCCGGGCCTGATGCCCCGCTCGCCGCTCTGGAAGCTGCCGCCGGGGAGGCTGCGGCGGCACTGCTGCGCCTTGAACAGGAGCAGGCGCGCTTGCGAGAAGCAGCTGCCGCGGCGCAGGCTCAGGCAGCCCAGGCCCAGCGTGCTGCTCGTGACGCGCGCGCCCAGCTCGCCTCACTGCACCAGGAGCTCGATGACGCTGCGTCGGGCGCGTACGCAGCGCGCGCCGAGGCGCTCGAGGCCCGCCGTACGGAGCTGCGGGCGCAGCTCGCCGGGCTCGATACCGAGGCCCAGCAGCTCGAACAGGAACGGCGTGCGTGGGCGGCCCGCCTCGCTGAGGCCACCTCCCGTGCTGCGGAGATCGAGCGTGCGGTACGCGAGCGCGAGCACCTGCTCACCCGCCTTTCTGCCCGTCTCCAGGCGCTCGATGAGCTCCAGGAGGGCCCTGATGGCCTGGCACAAGGGACGCGAGTGCTGCTCAGTCACCTGAGCCCGGTCCAACCCGCCGGCATACTCGGTGAGCTGGTGGTGGTGCCGCCGGAACTCGAGCGAGCCGTAGCGGCGGCTCTGGGCAGTGCCGTGCAGGCTGTGCTCGTGCGATCCCGGCGAGACGTAGCGGCCGCGCTGCGCTTCGCCGGTACGACCGACAGCGGCCGGGTATGCCTGCTGCCGCTGGATGCAGCGCAGGAGACGCCGTCACGTCCCGATCTTGGAGCCCTGCCCGGCCTGAAAGGCTGGCTGGATGAGCTCGTAGCAGTTGTTCCCCAGGCTCCCGAAATGGTAGCCGTGGCGCTCAAAGGTCTGCTCAGCCGCGTGCTGGTCGTTGAGCGGCTGGAGGACGTCTGGCGCGTGTACGATCACCTCTGGCAGCGGGAGCCTGCCTGGGCACGTGGCTTGATCATCGTCACCCGTGCAGGCGAGCGTGTCGACCCCACCGGCCTCGTGATGGGCGGCGTGCCGTCGGACGCGGCACTGCTGGAGCGCCGTCGCAAGCGGGACGAGCTTGCCATTCAGGTGGCCGAGCTTCGCGCCGCCGTGCGTGAACAGCGACAGCGTCTGGCCGCTGCCCGGCGTGAGACGGCCGGCTGCCAGGACCAGGTTCGCCGGCTACAGGAGCGCCAGCAGCGGCTGGCAGCGAGCCGACGAGACCTAGAGCAGCAGCTCGCCCGGCTGGAGCATGAGCTCATGGCCCTCCAGCGAGAAGCGGAATGGATACGCACCCATACGGCGCGCACCCGCGAGCTGATCCAGGGGTTACAACAAAGGGCTGCTGCATGCGAGGCCGAGGCAGCGCAGGCGTCTGGCGAGCATGAGCGCATCCTCGAGACCCTGAAGGCACTCGAGCAGCGCATCCCTGAGGCCCGGGCCAAACGCGATCGCACCCAGGAAGCCCTCCAGGACGCTCGGGCCCGCGCCACGCTACTGAGACAGCGCCGCGATGCCGCTGAGCGGCTCGTACGCACGCTCGAGGCACAACTGAGCGCCCTGACGGCGGATCGTAGCCGCGCCGGCCAGCAGCTCGAGGCGAGCCGGATGGATGCAGAACGGCTCAAAGAGGAACTCAGGGAATGGACGCGGCAGCAGGCTGAGGCGGAGGAGGCTGCGCAGCGGGCGCGCGCCAACGTTGAGGCGGCGCAGGCCGCCGCGACGCAGGCTGCCACGGCTGCGACCGCAGCGGACACGGAACTGCAGCGGCTGCGGACGGCGCTGGCTGAGGCAGAGCGTCGTGCCACCCGCCTGGCCGGCGAGCAGCAGCGCTTACTCGCCCGGCTGGAGGCCCTGCGTGAGCAAGCGCTGTTGGAGCTTGGCCGTGATCTTGCCGCGGACGAGGCGTTCCTCCACCGTTCGCCAACGAGCATGGCGGCTGAGCCACTGGAGGCTATTCGCGGTAAACTGGAGAAAGCCAGGCGGCAGCTTCAGGGGCTAGGCCCGGTGAATGACCTGGCGATCCAGGAGTTCGAGCGCGAGGCTGAGCGATGCCGGGTGCTGCGGGAGCAGATCGAGGACCTGCGTCGCTCGGCGGAAGCGCTGCGGGAGGTGCGCAGCGAGCTCGAGCGGGCGATCCGGAGCGAGTTCGAGCGCACCCTTGCTCGCGTTGCTGAGGAGTTCAATCGATACGTAGCTATGCTCTTTCGCGGGGGAAGCGCCGGCCTCTCGCTCACCCGACCGGATGCGCCGGAGCACAGCGGCATCGACGTAACGGTGCAGTTGCCGGGTCGGCGGCGGCAGGACCTGGCCGCGCTGTCCGGTGGGGAGCGTGCGCTCGTGGGCGTGGCGCTGCTCTTCGCCATCCTGCGCGCCAGGCCCGCGCCGTTCTGTGTCCTGGATGAGGTAGATGCCGCGCTCGACGAGGCGAACGTAGGGCGTTTCTGTGACGCGCTGCAAGAGCTCAGCGCACGCACGCAATTCATTGTCATTACCCACAATCGCCGCACGATGGAGCGCGCCGGTGCCCTCTATGGGGTGAGCATGACCGACGATAGTGTCTCGCATGTGCTCTCGCTGCGTCTCCAGGATGTTGGGCCTGCCGGCGCACAGCCGGCTCCATGAGTGTCTACGCGCATGCAGGACTCATCCACGGCTACCTACACTGGACGCCTCCTGGGCGGGCGGTACCGTATCCAGGAGCTCGTTGGGGCCGGCGGTATGGCGGAGGTGTATGCGGCCACCGACGAACGCCTGGGCCGTCGCGTTGCCGTTAAGATCCTGCGACCCCACTATGCCGCCGACCCCGTGGTAGTCGCACGGTTCCAACACGAGGCTGAATCTGCAGCGCGGCTTGCCCACCCCAACATCATTACGGTGTTTGACGTGGGGCAGGACCCCGGCGCAGCCGGCGAGCCGGGCCCGGCTGGCGAAGCGCTTGGTACTCAGGCGCCGGCAGTGCCCTATATCGTCATGGAGCTGGTGGAGGGACAGACGCTCGCCCAGGAGCTCGAACAGGCGGGCGGGCCGCTGCCGGTGGCGCGGGCGGTGGCCCTCGGAGTACAAATCGCCGCGGCGGTGGCCCATGCCCATCGCGCCGGCATTGTGCACCGCGACATTAAGCCGCAGAATGTGCTGGTCACCACCGACGGCGCGGCCAAAGTGGGCGACTTCGGCATTGCCCGTGCCGCCGCAGAGACCCAGGTCACGCAGCCGGGCATTGTCTGGGGCTCGCTGCCCTATCTTGCGCCGGAGCAGCTTCGTGGCGAGCCGGCTAGTCCGGCGAGCGATGTGTACAGCCTCGGCGTGGTGCTCTACCAGATGCTGGCAGGCCGGCCCCCGTACGAGGCCGATACCGTTGCCGGACTGGCGTACCAGCAGCTGCACAGCGAACCGACGCCGTTGCGTGCACTTAACCCCCTGGTGCCGGCGGAGCTTGTGCGGATCATCCAGCGGGCGCTGGCGCGAGCCCCTGAAGAGCGTTATCCCTCGGCGCGCGAGCTCCTGGTGGACTTGCGCCGCTTCCAGCAAGCCACGGCCGGTGCGACGCAACCCTGGCAGGCTCGTGTGGAGACCCAGGCACAGCGCGCCGTCCCTGTTCCAGCTCCGCAGCGACCAAAGCCTGGACCGCCGGCGCGGCCGTACCCGGCTGTGCCGCCTCAACGGCGCGCCGGCTTGGCGGGCTGGCTCATCGCGCTCATGGCGCTTGCCGGGCTCACCGCGCTGCTCGTAGCGGGCACGGTCTATGCCACCCTGCAGCGCGGTCTTGACCCGGCCGTGGCCTTTGGGTTGAGCCAGCCGACGCCGACGCCCCAGCCGACTCCTGTGCCATCTCCAACACCCACACCCCAGCCAACGCCGACGATCACTCCGACGCCGACGAGTACGCCGACGCCAGCACCACAGTTCGCCCTGGGCGACTACCGGCGCCGGGCATGGGCAGCGGTGCTGCCCGAGCTGGAACGCTATGGCTTCAAAGTGCAGCTTGAGGAGCAGTTCAGCGACGAGGTCCCCTCGGGCTACATCATCGACCAGGACCCGCCGGCCGGTGCCGTCGTCACCGTCGGAAGCACGGTCAAGTTAATCACCAGCAAAGGCAAAGACCTGGTGACCATCCCCAACGTGGTGAATGACACGGCGCCGGTGGCGATGGAAAAGCTGCAGCAGGCTGGCTTCCAGATTAACCGGCAGGAGGCGCCGGATGATAGAGTGCCTGCCGGGGTGGTCATGGGGCAGCAGCCTCCGGCCGGCCAGAGCGTCCCGCGCGGCAGCACGGTGACCATTGTGGTCAGCACGGGCAAGCGGCTGGTCCGGGTGCCGGATGTGGTGGGCAAGCGCGAAGCGGAGGCGCAGCAAATGATCCGCGAAGCCGGCCTGCGCACGGCGCCGCCGAACTACCAGGGCCCGAACGATGTGCCGCGCCAGGTGCTCGAGCAGGTCAGGCCCGGCGAGGTGCTCAGCCAGACCCCTCAGGGTGGCAGCATGGTCGAGCCCGGCACAACCGTCTACATCGCAGTGCGGCGGAACTGAAGTAGCAGGTGAGGGGTGCGCCGCGCGGGGGCTTAGGGCGGTGCAGCCGGCTCAAGGCGCGGCATCCCGTGCAAGGGCGAATGCTCATTCGCCCCTGCACGGCCCATTCGCACCGCCGCCTTGCTCTTCCGGAGCGAAGGGAAGCATGCGCATCGCCCTCATTGCCGATGAGCTGACGCCGGCCCATGGCTGGGGCCGCTACGCCACTGAGGTCGCCCGCGCCTTAGTCCAGCGCGGTGCCAAGGTGCGCCTGCTCTCGCCGCGGCGGCTCTGTGAAGACAAAGAGCTTGCCCGCCTGCCGGGGCATGTTCACGTGTCGTCCTTTCGCTCGGAAACGCGCGGCTTACTGAAGGTCACCGTACGCAACCTGCCGGCGGCGTGGCGCGCGCTACGCGGCTGCGAGGTGGTGCATGCGCTGACCGAGCCCTATGCGCCGCTGGCCGCGCTCTGCGCCCGCAGTGCAGCGGTGGTCGTAACGGTGCACGGGACCTATGGCCCGCGGCTCCTGGCAGGAACGCAGGGACTACTCCAGCGCTGGGCGCTGCGCCGGGCTGCATACGTCGTCTGTGTCAGCCGGTACACCGAGCGGGTGATGCAGCAGGCGCTGCCCGGCCTGCGCACAGTGGTGGTCCCGAATGGCGTGGACATCGCCCGCTTCCAGCATCTCCCCACCGGGCCGGCGCAATGCGCCATCCCGGACGGCCCGTTCGTGCTGTCGGTGGGCGCGCTCAAGGAGCGCAAGGGCTATCATGTCAGCATTCCCGCCTTTGCCCTCGCCCAGCAGCAGTTCCCCGACCTGCGCTATGTCATCGCCGGTAGTGTGGAGGACCGGCCGTATGTAGCCCGCCTGCAGGCACTGGCGCGGGAGCTGGGAGTCGAGCAGAAGATCATTTTCGCCGGCCGTGTCTCCGATGACGACCTGGTGCGGCTCTACCACCGCTGTGTTGCTTTCTGGCAGCTCCCGACTGCATCAGAGGGACAGTTTGAGGGCTTCGGTCTAATGTACCTGGAAGCAAACGCGTGTGGCAAGCCGGTGATCGGTACACGGGGCTGCGGCGCAGAGGAGCCTATCATTGACGGATACAACGGCTTCCTGGTGCCGCCGGACGATCCGGCCGCGGCCGCGGCCGCGCTCTGCCGTCTGCTGGAGGATCCAGACCTCGCCCAGGCGATGGGCGAGCACGGCAGGCGGCGGGCACAGGAGTGCACCTGGGAGACAACTGCATGCCGTCTCCTTGAGCTCTATAGCAGCGTGGTACGGTAGTGTGTACTATGCTACGTTACCCTGCTCACCGCGCGCTCAGGAGAGTATGGACGAGATCACAAACGAGGAGATGGAGATCATGGATGCACAGCCGTCACGTCAGGCGCTCTCATCATCTGAACGAACACCACGCGAGCAAGCAGGAAGCTTGCGTCTGCACCTGCAGCGCCGCGTGGAGACGTTTCGCGGCAGCAACATCTGGGATGTGGTGGTTGTGCCGAGGGAGATCCCGGTCACGCAGGCGGCGGTGCTGTTGTGCGACGTATGGGACAACCACTGGTGCCGCGGCGCGGTGGAGCGCCTGAACGCCATAGTACCGCGCATGGAGCAGGTAGTCGGCGCGGCGCGGCGCCGCGGCGTACAGATCATCCATGCGCCGTCGGAGACGATGGACTTTTACGCCGGCACGCCGTACCGTCAGCGCATCCAGGCGGTCCCGCGCGTAGAGCCGCCGGAGCCGCTGGCCCTGGACGATCCGCCGCTCCCCATCGACGCCTCCGATGGTGGATGTGACACCGGCGAGAAGCCCTGGTACAAGGCCTGGACTCGGCAGCACCCGGCCATCACTATCTGCGGCGATGATGTCATCTCCGATAACGGCCGCGAGATCTACAGCTTTCTGCGGCAGCGCGGCATCGACACGCTGATCATCATGGGCGTGCATACCAACATGTGTGTGCTGAACCGCTCGTTTGGCATCAAGCAGATGACCAGGTGGGGGATCCATTGCGTGCTGGTGCGTGACCTCACCGATGCCATGTATAACCCGCAGATGCCGCCGTACGTCAGCCACGACGAAGGTACTGCGCTGGTGATCGAATACATTGAGAAATACTGGTGCCCCACCATCCTGAGCCAGGACCTGCTATCTTCGGCCGACTCTCCCATAGCAGCTTCTCAGCTCTAAGCTGGCGGAGGTGGGTATCCAGCCGGGTTTTTGCCGCGGCCGCGCCGTCCTTGACCGGCCGTTCGCCCGTCCACACCGGATCCAGTTCCTCGCGCCAGATCGCCATTACCTCTGGCCAGCGCGGCACAAAGGGCACTTCTAGCTGGATCTCATCCCATACGTCCAGAAAGGCCTGTTTGAATCCCGCCGGCACGCCATCGGGTGGGATTGCCTCCTTCCAGAGACTGCGCTGTGGTGGAATGATGCGCCCGATATGGGCAAACGGCACCAGCGCTGCCGCGCTGGTAAGGTAGCGAAGTGCCGCCCACGAGGCCTCCTGGTGACGGACACCGGCAGGGATTCCTACGCCGAGCTCGTGGGCCAGTCCCGCCCGCCGGATAGGGCCTTTCGGCACCGGCGCCACGTCCCAGGCCATGCGGCTGCCGTTAGCTGGCTCTGCACATTTTGCTTGATGTTCGCCACAAACCACGAGCCACTGGTGACCATCGCCACCCTGACATTGATAAACTGCCCGGAGATGCCTCCCGGCTGGGCTGGTGCAACCCGTAGTTTGGTGCCCCAACTCATAGGGGAAGCCTGTGCACTGCTGCGGCACCATTCTACAATTCTGGGTACCCCAGCGATCCACCCTGCGAGGGCAGAGGCGGCACGGCATGGTATCATCAGGGTGAACCATGCTCACGCTCAACGCCGAGCGTGGACCTGATCACCGATCTGATCACTGATCTGATCAACGATCAAAGGAGATCGTGCATGTCTGTGTCTGCCGACCTTCCGCGCCCCGGCAGCGTTGAGACCGACGGGGACCTGCTCGAGCGCCATGCCCGCGTGGTCTCGCCGGTGCTTTCCTACTACTCTCCCCTGGTCGTTGAGCGTGCCTCAGGCGTCTACCTCTATACTGCCGACCGCGCCTATCTCGACCTCGGCGCCGGCATCGCCACGGTGAACACCGGGCACTGCCATCCCCGCGTGGTTGCGGCAGCCCAGGCACAGCTCGAGCGGCTGATGCACCTGTCGGTAACCGCGCACTACCGCCCGATGGTGGAGCTGGCCGAACGGCTGGCCGGTGTGCTGCCGGTAGGCCTGCAGATGTTCTTCTTTGGCAACAGCGGCACCGAAGCGATCGAAGGAGCACTCAAGCTGGCCCGGCGCGCCACCGGCCGGCCGATGATCATTGCCTTCCAGGGCGGCTTCCACGGCCGCACGCTCGGAGCACTGGCAGCGACCAGCTCCCAGGCGGGATACCGCACCGGCTACCAGCCGCTTCCGGCCGGAATCTTCTTCGCCCCGTTTCCCAGTGCGACTGCGCCAGACAGGGTGCGGCTGGACGCGGCGCTGGCGGCACTGCAGAGCCTCTTCGATCAGGTAGTCGAGCCGCGCGAGGTGGCGGCGATCCTGGTCGAGCCAATCCAGGGAGAAGGCGGGATCATCGTGCCACCGCCCGGGTTCCTTGCACACCTGCGGGAGCTGTGCGACCGGCATGGCATCGTGCTGATCTTCGACGAGATCCAGACCGGCTTCGGGCGCACCGGCAGGATGTTCGCCTGCCAGCATGAGGGCATTGCACCCGACCTGATGGCCTTAGGAAAAGGCATCGCCTCGGGACTGCCCCTCAGCGCTATCGCCGGCCGCCGAGCGCTGATGGAGGCCTGGCCACCGGGAGCACACGGCACCACCTTTGGCGGCAACCCGGTCTCCTGCGCCGCAGCGATCGCCACACTTGAAGTCCTTCACGAGGAGCATCTGGTGGAGAACGCCGCGGAGGTGGGCGGCTACCTGCTGGAGGAGCTGCGCCGCATCACTGCCGGTGATCCCGGCGTGGCCGACGTGCGTGGCCGCGGTCTGATGCTCGGTATAGAGCTGCGTACTGCGGACGGCGCGCCCGATCGTCAGCGCGCTCTCGCGGTGCGTCGAGGCTGCCTCGAGCGCGGCGTGCTGATCCTCTCGTGCGGCCACGCCGGCCACGTGCTGCGGCTCACCCCACCGCTCGTGCTTACCCGCACCCAGGCCGATCAGGCACTGGCCGCTCTTGATGAAGCGCTGCGGGAGACCCTACCGTAACACTCCGGCAGCTCCGGCGCCTCCCGGCACCGTCGCACGCGGGCCGGGAGGCGAAGCTCAGGCGCTCTTGCTGATGGCAACCACCTGCCTGGCTGCCTCCTCCATCGAGGACACGGCCACCAGATTGGCCTGTTGCAAGATGCGCCGACCTTCTTCTTCGTTTGTGCCGACCAGGCGCACGACCATCGGTACCTGCCGCGGCAAGGTCTGCAGCGCCTCCAGGATACCGCGCGCCACCTCGTCGCAGCGCGTGATCCCGCCGAAGATGTTGATCAGGACGGCTTTGACGTTGGGATCCGAGAGGATGATGCGCAGGGCCGCCGCCACCCGATCGGCTCTGGCCCCGCCGCCAATGTCCAGGAAGTTTGCCGGCTCGCCGCCGTAGTACTTGATCACGTCCATGGTCGCCATGGCCAGGCCGGCACCGTTGACCATGCAGCCGATGGTGCCGTCCAGCTTGATGTAGGAGAGCCCCTGGGTGCGTGCCTCGCGCTCGGCCGGCTCCTCTTCGGCCGGATCGCGCAGGGCTTCCAGATCGGGATGGCGCGGCAGGGCATTGTCGTCCAGCACCATCTTGGCGTCGATGGCTTCCAGCTTTCCCTCGGGGGTAATGACCAGCGGGTTCACCTCAACGAGCGACGCGTCGGTGTCGATCAGGATCTGGTACAGGCTCCGCGCGATCCGTGCGAAATCACGCACCAGCTCCCGGGGCAGGCCGATGCCAAAGGCAAGCTGGCGGGCTTGGAAGTCGGCCAGCCCCAGGAAGGGATGCGCCTGCACGGTGACGATCTTTTCCGGAGTCTCGGCCGCCACCTGCTCGATGTCGATGCCGCCGGCTGCACTGGCCATGCCGACCACGCGCTTGCTGGTGCGATCCAGCACCATGGAGAGATAGAGCTCGCTCTGGATATCGACCGCTCGGGCTACCAGCACTTTCTCGACGCGTATGCCACGGATGTCCATGCCCAGGATGGCCCCGGCCACCTGTTCGGCTTCGTCGGCACTGTGCGCCAGTTTCACGCCGCCGGCTTTTCCCCGTCCGCCGACCAGTACCTGCGCCTTGATCACCACCGGATAGCCGAGCTCTTCGGCGATGGCACGCGCCTCAGCCGGCGTAGTGGCCACTTTGCCCGGCGGAACCGGCAGGCCATAGCGTCGGAAGATCTCCTTGGCCTGATACTCATGGAGCTTCATCGCCTCACACCCCGGCCCGGATCTTCTCGATGATCGCGTCGGCGCACTCTTGCGTACCCACTGCTGTCGGGTCATCGCGCCGCGGCTTGAGATCGTAGGTCACATACTTGCCTTCGGCAATCACGGCCGCCACCGCGCGCTCCAGCCGGTCGGCCGCCTCGTGCTCACCGATGTGCCGCAACATCAGCATGCCTGACAAAATGAAGGCAATGGGATTGACTTTGTTCTGGCCGGCGTAGCGCGGCGCTGACCCGTGGGTCGGCTCGAACACGGCCACCTCATCGCCGATGTTCGCGCCGGGCGCAACCCCCACGCCTCCAATCAGGCCGGCCGCCAGGTCGGAGATGATATCGCCGTACAGGTTCGGCAGCACCAGCACGTCGAAGTCGTTGGGACGCCGCACCAGATGCTGGGACATGATATCCACGATCCAGTTATCGAACTGGATATCGGGGTACTCCTGGGCCACCTCCTCGGCCACGGCAAGGAACAGGCCGTCGGTGAACTTCATAATGTTCGCTTTGTGCACCGCCGTGACCTTTTTGCGGCCGTAACGGCGGGCGTACTCAAAGGCCCAGCGCACGATGCGGCGGCTGCCTTCGATGCTAATGGGCTTGATAGAGATACCTGCATCCGGCCGGATGTGTTTGCCGGAGAGTTCAGCGATCACGTCGATCAGGCGCGCCGCCTCCGGCGTGCCTTGCTGGAACTCGATGCCGGCATAGAGGTCTTCCATATTCTCACGCACGACCACCAGGTCGATGTTCTCAAAGCGCGTAGGCACGCCGGGATAGAGCTTGCACGGGCGCAGGCAGGCATACAGGTTCAACTCCTGGCGCAGCGCCACATTCACGCTGCGAATGCCCTTGCCCACCGGCGTGGTGATCGGTCCTTTCAGGGCGACCTTGTTGCGGCGGATCGACTCCAGCACGTGCGGTGGCAACGGCGTGCCGTATTGCTCCATGACCCCGAGACCGGCGTCGTGCACTTCCCACTCGATCGGCACACCCAGGGCATCGATGACGCGACGGCCGGCGGCGACGATCTCCGGGCCGGTGCCGTCGCCCGGGATCAACGTAATACGATATGCCACGGCAACTCACCTCCTCAGGACTGCCCCATCGTAGCGCAGCCGGTGCACCGGCGCAACCCGGACGGCCTGGGCAGTGGCACGCAAGCTCAGGATATGCGATGATAGGCGCCACGCTGGCGAGCGTGCCGGCGCAGCTTCGAGCCCCCATGAAACCAGGTGACAGGGAGGATACCGTGCCGAACGTGCTGATTCTCTCCGGCCCGAACCACGGCTTCGATCGCAGCGCGCCCATTATTGACGCGTTTCTGCAACGCGCCGGCATCGCGACCACGCTCACGGACGATAAGGGAATCCTGGCCGCGCCGGAGCTGGCGCAGTTCGACGTCGTGATCGTGGGGACCGGATTCACCCGTCCGGAGCGGCAGCCCGACGGCTCGCGCCGCTTCGTAAGCGAACTGACAGATTCGCAGGCTGAGGGCCTGTTCTCCTTCGTGCGCGGCGGCAAAGGCTTTCTGGGCCTCCACGGCACCGGCTGGTGGATCGGCGGCGAGGCCGTGCGGCTGGTCGGCGGGCACGCCAACTGGCATCCTCCCGGGCTGGAGTTCACCGTCCATATCGAGGACCCGGCACATCCGATCACGCAGGGCATTGCCGACTTCACTGTCCAGGACGAGATCTACATGTCGGCCTGGGACCCGGCGATCCATGTTCTTGCCACGGCAACCTGGGCGGAGCGCAAGCATCCGATGGCCTGGATCCACCGCTACGGCGCCGGCCGCGTGTTCTACACCACCCTTGGGCACGGGCCGAGCACGTTTGAGCATCCAGCCATGCAGCGGCTTCTCACCAATGCCGTGCTTTGGCTGGCAGGCTAGCGGCGAGCTCGGGCGATTCCCGCCTGCTCGAACGCCCGCGCCAGTACGCGGTAAGATTGCTCCGCCGCAGCCAGAGGATCGTAGGCCGGGCGCCGCTGTACCATCACGCTTATTTCTACGGTAATGCAGCCAGTGTAGCCGGCCGCCTGCATGGCCTTCAGGTAGCGCACGTAGTCGAACTCGCCCTCGCCGGGGATGAGGAACTGATGCGCCGGGGCGCGGCCGCGCTCGTCCTTCACATGGGTGTGCGCGGCCAGCGGTGCCATCACCGGCACCGTCTCCTCGATGCTCAGGCCGATCACATTGAAATGGCTGATGTCGAAGTTGACCCGTAAGTGCGGCAGGCCGACGGTTTCAATCAGCCAGGCTGCCTTCTCCGGGCGGTCGAGAGCAGAGCCGACGTGGGGCTCGACGGCGTAGGTCACGCCGTAGCTGCCGGCAAAGCGGGCGAAGCGCCCGGCCTCTTCCGCCAGCCGATGCTTGACCTGCTCCCACTCTTCTGGACGCCCGCCCACGGTAGCTACCACGGGCGGCGGAACCTCACCACCGGCCAGGTCAACGGCTAGGCGCACAGTCTCTTCCAGCCGCCGGACGCTCTCTGCGCGCTCGGCCGGGTCTCGTGCCAGAAAGCGGGCAGTGCCGGCGTGGAGACCAGTGAGCTGCAGGCCCGTTCGGTCGAGCAGGTCGCGGATGGCGCGGCGCTTCGGGGCATCGAGCATCGAGAGCTCGCAGTCAATGTTTTTGAACCCGCCCGGGTCCACGACGGTGAGCTCAACGCCATCAAAGCCAAGCTGTGCCAGGTGCGGCAATGCCACATCCAGCCGCACGCCCGGCATGCCCCAGGTGCTGTAGCCCAGTTGCACAGTCGTGCTCCTCTCCAAGGATTCTGCTGGCACAGTTATGTATAGCCTAAATGTCTACTATACTGCCGGCCCCCTTGACGCACGCGAGCGGGCCGCGCAAGAGGGACACCCGTTCCGCCGTGCAGGCGCTCCGGTGCAGGCGCTCCACATCATAGCTCACCGGAGCGCGCCGTGCACTGTAGGCGCCGACGAACAGGCCGGCGTAACCGGCTCTGAGCATGTCCGTCAATTTTCTGTGAAGTTGTCCCCTGATTAAAGTACATCCAGCAGATTCAGGTCACAGGCGCATACCGGCGCCTGAGGGTATGCTGACGGGCGAACGTCTTCCTGCACTCGAGAGTGCTGCCGCGGCAGAGCCCTGCCGGGAGCTCACGCGGGCACTGGGCCGCGCCCCGCGCGTGCTGGAGGTCATGGAAGCAACCATCGGGGGCACGCGGCGGCACCTCGTTGCCCTGGCCACAGGCCTGCGCCAGAGCGGGTTCACGGTTGAGGTCGCTGCCCCGGAGGTGCGTGACGAAGCGTACGGAGATACCCAGTTTGTGCCTGCACTGCGCGCGCGGGGAGTGCCGGTGCATATTGTGCCCATGCGACGCGCCATTGATCCCCTCCATGACGGTCAGGCGCTCCTCCGCCTGACCGCACTGATGCGCCGCGGCCGCTACGATATCGTGCATACGCACTCCTCGAAGGCGGGCTTGCTCGGTCGGGTGGCGGCACGGTTGGCCGGCGTGCCGGTCACCGTGCACACGCCGCACGGTTTTTACTTCCTCGGCTTTCCATCGGGCGTGCGCCGCGCCCTGTATTTCAGCCTGGAGTGGCTGGCGGCTCGTCTGTGCGACATGCTCATCGCGGTGTCAGACGGCGAGCAAAGCGAGGCGCTCCGCCATGGCGTCGCGCCGGCGAGCAAGATTACGGTCATTCGTAACGGCATCGACCTGCGTGTCTTCGCCCAGCCGATCGATCGAGCAGCCGTTCGCTGGGAACTGGGCATTCCTGAACGCGCGCCGGTGGTGGGCACCGTCGCACGCTTTACCCGCCAGAAAGCACCCGAGCGCTTCCTTGAGGCGGCGGCGCAGATCGCTGCGCAGCGTCCGGATGCCGTGTTCGTCTGGTGTGGCGACGGCGAGCTCCGCCGGGAGGTCGAGGAGTGCGCGCGGCGGCTTGGTTTGCTGCCGCACCTGCGCTTGCTTGGCTTCCGCGCCGACGTGTACCGGATTATGTCTATATACGACGTGTTCGTCTTGCTCTCGCGCTTTGAAGGGCTGGCGTATACCCCGATGGAAGCCATGGCGCTGGGCAAGCCGGTGGTCGGCAGCGATATCGCCGGCATCCGCGATGTCGTCGAACACGGGGTGACCGGCTTTCTGGTGCCCGAGGGCGATCCGGCTCTGGCGGCGCAGTATGTGCTGGAGTTGCTGGCCTATCCGGAGCTCACGGAGCGCCTGGGCCTCGCCGGTCGCACGCGGGTCGCCGCTTCCTTTGATGAAGCGGAGATGATCCGCCGAACTGGACAGCTTTATGTCAGTCTGCTACTATCGCATCGAGTGCGTGAGGCTGGCCAATGCTAAAGCAGCTTCATACTCGCTTCATGCTGTTTCTCTTTCTGGCGGACCTGGCGCTGACGCTGGCCGCCCTGGAACTGGCTCAGCTCGCTCGCACCCATCTTCCTCTGGGCGAGGACACGCGGGGCGCCATCTTCCTCAATCCCGGCGTCTTCCTGGCCGTGGCGCTGATCTGGCCGTTCTTCCTGCGCTTCTTCGGCGCATATGACTCCCGCCGCATGCTCACCCTCATGGACGAGCTGAAGGCGGTGGTTCCCGCAGTGGCCATGGCCACGCTGACCTTTACGAGCTATCTCTTTCTCTTTAAGGTGCCCTGGTTCTCCCGTGGCCTGGTTGCCTATTTCTGCATCTTCGATTTGCTGTTCCTCATGAACCTGCGCTGGCTGGCGCGGCTCGTCCTCCGCTCACTCACGGCAAGCGGCTATTACGTGCGCCGGCTTTTGATTATCGGGGCCGGGCCGGTGGGTACCGACCTGGCCCGGCTGGTCCAGCAGCGCGAGTGGATGGGCTTCCGGCTCATTGGCTACCTGGACGACGATCCGTCGAAGCAGGGCCAGAGCTTCCATGGGGCGCCGGTGCTGGGCACGACATCGGACTTGCACCGCGTGCTCAGTGAGCATGAGGTTGATGACGTCATCATTGCCCTGCCGGCGCGTGCCCACGAGAAGATGGCGCAGCTCGTGCTGAGTATGCAGACCCTGCCCGTGCGTGTGCGCGTGGTGCCGGATCTGTTTGGTATGGTGACCGTGCGCGCCCAGGTCGAGGACTTCTTTGGCTACCCGCTCATTGGCCTGCGTGATCCGGTGATCACCGGCTTTGACCGCGTCGTAAAGCGCACCTTTGACCTGGTGATCGCCTCGCTGGCGCTGATCATCACGGCGCCCATTATGCTCGCAGCCGCGCTGGCTATCTGGATTGAGAGTGGCCGGCCCATCATCTTCAAACAGAAGCGCATTGGTGAAAACGGCCGGCCTTTTTACCTGTATAAGTTCCGTACGATGGTGCGCGATGCAGAGGAGCTCCTGCCACGCATACGCCAGGAGCGCACCGGCCATAAGTGGCCGGACGACCCGCGGGTGACGCGCGTAGGGCGTATCCTGCGGCGAACCAGCATCGATGAACTCCCCAATCTGTTCAACGTGCTGAAGGGGGAGATGAGCCTGGTGGGGCCACGGCCGGAGCAGCCGTGGATTGTCGAACAATACGAGCCGTGGCAGCGCAAGCGTCTCGCCGCGACCCCCGGCATGACCGGCTGGTGGCAGATCAATGGCCGCAGCGATCTGCCCATGCACCTCCATACGGAATACGATCTCTATTACATCCAAAACTACTCGCCCTTGCTCGACTTGATTATTTTGCTCAAGACGATCGGTGTCGTGCTACGCGGCAAGGGCGCGTATTAAGCGTATTATTAAGCGTATTATTAAACGCATTAATTAAGTAAGATAAGAAAAACGTATTAAGAAAAAAGGCGTGCACTGGCGTTTCGGGGAGAGCACAAGGGGAGGGTCTGCAACGCTCGCAGGCGTGTGGCCACGCCTGCTGGTGGGCGTCCCTGCGGTGCCCCTGCTCCGTGATGCCGCAGCCCTCTCGCTGATCGGCGCCCTCGTCCTGGGGTTTCTGCCGCAGGTGGCCTTTTCCAATCGCCTGCCGACCCATACGGACTTCTGGACCCACGAGTACCCGAACTCTGTGTTCCTGCAGCGCAGCCTGCGCGCCGGGGAACTCCCGCTTTGGAACCCCTATATCCTCTCAGGCACGCCGCACTTCGCCGACCCGCAATCCCAGCTCTACTACCTGCCGCAGGTGCTCTTGCTGCTGGTGCTGCCGGCCGAGCTGGCCTGGCGGCTCAGCACGCTGCTGCATTTCTTCCTTGCCGCGGCATTCACGTATGCCTTTTTGCGTGAGCTCGGCACCGCACGCCTCGCCTCAGTCCTCGGCGGCGTTGTCTATTCGCTCAGCCAGTACTTTCTCTTCAACGCCGGCCAGACCTTCTTCATCGCTGCCGGAGCCTGGCTCCCGCTGATCCTGCTGCTGTGCCGGCGCGCTGTCCTCCGTCGCAGCCCGTACTGGGGCGCGCTTGGCGGCCTGGTGTGGGCACTCCAGCTCTTCAAAGGACTGGCCCAGCTCTGGTACTTCACCGGCCTCTTTGTGGGGGCATACTTTGCTGCAATGATCCTCGCGGCACTTGTGGCCGAGCGGCATGTGCTCCGGCAGGGGGCACGCCACACTGTTCGGCTGCTGGCCGGCCTGATCGCCCCCGGGCTGAGCTTTGCGCTCAGCGGCATCGGCACTGCAGCGATCCTGCTGCTGCCCGCGCTTGAGCTCCTCCCGCAGTCGCATCGTGCCGGCGGGTACTCCCTGGCTGAGGCAGGATCCTACGGACGGCTCACGCTCCTCACGCTCTTCGGTGCCCCCGGCCAGGAGGTCGTGGGCGCCTACGCCGGGGTGGCGGCCCTGCTGCTGGCGCTCTTCCTCCTGCTGAGGGGCTGGCAGGGGGAGGAGTGGTTCTTCATCATCGCCGGGGGTGTTGTTCTGGCAGCCGCGCTGGGGGAGACGCTGCCGGTCTATGGCTGGCTCCACCGCTTCGTGCCTGGCTTCAGTCTCTTCCACAAGCCTCACCGGCTGTACTTCCTTGCCCATCTGTGCCTGAGCGTCCTGGCAGCGCGCGGAGCCGAGCGCGCAGCGATGAATGCTTCCTGGGAAGACCTGCGCCGCCTCACGGTAGGCGCCGTTGCCTTGTTTGGGGGCGTCTACCTTGCCCTCGCCCATATGCTTGGTCCTGCCACTCTCCTGGCCTCGCCCTACGCCTTCGGCAACGTCGGCCTGTGGGGCGCGGTGACGCTGGGCGTCCTGGCCGGCCGCTCCAGCGGAATACTCAAGCAATGGCATGCCGGCGTCCTGCTGCTTGGCGTGCTCGTCGCCGACCTGGCCACATTCTCGCTCCCGCAGCTCGCCCAGGCGTACGAATCGCCCTCCTATGTCTATGGCCGGCCGCGCTCGCCGGAGGTGTTGCAACGCCTGCTCGCGGGCGACGATGAGCTGCAGTACCGCATCGCTGCGCTGTTGCCAAAGCCGGAGCAGTGGAACCCTGAGCTGCTGCGCCCCAACACGACGCTCCTTTATCCGCGGCTGATGGCCATGCAGGGGTATATCCTGATCCGCCCCAGCCGCTATAACCACTTCTTTAGCCTAGCAAACCCGATTGGTAAGGGCAGCCTGCATCTGTGGCTCTATGATCCCCACTCGCGGATTGTCGATCTGTTAGGGGTCCGCTACTTCGTTGTCCCACCTGAAGCAGACGTGCAGGTGCTGCTGATGCGCGGCCCGGTACTGATCCGGCCGGGCGGCATGCAACGCTTTGTGCTTCCAGAGGCGGCGCCCGGCCGGGTCGTGCGCGTCATCAGCGCCCTAGGGGAAGCCGTAGATGTTCCGCACGGTGCACAAGTGGCCACGGTCATCATCGTGGCGAACCGGCAGGAGTTTCGCTTCCCCTTGCGCGCCGGTATCGAGAGCGCAGAACACGCCTATGACCGGCCGGACGTGGCCGGCCGGGTGCGGCACGGCCGCCCCCCGGTGGCCGGTGTCGAGCGGGCGAGCGACGGCACTCCGAGCTATCGCTATACCGCCGACTTCACGCTCCCCGAGATCATGGACATCGGCGGCGTTCGCATCCAGGCAGACCATCCATATGCCGGCGTACTACTCCATGAGGTCAGCATGCAGCTCGCCCTGGAGCGCCGGCTCCGGCTGGTCCATCGTGAACCAGGGTTTACGATTTATGAGAACCCCCGGGCGATGCCGCGGGCAATGGTCCTGCATCGTCTGCGCTACGCGTCTGACGGCCGGAGCCTAGAGAACGACCTGCGCACCGGCCGGATCGACCTACGCATGGAGGCAGTGCTGCCGGCCGAGTACAGGGATACAGTGCCCCAAGATCTGGTGCACCAGCCTGAAGAAGGGGCAGCCTCTGCAGCACGAGTGGTGGAGCAGCGGGCAAACCGGCTGCGCGTGCGCGTGGACGCAGCGGAGCGAGGACTGCTCGTCCTCACCGACACCTGGTACCCCGGGTGGCATGCCCGGGTGGATGGCCGCCCGGTGCCGCTCTATCGCGCCGATGTGACCTTCCGCGCTGTGCCGGTACCGCGTGGCGAGCATGAGGTCGAACTCTCCTTCCTGCCCCGGTCCTGGCTGGTTGGGGCCCTGAGCACAGGGCTCACGCTCGCCGCGATCGGTGTGGCGACGATCTGGAGGCTGCGCCGCCGCCTCCCACGCTAAGTCGCTCAGAGAGTGCTTGCTTCCCACTCGCAGTCGTCCCGAAGATGGTGCATACTATCGCAGGGAGGACGGCCGGCAGCCGCGCCGAACCGATAGCTTTTCCCTCAAGGCAGGCAGTATGCTGTACTCAGCACGCGTTGTCTTCCCTGCGCCGAACCGGGTTGCGCTCGAGCGCATCCAGCTCGACGAGCAAGCCTGGGGCGAGCACGAGGTATGGATCCGTACGCACTACAGTCTCATCAGCGCCGGCACAGAGGGCGCTGCGTTCACCAACCTGGCAGGAGATCAGCGCTATCCCGCGTACCCGGGCTATAGCGCAGTGGGGGAAGTCATCAAAGAAGGCAACGAGTTCCCCGAAGTCCGCCGCGGTGACCTGGTTTTCACCTATAGCGGACATCAGCAGTACGCCCGCGCACGGCTCCTCTGTGTGAAGGTGCCGGAGGGCCTCGACCCGTCGTACATCCCGTTCGTCCGTATGGCAACGGTCGCCATGACTGCCTTGCGCGTGTCGAGCCTGGAGCTGGGCGACTGGGCGGCGGTGATCGGTCAGGGGCTCGTGGGCAACATGTGCGCGCAGCTTCTCCAGCTCGCCGGCGTCGAAACGATCGGTATCGACCTGGCGCAGCGCCGGCTGGAGCTGGCCCGGCAGTGTGGCATCCGGCATCTTGTCGATGCCTCTGTCGGAGAAGAGGCCGTGCGGGAGGCAGTGCTGGCCCTGACGGAGGGCCGTGGCGTGGAGGCGACGGTCGAAGCGGTGGGCAACCCGCGCACGATCCACCTGGCCGCGCGCATCACTGGACGGCTGGGCGAGATCATCTTGCTGGGCAGCCCGCGCGGCACGTACGAGACCGATCTGACCCAGGTGTTGAACTACGTGCATCTCTGGGGGAACGGCTGCCTAACGTTGAAAGGCGCCCACGAGTGGCGCTATCCGGTGCGTGCGGTCCGGCACGGACGCGAGCCGGCGCCCAAACACTCGATCGAGCGCAATACGCTGATCGCCTTCCGCCTGATGGCCTCGGGGCGTCTAGCCTACCGCCCCCTGCGCACACATTTGCTGTCACCAGAGCAGGCAGCGGAGGCCTACACCGGCCTGCGCGATCGCAAGGACGAGTACGTCGGCGTCGTCTTTGACTGGACGAAGTTGTAACAGGGCGGCCGCCTGGGCACACCATGTGCTCCAGTCCTCTGTGTCCAGACCGATGCACCGACGAGCGACTGGAGCGCAAGCGAAGGAGGGAGCTGTCATGGCGATCCAGACACCCACGATCCATTCTATTAACCCTACCACTGAGGAGGTCCTTGCCGAGTTTGCGCTCTTCTCCCCCCAGCAGATCGATCAGGCCCTGACCGACGCACGCCAGGCTTTCCTGGCGTGGCGCGAGCGCTCGTTTGATGAGCGCGCCCGCCTGATGCGCCGCGCTGCACACAACCTGCGCCAGAACAAGCAGCGCTATGCCCGGCTGATCACCCTGGAGATGGGCAAACCGATCACCCAGGCCGAGGCAGAGATCGACAAGTGCGCCTGGAACTGCGATTTCTACGCCGAGAACGCCGAGCGCATGCTGGCCGACGAGCACGTCGAGACCAATGCCAGGGAGAGCTTTATTGCCTACGAGCCGCTTGGAGTGATCCTGGCCATCATGCCTTGGAACTTCCCCTTCTGGCAGGTCATCCGCCATGCTGCGCCGGTGCTCATGACCGGCAATACCATTGTGCTCAAGCATGCCTCGAACGTGCCACAGTGTGCCCTGGCGCTTGAGGAGGTCTTTCGGGACGCCGGCTTTCCACCGGGAGTTTTTCGCACGCTGTTGGTGTCCAGTAGCCAGGTGCCGGACATCATCGGTGATGGCCGGATCGCCGCAGTGACGCTCACCGGCAGCGACGCCACTGGCACGCAGGTCGCCTCGGTCGCCGGCCGGTTCCTCAAGAAAACGGTGATGGAACTTGGTGGATCGGACCCATTCATCGTGCTGGAAGATGCCGACCTCGATGCTGCCGCGCAGACGGGGGCAATGGCGCGCTGCCAGAACACCGGCCAGAGCTGCATCGCCGCTAAGCGCTTCATTGTGGTGGACCGCGTGTTCGACGAGTTCAGGGAGCGCTTCGTGCAGGCGGTAGCAACCCTGCGCGTGGGCAATCCACTGGAGCGGGAGACCCAGATTGGCCCGCTGGCGCGCGGTGACCTGCGCGACCAGCTTGACCAGCAGGTGCACGCCTCGGTACAGCAGGGCGCTGAGGTACTGCTGGGCGGCGCGAAACTGCCGGGCCGGGGCTATTTTTATCAGCCAACGGTGCTGGCAAACGTCAGCCACGACATGCCGGTCTGGCGTGAGGAGACCTTTGGCCCGGTGGCTGTGCTCATCCGGGCGAAGGATGAACAGGAGGCGCTCGCGCTCGCCAACGAGACGCAGTTCGGCCTGGGCGCCAGTATCTGGACACGCGATGCCGAGCGGGGCAAGCGGCTGGCCCGGCGCATCGAAGCCGGCAACGTCTTCGTCAACGGCATGGTGGCCTCGGACCCACGCCTGCCGTTCGGCGGGGTGAAGCGCAGCGGCTATGGCCGTGAGCTGGGCGTGTTCGGCGTGCGTGAATTCGTCAACATCAAGACCATCTGGGTCGGCCCGGCACGCGGCCCGCAGATGCCGGCTCCGGCGCAGGCACCGTCAGAGTAAGACAGGCCCGGTACGGCGTGCGGAGTGTGCCTCCCGGCCGGGCTCGTGTGCTCTCCGGCAAGAGACTGCCCGAGTAGTCCGTCACGCCAGCAAGGGAGAGGGGCATCGTGCTGCCGGTGTGGCATCCGCCAGGCGAAACGTCGGCACACGGCCTCATCGCTCTAGGTCTGACGGAGTGGTAGGATCGTGCGACACCGGCGAGGCCACTACCCTGTGCACGATGCCCCTCCCAAGCGTCGGCCTCGAAGAAAGAATAAAGACAGGAGCAGGTGAATGATACGGTTGTGTGTCGTCGGCTGCGGGAGCTTCACCACTGAGGCGTATATGCCCATGATCGAACAGGAGCGCCGCGCCGGCCGGGTCGAGCTCGTGTCGGTCTGTGATGTGCTCGAGCAGCAGGCTCGCGCGACGATGGAACGCTTCGCGGCCAAGCGCTACGAGACCGATTACCGCCAGGCAGTGGCGCAATCCGACATCGATGCGGTCATCATCGGCACGAACATCGCCACCCATGCGCCGATTGCCCTGGCAGCGCTGCAAGCGGGCAAGCACGTCCTGGTCCAGAAGCCCATTGCCACCTCCCTGGAAGAAGCAAACACGCTGCTGGCTGAGGCCAAGCGGCGCCGCCTGGTGCTAGAAGTCGAGCCACCGCACGTGCGCAATCCGCTCTGCCGCATGGCCCGTGAGCTGATCGCCGACGGCGCAATTGGCCAGGTTTGCTGGGTACGGGCGGTGAGCGCCCACGGCGGGCCGCACTACCGCCGCTGGTTCTGGTTCCGTGACCAGGGCGGGTCGGTCGTTTACGACATGGGAGTGCACGCGATCAACTGGGTACTCGGCCTCGCTGGCCCGGCTCGCCGTGTCACAGCCTTGTTCACCACCACAGTGCCTGAGCGGCTGGTCGTCACCGACCCGGCCTTCCGCGGCACGATTCCGGGCATCAGCTCGCTCTCACGGCCGGAGGATGCTCCGCCGGGCGCGCCGGTAGCACCGACGCGCATCGACATTGAAGACAACGCCATGCTCCTCTTGGAGCTGCGCAACGGCGCCCTCGCGAGCGTAACGACAAACTATTGCACCCTGGCTCATGAGCTGCCGTCATACGAGGTGTACGGCACCGAAGGCACTATTTATATCGGCGGACCACAGGGAGCCCTGCAATACTTCTCGAAGCGGGCCGCGCCCTTTGGCAAAGGCGGCTGGGTGACCGTCAGCCACCAAGGAGGCCTAACCGCAAATCCCCTCCGTTTTGGCGGGCGCGGTGCCACCGGGCCGCTGGCCATGCCCAGCACGGTCACGCACCTGGTGGACTGCATCCTGCAGGGCAAACGCCCGGTGAACGATGGCGAGGTAGCCCGCCATACCCTGGAGATCATGCTGAAAGCCGCGCAGGCTGCTGCGACGGGCCAGGCACAGGACCTGGTGACGACCTTTACCTTGCGCGACTGAACCCGCGCAGGATGCGACGTGCGGGAAGCCACGGTGTGACCGGCTCGGTGCCGGGGGCTTCCTGCACAGTCTGATGCACCCGTCACAGCTCAATATCGTAGGCGATGCCGGCGCGCTCGGCCTCCTCGCGCAGTGCCTGGCGCGTGGGGCGGTCGAGCGGGATGCCGTGTTGGAGGCGCTCCTGCCGGCGGTTGTACTCGATCTCGCCGGGGAAGAAGATGCCTTCCGAGCCGGGAGCAAGGGCAGAGCTCTTGACGAACTCGATCATGCGCTCCATACGATCGAGGAACTCCTCCAGGGGCTGGAAGAAGCTGATATCGATGGCCTGCATGATCTGGCCCCCGCCGCCGGGCCCAGCAGTGTGATACTTCCCGCCGGAGAGGACACCGCACAGGATATCGGCGGCCATGGCAATGCCGATGCCCTTGGGGCCACCGATCGGCACGAGCGTGCCCCGGCGCAGCCCCTCCTCGGGGTCGTCGGTGGGCTTGCCCTCGGCGTCCAGCGCCCAGCCCAGCGGGATCTTCTCGCCGCGCTCCATCGCCATGAGGAGCTTGGAGCCGGCGACGACGGACGGGGCCATGTCGAGATTGAAAGCCCAGCCGCGGCGCGTTGGAGCCGACCAGGCGATAGGGTTCAGGCCAATGCGGCGTTCCCGCCCGCCCCAGGGAGCCATAGCGATCCCCCCGGTCGTTGCCGCAAAGCCGATACAGCCGGCCTCGGCCGCCTGCAGGGTGTAATAGGCTAATGCGCCGCAGTGGCCGTTATTGCGTATGCTGACCGTGCCGACGCCAAACGCGCGGGCACGCTCGATGGCCAGCTCCATCGCGCGCACCGCTGCGATGTGCCCCACGCCGCGGTCGGCATCTAGAACAGCAATGGCCCCGCGGGAGTGGACGAGACGCGCCTCCGGCGTGGGATTGAGCTGCCCAGCGCGCAACGCCCGCACGTATGTTGCCACGTAACGGGTGCCGTGCGAATGAATGCCGCGCAGGTCAGCGTCGGTCAACACTCGTCCCATCAGCTCGGCATCTGCCGGTCTGAGTCCGGCCGCGGCGAAGATTCCGGCAACCAGCCGCTCTAGCCGTCCGGCATCTACCCGACGAAACATCTCTTCATCGCCCATGGCGTACTCCTTCCACCTGGGTCCTTCCACCTGGGTCCTTTTGATTGAGGAAGGTACGCAGCCGCAGATGTACGGCAAGAGAGCAGGCCGCGCAGGTGCGCGGCGGGGCAAATTGTAGCAGCGACGCAGCTCTGCGTAAACAAAAACGCCTGCAGGCTTTCTCGCCTGCAGGCGTGGAACCGGAGCGGGCAGCGGGATTCGAACCCGCGGTCTCAACCTTGGGAAGGTCGCGTGTTGCCTCTACACCATGCCCGCGTTGCACTAGTGAGTATGCCACGCGATGGCCGGCGTGTCAAATGGCCTATCGAGCCGGCCCGACCACGCCTTCACCGCTGCTCGCCGCCGGTGAGGCTCATAAACGTGTACATGACCCATTTCCCCACCGGCGAGAGCTCGAAGACGGCGAAAAACACGAGCGGCAGCACCACCAGTTTGACCAAGAAGCGCTTAGCGTTGTCGTCGGCCAGCCAGCTCCACAAGAGGGCAACGGCGATGCCCAGGGCAATGGCGCCCATTCTCTAGCTCTCCCAAACCTGCCGCAGTCGCACCATGCCGGGCCGCGCCCATGGTGGATATCGGGGCCCCACGTGTGCGCGGCACAGTCGGCTGCATATCACGCATAGAGTATAGTATGTGGCTGCATGACCTGGGCACCGGTGCCCGCGTACGCTGTGTGCTTGAATAAGAACAGCCCATCTGTTATCACGCCAGACCTGTTCCTCCTCCGAGGCCGGCTGGCATGGTGAGCGGGAGAGGCACCAGGAGGGCTAGAGCATGGCTGAGGTCGTGCGAGTGGGTCTCATCGGCGCTGGGTTCCTGGCCGAGCTGCGCGCCCGCTGTTACTTTAGACTCCCCGGCGCTGCCGTCGAACTCGTCGCTGTGGCGGCTCGCTCAATGGAGAGCGCGGCGCGCTTCGCCGGCCGGTGGAGCATTCGCCACGCCGTTGATGACTGGCGTAGGCTGCTCGACCGCCCGGATATCAACGTCATTGATATTTGCACGCCGAACTTCCTCCATCGGGAGATGGCCATCGCTGCAGCACAGGCCGGGAAGCACATCATCTGCACCAAGCCCCTCACCGGCTCCTTCGGCGAAGGCGGCGACGAGAGCGAGCAGACACCATTGCCACCAAAGCGCGCGATGCTGCACGCAGCCGTGCGTGATGCCGAGCAGATGGTACAGGAGGCGGCGCGGCATGGCGTACTCCTTATGTACGCCGAGAACTGGATCTATGCCCCGGCTGTGCAGAAGGCGCGCCGGCTGATCGACGTGAGCGGCGGGGTTATCCTGAGCATCAGCGGCGGAGAGTGCCACAGCGGGTCGCACTCTCCCTTCTCGAAGCGCTGGCGTACCAGTGGCGGAGGGGCGTTGCTGCGCCTGGCCAGTCACCCGGTCGGCGCGGCGCTCTACCTTAAGCGCATCGAAGGGCTGCGGCGAATGGGTGCGCCGATTCGCGCGGCATCGGTTCTCGCCGAGACGGGCCGTCTTTCTGCAATAGCACAGGCGGCCATGCCGGGCACAAGCTGGCTGGTGAGCGACTGGGTAGATGTGGAGGATTGGGGCACTATTCTGGTGACGTTCACCGACGGCACAAAGGCCGTGCTGGCCGGCTCAGACGTACAGCTCGGCGGCCTGCAGAGCACCCTGGAGGTGTGCCTCTCGAATGCTCGCCTGATCTGCCGCCTGTCGCCAACCGACCTGTGTGAGGCCTACGCTCCCCATGAAGCTATCTTCGACGGCGAGTATCTGCTGGAGAAACTGGAGACGAGAGCCGGTCGGAGCTATCCTGCCCCCGACGAGCAATGGGCACACGGGCACCTCCATATGCTGGAGGATTTCATCCTGGCGGTGCGGGACGGGCGGCCGCCGCAGTCAGACGGCTTGCTGGGCCGCGATGTGGTCGAAATCATCTATGCCGCCTATGTCAGCGCCGAAGAAGGCCGGCGCATTGAGCTTCCGCCGACCGGTGGAGTGTAAGACACGCGCCGTGCCGCGTTGACGTTGTAAACATGCCTGCGTATACTCACCCTACCACATGCGCAAGGGTGCGCGCAGCGGCGGGCCACGAGGAGGGCATGGATGAACGGGGCACAGGTACGTGAGAAGATGCGTGCCGGCGAGACCGTCTGGGGGACCATGACCTCGCTGGTGCGCAACCCGCGCTGGGCCGGCGTGTACGGCCGCCTGGGCTTTGACTTTGTGATCGTGGATACCGAACACTCGCCTACCGGCCGCGCCGATGCGGCCGATCTTGCCGCGGCGTTCCTGGGCGCCGGCATCTGCCCGATCGTGCGCGTGCCCACGACTGAGCCACACGCCACCATTATGGCGCTGGATGCCGGTTTCCACGGCGTGCTGGTACCCTACTGCGAGACGCCGGAGGAGGTCAAAGCTGTCGTCCACGCGGCGCGCCTGCGTCCGCTAAAAGGCGCCCTGCATGTGCAGGCCCGCGACGAGGGCCGCTTTCCCAGCGAAGAGACGCGCCGCTATCTTGAGCGCCGCAATGCCCACGTGGTCGTGATTATCGGCATCGAATCCGTGCCGGCGGTAGAGAACCTGGAGAAGATCCTGGATGTCGGCGGGATCGATGCCATCTTCATCGGCCCCAACGATCTCTCGGTGAGCCTGGGCGTGCCCGACGAGTACACCCACCCGAAGTTCGTGGAGACGGTGGATCACATCATCCGCACCGCGCAGCAGCGGGGAATTCCGGCGGGTGGACACTGGCAGACCGAGGAGCAGATGGCCTACTGGCTGGGCAAGGGCTCGCGCTTTGCGCTGTTTAGCTCGGATGTGCGCGCGCTCACCGAAGGCTACCGCGCAACGCTGAACCGGCTGCGCGGCGGCGCTGTGCAGCAGATGCGCCACACACTGTAGCCCATGTAGGAATTAGGGAAGAATAATAGTAAACAGTAACAGTAATTAAGTAGCATTCCCACTGGCCTCGGGGCTGTCTCGTGATCTCGCCCTCGCCCGCAATGGCGTAGGTCGCATGACTACGTACTTCCGCCTAACTTCCGCCTATAAACAGCACACGCACAGGAGAGCATAGTACCGTGCGCCCGAATGCAACGAAGCGCCTGGTGCGCGCCGGTCGGCCAGCTATCGGCATCTTCATCGCCAGTGCCAGCCCCCTCGTCGCGGAGGTCGCCGGTAGCCTGGGGTTCGACTGGGTGCTGATCGATCTCCAGCACGGCGAGAACAATCTGGGCAACCTGAGTCAGATGCTCACTGCCGTGAGCGCCACCCCGGCGACGCCGTTCGTGCGTGTGCCGGCGAATGACTCGATGCTCATTCAGCGCGCCCTCGACTTAGGCGCGTACGGCATCGTGGTACCGATGGTGAACAGCGTCGCCGAGGCTCAGGCGGCGGTTCAGGCAGCCCGCTATGCCCCGCGCGGCGCGCGGAGCTGGGGCCCGATCCGCGGGGCGCTCTACGGTGGTCCGGATTACTTTACCGGCGCCGCGGAGGAGCTCATGCTCATGGTCATGCTGGAGACCGGCCAGGCGGTGCAGAACGCTCGCGAGATCCTTTCTGTGGACGGCATCGACGGCTGCTACGTCGGCCTGAACGACCTGTCAATCTCGCTGGGCCTGGCGCCGGAGGCGGTCACGGCTGAGGAGCTTCCTGCGCCGGTCGAGGAAGCCCTGGCGGCCATCCTGGCGGCATGCCGGGCCACCGGCAAGGTGCCGGGCGTGCAGCTCTACAACGCCGCGGGAATCAACCGGCGCATCCGCCAGGGCTTCCGCCTCCTCGGCGCCGGCACCGATCTGCGCTTGCTGCGCGGAGCCGCGCTCGACCTCCTGCGCGCCGTCCGGCGGGAATGATCCGGCCAGGGTACCTACGCCCCGGCCATGCGCAACTGGGTGTTCGCCTCGGCCGTGGCGCGCTCGAGCGCTTCCTTCGGCGAGATCTTCCCCTGGACGGCATCCCGCAGCGCGTTTGCCAGCGTGGTGTTGATCTCTGCCGTGACCGGTGTGAGCGGCCGGATGATGATCTCGTGCGGCATCTCGACCACCGCCTTCACCATGGGATGCTCATCCAGCCAGCGCCGGTAGGTCGGATCCTGGGCGATTGACTTCCGGAGCGGTGCGTGCTTGAAGCGCATGGCCCAGTCGCCGTAGATCTCCTTGCTGCCGTACCAGGCCAGGAAGCGGAACGCCGCGGCCTCGCGGTCCGGGTTGGTCTTCAACACCGCCCAGGTATCCACGTTGGCATGCGCCACAGCCTTCTGGCTGCCGCGCGGGTACGGGAAGAGTTTCACCGGCAGCCCGTTGCGTTCGTAGCCATCCACTCGCCACGGGCCGGCGATCGTCATCGCCTGCTTGCCGGTGTTAAAGCCCTGCTGCGGCGGGTTCTCCAAGGGTGCCACGCGGTGCTGCTGGAAGAGGGCGACGTAGTAATCCAGCGCCCGTAGCCCGGCTTCGGAGTTCCAGGCCACGCTCTTGCGATCCGGGGCGAGATACCGTCCGCCGTGCGATTGCTGGACGACGTTCCAGAAGTTGGTGTCGCTGGTGCCGAGGTCGAAGGCCCATTGATCGATCTGGCCGTCCCCATCGGTATCCCGCGTGAGCCGCTTGGCCACTTCGACCAGCTGCTCCCAGGTGGCCGGGGGCTGGACCGCCTCTTTCTGGAAGAGGTCTTCTCGATAGAACACCCCGAAGGGATGGTTGTTCTGCGGAAAGCCCCAGATCTTGCCGTTGTAGGTCAGGGCTTCCCAGAGATGGGGATAGAAGTCTGATTTCTCGAAGCCCTTTTCGGCGGCCATCAGCGCGTCGAGGGCGACGATGGCGCTGGCCTGGCCTAGGGCGACGGTCCACTCGGCGTAGACGAACGAGGCGTCCGGCGGCGTGCCGGCAGCGACGTTGGTCTTGATCTTTTCCAGTACAGCCAGGCCGTTGCCGGCGAACTCGATCTTCGCGCTCAGGCCGGGATGCTCGGCAGCGAACCTGGGCAGCAGCACCTGCTCGGTATAGTCGGTGCGCGGGTCGGGAACGCCCCAGTTATGCCAGATCATGAGCTCGATGCGCTGCTTTGGCGCCGGAGCGGGTTGCGTGCCCTGCCGGCCACACCCGGCCGCTGCTGCGACTGGAATGGCGCTCACCCCGGCCAGGATGCTCGATACAAACACGCGGCGGCTGAGCGGCCGCCAGGTCGCTGCGTGCTCCATGACCCACCTCCTCGTCTATCGCATTATGTCATCTTGCCTCGTGTATCTTTCGACGTTATTCCACATTCCACTACGCTCTATTCGGCTATATCATCTGTATTCATCCTGACTTTACGTGACCTAACGTTACGTGACTCGATGGGGACGCTCACAGCCAGCATACACCTGCGTGCAGCTTCGGGCAAGCGCGCTGGGGCGCACCAGGATTTGCAGTGCAGAATGTACTGAAGTATAGTAGCAACAATCAGCCTCGTCTGTTCCTCGCGTGCGGTCGTGATCCCCGCCTGAATACTAACGTTGAGAGGCTGCACCGGCTCGATGATGTGTGCCCCTGTACGCCGCGGGAGAGGAGAAAGCCATGGATGTAGACCGCTTCGTGCGTTCCCCCAATTTCACCCCCATCCCTAGCCGGCAGGTGCGGGCCATTGTGCTGCACGATACTGAGGGATCGCTGGAAGGCTCGCTCGCCCACTTCCAGCGCGTGGGCACGGCCAGCGCCCATTATGTGATCGGCAAGAGCGGTGAACTTGTCGGCTGCGTGGCCGAGGAGCACGCAGCGTGGCACGCCGCTCGCGCTGACCGCATGCGACCGAGCTGGCTCGATCCGCGACCGCCCGGCGTTGGGCTCTGCTCAGAGATCAACGCCTGTACGATCGGCATCGAGCTCGAGCTGCTGGCGAGCGATCCCGATGGGGCCTACCCGGAAGCCCAGCTCAACCGGCTCCGCGAGCTGGTGCGTGACCTGCTCCGTCGCTATCGCCTGGGCCCGGACCGCGTCATCCGTCACGGCGATTTCCAGGGCGACCGTTCCGACCCGCGCGGCCTTGCGGTGGAGGCGGTACTGCCTCAGGTACTGCCTGTGGCGCCGGACACGACCGAGATCAGTGATGATGAGCTCAAGCGCTATCTGGAGCAGCTCGGGCAGCCGGTGAACCTGGAGACGGCGATCATGAAGCGGGCGGCGCTGGCGTACCTCCGCGGGGAGACCCGCGGGCCGGCCATCTCCGACGAATATCTGGCGCTGGCGCCCGACGGGCGTGCCGTCGTGCGTCAGGACTTCACCGCCGGTATCGCCGAGTATGACCCCGCTACCGGTGACGTGGCCTGGGTTGAGGTGGTGCTCCATCCGGAGGCAGTCATGCGCTAGGCGCGTGCGTAGTGCCCGCCAGATGATCGAGCACCAGGCGCGTGACCTTCTCGCTGTGCTCGACATGCGGCAGGAGCCGGCAGCGGTCAAGGACCTCCAGGCGAGCGCGCGGGTTCATCCGCATGAACGCGTCCGCCTGGGCGACCGATGTCTCGATCGCCTGGCGACCCCAGATGACCAGCACAGGCTGCGACAGCGTGGCATAGGCGGTCCGCGCGTCCCAGTTCAGCAGGCCGCCGATGAATGCCGCAGGCGCATAGCGGGCATTTACCTGATGGGACGTTGCATAATACGCCTCAATTACTTCGTCGGTGACCAGCGACTCGTCGTAGTACACGCGACGGGTGAGGTAGTAGCGCAGCGCTGGACGCGATACCAGCAGGTTGAACAGAAACTCACCGGTAACCGGGGCACGCAGCAGCAGGTGCAGCGCCAGGCCACGGGCTCCAGGCGGATCCACCAGCGCCTCCAGGCCGGTGGGACAGAGCAGCACCAGGTGCGTGACCTGCTGTGGCAGCCGGTGCGCCACCTCGATAGCGTACGCCGCGCTGAGCGAACTGGCCACCAGGGCACACGGTTGCTGGACTACTTCCTTGAGGAAGTCGGTGAGGAGTTCCACATAGAGCGCACCGGTGTATTGCAGGCCAGGCCGGGCGGAAAGGCCGAAGCCAAGCAGGTCGGGAGCGTAGCTGCAGTGCGTGGGGGTGAGCGGCCCAAACAGCTCGCGCATCTCATACGACGACGCGGCGGCGTGAATGCCATGCACCAGGACTGCGGGGGGCCCATCGCCCGCAACGGTGTAGTGGATAGGCCCCCACTTCCAGAGGTAGCTACGCTCCTTGCCTTCTAATGGGTTCGTGAGCGGCCTAACGCTGCGGCGTGCTGCCACATTATATGCGGTCATCGTGCCCAGCACTACAGCGCTGGTGAGAAAGCCCTTCGCCAGCCGGTTCATTGGTCTTCACCGCTTTGCTCCCGGCGCTTGCCGCGGCGCGCGGCTAATTGCGCCCACACATCTTCCAGCGGCACTCCGGTGGCAGCCAGCAGCACCAGCGAGTGGAACCATAGGTCCGCCACCTCGAAGGCGATCTCTTCGCGCGACCGGTTCTTCGCCGCGATGACGACCTCTGTAGCCTCTTCACCGACCTTCTTAGCGATGCGGTCGATGCCCTGGCTGAGCAGCTTCGCCACATACGAGTCCGGCGGCATGGTGCGTTGCCGCTCGAGAATAACCTCGTAAACCTTAGCCAGAATGCTATGCTCGTTCATACCAGCCTCGACAGCGTGCCGTGCACAGAGCCAATTACAGAATACGTACAGCCGGCAGTTCGGTGAAGAAACACGTGCGCGCCCCGGTATGGCAGGCCGGGCCCTCCGGATCCACCTGCACCAGCACACAGTCACCGTCGCAGTCAAGCAGCACGCGCTGCACGCGGAGGTAATTCCCGGAGGTAGCGCCTTTATGCCAGAGCTCGCCGCGGCTACGGCTCCAGAACCACACATCGCCGCTGGTCAGCGTACGCCGGAGCGCCTCGGCGTTCATGTACGCCAGCATCAGCACCTCGCCGGTTCGAGCGTCCTGCACGACCGCCGGGACAAGCCCCTCTGCGTTAAACCTCACCAGCCTGTCAAGCGGTGGCAATGATGCTTGTGCTTCCATGCTCCCTAAAATCCGTTGACAGCCCGTCCCCAATCCGCCGACGGCCCAGTCCGCTACTTACCATGTCATCCGTATCGGGAATCCTCGCCGGGCCAGGTATTCTTTCACCTGGCGGATGCGCAGGGTGCCGTAGTGGAAGAGCGAGGCGGCAAGCACCGCATGGGCGCCCGCCTCCAGCGCCTCGGCGAAGTGTTCGAGCCTGCCGGCGCCGCCGGAGGCGATCACCGGCACCGGCACGCGTGCCGATATCTCGCGCAGCAGCTCCAGGTCGTAGCCTTCCTGCGTGCCATCGGCATCGATCGAGTTCAGCACCAGTTCCCCGGCGCCGCGCTCCACTCCCTCAAGCGCCCATCGTACGGCATCCTTGCCCGTCGGTGTGCGTCCGCCATGGATGTACACTTCCCACCACAGCCGGCCATCCGGCGTATACGCACGCTTCACGTCCATCGAGAGCACGATGCACTGGCTGCCAAAGCGCGCCGCGCCTTCATTGATCAGAGTGGGATTCAATACCGCCGCGGTATTGATCGAGACCTTGTCGGCTCCGGCGTTCAGCATACGCCGCATGTCCTCAACTGTGCGCAGGCCACCGCCCACAGTAAGCGGGATGAACACCTGCGCAGCCGTGCGCTCCACCACATCAAGCATGATGTCGCGATTATCACTTGAGGCCGTGATATCGTAAAAGACAAGTTCGTCGGCGCCCTCGCGGTCGTAGATAGCCGCCAGTTCGGCCGGATCGCCGGCGTCGCGCGGCTCCTGGAACCTGATGCCTTTCACCACGCGCCCGCCAGTGACATCAAGACAGGGAATAATCCGTCGCGTCAGCATAGTGTCCCGTCAATCAGGCAAGCACCTATTACGCCACTCTTGTATGTGGCCGGTCGCTTATAAATTATTGCCGGCGCGATCAGCCCTGGCTGTTGGCCAGGGCAGCGATGGCAGCAGCCAGATCGAGGCGGCCGGTATAGAGCGCCTTCCCGATGATGGCCCCTTCAACGCCCAGATCGCGCAGACGCAGCAGGTGCTCCAGCCGCGCCACCCCACCGGAGGCGATCACCGGCACCGGCACGGACCGCACCAGCTCAGCAAGAGCAGCGTAGTTCGGCTCGGTGAGCGTGCCATCACGGCTAATGTCGGTGAACACAAACCGGCGCACGCCCGCCTCGACCATCCGCTGCGCCAGCTCTGTTACAGAGATATCCGACTGCGCAGTCCACCCGTGGGTGGCAATCCGTCCATCCCTGGCGTCCAGACCAACTACGACTGCCTCGCCAAGCTCCCGGCAAGCCTGCCGTACCAGCTCGGGCTGGGTCACGGCCACGGTGCCCAGGACGACCCGTCGAGCACCACACGCCAGCACCGCATGGATATCCTCCAGCCGGCGCAATCCGCCGCTGGCCTGGACACGCAGTCCGGTGGCGCGGGCAATGTGCTGCACCACCTTCAGATGGACGGGACGTCCCTCCTTCGCGCCATCCAGGTCCACCACATGCAGCCACTGCGCCCCGGCCTTCTCCCAATGCCGCGCCACCGCTACAGGGTCGTCGCTATAGACCGTGGCCTGCTGCATGTCACCCTGGTAGAGCCGTACGCACCGGCCGCCTTGAAGATCGATTGCGGGAATAACGAGCATAGGTAGACCCTGACGTCGTGCGAGACGGCCCCCTCCCTTCCGCCACCCACCTCACCGGCCAAAGCTTACTTCGTCGCCTTCTGTCCCGCCCAGCGGCAGAAGTTGTCTAGCAGGCGAAGGCCATGCTGTCCGCTCTTCTCAGGGTGGAACTGCACAGCCACGACGTTCTCAAAGGCCAGCACACTGACGTAGGTCACGCTGTACTCAGTCTCACCGGCTACGATCGAGCGATCCTCAGGGTCGGCATAGTACGAATGCAGGAAATAGAAGTTGGCCAGGTCGGGAATACCTTCAAAGATCGGATGCGGCCAGAGCTGGCGCACCTGGTTCCAGCCCATCTGGGGCACATGCAGGCCGGGCGGGAAGCGGCGCACCACGCCCTTCGTCACATCCAGGCAGCGCTGCCAGCCTCCCTCTTCCGAGGCAGTGAGCAGCGCCTGTAAGCCCAGGCAGATGCCTAAGTATGGCTTGCCCGCGGCGATCGCCTCCCGCAGCGGCTCGACCAGGCGGAGGTTAGTGAGCGTACACATCATATCGCCGGCCGCGCCGACGCCCGGCAGGATCACTGCATCAGCCCGCTCGATCTCGGCGGCGTCGCTGGTCACCACCGCCGGATAGCCCAGCCAGGCAATGGCCTTGGCCACGCTACGCAGGTTGCCGGCCCCGTAATCGACAATCGCAATCATAGCGCTTTATTATAGGGGTGACCGACGTGCCCCGGCAACCGCACCGGCACTGTCTCACGCATCCCGCGTGACGGCCAGCAGGGCAGCATCAAACGGCTCACTCCAGCGCTGCACCGCATGGTCCGCGTCGGGCACCTCCAAGAGGCGAGCGCCTGGGATGAGTTCGGCCAGCCGGCGGGCCAGAGCGCGCAGGCCCGGATGGCTGCGCCCGCCGGTGTAGATCTGCACCGGACCGGTGCGCTCCAGCACTGCGAGCGCGCCGGCCGGATATTCCCCGGCGAACTCCTCATAGGCCGCCCGCTCGGCCTCGGCCACGATCGCCGGCCAGGCGCGGCGCGCTCGCAGTGCAGCGAGCCCGGCAGGGCCCAGCAGCATCTCGAAGAACGCCGCGGCGGTCTGCTCAGGCTCCCGGCAGCCTGCCTGGGCAAAGATCAGGCGCCCGCAGCGGTTCAGCTCGCGCACGTCCGGATCATCCGGCAGCAGCGCCAGGTACGGTGGCTCGATCAGGTGAAGCGAGCGCACGCGCTGGGGCGCCTGCCGGGCGACCTCGATGGCCACGAGCCCGCCGTACGAGTGCCCCGCCAGATGGAACTCTGCCGCGCCGGCCAAGTCAGCCGCGGACAGAATATCCTGCGCATCGCTGCAGATAGTGTATGGCCGCGGCTCTCGCGGGCTGGCACCGTGGCCGCGCCGATCGACCACCAGCAGGCGATGGTAAGCCGCGAGCGTCCGCATCTGCGCACTCCAGGTGGCCTCGCCGGTAGAGAAGCTCCCGTGCACCAGCATGAGCGGGTCACCCATCCCGAGGTCGTAGTAAAAGAGTGGCGGCAGCATTGCGGTGTCCTGTCTGGATAGTGTTTAAGCCGGCCAGACGATCGCGCTCGGCCCGTGCAGAGGCACGAGCCGGCGCCCGGCGGCTCAGCTCTCCCGCGCCATGGCCTCGCAGCGCTCGCGCAAGACGCGGCGTAGGAGCTTCCCGGCAGCGTTACGCGGCAGCTCATCCACCACCCAGATACGCACCGGCACCTTGTAACGGGCCAGCCGGGCGGCGCAGTGGGCAATCAACTCCGCCTCGCCGGGAGCAGCGCCGGGGTGCAGCCGTACGAAGGCTACTGGCACGCGACCCCAGCGCGGATCGGGCATGCCGGTAACCCCGGCCTCGGCCACGGCCGGGTGCGCCTGCAGCACGGCTTCGACCTCGGCCGGATAAATGTTCTCGCCGCCGGAGATGATCAGGTCGTCCCGGCGATCAACAACGTAGAGGTATCCTTCCTCGTCGAGGTAGCCCAGGTCGCCTGTGTGCAGCCAGCCATCCCGCCCTGCCGGCTGAATACCCCCATCGGGCGTGATATAGCCCGGCGAGATGGTGGGTCCACGCACCAGGATCTCGCCGACTTCGCCTGGGGTAGCCGGCCGGCCATCACATTCGATGCGGAGCTCAACAGGGAGCAGCGGCTTGCCGGCCGATCCCAGCTTGCGTAGGGCGTCCTCTGGGGCAAGCGTGGCCACCTGGGAGGCAGCCTCGGTCAGGCCGTACGTCTGCACTACCGGCACCCCACGCCGTGCACACTCCTCTAACAATGAAAGCGGCGCCGGGCCGCCGCCCAGCAGCACGCAGCGCAGGGTCGGCGGATACGGTCGCTCCCCGCGCTTGTCGAGCATGCGCCGGAGCATAGTGCTGACCACCGAGACCATCGTGACGCTATCTTCGTCGATGGCCCGGTTGACTTCCGCGGGGTCGAACGCCTCGTGCACGACCGCAGTGATGCCGTAGATGACTGCCCGCAGGAGAATGCTCAGTCCGCCCACGTGGAACAGGGGCAGGACCGCCAGCCAACGATCGTTCACGTGAAGGCCCAGGTTAAGCGCCGAGCCAATGGCGCTCCACCAATAGTTGCCGTATGTGAGCGCCGCGCCCTTGGGCCGGCCGGTTGTGCCGGAAGTATAAATAATCGAGTGCACCGCCGAGAGGTCGATCTCCGGCGCTGCATCCGGCACAGGGAGCTCTGCCGGCATCTCGGCAACGTCGGCCGCCCGCAGGCCGGGAACGAACGCGCCGAGCGCCTGCGCAGCCGAAGCGTTCGCGGCATCGTAGACGAGCAACCGGGCGCCGCAGTCGGTGAGTTGCCAGGCCAGCTCCGGCGGTGCCAGCCGCGTGTTCAAGAGTACGAGGATCACCCGAGCCCGCGGCGCGGCATGGACTAGGGCTGCGTAGGCAGGACCGTTGCGCAGCAGCAGGGCCACGCGCCCGCCGGGCCGCGCGCCCAGTTCAGCCAGCCACTGCGCTGCGACACCGGCGCGCCGGTGAAGCTCGGGGTATGTCCAGCACACCGGGCCACATCGAAGCGCCACGCGCTGGGGGTTCGCCTCGGCCCGCCTCGCCAGCCAGTCCGGCAGGAGCAGTCCGCCGGACGCCGGCTCGGTGTGTTCGCTCATCCTGCGCCCACCTCCTCCCATGCACTGCCACAGCAGGCCGGTCGCGCAGGGTCCAGCGCCACGCCCAGGCCCGGCGTGGCAGGCACCCGCATCGTTCCGTCCTGCGGGAACGGGCGCGGCCGGATAAGGTCGCCATCGAGGAGCATGGCAGTAGCCAGCCCACAGGCAGGGGGCGGATCCGGCAGCACCGCAGCCAGGTGCAAGGCTGCGGCGACCCCGACGCCGGAGTCAATCGTCGTGGTCACGAGAGCCCGCAGCCCGGCTTCGGCGGCCAGCGCGATGATCGTTCGGCCGGCGCGCAGGCCGCCTGCTGCCATCGGCTTTACGATCAGAATATCGGCCGCCCCGGCAGCGACGACGCGCCGCGCCTGCTCCGGCGTGCAGGCGGCTTCATCAGCGGCGACCGGCACCCTGCAGCCGGCGCGCACGCGGGCCAGCCCCTCCAGGTCGTCGGCCGGAACCGGCTGTTCGACGAACTCGATGCCGTACGCCTCAACGGCGCGCAGCACCTCGATGGCCAGGTCGGGGCTCCAGGCGCCGTTGGCGTCCAGACGCAGGGCAGCCTGCGGACCAATCGCCCGGCGCACCTGCGCGATGCGGGCACGCTCAGCCTCGACCGATCCGGCCAGACCGACCTTCAGCTTGACGCAGCGAAATCCCTCGGCAATAGCGCGCACTGCAGCGTCGGCCGCAGCGCCGGCATCGGGCCAGCCGATCGTCGCGTTCACCGGAATGGCCCGGCCTGGCTGCCCGCCGAGCAGAGCGGCGACCGGTCTGCCGGCAGAGCGCCCGCTTAAATCAAGCAGCGCCGTGTCTACAGCGCAGGCCACCGCCGCGGCACCCGGCCGGTGCATATCGAGCGTTTCCAGAACAGCCTCCGCTTGCTCGACCTCCACGCCGACCAGCGCGGGCGCTAGCTCGTGCAGCAGCGCCCGCACATCCTCGACCGTGCCGCCGCCGAACGCCGGCAGCGGGGACGCTTCCCCCAGGCCTTCCAGGCCGTCTGTGCTCTCCAGGCGCAGCAGCAGGCCCTCACGCGCCGCCGCCATCCCGCGGGCCGTGGCGAACGTCGTGGCGAAAGGCAGGCGAAACGGCATCCAGGCCACACGACAGATCCGCATTGCCCTGACTTACCCCAGCAGGCTGGCGGCGAACAACGTGCCGTACAGTAAGTGCAGCCGTGCCGTGTCCTTCAGCAGCGGGTTTAATGCCCGTCCCTCCGCCGTTAGCATACGCCGGGCAAGGGACACAGCCAGCGGCAGCGTCAGCCAGGGCAGGAACGCCCACACTGAGCTGCCGAGCAGCCAGCGCGTCGGAGGTGTGAGATACGCCACAGCCAGGAGCAGCAGGTACTGCAGCCGGGTGGCGCGGGCGCCGATGCGCACGGCCAGCGTGCGCTTGCCGGCAGCGCGGTCGGTGTCGATGTCACGCAGGTTGTTCACCACCAGGATCGACGTCACCAGGCAGCCCACCGGAATCGAGCTGCCGAGGGCGGCGAGTGTGACTGTCCCGGTATGCAGGTAATATGTCCCCGTCACCGCAACGATCCCGAAGAAGATAAACACGAACAGGTCGCCCAGGCCGTGGTAGCCCAGTGGCCAGGGGCCACCGGTGTACAGCACCCCGGCAGCGATAGAGAGCAGGCCGATGACGAGGATGGGCCACCCGCCGACCGCGACTAGGTAAAGTCCGATCAGTGCAGCCAGTCCGAACGTCAGGATAGTCGCGTTGCGCACAGCCTCAGGAGAAAGCAGGCCGCTCTGCGTGACACGCACCGGCCCCAGCCGCTCAGCCGTGTCGGCGCCTTTGCGGAAGTCAAAATAGTCGTTGGCGAAGTTAGTGCCGACCTGGATCAGCACAGCCGCAGCCAGGGCCGCCACAAACGGCAGTAGACGGAAGTGCCCCTCTGCCAAAGCAGCCGTGGTGCCGGCCAGCACCGGCACCACGGCCGCTGAAAGGGTCGGCACGCGGGCGGCCAGTAGCCATGCGCGCAGTTGCCCGGGTCGGGCAGAGCCTACCGCGATCGCCATGTCTGCTTCCCTACGCCATGATGGCCCTGTGCAGATACAACGCCATCGCTACGGAAAGCGCGGGAACTTGGAGAAGTCGGGCTTGCGCCTCTGCAGGAAGGCATCGCGGCCCTCTTTCGCCTCGTCGGTCAGGTAGAACAGGAGCGTGGCGTCGCCGGCGAGCTGCTGCAAGCCTGCTAGACCATCGGTGTCGGCGTTGAAGGCCGCCTTGAGGAAGCGGATCGCCGTCGGGCTCTTCTCCAGGATCTCGCGCGCCCACTGCACGGCCGTCTCTTCGAGCTTCTCTAGCGGCACGACGGCATTGATCAGGCCCATCTGCAGCGCTTCCTGCGCCGTGTACTGGCGGCAGAGGTACCAGATCTCGCGTGCTTTCTTATGCCCGACCACCCGTGCTAAGTAGCCGGCGCCGTACCCGCCGTCGAAGCTGCCGACCTTTGGCCCGGCCTGGCCGAAGATGGCGTTGTCGGCGGCGATGGTCAGGTCGCAGACGAGCTGGAGCACGTTGCCACCACCGATGGCGTAGCCGGCCACCACGGCGATCACCGGCTTGGGCAAGAGCCGGATCTGCCGTTGCAGGTCGAGCACGTTGAGACGCGGAATCTGATCCGCGCCGACGTATCCGCCTTCGCCACGCACACGCTGGTCGCCGCCGGAACAGAAGGCCTCAGTCCCGGCGCCAGTCAGAAGCGCCACCCCGATATGCCTGGCATCGCGCACATCGGCAAAGGCGTCCATCATTTCCATGACAGTGAGTGGACGGAAGGCGTTATGCACCTCCGGCCGATTAATCGTGATCTTGGCGATGCCCTCGCCCTCGGCGTGCTCGTAGATGATGTCGGTGTATTCCTTTACCCGCTTCCATTTGACGGGTGCGCTGTTGCTCGTATTTGCGGTCATCCCCTTTGGCCTCCTATGGTCCGTTTGGTCCTGCTGTATACCCGCTTCTGTTGCCCCTACCGTTCACTGCTTGTTAAAAGCGCATTGCCTCCCCAGAGGAAATCCTGTACATGCCAGATGAAAGCCTCCGGCTGCTCCAGGTGCACGGCATGTCCGGCGTCCGGCACAATCTCCACGCGGGCCTGCGGGAGGCAGGTAGCCATGCGCCGTCCGATGGCGCAGTACTTTTCATCCAGGGCGCCAGTGATGAGCAGCACCGGCATAGAGAGTTCAGCCAGGCGGTGCCACAGAGGATCCTGGCGACCGGCACCCATGCCGCGCAGGCTGTTGGCCAGACCCAGCGGTCGCTGGCGCAACCGCTGGGTGCGCAGGCGAGCGCGCACCGCTTCCGGCAGACGCGCCTGGGTGGCAAAGAGCGGCTGCTGCTCCCAGGCGGCGACAAACGCCTCCAGCCCGTCGCGCTCGATCCGCTCGGCCAGCGCATCGTCCGCTGCGGCGCGAGCCCGGCGCTCATCTGGGTCCTCGAGGCCCGGCGAAGCGCTCTCCAGCACCAGGGCGTGCACCCGCTCGGGCGCCACAATGGCCAGATGCAACGCCACACGCCCGCCCATTGAGTAGCCCAGCACGTCCACTTGGGCTGCGCCGTAGGAATCCAGCAGCGCCAGCAGGTCTTCCACGCAGCGCTCCATCCGGTAGCGCTCGGGGTCCTCCGGCGCGTCCGACCTACCGTGCCCCAGCAGGTCCACCGCGATGACGCGGGACTGTACCGCAAAGGCCGGCAGGAATGGTTCCCATGTCTCGACGCTGCCGGTAAAGCCGTGCAGCAGCAGGAGCGGCCGCGCCCGTTCATCGCCGGCCAGCATGACGTGCAGGCTGACCCCATTGACGCAGGCTGTGCCATGCACCGGTGCCCTGCTCTCCCGCGCATGATGGTTCATCCTGTAGCTCGCGGTTTCGCTCCTCATCGTGGCTGCCCGCTTCTGGTCGAGGCATCGCGACGCCGGACCGGGCGCAGCGCTCGATCGCAGCCTGCCACGCGTGGTCCTGGTCGAGGCATTACACCCCACATGCGATGCGCAGGGCCGCGGAGACTGCCGGCCAGATCCGCCGATGCAGCGCCACGTTGCGTCTACGCTCGGTTGGCACCTCAACGACATGCAGGCCGCGGCCACCGATACCGGCGCACACGGCTTCACGGAATTCAGGCCAGGTACGTACACGGGTAAAGCGCGCCCCATACGCCTCGGCGATCGGACGGAAATCCAGGCCGTGCGGCGTGCCAAAGAGCAGCTCGAAGTGCTCGGCTGCCTCGGTAGCCTGCGGCAGGAAGGAGAAGATCCCGCCGCCGTCGTTGTTGAGCAGCACGATGGTGGCATCCAGGCCATGCTGTTTCGCCGCCAGCAGGCCGTTGGAGTCATGGTAAAACGACAGGTCGCCGATGACGAGCACCAGTGGGCCTGCGCCTTGCAGCGCCGCGGCAGCGCCCAGCGCGCTGGAGACCACGCCGTCGATTCCATTCACCCCGCGGTTGCCCAAAAACCGGATATGCCGCTCACTTGCTCGAAAGAAGGTGTCCAGGTCGCGTACCGGCATGCTGTTGCCGGCGTATAGCACCGCGCCGTCGGGCAGTAGGTCTGCCAGCTCGGCGAACACCTTGCCTTCGAACAGCTCGTCGAGCGCGGCCAGTTCCCGGTCGATAGCCACACGGGCGGCGCGGTTTGCTTCGAGCCAGCGCTGCGCCCAGGCCGCGCGCTCAGGATCTCCGGCGAGCCGGGCGGGCGCGGCGGCGGCCAGCGCTTCGCAGAGCAGCCGGCCATCGACGTGCAGCACCTCGGCCGCCAGACCGGTCGGCTCGTTCCAGCCGCCGTCCCCGTCGATCACAATCTGGCGGCACTGCGGGTAGCGCTGGAGATACTGCAAGACCGGCTTGGACGTTGGCATGGCGCCGAAGCGTAGCACAACCTGCGGCGGCGTGTGCTCGACAAAGTCGGCGTCGCGCAGGAAGGCATCGTAGGCATCGAGCACGAATGTGCGGTCGTGCCTGCCACAGCGCACCCCCGAGAGTGGATCGGCCAGGACAGGATAGCCCAGGGCGCGGGCGGCCGCCACCACCGCCTCTGCCAGGAACAGATCGTCCTGCGGGCCGCAGATAACCAGGCCGCGCGGCATGCTCGCCAGGAGCGCCATCACGTCACGCACCAGCGTTCCCTCCGGCGCGCGCGGGCCGCTCGCGACAGTGACGTATGGCTCGCCGTCACTCCGCGCCTCGGCCGGCGCAGCACCGTCGGGCAAGACGGGAACAAGGGGCTCACGGAAGGGACAGTTCAAATGCACCGGCCCGGCCGGACCGCGCCGGGCCATTGCAACGGCGCGGCACGCTACCGTGCGGGCGTAGCGCACTAGTTCCGGGGCGGCATCCGGCTCGGGCAGATCCACGAACCACTTCACATGCCCGCCATAGAGCCGCAGCTGATCGATGGTCTGAGCCGCCCCGCAGTCGCGTAGCTCATGCGGGCGATCGGCAGTGAGCACCACCAGCGGCACGCGGGCGTAGAATGCCTCGATCACTGCGGGCATGAAGTTGGCCGCGGCGGTGCCGGAGGTGCACAGCAGCGCCACCGGCTGCCGCAAGGCCTTGGCCAGCCCAAGGCCAAAGAAGGCGGCGGAGCGCTCGTCCAGGTGCATCCACAGGCGAGCGCCCGGATGGCGGGCGATCAGCACGGCAAGCGGCGTGGAGCGCGAGCCGGGGCAGGCACAGAAATGGTGCACGCCTGCGCGCACCAGCTCATCCACGAGTGCGCCGGCGAAGTGAAAGGCGGCATATTGCACCGGCGTGCCGGCCATCTCTTCAGTCCCTCGTCTCCTCCCCTAGGGCTGCGAGCATAGGGCGGAGCTTGAGCGACGCCTCGGCGTACTCTCGCTCGGGGTCCGAGCCGGCCACGATCCCGCAGCCGGCAAAGAGCGTAGCTGCAGCGCCGTCAAGCAGCGCTGAGCGGATCGCCACGGCGAACTCTCCGTCGCCTTGGCGGTCCATCCAGCCCAGCGGCCCGGCGTACCAGCCGCGGTCGAGCCGCTCCCGCTCACGGATCAGCTCCAGCGCAACGTCCCGCGGCACCCCGCCCACTGCCGGGCTAGGGTGCAGCCACGCGACCAGGTCGAGCACGCTCTGCCTCTCGCGGGCGCGGCCGCGCAGCGGCGTAAACAGGTGCTGCACATTGTGGACCTTGAGCAGCCGGGGCAGGCCCGGTGGCTCCAGCTCCACGCCGGCCTCGGTCAGCCCGTCACAGAGCGCCTGCACCACGAAGGCATGCTCGGCGCGGTCCTTCTCGCTGGCGAGCAGTGCCGTGCCCAGGCGCTCGTCCTCTTCTGGGGTAGTACCTCGAGCAATAGAACCGGCCAGACAGGTAACCTGGACGGCGCCGCGCTCCAGCCGGATCAGCCGTTCCGGGGAGGCGCCCAGGAAACAGCGCATGCCCCGCGCCACAGCGAACACGAAGCAGCCGGGGTAGCGGCGACGCAGCCGCGCCAGCGCATGTGCCGGATCAAACGGCTCACAGCGGCGCAGGTATACCTGTCGGGCCAGCACCACCTTCTGCACATGACCGGCATGGATCTCCTGGACAACCGATGCCACAGTACGCTTCCACTCCTCGGGCGGAAGCGCATCTTCGAGGTCAGGCATCCCTCGCGCAGGAGCCGGCTGCGCGCCGTCGGACGACGGGTCCGAGAGGAGTGTCGCAACCTCGTCCGGCCAACCTGCCGACACAGTGTTTGGCGGAGCATCCGGCGCGACCAGCGTATTCACTGTGAGCCAGGATGTCTCGCCTGTCGTTGTGAGCAGATAGCGCGGCAATAGGAGCAGCCCGTCCGGAAAGCCATCCCAGAGCGGTGTCCGAGGGCAGAGTGGGTCGAAGGAGAAGCCGCCTAGAACTACTGGTCCCGTGCCGCGCGGCACCTCACCGGCCTGGATCACCGCCTCTTGGCAGAGCGCACGCCAAGCTGCACGAGCGTGCTCGAAGCGGTCGGCACCATCCAGCGCCAGCGTCCACGCTGTCCCCACCCCGGCCATGGCGAAGCTCTCGTCCGGCCGGGCCCAGAAGAACCGGTCGCCGGCGAGGGCGGCCCCCCGCCGGAAGAAGTCCAGCGGATCGCGATGCGGCAGTTGCACCGTCACGCTCGCCAGGATCGGGCGGCCCGACCAGCGGGCACGCGCCTGCGCTTCGGCGGCGCTGCGCAGGGGCAGGTCGCCCAGCGTTGCACGTGTCTCACGCGTTAGACCGACCATGCTCAGCACTCGCAAGAGAGTAGGCCGGAGGCTGGATGCCGATACTGCGCAGCAGGAGCGTGCGCAGGGTCGGGTAGGCATCTTCCAGGCGGCCGGGCGGCTCCTGGAGCACCCAGGCCGTCACGACCTCATTGATCGCTCCGAACCAGACGCGGGCGGCGATGGTGGTGTCCACCGGCGGGATCGCTCCTTGCCGGATAGCCTCGTCCAGGTGACGCTGGATCAGCGCGGCGAACTCAGCGCGAAGCTCCGCCATGCGCTGGTTGAACTCCCGGCCGGCGCCCAGGGCATCGACGAAGAAGAGCCGCGCCAGCGTGCGGTGCGAGCCAAAGGTGCGCAGCACGACCTGCAAGGCAATGTCGGCTTTGCGCACCGGATCGTGCTCGGCGGCGATGGCTTCTTCGACGCGGGAGCGCAGCAGCGCGGCCATGCGCTCTAAGAGCGCGAGGAAGATCGCCTGCTTGTTCGGAAAGTGGAAGTAGACGCCGCCTTTCGACGTGTCGGATTCCGCCGCGATGTCGTCCACCGAGGCATCGCGGTAGCCCTTGCGGGAGAACACCTGCAGGGCGGCCTCAAGGATACGTTCGTGGCGGGCCAGGCTGCGCACCTGCTCCATGGGCATAGACGCGTCCGCCCTCCCATCCGGCAAAACCGACCGACGCGTCGGTCGGTTTTGTGCCATTGTAGCAAGATGCGAGAGCCACTGCAACACAGCATAACGGAACAAACGCGCGCTGACGTGGTTACGGCATATAAGTCATAGGGCTTATCAGATTTAGAGGGCTTGATCCTAGGGAGGAGCAGGGGAAGCTGCAGAGTGCACTGCACGCCGGAGCCGCGCGACGCCCTCCGGCCGGCCGTCAGACTATGCCCCGCTCCGGAAATCCGCCGCATAGAGGGCACGGGCGCGCGCAATCTCGTCAGGCCCGTAGTACGGCGGCACACATGCCGCCAGGTTCTGATCGAGCTCTTCCGCTCGCATCACCCCGGTGACAACCGTGGACACCTCGGGAAAGGACAGCACAAACCGCAGGGCCGCGGCCGCCAGCGTCGGCGCCGCGCCGCCAACCAGAAAGCTCAAGGCATCTGCCTTTCGCACGATGTCGTGAAGACGTTCCGCGGGCACCAGGCTGCGCCGGTCGTACGGCGAGAAGATCTGCGGCGCAGCAAGAGCCCGCCGCGCCTCAGCCACGACGGTGTCCAAAAGCAGGCCGCCCGAGAACGGCGAGCGGGCAAGAATCCCGGTGCCGCGCTCCCGCGCCAGCGGAAAGAGCGTGTCCACCGGCCGCTGGTCAATGAGGCTGAACGGGACCATCACCACCTCGGCGCCGTGCTCCCGGATCGCCAGCGCGGCCCCTTCGGCGCTGGACGATACGCCCCAGGAGCGGATCCTTCCCGCTTGCTGCAACTGCCGGAACATGGCGAATGGCTCAGGACTGCGCAGCACAGACATCGGCGCATCGTGCAGGAGATAGACGTCGATGTAGTCGGTTTGCAGGCGCCGCAGGCTGAGCTCGCAGGCCCACCGGATGTACTCCGGGGAGTGGTTCTGATACTGCTTCGGCAGGATGGATTGTGCCCCGTCAATGCCGGCGATATAGCCTACCTTTGTGATCAGCACCACCTCATCACGTCGCCCTTTGCAGGCCACCCCGAGGATGACTTCAGCGCGGCCGTTCCCGTACGCATCCGAGCAGTCGAAGACATTCACCCCCTGGTCGAGCGCCTTCTGCACCAGGACAACCGCATCTTCGGCGCGGATAGGCCCCCAGGCTGCCCCACCGATCTCCCAGGTACCGAAGCAGAACTCAGAGACGCGTATACCGGTGCTTCCCAGGGCGCGGGACTGTAGCGCCATCTCCGCAGCCTCCTCGTTTTGGTACACCCACTGGTTAGTACACCCACTGGATGGCCTCGCAGCGCCGCCGGACCCCTTCCGTGCGTGCCGGGGCTACTCCGTGGCCTGCGACAGCCAGGCTACGCTGGCACGAAGCGTTGCCAGACGATCGCGGACCTCAGCGAGCTGCCGGGCAAGGCGCACCGACATCAGTGGCGCCGCACCCTGAAGCTGAACGAGCAAGGCCAGCAGCTCCTCGCGGAGCGCCTCCTCCTGGCCGGTCCACGAGAACTCGCTCTGCAGGGCCAAGGGGCGCGGACGGAACACCGGGCGGCCCACCAGTAAAGGAATACGAGGTCGGCGCCGCGGCTTCTCATGCATGGGCGCCTCTGCGGGCTGAGTCGCGGCGGGCGCATCCTGCCCAGGCCGTCGAACGCCCCGGCGGGACTGCAGGGTATCCAGCGCAGCACGCACCTGCTCCCCTGTAGCCAGCAAATCCTCGGGGGTAAGAGCGGGAACACCGGAATTGGCCGGCGATCCGGCCTGTGGGTTCCCAGGAGATAGCTTGTCAGGCGGCGTCATGGTCGGTGAGGCTCTTCTGCGGGCTCTTGTTCCCCGCTCAGCAGCAAGATAGCCGTCCTGGCAGCCTCGTCCCGTGCTGCTGCCAGGAAGCGCTGCTGCTCTCGGCTGCAGAGCATGCTGCCGACGCCCAGCCCTACCAGTATAGCACCGAACGGTGCCGTATACACGCTGAGACCAGCGCCGCCAACGCCGTAGAGACCATAGAGCACCGCCACCGCCACCGCGGCCAGGGCCCCAGCGAGCGCGGTCAACATGAGCCCGGGGCGCAGGACTGCGCCACCCCGCGGCAGCGGTTCACGTGCTGGGAGAAGCGTCCGATCCGATGCCAGCCAGGCGGCCAGGCTGCCGCCGAGCAGGCCACCGGTAACGATCAACCCAAGATAAGTCAGCATCGCCTCACTGTGTCGTCGGGAGAGGACCCAACAGTACAGGCAGGGTAGCAGGCGCCGCCGCGGATCGTCAAGCAGAAAGATCACCGCTCATCCGGCTGCGACCTGGAGACGCGCGGAGCGTCGAGCAACCCACTCGAGCACACGGGAGCCCAGGAGCAGGCGACGTTGCTGCAGCTCCTGCCAGCGCAGCCGGCGCGCTGCCGCGGTACGTTCGCGGCCGGCTAGCAGGTCGAGATGGCACGCCACACGATCGCGCAGCGCCTCGAGCACTGCATCGGGAATACCCAGGCGGTGAGCACAGGCTGCCAGGACATGCATGGCATCCGTAAAGAAGCAGCTGTCATCCTCGTGCACCCGGGGCCACATCTCGGCGAGCTGAGCCAGCCACCACCCCAGCCAGCGGTGGTCGAGGAAACGCTTCTCCTGACCAAGGGCGCCGAGGAGGATACTCCAGAGCCGCTGCACTGCCGGTGGGGGACATTCCCAAATGCGCGGCGGACTATCTGCCTCTCGCGCGATCAGCAGGCACGCCCGCCATGCCTCCTGGCACGACAGGAAGTAGAGCTCAAGCAGCGCCTGCTGCACCTCATGGCTGGCGATCTGCTGCAGGCGAAGCAGGTACCGCCAGGCCGGCTCGCGCGGCGCCGGCTGCCATAGCGCGGGCGGCGCTGTGGCGCCCGCCTTGACCGCCTTCGGGGCCATGGCGCGGCGGTCAGGCCGGGCCTGCCCGTGCTGCCGGCCACGACGCTGTCGCTTCTCAGCCGACATGTGCAGCCTTCCTTCGGGTGCACCCCATCACCCCTCTCCAACCGGCTCACCAGAAGAGATGCCCGCAGAACCCCCTGAGTGCCGGGCAGCCAGTGCTGCCGAAGTGTGGTACGGTGGCGCCCTCCCGCACTGTACCAAGCTTCGCTGAATCCTCGTTAAGAAATCGCTAAAGCCGTTTTGGCGCGCCGTCTCCGCGCGCCCACGGCAGTAACGGACCGGTAAGTTTGGTGTTCTCTAGCTGCATGCTTCCAGACGTGCCCCTATGCGCCGGACGCTCTAGTGAAGGCACCGACTGAGCATCGGTCACAGCCACACCAGATCATGGCGTGTCCGTGACAGGAGCCGACGAAGAAAGCGCTGGAAGAGGTGAACGGCATGAGTTTGCTAGGGCCTGACACGTTGTTCCAACGCGTCGCTTTTGTCTTCCCCGGGCAAGGCTCGCAGTACGTCGGCATGGGACGCGCGATTTACGAACGTTCGTCGGCGGCACGCGCCGTGTTCGAGCGGGCCGACGAAGCACTGGGGTTTGCCCTGTCGCGCCTGTGCTTTGAAGGGCCGGCTGATGTACTCGAGGATACGATTAATGCGCAGCCCGCCATTCTCACCGTCTCGATTGCCTGCCTGGAAGCGCTGCGTGAGAAGTGGCGGGCGCTCGGCAAGATCGTACGTCCGCTTTTCGTCGCCGGACACAGCCTGGGCGAGTACTCTGCCCTCGTTGCAGCGGACGCGCTGGACTTCTCCGATGCCGTGCGGCTGGTGCGTGAGCGCGGGCGGTTAATGAAAGAGAGCTCCCAGGAGCGCCCCGGCGGCATGGCGGCTGTCATCGGCCTCGATGATGCCACGCTCGAAGAGGTCTGTCGCGAGGCCTCGCGTGCCGGCGTGGTTGTGGTAAGCAATGCAAACTCGCCCGACCAGCGAGTGCTCTCTGGCGAGATTCATGCCCTCCTGCATGCCATGGAGCTGGCTCGCCAGCGTGGGGCGCGGCGCGTCGCCTGCCTGGGGGTGTCCATCGCCTCCCATTCACCCCTCATGCAGCGCGCCGCCCAGCAGTTCAGTGAGGTGCTGGCCGGCATTCGCCTGCGGGAGCCCAGCGTGCCCCTGGTGGCAAACATCACCGGCCAGGTGCTCACTTCCGTCGAAGATATCCGCCGCGAGCTGGCCGAACAGCTCTGCCGGCCGGTGCAGTGGACCTACTGCGTGACCGAGATGCTCAACCGCGGCGTAAGCTCCTTCGCCGAGATCGGTCCCGGCCATGTGCTCTCCGGCCTCATCCGCCGCATTAGCCAGGACGTACAGGTCATCACCCTGAATGATCAAGCAATCGCAACTCTGGACGTCTCCTGACCGCGCATGCTTCCCGCTTGGACAACGCCCGCGAGGAACGATGGCTGGGACGGATTGGTACCAGGCGCGCACTCACGAAGGAGGCTGGCCATGTATCGTCGCGTGGTGGTAACCGGGCTGGGCGCGGTGACGCCCGTTGGCAATACAATGCGTGAGACCTGGGAGGCTCTGGTTGCCGGGCGCTCCGGCATTGCACGCATCACTGCCTTCGATCCCTCGGCGCTGAGTGTGCAGATTGCCGGCGAGGTGAAGGATTTTCATCCCGAACAGGTCCTCGACATCAAAGAGCTGCGCCACATGGACCGCAACGTGCAGTTCGCCGTCGTGGCTGCGCTGGAAGCTGTTGCAGATGCCGGCCTTGATATAGGGGCAGAGGATCCCGAACAGGTCGGCGTCATCTTTGGCAGTGGCGCGGGAGGGGTGAGCACCATCCTCGCGCAGCAGAAAATCCTTGAGGAGCGCGGCCCGCGCCGGGTGAGCCCCTTCTTCATTGCCAATATGCTGCCAGACTCGGCATCCGGGCACATCGCCATCGTACTCGGTGCCCAGGGTCCGAACATGGCCGTCGTTTCCGCCTGCGCTACCGGCGGGAGCGCGGTCGGGGAGGCCTTCGAGACCATCCGCCGCGGCGACGCCCGGGTGATCGTGGCTGGCGGCACCGAAGCGGGCATCCTGCCGCTGTTCATGGCCGGCTTCATTAACATGCGCGGACTTGCCTCGGACAACGAGCATCCCGAGAAGGCGTGCAAGCCCTTCGATCTACGCCGCGATGGATTCATCCTCTCTGAAGGAGCTGCGGCGCTGATTCTCGAAGACCTCGACCATGCACGCGCCCGTGGCGCGCGCATTTATGCCGAGATCATCGGCTATGGCAGCGGCAACGATGCCTTCCATATGGCCGCGCCGGCCGAGGGGGGCGCTGGCCCGGCCCGCACGATGCGTATGGCGCTGCGCAAGGCCGGCCTCACCCCGGAAGAGGTGGACTACATTAACGCCCATGGCACTGGTACTCAGCTGAACGACAAGTACGAGACGGCCGCAATCAAGAGTGTGTTCGGGGAGCACGCGTACCGACTGGCAATCAGCTCGAACAAGTCGATGGTGGGGCACATGATGGGCGCTGCCGGCGCGCTGGAGGCAGCCGCCACAGTACTCACGATCTACTATGGTATCATTCCCCCAACAATCAACCTTGAGGTGCCTGATCCGGAATGCGACCTGGACTACGTGCCCAACGTGGCGCGCCGCGCCAACGTGCGCGTAGCCCTGTCCAACGGCATTGGGCTCGGCGGCCACAACTCAACGGTCGTGTTCCGGCGGTTTGAGGGGTAGCCATTAGTTAGAATGAGGGGAGACCGTGACGTACCAGCGCAAGCGTGTCGTGATCACCGGGGTGGGCGCCATCACGCCCGTCGGCCTCAATGCCGAGGACACTTGGCAGAACCTGATCCGGGGGGTGTCCGGGGTCACGCGCATCAGCCGCTTCGACCCCAATGGGTTGCCGGTGCAGATCGCGGCTGAAGTCAAGGGGTTCGAGCCAGAACGCTATATCGACGCCAAGGCCGCGCGGCGGATGGCTCGTTTCATCCAGCTTGCCGTGGCAAGTGCGAAGATGGCGGTCGAAGACGCCGGGCTGACCGAGCCGCCTGCCGATCCCTTTCGCTACGGCGTGGTGATGAACACCGGCGGCGGTGGGGTGGCTGAGATCTACGATGAGGCGCTGGTGTTCGCCGAGCGGGGGCCCAGCCGGGTCAGTCCGTTCTTCGCGCCGTCCATGATCTCGAACATGGCTTCTTGCCAGGTCGCCATGACGTTCGGCTACAAGGGCCCGGTGATAACGTCGGTCGCGGCCTGTGCCAGCAGCATGCAGTCGTTCGTCGATGCCTACTACCTTATCCAACGGGGAGACGCCGATGTGGTGATCGCCGGCGGTACGGAATCGGCGGTCTCTCCGCTGGCCATCGTGGCACTGGCGCGCACCGGTGCCATGTCCAAGCGCAACGATGCGCCGCAACAGGCGTCGCGGCCGTTCGATCGCGACCGCGACGGCTTCGTCTTCGGCGAAGGCGCAGGTGCCTTTGTGCTGGAGACTGAGGAGCACGCCCGCGCGCGAGGCGCACGCATCTATGCCGAACTGGCCGGTGGGGCTATTACCTGCGACGCATACCATGTGACCGCTCCGGAACCCTCCGGTGAAGCAGCCGCTGCGGCAATGCGCCGCGCCCTCGAGGTTGCCGGTGTCCGGCCCGAGGAGGTGGACTACATCTGCGCCCATGGCACTGCCACGCCGCTCAACGACGTGTCGGAGACGCGCACAATCAAGCTGGTGTTTGGCAGGCATGCGTACCGGCTGGCGATTAGCTCGAACAAGTCGATGGTGGGGCATCTCATGGGCGGAGCTGGCGCGGTGTCCGGACTGGTCTGCGTGATGACGATCCGTGACGGCATTATCTCGCCGACGATCAATCTCGATAATCCGGATCCAGAGTGCGACCTGGACTACGTACCTAACGTAGCGCGTCGCGCCAACGTGCGCGTGGCCGTCGCCAACGGCTTCGGCTTTGGGGGGCAGAACGCTGTGGTGGTGTTTCGCAAGTACGAGGCGTAGCACCGCCACTGGATATGCTCGTGACGCTCGGGGATCAGCGCGCTGCCGGAACGTTTTCGGCCTTACGGCATGTAAATATGCACGCGGTCCTTCCCGCTGCTCTTGGCGATGTAGAGCGCCTGATCGGCTGCCTGGAGCAAGAGCTCGGGGTCTGCAGTGATGGGCGGGCTGGCGGCGCCACCAATACTTAAAGTCACGACGCCGGCAGCCGGCGTAGGAACGGTGCGCCGTACCGCCCACGGCCGGCGAAGCTGAAGCTCGGTCGCGAGCGCCCGGACCTCTTCCATGCTTTGCTCGAGACCGTGCTGCAGCACAGCAGCTGCAATGAACCGGATCTTCTCCGCTACGCTGAGCACCGCAGCCGGTGTACACCCCGGCAAAATGATGCTGAACTCTTCGCCCCCGTAGCGGGCAACGGTATCGGTACTGCGCACGCTCGCCAGCAGGCTCATGGCAATAAGGCGCAGCAAACGGTCCCCTGCCGGATGCCCGTACCGGTCGTTGTACACCTTGAAGTCGTCCACATCGAGCATCAGCAGGCCGAGTGGATAGCCAAGACGGCGCGCTTTCTCAAGCTCGCGCGCCAGGGCCTGCTGGAGGTAGCGATAGTTGTACAGTCCCGTCAGTTCGTCGGTGATGGCGAGCCGCTGCACTTCTTCGTAAAGGCGGGCGCGGTGGATTGCTTCGCCGGCCTGGGTCGCCAAAATGCTGAGCACGGAGAGTTGCTCTGCTTCGCGGGCACGCCGCGACAGCGCACTGCCATTCCCAGACGAAGCCGGCACACAGAGGAGCAGGCCCACCCGGCCCGGCCCCGCGGGTACCGGGGCGACAAGCAGCCGCCCTGCACCGGGAGCGATGCGCTGTATGAATGCGGCACACGTAGCTGGGAGCGCTCCTACGCTGAGGGCACAGCTACTATCCCCGGCGAGCGCGCGGAGCCGCGCCGGCACCTCGCAGGACGGCTGCAGATCCGTATCTCCTGAAGAGCTGCACGCAACGAGACGCAGGCAGCCGGCATCTCCCGGCAGGAAAATGCCGGCCCAGCCGGAGGCGACGACTGTCTGAACCCCTTCGATCGTTGCGCGCAGTACCTCGTCTACGGTGAGCGGTCGCGCGATGGCACTGCTCACGTGTCGCAGCAGGGCCATTTGCTCGATGCGTCGCTGCAGCTCCCGATAGGTGCGCGCCAGGTCCTCCGCATACACAAGGAGCTGTTGCCGGGATTGTTCAAGTTCAGCATTCCGCTGCGCGACGCTGGTGAGTCTGCGCTGCAGGCTGCGCCGGAGCGCCCGCTCGACGACGAGGCGTCGCCGCGTGCGCAGCAACAGGCCGCCACTGTGCAGCAGCCTGCGCCAGCGTAAGGCCGCGCCTGGACTGCGCCGGCGCGACAGTCCGGTGCGGTGCCCGTGTACCGGCTCGACGGGTGGTTCGGGGACGATGTTTGGGCGACTCACCTGTGGGTGCCGCCTCGCTCGCTGTGTGCGGCGCCACCGGCTAGATATGCCGGCAGCCCCTGGGGCTGCTGCATGCCGACATGCGTACTGAGATTGTAACAGCAGCCCCGTCCACAGGAAGTACGTGCGTACCGAACGGGTCAGCCCGGTGGTACCGCTGGCCCCAAAGAGCCTTCCACCGGATGCCCTCTACTCCAGCGCCAGCAGGTCGAGCAGGCCGGCTAGCGCAGGAACCTCTGCGTCGGCTTCGTGCGCGGCATCCAGGCGGATATGGGCGTGCTCCCGACCGGCAACGCGCACGCGCACGGTGCGCAACCCTAAGGCCCGCGCGCCAATGAAGTCCTTCGCAGGATTATCGGCGACGTAGAGCGCCTGGGCCGGCACGACTGCCAGGCGCTCGAGGGCCGCCAGATATCCCACCGGCGCCGGCTTCCAGGCCGTTCTCCCCCAGTCGTCAGTGTAGACCACGACGTCAACAAGCTGTGCCAGCCCCAGCGCAGCGATTTTCCGTCGCTGTACAGCGGCATAGCCGTCCGTGACAATGCCTAGGCGATAGCGCCTCCGCAAGGCTGCCAGCACTGCGACGGTCTCTTCAGGCAGACGCAGATCGGGGTCGTGTGTGCGGTAGGCCTCGACCAGCAGCGCCACGTGTGCCGGTGCGGCAGGTACGCCAAGAGCACGCAGGGCAGTGTCGAAGATATCGCCACGGCGCCCGGCGTCAAACAACCGCACACAGGTCTCTTCCAGCGCTGCCGCATCCACTCCCACGATGGCAGCGCAGCGCTGCGCGGCCGCACGGAAGCCGCTGACGACAAAGGCCCGTTCCGGGTAGAGCGTATCGTCCAAATCGAAGAGCACCGCGCGCAGGCCGGTGGCATCGAAGCGGGCCGCCACAGCCGTCTCCCTCACGCCTGCCACGGCAGCGACGCCTCCGGCAGATAGAAGGCCTCGTCATAACGGAGCATGACCAGCCCCTCACGGAACGAGGGGCACGGCGTCGGCTCACGTCCGAGGGCCAGCTCCAGCGCAAGCCGCGGCAGGTCCGCGCCGGCCATGATCGAGAGCGGCGCTCCGCCGCCAAAGCGCGGGTTGATCTCGGTCACGCAGACCCGCTCCCCATCGCAGAACGCCTGCACGGTAGCCGGGCCAACGACGCCTAGATGCTCCAGAACCAGCCGGCTCACTTGAAGCAACGGCTCGTGCCGCCGCGTCACACTCTTGCTGACCTCCCCGGCGCGCGTCTCGAGGCGCACGCGGCTCACCGTGGCCAGCACCCGGCCACGCAGGTCACAGAACGCGTCGACGGAGTACTCCTGCCCCGTGGCAAGCTCCTGCACCAGGGCGTCCGGCACGTACCGGCTGAAGAAGCTCAGCTGCTCCTGTGTGGCCACGCGGTAGGTATGCACGCTGCCAAAGCCGCGGCGGGGCTTGATGAAGAGGGGAAGCGGCTGCTCGGCAGGGACCTCATGCGGCAGCCAGGTCTTCGGCACAGGCAGGCCGGCCGCGCAGAGCGTCTGATAGGTGAGCAACTTATCGTTGCAGATTTCAACGACCTCTGGGGCGGAGACAAGCGCCAGCGCTCCGGCGCGCGCGAACGCATCGCGCGCTGCCGCCAGTTTGGGGAGGTCATGGTCGATCAGCGGAACGACCAGGCGCACGCCCTCGCGGCGACAGAGCCCGAGGAGGTACGGAATGTACTCGTCATGGCGAATCGGGGGGGCCTTGAAGGCAGCGTCGCATTCCTGCAGCGCGGGAGCCGTTGCCAGCAGGTCGGTGCCCAGGATCCGGAGCCGCACGCCCAGCGTCCGAGCGGCACGGCGAAAGAGCCGGAGCAGGCCCACCCGCCGGCCGGCACAGGTGAACAGTACGGTGCACTCTAGTGCTGAGCGCTCCTGCAGGATGGCCATGGAACGCCCTGGAGCCTCCGCTGTATGCGAGCGACTACGTCCTCTGCTGAATCGTACGAGTTAGTATACCGGACGGTTGCTCAGGCAGCGGGGGATCCGGCGATGATGCCAGCCACTGAATGATCGTCGCGTGCGCCTGTTGCAGCCCCTCTGGAGTGGCCTCGAACCAGTGTACCTGCGGGTCAGCGCGAAACCAGGTGAGCTGTCGCTTAGCATAGCGCCGTGTCTCCCGCTGCGCCAGACGTATCGCCTCCTCCAGGCCGAGCTCACCAAGCACGTGGCGCACAAATTCACGATAGACCAGGCCACGCAAACCAGGGTCCTCGGGGCGGTACCCGCGGGCCAGCAGGCCCTGCACTTCTTCTACCAGGCCTGCCGCCACCTGCTGCTCGAGCCGGCGGTTAATGCGCTCGTAGAGAAGAGGGCGATCCAGGGTAAGGCCGATGCGCAGCACATCCCAGTCGGGCGGCGAGCGCCGTCGCTGCGCGCTGAAGGGCTGCCCCGACTTCAGCGTCACCTCAAGCGCCCGGATCACGCGGCGGGGGTTACGCAGGTCAACGACGCCCGCGGCATCGGGGTCTCGCCGCACCAGCTCGGCAGCTACAGCCTCCAGCCCCTCGGCGCGGATGCGGCGTTCAAGCTCGGCGCGAAGGGACGGATCAGGAGGAACCGCCGGAAGCTCCAGGCCATCCAAAAGGGCGTTCACGTACAGGCCGGTCCCCCCGGCCACGATCGGCAATTTCCCGCGGCTCCAGATCTCGTGCAATGCCGTCGTGGCATCACGCACGAACAGGGCCACAGAGTACTGTTGGTCCGGGTCGATCAGATCGAGGAGGTGGTGCGGCACTCGCTGACGCATCTCGGGAGATGGTTTGGCTGTGCCGATATCCATGTACCGGTACACCTGTCGCGAGTCGGCGCTGATAATCTCTCCCCCATGGACCTCGGCGATCTCGAGAGCAAAATCGCTCTTTCCCACTGCGGTGGGACCGACAATGGCCAGCACGCGTGGTTTTGGCACCGGCACGCTCCCTCACCCACGGGATACAGACAGATTGATATACCGTGTATCTTCGAGCCCTTCTGCACCCGCCTCGTGTGACTCAGTGGCCCGGGAAGGGCTTCCCGGGTGCTGCGGCTCAATTTGAGGAGAAGAAGCCAGGGGGAAGCTTACCGCGCCGCTGGCGTTCCACGCTATCCGGCGTCTGCGCCTTTGAGCGCTCCTGGGCGTCGGCCAGGATCTGCAGCAGCGGCCGCTCGCGCTCGAGTAGCCGCACCACGCTGCGCAGGCGCTGCTCGGCGCTCTCTGCCTCAAGAAGCGCCTGCTTTTCGTCGAGGTCCACTTGCATCCAGGAGGCAATCTGATAAGAGAGGGCGACAGGATCAGACGAGGGTTCGGGGAAGCAATTCTTGCGGGCGCCAAGACGAACCAGGAGGCGGCAGTACTCATCGAACAGGCCAGCAGCGCGCGGCACAAGGATGCGTAATTTGGCCGGATCGCCCAGGTGCTCCTCCAGCTCCTCGACTTCGGCGGCCAGATACGGAGTCTCCTGGACGATGGCATGGATGCGAAAGCGCCGCTCGCCCAGCGTCAAGAGATCCATCTCACCGCCCTTGCGCCGCTCCACGTCATGAATGCGCGCGGTCGTGCCCACCTCAAAGGGGATGGCCGGTCCCCCAACTTCCCGGCCGGACTTGATAAGGGCAACGCCAAACGGGCGCCGCTCCTGGAGACAGGCGTTTACCATAAGTTTGTAGCGCTCTTCGAAGATGTAAAGCGGGAGCGGCATACGAGGGAAGAGTACGACGTGGAGCGGAAAGATCGGTAGCCTCATAGCACATCCTCTCAGAGCCGCGCGGCGGGCGCGGCCACCGGACGTGTGACGGGTTCGTAGTCCCGGCGGGAGAATAGCGCCCGCAGATAGGTCTTCGGGATGAGTACGCTAAGCACCTGCGGGACGGCGCGAAACCGCATGGGCGTCTCACCAAAGGTGTCGCCATCGAGCTGCACCGGCAACGCCCGGCTGCTACGCACTAGGATCTCCCGCGCCCGAAAGTAGCGTACACGCGGGGAGTCGGTATGACGGCGCACGATCACGCGCACTACATGCTCAAGCTTCTGCCAGAAGCCGCTACCCTCAAAGAGGCAGATATCAAGCAGGCCATCGTCGGCCAGCGCATGGCCTGTGATCTGAACCAGGCCACCATACAGGCGGGTATTGCCGATCACTGCCAGCAACACCCGCCGCTGCAGGCGCCGTCCATCGAAGTGCAGCGTCATCGGCGTGCCGGTGAACTTGAGCGCGGTAGCGATCCCGGCCAGCACGTAGGCGATCATCCCCCAGCGTCGCTTCTCGTGCGGCCGCACAGCGCGGGTAACTTCCGCATCGAAGCCAATGCCTGCCATCATCAGAAAGTAACGTCCATAGCGGGGGGCTGCGTTCCCGAGTGGCTCGGCATAGCCCAAGTCGACGCGGTGTACCGCACCGTCAAGGAGGGCTCGCGCAGCGTCCACCGGCCGGAGTGGCAGGCCAATCTCCCGCGCCCATACGTTGGCCGTTCCCAGCGGAAGCACAGCCAGCGCCGTGTCTGAGCCGGCAAGGCCATTGAGCGCCTCGTTCAGGGTGCCATCACCGCCGCAGGCCACGACGAGGTCGTAGCCTTCCGCTGCAGCGCTGCGCGCCAGTTCTACCGCGTGGCCGGGGCGCTCTGTGCGCAGGAGGTCTACCGTCCAACCTGCCTCGACGAAGACGCCGGCAGCCTCGCGCACCGACTGGCCTCCCAGCCGGGCCTGTGGATTGACAATGAACCGTGCACGCATGCTCTCTCGTGTGCGAGCGGACCACGCAACCCGGCGGCGACGCACCCACCGCAACGCCTGTTGCTTCTGTGATTATACGCTGCGTCCGGTCCGACCCGCCACTAGACGGGCAATATCATAGGCAGCGTGAGGCCGGGCCAGCGCGCGGGCGTTTGCGGCCATCTGCTCCCGCGCGGCCTGATCTGTGCCGAGGCGGCCGATCACCGCCGCGGCATCCTCTGCCCCGGGCGCATACACCCCGGCACCGGCGTGCTCGATATAGCCAATATTCCCTGTCTCCTGCCCGGGCAGAGCACTGGTGATGACTACCGGCAGGCCGCAGACGAGCGCTTCCGCAAGGCTGGTCGAGCCCCCCTTCGTCGCCACCACGTCGGCTGCAGCCATTAGGTCCGGCATATTGTGCACAAAGCCGTAGATATGTACAGACTGGCGCCAGTGCTGTCCTGCCAGCCGCTTGCGGAGCGGCTCGTTTCGGCCGCACACCACGAGAACCTGCCACGCCCCTGCTGCGGGCGCCCGCGCGTCCAGCCGCTTTAGCAGCGGTTCGAGCCCGCCTCGACCGGCGCCGCCGGCGGTGAGGAGCACCGTGTAGCGCTCCGGATCGAGCCCCAGCCGCACCCGCGCGGCGCGGCGGTCCCTGCAGACACGCTGGAACGAGGGATGCACCGGCTGGCCGGTCACATAGACCCGTGCCGCCGGCATGCCCTTGCGGATCGCCTGGTGAGCAGCTTCATCCGTCGAGGCGGTGCACCAGTCTGCCTCCGGCGCGATCCACGCCGCATGGATATTCACCAGTTCCGTCATGACCACGCCGAAGCGCACCAGCCGGCCGCGGCGCTCCAGCAACTGCGCGATGAACCGGTTGACGTTCGGCAGCGCCGAGACGATCACCTGGGGCTGCAGACGGTCAAGCAGACGCTCCCAGCGTGGCGCCACCAGGGGTGCGGCCAGGCCCGCCAGGGTGGCGAAGCGCTGGGGTGAATCGGTGGCGCGGTACAGCAGGCCCCAGAGCCAAGGGAGATCAAACATGCGGCTATAAAGCTGCGGAAACCGGTTGACTGGAAAGGCGCCACATTCAGCAAAGATATCTACCGCGTGTGTCTCAAACGCCCCGGGGTAGAGCTCTGCAAGAGCGCAGTCAATTGCCCGCACCGCCGCGCGGTGGCCCGCGCCTACGTCAGAGAAGACAAACAGCACGCGCTCCGGCATCGCCGCAGGCTTCTCCTCGCCCTTCTCGCTCCTATCGCTCCTAGAGCTTCTCAATAAGGCTCCGGCACTGCAATGAGGCTCCGGCACCGCACGCCTCACCCTCCTCGCCCACGCGTGCGCGCCTGGGGAGGAGAAGGTTGCAGGGGAGCCTCACCGGATCCCTCGTCGCTGCAGCCACTCGGGCGCATGCTCGGGGGCTCCAGCCCCTCGACTCGCGGCAGGTCCTCCAGGCTGCGCAGGCCGAACGTCTGCAGGAACTGGAACGTCGTCCCGTAAAGCACCGGCCGGCCAGGGGTCTCCAGACGACCGACCTCTTGAATCAGCCCGCGCGCATGCAGCACCGAGAGGGCATGGTCGCTGTTCACGCCACGGATCGCCTCGATCTGCGCCCGCGTGACCGGCTGGCGGTAAGCCACAACCGCCAGCGTCTCCAGCGCCGCAGTAGAGAGCCGGCCGGTTACCTGCAGCCCAAGCATGCGGCGCACATACGGTGCTGCGCTCGGATGGGTGACGAGCTGCACAGCGTCGCGGTAGCGCTGCAGCTGGAGCCCGCGCCCGTCCAGGGCCGCGTCCAGTCGGTCCAGCGCCTCCTGGACCTCCTCCGGCCGCGCCTCCAGCACGGTCTGGAGTTCCTCCAGCGACACAGGCCGGCCGGCAGCAAAGAGCAGGCTCTCCACCAACACCGTCAAGTCGCGGGACGGCTCAGCCATATCTCCCCAAACAAGCCCTCCTGGTGTGCGCACACCTGTCCCAGCTTCAAGAGTTCGAGCACGGCCAGGAAAGTCACCACAGCCTCAAGACGGCAGGAGCACTGCACGAGCAGCCGCGTCAGCGCCAGCCGACCCGACCGCATGAGCTCCGCCTGAAGCAGCGCAATCTTGTCGGCAACGCGAAAATCCATGGCGGGGAGCTCTTCAGCGGGTGGACGGAGCCGCTCCAGTACCCGGCGCAGAGCCCGTGCCAGCGAGTCGGGCGGGACCGGCTCGAGCGGCGCCGGCCCAATGATCCCGGCATCAGGGGCAGCGACGCGCACGTAGCAGACACGGTCCGCGTCAAGGAGCCTGCGCAGCTCCACCGCCGCGTCGCGAAACAGCCGGTACTCCTGCAGGCGCTGCACTAAGTCCGCAGCTCCGACGTCCGGCTCATCCGCCCCATCAGACGGATCGTTCGGCGCCGACCGCGGCAGCAACGCCCGTGATTTAAGCTGGAGCAGCCGTGCAGCGACGGCCAGGAAATCGGCGATCGCGCCGGGGTCAACGGCGCCGCGGATCCGTAGCTCCGCCAGGTGCTCCAGGTACTGATCGGCTATGGCGACCAGCGACACCGCTGTAATATCGAGCTGCCGTCGCTCGATCAGGTACAGCAAAAGCTCAAGGGGCCCTTCGAAGACCGGCAGTCGCACCGTAAGGGTCGACCGGCGTACCCAGGGCTGCCTGCACATCGGCGCCGGGGCCGCGACGCCGTCGTGACACGCGAGGCCGGCATGTCCTCGGGAGAACACCAGCGCCGGCACGGCTTACACACCCACGATCAGGCCGAAGAGCAGCCGGGTAGGCGGCGCGATGATCAGCCCGAGCACGTCCACCCGCAGGAAGAACGGCACGAGGAAGAGCAGGGCCATCAGGATGAGCGGCCCATGCGCCTCATAGCGCGCCCACCGGCTCCCCCACTCCCAGGGCAGGATGCCCAGCACTACGCGATATCCGTCCAGCGGCGCAATGGGGATCATGTTGAACACCGCCAGAACAATGTTGAGAGACACCAGCATGCGGCAGGCCTGCAGGACCAGCAGCGGAAAATCGGCACTGCCGGCCAGCTCCATCCGCAGCGGCACGGCAAAGATCGCCGCCAGCAGTAGGTTCGACAGCGGCCCGGCCAGCGCGACCGTAGCCATCCCCCGGCGGTAGCCGGTGCGCAGGTTGTGCCCATTCACCGGCACCGGCTTGCCCCACCCAAACCCGAGAAAGACCAGCAGGATCGTTCCCAGAGGATCCAGATGCTTGAGCGGGTTAAGCGTAACGCGCCCATGGGCCCGCGGCGTCGGATCACCCAGGAGATCGGCGATATAGGCGTGGAAGAACTCATGCACCGCAATCGCCACGACAAACCCCAGCGCCAGGATCACGGCGAGCTCAGGGCTGCGTGACATCAGGACGTTAATCAGGCCACCCAAGGCAGACTCCACATCGGCAACAACGCGACGGCCGCCCCAGCGCGGGCGGCCGTCCGCACAGCACACCGGCTCAATTATCCGCCCCCCTGCGTCGACGTGTCAAAGGCCGCGGCCGGACCCGCCCGTGGGACCAGTCCACGGTGTGGATGCCCCCACCGCATGCTCCATTACCCGGCGGACCTTTACCTGGCCCGGCACACAAGCCGCTGGTGCTCCCGACGAGGGCCTGCACCGCACTCCCCGGCGTCTTCTCGGCGTTTGTCATCCCGGATGGCACCATGTAGCATGGGCAGCGCGAAGGACGCACAAGCCGGCACAGCACTGTGCTTCGCAAAGCCTGGATCACCGGTATCAGTTCAGTATACAGTAATACCAAATACAATAATCCAAATACAGTAATTAAGGAATACCAGTTATATAGTAATGGAAGACAACGCACGAGTCAGGAAGCAGGTCGAACCTGCGCAGAACGAGGTGTGGACCTATGCGTATGTCACACCTTTTCGGTGAGACGCTCCGCGCCGCGCCGGCAGAGGCCGAGGTAGAGAGCCATCGCCTGTTGTTGCGTGCGGGGTATGTCCGGCAGCTCGCGGCGGGAATCTTCAGTTACCTGCCGCTGGGACACCGCTCGATGAAGAAGATCGAGCGGATCATCCGTGAAGAGATGGACGCTATCGGTGGGCAAGAGATCACCATGCCGGTAGTGCAGCCGGCCGAGCTCTGGCAAGAAAGCGGCCGCTGGCACGACATCGGCGAGGAGTTAGTGCGGTTTAAAGACCGCGCCGGCCGCGATCTGGTGCTGGGCATGACCCATGAGGAGATTGTAGCCGATCTGGCCCGGCGTGAGATCCGTTCCTACCGCCAGCTTCCGGTGCTGCTGTACCAGATTCAGACGAAGTTTCGCGACGAGCCACGCCCGCGCGCCGGGCTGATCCGCCTCCGCGAGTTCACCATGAAAGACTCCTACAGCCTCGACGCCGACGAGGCCGGGCTGGAGCGGCAGTATCGCAATCACTATACGGCCTACTTTCGGATCTTCAGTCGCTGCGGGCTGGCCCGTGTCATCGCCGTGCGCGCGGATACCGGCATGATGGGGGGCAAGCTGGCCCACGAGTTCGTCTTCCTGACCGACATCGGCGAGGACACCCTGGTGCTCTGCGATGCATGCGGGGAGGCCGCCAACCTTCAGGTGGCGCGCTTTCGCAAGCCGGAGCCTGCTCCAGAGCCACCGGGCCCGCTGCAGAAAGTTGCCACGCCCGGGGCGAGCACAATCCAGGCGCTGGCGCAGTTCCTGGGCGTGCCGGAGAGCCGCACGGCTAAGGTGGTGTTCTTCCTGGCAACCGTTCCTGCCGAACCCACCGGCCGTCCTGAGCACACCCGCCAGGTGCTCGTTATGGCGCTGGTGCGCGGCGACATGGAAGTGAATGAAACAAAGCTCAGCAATGCGATCCGAGCGCGCCGGCTTCGCCCCGCCACGCCTGAAGAGATCCGCGCCACCGGCGCCGAGCCGGGCTTCGCCTCGCCCATCGGCGTAGACCGCTCCGCCATGCTCGTGGTCGTCGATGACCTGGTGGCGCGCTCGCCTAATCTCGTGTCCGGCGCGAACGAGCCGGACTATCACTACCTGAACGTGAATGCCGGGCGGGACTACCAGCCCGACGTGGTGGCCGACATCGCTACCGCCTTCGCGGGAGCAGGCTGTCCGCGCTGTGGGGCGCCGCTACGGCTGGCGCGCGGCGTCGAGGTGGGCAATATCTTCCAGCTCGGCACCCGCTACAGCGAGGCCTTGGGGGCCACGTACCTGGATGCTACAGGCCAGGCCCGGCCGATCGTCATGGGATCATACGGGATTGGCGTGGGCCGGCTGCTCGCCTGTGTGGCCGAGGCGCACCACGACGAGCGCGGGCTTAAGCTGCCGGTCACTGTGGCGCCGTATGAGGTGCACCTGGTGCGGCTGGGCCGGGAGGAGCTGGATGTGGAGAGCCAGGCGGATGAGCTCTATCGTGCCCTGCAGGCGGCCGGGCTCGAGGTGCTGTACGACGATCGCGAGGCCAGCCCGGGCGTGAAGTTCGCCGACGCCGATCTGATCGGCTTGCCGCTGCGCGTGACTGTGAGCCCGCGCTCGCTGGCCGCGGGCGGCATCGAGCTCAAGCGGCGTGATCAGGAGCAGACGCGCATTGTCCCGCACGAGGACGCCATCACCGCCGTCCACGAAGCCGTGCAGCAGCTCAAGCTGGAGGCGGCAGCCCGCGTCATCGACGTGCCCTATCCGGCTGCAGAACGGTAGCGCGTGCCTCAGCCCGGCACCGGCACCTGGACCGGCGCGGGCTGCATCGTGTTGCCGACGCAGGTCTCAGGTGCCCAGAGGCCGAGGCCGCGTTCCCGTGCCTGACGCTCGGCCTCGCGGAAGAGCGCTTGATAGCGATACGGCAGCCGGAAGGTAAACTCGCGGGCGTAGCCCTCGGCCACCATCTGGAGGTTAAAGAGCCGGCCGTCGGGCAGCCAGACGTAGCGCAAGAGACGTCCGAAGGCATCGCGCTCGCCCTGGCTGGCATCTGCCTCCAGCCAGATGGTCTGCCCGTCCAGCAGTTCATGCGCCCGCGCCGAGGCCTCACGGCCGAAGCACTGCACCGGCCGGCGCGGGTCCACGACTTCCGGCGTGTTGATGCCGATCAGACGCAGGCGTGTGCGTCGGCCCCCCAGCAGCACGTCGAGGGTGTCGCCATCCACGACGTCGAGCACCGGCACAGCCACCAGGCCGGCCGGCCGCGGCGGATGCGGCACGGCCGGCGCGTCGCTCTCCCAGGGGAGCCGCTCCCAATTACGCCGCTGTTGCAGCCCCAGCGGCCCGTTTACCCAGGTCAGGTGGCCATCGGTGAAGCCGGTCCAGTTGTCGGCCTTGCGCCACACCAGCAAGCCGCCGGTGGTGCGTTGCTCGGCATCGCCGCTGGTCGGGTTATGGCGCTCATCCTCCAGGCAGTCGCCGACGATGGCCGCGCCGATGAGCTGGTGTAATGTGGCGAAGCCCAGTACGAAGCGGCAGGGCTGCTGAGCCTGCAGCGGTAGCGCAGCTCCCGCAAGGAGTGTTGCCAGGACGAGTGCCAGGAGCAGATGGGAGTGGCGCATCCGAACACCCCTTTCAGAGCACAGCATTGGACCTTGAGATCATACTTAAGATCAGATGACATCATACCTGAGATCAGAACGGAGCTAGTGCCCGAATGGTATCGTGCGAGCCTCACGTGCGTGCCCCGACCTGGGTAGCCCCGTTTGCTGGGCAGCTATAGGTACTCTCCGTAGGGGGTTCAGGCCGCGGGCCTGCCGGGCGCTAAACACGCGAGGATGCAGGGGCACGGCATGCCGCGCCCCTACAGCACACAACACCAGGCACACAATATCGGTCCTGCGTCGCAATGCGAACGGTGCACCCGGTGACCCGCCCGATCGGGGAAGCGTGAACGCATGCGCTCTTTGCCGGCCATAGGCAGGACTATGGCAGCGCGTGCGCGAGGCGTGTATACTGCATGCCGACACCAGCGCGGCGATGAATGCCGTGATAGGGCGATGATGCCATGCCAAGAGGGTGCCGATGGCTACCGACCGGTTTGACCGCTTCACTGACCGGGCGCGTCGCGTGCTCGTGTTTGCCTAGGAAGAAGCCCAGCGCCTTAATCACAACTACATCGGCACCGAACACCTCCTGCTCGGGCTGCTGCGCGAGCGCGAAGGCATCGCTGCCAGGGGTGCTGAGCAGCCTTGGCGTCGGGCTCGAGAGGGTGCGCAGCAGCGTCGAGTTTATTATCGGCCGCGGCGACCGGGCGGTCACCGGAGATATAGATTTAACCCCGCGGGCAAAGCGGGCGATTGAGCTGGCTGCCGAGGAGTCCAGGCGGCTGGGGCATCACTACCACATATATTGGCACGGCGCATCTGCTGCTTGGGCTGATCCGGGAGGGCGAGGGCATCGCTGCCGGCGTGCTGGAGAGCCCGGGCGTGAGCATGGCCAGGGCTCGTGAGGAGGTGCTCCGAGTGGTCGGCGCACTGTTGTCGGCACCTAAGACCGAGGCTGAGAAAGGAGGGTTGCGTACAGTGACGACGGTTGTACAGCAGGCAGTCGAACAGAAGGCCGGTATCTACCAGGAGCTCGGCGTCAGGCGGGTGATCAATGCCCGCGGCCATCAGACGTTGCTGGGTGGCTCGCGGCTGTCGCCCAAGGTGCTGCAGGCGATGGCCGAGGCGAACGAGCACTTCGTCGAGATGGAGGAGTTGCTGCGGCGCTCCGGTGAGGTCATCGCCAAACTGATCGGCGTCGAGGCCGCATATGTGACCTCCGGCTGCGCCGCCGCGCTGGCGCTTGCCTCAGCAGCCTGTATGACCGGCACCGACCTGGAGAAGGCGTCCCGCCTGCCGGATACCACGGGCATGCCGAACGAGATCCTGATCCAGCGCCGCCAGCGCTACAAGTACGATCGGTGTGTAACCATCTTCGGCGCCCGGCTGGTCGAGTTCGGCGACGACAACAGCGCCACGGCCGAGCAGCTCGACGCGGCCATCGGTCCGCAAACAGCAGCGATCCTATACTGGGCGCCGAGCGGCCGGCCCGGCCACATGCCTATCGACGAGGTGCTGCGCGTGGCTAAGCAGCGGGGCGTGCCGGTGATCGTCGATGCGGCGGCACAGGTGTACCCGCCGGAAAACCTCGGCATGTACAACCGCATGGGCGCCGACCTGGTGTGCTACGGGGCCAAGTACTTCGGCTCGCCGCACTCGACCGGCATCGTGTGCGGCCGGCGGGACCTGGTCGAAGCGGCGGCCATGCACGGTTTCATCGGCTTCGAGCTGAACGGCGGCCGGACGGTTGGGCGGCCGCTGAAGGTAGATCGCCAGGAGGTCGTGGCCGTCGTGGTGGCGCTGAAGGAATGGCTCTCGATGGACCACCGCGCTCGCTTTGAGGGCTATGCGCGCAAAGTCCAGGTGATTCTCAACGCGCTGGAAGGCATCCCCGGCGTTACCGCGACGCCCGTAGCCGGCCCCGGTGGCTGGGCCCAGGCAGCGCGCATCCAGCTCGATCCGGCCGTGGCCGGTATGACCGCTGCGGACCTCGTCGCGGCCCTGCGGCAGGACGAGCCGATGATCCTGGTGCACTCCGACGCCACAGGCATTACGGTGTCGATGCCCACGGTCGCTGATGGCGAGGAGCAGATCATCGCCGAGCGGCTGCAGCGTATCCTGCGGAAGTAAAGATAAATCAAAATAAAAAATAAAATAAAATAAAAGGAGAAGAGACTATCAGGCCCCGTGCTTGAGCAGCCGAGTGCCGTCCGGTGGTCCTGCCCGGGCAGCACTCGCGGCATTTTGGGCTACAATACACAGGGGAGGGGCACAGTATGCAGCGACACGGTGCCCCTCCCTACCTCGATGCTGCTTCTTGGGACTACCGTGTGGAGCCCAGGTTAGCATAGAGACAGAGATAAAAACAACGAGACGCAACGAGAGAAAAACGTATCGCTATGGACATTGCTGATCGGCGTCCCTATAGCAAAGAGATTTTTATCTTCGGGCAGCGCTTCGACCCCTATGACGTGTTCGAGAACATGGATTTTGAGGTGTACCAGAGCTTGACCGAGAGGCAGAAGCAGGCGATCGTCGAAGCGCTGGAGATTACGTTACTAAACTACTACGCTATGACCGAGGACCTCCCTCCGCTGGATGAGGAGGAGCCGGCCGCTCCGGCGCCGCCCTCGCCAATCGAGCGGCTGCAGCGCGCCATCGCCGGGGAAGAGCCGCGCAAGCGCCGGCTGAGCATCGAAGAGGCGCGACGACGGCGCCTGCGCGGGCAGTAACGCTGGTTGGAGCGGCCGGTCATGCCGGACATCCTGACGCTGGGGGAGATCATCGTCGAGCTGAACCGGCCAGGGGTGGACCAGCCGCTGTGGCAGCCGGGCAGCTTCCTGGGGCCATTCCCCAGCGGGGCTCCGGCCATTTTCGCCGATGCGGCGGCGCGCCTGGGACGTCCGTTCGGGCTCACCAGCGGCATCATCGGCAGCGTCGGCCGCGATGACTTTGGCCGCTGTGTGCTGAGCCGCCTGCGCGCCGACGGCGTGGACCTGACCCATGTCGCCGAGCTCGACGGCTACACGACGGCTACCGCGTTCGTTGCCTACTTTAGCGATGGCAGCCGGCGGTTCCTCTTTCACTTCCGGCACGCCGCGGCCGGCCAGATCGCCGACTGGCAGCTTGAGGAGCCCTATCTCGCCTCCGCTCGCCGCCTGCACATCATGGGCTCAGCACTGAGCATTAACCAGGACTGGTATGCGGCCTGTGTGCAGGCGGCTGAGATTGTCACTGCTGCGGGCGGCCGCGTCAGCTTTGATCCCAACTTCCGGCCGGAGCTGACCACCCTCGACGAGTTTCGCCGTCTGGCCGCGCCGGTATTGGAGCTGGCCGACGTGGTGCTGCCGAGCGCGGCCGAAGCGGAGATAGTAACAGGCAGTGCAGACGCAGAGGAAGCATGCCGGAGGCTTGCCGCACACGGCCGCCGGCTCGTTGTGCTCAAGCGCGGTGAGCTGGGCGCGGTGCTCTTCGACGGCAGCCGCCGGATCGAGGTGCCTTCGTTTCCGGTGCGTGAAGTAGATCCCACGGGGGCGGGCGACGTCTTTGATGCTGCTTTTCTGGCCGGCCTGCTCCACGGCTGGTCTCCGGCAGAAGCGGCTCGCTTCGCCTGCGCAGCCGGTGCGCTCTCAGTCACGAAGATGGGGGCAATGGAAGGCGTGCCCGAGGCTGCCCAGGTCCTTCACCTGCTGCACAGCACTCCGTAGCGGCAGGTTTCTGTGCCGTAATCTACCTGCAATCTACCTGTAACCTGGACAGATAGAAAGCTCGTGTGAGAGAGAACCTGCGGGACCCGGTCTCGGCGAACAGCAGCAGCGACGCGGAAACTGCTGCCCGCACCGTTGCGCAGACGCAAGGAGCCCGCCTCGTTGATCCGGCTGCCGGCGGAGAGCACGACGTCAATTGCTTGCCTTTAGAACTGTCCGCGCAAGCGCTCGAGCGTGCCCTCCTCCCGCAGATCGCGCAGCGCAGCATCAAAAGCCTGCACGGTCCGGTCGATATCTTCGTCGGTGTGCGCGGCAGAGAGCATGCCGCCTGCGCCCGCCAGATCCACGCCATGGACGAGCATCGCGCGGCGCAGCGCCTGGACCACCGGTGCCGGCAGCTTGCCGTGGGGCAGAGGACAATCTTCGTTCTCTGCCCGGTCGCGAGCCGGACAGTCGTGGAAGGGCGAAATATGGAACATGGAGAAGGTGCCATAGCAGCAGCCCGGCAGCCCGTGCGCGGCGATCACCTGGGTGAGCTCGCGACGCAGGCGTGCCGCCAGGCGGTTGGCCTGCCGCTGGGGCTCGCCGGTCGCGACGATCTGCAGCGCGGCCACCCCGGCCGCAGCTGAGAGCGGGTTCGCATTGAACGTCCCTGGGTGGGCGATCTTGCGCCGGCGGTTCCACTCGGGATCGTCATGGAAGGCAAGCAGTTCCAGTACGTCGGCGCGGCCGGCGACGGCACCGCCGGGCAGCCCTCCAGCTAGGATCTTGGCGAGCGTCGTCAGGTCGGGTATGATCCCAAAAGCTGCCTGCGCCCCACCCGGCGAGCAGCGGAATCCGGTGATCACCTCGTCCATGATGAGCAGAGCGCCATGACGCCGCGTGAGTTCTCGCGCGGCACGCAGCACCTCCGGGGACATCGTGTAGGTCCCCCAGCTCCCGCCGGTGGGCTCCAGGATCACTGCGGCGATCTCAGGGCCGTGCTGCGCGAACGCCTGCTCAAGCCCTTCGACCGATGCAGGACAGGTCAGCATTGACGCCAGCGTCTCCTGCGGGATGCCGCTGGACATGGGCAGATCAAACGGCGGGTCCACGCCGATGGTGGCGTAATCTTGCCAGCCATGGAAGTGGCCGTGCAGCTTGAGCACATAGCGGCGGCCGGTAAAGGACCGCGCCAGGCGCATCGCCATATGCGTCGCTTCAGTTCCTGAGGCTGTGAAGCGGACGCGCTCAGCTGATGGGATCAGCGACTGGACAAGCGTTCCCCAGCGGACCTCCAGTTCATGGCAAGCGCCGGGGTGCGTGCCGAGCGGCATCTGGCGCATAACCGCCTCGACGACCGCCGGATGGCTATGCCCTAGGAGCAGGGCACCGTGGCCTACCAGGTAGTCGATGTATTCGTTGCCATCTACGTCCCACTTGTGACTACCGGCGGCTCGCTCGACGTAGATCGGAAAGGGCTTGAGGTAGCGATTATCGTGCGTCACACCACTGGGAAAGATACGCACTGCCTGTTCATAGAGGGCCTGCGAGCGATGCCGCGCGGCAATGTACCGCTCTTCCAGGGTGGCCGCCACCCCGGTGGCCCGCTGCGCTCCAGTCTGGTGCTCTGTTCCAGTGACCATCATCAGCCTCCCGGGCGCCGCTGCGCATGCCCGCCGTCGCGCCTCTCCCCAGCGCGCGGCCGGCTGCTGCTACTGTTGTACCGGATGGGACGCTGCCATGCAACTTTGCATGCGAGCATGCCCTTAGCGAGCGTGCTCTTGCCGGAGGAGCTAGATCAATGATAAGCTTGCCACGTCGACAGACACATCTTGGGCACCTTGTTCAGGAGACAGACGAGCACCACCCCCTCACAAGCGAGGTCGAGCCATGAGCCCAGTTCCTGAGCGTGTCCGCGGCGAGCAGCCGCGGCACATGTGGATCGATGGACGCCTGGTCCCTTGGGAGGAAGCCACGGTGCATGCCAGCACGCTCGGCTGGTCAACCATGGGCGCGGTGTTTGAGGGGATCAAGGCGTACTGGAACCCGGACCACCAGGAGCTATACGGCTGGCAGTTTCGGGAACATTACCTGCGCTTTGCAAACTCCATGAAGCTCATGCGCATGGAAGTGCCGTATACGGTAGACGACCTGGTGCACGCCTCGGTCGAACTGCTGCGGGCCAACAACTGCCGGGGCGACACCTACATCCGGCCTATCGCCTGGCACCGCGAGGCCACCTGGTTTGGCAGCATGCTGGGAGAGCCGGTATCCATCGCTATTTCGACTGCGCCGTTCACCTCGGTCCTCGGCAGCGGCCGCACTATCCGCGCCATGGTCAGCTCGTGGACGCGGCTGTCCGATAATATGATGTCGCCGCGCATCAAGTGTATCTCGAATTACCAAAACAGCCGCATGGCGCTCATCGAGGCAAACCTGCGCGGCTACGATCAGCCGATCATCCTTAATGCGCTCGGGAAGGTCGCTGAAGGACCTGCCTCGTGCCTCTTCATCGTGCGCCACGGAGTGGCAATCACCCCCGCTATCACAAGTGGGGTCCTGGAGAGCATTACGCGTGAGACCATCCTCCAGCTCTGCCGCGAGCGGCTGGGCATCCCGACGCAGGAGCGCGAGATCGATCGCACGGAGCTCTACATCGCCGACGAGGTGTTCTTCTGCGGCACCGGTGCAGAGGTTACCCCGGTCTCGTCCGTCGACGACTACGTGATCGGCGATGGCGGCATTGGCCCTATCACGCGCGCGATTGAGCAGGCCTTCCACGACCTGGTGCGTGGCCGCTCGCCTGACTATGCCCACTGGCGCACGCCGGTTTACCGCAGCGCCCCGGTCGGGTCGGCGCGCTAGCAAGGCCTCGCAGGCGCATGGGTCACGAACGCGGACTACCGCACGGACTGACCGTTGTAGATACTGCACGAACTGTACGGACAGAACCTGCACCGGCGCGGGCCCAGCGCCCGCCTGCGGAGAATGACCGGTTCGTCATCCAATGCTCCGAGGAGCAGGATGAAGCGTACGTCGATATGGCTTCGGTTAGCGGTGCTGAGCCTCCTGGTCGCCGCGGGAAGCATCGTGGCGGTCGGGTGGTATGCCTACCAGACGTGGAACCGCATCGTCCGCGTCGAGCCGCGGCTGCCCCTGTCGTTGCCGGGGGCACAGCCCGGGGAACCACAGGAAGAAGCGCCTCCACCAGAATGGACCGGAAAGGACCGCGTCAACATTCTGCTGGTGGGCGTTGATCAGCGCGAGCCCAACGAAATCCCGCGCACTGATACCATCATAGTGGCCTCGATCGATCCGGTGACGAAGAGCGCTGCCCTGGTCTCTTTTCCGCGTGACCTGTGGGTGCAGATCCCCGGCTACGGGAACGACCGCATTAACGCCGCGTACCCCCTGGGAGAGGGAGCGCGAGAGGCGGCACGGCGGAACAATAAGCCGGTCACCCTCACCGGTGCGGGCCTGTTGCGCCGCACGATCGAGATCAACTTTGGTATTCCCATTCACTTCTTTGTGGCCATCGACTTCCAGGGCTTTATCCGCGGTATCGACGCCCTCGGCGGCGTGCTCGTGGATGTGGAGCGGCCCATCAAGGACGACGAGTATCCCAGTTTTAACTACCCCCACTACGAGCGCATCTACATTCCCGCCGGGCTGCAGCTCATGGATGGGGCAACGGCGCTTCGGTATGTGCGCTCCCGCCACGGGGACTCCGATTTCGGGCGGGCGCGGCGCCAGCAGCAAGTCATCCTGGCGGCACGCCAGCGCGCGCTCCAGCTCAACGCCATCGCGCGCCTGCCGCAGATCGTAGCCGCCCTGCAAGACTCGATTCGCACCGACATGCAGCTCCCCGATATGATTGCCCTGGCGCGGCTTGCCCGGGAGATCGAGCCAAGCGCCATCACCACGCGCGTCATCGACGAGGAGCTGACCACGCACTGGATTACCCCCGCGGGCGCGGATGTGCAGGTGCCGAAATGGCCCGAGGTCCGGCGCATGCTTGCCCAGCTCTTCGCCGACACGCGCCTGGCGGCGGAGGCGGCGCGCATCGAGGTCCGCAACGGCACGACGATCGCTGGACTGGCGCGACGCACTGCCCAGTGGTTGGAAGCACGCGGGTATACCGTCGTTGACGCCACGCAGGCCGACCGCAGTAATTACGTCGAGCCGATCCTGATCGACTACGGCAACAAGCCCTACACGCGCGCCCTGCTGGCGCGGGAGCTCCGTATTCCCGTCGGGAACATCCGCGTCGAAGCAGGGCCGCCCGGCAAAGCGGACATCGTAGTGGTGCTCGGCAGCTCGTTCACGCTACCAGACTCGCCGGCGCCAACCCCTGCAGCACCGGCCGCGGCCGCCGGCGGCGGTGCCGGCAGGCACTAAGGGCTCAAAGGCAGGCACCGGAGACGCTCGCACAGCGTACTCCGGTGCCTGCGATGAACAGATGCCCCCCCGATCAGAATCCAGAACACGGCAGCACCGTCAGGTCAGCCGCGCAGGGTTGTGCGATTGCATGGGCAAGCCGGCTCGGCTCACAGGGTTTGATGACGGTCATACAGCGGGACCGGCTGCACGGCGTCGATGCTCACCAATCCCTCGCGCAGCGCATAGGCGGCGGCTTGAACGCGGTTCTTCACCCGCAGCTTATTGAGCACGTGCCGCACGTGGCTCTTCACCGTCTTCTCGCTCACCACCAGCCGGTCGGCGATCTCCCGGTTATCCAGACCGCAGGCGATGAGCTGCAGCACCTCGAGTTCGCGCTCGGAGAGCCGCGTGGTGGGGACCGGCGCCGGTGGGCGGCCCTCAGAGGCGTTGCGTAGCTCAGCGAAGATGCGACGTGCCGCCGCCGGGGAGAGCGGCACATCCCCGTGGGCCAAGGCATCCAGCGCGTCGAGCAGCCGCTGCGCGGTAATATCTTTGACCAGGTAGCCGTCGGCTCCGGCGCGGATGCCCTCCATGAGGTCGGTATCGTTCGTCGAGACGGTGAGGAGCACGATTTGCACCGCGGGCATCTCCTGTTTGATCAGGCGGGTGGCCTCGATACCGTTGATGCCCGGCATATGGATGTCCATCAGAATGACATCCGGGTTAAGCTGCTTCGCCTTGGCGATGGCTTGGGCCCCATTGGCTGCCAATCCCACGACTTCGATGTCATCAGTGCGCATCGACAGGATGCGTTCGATGCCCTGCCGCACAAGCGTGTGGTCGTCCACAACAAGAACACGCAGTCGTCTCACCGCTGTGTCCCTTCTGCCGAGGCTTGCTATGCCGAGGCTACGCCGGCCGTCCCATGACATGACGGGCGCGTGCGCTGAGGCTACGTATAGCATGCGCCGGAGAGGGCGGACAATCCCCAGGTGTCCTATTTCTCCGGGGGAGAGTTACGCCCTGCGCGTGGGAAAAGTACCTACTAGGAATGGTAAGAATACCCTGAAGGCGCATCCCGCAGCGGGTGCCGGTAAGGCACAGAGGCGTAGGTCCAGGGCACTGCCGGAGTAAGGCCCTGCCGGAACAGGGCTCCGAGCAGGGGCTGAGATTAGGAGACCCCAACCGGCGAAGTGGCGAGGCCGGCCGGTTCAGCGCCAGGCATCAAGGTATCTGTAGATACGGCAGTGCCGTCGTCCTGCTGGAGCTGCCCCGCTGCAGATGAAAGCTCGTCGGCCGTCCGGGCAATTTCGCCGGCGCTGAGGGCGGACTGGCGTACAACCTCCTCAATGCCGCGGAGGGTATGCGCCACCTGCTCGCTCGCCGCGTGCTGCTGGTGCGTTACCGCAGTAAGCGTGTGCGCCCGCTGGACTACTCGGGTGATCACGTCGCTCGCCTGATGGACCAGCTTCACTCCGCGCTCGGCCTCACGGGTCGCTTCTTCCGTTGCCGCTACGGCTGCAGCCGTGGCAGTCTGCGTCTGCAGGATCAGTCCCTTCACCTGCTCTGTCGAGCGTTTCGCATCGCGGGCGAGCTCTTTCACCTGCTGGGCAACAACGGAGAAACGGCGCCCGTGCTCGCCGGCCGCGCACGCCTCGATCGCCGCATTCAGGGAGAGCAGATGGATCTTGTTGGCGATGTCATTGAGAATTTCCACGATCTCGCCGATGTTCTGGCTCTGCGTGCCCAGCGTAACGATGCGCTGGGCGACATCGTGCACCTGAGTGCGAATGGCCTCGATGCCGGAAACTGCGGCCGCCACCACGCCCGCCCCTTCCTCCGAGGCCGCAAGCGTCTCGTGGGTGCTCTGCACGATCTCGCCGGCAGTGCGTGCGAGCTCTTCCATGGTCATCGCTACCTCGGAGACCGCAGTGGCTTGCTCGGCGATGGCTGAGGCCTGCGTGCGGGCAGTGGCCGCCAGGGAGGTGGCCAGCGAGAGCACCTGCTCGCCTACAAGCCTTCGCAGGTCGCGCGCTCGCTCGAGCTGGTGCACCGCATGGTCAACTGTGGCATTACACCGCGCGAGTTTTGCCTGGAGGGCGCGAAGTTCGGCCTCCAGGCAGGCTCGCTCACTGGTCAGCGCCAACCGCCGCCGCGCCCCGGCAATTCCGATCACGACGGCAGCAGTCATGGCCAGGATGGTGCCGGCAGTCGCGCTCGCGCTCGGCAGGACACCCCCGGATACTTCGGACGTGACGCTGGCCCCCGGCAGGGCGGCACGTAGGGCGAGGTACAGCACAAGCGCGCCTACAGCTGTGACGGAGACGGCGCCGGGCTCCATCAAGAGAGATGCTGCACCAACCAGCACGACGAGCACCAGTGCCGCCGGAGCGCCGGGGCCAAAAAGGGTGGCCGCGAGAACCGCCGCCACTCCTATCCCGCCCAGGCAGGCAGCACCTGCGGCGCGGTACTGAGCGCGCCGCAGCCAGGCCACGCCCGCCAGCCCGACTGCCAGCCCGCCACCGGTCAAGACAGCGGCGCCCATGTGCAGCGACCCCTGTTGAACACCGCTGAACACGCCCAGCACTCCGAATCCGCTAACAAGCAGCAGCGAGAGCGTGCAGAGGAGCGGCAGCGCTTCGGCCGCCAGAGGCCTCTCGTGCAGTGCTGAAGGCGGGCGTTGATCCTGCTGGTGCGGGTCTCTCTGTGGCATTCCTCGTGGCATGCTCGTCCTCACCGGCTGTGACACAGTCGGCGCAGTGCCCGGCAGCGCCACGCACATGCGCCGGTTGGTTCCTCAGCAACTACTTTCGGCAGCTCCGGCGAGAACTGCAGCAAATCCGCAGGATGGTATACTGCAGGGCAGGAACACCAGTACGGACAGGCCGGGAACGGAGCTGCAGACCCAGGCACAGTCACCGTCAGCCTGGCTGATCTGGATCTGCGGCACCGGCCCGCGCATCTGAACGGCGCGCAGCATGGGCGGAGCCGCGCACCTATGGCGGAAACCTGGCGGAAACGAATCAGGTTGACACGACGCGCAGTTCCGGCACTACTTCCTGCTCTGGCTCTGGCGACCATCCTGGCGTGCCGGCCGAAGCAGCGTGCCGGCAGCGCGCTGCCGGAAGGGTGGGTAGCCGAGGGCGCTGGGCCGCCGGAGGCCGGTAAGCCGGCTGCCGACTTCCGGCTGCCGGCCATCGACGGGAAGCTGCTCTCGCTCTCCGAGCAGCGCGGCCAGGTCGTGCTGATCAACTTCTGGGCGACCTGGTGCGCGCCGTGTCGCGTGGAGATGCCCGAGCTCGTGCGGGTCTACGAGCGCTACAAAGCGCGCGGCTTCACCGTCCTGGCAGTTAATGTCGAGGAAGACGCGCCTGAGGCCGCCGCGTTCGCGCAGCAGTATGCGCTGCCGTTCCCGGTGCTGCTGGACAGAGATGGCCGCCTCTCACGCGCATGGCAGCTGCGCGGCCTTCCTTCCAGCATCTTGATTGATCGCACCGGCACAGTTGCTACAGTCCATCTTGGACCGCTGACCGCAGAAATGATCGAGCAGCGCCTGAAGGGCTTGCTCTGACGCCCGCTCTAGTAGTGGGCCGGTATCCGCCCCGAGGGCAGCCGGTCTGAGCCGGAGGAGCGACCGGTCCGGCCGTCCTTCCACCTGGAGGGCAGTTGGATGGCCAGAGCGGCCGCCCCTCCATGCTGCTATGGGCGCTCACGGAGCGGGTCAATCCTCGACTTCGAGCACCAGCTCGATCTCAACCGGAATGTTGTTCGGCAGCACGCTGGTGCCCAGCGCTGAACGGGCATGGCGGCCGCGCTCGCCGAAGATTTCGACCAAGAGATCGGAGCAGCCGTTCATCACCGCAGGCTGGTTGAAGAAATTGGGGTCGCTATTCACCAGACCGAGCACCTTGACCACACGCCGCACTTTGTTCAGGCTACCCAGCGTGTGGCGCACGGTGGCCAGCAGTTGCAGGCACACGGCCCGTGCTGCCTGATACCCCTCCTCCTGAGTCAGCTCCGCGCCAACGCGGCCGGAAGTTTTCACGCCGGGAAGCGCAGCCGGCCCGTGGCCGGACACGAACAGCAGGTTGCCGGTGCGCACTGCCGGCACATAGTTGGCCATCGGGGGCCTGACCGGCGGAAGCTCGATACCAAGCTGTTTTAGCTTCTCTTCAGGATCCATACTAGCTTCACTCCTTACTCCCTGGATTTGCCAGCGTTTTGATTTTGCTCCAAGCGAATGGACCTGCCGGGAGCACCGACCCGGCCGGAGGCCATGCTCCGCCGCTCCGTTTCCGCACACCCGGCGTGCGCTGCTCCCTGGCGTCACGCACAGCCGGCCTGCGCCGGTGCATGTGCCGCGACGCCTCAGTCATCGAAATACGGAAGAGCGGACTTGGCAAGCACGCCGCCGTCAACAGCCAGCACGTGACCGGTGATATAGGCCGCAGCGTCAGACGCCAGGAAAACCACCGCGCCGGTGAGATCCTCCGGCGTGGCAATCCGCCCGGCAGGGATCCAGCGCCCAAAGAGCTCCCGCTGCTGGGGATCGGAGAAGCGCGCCTTGCTCATGTCGGTAGCGGTGATGCCGGCGGCAATGGCATTGACCGTGATGCCGTACGGCGCCAGGTCCAGCGCCATCGCTTTGGTCAGCATGTTCAGCCCGCCCTTGGACGCACAGTATGCGGCACGATGGATCGTGGCCACGCTGCCTTGCAGGGAGCTGATGTTAATGATCCGGCCATAGCGGCGCTCAGCCATGTGCCGGGCAGCGTGCTGACTGACCACGAAGGCGCCGCGCAGGTTCGTCGCCAGCACCCGATCCCATTCCTCGAGCGTCAACTCAAGGAAGGGCCGGCGTACGATGATGCCGGCGTTATTTACCAGGATATCCAGGTGGCCCAGCGCGCCAATTGCCTCGGCCACTAGGCGCTGCGCCTGAGCGGCATCGGCCACATCCGCCTGAATGGACAGCGCCCGCCGGCCGTGAGCGCGGATCTCCCGGACTGCTTCCTCGGCTGCCTGACTATCACGAACGTAATTGACGGCAACGTCGGCACCGGCGCGGGCCAGCGCCAGGGCGATGGCTCGCCCAATCCCCCGGCTTGAGCCGGTCACGAGCGCAGTGCGGTTCACCAACTGCATGGCGGCCGCCATTATACCGTAGTTGGGCAGCGGCCGGCGCCGTGTCGACGCGCCGGTCGGCACCAGGTGCTCACCCCCGGCACAGCACTGCCCCACTCCCGAGTCAACAAGAGCACGCGGAAGACACTCAGGGCGAGGCGCTCTTCGCCCGCTCGCTCTCATACACCTGGCTACGGGCAAGCACCTTCCGCACGGTCTTGAGCATGATCATGAGATCAAGCCAGAGGCTGTAATGGTCGATGTAGAAGAGATCAAGTTCGATCTTTTCCGGCCAGGTAAGTTCCCCGCGTCCGGTTACCTGGGCAAGCCCGGTGATGCCGGGGCGTGCCTCCAGCCGGCGGCGCTCGCGCGCGGAATAGGCCTCGGCCTGGTAGAGCAACGCCGGTCGCGGGCCGACCAAGCTCATCTCCCCACGCAGCACATTCCACAGCTGTGGGAGTTCATCCAGGCTGGTCTCGCGCAGGATCCGGCCGATGCGCGTCACCCGCGGGTCGTCACGCCGCCCGGGGCTGGGGGCCACGGGCGGAGCATCGGCGCGCATGGAGCGGAATTTCACCATTTTGAAAGGCCGCCCATACCGCCCGGCGCGCTCCTGGATGAAAAAGACCGGCCCCGGCGAGTCCAGCTTGATCAGCACGGCAATGACCGCGAACAGCGGCGAGAGCAGGACCAACGCCACTGCGGCAACGAACAGGTCCAGTGCATGCTTGATCCGCACCTGCACGCGGTCGGCGTACGGCCTCGAGCAATGGGTGACAGCCATGACGGTGCGTGTATAACTCTTTGACTTGTAGAAGTTTATCTTACGAAAAGTTCATAAGCTTTACAAAAATCGACCATAAATATCCGCCAATACGACCAATCACCACTGCCGACGAATGCCGGCGGCGAAACGCCGCTCACGACTGCACCAAGAGATCGTGGAGCACGGCACCCATGCTATGGGCAGGCGGGCGCAGGCCGGCCAGGTACGCCAGAGTCGGGGCGATATCCACCATACGGATGAGCCCGTAGCGCCGCCAGTCGCGCTCGTAGCCGGCGCGTACGCGCGGGCCGGCCAGGATGAAGCAGGCCATGTTGGTGAAGTACGGCGTTTCGGAAGTCGGGATCTGCGAGCCGTGCAGGGCGCCCCGCCCGCGACCGACCGTGCCGCCATCGAGAGGCGGACCCCAGCCATAGCCGCGATTGTACGTGAACACAACGTCGCCGGTCTCCTCGCCCCACAGACCGATGATCTGCGCGTCCTCCAGTTTGAGCGCCAGGGCCACCGGACGCTTACCTGTGACCGGGTCCCGCCAGTCGAGCAGGGCGTCGATAATCGCCTCCTGCACGGCCGCGTAGTCTTCCGGTGGGACGATGCCGAACGGCTCCCGGCCGGCCAGGTTGACGAACACCTCAGCGCCGCGATCCGGGAAGGTGTAGACCTTACTGCGCGTAAGATCGATGCGGCGCGTGCCCGGCTCGAAGACCAACAGCCCGACCTCGGCCAAACGCGCATTGACATCCCCCCAGCGATGCGCAGGGGCCATGCCATGGTCGGAGATGACGCAGACGTAGGTCTCTGGCCCGGCCAGTTCGAGGAATTGCGCCAGCACCGCGTCGGCCACCTGGTAAACGCGGCGTTGACAGTGGATCATCCACTCGGCGCGGACAGGATCATAATCCGGCCCGTCAGGATCGGCAGGGTTCACTGTGGGATGATTGATATGATCGAAGAGATGCCAGTGCGAGAAGTGTAGGTCCCAGCCCCCGTGCTCCAAGAGGTAGCGTGCCACGCGCACCTGCCACTCGCCCTGGTAGCGGATGTCGTCCAGAAAGGCAGCCAGTTCCGCCTCGCCCGCCACCGGACCGACACTGAACGTATCGAAGAAAGGACCGCAGTGCTCCAAGAGCTGCCGGTCCAGCCCTTCCGGCGCAGCGAACCCATCGGTGGCGTACGCCTGCGAACTCACCAGCCGCACGCGTAGTGGCTCAGCAGTAGCCTCCAGCACGCGGAAGCGCATGGACCCAGGGCGGGCCTCTGCGCCCGCGCCGAAACGGCGGGTAATAAACGCGCTCCACGCTCCCACTGGCACCTCCACCAGCCGTGCCGCCGCATCAGGGCGCTCACAGACCCAGAAGCGGCACAGCGCGCCTGAGCCGTCCCGCTCAACCAGCAGATACAGCCGCTCCTGGCCGCCGTGGTACAGGGGGAGGATCAGCGGCGCGGCGAGCGCACCGGCGGGCGCACCGGTCCAGCCTGCCTCGGCAGCAGGCTCTAGGCGTGCGCCGACGCTGCCCGGCGGCATACCCTCTTCCGCAGTGTCGGTGGTGACGCCGGTTCGTCCACCTCGCTCGGCCCCCGGCCGGACGCCCGTCTGCACTGTTGGAGAGCAGTAGAAATGTACCGGCGGCGCGATGGGACCCGGCGCATCGTGGAAGCCCGGGGCGACCACATAGCCGTGCTGCAGCCTGCTGGGCCAGATCCCGGAGGGCCAGAAGTTCACCAGGCACTTCAGCCCGGCCTGGTCGGCCACCTCAAAGATCGTCTCGGCGCCGAACCCCTCGGAAGACCACGACTGCCGCCGCGGCGCGTCCCAGGGGGCAGTCTTGGGCCTGGTGGTCCAGCCGGCCAGCCCATGCGTGCCGGGGTAGGCGCCCGTCGCCATCGTCGCCCAGTTCGTCGGAGTCCAGGCCGGGAGCGCGGGCAGGATGCGATTCGTGCTGCCCCGCCGCATCAGGGTCTCGAACGTGGGCAGTACACCCTCGCGCACAAAGCGCTGCAGCAGCGGCAAATTCATCCCATCCATGCCAATGAGCAGGATCCGTGGCGGCACCGCGCGACTCCTTTGAGTTTCTTACCCGACTTTCCCTTAATTTATCTTTGTCTCTCTTTCACTCACACAGCATTACGTACTCTGCAGATACTCCCTGATCTTCCGGCTGTAGTGTTCGAGCACCCGCGCCGGGCCGGGCTCGCCCTTGCCCTCCCACTCAAGCGAGAGTGGCCCGCGGTAGGCAATGCTCTTGAGCAGCCCCAGGATGGTGCCGATAGGCAGTTCACCTTCCCCAAAGAGCGTCGCTTCCCACCGCCCCTCAGCGCCACGCCGGGCATCCTTCATGTGCGTGTGGATCAGAAACTCCCGCAGCACGTTGAACGTATACGTCGGCTCCTCGCCGGAGCGGACCGGGTGCAGGATGTCCCAGCAAGCTCCGAGGTTCGGATGGCGCACGCGCCGCAGCACCTCGGCGACGTACTCGCCTCGCGAAAACGCATCGTGCGTTTCCAGGGCGAGCCTGACTCCGAACTGTGCCGCCCTGGGGGCGAGCCGGGCCAGGCTCTCTGCCACGCGGTCAAACAGCGCAGGCCCGGGCTGGTTGCCCTCGTAGCTCCCGCCGAAGACGCGGACGAGCGAGGCACCCCATTCCGCTGCCATCTCCAGGTAAGGCAGGACGAGTTCCTCGTTGCGGGCGCGCTCGGCTGGATCGGGCGAGGCAAAGCGCGCCGAGGTGCCCACGCAGACGATGGGCACCCCAGCCTCGGCAAAGATCTGCTTGATCTCGCGGCGCTGCGCGGCGCTCAGGTCCGGGGGCACAATGCCCCCGTTCATCGAGCGGAGCTCCACAGCATCATACTGCTGCGCGCGGGCAAAGCGCGCGATTTCCTGGGGCGTCCACGAGGGGCATGAGTAGGTGGTAAAGCAGATAAGCATGCCGGCTCCTAGCCTCCAACCTCGGTAAGGATGCGGCGCAGATACCGGATGTCTCGTTCCGTGGGCACACTGCGATCCCCGCCACCAGAGTACTCGATGCAGTACGGGCCGCGGAAGCCGCGCTCAGCGAGTTGCTGCACGATGGCGAAGTAGTCCAGCTCACCGCTCTCCAGCCAGAAGTGGTAGTCTGCGCCGACTGGAGTATACGCCACGCGCCGGCAGTTTTTCACGTGCACGTAGCCGATGCGCGGGCCAAGAAGATCAATTGCCTCCTCAATCGGCTCCGCGGAACGCGTGCCCCACAGGTTGCCGGGGTCCAGGTTGGCCACAACGACCGGCGAGCCCACGAGGTCCAGCAGGCGGACGGTCGCGCGGGCAGTATCGTGGATGGTGTTCATGTGGGTCTCAAGCGCAATGGTCAGCCCGACCTCGGCAGCAACGGCGGCCGCCTCGCGCAGCACGTCGGCAGCCCACAGGTAGTGCTCTTCGCGTGCCAGAGCTGAGCCATTGGCCGCCCAGTTATGGCGATCAATGATCAGCGTGCCCGCGGAGCCGTTCAGCATGGTCGCGCCATAGTCACGGGCCATCCGCACGTAGTCTTTGAGCCGATCGGTCTGCCGCCGCCGCTCTGCGGTATCCTCGGCAATCGCATTGACGCTGAAGTCGAAGACCGGAATAGGCAGCCCGTACACCTGGGCGAGCCGCCGGGCCTCGGCCCAGTCTTCGCGCAGGTGGTCGGCACGGAAGTGGCCCGACCAGAGCTCTAAGCCGTCGTAGCCGAATTCCCTGGCCTTACGCACCGCTCGCTCGAGACTGTATCCCCGGTAGTTGTAGCTATGTAAGTAGATCGACGCCGGCATCAGGACCCCCTCGAGCTGCAAGCCCGTACCACGAGAGCGCACCTCCAGCAAGAGAGTGCAACACGACCCTGCCGGGAGGCGAGGATATGCCCCGGATTCAGCCTCCCTGGATCAGTCCCCCAGATTCAGTCCCCCAGATTCAGAACGATTTCAGAACGAATTCAAGACGCCGGAGGCGTGATATGATGACGCCTATACAGGGAGACGCGGAGCTGCTGGTGCGCCTGCCTTTTGGCCTCCAGGCGTGGCCGCTGGTATGCTTAAGGCCGGTTATCACTTAGAACACACGGGGCGCACATTCGATGCAGGACCCGCGCATCGCTGAGCTCGCGCGTATCTTGGTGACCTACTCGATGGCAGTGCAGCCGGGTGAGCTGGTGCTCATCGCCGGCGAGGAGAGCGCCAAGCCGCTGGCACTGGAGGTCTACCGCCAGGTGCTCCGTGCCGGCGGCCATCCCCTGCTGCGCCTGGAGCCGGATGAGGCCCAGGAGATCCTCCTGCGCGAAGGCTCCGAAGCCCAACTCCGCTGGGTGAATCCGGTCAGCCTGTATCAGGCCGAGCACGTGGCCGCGTACGTGAGCATCCACGCACCGGCCAACCTGAAGGCACATTCGAGTATCGATCCCCAGCGGATCGTCTGGATGCGGGCGGCGATGTGGCCGGTGCGCGAGATCCTGCTGCGGAAGCGCTGGGTAGTGACCCAGTTCCCCACGCCTGCCCTGGCCCAGGAAGCGGAGATGTCGCTGGCCGAATACGAGGACTTCCTCTTCGGGGCTACCAACCGTGACTGGCAGGCACTCTCTGCGGCGCTGCACGAATGGAAGCGCATCCTCGAAGCTGGGCGGGAGATCCGCATCGTCGGGCCGGGGACGGACCTCACGCTGAGCGTGGCCGGCCGCACCTGGATCCCTGCCGACGGCAAGCATAATATGCCGGACGGCGAGATCTTCACCGGTCCGGTTGAGGACTCGGCCAGGGGCTACATCACGTTCGATTACCCGGCCATCTACCTGGGCAAGGAGGTCGATGGCATCCGCCTGGAGTTTGAGCACGGAAAGGTCGTCAAGGCCAGCGCTTCGAAAAACGAAGACTTTCTCCTAGCCACGCTCGATGCCGATGCCGGGGCGCGGTACCTAGGAGAGCTTGGCATCGGCACGAATTTTGGCATCACGCGCTTCACCCGCAGCATCCTGTTCGATGAGAAGATCGGCGGGACGGTGCACCTGGCGATCGGCCGGTCGTACCCTGAGACCGGCGGGCGCAATGAGAGCACCGTCCACTGGGACATGATTAAAGACCTGCGCCGCGGCGGTGCCCTCTATCTGGACGGTGAACTCATCCAGCAAGATGGCCGGTTCGTTATAGGACCGGAGCTCCCACAGAGCTGAACCACCCTGTGGAGGGCCGCGCCCGTGCCCCGGCATGACGATTGCGCAGAGGCCGGGTGAGGCCGGCGAGATCAGGAGAGGTCTAGTAGGTCGTTATGGGTAAGCTATCGATCATTGTCCCCGCGTACAATGAGCGCCCGACCATTCGCACTATTCTAGAGCGCGTGGAGGGCGTGACTGTCGCCCATCGGGGGGTCACCCTGGAGAAAGAGATCATCGTGGTGGACGACTGCTCAACAGATGGCACAAGCGCGGTGCTCGATGAGTTCGCCGCGCAGGGGCGTATCCGGCTGTTCCGCCACGAGCGCAACCAGGGCAAGGGCGCGGCGATCCGCACCGGACTCCAAGCGGCGACCGGCGACATCATCGTCATCCAGGATGCCGATCTGGAATACAGCCCAGAGGACTATCCGGTGCTGGTGCGCCCCATCCTGGAGGGCATGGCCGATGTCGTCTACGGGTCGCGGTTCCTAGGGACACATCGGGCCTTTCTGTTCTGGCATTACGTTGGCAATAAGTTCCTCACGCTGATCACCAATGTGCTGTATAACACCATCCTGACCGATATGGAAACCGGCGCGAAGGCGTTCCGCGCCAGCGCGATCAAAGGTATTTGTATCAAGAGCAATCGCTTTGACTTCGAGCCGGAGATCACCGCTAAGGTGTTGAAGCGCGGTTGCCGACTATATGAAGTGCCGATTACTTATGCCGGGCGCGACCCCCGCGAAGGCAAAAAGATCACCTGGAAGGATGGCTTTCCGGCCATCTGGGCGTTGATTAAGTACCGCTTCGTGGACTGACCGGGGCCGCCCGGCCATGCCAGACTGCGAGGAAACAGGCAGCGATGCATATTCTTGTTACCGGTGGCGCCGGCTTCATTGGCTCGCACCTCGTGGACGCCTTGCTTGCCCGCGGGCATCGCGTGCGGGTGCTCGACCGCCTCGACGCACAGGTACATGGCGAGAACGCCGCCCGGCCGGGGTACCTCAACCCGGAGGCAGAGTTCCGGCGCGGGGATGTGCGCGATCCTGAGACAGTGCGCGCAGCCCTAGAAGGGGTCGACGCGGTGTTCTATCAAGCCGCCGCGGTCGGCGTCGGACAATCAATGTATGAGATCAGGCGGTATGTCGATTACAACACCATGGGCGCGGCCACGTTTCTGGAGGCTGTGGTGAACTACCGCCGCGACCTGGCAAAGATGGTGGTGGCCTCGTCCATGAGCATTTACGGCGAAGGAGCGTACCACTGCGACCACTGCGGCGAGGTGTACCCACGGCTTCGTCCTCCGGCACAGCTGCAAGCAAAGCAGTGGGAAATGCTCTGCCCGGACTGCGAGCTCCCGGTCACCCCGCGACCAACCCGCGAGAGCAAGCCGCTGTATCCGACGTCGGTCTATGCCATTACCAAGCGCGACCATGAGGAGCTGTTCCTGAGCGTCGGCCGCGCGTACGGAATTCCCACGGTAGCGCTGCGCTACTTCAACGTGTACGGCCCCCGCCAGGCGCTCTCCAATCCGTACACCGGCGTGGCAGCGATCTTCAGCACGCGCCTCCTCGCGGGCAAGCCGCCGGTGATCTTCGAGGATGGCCGGCAGACGCGCGACTTCGTGCACGTGCGGGACATTGTGCAGGCAAACCTGCTGGTGCTTGAGGACCCGCGCGCCGATTACGAGGTCTTTAACGTCGGCACCGGACGGCCTATTAGCATTCTCGAGGTCGCCGAGGCGCTGTGCTGCCGGCTGCGGCCGGATATCGAGCCGGTGCTCACCGGGGAGTTTCGGGAAGGCGATATCCGCCACTGCGTGGCCGATATCGCCAAGATTCAGGCCCTGGGGTACGCTCCCTCAGTGCGCTTTGAAGAAGGCATGGCTGAGCTGGCAGACTGGGTGCGCGGGCAGCACGTCGTCGATCGCTTCGACCAGGCCAAAGCTGAGCTCGAAGCGCGCGGGCTAACGAGGTAAGCGACCCCACCATCGGGGCACGGCATACCGTGCCCCCTAATGGTATCCAGCCGAACACAGCGAGCTATGCCGTCTGGGTCACACCTCACCGTTCGCCGGCGTAGTACACATACCTGCTGGCCCACACCACCGCAATGGTCAGGATGGCGAAGACGGCGAAGAAGTAGATCCAGCCGAGGGCAGCCGCATAGCCCAGCCGGAAGCCCCCAGAGAACGCCACCTGGTGGATATAGGTCAACACTTGGTTGAACGCATCGGTGAACGAGTCCACAATGGTGAAGATCAGGTTCACCAGCACGATAGGCGACAGCATGGGCAGGGTAATCTTCCAGAAGATCTCCCAGTCGCTGGCTCCATCGATGCGCGCCGCCTCGTAGAGCGTGGGCGAGATGGCATGCAGCCCTGCCAAGAAGATCAGGATCTGCATCCCGCTGCGCCACAGCACCAGAATGATGCGATTCAGGAAGGTGTTGACCGCATTGGCGAACTCAGGCCCCAGGTAAGTGACCAGTAAGCCCTGCCAGTCAGATTGACGGGTGAGGGCCAGGCCGCCCACGCCCTGCTCAAAGAGCTGGCGGATCACCAGAGCCGAGCCGATCACCACCGGCAGGAAGAAGATCACGCGAAAGAGGCGCACCGCCTTCAGCTTCTGGTTGGCTAGCATCGCCACCAGGAGCGAGAAGACCAGAATAATGGGGATATCGACGGCGTTATTGGTCAGCGTGGTCCAGAAGGCGGGCAGGAACTTCACATCGATCAGGAAGGCTTCTTTGTAGTGGTCGATGCCTACCCAGGTGAGCTTCTTGAGGTTGAGCGCCTCCAGCTTGAAGAAGCTCAGGTAGAACGAGCGGAAGAGCGGGTAGGCCAGGAAGAGCGAGAAGCCGATGATCCAGGGTGAGATGAAGATGTAGCCCTCCAGCGCTCGCCGCTGCGCTAACGTCAGCCCCCGACGGCGGCGCGGCGCCTCCCGCGCCGGCGCCTCTTGAACGACTTCACGCTGCACTGCTGCTCCCCCCTCCGGCGATATGGCGAGAACATAGCCTGCAGAGGTCCCAGATCAACCCCTACTCTACCATCCGCTTATGAAGGTCTGGTAAGAGGAGACTTAAAGAACAGTAAGAGAAATTTAAAAACAAGTAAGAACAGGTAAGAGATATTTAATATCTCTGAAATATTAGGCAAATCAAACAATACGGGCCAGCTAACGAGGGGAGCTATGGAAGCAGGAGTTGAACGATGAAGCAACGTCATGCTGCTTCTGCACTCGCGGCGCCGGTGGACGGCGCGTGCAGCAATGCACTAGAATGCCTCGTGCCTGCTGATCTGGGCATCGCAACACGCACGTGCAGGGGGAATGAGGACTGTATATGGCTTCGCCCCTGGAGATCGTGTGGCAGGAAGGCCGGTACCGGCGCTGGCGGTTCCTTGCCAGAGGACGCACCATCGCCTGCTTTAATCCCGGTGGTATAGAGCCGGACTTCTTCCTTCTGCGCCCCAGCCTACATCCGGTCTATTCACCCGGCGGGGTGCCGCTGACCGAACAGGGCGCACACAACTACCCACACCATAAGGGAGTGTGGATCGGGCATGCCCGCGTGAACGGCGTAAACTGTTTCTCGGATGCGCCCGGGAGCGGACGTATTGTGACAGTGGCCGCCGAACCGGCGATTCGTGACGGGCGGCTGTGGCTGGAAGCACGTTTGCGCTGGGTTGATCAGGTGGGCCATCCGCTGCTCACTGAAGAGCGCCGTCTGGCCATCCTGCCCGACGCTCTGGACGGGACACTGCATCTCATCGAGATCGAGTCGGTGCTGATCGCCGATGCCGGGCCGGTCGTGCTCGGGAGCGATAAGCACGCCTACTGCGGGGTACGTGTGCTTGATGCGCTCGACGAAGACGATGGTGGGATCCTGCGCAACTCGCTCGGGCAGCATGGCGCCGAGACGCTGTTGGGCGTGATCGCCGAGTGGGTCGATTGCAGCGGCCGCGTCGGCACCCAGGGCGCGGGCATCACACTGATGCGTCACCCGCAATCGCCCCCGGCGCCGTTTTTCACCCGCGCCTATGGCACGGTGCTCTGCAACTACTTCTACGACCGGAGCCTGGAGCTGCCGGCAGGCGGGCGCTTCCGCCAGCACTTCGCGCTCGCGGCCCACGACGGCGATGCCGCGACGTTCGATCCCGCGTGCGCCTATGACGTGTTCGTGCGCGAGGCGGCGTTCTGCCGAAGGGGCGTGTGAGCGCGGCGACGCGGGTGCGGCAAGCCTAGAAGACCAGGTCACCCTACTAGGAACCCATAACGGGAAACTGGACAGGCAACTAAAGTATCATTGCTTAATCATTGATTGATCGAATCGGATTGTTGAAGGAGTAGATAAGCGATGCCGATACTCGACCCGGCTGTGGAAGCCTATATTCGCGAGCGTGTTGGGGTGGAGGATGAGGTCCTAGCGGCCGTTCGTGCGTTTGCTCGAGAGCACCGCGTGCCATCGATCTCTCCGGAGTCCGGCCAGCTCATCAGTGTGCTCTGTCGGGCGATTCAGGCGCAGCGCGTGCTGGAGATCGGCACCTGCACGGGCTATTCAGGCATCTGGATCGCCCGTGCCATTGCCCCGGATGGCCGGCTGGAGACAATCGAGTACAATCCTGAGCACGCTGAGTGGGCGCGCCGGCACTTTGTCCGGGCCGGCGTGGCCGGCCGCGTGCAGATCCACCAGGGAGATGCAAAGGAAGTGCTGCGGCAGCTGCCGTCCGACTGGTACGACGTCGTCTTCATCGACGCTGACAAAGAGGGGTATCCCGTCTATCTGGAGCAGGCGCTGCGGCTGGTCCGTCTGCATGGGCTCATCCTGGCAGATAACGTGCTGTGGCAGGGACGCGTCGCTACAGAGCCGGTAAGTCCCACCGCCGCGGCCATCCTCGAGTTCACACGCCGCATGCTGGCCGAGCCGCGGCTGGCCAGCACTATCGTGCCGGTCGGCGATGGACTGAGTATCTCGGTGAGGGTAGCCTAGCCACAGTGAGGGCAGGTGCGGCGGAGTACGCCGGGGTCACGCTACCCGCGACGGCCCCGCCGCGAGGACTTGTACGGCGCGCGACGCTCGGGACGCAGCGGCCCGGCGATGGTCTTGTGCCGCGGCGGCGCGGGACGGCCGTCACCGTACGGCTTCGCCGCCCGCGCCGGCGGGATCTCGACACGCGGCTTGGCCGGGCCGGCCAGTAGCGCCAGCGCGGCGGCGGCCAGATCGACCGGGTCGTGCTGCTCGGCCAGCTCTTCAACGACCTCGCGGTACGGGCCCCAGCCGCCTGTTGCCAGGAAGCTCACCACCCGCTCGGCCAAGAGCTCGCGCTCGCGGGCTTCGAGTTCTGCTACCGTGGGCACCTCGGCGCGTTGCAGGCGCGCCCCGGTCACTCGCTCGATCACCTGGAGCTCCCGTAGCTCCCACGGCGCCACCAGCGTGAGCGCCTCCCCGGCCCGGCCGGCGCGCCCGGTGCGGCCGATACGGTGCACGTAGGTCTCCGGGTCCTGAGGAAGGTCAAAGTTGATCACGTGCGAGATCTCGGAAATGTCGAGCCCCCGCGCGGCAACGTCGGTACCGACCACCACGTCGATGCGCCCTTCGCGCGCGGCAGCAATCACGCGCTCGCGCTGCGCCTGGGCGATATCGCCATGAATGGCCTCCACACGGTAGCCACGCCCGGCCAGCTCCTCCGCCAGCTCGTCCACCATACGCTTGGTGGCGCAGAACACCAGCGCCAGCCGGGGATCCTTGAGATCAAGCAACCGGCACAGCGCCTCGATCTTGTACGCCCGCGGCACCTGGTAGTAGAAGTGCTCCACCAGGGGGGCAGTCGCACGCGCCCGTGGAGTGAGGCTGATGCTCTGTGGCTGCTGCAGATACTTCTCGGCCAGCCGCACGACCGCCGCCGGCATGGTAGCCGAGTAGAGGGAGGTCTGCCGCTCCGCCGGAAGCTGCTGCAGAATCGCTTCGACGTCCTCGATGAAGCCCATGTTCAGCATCTCGTCGGCCTCGTCGAGGACTACGTATGTGGCGCTGCTTAGATCCACTGTGCCGCGCGTAAGATGATCGAGCAGCCGTCCCGGCGTGGCGACGATCACATGGACGCCGCGGCGAAGGCTGCGGAACTGCCGGTCGTACGGCTGCCCGCCGTAAATGGGTAGCACCTCGACCCCCTTGAGGCGGCCGATGCGCGCGATCTCCCCGGCGACCTGCAGCGCCAGCTCGCGCGTGGGGGTGAGCACAAGGCCCTGCGGCTGCCGTCGCTGCACGGCGATGCGTTCGACCATGGGAATGGCGAAAGCGGCCGTCTTGCCGGTGCCGGTGAGGGCCTGCACGATCAGATCCTTGCCGGCGAGCAGCAGGGGGATCGTCGTCGCCTGCACGGGCGACGGCTCTTCATACCCCATATACTCCAGCGCCTGGAGCACATCGGGCGAGAGCCCGAGCTCCTGAAACCCCGCCATCGTCTTGCTCCGTTCGTTCCTTTCTAGCCTCTCGGTTTTCCGTGGCAGTCGTTCAGCCCCTGGCCACCGTGCTCGGCGGCGATGTGGCGTCTGCAGGTGCTTCGCCCGGCTGTGCCGAGACATCGGCGCGCTCCGGTATCTGGACATGGCGCAGCAGTTCGCCGGCCACCTCGCGCGGGTATTCTAGCGGGCCCATATGACCACAGCGCTGGAGAAGAACCAGCCGTGAGCCGGGCGCAGCCTGGTGCGCGGCGAGGGCATGTTCCACCGGCAGGACAGGGTCACGGTCGCCCCACAGGATCAACAACGGCGCCCGCAGCTCCCGCAGCCGTGGGAGCAGGATCACCCGCTGCCCGCTCAGGCCCATGCCCCAGCGTACAGTCGCCACAAATGCTGCGACCGCGCCGGCCCGGCACATGTGCTGATACTTGCGGAGCACCAGTGCCTCGTTCAGGCAGGCCGGGTCGAAGTACAGGCTGCGCTCCAGCACGCGGAAGAGCGGAAAGGGCAACGGCCGCGCGGCGCGGACGATGAACGGCAGCGCCAAAATACGATAGCGCCAGCTTACTTCCCGCCCCAGCCCGGCGGAGGCGATCAGCGCCAGACGTCGGACGCAGGCCGGGCGGCGCAGCGCATAGGCGAGCGCCAGCGCACCTCCGGCCGACCAGCCGGCCAGGTCGATCGTCGCCACCTCCAGCGCAGCGAAAAGACCGTCCAGAAACGTCAGATAGTACTCCAGGTCATAGATGGCAGCCGGTCTGTCGCTCTCCCCGTGGCCCGGCAGGTCCGGCGCAATGACAGGGACATGCTCTGCCAGGTAGGCCATGCACGGTCCCCATTCCTCCGCGCAGCCGCCCACCCCATGCAGCAAGACAAGCGGGGTAACGCCGCTCTTCGCCCTGGGGCCTGCTTCAAAGATGTGGACGTTTAGGCCTCCCACCGAGACAACGCGCTCACGGAGGAGCCCCTCGTGCCGAGGCACCGTCCCACGCGCTCTCAGCAGATCCATATCGCGCTACCGGCCCGCGTTGCTTTTGCTCCAGTCTACCATGTTCACCGGGCCTCGGGCGTGCCCATGGGGCTTGCGTTTCTAGAACGAATATTCTATACTAGGGGCAGCCGGCGCCGGATCGGCCGGGGACAGAGGGCCGGGTCAAACGTTGTTGGTAGTAAGGAGCACATGCGAACGGAGTAGTAGGAGCTATGAAGAAAGAGTTCATCATCACGCGTGGGGACAGTCAGTTCGTCTTGTACGCCGGCCTCCTGGATGAGGCGCACCGGCAGGGGTTAAAGTCCATCACCACCTATCTCCTGCAGATCCCCAACGAGTCGAACGGCATGGTGGCGATCTGCCGTGCCGTGGTCGAGACGGAGAAGGGGACCTTCTCCGGCATCGGCGATGCCTCCCCGCAGAACGTCAATCGCCAGATGGTACACCATATCATACGAATGGCAGAAACCAGGGCGAAGGCACGGGCCCTGCGCGATGCCGTGAACGTGGGTGTGGCAGCGCTCGAAGAGTTGGGCGACCTGGAGGAAGAGCTCGCGGTGCCGCCAAGTCGCGCCCGGCTCAACGGCGGGAACGGCACCGGCCACCCAACGAACGGGAGTGCTCGTGAGGAGCGGGCAGCGGCTCCGGCCACATCGCAGGGAGAGCCCGAGCCTGCGCAGACGCGTGAGGAGCGTGAGCTGCGCGACACGCGGCCGGCGCAGGTAGCACCACAGAACGCCGATGCTCCGGCCACACCCCGCCAGATCGAGACGATCGAGCGCCTGGCCCGCGCCGCCGGCCGGACGGTCAATACCGAGAACCTGACGCGCAGCAAGGCCTCCGACCTGATCGCCTCGCTTACCGAGGGACGCTACGGCCGCAGCCGCCAGGAGCGCGGCAGCTAAGAAGAAACTGCTTTCCCCGCTTCAGTAGCCCGCGCCCTGTGCCAGAAAGGCGCACAGGGCGCGGAGCGTGCCACAAGTCAGCCTAGAGCCCCAGCAGCGGTTCGATCCCCAGGGTCAGGCCCGGGCGCCGCACCACTTCTTTGATGGCAAGGAGCACGCCGGGCATGAACGACTCCCGGCTGGTGGAATCATGCCGGATGGTGAGGGTCTGGCCAAGGCCGCCGAGGATGACCTCCTGGTGCGCCACCAGGCCGGGCAGGCGGATACTGTGCAGCCGCACGCCGCCCAGAGACGCGCCGCGCGGGCCGGGCAACGTTTCCTTGGTGATTTCCGTCTCCAGAAAGTCACGGCCGCGTGCCTCACGCATCGCGCGCGCCGTGGCAATAGCGGTCCCAGACGGCGCATCGACTTTCTTCTCGTGGTGCAGCTCAATGATCTCCGCGTAGTCAAAGTAGCGGGCAGCCATGCGCGCAAAGGCCATGGCCAGCACCGCGCCGATCGCGAAGTTCGGCGCAATGATGGTGCCCAGGCCCTTCTGTTCCGCCAGGCGGCCGAGCTCGGCGATCTCTTCGGCAGGAATACCGGTAGTGCCGGTGACAAAGTGGGCGCCGCTTTCGAGGGCGATGCGCCCGTTCTGCACCGCCGCCTCCGCGCGCGTGAAATCCACGACGACCTGTGCATGCGTGCGTGCCAGGAGCCCAGCGAGGTCGCTCGACAGCGGAACGTGGCCGCCGTCCGGCAGAGGAAGTAAGGTATCCTCGCCGGCACGTACAGTCGCCCCGACCAGCCGAAGCGCAGGGTCGCGGCTCACCGCCGCGACGGTCTCCTGTCCCATGCGCCCCCGCGCTCCACAGACGATCACCGTAATCGGCTGCTGCATGGCTGCCTCCCGCACCGGTTATCTCCCCCACCGGCCACCACTGGGTGCCGGACCGCTGGGACCGCGCGAAGGCGGGGGGCCGCCAGGGGTGCGCTCTCGTGGCGGGCGCTCCTCAGGCCGGCGCTGGGACTGCGGTGGAGGCGCTGCCGCGGGGGCCGGCCGACGCGGCGCCGGCTGCGGAGCCGGGGCCGGTGCGGCAGGTCGCGCGGCACGGGGACTGGGCGCGGCCGGCGCAGGTTCCCGTGCGCTGCGCACCGCTGCGGCCGCCGCGGCGGGTGGAGTACCTTCCAGGACCGCCCGGCGGGAGAGATTGATGCGTCCCTGCGAGTCGATCTCCGTCACCATCACGTTGATCTCGTCGCCGATGTTGACCACGTCCTCGACACGGCTGACGCGGTAGTCGGCCAGCTGCGAGATGTGCACCAGTCCCTCTTTGCCGGGCAGGATCTCCACGAAGGCGCCGAACGGCAGGATGCGCGTTACCTTCCCCAGATAAATCTTGCCGACTTCGACCTCCTCGGCCAGCCCGCGCACGACATTGGCGGCCTGCTCTACACCCTGGCCGCCCGGCGCAGCAATAGTGACCGTGCCGTCGGGCTCGATAGTAATGCTGGCGCCCGTTTCCTCCTCAATGCGCCGGATCGTCTTGCCACCCGGGCCGATAATGGCGCCAATCTTATCCGGATCGATCTTGAAGGACAGCACCCGCGGGGCATGCGGCCGCAGCTGCGGTCGCGGCTCGGCGATCGTTTCCAGCATTTTATTTAGGATATACATGCGCCCCTGCCGCGCCTGCTCCAGGGCATCGGCTAGGATCTCGAAGGTGAGGCCGGTGATCTTAATATCCATCTGCAGGGCGGTGATGCCCTTCGCCGTGCCGGCCACCTTGAAGTCCATGTCGCCCAGCGCGTCCTCAATCCCCTGAATGTCGGTGAGGACCACGTACGGCGCCGCGGCCGGGCGGGCACCGGGCTTGACCTGCCCTTCAGCTGCCTCGCCGCCGTGCGCCAGATCAAGCTCGGCACCGGCCTTCAAGCGCTTGAGCCCCATCACCAGACCCATCGCCACGCCGGCAACGGGCGCTTTGATCGGCACGCCCGCGTCCATCAGGGCCAGCGTGCTCCCGCACACCGAGCCCATCGAGGTGGAGCCATTGGAGGACAGCACCTCAGAGACGATGCGGATCGTGTACGGGAACTCCTCCTCGCTGGGGATCACGGCTTCCAGGGCCCGCTCCGCCAGCCGGCCGTGGCCAATCTCCCGACGGCCAGGTGCCCGCAGCGGCCGCACCTCACCGGTGGCATAAGGCGGCATGTTGTAGTGGTGAATAAAACGCTTTGTCTCTTCCTGGGCCAAGCCCTCAATGGTCTGGGCCTCGGCCAGCGAGCCCAAGGTAACCACCGACAGCACCTGGGTCTGGCCGCGCGTGAACAGGGCCGAGCCATGGGTCCGCGGCAGCAGGCCCACCTCGCAGGTGATCGGACGGATCGTCTTCGGGTCACGCCCGTCCGGCCGCACGCCGCGCTCAAGAATAGCCGACCGAACCTCGTTCATCATCAGCTCTTCGAAGGCTGCCTCGAGGTCGGCGGGCGCGTGCTGGCCTGTGGCACCAAGCGTGGCCAGCACCTCAGCGTGCAAGGCGTCCACGGCAACCTCCCGCGCCGTCTTGTCCGGCTGGTTCAGCGCCTGCGCCAGACGGTCGCCCAGCAGCTCTGCCACCGCCGCCCGTGTCTCGGCCGGGATCTCATGCGGGTGGAACGCCATCTTCGGCTTACCCACCTCGGCCGCCATGCGCTGCTGCAGCCGAATAATATCCTGCAGGGCTGTGTGGCCGAAGCGGATGGCCTCGAGCGCATCAGCCTCCGGCACCTCCCGCATGCCCGCCTCCACCATGATCACCGCATCGGCGGTGCCGGCGACGACCAGGTCGATGTCGCTCTCCTCCCGCTGGGCAAAGGTCGGATTAACCACGAACCGCCCGTGCAGGCGGCCCACCCGCACGGCCCCCACCGGACCATGGAAGGGAATATCAGAGACCATCAGGGCACTGGAGGCGCCCACGATACCGAGTACGTCGGGGTCGTTCTCCGGGTCGGCCGACAGAACAGTGATGATCACCTGCACATCATTGTGGAACCCCTTGGGGAAGAGGGGGCGGATAGAGCGGTCGGTCAAACGGCCGGCCAGGATCGCCTCATCGGGGGGACGGCCCTCGCGACGGGCAAAGCGCAACCCCGGAATGCGGCCGGCAGCGTACATCCGGGGTTCGAAATCGACCGTGAGGGGGAAGAAGTCAATGCCTTCACGAGGCTCGTGGGACGCCGTCGCGGTGACCAAGACGACCGTATCCCCGTAGCGTACCAGCACTGCGCCGTTCGCTTGCTCGGCCACGCGGCCGGTCTCGATAGTCAGCGTGCGCCCGCCAAGTGGGATCTCATACGTATGTACCATTGTTTACACAATCCTATGCAGCACAAACGGCGCGCACAAGCGCGGTCCTGACAGAGAAGCATCGCTCGACAGAACCGGGACCGGCACTGCGCGCCCAGTCATATGAACCTGTGGTATCCCTCTGGAAGAGTACAGACCGCGATCCGGCGGACGGGGCTATTTACGCAGTCCGAGGCGGCCGATCAGGGTCTGGTAACGAGCTGGGTCAATGCGCCGCAGGTAGCGGAGCAGTCGCTGCCGCTGGCCAACCATTTTCATCAGCCCGCGGCGCGAGTGATGGTCGTGCTTGTGGATACGCAGGTGCTCGGTGAGCTGGCGGATCTGCTCAGTCAACAAGGCCACCTGCACCTCGGGAGAGCCCGTATCGGTGGGGTGGATCCGGTAGCTGGCGATCAGGCTCTCCTTTTCAGCCTTCGCTAAGGCCATGCGTGTGTCCTCCCTGGATTCCGGCACGCCTGGCGCCTGCCTATCACGGCGCCCATGCCGGCACGCGGTAGATTCTCTTTCCTTCCTGAAATCAGCGACATTATACCACGCCGGTTCTTCTGCCGCAGATACTTGGCTGATGGTGTGGAGGGTCAATCCGGCGCCGGTCCCAACCCAAAGCCGAGGAGGGCGAAGCGTTCGTTAATCCGACGACCCGCTATTTTTCCGCCGGCCGGTTAAACTCGGCGCAGCCTGGGCACACCTCTTGACGCACCATCGCGCGGGGTCTATAGTGGAGATTGGCCCGGCTGATTGTGACGCAGAGCTGTGGCCAGGTCACCAACGGCCTGCAAGGCTGCAACTCCAATGGATCGCGGTCACCCGTGTAGGAGGGAGGAAGCGATGAGCATGCAGCGTTGGGAGCCCTTCCGTGAGCTGATGTCTCTGCGAGAGGCGATGGATCGCCTGTTCGAAGAGAGCTTCGTGCGCCCGGGCGGGCTACTCGGTTTGCGCGGCGAGCCGTCCCCTGCCATCGATATGTACCAGACGGCCGATGAGGTCATTGCCAAGGTGGCACTGCCCGGCGTGCGCCCAGAGGATGTGCAGCTCACGATCACCGGCGACAACCTGACGATCCGCGCGGAGGTGAAGCCGGATCCGAACGTGAAGCCGGAGGATTACCTGCTCCAGGAGCGCCGCTACGGTCCGATGACGCGCACTATCACGATTCCGACGCCGGTGCAGGCGGACCGCGCGGAGGCAACGTTTGAGAACGGTATCCTGACGATCCGGATGCCGAAGGCAGAGCAGGTCAAGGCGCGCCAGATTCCTATTCAAACCGTCGGGCAGGTGCACTAGCCCGGAACTTCCACGTCCTCGGCAGTCCCCTGCACGGCCGGTACCCCGGCCCGACTGCCGAGCGGACGCTTCGCTGGTATCCCGGCCCGCCTCGGATAGCGCTCCGGGGTGGGCCGGACTTTTTCGACACTCACCAGCACACGATCGGTAAGGTACGGGGCAAGCTGCAGTTCAAGCACCCGCGCCTCCGCTCCACCGAGTTCCTTCAGAGCCCCGGCGGCGAGGGCCAGCTCCTCTACAACCGGCGCCTTCTTGGGCGCAACGAACACTCCCCCAACCCGACAGAGCGGCAGGCAGTACTCGGCCAGCACGTCGAGCCGGGCAACGGCTCTGGCCACGACGGCGTCGTAGCGCTCCCGATGAGACGGGTCACGACCAACATCCTCTGCCCGAGCAGTGAGGATAGTCACGTGCTCAAGCCCCAGCGCGGCCACCAGCGTCCGCAGAAAGTCTGTCTTCTTGCGAACCGACTCAATGAGCGTCACGTGGAAGCCCGGCCGGACGATTTTGAGGGGCACTCCTGGAAAACCTGCTCCCGATCCCACGTCGGCCAGCCGGGTCTCGGCGCCCGGGGCTGCCAGCTCCGGCGGCAGGGCAAGCAGACAGGTCAGCGAGTCAAGAAAGTGCTTTGTCTGGGTCTCCATGTAACCTGTGATCGCCGTGAGGTTGACGCGGCGGTTTGCCTCGCTGAGCAACTCGTAGTACCGCTGGAACAACGCCAGCTCGCGCTCCGTCAACTGAATGCCCAGCTGCGCCGCGCCCCTGGCCAAGACATCCACTGCCTGCTCCGCCCCTGCGCTCGCCAAGATGCTTGCATCCGCCCGGCGTACTCGATACGCTCATTATAGGTCGCCGCCGCGCTATACGGGCGCCGGTGCTGCGGCATGCCGGTGACTCTGGGCCTCAGCGTGGGGGCGCGATCCTCCAGGTCGTACCGCACGTCGTACATCTGGATGCTTTATTTTGAGAGAAGTAAGAAGTAAAGTTAAGTAAGGGGAGAGCACTTGCACTATCTCTGGACGCCGTGGCGCATGGCCTATGTTGCCGCTGAACGTACGGGCGGCTGCATCTTTTGTGAGAAGCCGGCCGCGCAGGCAGATGAAGAGAACCTCATCCTGCAGCGCGGGCGCTTCGTCTTTAGCATGCTCAACCTGTATCCCTACAACACAGGCCATCTGATGATCGCCCCCTACCGCCACACTGCCGACTTCACGGACTTGAGCCGCGATGAGCTGCTGGAGATGGGCCTGTTCACCCAACAGCACATCGCCGCCCTGCGCCGAGCCATGCGGCCCGATGGCTTTAATCTCGGCATGAACCTGGGCACCATTGCCGGTGCCGGCGTGGCCGATCACTTGCATCTTCATGTGGTTCCACGCTGGGCCGGCGACACGAACTTCATGCCGATCGTCGCCGGGACGAAAGTGATGCCCGAGCTGTTGCAGACAACGTACCAGAAGTTACGTGAGGCGCTGGCGGCCCTGCAAGAGCGCGCATAGGCGAGGCGCACAGGTCCACGGCCGCCGGTGCCGGTCAGCGCTTCTTACGCCGGGCCGCGGCTGTCTCAGGCTTCGGCCGTGGGAGGTATTTGCGGCGCTCCTCCTCGGCGCGGTACTCCGCGAGGCGGACGCGGTAGGTTGTGTGCATGTAGTATAGCAGGTAGAGGATCGCCACCCCTTCGACCAGCAGCACGGCGAACGGGAAGAGGCGCCGGTTCAGCAGGCCCCAGCCCAGCAGGCGCCAGAACAGGAGCACGAGCCCCAGAGCATTAAGGCCAGCTCCCCAGTACAGGATGCGCCGGTTCAACGTCCGGTGCAGGCGGTGGGGCTCCACCATGATGCCGTACACATATGTAAACAACAGAGTTGCCCCAAGCCCGGCGGCGAAGAGCGTGAGGAGTGATGCCCAGGCCCAGGTGATCGGGCCCGGCTCGTCGAGGAAGTACTGGCGCCACTGGGTCAGAATCGTTGCCACATCCACCTCGCCTCCCCATCACGGCCACGTCTGGCCCCGGCGCCACCGGCTGATACGGCGATACACCGCTGCAGGCGCCTGGGGCGGCGTCATTATAGCAACCTGTGCCGGCCTGACCCAATGAGTAGCCTTGCCGTAGGAGGCGTACTCGCTGTAGCTATCGCCGGCGCCGCGTACCGCTGGAAAGCGCTGGATCGCTCCGGCGCGGTGGCGGCGGTGGTACTGGGTACCATAGTCTTCGGCCTGGGTGGACCACTCTGGGGGATCCTGCTGGTCCTGTTCTTCGTGACCTCATCTGCGCTCTCTCTGCTTGGCCGCGAGACAAAGCAACGGCGCACGGCCGGCATAGTAGCCAAAGGGGAGCGGCGTGACGCCTGGCAGGTGCTCGCCAACGGCGGGACCGGCGGCCTGCTGGCCATCGCTGCAGCACTGGTGCCGGAGGCGGGTTGGCCGTTCGCCGCGTTTGTGGGTGCCACTGCGGCAGCTACGTCAGACACCTGGGCCACCGAGCTTGGCCTGCTCAGCACAGCGCGGCCGCGCCTGATCACCTCGTTCCGTCCGGCCCTTCCCGGCGAGTCAGGAGCCGTCTCTGTGCCGGGCACCCTTGCCGCCGTCGCCGGCGGCTCACTTATTGGCCTGGCTGCGATGGCCGGGAGCCGGTTGCCGGCCCCCTTCGGCCCGGTCGCCCCCGTGGCGCCGGGGCTTATGGGCCTGGCCGGCCTCATCGGAGGCCTGGCCGGCGCAATGCTCGATAGCGTGCTTGGGGCGACACTTCAGGCGTCCTATTTCTGTCCGGCCTGTGGGGCTCCCACAGAGCGGCCGATCCACTCCTGTGGCAGCGCCACGGTGCTACGCCGCGGGCTGGGCTGGCTCAACAACGACGGCGTCAATTTCCTGGCATGCGTGTGTGGTGCCACGCTCGGGGCCCTGCTCAGCCTGACCCTGGGGGGCACGTAAGCCTGCGCGGTCCGGTGCATCTCCCAGCACCCTCCTGCAGCAAATCGTGAAAAAAAATATACTACGTATGTACGGGATATACATCTAGCAAAAGTACCATTGCAGCATGTACAATAGGGGTATTCCCCGGCCTGCCGGTGTGCCGGCACGAGCAGTGCACTGTATGTCGAAACCACAGGCTCTGGCATTCACCGTGCATGTTACCGTGCCTATTGCATGCCTATTGCATATATGGAGGCGTGTATTTCTTCTAAGGGGGCTCTATGACCCTGCGATTGGCTCAGCGGCTCACGGAGGCGCGACGCCGCAGATTCGTGGGACGGGCAGAGGAACTCGCCACCTTCCACGCCGCCCTAAGCGCGCCGGAGCTTCCGTTCACCCTGCTCTATGTGTTCGGCCCCAGTGGGATAGGCAAGACGTCGCTGCTCCGGCAGTTCGCTTGGAGCTGCCTTGCGCAGGGCATCCCGGCCTACTACATCGACGCGCGGACGGTAGAGCCCTCACCGCGCGCGTTCCAGGCCGCGCTGGGTGCCGCGATAGGCCTCGATCCAGGGGCTGACCCGTGCAACGCCCTGGCTGCGGCGCGCCGGCGTCACGTGATCCTCCTGGATACCTACGAGGCAATCAGCGCACTGGACAGCTGGCTGCGCGAGGCTTTCCTCCCCGCACTCCCGGCCGATACCCTGGTCGTGCTGGCTAGTCGGCACCCTCTTGGGCTCCCCTGGTGCTCGGATCCCGGCTGGCAGACGCTCATTCGCACCCTTGCCTTACGCAACCTCAGGCCCCAGGAGAGCCGAGCCTATCTGACACAGTGTGGGGTGCCGGCCACCCAGCACGATGCCGTGCTGGCCTTTACCCACGGCCACCCGCTGGCGCTCTCGCTCGTGGCTGATGTCTTCGCTCAGCGTCCCCAGATCCAGTTCCAGCCCGAGCTGACGCCCGACATCGTCAAGACCCTGATGGAGCAGTTCGTGCAGAAGGTGCCCGGACCGGCGCATCGCGCTGCGCTGGAGGCCTGCGCCCTGGTGCGACATACCAATCAGGCACTGCTGTCCGAGCTCCTGGGCTTCCCCGAAGTCCACGACCTGTTTCAGTGGCTCCGTGAACTCTCGTTCATTGAAAGCGTTCCCCTGGGCCTGTTTCCTCATGACCTTGCTCGGGAGACCCTGGTGACCGATCTCCGCTGGCGCAATCCACCCTGGTATGCCGAGCTCCACCATCGCGCTCGCCGCTACTACAGCGCCCGCCTGCAACAGGTCAGCTCTCAACAGGTCGGTTCTGAGGAGCAGCAGGCGGTGCTGATCGACTATATTTACCTCCATCGGGATAACCCGGTGGTACGCCCCTTTTTCGTGCAATTGCAGTCCCAGCAGGAAACGAGCAGTGCCGTTATGGCAGATGCGGCGGCGCCGGCGGATCATCCGGCCATCGTTGAGATCGTACGAGCCCACGAGGGGGAGGATTCTGCCAGAATCGCCGCCCAGTGGCTGAACCGCCAGCCGGACAACGTGCTCGTCTTCAGGGACGGGCCCGGCCGGGTGGCCGGCATGCTAGTCCAGGTGGCGCTCACGCGCACCGATGAGGACGAGCGGCGCAGCGACCCCGGCGCGGTCGCCGCCTGGGAGTATCTCCATCAATGTTCACCGCTACGGCCGGGCGAACAAGCAATCCTCTTCCGCTTCTGGATGGCTCGCGATACGTATCAGGCCATCTCCCTCACCCAGAGCCTGATCTTCGTGCAGATGGTGCGGCACTACCTGACCACGCCCGGCCTTGCGTTCACGTTCTTGCCGTGTGCCGCGCCGGAGTTCTGGGCGCCGATCTTCGCGTATGCAGACCTGGCGCGGCTGCCCGAGGCAGACTTCGTGGTGGGGAACCGCCGGTACGGGGTCTACGGGCACGACTGGCGGGCTGTGCCGCCGATGGCCTGGCTAGCGCTTCTGGCCGAGCGGGAGCTTTCCTCTGGAACGCCGGTTGCAGCACCTCCGCAGACCGTTGAGCCGCTCCTGGTGTTGAGCCAGCCGGAGTTCGCTGCCGCGGTACGCAGCGCACTTCACGACTATGCTCGCCCTGACGCGCTGCGTACGAATCCCCTGCTACGCTCACGTCTCGTCGTCGGGCGCACCGGCGCGCACGCCGCCGTGGGCGAACGAGCGGCGGCGCTGCAGGAGCTGCTCCGAGAGACCGTCGAACGCCTCCAGGCGACCCCACGCCTTGCCAAATGCTATCGCGCGCTGTACCACACTTACCTCCATCCTGCCGCAACACAGGAACAGGCAGCTGAGCTCCTGGATCTTCCTTTCAGCACCTTCCGCAGGCATCTGCGGGCCGGCATCGCCTTTCTCATTGACCGCTTGTGGGAGGCGGAACTCCAGGGCTCGTCCGTATGAGACGCAGCACCGGCCACGCCCTCCAGTCTCACGCCGGCGTGAGACTGGAGGGCCAGACTGACCAGAAAGTGAGCACTGTTTGATCTGGCGCCGAAACCGGCCTGCAGGCATGCTAGATGGGAAGGCACAGACAGCCAGATACGCCACAGTCCAAACTCCCACGATGCACGAAGCTACCTTTGTTTTTCTCCATAAGCTCGTCGATGCGTGGAACACCCATGACGTCGATCGCATCGCCGGCTTCTATGCCCCGGAATACCTGGGCATTGACGTAGGGGATGCAACGCCGCAAACCGGACGGTCCGGCATCCGGCGGGCGGCGCTGCGCTATATGGCGGCCTTCCCCGACCTGCACCTTCGCGCCGATGAGCTGATCATCGAAGGTGATCGCGTTGCCGTGATGTGGACGGCGCGCGGTACCCACCGCGGGATGCTGATGAGCATCCCGCCGAGCGGCCGCACCGTGGAAGTGCGGGGGATTTCTATGCTGACGGTCCGGGAGAGCCAGATTGTTCGCGCCTTTACCCTCTGGGACGTTGCCGGCCTGCTGCGCGCGCTCGGCCTCCTGCCTGAACTGGCAGCGACCCCATAGCATCTGCGCCGGCCTCGCGTATGCCCGCGCCACATGGGAGGGGAAAACGAGGAATACAAACCGTTTGTCCTTGCCCGGCCATTTTGGCCGACTTTGTTGTCAACCCAGCATAGTACGTGCGGCTCGGTCTCGCCCCGCCGAGCCGCAACAGTTTGTCGGCCCCATGAACGGCTTCTCATCACAAAGAGATCTTGGCACACGCTATGCTAGTTCTATGGGTCAACGCTATGAAAAGGCAGAGCGATGGTCAGGCTACCGTACTGGGACCCGCAGGCAGAAGTCGAAGCCGCACGGCTGCAGCTCCACCGTGACCGGGAATTCGGCCAGATCGCGCTCAACGCGCTGTTCCGCCGCGGCACAGTGCCGCTTCCCCCGCTGGACGGCCGGTACCGCGGGGAGCTTGTTGCCCTTATCCTCCCGCCTCTCCTGAGCCTGGCCGGCCGCGCTGCACTCACGCTCTGGATGCCCTGGCAGGGCAAGCTCTTCGATGCAGCCCGCCACGAGGGGAAAAATCTCTTCGGTGGGCGCGGTGCGTGGCTGCTTCGGCTCTTCTGGCCGGCCTACCATGGTTGGCGGCCAGATGGTCGTGGTCTGCGCGGCCTGCGCTTCTACACGTCCATCGCTCCCGGGGTGCTTGACCCTGACCTGCGCGTGTTGAGGCTCGACTACAACCTGGAGGAGAACCCGCGCCTCCTCGTACGCTCCATCTTCGACGAGCTGGTCCAGCTGGCCCCGGGCTATTACCTCGGCAAGGCCTGCATGCGCAGGTCCGGTGGTGCGCCGCGCTGTCTGGCCTTCTTCAGCCTAACTCCGGCCACAGGCGTACGCTCTGCATCGCAGTAGCAGGCGACCGGGCCGGTTACCGAAGCGTCTGCTTCACCGCCTGCATCCTCGACAGCGCTCGCAGCGAAGCCTGGAGGGGAGCCGCAGGACCGAGCCTGCCGGAAGGGGTAACATCGTGCCAAAGATAGCCGACCAGGCGCCGCAACAGCCGGACGAGGGCGGTGGATCTTCTTGTCCCGGCGCACTCCCAATGGATGCGCATTCCAAAGTGGTTCAGCCTCGCGTAGAATTATGCGTAGATAGGCTTTTGGGCGGACCTGCTGCATCGCGGTACCGCCCGGTGGACGGCGTGTTTCCCCCAGCGAACGCCGCTGCGTACACGTGGAAGGACCGTGCCATGGAACTCATGGTGCAACCCGACGAAGTAGCGCTGCTGAAGCGCATTCTCACGAACTACCTGTCCGACCTACGCATGGAGATTGCAGATACCGAGCGCTACGAGTTCCGCCAGGAGCTCAAGCAGGACGAGGAGATGATCAAGCGCCTGCTCGCTCGGTTGGAACAGTTGACCTCGGGCCAGCCTGTCGAGCAGCGCACAAGCTGACGCGTCTGGCAGGCCTAGAGCACACAGGAGCGACCACGGTGCGCAGGTGTTTTCGTTGCGGGGCCGAGGCGGGGCACGGCGTGCCGGCATGTCCGCAGTGTGGTGTGCCCCTGAGCGAGCTGGACGAATTTGCCCTCTGGCGTGCGCTCCGCCGCCTCGTGTACTGGGCCGGTATAGGCAGCAATACAGCCGATGCCGTGCGCTTCCTGGCCCAGGTCACGGCGCTCACGGTGCTCGGCATCGTCGCTCTACGGCTATGGCTGCCGGCTGTGCTCTCGGCCCAGTGGGAACAGGAAGCGATCACCTTAGCCCGCAGCGCCTTTGATCGCGAGCATACGGAGGCGATCGCCCGCGGCGAAGTACCTGCGGCGGCACAAACGCGGGTACGCATCCACACGGTAGAGTACACCCGCGGGCAACAGGCCACCGTGGTCGAGCTCGACTGGCGTAGTACGTCCTCCGAGGGCGATGAAACAATCCAGTCCCGCTGCTACGCCATCATCGAGAGCTGGGGACGCCTGCGCGCTCTCCCGGTCCTCTGCCCCGATACCTAACAGCACAGGCTAGTCGCTGCTCACGAACTCGCGCAGATCGCAGACGAATGCGCTGAGGGGGCGGACATAGCGGCCAAGACGCGGGTGGCGGCGGGCGCTGTCGAACTTCTCTGACTCATCAGGCAGGTAGAAGATCCAGTTATACCGCCCCATCGTCTCGATCTTCTCGTCGGAAAGGTCACGGTCATAGACCAGCACCTGCCAGAGCTGGGAGATGCCGAGCGTTTCCAGCAGCTCAACGTTCGACGTATGGGTCTGCTTCCACCGTTCCCGGATCGTGCGCTTGCACGAGATGCCGATGGCGCGACGCCCCGAGCGGTTGTAGACCATCTTGTCGAGCTCGATCTTCGCCGTGATGTGCTCGGGCACCTCGCTGGCCTGAATACCGAAGAACGCACAGATGAAGCCCGTGACGGCTTCCAGACTCTGGCCGCCACGGCGCTTGCGCTTCTGCCCCAGCCGCCGCTCGAACTCCTGCACGAACGCGGTAAGGATCAGGTCCTGGTTCGTCCGATCAGGGACGTGCTGCTCGATATGCGTCCGGACGCGCGCGAAGGCGCGGACCACCTGGGCACGTTCGGCCGCCAGGCAGCCCTGTGCGCCGAGAGTATCCCACAAGATCATTACGTCCTTGACGCCGGCTTCCCCTTTCTCCCGGAGTAGCTCTGTAGCCAGCCGCTCAGCGAAGGCGCGGTCGTCGCTAGGAATCTGCTCGAGCGCGCGGTTCACTGGAGCAATCACATGGCGGAGCGTCAGCGCCAGCGCCTTGAAGTGCTCACGGGTCACCAGCCGCGCCGCCAGGTCCTCCCAGAGGCGCTCCACGGCTTTGAAGGTAGCGGTGCCCGCCTTCCGTCGCAGCAACAGCCCGCGCACCGTCTCTTGCAGGAGGGACAGCGCTTCAGACTCCGGCAGCAACGCGGTGCGCTGGAGGGCCCGCTCCACCGCGGCAGCCAGTTCCTCCACGAACTGTGTGCCCCGGGCAATACCGCCGTACTGGTCGGAGTTCACAAACATGCGGGCCAGCCAGTACACACTGTCGTAGGGGTTCGCCACGGTTTCCGTAAGCCACGCCGCTGCGCCGTCCACGAGGGTCGCCGGCGACGCATCAAAGCTCAGCGGCTGGGCGCGGTAGCGCGGCCCGTTCTCACGCGTGAGCCGGCCGTTCTCAATCTGCGCGCGACGTGCCAACCGGCGGCCTCCAGAAGTCGAGGATGTACTCAAACGTGGTGCCCATGGTAATGTAGTTCGAGGGCCAGCCGAAAATCCCCACCCGATTTACGATGTTGTTGCGGTTCCAGATGATCGTGTTGCGGAGCTCATAGCCGGCGTCTTGTAGCGCCTCCACGATGGCGATGTGCAGCGGCACGCGGCGATCCTCCCACCACATATCTGCGATGTTGATCACACAGTGTCCGCGCGGCCGCAGCAGGGGCAGCATGCGCGCATAAATCTCGGTCAAAGCGTGCTTGTAGTCGTCCAGACTGAGCAGGCCGAGATCGCGTTCATCCTGACTGTACTGCTCGACCCGCAGGTACTGGCCGTTCTTGCGCTCGTCGCCACGACGGCTCTTGTTCAGCCGCTTGCGGTTGAGCAACACCGAGTAGGGCGGGGAGGTCAGGAAGAGCGCCACTGTATTGGGCCGAAAGTACTTCCAGATATTGCGGGCGTCGTCTTGGATAACGAGCTGCTTCGTGGGCGAGTCAAGCGGGAGCTGCGCCTGGGCCAGCCGGCTGCGCGCCAGCTCACAGTAGGCCGGGTTGATATCGAAGCCCACGGCGTTACGCTCACAGTCCTGCGCAGCCACAAGGGTCGTACCCGAGCCAACGAATGGATCGACCACCAGCTCGCCGCGGTGGGTGAAAAGCTCAATACAGCGGCGCGCCAGGGCGATGGGAAACGTCGCCGGGTGTTTGTTCTTATCGCGGATATCGCGCGCTTCGTAATAGAACTCCCAAACGCCGATCTGCGCCTTCATCCATTCCTTGGCAGACAGGCAGCACAGATGGCGCGGCGGGCAGTCGCACAGGCGCTCGTGTCCGATCTCCAGCGGGAGCGTGATCTCGTGCTCAGCAGGCATACCGGCTCAGCGTCTGGCGGCTCGTCGGCGCTCAGCCCGTCGTGGACACACCATGTGCAGCGGACCGTGTGGCACGCCCCGGCTGTTCGGTCCGGTGGTGTGCTCGACAGTAACGACGTGGCTTCGGCATCCAGGATGCGCGCGACGGCGCAGGTCTAGGTAGGATGTTCTTCTCTGGAGAGTATACAGATGGCGCGCGCGGTTGCCAAGTATGGTGTATCCTGCTTCTTAGTGCTTACAGGTGCTTACAGCAGGTTGCCCTGCTCGTCGAAGCGCATCGGCTCCGGCTCACCGATAATCTCCAGGTTGGGATTCCGGCGCACCTCGTCCAGCAGCGCCTCGGACACCTGCAGCTCATCCAGATGGAGCGTGCTCTTAATGCGCACCACGCGCGCGTCGTCCCCGTGACGTACACCGGCCGATTTGATGGCGGCTTCGATCGCCTCCCGATCGGTATCGAGGGTAATGGGGATCTTGCCGGCGTCGATGGCGTTCGAGGTCAGGCAGTTCATGTACATCTTGCGCAGGTCGAGCTTCTGCACCAGCTTCTTGGTGGTGAAGTCGGCTGCGCCAACGCCCAGCCCATTGCCGTGGGACTCAGGCGTAAGGTCAAGCACAACGATGCGCTTGTAGTCCGGGATACGCGGGCCACCGATGCGCCGCCACATGCCGATGATGTTGTAATCCATACCGCTACCGCTGATGTTCTTGCCCATCCAATCGACGATGAGGGTGTCAAGCGCATCGAAGGGCACGCGTGGCAAGAGACTGTTTGCCAGCACCAAGAGCTCTCGGTCGGTATCGTGGATACGCTCGGGCGGCACGACGCGGATCGTGTGGGTGTGGTCGTACGAGTTCTCCACGATCGCTACGCCCAGCAGGATATTCGCCTTCTCGATGGCGAGCGCGGCAGCTGCAGGAATATTCTCACCCAGGCCGCGGGCGTGCATCTCTTCGGCGCCGCGCTGCTTGCCCAGCCCGACGGCGATCATCTTGCACAACCCGCTTTCGATCGGGCCGCGGAAGGCCGTGTGCGCCTTGACCCGCCCGACCACGATGGTATGGTCGGCGTTGTAGGCGTTCTTGTCCATATGCACCGTCGCCCCGCCCGGCGTCATGCCCAGCACAACTGTCTCCATGCTGGAGAGGATCGGACAGTCCATGCTTGATTCCGTGATGCCATAGCCGGCCAGTACCTCGCGCTGGCCCTCGGCCGTGGCGCCGCCGTGGCTGCCCATGGCCGGGACAATGAACGGCTTTCCTCCGGCCTCACGAACAGCATCGACCACAGCCCGGGTGATCCGGTCGATCTGGAAGATGCCGCGGCTGCCGGCGGTGATCGCCACGCGCGCCCCGGGGCGAAGACGCGCAGCCAGCCCCACCTCGGCCATCTGGCTCCGGATCACAGCGGCAACGTCGTCGATGTGTTCGTCGGCAAACCGCTGGCGCACGCGCACCATCCGTGGAAGCTGCATGGTCCCTCCCTTTATTGAGGCAACCGTAGATTGAAGCAACTGTACTGACTGAAGGAACCGTACCGGCACACGCTCACAGCGCACGCATGAGCGTCTGGCGGTCGTGCGTGTCGTCGCTCTGCGTCGGTCTATACCACCTCTACCACGTCGTTCCTGGGTCGTCCCGGGGTCGTTCCGCGGTCATTCTACGGAGGCGAGGTACTACCGTCAACGCAGCCATCCTAGGGGTCTGGTCCAGCCGGCCGCGCGTGCTTCACGAAGGGATGCTCGTCGTGGAAGGCCGGACACCTGCAGCCGGATAAGGCAGCGGCAGCCGCGCAAGGCACCAACATCGAACTATTCATCGCCTACCTATTATCGCCTTGGAGTGCCACATGGTAGATCCGCACTGTCTCAGGCTCGGGGTCTACATCCAGTTCAGCGCGCAGGGTGCGCACGCAGAGATCGTACCAGCGGCGCACGCGGCCGCGCTGGCCAAGGCGTGCATGGCAGAGCATGAGCATTCGATAGGTATCCTCACAGCAGCGGTCCTTCTCCAGCATCTGCTGGCAGCGCTGGATACACCCCTGGTAGTCGCCTGCCTCGAAGGCGGCATCGGCCAGCCGCGCCAGGGCATGCAAGTAGTAATCCTTTAACCCTTCGCGGCGGAAAATCACCCATTCCTCCCAGGAGTCCTCCAGCAGGTCGCCGCGGTAGAGTTCGACCGCTCGGGTGTAAAACCACAAGGCGTCCTCTACATATCCCTGACGCTCGAGTCGGCGGGCCAGGATGCAGCATCGCTCGAACTCTTCGACGTCCAGCCAGAGGTCAGGGGCAATGAGACGGTAGCCACAGTCCTGTGCTTCGACAATGAGGACCGGGGAGGCACACGTCTGCCCCACCTGCACCAGCGTCTGCCGCAACGCGTGCACCGCGACCTTTAGCGACGTCCCCACTGCGACGGCATCGGGGGCGGGCCAGAGGGCCTGGATCAGCGTCTCGCGCGGCACGGGACGATCTCTATGCATCAGCAGGTACTGGAACAGGGCGCGCGCCTTCCCGCTGCGCCACTGCTCCACCGGAGTGCCATGAACGAGCAACCGAAACGCACCGAGGCAGTGCACAGCGACCCGCGGCGGGGCACCCGTCAAGGTGATCGGTGAGCCAGGGCCGCTCGGCTGTTCCAGTGCTTCCATCAGGCTAGACAGCTGCCGGCCCAGCCGGCGTACCTGAGAGCCTACCGTGGCGCCGAGCTGCTCGACCGCTTCAGCAAGCAGTTGATGCTCGACAAGCGCTGCTCGCACTGTAGCCGCCAGTGCCAGGTGCCGGGCTGCATAGTCGCCTTCCGTGCCAGGCGATGTCTGCTGCGGCTCTTGGAGCATTTTGACCTGCATTCCTGTGCCTTTCCTGCGACCCATACAGCAATCAAGTGCATTGAGCTGCAACAAGACTCTCAGAAAGCAGCCAAAAACTGTCCGGATGTGCTATGCACCTGCCGTCTGCGTTGTAACAGACAACTGGCCGGCAGCATGGCGGATAACAACGGGTATACTATACAAGCATAGTAGCTTGCATGTAAAGAAGTACTTTTGCCCTATGGTACTGGAGAACATCCTCGATGAGTACCCGTCGGCAACTCACGACCTTACCTACCGCTCATCGGGTGTCTTCCCTCAAGTACGGCGCAGGCCGGTACGGGCATGTCCGTCCAACGGGAGGGAGGAGCGGCCGACCGGCCTGGGCAATGCCGCAAACGATTTGTCCGCACCCGGTGCCTAGTGTATACTTTCAGCGATGCGGCGCCCGCATGTTAGACGGGCGCCAACGGCTGTTTATGGGCCGACCCCTCGGAGTGCCCTGGGTGGCGCTCCAGGTGCACGGCCGGTGTATAACAGGTGTATAACACACGTGCCCCGACCTGCCGGCGTTGCCGGGTCGCCTGCGCGGCTGCAGGCGCGACAGTACTGTGATCGTATCGGGGGGAGCGCTCTGCACGGCGCAGAGTGCCCGTGCGCCAAAGGCAAAGCCCTCCGACCTGCCGCAGGAGCTGCCGGCGGAGCAGGCGCCATGGCTGCCCGGTCCACGGTGGGGTTGACGGGCGCGGTGGAGTAAACGTACAGGGAGGACGTGACGTGCCGATTGTTCCCATGAAAGCCCTGCTCGAGGCAGGGGTTCACTTCGGGCACCAGACGCGACGCTGGAACCCGAAGATGAAGCCGTTCATCTTCACCGAGCGGAACGACATCCATATCATTGATCTCCAGCAAACCGTGCAGCGGCTTACCCAGGCCTGCAACTGGGTGCGTGACCTCGCCGCAAACGGCGGGACGATGCTCTTCGTTGGCACGAAGAAGCAGGCGCAGGAGGCCATCGCTGAGGAGGCAACCCGCTGCGGGGCCTACTACGTGAACCAGCGCTGGCTCGGCGGCATGCTCACGAATTTCGTGACGATCCAGACCCGCATCAAGCGGCTCCAGGAGCTGGAGGCCCGCCGCGAGCGCGGCGATTTTGATCGCCTCCCCAAAAAAGAGGCCCTCAAGCTCTTCGATGAGATCGAGAAGCTGCAGCGGCTGTTCGGCGGCATTAAGACCATGACCCGCCTGCCTTCAGCGCTGTATATCGTTGATCCAAAGAAAGAGCATATCGCGGTCGCGGAGGCGCGCCGGCTGGAGATCCCCATTGTGGCCATGGTGGACACCAACTGTGACCCGGACGAGATCGACTACCCGATCCCGGCCAACGACGACGCGATCCGCGCGATCCGGCTGATTACGAGTAAGATCGCCGACGCCTATCTAGAAGGCCGCCAGGAACGGGAGGCCCGCCTGGCTGAGGAGGCCGCGGCCGAGGTCGCCGCAGCGGAGCTGGCCTATGCCCCGCCTGCGGAACCCGAGGAAGAGGCAGAAGTGGAGGAGGAAGAAGAGGAGGAGGAAGAAGAGGAGATCGAGACCCTGGTCACCCCCGCAGGCGCCCGGGCCATCGAGGAGGTGCGCGAGCTGTTCGAGGTGGAGCGCTAGCGCTAGCAGCGCTGCCGCCGGGCACGGGGGCGCAGCAGCCTGCGCCCCCGTGTTTGTGCGCTGTGTCGGCGGCACAGGCCCTGCGGCTGCCGCGGGTATGCCGGGACGCGCGGCTGGGCTCGGCCTGAGGCACGCCGGGCGGCCGAGCGCCCGCCACAGTTCCGGGCGCGGGCGCATGCTTGGGGCAGCGCGCCCGTACCCGCCCGCATCCCACACGGGGCAGCGATCGACCCTTCCTCCAAGGGAATGACTCCTAGTAAACCTAGGTAAACAAGTAAACCAAGTAAAATAGTGATAGAGAAGTGAGCATGGCTGTTGAGGTTTCGACGGCAGAGGTGCGCCGGCTCCGCGAGGAAACCGGCGCCGGGATTATGGATTGCAAGCGGGCGCTGGAGCAGGCGCACGGGGATTTCGAGAAGGCGAAGGAGATCCTGCGCCAGCAAGGCCTGGCGGCCGCGGCGAAGAGGGCAGAGCGCACTACCGCCCAGGGCGTGATCGAGGCCTATATCCATGGGGGTGGGCGGATCGGTGCGTTGGTTGAAGTGAACTGCGAGACCGATTTCGTGGCGCGCACGGAGCAGTTCCGGAACTTGGCGCGCGAGCTGGCGATGCAGGTGGCCGCCATGGCGCCACAAACGGTGGAAGAGCTGCTCAACCAACCGTACATCCGTAATCCATCGCAGACGGTGCGGGACTTGGTGACCCAGACGATCGCGGCGACCGGCGAAAACATTCGCGTGCGCCGGTTCGCTCGCTTTCAGCTCGGCGAGGACTAGCCTATGTCCCTGACGGAGCCGCGCCGGCCGAAGTATCGGCGTGTCTTGCTCAAAATGGGCGGAGAGTCGCTCCAGGGCGATCGGCCGTATGGCATCGACCCGAAGGCGGTGATGTCGCTGGCACGCACGATCGCCTCGGCCCTTCCCCTTGGAGTGCAGATCGCCATTGTCATCGGCGGCGGGAACATCTGGCGCGGCGAGACCATGGCGGAGCAGGGGATTGATCGTGCCACGGCCGACTACATGGGTATGCTGGCCACGGTCATCAATGCGCTGGCCTTGCAGGATGCCCTGGAAAAGCTGGGCGTGGAGACGCGCGTGCAGACGGCGATCGAGATGCGCGAGATCGCCGAGCCGTACATCCGCCGCCGCGCGACCCATCACCTCGAGGAAGGCAAGGTGGTGATCTTCGGCGCCGGCACCGGCAACCCGTTCTTCACCACAGACACTGCCGGGGCGCTGCGGGCGATGGAGATCAACGCCGACGCGATGTTCAAGGTCACCAAAGTTGATGGCGTCTACGACGACGACCCCTTGAAGAACCCAAACGCGCGAAAATTTAAGCGGCTGTCGTACATCGACGCTATCAACATGGGCTTGAAGGTCATGGATACTACGGCGTTGTCGCTGTGTATGACCAACCATCTCCCCATCATCGTCTTTAAGCTCGACGAGCCGCGCCACCTCGAGGCAGCACTGATGGGGGAGGAGGTTGGCACATACGTGGGAGATTAGGTCCCATGGCCGAGACGCTTGAGGAAATCTTCGCCGAGACTGAACGGCATATGCGCAAGTCGGTCGAGGTGTTCAGCCACGACCTGGCGACCATTCGCACCGGGCGTGCCAGCCCGGCGCTGGTCGAGCATATTCCGGTCGAGGTCTACGGCACAAGCATGCCGCTCAATCAGCTGGCGAACATCACGGTGCCGGAGCCACGGCTGATTGTCATTCAGCCATGGGATCGCAGTACCCTCGGCGCCATCGACCGGGCGATCCGCAAGTCTGAGCTGAACCTGAACCCGACGAACGATGGGACGGTCGTGCGTATCGCCATCCCGCCGCTGACCGAGGAGCGCCGGCGCGAGCTGGTTAAGATCGTGCGCCGCCGCGCTGAAGAGGCGCGCGTGGCGGTGCGCAACAACCGGCGCGATGCCCATGAGCAGATGAAACGCCTGGAGAAGGAGAAGCTGATCTCGGCGGATGAACTCAAGCGCGCCGAAGAGCGCCTGCAGAAGCTGACAAACCGCTTCATCGAGGAGATCGATGAGCTCACGGAGCTGAAAGAGAGAGAGATCCTCGAGGTGTAGCGGGCGCGTTCAGCCAGGTGCCTGGCGAACAGAGCGGTTGGATGAAAAACAACGGAAGTCCTGCGGACACGGGGACCTTCCCCCCGCTCACCAACGTGCCGCACCATGTCGGCATCATCATGGACGGCAACGGGCGCTGGGCGATCCAGCGTGGCCTGCCGCGCGTGGCCGGCCATCGCGCCGGTGTGCGCAATATTCGCCCCATCGCCGAGGCCTGCGCGGAGTTCGGAGTCAAGATCCTGACGATTTACGCCTTCTCTACCGAGAACTGGGGCCGGCCGCCGGATGAGGTGCAGAGCCTGCTGCAACTGCTCACCGAGACGGTGCGCAGCGAGGCAAAAACGATTATGGAAAACCGCATTCAGCTCCGGCTGCTCGGTCGGCTGCGCGGGCTGCCGCCGTCCACGCAGGCAGCTGTGCGGCGCGTCATTGCCATGAGCCGGAACAATGACCGGCTGATCCTGAACGTCGCCTTCAACTACGGCGGCCGCGCCGAGCTGGTCGACGCCATCAAGCGCATGCTGCGGGATGGCGTGCGTGAGCAGGATGTCACCGAGGAGCTGATCAGCCGCTACCTCTACACCGCCGGCCTGCCGGACGTGGACCTGGTGATCCGCACCGGCGGTGAGTATCGCATCTCCAACTTCCTGATCTGGCAGAGCGCTTACGCCGAGTTCTACTCGACGCCGGTCTACTGGCCTGATTTCAGCAAGGCTGATCTGTATCAGGCCCTGCTCGAGTTCGGCCGGCGGCAGCGCCGCTTTGGTTTGGTGCAGCCGGCGGCCGCGCCCACGCACGCGGTGCCCTCCGAGACGGTCGGCGCCGCGCTGCCGGCGCGCACCGGCGACTCCTAGAGGACGGCAGGCCGTGCTCGGGCGACGGCTGGTCGCAGGGAGCGTTCTGGCCGCGCTCGTTGTCGTGGCCGTAACTCTGGGTGGCCCGCCCTATCCACTGGTAGGCCCCTGGGCCGGTGGGCTCATCGGCATCGCTCTGGCGATGACCGCCTGTACGCTCGCCCAGCGCGAGTTCTATGCGCTCGCTGCCCATGCGCGTCTCCCTGCGCTCTCCCCCGTCGGTCTGGCCGCCAGCTATGCCCTCCTTCTGGCCGCGTGGCTTCCGGCCTGGCTCGGGGCGCCTGAACATGCGCCCGTCATCCTCCAAGCCGTCCTAGGGCTGGCTGTGCTCACGACGCTGGCCGCGGCCCTCCTGCAACCTGACGGTGGGCGCCGTCCGCTGGTATGGGCCACGACCCTGGCCGGCACCCTGTACGTGGGCTGGCTGTTGAGCTACTTCCTGCTCCTGCGCTGGCGCGACAACGGCTTCTGGTGGACCTGGCTGGCCTTCTTGCCCACCTGGGGCTTCGACAGCGCCGCGTACCTCGCCGGACGTGCCTTCGGCCGGCATCCATTTATGCCCCACATCAGCCCGCGCAAGACCTGGGAGGGAGTCGCCGCCGGACTGGCTGCCGCAGTGGCCGTCGCCGGGCTCGTCCTGTGGCCGCTGGGACAGCCGCTGTGGCATGCCCTCCCGCTGGGCCTGCTGCTCGGCATGGCCGCCCAGACAGGCGACCTGGCAGAATCCATGCTCAAGCGTGCCGCCGGTGCAAAGGATGCCAGCGCGCTCATCCCCGGCCATGGGGGCATGCTCGACCGGATAGACAGCTTGCTGTTCGCAGTTGTGATCGTTTATGGATATGCTCTGGTTGCCGGCGGAGGCCCGGCAGGTTAATGGTCCGGCAGGTTAATGGTATGGTTAAGAGAACCTACCGCGGTTCAAAGCAGGCTGCCCGCCAGGCGTCCACAGTATCTCTAACAGCATCTCTTAAAAACTAGTAAAAACTAAAAAACAAAACTAGGTAAAAACTGGTATTAGAGAGACTAAATTTTAGAGATAAAGACACAGAGTTAGTCTTGTACGCCGGCAATGTCCGTTACTCGCCTCGTCATCCTTGGGTCCACCGGCTCGATCGGCCGACAGGCCCTTGAAGTCGTCGCCCAGTATCCCGACCGCCTCGAAGTGGTCGCCCTAGCAGCGGGCAGGCAGAGCGACCTGCTGGTGGAGCAGGCGCGCCGGAGCGGTGCCCGGTACGTGTATTGCGCCTCCGGTCTCGATCCGGCGCTGCGCGCACACCTGCCGCCCGGCTGTCGGCTGATCCAGGAGACCGACGCGCTGGAGCAACTAGCTACGTTGCCTGAGGCGGACATGGTGCTGGTGGCCACGCCGGGACGTACCGGCATGCGTGCCACGCTGGCCGCGCTTGAGGCCGGCAAAGATGTTGCCCTCGCCAACAAGGAGGCGTTGGTCATGGCCGGCGCACTTGTGCGCGCCGCCTGTCAGCGCAGCGGTGCACGGATCTTGCCGGTGGATAGCGAGCACAGTGCGCTCTGGCAATGCCTGCGTGGGGAAGTACGGGCGCAGGTGCGCCAGGTGATCCTGACCGCCTCCGGCGGGCCGTTCCGCACCTACACCGCCGAGCAGCTGCGGCGCGTCACGCCGGCCGACGCACTGGCCCATCCGACCTGGCGCATGGGGCCGAAGGTCACCATCGACTCGGCCACCTTGATGAACAAAGGGCTCGAGATCATTGAGGCCCACTGGCTACTCGACCTGGAGTATGAGAAGATTAGCGTAGTCGTGCATCCGCAGAGCATCGTTCACTCGCTCGTCGAGTTCATCGACGCATCGGTGAAGGCACAGCTCAGCATGCCGGACATGCGGCTGCCTATTCAGTATGCCCTGCTGCGGGAGGAGCGGCGGCCCGGGCTTACCCCCTGGTTGGATCTGGTGCGGACCGGTGTGCTGACGTTCGAGGAGCCGGATACGGAGCGCTTCCCCTGTCTGGCGCTGGCGCGCCAGGCCGGAGTCATAGGGGGAACGGCGCCGACCGTCCTCTGCTCGGCGGATGAGGAGGCAGTGGCCGCATTCCTGGCCGGCCGCATTTCCTTCCCGGCGATCGCCGAGGTGGTCGGACGGGTCCTGGCGCGCCATGCGGCTACGGAAGTACGCTCGCTGGACGACGTCGTCGCAGCCGATGAATGGGCGCGGCAGCAAGCCCAGCAGGAAATCGCACTGGTGACATCATGCTGACAATCTTTTCCTTCCTGGTTGTCCTGAGTGTTCTGGTCGTTGTCCACGAGCTTGGCCACTTTCTGATGGCCAAGCGCTTCGGCGTCAAGGTACTGGAGTTCGGCATCGGTCATCCGCCCCGTCTCTTTGCGATCAAGCGCGGTGAAACTGAATACTCCCTGAACGCCATCCCTCTAGGTGGCTTTGTGCGTATGCTTGGTGAAGAGACCGCCGGCATGCGCGATGTGGTACGTCCGCAAGATGCCGGCCGCAGCTTCTCGGCCAAGTCGCGCGCTCAGCGTGCCCTCATTCTGGTCGCCGGTCCGGCCATGAACCTGCTGCTCGCACCCCTCCTGTTAACCGCACTGTTTATGATCGGGGTGCCGCAGGAGGACCCGGCGGCGCAGAACCAGGTGCAGATCCATGATGTCGTGCCAGGTAGCCCTGCAGCGCGGGCCGGCCTGCGCCCCGGTGACATCATCGAGAGCATCGACGGTCATCCCATTACAAGTGTGGACGATTTGCGGACGGTGACGCGCACGCGGCTCGGCCAAGAGACCACGCTCACGGTGCGCCGCGGCGGTCGCACCGTCACCGTGACGCTGACGCCACGAACGGATCCCCCGCCGGGACAGGGCGCCATAGGCATCCAGGTGGGCCGGGTCTACACCACCGTCAGCTACCCGCTCTGGGAGGCGCTCCCCCGAGGCGTACTCATGACCGTCCAGCTGCTCTGGCTCTTCGCCCATGGGATCTGGCTGACGGTGAGCGGCCTGGTGCAACCGGATGTCGTTGGCCCAATCGGCATTGCCGAGATGACCGGCCGCGCGGCCAGTCGCGGGATTGGAGCGCTGCTCCAGTTCACTGCCTTTATCAGCTTGAATCTCGCCATCTTCAACCTGCTGCCCTTCCCCGGCCTGGATGGAGGGCGGCTGCTGTTCGTCGCCCTGGAGACGGTGCGCGGCCGGCGTGTGCTCAGCCCGCAGCGCGAGGGGCTGATCCACTTCATTGGCATCATGATCTTACTGACCCTGATCTTGCTCGTCTCGTTCAACGACATCATGCGCTGGGCAGCCCGCTAGCTGTACCATTCCCGGCTCGATCTATAGACCGGAACAGGGCACGCGGTAGCGCAGAGAAGCCGGTAGAAGACGCCGGCAGAGCAAGTGAGATCAAATGCTCCGGCTGTACCATGTGCCTACACGTTGCTGGGCCCATCGAGGCGCCTCTGCCTATGCGCCGGAGAACACGCTGGCGGCGTTTCGGTTAGCCGCTGAAATGGGCGCAGACGGTATTGAACTCGATGTCCGCCTGACGCGGGACGGCGCGCTGGTGGTCTGCCATGACGAGACGCTTGAGCGGCTTGCCGGCGTGCCGTTTCGCATCGCTGATCTCACGCGGGAAGAAGTGCAGCGCTTTGACGTCGGCCGACGTGTCGATCAACGCTTCGCCGGTGAACGGATCCCGGCTCTCGAAGAAGTGCTCGATGGTACGGCCGGACGGCTTTTAGTCAACATCGAGATCAAGATCGACGCTGCCGAGGCCCGGGTGGAGGAGCGGATCGCCGCATTGCTACGGGAGCGTGGCCTGCTCGACCGAGTGGTGATCTCTTCCTTTCTGCCGGCCCCTCTCGAGCGCAGCAAGCGCGTTGAGCCGGAGCTCGCCACAGCGCTGCTCTACAACCGGCCGGAACTGCTGCCGGAGATCGAGGCGCGCTCCTGGCAAATCTTGCGCGCCCCGGAGCTACGGGTCGATGCGCTGCATCCCGGTTTCCGGCTCGCCACTCCTGAGCACATCGCTTGGGCGCACCGCCACGGCTTCGGGCTCACGGTGTGGACGGTGAACGACGAGATAGAGATGCGGCGGCTGATCGCACTTGAGGTAGAGGGCATCATCACAGACTACCCAGACCGGCTGGCACGGCTGCTGCGGGCGCAGCAACGGTAGTGTCCGCGCGAGTGGCACGCCGCTTGCCCTATGCCGGGTGGCCGGTGGTTATCCGGCCGGTACTTCGCGGCTAGGAAGAACCGGCATGGGTGTTGCGACATTGACGCCGGTCGTCGTGAGGTGTATACTCTGGCTGAAAGATCACTACAGCGGCGGTGATCTCTTTTGCCACGACCCGCAGCACCGTACCACGTGGTGTGGTGGGGTCCTGAGGATGAGACCTCAGGGAAGAGAGCATAACCCTCTCGACCGCGGTGCTGCACCTCACGAGCTCGCACTCCTGTGCAATTTTGTGCACACGCCCAGTAGCTAGACGAGCTTGGTTCCATTTGAGGCATACCTGTCACACCCGCGGGAAGAGCCGTGGGGTGTAGTTGGCGCCATGCAGATGACTACACCTGTGCTCCCCGTGGATGTGCTCGTCTAAGAGTAGGATCAAACCCCTGTGCCGGTACGGCACGTTCGAACTTTATACGAGAGCGATTCTGCACGGTGACTGAACAGAACCTTTCCGATCAGTCTGTGCCGCGCCGCGCCCCCTCGCGCCGCGTGGTACGCACCCGCCGCGCGACACGCGCGGCCGACCAGCTTCCCCCTGCTTCGCCTGAGGCCCTGGACCCGGAGGTGCCTATGTCAGCATCGGAGCCGGCCAACCTGCTTCCGGATGGCGCGCCGGAGGTGGTGGAGACCCCCGCGCCGGCCACTCCCACTGAGGAGAACGGCGCCACAACCATGCCAGCGACAAACGGCGAGGGACGGGCCGTGCGCCGCTCGTCGCGTGCTGCGGCCAACAACGGCCCGAACGGGACGAACGCGACGGCTGCGCCCGCGGCCCCGGCACCCCCCCGCCTGCCCCTCGTGCAGTACAGCGACCTCGAACGCATGACCATCAACGAACTGCGTGAGGTGGCACGACAGCTTGAGATACCCGGCATCACCGGCCTGCGCAAGCATGAGCTTATCTTCCGCATCCTGCAGGCGCAGACGGAACAGCAGGGGTATCTCTTCCGTGAGGGTGTGCTGGAGATCGTCGAGGAAGGGTACGGCTTCCTGCGCTACGACGACCTCCTACCCGGCCCCGAGGATGTCTACGTTTCCCAGTCGCAGATCCGCCGCTTCGGCCTGCGCACCGGAGACTTGGTGGCCGGCCAGATCCGGCCTCCTAAGGAGAACGAGAAGTTCTTCGGCCTGCTGCGGGTCGAGGCGGTGAACGGTATCGACCCGGAAACGGCAAAGCGGCGGCCCTTCTTCGAAGACCTGACCCCGATCTTCCCGAACCAGCAGCTCAAGCTGGAGACAACGCCGCAGAACCTGACCACCCGTCTGATCGACCTGGTGGCGCCGATCGGTCGCGGCCAGCGCATGCTCATCGTTTCGCCGCCCAAGGGTGGCAAGACCGAGATGCTCAAGCGCATCGCCAACGCGCTGTCCGAGAACTACGATGATCTCTACATCATGGCGGCGTTGATCGGCGAGCGCCCCGAGGAGGTCACGGACTGGAAGCGCACCAGCAAGGCCCACGTCATTAGCGCCACCTTCGACGAGCCGCCTGAGAACCAGACCCGGGTGGCGGAGATGGCGCTCGAGCGGGCTAAGCGCCTCGTCGAGACGGGGCGGCATGTCGTGCTGCTGCTCGACAGCATCACGCGCCTGTGCCGCGCATACAACCTGGTCGTGCCGCCCAGCGGCCGCACGCTCTCCGGCGGTATTGACCCGGCCGCACTCTTCCCGCCCCGGCGCATCTTCTCTGCGGCACGCAACATCGAAGAGGGCGGCAGCCTGACTATTATCGCCACGTGTCTGATCGATACCGGCAGCCGTATGGACGAGGTGATCTACGAGGAGTTCAAGGGCACCGGCAACTCGGAGATCGTCCTCAGCCGCGAGCTGGCCGAGCGCAGGCTCTTCCCGGCGATCGACGTCCAGCGCTCCAGCACCCGCCGCGAGGAACTGCTGCTGGATGAGAACACGCTGCGCCAGGTCTACGTGCTGCGCCGCATGCTGGCCGCCTTCTCCAACAAGATCGAAGGCTACGAGGCCATGCTGCACCGCATGAGCAAGACCCCCAACAACCGCGTGTTCCTGGAAACCCTCACCAAGGAGTTCGTGTAGGCAACTCGCCCTCGGCCCTGCTGCTCCACCGCCGACGCAGGGCCGAGGGCGAGGATCTTCGTCTTGTCCCCTCCACCCGGGCTAACTTTCTACCTCCTCTCGACGTTAGACAGTAATGAGTTGAGCGGCACCGGGTGTCAGGTCACTGGTGTCCGGCGAACGGCGCTACTGCCATCCGCTCGCTTCAGCGACTGCCCCGGCGCGCTAGAACGAAGAGAGGAGTGAGGGTGTATGGGACAGGACGAGGTGAAAGGACATGAAACCCCCGGCACGACCCGGCGAGGGGTGCTCAATGCGGGCAAGAAGCTGGCCTACGCTGCCCCGGCGGTGATCGCTGCACTGCACGCGGGTGTGGCCTCAGCCGACAACGACAGCAAGCCCGGCAGGCGTCTGGCGCGCGGGCATTCCTTCCAGCCGCCCGGCCTTGCCCTAGGGCACCAGCAGACCCCGCCGAGTGCTGCGACGACGGTGACCACGCCAGGCCAGCACAGGCCCGGCCTCGTCGTTACCTACCGTGCCCGGCTGTGCCGCATAGCCGACGTGGCCGACCTGCCAGACAATCTGGGCGGGCAGCCGAACAATGGCAACGACCAGCTCAGCGCCGGCGAGGTGCGCGTGCTGGCCGCAGCCGGCAGCTGGGATGGCACCGTGCACGTCACCCTGCGCGGCGCGCCGGCAAACACGCAGTATCAGGTAATCTTCCTGCGGCTGAACGACCTCGGCGGTGGTGGAGTGAACGACCTGGGGACCATCACCACCGACGGCCACGGCAACTTCCGCGGCACCACGCCGAATAAGATACCTGACCCGGGCGGGAACAAACTGGGACGCCAGGGCGTGTTTGTGCTGCGGCGGAATAACCAGAACCACTTTGTCTCCTGCGTGGAGGGCCGGCGCTAGTGTAGCGGCCGGCATGTGTCCGCGCGGGGCGGCCGGGGCGACATCGTTGCGCCGGGCGTGGTAGGGGCGAAAGATCTTTCGCCCCTACCCGTGTGCCACCCCCGAGTGAGGCTGAGCACTTCCCGGTATAATGCAGGGCGAAGGAGGAGTCACGCCCGTGAACTCGGCTGCCCTGCCCGACCGGCCCCGCCGGCGCAGCGAGGTCACCTTTCAACCGATGCCCGACGGCACGGCCGTGCTGGTCGATCCTGCCAGCGGCGCAGCCTATGCGCTCAATGCTACCGGCGCGCTGGTATGGCAGCTCTGTGACGGCAGCCGCGCGCTCGACGACATCGCCGCAGCGCTGGCTGAGCGCTTCGATGTCACACCCGCGCAGGCCCGCCACGACATTGCCGCCCTCATGCAAACGCTGCGCGAGCTGGACATGTTGGAGCCGACATAAACGGACCGCCCATGTCTACTGCTTCGGCTTCTTCGCCTCCTCCTCCAACGGCAGAACCCTTCCAGGCTACGTACCGGCTGCTCACGGTGCCGTTTCAGGTCGTCACCAATAGTCGGGATTTCTATTGCACCCTCGACCGCCTGAACGCCGAGTTCCGCAGCGAGCCAGTGCTCCGACCGGCGGGCATCTATGAAGCGCTTGCGTATGAAGACGGCAGCCTCTGGGAGCTGACCTTCCAGGGCGAGGAGCTGAAGTGGTTTGATCGCCTGATCGACGCAGTGAGCTACATCGAATGGCACATGTGCGATCAGGCGATCGAGCGGCGTCATGATCTGCTGCACGTGCACGGTGCAGCGCTGGCTACACCTCACGCCTCGCTGCTCCTGCCCGGCACCTCAGGGATTGGCAAGACCACCTTTGCCCTGGCGCTGGCCTTGCGCGGGCTACGCTTGCTCTCCGACGACGTGGTGTTTATCCACACCGACACCTGGCAGGTCGAGCCGTTCCCCCGCTCGTTTCACATTCATGACGACGCTCTGCCGCGCCTGGTGCCGTTCGGACTGCGCTATTCGCCCGAGGACCATATCGGCGCCTATCTGTGCGCCTCGGTGCTCGGCCCATGGGATCGCACGCCGGGCCCGCCGCTGCGCTACGTGCTCTTCCCGCGCCTTGACCCGAGCGGCCCGCTGGCCCTGGAGCCGATCTCGGGCGCTGAAGCGGCGCTTGAGCTGATGAAGTACTCTAAGAACCTCCGCAGGCTCCCGCGCTTCGGCCTCGATCTGGTGCCGCGCCTCCTCGAGCGCACGACCTGCTACGTGCTCCGCCGGAACGACGATCTCGGGGCAGCAGCCGATCTGGTCCTGGACCTAGTGCAGAGTACATAGGTCTTGCTTTCCGAATTCCTCACCACTTTACTGTTTCTCTAATAAGCCTATACTAAACTTGTACTTCAAGAGCGTAAACAGCCGGCAGAAGTGAACGACTCATAAGACGCTTGAGCAGGCAAGGAGGAGCGCACCCATGTGGTCAGTCTCAGGAGGGACAGTAGGCCGGCGGGAGCTGCTGGCAGGTCTAGGGACGGTGGCATCGGCCCTTGCTGCAGCCTGCCGACAGGGACAACCGGCACCGGCAGCGCAGCCAGCAAAGCCGGTGACGGTCACCTTCTTCAGCCCGGCCAGCGATCAGCTCGGTGATGAGATCATGCGCGACCTGGTGCTGAACCAGTTCCAGAGCGAGTATCCCTCTATCAAGGTCGATTACGTCTTTACGCCCACCGACAACAACTACGAGAAGTATGTGGCAGCGATCGTCTCCGGCAACAGTCCGGATGTGATCATGACGTACACCTATACCCCGGTGCCGGGCTGGGCCTTCAAGGAGCTCATCCAGCCGCTTGATCAGTACCGCACCGAGATGAAGATCAGGCAGGAAGATTACTTCGCCAACGTCTGGGAGATGATCTTCTTTAACGGTCATCTCTGGGGCTTCCTGCAAGAGTTCGATGCCAATCTCTATTGCTGGAACAAAGATACGCTGGCCAAAGAAGGGATCGATCCGAATAAGCCACCGCGCACAATTGAGGAAATGGATGCCCTCTCGGCAGCGGTGACTAAGCGCGACGAGAGCGGGGCGCTTTCGCAAGTCGGCATTGTGCCATGGAGCCACGGTGGCACGCTCTTCTGGACCACTATGCACGGCGGCAGCTATTACGACTTCAAGAACGGCAAATTCACCATCCTCACGCCGCAGAGCATCGCCACGTTGGAGTGGTTCGCCGGCTGGGTTAAGCGCTATGGCGGCATCGAGACGGTCAACGCCTTTAACCAGAAGTATAATCTTACGGCCAGAACATCGTTTTACAACGGACAGACACCGCTGACCATCCAGGGCGAGTACCGGCCGATCGTGTGGCAGAGAGAAGCTCCGCAAGTGCAAACGGGAGTGGCGTTCACACCCACCGCGCCGGGCGTCACCTACGGCACTGGGCAGACGGGTGGCGGAAACGTCTTCGTGCTGCCACAAGGCGCGCCGCACCGCGACCAGGGGGTAGTGCTGATGAAGTGGCTGGCCTCACCGAAGGCCGTATGGGAGTGGTGCGTGCGCGAGAACAACCTCCCGCCGGTCAAGGCTATCGCTTTCGATCCAAAGTTCGCCGAAGCCGTGCCGCTGATGAAGCCCTGGCTCGAGATGCTCCGGCTCGACAAGATGATGCCGGTGATCTCGCATCCCCTGGTCGCTACCTTCAATTCAAAGCTCAGCCAGGCCACCACGCGCGTGATCACCGGCGAGATGAGCCCCCGGGATTCGCTCCGCCAGATGGAAACAGAAATGAACATAGAGCTCGAGCAGCTCAAGCGGTGAGGGCTGCGGGCGGCTCACCAGAGCGCGGTCACACTACGGCTGCTCCTGGCTGGAGGGCAGCGGGCGCGGGTAGATATACACGCTTCCCAGGTAAAGGGCCCCGACGTTGACGATCGCGCCGGGTTCCTGCACCACGACGTTGTACCGCACCGCCGGCTGCCAGGCCGGCGGCGGCACGATCGGGACAGCATCCGGGACACCTTCAGGGACGCCGGGTTGCAGCCGCGGAGGCGGAACGGGCCGTGCCGGACGCGGCGGAGTTGCCGCCAGTGTATAATACACGCCAACCGGCACGCCCGGGATCGTAAAGCGGCCATCGGACCCGACCGTTGCCGCCAGGTTCGTTCCTTGCAGAGCCACTAACGCTCCCACAGCCGGGATCGGCCGGCGCGGGTATGGATAGATCCGGTTCGGTGCGCCCTGCGACTGGGCGTCGGCCCCGGGAACCTCATCCGGTAGAGGAGGCAACACCGAGCCGGGCCCAGGCTCGGCCTGTGCGCCCCCGCCACCAGGCTCCATCAGCGGCGGCACCGGCCAGACCGGCCAGTAGTAGACGGCCCCGGTGACGCTGCCGGTCTGGCCTGGTGCTGCCTCACCCGCCGCCGATCCTCCGGCAGCCTCCGGCACGGCGCGCCCGAGCCCGGCCAGTGCCGCTACCCCCAGCACTGCTCCGGCCAGGCCGCGACGCAGCATAGTTCTCCCGATGTACACACCCATCCTCGTTGCCTCCCCCTGTACGCCATCAGGCTGCAAGGTACACACGTGAGCGGCATTTCGGAAGTGCGGCATCCTGCGCGTCAAAAGCCCTCCCTACGCCACGTTCCCAAGGCCCTGCTCTCCATGGAGCTCTGCTCCAGGGCACTGCGCTCATGGAGAAGAACGCTGCGCCGTGCCGAAATGTTCCCTTCCCTTTGTCCCGTTATGGATCTGGGATCTATGAGAATACAAGAACCCGGCTCTTCAAGACCGGCTCAGCTATGGTAGGCGAACTCCATCACTTCCGGCTGCACCAGCCGCTGGTAATCCGCGTAGGCGATGCGCATGGTCTCGCGATGCGTGCCGTCCTGAAACACGATCTCCGGATCAGTAGTGAGTGAGCGGTCCACAATGACCCGAATGCCATAGAGGTTGCCGAACGGGGGCATAGCACCGGTCTCACAGTCTGGAAACAGGTGAGCAAACTCCTCCTCGCGAGCCAGCCGCGCGCTGGGATCGCCCAGTGCCTCCTGCAGGGCACTCAGGCTCACCCGGTGCGTCGCCGGCAGCACCAACATGCAGGGGCCGCCGGATGTGATGGCCATAACCACCTTGGCGACAAGCCGCCCCGGCACGTGCTCTGCGGCCGCCACCTCCTGGGCGGTATATACAATGCGATGGGACGTTGTCGTAAATGCCACGCCGTGCTGCTGGAAGTACTCGATGAGGCGCTCGCGGCACGTCATGCTATCCCTCCCCTTGCGGGCGCCTGTGCCCGCAGGCAATGCCCTGTGCTCCCGCGCCTGCATGCGGCGCATCCGATACCTCGTTACAATCATACAACTGTATGATGCCGGAGCATAGTGCGCCGGCGCTGCTGGGACTTGCTCTCGCTGCGATCCTGGGGTAACGTACACAATGCCACGTGCCGAATTGTTTGTGCCCAGGAACACGCCGCTTGCTTCGAAGGAGCTTGCCATGCACACCACGGTTGTCACTGCAGGTGCGCCACGCCCCAGCCGCCGCGGCCTCCTGGCGGGCGTGGCGCTGGTCGTCTCTGCCTTTGTCTCCGCATGCGCCCCGCGCGCCGGCAGCGGTGGCACAGCCGCCGAACAGGCATCACAGCAGGTTGGACCGGCCAAGATCAGCTTCTGGATCTGGGGCACGCCGGAGTACAAGGACCGCGCCGAGGCCGTCGCCAAACAGTTTCAGGCCAAGTTCCCTCGCATCGAGGTCGAGGTGATCCAGCATAGCGAAGGCTTTCAGGACAAGCTGCTGGCTGCCTTCGTCGGTGGAACTCCGCCTGATACCTTCGTCCTCGACATGCAGGTAACACCGGCCTACGGCAAGCGCGATGTGCTGGTGAACCTTAACGAGCTGCTGAAGACTGACCGGAGCTTCCCGGTGAATGAGCTGAATGAGCTGGCCGTCAGGATTATGAGCTATCAGGGCGCGCTCCTCGGCCTGCCATCTGAAGCCGGTCCAAACCTGTTCTACTACAACGCCGACGCCTTCCGAAAGGCCGGCCTCAAGACCCCTTACGAGCTCTGGAGGGCAGACCAGTGGACCTGGGAGGCCTTCGTCCAGGGCCTGAAAGCGGTAACGCGCGTCAACGCGACCGGCCAGTTCGAGTTTGCCGGCGCGGCCACCGGCCTGCACCGCCTGTGGATCAACGCCAACGGCGGCAAGGAGTTCGATGATTGGCAGAAACCGACCCGCTGCCTCTACGACACCCCGGAGGCCATCGAGACGTTCCAGTTCCTGCAGGACCTGCGCTTCCAGCATAAGGTCACGCCGGTGAACTTTACCGCTGAGATGGGGATGAACGACACCCAGGCGTTCGCTGCAGGCCGTGTAGCAATGATGGCGCGCTGGACCACCGGCATCGGCGTGTATCGAGAGATCAAAGACTTCACCTGGGGCATGGTGCCGTATCCGAAGCGAAAGAACTACGCCAACGACCATGCCACATCCGGCCTGGCCATTGCCAAGGACACCAAGGCGCGGGCCGCGGCCTGGGAGTGGGTGAAGTTCCACGCCGGACCTGAGGGACAGAAGATTGTCGCCGGGTTCAGCCCCTACTCGGTGTACTTCAACCCCGAGGCGCGCCGGATCGCCATGGAGAACTGGAAGTCCATTCCGACCCTTGAGACGCCTACGGTGCCGGAGGAGCTGATCATCGGCGGCAAGTACAGCTTCATTCGGCTGGTGTCGCCCGACGAGGCGCGCATTAACCGGATCATTAGCGACGGCATGCGCGACTTCTGGGCCGGCAAGGAAGGGGCGCGGCAGATGGCCGAGCGTGTGGCCGCCGAGGTCAACGCGTTCTTGCAGCAAAATCCGCAGTAGTGCTGCCGAAGCTGCTTAGAGCTTCTAGTAACCTAGCTATTTATAATCTTTTAAAAGTATAAGGGCAATGGCAAGAGCAAGAGCACAAGCAAAATAAAGAAAAAAACAGGCAAAGAGGAGCATGACGTGGATCGTGCCGAGGCATTGCAGATCATCGACGAGCTGAAGGTGTCGCCGAACATTCGCAAGCATCTGCTGGCTACCGAGGCAATCATGCGAGCGCTGGCGCATCGATTTGAGCCGGAGCGGGAAGAAGTCTATGCGATCGTGGGCCTGCTCCACGACGCCGACTATGAGGCCACCGAGAAGGACCTGGAGCAGCACACGCTCGTCATCAAGCGCATGCTCGAGGAACGCGGCGCCGAGCCAGCCATCATCGAGGCGATCCTCGGCCATGCCGATAAAGTGCCGCGCACCTCGACAATGGCGAAGGCCCTCTACGCCTGCGATAACCTGGCGGGCCTGATCACCGCTGCGGCGCTGGTGCGGCCGGACAAGAAGCTGGCCGGCCTCACGGTCGACTCCGTGCTGAAGCGCTTTAAAGAGCCGTCCTTTGCTCGGGGCGCCCGCCGCGACGAAATCCTGACCTGCGAGAGCGAGCTCGGCATTCCCTTGCGGGAGTTCGTCGAGATCGGGCTCGAGGCCATGAAATCCATCAGCGACGACCTGGGCCTCTGAGCACCCAGGTGCGCTCCACTCGTGCCACCATGCCCGCTCAGCTCCCGCCTATTGCTCCCGAGGCCCCCGACTGCCGGACGCATGACTCGCCCGCGCCCAGCCTCGCCGCCCCACCGACCGATCTGACCGAGAGACTGGCCGGCGCTCGGATCCAGCGGGTACATCGCCTGCTGCTGGAGTGGTACGCCACGGCGCAGCGCGACCTGCCCTGGCGGCATACCCGCGACCCGTACCACATCCTCGTTGCGGAGATCATGCTGCAGCAAACGCAGGTGTCGCGGGTGCTGCCGAAATACGCCGAGTTCCTGGCGCGCTTTCCGACGCTGGAGGCCCTGGCCCAGGCTGAGCGCGCTGAGGTGGTGCGGGCATGGGAGACGCTGGGGTACAACCGCCGCGCCGTGCACCTGCATACCCTGGCACAGTATATCCAGCGGGAACTGGGAGGTGTCTTTCCGCGCACGGCCACGCAGCTCCGCAAGCTGCCGGGCATTGGCCCGTACACGGCCGCCGCCGTGGCCTGCTTCGCTTTCAATGAGCAGATCGCCGCCGTGGATACGAACGCCCGGCGGGTGCTCGGACGGATATTTCTGGGGCAGATCGAGGGGCTGCCGCAGGAAGCCGCGTCCCGCGCGCTGGCACAGCAGGTCTTGCCTCCCGGAGCAGCCTATGCCTGGAACCAGGCCATCATGGACCTGGGTGCGACCATCTGTACGGTGCGGCGGCCGGCCTGCCACCGCTGTCCCGTAGCTGAGGTATGTGCCGCGCGGCCGGCCCTCGAGCAGCCCTTACTCCCTGCCACGCTGCAGCGTCCGCGCCGGCAGCGACAGGAGCGCTTTGCAGGGTCGGCCCGTTTCTATCGGGGCCGCATCGTGCAGGCGCTGCGCCTGCTCCCGCCGGGCCATTCGCTTTCACCTGTAGAGCTCGGCAGGCGCATTCGCGCCGACTTCACCCCGGACGACCTGCCCTGGCTGGAGCAGCTCCTGGAAGGGCTGGAGCGCGATGGCCTCGTCGTGATCGAGCGCCCCCGACGAGTTGCAGAGCAAGGCGTCCAGTACGACGGGGGCGCAGGCAGCGCTCATCCCCCCGACCGCAGTGGCCCTCGCGTGCGCCTGGCCTAGCCGGGCGGCCAGGCCATCGGCCGTCCGCCTAGCAGGTGCAGGTGCAGGTGATCGACCGACTGCCCGGCGTGCGGGCCGTTATTGATCACCAGGCGAAAGCCGCTCTCCGCGACGTTATCCTGCGCCGCCACCCGAGAGGCAACTTCGAACATGCGCGCCAGCATTGGCCCGTGCTCTGCCCGCAACTCGCGGACCGATGCGATATGCTCGTTCGGGACAATCAGCACGTGCACCGGTGCCTTGGGGTTAATATCCCGAAAGGCTGTCACCAGGTCATCTTTGTAGACGACCGTCGCCGGCACCTCACCGCGTACAATGTTGCAAAAGATACACGCCATCGGTGAGATCCTCCTGTCGCTTCACTGAAAGGACCGGACGGGCAGGGTCACCCCGCCCCTATCGGTCATGGGCATGCGCCGGCTGCCACAAGCTCCCCCCGTGCGCCATCCCGCTCAGGAGCAATGAGACGTACAGGCCGTATGGTGTTCATGAGCGGCTGATCGCTCGCTACATAGACCCGGATGTACGTGTCGGTCACGCCTTCCCAAACAGTCCCGCTGCGTTGTTCGAAGAGCACAGGCTGCACGCTGTCGAGCTGCGAGCGCAGGTAGCGCTCCCGCAGGCGCACCTTCAGTTCAAGGAGCTCATGGCTGCGGCGGCGCTTTTCTTCTTCGGGAACCTGCTCAGGAGACAGCGCGGCAGCCGTGCCGCGGCGCGGCGAGAACGGAAAGACGTGCAGATCGGCCAGCGCAAGCTCTTCCACCAGCTCTAGCGTGCGACGGTGATCCTCAGGAGTCTCGCCGGGGAAGCCGGCGATCACGTCGGCGGCAACAGCCACGTCCGGCGCGGCGCGCCGGGCGGTCTCCACAATGATCCGGTAGTCGGCGACGGTGTGCCGCCGGCGCATCAGCGCCAGAATACGGTCGCTGCCGCTTTGCAGCGGCAGGTGCAGATGCCGGCACACCCGTGGATGGCCGAGCAGCTCGGCAACCCGCAGATCGAACTCCATGGGGTTGATCGAGGAAAGCCGCACCCGCGGCACCTCGGTTTCTTCAAGGATCCGGCAGATGAGGTCCGCCAGCGCGCTGGGACCGTGGCGGTTGGGCGCCCAGTCACGGCCGTAGTCGCCCAGGCTCACCCCCGTGAGCACGATTTCCTGCACGCCTTCAGCCACAAGCTGCCGGATTTCCTCCAGCACCTGCTCGACCGGCTTGCTGACGGCACGGCCGCGGGCGCGCGGCACGATACAGAAGGCACAGGCGCGATCACAGCCATCCTGGACCTTCACTAGGGCGCGGGTGCGCAAAAACGGCGGGCGCGCCGGTGCACGCAGGTCCGTCAGCGGAACGATCGGGCTCAGCTGATCGGGGTGATCCGGCAGCGTGTCCACCGCCGGCTCGTCCGGCATGAGCTCGGGCGGAGCCCCGGCCAGCGCCTGCTCCACCAGCTCGAAAACACGCTCGCGGTCGCGGCGGGGCACGATGATCGTGCGCGTGCCGTCCTGCTCGCAGTCCTGAATGAGCGCGGCGAGCTCACCGCGGCGCTCGGGGCGCTGCACCATCTCGGCGTAGCAGCCCATCAGCACCACGATCCCCCCACGGCTGGCGCGCGCCGCCCGCCGCAGCATCTGGCGGGACTTTTTATCGGCCACATGCGTCACCGTACAGCTATTGACGATGACCACATCGGCCGGGTGGCCCTCCGGAAGCACGCGGTACCCAGCGCGATAGAACTGCGCTGCCAGCGCATCGCTCTCACTCTGGTTCACGCGGCAGCCCAGGGTGGTAATGCTAATGGTTGGGGGACGAAAGCCACGTCGAAGGGTCGCGCTCATCACCTGCTCGTAGGCCGACAGGCCAAGCTCCATACAGGTATGCTAGCGCGCCTGGCAGCGACGATGCAAGCAGTACTCTGGCGGCCGTGCGGAAATACGCTTGTGAGGGAAATGTGCTTTTTAGGCAAAATATTCTGCCAGCCGCGGAAGTCGGTGCAGCATCTGCTCCCCGAGGGAGCATCGCAGCGCCTCGTTAGTTCAGAGGCGCCAGTGCACGCTGCGCGCTGCGGCAAGATCACGCAGGGCTTGCTGGAGCACCTCAAGCGGCACAGGAGGGCGCAGGATGAGGAGCCACGCCGCTCCGTCATCTGCCGCCGCTTGTGCAGGAGTGCCGTCAGGCCTCGCGCCGACTCCTTCGTCCGGTGCGCTTAGGTGCGCTGTAGCTGTCGTACGCGGCTCCATCGCCGGCTCACACATCTGAGGTCCTCCTCCAGGGCCTTGCACACTCCTTGGCTCCACCCGCCTCTTAGTCTACGCACAACACAAGCCCAGCGCTACGGCCTGCGCACCCAACTGTACAGGGCCGTCCACTTGTGCGGAGTGCACAAGACGCCGCGTCCTCCCTTCCACGGGAGCAAGCCGGGGCCGGGTCAGGTGGCGGCCTGGTGTCACCTACGGTCTGGGTCGGTAGCTCCGCCGGCCAAGCACCGGCGGGGCGGATTAGCGCCGGTTAATGAACTCGGCGACCTGTCGCACTATATCCTCGATGCCGGGGCCGGCCAGCGTGATGATGGCGATTGTGGCCACGGCCAAGAGCAGGATCACGAGGGCGAATTCGACTAAGCCCTGCCCGGCCATTGCCGTCCCTTTGCCACTGCCCCACCGCCGGACAAGGGATCGGAGAACTCGCACCCCGGAGTAGACGTGAAGCAGCCCTGACACAGCCGCACCCTCCATCAGTGCACCTCACCGGCGGCCAGGTGCCCGGCGACTGGCTGCCGGCTCCCCTCCTCCGTGTGCTCCGCCGGTCAGTTAGCCTCCGGCAGGGATCGTCCACGGCCGGTCGTTCGGCGCCACAATCGCAAGCCGGATACTGGGCCGGTCGCCGACGACCTCGAGTTCATGATACACGCCTCGTGGCACGAAGACGTAATCCCCCGGACCAACACGCACGGGCGGCCGGCCGTCTACCCGGAACTCTACCTCGCCCTCAACGATCACCCACGCCTCGTCGGACTGCGGATGGTTGTGCCGCCTCGACACCGCGCCGGGTGCAGCGCAGATCATGTTAATGCGCAGGTCAGGCGTTGCCACCAGATACTCGTTCCACCGGTCTCCCTGTCCGCTATGTCGCGCTTTGATCTCAGCCAGACGCATCACGAATTCATTCGCCCCCACCTGGCTGGTATCGCGCGCTGTCTCTGCCATGCCTGTTCCTCCTCGCTCTGGATCGTTCAGCCGGACCATGCTATGTGGTACTGTGATCGTGCCGCCGGATAGCAGGAAGCGGCAGAGCAACCTACGGCAGTGCCGCCGCACTATAGCCGGCCGCTGCGGCAATCCCGAAGAAAACCATCTCCCGCAGCAGGCGCAACGCCCGTGGATCGCCGCTGGCGGCCGGTCGATCTACGATCTCATGGCGCATCCATTCTATCTTGCCCAAGTCAGGCACGTGAGGATCCTCGAGTGCGCGCCGCAGAGCGGGAATGTCCTCCTCGCTGACGAGCTTCAGCAAGACGGTGCGCCGGCTCCGCCGCACCCGGCGATGTGGAGAGGCAGCGCGGGGAAGCACGAGCGGAAGTACCGCGTGCCAGAGCGACCGGAGGCGCCGAAGAATGCGGCGCGCCGCGGTCTTGCGCATAAGCGGCTGCTCAAGCTGCTCCAGCAGAGCTCCTGCAGTCGATTCGCCGGAGCGATCTCGTCGTGCAGGCATAGGAGATAAAATAAAAACGGCCAAAAAGTGGATACAAGCTACGGAGCGCGCGCTCCCATCTCGACGCCGCGCTGGAGCCGCTGGCGCAGCGCATGTAACACCCATTTGAGCCAGCGTACCGTGCGCTCGCCCCGCTCGAATGGTGGCAGAAGCAGCTCTGCTTGAGCTAACAGGACTTCGGCCGCTCGTGTGAGCACATACGCCCGCTGCGCGGGTGAAAGCGGCGCCGTCTCTGCCAGGGTAGCCATGGCCGTCTCGGCCATGCTCTGTGCCAGCAGGTCCAGCTCGCGCACTAGTTCCTCAGCAGGCGTACGGTCGTGTTCCAGGCGTTCATGCATCAGCGCAGCCACCTCTGAGACCGGCGCCCTCGTTGAGACCGGCGCCCTCGTTGAGACCGGCGCCCTAGTATAGATGCCGTGGAGGGCAGCGGCAAGTGCTCCGACAGGTGCCCCAAGTACTCACGGGTATTGCCCGGTACGACGGGCCGAAGCCCCGCCGAGCGCCCTGTTGCCCATCGCGCGATTTCAATTCGCCCGACAATAGTGGTATGCTTATGGCGGCCCTCTTGTGAAGTAAATCACATGCCGGAGCGTGTCCGGACAACCCTGGCCGGCACGCGCTGGCCTGCATCCGCACCAGGTTCACTGAGAAACCTTTAGCGAGACCAGAGTACACGTACGCTTATGATCCACCGCTACGATGCCGTGATCGTCGGCGCGGGCGGCGCCGGTCTGATGGCAGCCCTCAACGTCGCTCCCTATGCCTCCGTGGCAGTCCTGAGCAAGCTGTACCCGGTGCGCTCCCACACCGGAGCCGCCCAAGGCGGCATTGGGGCAGCCCTCGGGAACCTCGAAGAGGACCACTGGGAATGGCATATGTTCGACACCGTCAAGGGCGGCGATTATCTGGTGGACCAGAACGCTGCCGAGGTGATGTGCCGAGATGCCATCGAAGCAGTCTACTTCCTGGAGCACATGGGCTTGCCGTTCGATCGCACGCCGGAAGGCAAAATCCTGCAGCGCCGCTTTGGCGGCCACACCCGCAACTACGGCGAAGCTCCCGTGCGCCGCGCCTGCCACGCCGCCGACCGCACCGGCCACATGATCCTGCAGACCCTGTACCAGCAGTGCATTCGCCATCACGTGCAGTTCTTCAATGAATTCCAGGTGCTCGACCTGCTGATTAAGGATGGACGCGCTGCCGGCGTGGTGGCGTATGAGATCCGCACAGGCGAAATCCATGTCTTCCACGCCCGCGCGGTACTGTTCGCTACCGGCGGCTTCGGCCGGGTGTACAAGATTACGTCAAACGCACACGCGCTGACTGGCGATGGCCTGGCCGTAGCCTACCGCCGTGGGATCCCGCTGGAAGACATGGAGTTCTTCCAGTTCCATCCAACCGGGATCTATAAGCTTGGCATCCTCATCAGCGAGGCCGCCCGGGGCGAGGGCGGAATCCTGCTGAACCGCTATGGTGAGCGCTTTATGGAGCGCTATGCCCCGACCCTGAAGGACCTCGCGCCCCGCGACGTGGTCTCGCGCTGTATGTACCAGGAGGTCCGCGAGGGGCGCGGCATCGACGGGAAAGACTACCTGCACCTCGACTTGCGCCATCTGGGCCGTGAGGTTATCGAGACCAAGCTGCCCGATGTCACCGACTTCATTCGCACCTACCTGGGCCTCGATCCCGTGACTGATCTCGTGCCGGTGCAGCCCACGGCCCACTACGGCATGGGCGGCATCCCCACCGACGTGGATGGCCGGGTGATTATCGATGACTGGAAGACACCGATCCACGGCTTCTACGCTGCCGGCGAGTGTGCCTGCGTCTCGGTCCACGGGGCAAACCGCCTGGGCACGAACTCGCTGGTAGACATCATCGTTTTCGGCCGGCGCGCCGGGCAGCATATCGTGCGCTTCCTGCGCGAAAATCCGGACTGGCCCGACCTGCCGGGAGATGCCGCCGAGCCGGCGCAGGCTGAGCTGAACCGTATCCTGACCGGCAGCGGCGGAGAATCGATCGCGGAGATCCGCCGCCTGCTGCAAGAGTACATGATGGACCTGGCCGGGGTGGTGCGCGATGAGGGGCGTCTCCTCACGATGCGACGCCACCTCGAGGAGCTACGCGATCGCTACCACCGCGCGACCATCCAGGATAAGAGTAAGCAGTTCAATACCGACCTGGTGGAAGCCTGGGAACTCGGCTGCATGCTCGACGTCTCGGAAGCGATCGTCGAGTCGGCCCTGGCACGCAAGGAGAGCCGCGGGGCGCATTACCGTGAGGATTTCCCGCAGCGCGACGACGTGAACTATCTGGTGCATACGCTGGCGTACCGCTGTGGCGGCCCCGGTAAGGTCGAGATTAAGTACAAGCCTGTGATCATCACCAAGTTCAAGCCAAAGGAGCGGGTCTACTGACCCGTCGATCGCCGTCGCTATGGAAGTCACGCTCAAGATCCAGCGGTTCGACCCGGAGAAGGATCGCAAGCCGTACTACCGGGAATATGTCGTCGATGTCGAGCCCACCGATCGGGTGCTCGATGCCCTGCACCTGATCAAGTGGTACCAGGACGGCACGCTCACCTTCCGCCGATCCTGCGCCCACGGGGTCTGTGGCTCTGATACTATGCGTATCAACGGGCGTAACCAGCTCGCCTGTAAGGCGCTCATCAAAGACCTTGGCTCGTACATTACCGTTGAGCCAATGCTCGGGTTCCCTATCATCAAAGATCTGGTCGTCGATCTCGAGCCGTTCTTCGAGAAATACCGCGCCATTCGCCCCTATCTCATTAACAACGATCCGCCCCCAGTGACGGAGCGGCTTCAGAGCCCAGAGCAGCGCGCCCGCTTCGATGACACGACCAAGTGCATCCTGTGTGCCGCTTGTACAACGGCCTGCCCTCCATTCTGGGCAAATGGCCGCTGGCTTGGGCCTGCTGCCCTGGTGAACGCCCACCGCTTTATCTTCGACAGCCGCGATCAGGGGGCACAGGAACGGCTGAATATCATCAACAGCAATGAGGGCGTGTGGCGGTGCCGCACCGTCTTTAATTGCACTGACGCTTGCCCCCGCGGTATCAAGGTCACTGAAGCAATCGAGCAGCTCAAGCGTGCCTTGCTGGTGAGGCGCACGTGAGCGCAGCGCACGCTGCGCGCGGCGTAACTCCGGCGTCGCGTGCGTGTTATACTGCTGCGCGTACCTCTGCGCGCACCTCTGCGCGCACCATAGAGGAGGCACTCGCGTCTCAACGTAGCTACCCGAAGGCGTGACCCAGGACTAGAAGCGAGCAGAAACATGCACAGCCGCGATGAGGCCGCGCCGGCGCGGGTTGTGGTGACCGGGCTCGGCTGTATTACGCCCCTGGGGAGCACAGTCGAGCGAACCTGGCAAGGGATGCTGGAGGGACGGTCGGGCACGGCGCGCATTAACCGCTTCGATCCGTCGGCATACGCCTGCCAGGTGGCCGGCATGGTCGAAGACTTCGATCCCTTGGTGGCACTGGATGCCCGAGAAGCCCGCCGAATGGACCGCTGCGTGCAGTTTGCCGTGGTCTGCGCTAAGGCAGCGGTGCAGGACGCGTGCCTGGACCTCGATCAAGAGGACCCTACCCGCATTGGGGTGCTGGTCGGCTCTGGCATCGGCGGGATTATCACGCTGAGTGAGGCGTTCCATACGCTGACCGAGCGGGGGCCGGGGCGCGTCAGCCCGTTCGTCGCCTCCCAGATGCTGGCAGATACCCCGGCCGGGCAAATCTCGATCTCGCTCGGCCTGAAGGGCCCCAATATGGCCATCGTGACGGCGTGCGCCACGGGTGCGCACAACATCGGCGAGGCAGCAGCCATCATCGCCCGCGGCGATGCCGACGTGATGCTTGCCGGCGGGGTCGAGGCGCCGATTACCCCTATTGGGCTGGCGGTGTTCTGCGCCGTGCGGGCGCTCTCCACCCACTACAACGACCGCCCGGCCCAGGCTTCGCGGCCGTTCGACCTGCACCGCGATGGCTTTGTGGCCGGTGAGGGCGCCGGGATCCTGGTTCTGGAGCGGCTTGAGCACGCCTTGGCGCGCCGGGCACGGATTTATGCTGAGCTTGCCGGCTATGGACTGTCTGCCGATGCTACCCATATTACGGCGCCGCCGGACGACGGCGAAGGAGCATACCGTTCGATGGCGATGGCCCTGCGCAAAGCCGGCCTGCGGCCGGAGCAGGTGGACTACATCAACGCCCACGCCACCTCTACCCCGCAGGGCGATATCGCCGAGGCACGGGCGATCCGGCGGCTGTTCGGCCCACACGCCGAACGCCTGCCAGTCAGTTCAACGAAGTCCATGACCGGACACCTGCTTGGCGCCGCCGGCGGCGTGGAGGCTGTGGCAACGATCCTTGCCATCCGCGATGGCATCCTGCCGCCAACGATCAACTATGAGACGCCAGATCCCGAGTGTCCGCTAGACGTGGTGCCCAATCAAGCCCGCCCGGCACGCGTCGAGGTGGCGCTCTCGAATAGCTTCGGCTTCGGCGGGCACAACGCCACCCTGGTGTTTCGACGCTTCCAGCCGTAGACGAGTATGAGCGAGCGCACTGGTGTGCCGGAGGTCGGCGCACTCGAAGACTCCACTGCGCGATCTGAGACGGCGCCTGCTGTTGTCGGCGCGGGTTTGGTGCGCGCCGTGCAGGCGTTGCTGGAGCTCTTGGCCGAGGCGCAGGTCACCGAGATCGAGGTTGCGCTGGGCGATACGCAGATCTTTGCCCGCCGCGGCCGCGGTGGATTCCTCGCCGGGAGAGGCGCCGCACACCCGGCCCAGCTCCCGCCGGTCGAGGCATATGTACCTGTGCAGGCGCAGGGGCTGCGCGGCGTCGCCGACGAGAGATACGATGGGGAGGAGCTGGTCCGCGTGCTCTCGCCGCTCACGGGGGTGTTCTACCTGACCCCCTCGCCCAACGCGCCACCCTATGTGCAGGAGGGGAGCTTCGTCGAGCGGGATCAGGTCGTCGGCCTTGTGGAGGCGATGAAGACATTTAATGAAGTCCGTGCTGAGACATCGGGCACGGTTGTGCGTATCCTGGTGCAGTCGGGCGAACTTGTTCAGGTAAATCAGCCGTTGATGCTGATCCGGCCTGGCGGCGAGGATATGTCGATGCCCGCCCCGGCCTGACGGCGTGACATGCTATAGCATGTTGGGTAGGGGTGAACTCCCCATACTCCTGCGGTCCGATCCACTCCGTGCGGATAGTCACGGAGACTACCCTTACATACGCATACATACCATGCTGGTAGCGGAGGTCACGTGCCGATGGCAGAGGATCCGTTCAGGCAGTCGAGAGGCATACGCGCGAGCGCTCTGGCTGTTGCCGGGACGCACGCTGCCCTCATCCGCGAGGTGCTGGCAATTGGGCTCTTTGTAGCGTTCTGTGCTGTCGCGGCGCAGGTGTCGCTGCGTATTCCCGGCACGCCGGTGCCGTTCACGCTGCAGGTGCTGGCTGTGCTGTTGGGGGCGCTGGCCCTCGGCCCGCGCCGGGCATTCGCCGCCCAGGTGGCCTACCTGGTGCTGGGCCTCGCCGGACTGCCGGTGTTTGCGTTGGCGCGGAGCGGCCCTGCTGTGCTGCTGGGCCCCACAGGAGGCTATCTCTACGGATTTGCCCTTGCTGCCGCTGTGACCGGATGGCTGGCTGGTGACGGCCGCAGCGTGCTCCGGCGCTTCGGCGCCTGTGTAGCGGGTGTCGTGATCATCTGGGTTGCCGGTGCCGTGCACCTGGGTGCCTTGGTGGCACTGACTGGACGCGGTACCAACCCCTGGACAGTGGCATGGCTGCAGGGCGTAGCCCCCTTCATCGTGGTCGATATGATAAAGGCAGTGATCGCTACCATCCTGGGTCCAGGTGGCCGGTGGCTGGTAGCGCGGTTTCTGGGCGAGCAGCTGAGCTGAGTGCGTCGACTTTGATCTTTATCTATGTCTCAATTCACCTAGTTGGTCCTTGATAAGAGGCTTATTCGAGGTGAAACGATCAATCCTTTAGTAAGGCGAGAGGCAAGGAGAGCATACTATGAGCCAGGTAGATATCGAGCGCATCAAGAAGGTCATCGCCAACACGCTTAAGGTGGATGAGTCAAAGATCACCGAGAATGCGTCGTTTACTGAAGACTTGGGCGCGGACTCGCTCGATCTCGTGGAGCTCATCATGGCCTTCGAAGACGAGTACGGCGTCGAGATCCCCGACGAAGATGCCCAGAAGATCCGCACCGTTGGGGATGCGCTGGAGTACGTCCGCGCCCATACCAGGGCATGAGCACTCCAGCGGCGGTGTAGGTCGGGTGGAGTGTGGCAATGGATACCGTAACGGCTCGCGTGGTACAAGGGATCATCTGGTTGTTGCTCATATGGCTGGTGTTTGCTGTGATTCTCGCCGCGCTAGGTGCGCTGGCGGGCCTGCGTGTCTGACCATGCAGCGTCCCTCGAGGCATGTCGGGCGCCTGGACAGGCCGGTGGAGGGAGAGCAATGAAACTGTCTGGCCGGGTGGCGGTCGTGACGGGGTCGGCAAGTGGCATCGGGCGCGCTACTGCCCTGGCCCTCGCTTCGGAAGGCGCCGCCGTGGTCGTCAACTACTCGAAGTCCGAGACCGAGGCTGAGGAGACGGCCATGGCGGTACGCGCGCTGGGCGTTTCCTGCCTGGTGGTGCGCGCTGATGTGTCGCAGGAGGCAGCCGCCCGCGCGCTGATCGCCCGTGCGGTGGAAGAGTTCGGCCGCCTTGATGTGCTCGTCAACAACGCCGCGACGACCGTCTTTGTGGATTACCGCGACCTGGAGGCGTTAACCGAGGAGATCTGGGATCGCCTGTACGCGGTCAACGTGAAGGGGACGTTCTGGTGCAGCCGCGCCGCCGTGGAGCCGATGCGCCGCTCCGGCGGCGGCCACATCATTAACATCGGCTCGCTGGCCGGGATCACCGGCCTAGGCAGCTCGATCCCATACGCGGCCTCAAAAGCGGCGGTGGCCTGCCTGACGAAGTCGCTGGCCCGGGCGCTGGCTCCGGAGATCCGGGTGAACTGCGTGGCCCCGGGGTTCATTGACACGCGCTGGAATGCCGGCCGCGAGGAAGCACGCCGGCAGGCGGCGGAACAGGCAGCGCTGAAGCGAGTAGGCACACCCGAAGACATCGCCCAGGTGGTGCGCTGGCTGGCCACTGACGCGGCGTTCCTCACCGGACAGGTGATCATCGCTGACGGCGGCCGAGCCCTGAACCTCTAACGCGTGAACGCGTGTCTAAAAAAAACACAGCAGCCTGCCTTTCCTACTTGAACCAGGACCGGCTATAATGCCGGCTGGTGATTCGTGACCCGGTTGTGGTCGTGTCCTCGCTGGATGGCGGCATTCTTTAGACTGGCATGGGAGGTGCTTGTGTCGCCGCAGAGTGACCTACCAGAGCCGGGTCGTGGTTCCTGCTTCCCGCATGCATGTGGCAACCCTCGGCGGCCCGCGTGGGTGGCAACCCGGGGCTAATACGCACAGGAACGCATCACCATGCTTCATGACGGGGATGGTGGCTCAACGCTTCGGTACCCTGCGGCGCAGCAGCGCTGGGCAGCGCTCCCTGAGCGCCTGGCTGAGCGGGTGCGGGAGAGCATCCCGGCCATAGTGGCCTGGACAGTGGTGCTGGCCCCCCTCTGGCTGACCTATCTCAACCCTATCGCCGGCCTGTTGTTGGTCGGCAGCGCGATGGCCTTCTTCATCGTGCGCTCGACTTCGTTCGGGGTCATGGGGCTGATCAACCGCCAGCGTGTGCTGCGCGGCCTGAGCGAGGACTGGCTGGCGAAAATCTATGCCGAGCATATTCCTTGGCAGCAGTACCGTATTACTTTCCTGATCCGAGCCTTCCGTGAAGGCAATCGCGCGATGCTTCGCCAGACCCTGGATGCGATCTACCACGCCAACTGGCCCCACGATGGCGCGCGCATCCAGCAGGTCGAAGTGGTCTTCGCTACCGAAGCGGACGATCCGATCACTCCACCGATCGTGGAGGAGCTGGCACGGGAGTACGCCGGGCGCATGGTTGTGCGGCAGATAATCCACCCCTATGAGCCGGATGTCCTGCCCGGCCCTTCCTCGGCGATGCACTACGTCGGTCGCGTGCTCCGCCAGGAGGCCATTCGCCAGCACATCGACCCGCGCACCTGGCTCATTGCCGATCTGGATGCCGATACCATCCTCCATCCGCAGTATCTGCCGTGCCTGGTGTACCATTACGCCACCGATCCCCATCGCGATCGCCGCGTTTACCAGCCGGCCGTCCTCTTCACCACCGAGTACTGGAAGGCCCCGCTGCACAGCCGGCTCTCGGCCGCCGGGCTTTCTGCGATGACCCTGGGCTGGAACCGCTGGCCAGAGCTTGCCTTTACGGGCGCGGCCGCAAGCCTGGACCTGCTTGCCAGCGTGGACTTCTGGCCGACTAACTCACACAGCCAGGACTCCGGCATTGACCTGCGCTTTCGCATGCGCTATGGTCCCTCGTATGCCGTAGCCGGTCTGCCGGTGGTCGCGTGGGTGTATCCGGTGATGGAGCAGGGACCGGCCCACACCCTGCTGCAGCGCATCAAGCGTTACTGGACCAGCTTCCGGGTCCTCTTCCGCCAGAGCGCCCGTTGGCGCGAGGGGCCGCTCGACGAGTTCATCGAGGCGATGCGCGCCGGCCACCTGTTCCTCACGCTGCAGCGTCTGTGGGCCGGCTTGGAGCGCGATACACTCACCTTGCTGACCGGCGTTGGCTTTCTTACAGCTAAGGTGGTGCTGGACCATTCGTGGCCGTACTATTACGAAATCAACCCGCTGGACAACCTGGCCGTCTTTGCCATGACCCTAGTCAGCCTTCTTGGCCTGGCGGCCTTCTGGAGCCTGCTGCGCACCCCGGCTTTCGTGCAGCCGACCCGCTCGGTCTGGCGCACGGCTGGCGAGATGCTCCTCTTCTGGGTGCTCTTTACGCTCTACCTGCCGGTGCTCACCAGCGTCGCCGGGCTTAAGACGGCTACCGCTTATGCCCTGGGCAAGCGCCCGCGCGGCCACTACATGCCAACGCCGAAGTAGGCAATCAGGCCATCTTTTCGCGCACGATCGCGCTGAAGTAGTCCATCGCCATCACCGTAAGGGTGATGAGCCAGATGGCCGTGCCGGCCTGGTGCCACTTAAAGAGCTGGATGTACTGGGTGAGGATGAAGCCGATGCCGCCGCCACCGACCAGGCCGATCACCGTGGACATGCGCACGTTGATGTCCCAGCGGTAGACGGTGAACGCCACGAACTGGGGCAGGATCTGCGGTACCACCGCGTACCGCACCACTTGCAGCGGCGTTGCCCCAGTGGCAACGATCGCCTCAACCGGGCCATGGTCGATGCTCTCGATCGCCTCGGAGTACAGCTTGCCCAGCGCGCCGATCGAATGGATCACCAACGCCATGACCCCAGCAAACGGCCCGATACCCACCACTACGGCCATGATCACGGCGATGATCAGGATCTCGATCGAGCGCAACACGTTGAAGAGCGTACGGGTAGCATAGTAGACGGCGCGAGCGAGCGGAGAGCCGCTCATCAAGTTCCGCGCGCCGAGGAAGCTGAGCGGCACGGTGAGGATCACCGACAGGGTCGTGCCCATCAGCGCCAGAAAGATGGTCTCGACCATCTTCTCGGCGGTGAGCTTCAGCGTTTCACTGGGGCGCCACTGATTCAGCGGCTGCGCCACAGTGGCCCGCACCGTATAGTCCCCAATGGCAAAGCTGCGCGGCAACTCGAAGGCAGCCTCGAAGCTCCCATCTGGACGGATCTGATAACGGCCTGCCCGCCGCGCATCGCCGGTGCGGCTCACCACTTCGAGCTGGACCTGCGCGCCGGGCGGCAGCCCTTGGCCGCGCACCTCGACATCCCCACCCGGCATTGCCTGGGCCGGCGTGACCGTGATCGCACCGCCTGCAGCGCTCTGGGCCGCTGCCTGTTCACGCACCAGAAGCGGTGCCTCATAGACGGTCACATCGTACACACGCTCGATCAGGTCCGGGGTGAGCAGACCCATGACAATCGTACGCATCTGGGGCGCGCCAGTGACGAGCTGGACCAGGTCGATCTTTGTGATCTTCCAGGCGTAGCCGTACACCACAGCGAGCACCAGGACAAGCAAGGCGAAGCGCAACGAGGGCAGCGCCAGCCGGCCGGCCAGGACAGGGCCGCGCGGCGGAGCGATCTGACCCGGCAGCGCCGGAGCCGGCTTCTGGCGTACACTCACGCGATCTCCACCTCCACGGCATCCTCGCCGTAGATCTCTTGAAAGCGGCGGCGGTCGATCTCGTCTGGATGGCCGTCGAAGACGATCTCGCCGGCTCGGAAGCCCAGCACCCGCGTGGCATAGCGACGGGCCAGGCTCAGAAAGTGCAGGTTGCACACCACCGTGATGCCATCCTCACGGTTGATCTCTTCCAGATAGCGCATCACGGAGTGCGAGGTGGCTGGGTCCAGGCTCGCCACCGGCTCATCGGCCAGCATGAGCGTGGGTTCCTGCATCAGCGCCCGGGCAATGCCAACGCGCTGCTGCTGCCCGCCCGAGAGGGTGTCCGCCCGCTGCATCGCCCGGTCTGCCAGCCCCACCCGCTCCAGCACCTGCATGGCCCGCCGGATATCTTCCGGCGACCACAGGCCCAGCAGGCTCATCCACGGGTTTACATAGCCCAGCCGCCCGCACAACACGTTGGTGAGAACGGTCTCGCGGCGGATCAGGTTGAACTGCTGGAAGATCATGCCGATGCGCAGGCGGATCTTGCGCAGCTCCGCAGGCGACGCAGCCGTGATATCAACCCCATCGAGAAGAATGCGGCCGGAGGTCGGCTCGACCAGCCGGTTAATGCAGCGCAAAAACGTCGATTTCCCCGCGCCTGAGAGGCCAACGATGACCACAAACTCTCCATCGCGAATCGTTACGGAGACGTTGTTCAGAGCGCGGATACCATTAGGATAGATCTTCGTAAGGTTATAGATCTCAAGCACTGGAGAGTTTACTTCTTCGGTTTGAGCTCTTCTTTAAGATTGAGCTTGAGCACCCTGGCTGCGCGCCGTACCACGTCATAATCCGCGTCTTTGACCTCAGGGGTAAGCCCGTCGATCTGATAGAGCCTCGTCAACGCCTTGCGACCTGCCTCAGTGCCGGCCAGGCTCAGCAGACCACTCTTTACCTGCTCCTTAAGCTCCTGCGGCAGGTCCTTCCGCACACTCACCGTGTCGTTCGGGATCGGGTCGGTTTCGGCGATGACCACAACCTTTTCCATAACATCAGGGAACTGGGCCTGCACTCGCACCCGCGCGTCGGTGGGTGGACCGCTGTCGGCGCTGCGGCCGTACGTCGCTCCACCATCCACCTGCCTGGTATACACGGCGATGACGACGTTGTTGTGGCTGCCGGCAAAGATGGTCTGGCTGAAGAACGTATCAGGATTGAAACCCTTCTCCTCCAAGAGCGCCCGCGGGAAGAGATAGCTAGACGTGGAGGCCGGATCACCAAAGGCGAACTTCTTGCCGCGCAGGTCTTCAAGCCGCTTAATGCCGGAATCAACATGGGTGATGATCTGGCCGCGATAAGTACGGCTGCCCTGACGCACGGTACCAAGCAGCAGTTCGACGCCATGGCGGTCGTGGGCCAGCACGTAGCCGAGGGCATTTAACCAGCCAATATCGGCGCGGCCCGCGCCTATCGCCTCGATGACCGCCACATAGCTCGTCGCCACGTCGATGGTGAACTTCAGCCCGGTGATCTGATCCAGCAGCCCGGCGATCTCCTTCCCGCTGGCTGCAATAGTCTCCGTGTCACCCGACGGCACGAGGGCCATCTTCAACGGGTTCGCCGCCGTGCCCGGCTGCCTCCCCTGCGCTGTCCTCGTACCTGTCCCTGCCCCCGTGCCCGCGCCGGCGCACGCAGCGGCGAACGCCCCGGCAGCCACTGCCGAAAGGCCGGTCAGGGCCAGACGGCGCGTCATCAGCCTCCTCATCGCCTATCTACTCCTTTTCGCACCCGGAACTTCGTAGCACCCGGAACTTCGCACGTGTCATCCAGGAACATCAGCACTACAGGAAACCGCAGGACGCGTCTGGCCTCACTGCCGGCCCCCGGCCGCCGCTTCACGCCGGCACTACAGGCTGGCCGGCGCTTCCCACCGCCAGTGCATGCGCTCCCAACGAGGATGATACACGGGCGTAGCTGGGACGACAACCGCCCGCTTCGAGGCGGTTTCGTGATGTGGCATAATGCGACGGTGATCCACTCCTCACTGGCGGAGACGCACGCGATCAGGCAGATCATCACAACACTAGTAGGTCGTACCACCCATCACGCAGCGCTGCCTGTATGGCAACGCCGTCCATGGAGCAGCCCTAAGAAGCAGCGCTAGAAGAAGCAGTGCGAAGAAGCGTGCAAAAGCAGCGCGAAAGGAGGCAGAGAGATCGCGTATGAGCCAGATGCTTTCGGCCACGCAGATCCAGGAACTGCTGCCGCACCGGTATCCCTTTCTGCTCGTTGATCGCATCGTTGAGCTCGAGCCGGGGGTGCGAGCAATTGGCATCAAACAGGTGAGCATCAACGAATGGTTCTTCCAGGGACACTTCCCCGACCTACCGGTAATGCCGGGTGTGCTCATCGTCGAGGCGCTGGCTCAGGTGGCCGGCATCGCAGCGATGGCAGCCGCGGAGACACGCGATCGCATCGGCCTCTTCGCCGGCATCGATGGCTTCCGTTTCCGCAAGCCGGTGCGTCCCGGCGATAGCCTGCGCCTGGAAGTGACCATCACGCGGGCGCGCGGCGCGCTGGGCAAGGCCTCTGCGCGGGCCCTGGTCGACGGCGAGGTCGTCGCCGAGGGGGACCTCCTGTTTGCACTGGCCAACCGCGATGATCTCCGGCTTTAGTTTCGATCGTCTGCGCACTGCCGCTATCACTCTGACCTGCAGGACGCTCGCGCGTGCGTTCCCGCACTGCGCGTCGCTGGACCTGTCGCGACGTCCTGTGCAGCGAGTACTGGTGCTGAAACCGTGCTGTATCGGCGACGTCCTGATGGCCACTCCGGCGCTGCAGGCGCTGCGCCGCGCGCTGCCCCAGGCCCGCATTGCCGTCGGTGTGGGCGCCTGGTCTCGCGTCGCCCTGGAGGGGAACCCCGACGTCGATGAGCTCATCGATACCGGTATGGTCGGCATTCGCGGCCGCTACTCGCTCGCCGACGTTGTGGCGCTGGTGCGCCGGCTTCGTCGGGACAGGTTCGATGCTGCACTGGTGCTGGATCGATCGCCGGTTGTCGCCTCGCTGCCATGGCTGGCCGGCATTCCCTGGCGTGCCGGCTTGGACAGTCGTGGCCGCGGGTTTGCCCTGCAGGCACGGGTGCACGTGCCCCGACGCGGCGTGCGCCATGAGGTAGACCTGTACCTCGACGTGGTACGCGCCGCCGGCATCCCTGTCGACGACACCCCTGAGGCGCGGCGGCTGAAGTTCGTGCCTTCGCCCCAGGATAGCGCGGCAGCCGAGCGATTGTTACGCTCGCTCGGCCTTCCCGGCCGACGGCAGCTCATCGTCATCCATCCGGGGGGCGGTGCGAATCCGGGCATGACGCTGGCGCTGAAGCGGTGGCCTGCCGAGCACTTTGGACAACTTGCGGCGCGCCTAGAGCGCGAGCTCGGCGCCACAGTGCTCATTGTCGGCGCCCGCTCAGATCAAGACATCTGCATGCATGTGCTGGAGACAGCGCGCCGAGCAGGAGGCGCACCGGTCGACCTGTGCGCCCGCCTCAGTTTCGGGCAGTTGGGCGCGCTGGCCGCCCGGTGCGACCTGTACATCGGCAACGATGCCGGCACCACCCATCTTGCGGCGGCGGCTGGGGCGCCGGTGCTGGCACTCTTTGGCCCCAGCGCGCCCTACACATACGGTCCAACCGCACCAGGCAGCGCCGCCCTCTGGCTTGGCGTGCCCTGCAGCCCGTGCTTCGTCGATGGCACCGCGCCGCCCTGCCCCTTTCAGCACCGCTGTATGGCCGAGATGGAGGTCGAGCGGGTGTTCCGTCGAGCGCGCGCGCTCCTGGAGGGCAGGCTCTAGGACAAGCAAGACAGGCCTAAGAGCCGGTGACGCTCTCCGTCACCGGCCCGCTGCAGGGTGCGCCACGCGCCCTACGGGGACCGACCGCTCCCTCGCACCGCCCCGTTCAGAGTCTCGGCGCCGCCTCGGACAACCGTGCTAACAGCCGATCGAACCGGATCTCGATCTCCGCGTGACGGGCCGGCATTTTTATGTCCATCGCGCTGCCGATCGGGCCCCTGCCGATCGTTCGCCTTACAGCGCTCCTGCTTTGCGTTCGAGCAGGGGTCCGGCGGTGGGTCAGGCGCGCGGGTTGCCTGTGGGCGCGGTGTCGGCGCCGTCGCCGCGGGCGCCGGCGTTGCCGATCGGGCCGGTTGCGGCGGCTGTGCAGGAGCCGCCGGAGGGGCTGGACCGGAAGCCGCCGACCTGGTGGGCAGCGCTGGGGGCTCGGCGTCGCGACGCTCTGCACGAAGCTCCGCCGGCACGAGCGTGACTACCGCAACGGACGCCGGCGTGGGAGCGGGCGCCAGAGCCGAGGATGGCCCGTCGACGGCTGTTCCAGGGCGCACATCGGCGCTTGCCGGCGCAGGAACGCCGCGGGCCGCCTCCGGGGCCGGTGCCGGCGGCTGTGCCTCCGGGAGTGCCGGGGGAGCAGCCGGCGCTACCAGCTCGGTCATCGGCTGAGCTGCTTCACGCGCGACAGGCTGAACGGCTCCGGCGGATGGAGCCGACGGCAGGGGCCGGACCCGCGGAGGTTGCCGCGCCGGAGCACTGCCTCGTGGCGGCGCGTTGGAAGGACCGCCAGACGCCTGCACCACCGGCGCATCGTCTTGTGGCGCTATCTCGGGTACTGCTTCCACCACAGACACTTCCACCAGCACCTGGAGCCGCTGCATCGTCGCTCCCGCTGCATTCTCCGCCTGCAGCACATACTCCCCTGTGCTCTGCGGAACCAGCTCAATCGTGCCCGCGGGCGCGACCGGCTGCCCGTTGAGGAACAAGCGCTCGGCACCGGCAGTCTCCCAGTGCAGCAAGACGGTCGTGCCCGGCGTTACGGCCGCAGGTTCGGCAGTGAATCGCCCGATGACCGGCGGCATAAGGCTGCTCCTCGCCGCAACCTCGCCTTGTGCCGTCTGCGACGGCACCGCCCCGGGCATCGACGGCGCAGCGACCGGCGCCGCAGTCCGGCGACCCAACCCACCTGCCACCAGGAGCCACACGGCCAGCAACGGCGGCAGCAGGGCCCCCAGGAGAAGTGCCATACGGTCCAGTCCACGCAAGGCCGGAGGCTTGAGCCGCGGCCATGCGCCTGCCAATGCACCGCGCATTACAGGAAGGCGCCTGCCGGGCCAGAGAAGCACAGGCGCAAGGCAGGCTGGTATTGCCGGTGGGGGCGCACTGCGTATCTCACAGGGAAGCTGGAGCAGGGGTACCGGCTGCTCCTCCGTCGCTGAGAGCACCGTCAGGGTAAACTGGTGTGCCTGCACCCTGCCGGTCAATGCTCGATGGCGTGGCCGGAGGTGTAGCTGCGCCTCCGCTGTGCCTCCCGGCGGGACAACGAGGACCTCAGGTTCAACTTGGATATCTAGCGCTTCATCGGAGGAAGCGGCCTGCAGCCGCACAGCCCAGGGTGCCTGGCATCCGTTCTGGAACCGGACCAGCGCCCGCCTGCCCTTGCCACCAACTGGAAACAGCAGCCCATCTGGAGCTTCGACCCACAGGGCGAGGGGGAGTGTCGCAGCCGCCACGGTGGCCTCAGGGTATCCTCCCACGTCCACCGCTTCCAGCGTAGCAACCACAGTGACGGCGTACAGACCGAGCGGTGTATCGGTCGGCGCGCAGACCTCTAGGCGTGCAGTGCCCTTCTCGTTGGGGGGAAGAAGGAACTCCGTGGGCGTGAGGCAGTACCACGCCGGGTCCAGCCCCTGCACGGAGAGCTGCACGCGCGCCCTACCGGGCTCGTTATGCCAGACACTGAGCGCCGCCTGGCTCGCCTCTCCGCCGGGCGTGGTGGTGAGAATAACCCTTGACGCCTCGATGCCGACGCGCGCCACGCTTCCCTCGCAAGCAGGCAATTGCCGGAACTACTTCGGCGTGTCCTGTACATGGCCGCAGCGGACTGCTTAAGACAGTCACATGCGGTCAGTATGGCATCCGCCGGAGCCTGGTGCTCCACACTGTTCCACTGGGTTCTACTGTATGTCATTCTGTTGCTGCAGCAATGTCCCTATGGTGGATGACACGGTACCCTCAGGGGCAAGTGTCCTCGGCCCTGAGACGTAGGCCTTTTGAGGGACAGGGCCTACAGCTTGCCTACTCCTGCACCCTGTCGCACGATGGATGGCACGTCGGCGGCATCGTCTAGACGGTAAGCATAATAGGCAGACGGATCGAAGGCCTCGCCCTGCGTCTCGGGCGTGCCAGAATTCACGTAGATATTGCCCCGCTCGACGAGGTCGCCGGGGCTGGAGGTCCCGTACCCTACCACCATTGGCCGGGGCGTGTTCAGAAAATAGTTGGCCTCGACAACAACGGCAGCGCTCATGGTTGAGGCAATGCCATACGATCGCACGCCGTCATAGAAATTGTTAAACACGTGTACCTGGCCATAGCGCACTCGCGGCAGTCGCGAGTGACTCTGGAACCAGTTGTAGTGATAGGTGACTCTCAACGTTCCCATGTCGGCAGTGTAGTTGTCGTCGTTCCCCACCAGCGATGCCTTGTCGTGGTTCCTGCCGAAGATATTCCAGGAGACTGTCACATACGAAGACTGCCGCGTGATATCGACCAGGCCATCAGCAGCGCTCACAAAGACGTTGTGATCAATCCAGATGTGGTGGGTACCATCCTGGAGGGTGATAGCGTCATCTACGGCCTGTTCGAAGGTGAGATTGCGAATGATAACGTTGTGTACTTGAGAGAGCCGCAGGCCGCCCCGCAGCAGACGGGCCGTCGCCCCAATACCGACGATGGTCTTGTTCGCCGCGACGGGGTGCATGCGGCCGGGAAGCGTGAGGGTTCCCGAGACCTGGATGATAAGCGGCTCCGGCCTGCGCAGCAGCCACACGAACTCATCGGACGAGCTCACGGTGACCGTAGCGCCTCCCTTGCCGCCGGTTGTGCCGGGAGGCACCGCGGCGAACCCTCCCGGCTCCCCCTCGGGCAGCGCACGATCGACCGCGGCCGGCTGCTCCCTTGCAGGAGCGCGTTCATCCCTGCGGCGCCCCACGCCGCATGCACTGAGGAGTATTCCTGGAGCCGCCTGGCCGACGGTGAGGAGCAACATCCGCCGTCGCACAGAGCCCTCCTTCGCGGGGACGCCCACGGCCGCCTGGAACATCGGGATCGGCAGGCTGGTTACCGGCTCACCGGAGCAGCGCGCCCGGTGTAGACCCCCTCGGCCACCAGGAGATCACGCAGGTACTCGAAGGCCAGGCGCGTCTGCTCTTCGACATACTCCAGGCCCTGGAGCTCGTGGCGTTGATCCAGCGCGGGATGGCAGAACTCGAAGCAGAAGTAGCCGTCGTAACCTGTCTCCTTGAGTGCCCGTATGAACGTGGGGTAGTTCGCCAGCGGGCGATCGAACTCATACTGGCGCTGGCGCACCTTGCCATCAGGCCCGCGCTCATACTCCCCGCCGAAGTGAGAGTGCACCTGCAGCCGGCCGGTCTCCAGCACCGCCTGGCGGACATAGGCATCATCCTGCCGTTCAAGAATAGGCACGTCCAGGCAGGCGCGCAGCGCCGGCGAGTCTACCTCGGCAATCATGTCCAGCATGTCGTGGTAGTGCCGTAACAGCGGGACATGATTCTGCAAGGCCAGGATCACCCCGGCATCTTCGGCCATGCGCGCCGCCTCTTTGAGGCAATCGCGCACGAAAGCCCACTGCTGCCGGCGCGTGCTGTAGCGGCTATTTTCCGCCCACATCGTGCGGGCGAACTCGTACGCGGCCAGGCCCTGGGCGTCGAGGGTCACGCCCGGCCAGGCGAAGAAGACCCGCACGATGCGACCGCCCAGGTCGCGACAGAGCCGAATCTGCTCCCGCACCATCAGGAGCTGGCACTCACGGTGCTCCGGCACCGGACTGGAGAAGTCGTTGTTCGAGGCCACCCCCACGATCTCGATGCCGCGCTGGGCGCAGAGATCGCGGAACGCTCGCCGGGCGCGATCATCCCAGTCCATCGGGTTGCCATGTGGGCGCTTGCCATCGATTTCGATGCCGTCAAACCCGATCGCTGCGGCGCGGTCCACCACCTCCTCCATGGACAGCGCCCGTCCACGGTACCAGATGCCCAGGAACGTGATACTATACAGGCCGATCTTCATCGCCCTGGTCCCTCCTAACCGTGCTGCATTGTACGTCCCCTCGTTCGGCACCGTCAATTACACCGACAGCCACATAGCCAACATTTAAGGCCAACACTCTTAAGAGCGTATGCAAGCCTGTAACGACCGTGATAGACGTGATAGAAGTGGGAGTGATAGAAGGGGGATGGACCCGGCGCCAACCTCCCGGCCATCAAGGCGATATCTGCAGGTTGCAGGGCAGCCTGCTCATGACTGGGCCGGCCTGCTGGGAGCGCCCGCGGCAGGGGCGTGCGGCTGCTCCTCGCCGAGCCCGCCGTGCGGCACAGGCTCCTCCACGGCGCGCTGCGGACCGGCGGCAAGCGCATGCGCCGCCAGCAGTGTCCCTGCCAGGGTGGCCAGGCCGCTGATCCACAGCGCCCCACTCACGCCCAGGCGGTCAGCAATCACGCCCGCCGTGGCTGGACCCAGTGTCATGCCCAGGGCATAGACAGCCTGATACACGCCCATGGCGGTGCCGCGCTCCTGCGGCGTCACCGCCCGCAGCGATGCGCCCATCAGTGACGGGAATGCCATACCGCGCCCAAAGCCTCCGAGCGCCTGCACGACCAGCAGCGGCCCGTAGCCAGTAACGAACGGTGTAACCAGCGGGCTCAGCGCAGCCAGGGCCAGACCCAGGCAGACAATGGCGCGATCGCCGGCAAACCGTGTGATCCGGATCAACCCGAGCGAGGCAGCGGTATACGCGACCAGCATCGCGGTGGTGAGCAGGCCGATCTGTGCCGGGGAGTATCCCAGGCCCGATGCGTACACAGGCACGAAGGCGTAGCTGGTGGCCCAGAAGGTGTACTGCCCCAGCGCCGCGGTCAGCGAAATCAGAATAAGCTGCGGCCGTGTCCCCACTCGCAGGATAGCGCTCCAGCCGGGCGCAGCCACGCGCCGCACCTCGGCGTCGGGAATGGCCAGCATCACCATGCCACCAGCCAGGGCCAGGACGGCGCCGGCCAGGAAGGGCGCCTGCCAGCCGTACTGCTCAGCGATCTTGCCGCCCGCCGAGGTGGCAAGAAGCTGCCCGGCTCCGCTGAGGAACGAGGCCAGGCCCATGGCCCGCGTGGTCTCGGCCGCCGGGAAGTAGCCGGCAAAGATCACGCTGATCACCACCCAGGTCGCAGCACTCACCCCGGCCAGGGTACGCCCCAGCAGGAGCCACTCCGCCGATGGCGCCAGCATCAGGCTCACGCCGCTCAGCACTGCCGCAGCGAACCCGGCCACGGCAAACGGCCGCCGCCGCGCCAGCCGGTCGGAGGTCACGCCGATGGGAATGCGCAGCACCAGCTGCGCCAGACCGTATGAGCCAACGATCAGCCCGACCAGGGTCAGCGATGCGCCGAGCGCCCGCGCATACACCGGCAGGATCGGCACGTAGACGTACAGGGACGACCAGTACAGCAGCAGCGCCAAGCTCACCAATGCTATCGGCCGCTGCTTACTCAACGGCATACTGCTCCACAGCATGCGGATTCAGCTCAAGGCCCAGGCCCGGCTTATCGGGATACGGCGACCACATGCCGTCCTTAGGCTCAGGAAACTCGGTGTACCAGATGCGATCTCCCTCTTCCACGATGCCGAGGTACTCGACGACCTTGAGGTTGGGGATGGCGCAGGCAAGGTGCAGGTGCACCAGCTGCACCGCGTGCGGGGCCACCGGCAGGTTAAAGGCCTGCGCCATATACGCCACCTTCATCCATTCGGTGATGCCGCCCACGCGACCGACGTCCGGCTGGACGATGTCCGCCGCACCGCGGACCATCAGCTCCTTGAAGCCATACTTGGTGTACTCGTGCTCTCCGGTCGCCACAGGAATCGTGGTTGCCCGGGCCACTGCCGCCAGCCCGTCGATGTCGTCGGCCAGCACCGGTTCTTCGAACCAGCCGACGCGGTACTGCTCGAACTCCCGCGCCATCGCAATGGCCTGCTTGGCGTAATAGCCGTTATTGGCATCGACATAGATCTCGATATCGTCGCCCACGGCCTTGCGTACCGCCGCCAGCCGCCGAATGTCCTCGCGCTCGGCGCGGCCGAAGTCCTTCGCCACCTTCATCTTGATGCGCTTGAAGCCGCGCTGCACATAGCCGGTCTGCTCCTCGATGAGTTCGCGCTCCGACAGGTTGGTCCAGCCACCGCTGCCGTAGACCGGCACCGTATCGGTGTAGGCGCCGAGCAGGCGGTAGAGCGGCAGCCCGAGCGCCTTGGCCTTGAGGTCCCACAGCGCCACATCGATGCAGGAGATCGCGCAGAAGGCGACCCCTTTGCGGCCGAAGCCGCGCACCTGCCAGAACATGCGCTCCCACAGCTTCTCGATCTGAAAGGGGTCCTGTCCGATGAGAAGCTGCTTCAGCGTGCGCTCGATGACAGCGCGCACGGCCGGGCCGCCGGTGCCGGTACCGAGCCCTTCGATGCCCTCGTCGGTTTTCACGTGCACAAAGAGCGCACTGCGACCGCCCGCGCCTGGGGGCGGCGGGTAGATCGTCGCGTCCTGGATAGGCCGACCATGGGGGTAGTGCAGCATGGTCGTGGTAACATCGGTGACCCGCATCGCCGTTGTATGCCTCCTGGACGTCCTGCCGGGTGCCGGCGCTCCGGCATGGTCCCAGCGCAGTATCCCAGGTTCGCCGGTGCTGGTCAACTGGGCCCATCGCCGACTGCCCGCCGAGCGCCTGCTCTGCTACTGGTCTTTCCTCCTCGGACGGACGGCACTACAGCGCCACCATCGCCGGCTGCCCGCCGAGCGCCTGCTCTGCTACAATCAGTCTGCCATGCTCGACACCCTGTACCTGATCGTCACCGGTGCGGTCACGGCGCGTCGCGTGCCCGAGCTCCTCCCCGCCTGGCGGCGCTGGGGCCGCAGGTGCTGACCATCCTCACGCCCAACGCCACACGGATTATCAGCCCCCGCGAGCTGGCCCTGGTGCCGGGCCATCGCATCGTGGAGAGCCACTTTGACGCGGCGATCCTGCCGCGGCCGCCCCTGGGCCTGACGCTGGTGGCGCCCTGCAGCTTCAACAGCCTGAACAAGCTGGCCTGGGGCATCGCCGACAACCTGGCGCTGTCGGTTGCGGCTGAGGCTATCGGCCGCGGCACGCCGGTGATCGTGGCGATCTCAACGAATAAGCCGCTGTGGGCACACCCGCGGGCGCAGGAGGCCGCCGCGGTGTTGCGGCGCTGGGGCGTCACCGTGCTCGATCCCGTGCCCGAAGGCGATACGCTCACCCTGGCCCTGCTGGACGATATCGTCGCTGCCGTGCGAGAGCGCCTGGAGCGCTACGGCTGCCCTCCTTCTGCTACGCCGGAATCTGGTCAGTCTGCCCTGCCGCACCCTGCATGATCGTATCGATCTCGGCCAGGACCTCCGGCGGCAGCACGACCTCAAGGGCATGGATGTTCTCCTCGATCTCGGCAGCACGGCGTATGCCGCACAGCGCAACGCTCACCTGCGGGTTGTGCAGCACCCAGGCGAGCGCCAGCCGCGGCAGCGAGGTATCGAGCCGACGGGCCACGTCTTTCAGCTGCTCGACCACCTCCAGGTTCTTCAAGAAATTCTCCCGCTGGAAGAGCGGCTGGCCGAAGATGACGCCACGGGCGCGCCAATCGGGGGGCTCGAAGACGGTCTGGGGCGTGAAGGTACCGGTGAGCAGGCCATGGGCCAGGGGGCCGTAGGCCATGATGCCGATGCCGAGTTCCTGCGCCGTGGGAAACATCTCGCGCTCCCAGCGGCGGTCGAATAGGTTGTAGCCGACCTGGTTCGCCACGAGCCTGGCGTACTTCACGCACTCCCGCAGCTGCGCGCTGCTGAAGTTGGACACGCCGATGTAGCGCGCCTTGCCCTGCTGCACCACATCGTTGAGGGCGCGCATGGACTCTTCGAAGGGCGTCTGCACATCAGGCCAATGGATCAACAACAGGTCCACATAGTCGGTGCCGAGCCGCTGCAGGCTCGCCTCGACGCCGGACATGATCGCACTATAGCGGCTATCCCGCTTAGTGGTCTTGGTGACGGGGTCCCAGGTGAGGCCGCACTTCGTCACCAGCACGACGTCCTTGCGCCGCGGGCCGAGCGCCCGCCCCAGCACTTCCTCAGAGTGACCGTAGCCGTAGACCGGGGCGGTATCGAAGAGCGTTACCCCCAGGTCCATAGCGCGATGCACCGCCTCGATCTCTTCCTGGTCGTCCACCGGACCGTAGTTGGTGCCTCCCATTTCCCAGCAGCCGAAGCCAATCGCCGAGACCACCAGGTCTGAGTTGCCCATGCGCCGGTATTCCATCGCCTTCCTCCTCGTCCCGCACAACAGCGACCTTGGGCCGGGGCCGTGCGTCCAGGCGCAGCCCCTGCCTGCCAAGCGCTCAGCATACGGCACCGGTCAGGGCAGCGCAACCGAAGCCGGCGCGCCGGCCGGCCGGGCAGATGCGCTATACTCGATACGCGCACGAGCAGCTTTCTGGTAGGGTTTACATAGGCGTGCTCCATCTCCGAGAACTTGCCCCGAACGTCGCGGCGCTCCGCAGCGCATTTGAAGTGTTAATGCTCTTCTTTCTGCCGTGGGGGCCGGGCGCACCGGCGGGCATCCTGGTGGCGCGGCAGGCCGGGCTCGGTCCGCTGGCGACGTCGCTCTTGTACCTGCTGAGCGACGTGCTGACTGCGCTCATCCTGGAGCCGCTGGCGCACTGGGCCGGACAGCAGGCCGGCCGCCGGCCGCGGCTGGCAGCCGTCTTCCGGCGGATGGGGCAGCTCTCGGGCGGCGTGGCCGCGCGGCTCTTCCCCGGCCGCGCCGGCATAGCGGCCGGGCTGGCGCTCTTCAGCTTCACCACGGACCTCTACACCGCCGGCCTCGCCTCGCGGGCTGTACTAGCGCACCGCGCGCTGGCCTGGGCGGCCGTTATTGCCGGCGACATGGCCTGGTTCCTGCTCATCCTGGCCACCACGCTGGGCCTCGCCCGCTTCATCGCCGACGACCGCCTGGTCTTCGGGGGCGTGCTCCTGATCGGCCTTGCGGCCGGCGCTGCGGCCAAGCGCCTGGGCGGGCGACTACAGCGAACCAGCAAAGGCTAAGCGTAGACATGCGGGCCGATGCGGTGAGCCCTCATCCCAGGCCTCTTGCCCGCGCTGCAGGAGTGGAAAGTGCAACGCCGGGGCTGCACTCCAGGACACCGGCGAAGCCGGCCGTTGCAGGTTACAGTCCGAGCGAGTAGTATGCAGGCGCACCCACTTCAGGAGGACTTTGCCATGCCGCGCTGGTGGGAGCGGCCGTTCCGGGTCTTCCAAACCAACCTGCGCGAGATCGATGCCACGCTGGACGTGGAGCGCGTCGCCCGCGACATTCGCGACCTGCACTGCAATACCTGGCTGATCAACGCCGGCGGCATCGTGTCGTTTTACCCCACCAGGCTGCCATACCAGCACCCCAGTCCCTGGCTGGCCCAGCGCCCCGGCGGCGACCTGCTGCGCGACGCTATCGAGGAGGCGCACCGCCATGACATGCGCGTGATCGCACGCCTCGATTTCTCGAAGCTCCATCGCGATGTCTTCGAGCAGCATCCCGACTGGTTCTTTATCAGCGCCGATGGCCGCCGCCAGATCTACAACGGCCTCTATTCCACCTGCCTCAATGGCCCGTATTACCAGGAGAAATCGCTGGAGATCCTGGGCGAGATCCTGGATGGCTACGCCGTTGACGCCTTCTTCTTCAACATGTTCACCTATCCGGTACGCGATTACTCCGGTACCTACTACGGTATCTGCCACTGCGACAATTGCCGGCGGCGCTTTCGCGAGTGGAGCGGCGGCCTGGAGCTGCCGGCCCGCGAGGACTACACGGAGCCATCGTTTGTCGCTTACCAGGAGTTCCGCCGCTGGACGATCACCGAACTGGCCGGGCGCATCCGTGAGTTCATTCATTCGAAGCGGGACGATGTGGCGCTGATCCTCGGACACAACCCCGATGTGATCATGCACGAGGTGAACAACGCAGTTGACCGCCCGCTGCCGCTGTGGCGCTACTGGGCCGGCGAGGTGGCGCGCTCCTCCCGCACCGCCTACCCCGATAAGCCGGTCACGATTAACTCGGTCCTGTTCGTCGATATCCCTTACCGCTTCTCAGCCGAGCAGCCGGGACTGATCGGCCTGCACCTCGCCCAGACGCTGGCCCACGGCTGTAACCCCTACATCTATGTTGTCGGCACGACCGACCAGCCCGACCGCAAGAATTTCCCACTGGCCGGTACGATCATGGCCTTCCACGAGCGCAATCAAGAGACCTATGCCGGACTGCACTCTATCGCCGAGGTGGCACTGGTCACCAGCACCCGCACGGCCGAACGTTACGGCACATACGACGCCCACAACCGCGTCACCAAGCCCTTCCGCGGGGCCTTCCGCATGCTGATCGAGAGCCACATCCCCTTCGACATCCTGCGCCACGAACAGCTCCTGGAGAAGGCCGCCGTGGGCGCGCTCGATCGCTACCGCGTCCTTGTGCTGCCGAACATCGCCTGTCTTTCGGACCACGAGGCCGAGGTGCTGGACGCCTATGTCGCGCGCGGCGGTGGCCTGATCGCCACGCATGAGACAGCGCTTTACGACGAAGAGGGCCGGCGCAGGCAGGGGTTCGCGCTGCAGAGCCTGGGCGCTGCAGACGTGCTCACCCGCGAGCCGCGCATGCGCTCGGCCTACTTCTGGGTGGACCGGCGCGAGGAACTCCCCGGTGAAGCATTCGCGCTCACGCACACGGTGTTGCTAGACGGCGAGTATCTGTATGTCTCGCCGCGCGAGGGTGCTGAGCGCGGCCTCCGCTTGATCCCTCCCTCACGCTACGGTCCGCCGGAGAAGACGTACTGGGAGATCGAGACCGACCATCCAGGGGTGATCCGGCACCGGCACGGCCGCGGCCTGACCGTCTACTTCCCGTGGCAGCCCGACCGGCTGTTCTACGATCTCTCCATCCCCGAGCACTGCCGGCTCGTCCGCACGGCAGTGGAGCGCATCTACGGTGTGGATGGTGCACGCCTCCAGGTAGAGACGAACGCGCCTCCCCAGGTCGAGGTTGCCCTTGGCCGCAATGCTGCCGGGCAGGTCGTGGTACACCTGGTGAACTACTCCGGCCACCAGGATCGCTCGTTCCACGATCCGTTGGAGATCCGTGATATCCGCGTGCGGCTGCGTCTGCCCGAGCGCGTCACCCGAGCCTACGCTGCCTGGCTCGACGCCCCACTCGACATGACGTGCCGGGACGACACCTGCGAGTTCGTCGTGCCGCGGCTCGGTCTCCTGGAGATGATCGTGCTCTCCTGAGCCCGACGCGCGCCGCGCGATGCGTTACATCGGAATGTAGGGGCGCAGCGCCGCTGCGCCCCCAAGAGCGTATACAAATGTGCGCGTATTACTGAGTTACATCGGAATGTAGGGGCGCAGCGCCGCTGCGCCCCCCCGCCTGTCATTCCGTTCCCGTACGACCGACCAAGTTACATCGGAATGTAGAGGCGCAGCGGCGCTGCGCCCCTCCGTGCACCGCACCTCGTGCGTCGCACGAGCCGGAGGCACGTCTTCCGCAGGACGTGGCCGCGGTGCTGGGCTCCAATCCCTAGCGCCCATCGCCCCCCCTGCCCGGGCGCACCCTGACCCACGTGAGGAACAGGCGTTGCGCCCCCGGAAGGAGTGTCTAATACGCCCCTACGCGCCTACCCCGCCACGCCCGTGATCGTATGGCGCCGGCCGGCAAGTCATGGTACTGTGTGATGGGGTGAGCCACACCGAACCGCAGGGCACGCCCGGAGCATAGCAATGTCCGTGATGACTCAGCGCCGGCGGCTACAGCACTGCCAGAGCGCCGGGTCGGGTGTGCCGGCAAAGCCGGGGAGCCTGCTCCTGGCCGTGGGGCTGGGCGCGGCACTCCTTCGCGCGCTGGCCCTGCAGCCGCGCCTGCATGTCCTGCTCCAGGAGTGGAGCGGCGCTGCCGCAGCGACGAGGTCGCAGCTTACGCCGGCAGAGCGACTGGCCGCCGCCCGCGCGCTGGCAGGGTACCTGGGCGGCGCGCCGGCCGAGCTGCCTGCGCTCTGGCAGCGTGAGGGCGCGCCGCCTGGCGGCGCGAGCCCCCGCGCGCAGGCGCATCTCCGCGACGTGCGCGCGATCTTCCAGTGACTGCGGCGTTTAAGCCTCGCCGGCCTGATCGCCCTCGTGGTTACGCTCTTCCAGCCTGCCCCGCAACGCGCCCGCGCCCTGCGCAGCGCGGGGACGAGCAGCCTGGTCGCGGCAGGTCTTCTCGGCCTGGCCGCGCTGATCGACTTCCGCCGCCTCTTTCGCGGCTATCACCGCCTCTTCTTTCGGGACGAGAACTGGCGTCTCGATCCCGCGCAGGATTATCTAGCCCTGCTTTATCCCGAGCCGCTCTACCGCCTCGGAGCATTGATCTGGAGTGCGGTGTGGGCCGCTGTAGGCGGTCTGCTGCTCCTGGTCGCACGCAGGCACGCGGAGCAGGCCGCGGACTACTCCAGGATCCAGCGGTCGATCTCGCGGGAGTAGCTCAGCAGCTCGTGCGGTTCAAAGAAAAGCGCCAGCTCGCTCGCCGCCGTTTCGGGACCGTCAGAAGCATGGATGAGGTTGCGCAGGCCCTGGAGCGCAAAGTCCCCGCGGATCGAGCCGGGCGCCGCTTCCCAGGGCCGCGTAGCTCCGACCATCGTACGGACGACTTTAATGGCTTCCGGGCCCTCCAGCGCAGCCACCACGCTCGGCGACGACGAAATGTGCTCCACCAGCGATTCATAGAAAAACTTGCCCTGGTGCACGGCGTAGTGCCGCTCTGCCAGGGCACGGTCGATCTGGATGAGCTTGAGCCCCACAATTTTCAGGCCGCGGCGCTCGAAGCGGCCTAGGATCTCTCCCACTAGGCCGCGTTGCACCCCATCAGGCTTGATGATCACCAGCGTGCGTTCCAACGATGGCCACCCCTCAGCGCGATAAGTTTTTCGTACTGGCTTACTTTCCTGTCCACCGGCATCTCTCGCCTGTGCGCGCCGGCTCTCCATACGCCCGGCAGCCGTGCACCGCCCTGCCGGCGCGCAGGCGACCTCGGCAGCAGTGCACGCGCTGCCGCTCCACAGGCGCGCGACCAGCCACCCCTAGGAAATGCCTGAATGTTCGGAAACAGACCTCACTGCTCGCCGGCCAGCCGTCGCAGGGCTTTGCGTAGCTCGAGGCGAACCAGGCCGGTGTTCGCCCCGCGGTGCGTCAGTACCAGCAGCAGGCGCCCGTCTGCCTGCACCGCGAGAACGTTGCCATGCTCGGCTTCAAGAATCGCTTCACGGAGGGCGCCCGTGCCCAGATGGCCAAGCCCCTTGCACACCGCGGCGAACATCGCGCCCAGCAACGCGGCCTGGAGCTCGCCCGCCTCGCCCTGCCATGTGCCGGCCAAGGGCTGCCCCGACATGTCGTAGAGGGCAGCCCCGGTGACACCCTCCTGCCGCAGCAAGGCTTGCATGACGTCCTGCATGCTTCCTACCTGCTTTGGAATGGCTCCTCAGCGCGACGTACCAGGCGCAGCGCCTCGCCGTACTGGTCAATAGCCGCCTCGTACTCGCCCAAGCGGTGGTAGAGACTGCCCAGCAGGCGCCGGGTGCGCACATCACTGCCCTGCTCGTCGACCAGACGGGCCAGCGCCGCGGCGAGCCGGCGCAACTCGCCGGCAGCGGTCGCCGGATCCGCCAGCGCGGCTTCGGCCTGGGCTACCAGGGCCGTCGCCTCCCGATCCGGCACGGCCTCCAGCCCGAGCTCAGACATGGAGCGCGGCGCTTTCTCTTGAACAGCTGCCTCGCCTGGGGGCGGCATCGCCGCCGCGACGCTGGCCTCCGCTGTGCCTGCCTGATCGTCCGCAGGCAACGGCGCCCAGGCCGCGCCGGGCTGCTCCGGCACAGGTGCCGCCGGGACCGCCTCTCCGACTTGCCCTTCGCCCTGGCCTTCCATGGTTACGGGGCCTTCTTCGATTAGAGGGCCTTCTTCTCCAGGACCTTCTTCCACCAGCGGCATGGCCCCGCCGGGGACAGCCCCAGGGGCTGCGGGCGCCTGCGTCGCTGCAACAGCTTCTTCTACAGAGACACCTCGGAACGACCGCTCCAGCCTGAGCTCAAGCACGGGCAGCGTCTCAGGCAGCGTCAGGCGGCCCGGCGGCAGGTCCTCGAAGAGCTGCCGCGCCAGAGCGTACTCCGGATCGATCTGCCCGGCCTGCTCCAGCAGGGCGCGGCCTTCCTGCACGCGATCGCCGTTCACCCACAACTCTCCCAGGAGCACCAGCGCCTTCAGGCAGCGCGGCCGGCGGAGCAGCACCGCGTGGCACACGTCTGCGGCCTCGCCGCGTCGATCGGCCAGCCACAGGGCATAGCCCAGGCACACCTGCAGGTCCAGGCGCTCAGGCATCCGCTCGCTCAGATAGCGCAGCTCTGCCACCGCGTGCTCAAGCAAGCCGCCGCGCAGGTAGATGCGCGCCAGCCAGGCCCGCGACCGTACGGACGGTGCCTCCTGCTGCACTCTGTGCAGGTGCTGCTGGGCCGCGACGTAAGCCGGAGCAACCTCGATGGCGCGGCTGTACTGCGCGGCAGCTTGCGCATAGTCGCCGTGCGCCTCGCTGATCAGGCCCAGGCCGACAAGCGCGTGCGCGTCCTCCGGATCGAGCTCCAGGCATTGTACGTACTGCTCGCGCGCCGGCGTAAGCCGACCGAGCATAAGGTAGGCCGCCGCGGCGGTGCGGTGACCCTGGAGGTGCAACGGGTAAGGCTCCAGAATGGCCGTGGCGATCCGCAGGGCCTGCTCCGGCGCGCCGGCCTCCAGCAGCCGGCGCGCCTCCTGGAGCCACTGCGAGGGAGTCTGCCGCACCATACGCCCGCACCTCCTCCGGTCGCGTCAGTTTGCCGGAAAGCGCACCACCTGCTCGAAGCGCCCCGGCCCGTCCTCGAAGGGCCCTATCAGCGCCGCATTCAGCCAGTCATCGGTGAAGATTACCTGCGCCACAGCCTGGATCTCCTCGGCAGTGACGGCATCGATGGCGGCGGTTACCTCGTCCACGGTTTCAAGCTTGCCGGTCAGCAGTTCCTGGCTCCCATACCAGCCGGCGACGCTGCGGCTATCCTCCATGCGCAGCTGGAGACGTCCTTTGGAAAACTCCTTGGCCCGGCGCAGCTCCTCAGCGGGAACAGGAACCCGGCGAAGTTTATCAACCTCGGCCAGAATCGCCTCGATCGCCTGCTCGGCATTCTGCGGGTGTACGCCAGCGCTGACTACGGCTGCTCCGGTGTCGCGCAGAAAGTTCACATAGGAGCTCACATCGTAGGCAAGACCACGCTTCTCGCGGATCTCCTGGAACAGCCGTGAGCTCATGCCTTCGCCAAGGATAACGTTCAGCAAGCCCAGGGCATAGCGGCGGGGATCGCTTTGGGCCAGCGCCCGCCCCCCTATACAGAGGTAGGCTTGCTCGGTCTCCTTCACCTGGGTGCGCAGGCGGCGCCCCGGCGCCGGCTGGACCGGCAGCGGCGTCTGGAGTTCACCCGGCGCCATCCCTTCTAAGACGCGCGCCACTTTATCAATCACCACGGCTGCCCGGACATCGCCGGCGATCGACACGACCATGTTCTGGGGCGTGTAGTGCGTGCGCCAGTACTCCAGCAGCATCTCCCGGGTGATGCCGCTCACGGACTCGCGCGTGCCGGCGATGTCACGCCCAAGCGGATGGTCCGGAAAGATGGCCTCCTCCATCAGCACATGGACCCAGTCTTGCGGCGAGTCCATGTACATGCTGAGTTCTTCGAGGATCACCTTCCGCTCCTTCTCGATCTCGGCAGGGAGAAAGAGCGGATGCAACAGCATATCCGAGAGCACGTCCAAGGCGAGGTCGAAGTGCTGATGCCCGACCTTGGCCCAGAAGATGGTAAGCTCTTTGTCGGTGACCGCGTTGAGCACGCCGCCCACGCCTTCGATCGCCTCAGAGATCTCGCGCGGGGTCGGCCGCTTCTCGGTCCCCTTGAACAGCATGTGCTCGATAAAATGCGAGATGCCGGAGAGCTCCGGCGCCGTCTCGTAGCGGGAGCCGGCGCCGCAGAAAAAGGTGATGCTCACCGAGCGGGTGTGCGGCATCTCGCTCACGATGATGCGCAAGCCGTTCGCAAGCGTGGTTTTTGTGTACGGAAGTGTTGTGGTAAGTAGCGACATATCTCCCCAACGTGCAAGCTACACCAGAGTCCGCGAAACCCGGCTCCGGCTAAGGATACCATGGGGCGCCGGGCCTTCCAAACACGCCAGGAGCCAGCATGCCTGAACTGCCAGAGGTCGAGACAATCCGCCGCGACTTGGCCCCGCAGGTCCAGGGTCGCCGCGTGGCCTCTGTCGAGGTACTCTGGGAGCGCAGCATTGCCGTCCCACCGGCGCCCGAATTCGTGGGCCGGCTGACCGGGCGGACCATCACCGGCGTGGACCGTCGGGGCAAGTTCTTGCTCCTGCGGCTTGACCAGAACGAGACCCTTGCCGTCCACCTGCGTATGACCGGACGGCTGCTCTACCGGCCGGCCGGCGCAGCGCCGGACCCGCACCTGCGCGTGCGCATCGTGTTCGAGGGCGGCGATGAACTCCGCTTCACCGACCAGCGCAAGTTCGGCCGCCTCTATCTGCTTGACCCGTCCGGCCTGGATACGCTGTTCGCCCGCCTTGGCCCGGAGCCGCTGGACGCAGCGGCCGGGCGTGAGCAGTTCCTGGCGCTCCTGCGCCAGCGCCGAGGTGCGCTTAAGCCCCTTCTGCTCAATCAGGCCACGATCGCTGGCCTGGGCAATATTTATGTTAACGAATCGCTCTTTCGCGCCGGGCTGCACCCGCTGCGCCGCGCCGAGACACTCACCGAGGAGGAGCGTGCGCGGCTGTACAATGCCGTGCGGGAAACATTACAGGCAGCCATCGCCCACGGCGGCACGTCGATCGCCACCTTCCTTAGCGCGCTGGGCAGCTCCGGCCGTAACCAGGATTACCTGCTGGTGCACCAGCGCGCCGGCCAACCCTGCCCGCGCTGTGGCACGCCGATCGCGCGCATCGTGGTGGCCGGGCGCGGCACGTTCTTCTGCCCGCGCTGTCAGCCGCTGCCCTGATGCGAGCAGGGCGGCGCCTTTGACCGGCAGGCGGCCAGAGCTGCAGCGATCGCGGCACCGACGCGCGCATTTTGCCGGATCAAGGCAACGTTCACGATCAGCGTGGCGCCGCCGCTGGCACGCTCCAGAGAGGCCAGGAGGAACGGCGTGACCTCCTTGCCGCGCACGCCGGCCTCGCGCGCAGCAGCCAGTGCCTCGTCGAGCAGGCGCTCGACGAGAGCTGCATCGAGTGCCTGTTCAGCCGGCGGCGGGACACATACCAGCAGCCCGTGGCGCTGTCCTAATGCCCGCGCCGTGGCGATGATCCGCGCTGCCTCCACCGGACTATCCACCCGCGCGTCCACAGGCAGGCCGGAGGTACGCACGTAAAACGCCGGGAACTCGTCGGTCTGGAAGCCGAGCACCGGCACGCCTATGGTCTCCAGGTACTCTCGCGTCGCGGCAAGGTCGAGCACCGACTTCGCTCCAGCGCAGACCACCGTGACCGGCGTGCCCGCCAGGGCCGGCAGGTCGGCCGAGATGTCGAATGTCGTGGCGGCCTGGCGGTGCACGCCGCCGATCCCGCCGGTGACGAACACCTCGATGCCGGCGCGGGCAGCCGCCCACGCCGTCGCCGCCACTGTGGTGCCACCCCAGGCACCCTGCGCCACCGCCACCGGCAGGTCGCGCAGCGAGCACTTGCGCACCCCGGCTTGCTCCCCGAGCGCGCAGATCTCCTCCCGGCACAGGCCGATCACAATCCGTCCCGCCACGATGCCGATGGTAGCCGGTACTGCACCCTGACGCCGGACCTCTTCCTCCACTGCCAGCGCCGTCTCCACATTGACCGTCCGCGGCAGCCCGTGGGTGAGGATCGCCGTCTCCAAGGCTACCACCGGCCGGCCGTGCGCAAGGGCCTCAGCCACCTCCGGAGCCACGGTGAAGAGCGTATCGGGCAGTTCCATGCTCAGCTGCTCCCGTGCGCGAGCCCCCGGCTCAGGGTGCAGAGCCGGATGCCACTGCGCGCATATAGACGCCGACGACTTTAAAGGGCACCAGCCGCCCATCGGCGTGCCGTACCAGGGCACGCTTGAATGCAGCCAGCTCGTCCGCAGGCAGATAGCGGGCCAGCAGCTCGCTATACGCCGGCCGACCCGGCGCCGGCTGCGTCTCCAGCCATGCACGCACTACCCCCGGGGTCAGTCGGTGCTCTTCAGTGCGCTCGACGCGCTCCCAGCAAATCTCCGTGAACCCGGCACGTGACAGGGCCGCACCCAGGCTCGCGATGTCGAAGTCCAGCATGGGGTCGTTGGGATCGTGATGGATGGCCTCCTCAGCCTGCTCCAGCCGGTCACGCTGGGCGGCGGGCAGGGCATCGGGTGGCAGCAGGCTCGCCAGGCGCCTATTCTCGCGGTTCACGCGCTCGTAGAACGCCAGGCGGCCGCCCGGACGCAGGACCCGGCGTAGCTCGCACACTACTGCATCCTTCTCCAGCACGAACGCCAGCACGCAGCGGAACACGGCAGCGTCAAACGCCCGATCAGGGAACGGCAACGTCCGCGCGTCGGCGCGCAGGAAGCGTGGCACCGGAACGTCGCGCAACTGCGCCTGCTGCCGGCACCAGGCGATGCAACCCGCGTCGATGTCGCAGGCGATCACTCTCCCTGCCGGGCCGGCCAGCTCAGCGGCCCAGAAGGCCAGCAGGCCAAGCCCGCAGCCGATTTCCAGGACGCGCTCGCCCGGCGCGATGGCGGCAAGCTCGAGCAGGTGATCGCGTTGTGCCAGCAGCAGCGGACTGGGTTGTCGAGGGCTGGCTCCAGTCAGCCGGAGAAAGTCCCGCCACTCCTGCGGCGGTGCATCCGGCTTCGCCAGCCGCGCTAGGAATTCTCGCCACGCGGGCACGATCCCGGCCCGCACGCGGTCCATGCCGATGTGCCTCCTTCGCTCTGATTGTAACAAGCTCTGAATTGTTCCAGGGCAGCCGCCGGCTCTTGGCCTGCACGCGGCCGTGTGGTAGGCTGTAAAGCGTGATTGCCACCGCCCCGGACGGTATCCGGTAGTGCGTCCGGCCGGTGCGAAGCCACTCTATGGAAGAGAGCGCCTGGTCGCTGGTGCTGCGGCTGGCCAGCGTCTTGATCTTGGTTCTGGCGAACGGCTTTTTCGTCGCCGCCGAGTTCGCCCTAGTCGCCGTCCGCCGCAGCCGCGTCGAGCAGCTCGTCGCCGAGGGCCATCCGCTGGCGCGCGTCGTCCGTCGGGCGATTGATCGCCTGGACGCGTATCTGGCGGCCACGCAGCTCGGCATTACTATGGCCTCGATTGGCCTGGGCTGGATTGGCGAACCGGCCCTGGCCGGGCTGATCGAGCCACTCTTCGCCTTTCTTCCCCCGGGGTGGGCGGCCGCAAGCTCGCATGCGCTGGCCACAGCCATCGCCTTCGCCATCGTCACTGCCCTGCATATCGTGCTCGGCGAGCTTGCGCCCAAGAGCCTGGCAATCCAGCGCTCCGAGCCGGTCGCCCTGGCGGTTGCCCCGCCGCTGGAGCTCTTCTACCTTGTCTTTCGCCCTGCCATCTCGTTCCTGAACGGCATGGGGAATCTGGTGCTGCGTATCTTCGGGCTCCAACCCGCCCGCGGCGAGGACATGGTGCACTCGCCGGAAGAGCTCGAGCTACTCATCTCAGAGAGCAAGCGGGCCGGCGTGCTTGACCCGGAGGAAGAAGCCCTGCTGCACCGGGTCTTCGACTTCGCCGAGCTGAGCGCCCGCGAGCTGATGGTGCCACGCACGGCCATGGTGGCTATTCCGATCAATGCCACCGCGGAAGAAGCACTGCGCATTGCCGAAGAGTCGGCGCACACGCGCTTTCCGGTCTATGAAAAAGACACCGACCACATCGTCGGCATGGTCCATGTTAAGGACCTCTACCGGCTGGCGCGGCTGGCGCGGCCGTTCTCCCTGCGCGAGATCGTACGACCGGTGCTGTTCGTGCCGGAGACGGCGCAGGCCATCGATGTCCTCCAGGAGATGAAGCGCCGCCATACACACCTGGCCGTGGTGATCGACGAATACGGCGGGACGGCCGGCCTGATCACGCTGGCGGACCTCATCGAGCCGATCGTAGGCGAGGTGCCCGGCGAGTTTGAGCCGGCCGAGCGGCCCGACTTCGTGCCCCAACCTGATGGCTCGGTGCTGATCGATGGCCTGGTGCTCACGCGGGAGGTGAATGAGCGCTTTAATCTGGATCTGGACGAAGAGCACTATGACACGATTGGTGGCTTCGTGTTCGGCGAGCTGGGACGCAAGCCCGAGCCGGGCGACGCAGTGCTCGTGCGCGGCCGTGACGGGACGAGCACGTACCGCCTGATTGTCGAAGAGGTCGAGGGGCTGCGAGTGGCACGGGTACGGCTGGTGCCGAAAGCCGGCGCCGCACCGGCACTTCCCGAGGAGGCCGCGGCCTCGTAAGCCGGTGCTCAGCGCTCGTCTAGCCGCATGGTGTAATGGATCTGCCGGACTACCTCACGAAAGCCCAGGCTGGGGTAGAGCCGCTGTCCGACCGTGTTTGGCTCCAGCGTCTCGATCTTGGCAAAGCGCAATCCTTGCTCTCGAAAGAAGGCCAGTGCCCGCTCAAGCAGAAGCCGGCCGATGCCCCGCCCCCGCAAGTCCCGTGCGACCGCCAGATCCACGATCCGTCCCAGGCTCTTCCAGTGCGCCAGCTCGCAGGTGACATAGCCGCATACCTGTCCGTCGAGTTCGGCCACGAAATGCCAGTCGGGATGTGCCTCCAGGTCGGCACGCACCGCCGCGCACTTGCGCTCTTGCCAGGTCGTGCCCATGTCGCCAAAGAGTTGGTCCAAGTAGTAATCGATGCTCACGCCGGCAAAGGCTTCGGCAGTGATCTCCAGGATGCGCGGCAGGTCCTCGCACCGGTAAGGGCGAATAAGGACTCGTGTCGAGGGTGACGCCATCCCGCAACCTCTCTTTAGCCGGCATCTTAGCTGGCATTGTAACATTGCCGGTCGCATTCCAGCACCCTTGCCGGCCGGCGCGCGGCGAGATACCCTGTTGGCAGGGGCGTGATCAGAGAGCATATCAGAGAGCATAAAGTAACGTGGGGCAGGGCGGCCCCTGCACCGGCTGTAGCTTGCCCTGCTCTTACACGTTGATAACTCTTACACGTTGATAAGAAGTTAGTTAGAGTTGATAAGGTTTTCAAAGCGATATAATCGACATAAACGCTATGTGAAGGAGTACTTACCGATGACGCGACACGAGACGCTCGGGAACCGTTTACTCACCCGGCGGCACCTGACCGGCTTTCTAGCTGCCGGCGCCACGGTGTCACTGGCGGCCGCCTGTTCGCCACGGCCCCAGGCGGCTCCCAAAGGCGAGCCCCAGGCTGAGGGAGATGTCACTGCTTGGGTCTTTCCTCTTACCAGCGACGACAAGGTGGCGTTCTGGGATGCCTTGATGGCACGGTTTACGCAAGAGAACCCACGGGTGAACCCAATCATAGAGATCCTGCCCTGGACCGGACGGCTGGAGAAGATGCTCTCTGCTGTAGCAGCCGGGGTGCCGCCTGATATCGCCTACCTTAACCGCGACTTCGTGCCCCGCTTCGCCGACCAGGGTGCGATCATCCCACTCGATACCGTTCTGACACCGGAGTTACTGCGGGACTTTCGCAAAGAGGTCCTTGACCAGAACCGTTACCGCGGCAAGCTGTTCAACTCGCCGATCCTGCTCTCGCTCTACATTCCCTTCCATAACATTGATCTCGCCATGCAGGCCGGCCTGGACCCCAACCGGTTGCCGGTCACCTGGCAGGAGTTCGAGGAGTGGGCAGCGAAGATGACCCGGCCGGGCGAGCAATAGGGTATTTCGCATCCCTGGAGCACTGAGACTGCCACCGGCACGATGTATATCTGGATCTGGCAGGCAGGGGGCAGGTTGATCGAGGAGCCGGACGGGAAGAAGGCGCTGTTTAACACGCCGGAAGCGGTGGACGCACTCGAATACGTCAAGCGTCTCTTTGACCGCGGCTATATCCCTGAGGAAAACAAAGAGGGCAAAGGGCCTGGCTTCGCTACAGGGAGGATCGGTATCCTGTGGTGGGGCAGCAACCCGACGCCGGTCGCGCTCCAGCGGGATGCGCCGACGCTGCGCTTTAAGGTCGGTAACGTCCCGCAGGGGCGAAAACGCGCCACGTACGGGACGCTGGCAGGCTATGCGCTCTTCGCCCAGGCGCCGAACCGTCGCGCTGCTGAACAGTGGATCCGCTTCATGGCGCGGGCGGAGAACGCTGCGGAACTCCTCAAGCCAACCGGCTACATGCCGCCCATGGCGTCGTTGCGGGCCGAGCAGCTCTGGCCAGGCGACGAACACCGCGCCAAGATGCTCCAAGAGATGCAGTATGTAAACCTGGACCCGCAACATCCGTTCTCTCGTGATATGAGCCGGATTCTTGCAGAGGAAGGACAGCTGGCACTGCTGGACAAGAAGCCGGTCAAGCAGGCGCTGGCCGACGCCGCGAAGCGACTAGAAGATACCATTGCCCGAGGCTCCTGATGCGCGCTGCCCTCCTTGAGGCCCCAGGCCGGGTTGTCCTTCATGAGGTCGAGCCTCCGGCACTACGACCAGACGAGCTGCTCATTGCGGTCGAGGCGTGTGGCGTCTGCAGCAGCGAGGTCGACCTGTACCTGGGACGGAACCCCTGGGCACAGTACCCGGTAAGGCTCGGCCATGAGGTCACCGGCCGGGTGCTGGCGGCCGGTGAGGCGGCAGGACAGAACTGGATCGGCCGGCGGGTCTGCGCGGTGACCGCGCAGGGAGGCTGTGCAGAGCAGGTGGCCACTGCGGCAAGCGGCTGTGTTCCGTTGCCGGAGAACCTGGCTCCAGAACTGGCGTTGCTGGAGCCGCTCGGCTGTGCCGTGAACAGCTACCGGGCGATTGCGCCGCCTCCCGGCGCGGGCATCGTCGTGCTCGGCTGCGGCTTCATGGGATTGCTGCTGCTGCAGTTGCTCGCCCGCCTCGCTGCCCCGCGCTGGCTGCTGGCGGTGGCGCGCTCTCCGTACAGCCTGCGCAGGGCCCTCCATCACGGCGCTACCGCTGCATGCGCCTTGGAGCAGGTACACGAGCGCGTTGCCGCGCTCTCCGGCGGCACCGGAGCAGATATCACGGTCGAGGTTACGGGAGCCGAGCAGCCGCTGGCCTGGGCCGCCTCGCTGACCCGTGAGGAAGGCACACTTGCTCTTGTGGGCTACCACCAGGGCTTTGGCCGCCAGGTGCCAGTGCACGAATGGAACTGGAAAGCGCTCCGGCTGGTCAACTGCCACTTCCGCAACCCGGCGCAGATCATGGATGGTGCCCGGCGCGCCTTGCACCTGCTGCAGAGCGGCGTGCTCGACGTCGCGCCGCTCCTGACCCACCGCTTCTCGCTCGATGAGGCAGCCCAGGCCTACGCGGTGGCTGCAGCGCGGCCGCCCGACTTCGTTAAGGCGACGATCTTGCCCTGAGCCTGGCCGCGCGGATTATGCTTGTGAGACATTGCACAAGCGCGCACGACGCGGTAATCTGCCGGGACGTGAGCCCTTCCCAGCGATAGCCACAGCGGCGAGAACGCGCGCGGATTTGCACGAGAGGCAGGCAGAGCTGACATGAGCGCAGGTACGTTTGTGGTCACGGCGCAGGACCAGGAGCTCCGGACCGCTGCGCCTGTGCGCGTGGTCCACTTGACGGTGCATGTGCAAACCGGCACGGCCCCGTACTTCTGCGACATCACGGATGCTGTGGCAGAGTGCGTGCGTGCCGCCGGGGCGCGCGCCGGACTGGCGACGGTTTTCTGCCGGCATACCACCGCCGGCCTGTGCATCAATGAGCACGAGCCGCTGCTCTTGCAGGATATGGCAGAGTTCCTGACGCGCCTGGCACCGCCCGGCCGGGGCTACCGCCACGACGATTTCACCGTGCGCACGGTCAACATGAACCCCGACGAGCGTCCCAACGCCCATGCGCACTGCCAGCAACTCCTCTTAAACAGCAGCGAAAGCATCCCCGTGGCAAACGGCGCGCTGGTGCTCGGCCGCTGGCAGCGGCTCTTCCTCGTCGAGCTGGATTGCCCGAAGCTGCGTGAGCTCTCGGTGTGTGTCATCGGGAGCGTAGAGCGCTAACGGGAGGCCGTACCGGCTGACGCGCCGGGCGGGCCTGCCGGCCTAGGGCTCGGCCTCCAGGCTGCCTGCGACGGGCAGGCGTTGCAGCAGCTGCCAGTATACCCCATCGCGCGCTAAGCGAATGGGACGCCCGGCCGGATCGAGGTAGCAGTGCACGGTCTCGGCCTCCGCGAGGGGCGTAGTTTCCCCATCACGGTAGATAGTGTAGATAAAGCGCACACGGGCGCGCGTCCGCTCGACCAATCCGGTGCAGATATGCACCAGGTCATCAAAGCGCGCCGGTGCCCGGTAGCGAATACGGAGTTCGACGACCGGCAGGCGCAGGCCGGCGCGCTCAAGTTCGGCATAGCTCACGCCATGGTGGCGCAGCCATTCCACCCGCGCGCTCTCCAGCCAGGGCAAGAAACTGGCATGGTGCGCCACACCCATGGCGTCGGTCTCGGCGTACCGAACGCGCAGCGAGGTGATGTGGTAGCCCTGAGGGGGCTCGGACAGCGGCATACACGCCCATTCTAGCACGTGAGGCCGGCTAGCTGGGCAACTGCAGGCGGCCAAAGCCCTCTCGCAGCGCCAGGATCGCTGCCTCAGTGCGGCTGCCGACGTGCAGTTTCTGGAAGATGATGGTCAGGTAATTCTTTACCGTCTTCTCCGAGAGCCCAAGCTGCGCGGCGATGCGCTTGTTGCTGTCCCCGCGCGCCACCAGCGCCAAGATCTGCCCCTCACGCTCGGTGAGGCCCAGGCGCTGCGCCGGGCTGACCTGCGCAGCCATGCGCGCAAATTCATTGAGGACCTTAGCCGCCACAGCCGGCTCCACGATGGCCTCGCCTCTGCTTGCACTGCGGATCGCTCGCACCAGCTCCTCTGCGTCGGCATCTTTGAGGAGATAGCCGGTTGCCCCGGCCTTGATCGCTTCGAAGACGGTCTCTTCTTGATGGTACATACTGAGCATGATCACGCGGGTGCGTGCTGAGCCGTTCATGATCTGGCGGGCGGCTTCGACACCGTTCATCCCCGGCATGTGAACGTCCATGACGACCACGTCGGGCTGGAGCCGGAGCGCTGCAGCCACGGCTTCCGCTCCCGTGCTCGCCTCCCCAACAACCTGGATATCCGGCTCAAGCTCAAGCAGTTGGCGCAGCCCCTGGCGGAACATGGTGTGATCATCGGCCAGGAGCACAGCAGTCTTGCCCATCGTGTACAGCCTCTCGTTCTGCACCTGTCGTGCGGTCCTGCGCCCCCGCGCTGATGGATGGCGCGACGCCGCGGCACACTGCGTCTACACGTAATCTTCGGCAGCGAGGCCCCGACACTTTAGGCAGCTAGATAAACTGAAGAAGATGATGAGACGGAAAAATGAGTGGGTCAGACATGAGGCTGGAGAGGAATTCTAGCGCTGATGGCCGTGCCCTGGCCGGGCGCACTGATGATCTCGAGCGTGCCGCCGGCGGCCTCGGCCCGCTCACGCATCCCGCCCAGCCCAACGCGCCCGCGCGTGCGGCTGCGCGCCAGCGCCTCCGCCACATCAAAGCCACACCCGTCGTCCCGCACGGTGAGGCGCACCTGTGCCCCTTCACGCACCAGCTCAACGTGGGCGTGCCGGGCGCGGGCGTGCTTGCGCACGTTGGTCAGCATCTCCTGCACCATGCGATACAGCATCGTCTCCAGCTTTGGCGGTAAGCCGTCGATGCCCTCGATGGTCAGCGTGACATCCAGCGGCGTGTTGAAATAGTAATGCTCCACGTACTCGCGCACCGCCTGCTCTAAGCCGCGTTCCTGCAGCTTGATTGGGCGCAGGTCGAGGATCAGGTAGCGGAGCTCGCGCAGGTCCTCGCGCAGCCCCTCCCGGAGGGCCAGCAGCTCACGCGCCACCTGGACAGGGTCCTTATTTAAAAGCTTGAGGCAAATCTCGATCTTCAGGAGCTTCAGCGCCAGCGACTGGCACACTCCGTCGTGCGCCTCACGGGCGATGCGGTTGCGCTCGTCGGCAATGGCGAGCTCCTCCGACCAGAGGTAGAGTTGGGCGTTGCGCAGCAGCAGCGCGGCCTGGTTCGCCACGCTGCCCAGAAGCCACAGGTCGGTCTGGGATGGCCCGCGGCGGGAGGTGAAGTAGAGCTCTAACACTCCCTCGACGCGACGGTCGAGCAGGAGAGGCGTTGCCAGCATCGACCCAATGCCCCGGGCAAGCCCCGCAGCGTCCGCCGAGGCCGTTGCCGCGAGCAGCCCCGGCACGTCGCGCTCTAGGCGCGGCATCCGCGTGCGGGCCACTTCCTCCGCCAGGGCACGGCCTACCGCCGCGGCAATACGCTCGTCGCCATAGGCGAGATGGAGCGGGATCCCAGCCGTCGCGTCATCCGTCGGCGCTGCATCCGGCAGCGTCTCCTCAGGGTCCTCGTCGCGCAAGAAGAGCAGTCCACCGCTTGCGCCGAGGAGGGAGACCGCCCCCTCAACAATCGCCGCGGCCTGCCGCTGCAGATTCGTCTGGGCGGACAGCGCCCGGCCGACGTGATAGAGCGAGATCGACTCGCGGATCCGCTCACGCTCCAGTCGCAGGCCGATCAGTGCCACGTTGGCCAGTGTCTCAAAGAAGAGCGTAGCGCCCGGCCCCAGCTCGGGCGGTGCGGCAAAGTAGGTGTCGAGCGTGCCGATGGCGTTGCCGGACGGTAAGATCAGTGGATGGGACAGGCAGGACGTCAGCCCGGCCCGACGCGCCAGACGCGCCAGGTCGGCCGGCTCCTCACAGCTCAGGTCGGCGACAAAAGTAACCCGTCCCTCACGGATGGCCCGACCAGCCGGCCCTTCGCCGGGGCAAAGGCGAAACGCCTGCACAAAGCCTGACGGAAGACCGCGGCTGCAGTTGATAGTAAGCACGTCCGCGGCGGTCTGCTCCGGCTCCTCGGTCGCGCCGGTGGCAGCGTGCCATGCCGCTTCGTTCAGCACTGTCACCGCGCAGGCCTGTGCACCGAGCACCTCGATCGGCAGAAGGCATACCTGGTCAAGCAGCTCGCGCAGATCGGCACTGCGAGCCAGCCGGCCGGTCAAGGAGCGTACCGCATCCAGGGCCTGGATCTGCCGCTCAAGCTCAGCGGCGCGGCGGCGCTCGAGCTGGTAGAGCTGCTGCAGGTCGCGCGCGTAGGCCTGGGCCTGCTCCAGGATCGCCGTCGCCATATCCCAGGTCGCCGACGCAGCTCCTATCTGCTCTTCGCTTCGTCGCAGATCGTTCACGCAGTGCCTCCGCCTGCAGGGCCGCGCTGAGGGCGCTCCTGCAGCGCGGCCCTGCAGCGATGATACCATGCCCCGACGTACGCTTCCGCCACAGCGGGACTTTCAGCCTACACCGCCGGTACTGCAGCACCGCCCTGCTGCTAGGTGCCGGGGGAAATCACCGCGCGGTCGGCGGAGGTGAGATGCTCTACCGTCTGGCCCGTAGCCACAAAGGTGCGGGTGACATGAGTACCGCCGTAAATCCACAGGATCTTCATCGGGCGATTCGACGAATTCCAGAAGTAGTGCGGCACGCCGGCCGGAATATACGTCGTGTCGAAGGTCGAGAGGCGGTACTCTGTGCCATTGATGTTGCAGTGGCCTTCGCCCTCAATGATAACCACCGACTCCTCAACGTTGTGGTAGTGCTCGGCAATGCGTGCCCCCGGCGGAAATTCCGTGATGCCAGTGGTGAAGCTCTGGCAGCCCGTATGTCGTGAGCAAAGCGGCACGGACATCACGCCCGAGCCGCGGCTCACCCGCGGCTGCTCAGCAAAACGGAACACCTTTGGCTCGCTCATCTTTGGCTCGCTCATCTTGGCGATCTCCTGGCGTGAAGTGCCGGCAGCCTCATTAGAGAGCGGGGCAGCCCGCCGCAGGCGAGACTGCACGTGGCGGGACCCATTGTAGCATGGACCGAGGCGAAGCCCGCGTGGCGGGTTCGGCAGTTCACTGCCCGTTCATGCAGGCCGTCCGTGGCATAGGACGTGCTTGTTCGCTCTCGTGCGAGGAACGGTACAGGGACGGCAGTGCTGGAGAAAGACATGCGCCGGGGTCTTGCTCGGCACCCTCTAACAGAGCGTTTACATTCTTCTTATGAGACCCTAACGTGCCGGCAGTATGCTGATCACAGATGCATGTGCGACCGGAGACGAGCAAACGTGTTCGCTGCAACAGTCCTCAAGCCGGAATGTCCTCGATCGGTTCGTCAGGCAGCAGGTCCCACACGGTACACGGCAGCGTGAGCGTCCTGCCTACACGCCAAGGCTGAGCAAAAGGAGTTGACCATGGCCGTACACTACGCTGAGCCGGAAATTGAGCGCATGGTGAGCGACGTTGAGCAGGGCATGGCACCATCGTGCGCGCCTGTGAACGGTACCCTGCTCCTCCCCGGCCTTGAGGATATCGCCGCGCGGCGCGCCCCGGTCCCGTCTTTCGTGGTGTACGGGCTCGACCTCAGCCAGCTCCCCAGCTTGTATCACGCCCTGCGCGAGCGCGGCTACCGCTACGATACCACCCGCTTGCCTTCGGGCGCGCACGAGATTCGCGTGGCGCCGGCACGGCCGTGCTAAGCCCTCCTCGGGTTATTCTGGGTTACAGGGTTTATTTTTTTTACAAAAAAGTACAGACGCTGACCTTGCCGGGATAGGGGAAAGGGCAGGAACATCCTCCGGGCGTATCCGGTCATGCCGGTGAATGTGCTGGAGAAAGCACGGTGCGACAAGGACAGCCGGCTCCCAGCCCAGTGGAGGTGGACCACGCTGGGAGCCGGTTTTCCCTCAGGCGAGCTTGCTCTCGCCGGCGCGCTTGTAGAAGAGGCGAATGCGGCAGCCGGAGAGCGGCTGGCCGGTGTCCCGATCCAGCCCGTTCCCGCCGCAGCGCTCAAAGATACTGTCGGGGCATTCGGCGCAGAAGCGATCGTAACAGGCCAGGCAGGTGCCCTTCTCGCAGGCACACACCGGGCAGACGCTATGCGACTTGTCCACCCAGCACCCACCGGGGCGCCGACCTGCCAGGACCGTCTTAACGAACCCCGGGTAATCAAGCCCATACTCTCGTAGCCGGCCGAGGGTCCATTGCTCGCCGCAGTCGCAGGTGAACAGGACCTTCTGGAGCGGTTCAGTTGCAGCGCTCATCGCGCCCCCTCCGAAAGCCCAGTGTATGCACGCAGAAACCGCGCTGCATCAGCGATTTCCCTTGAGCCCGCGCCGTGCTCTCCCACGACTGCCTCGAGCACGGCGATAGAGATAAACCCCTGCCGGGGAGGGACAGGCACGGGGCGATGACACGCCCCACCCCGCGAACCTACCGACAAAAGAAAATCCGTGCAGACCACCCTGCTCTCACCTACTCATCCTCACGATGTCGCTGCCGCTGATGCCGAAGCAGGTCGCGCCCTGCCGCCGCGCAGTGGCTGGATTATCGCAGCCCGCGCTCATCCGGTCAATAGGCTTTCCACAACACGTGGGGGAAACGTCTTCCTCGACTCTGCTCTCGGGCAGCCGCCAGCCTTATAATTAAGGTTAGCGGGGCAGTCAAGGTATGTCAATACAATTCAGGACCTTTGTTTAGCCGGTTTTGTCCGTTGCTACCGCCACCGCTCAGCCCGCGCGAGCGCGCGGGGTAATGCGCTCCAGCCCGCCCATGTAGGGCCGCAGCACCTCCGGGATCAGAACGCTGCCGTCGGCCTGCTGGTAGTTCTCTAGCAGCGCCACATAGACACGCGGGAGCGCCAGGCCCGAGCCATTGAGCAGATGGCAGAACTCCGGCCGCGCCTTCGGCTCTCGCCGGAAACGAATGTTGGCGCGGCGCGCCTGGAAGTCCTCGCAATTGCTGCAGGAGGAGGCCTCAAGCCAGCGCCCCTGTCCCGCCGCCCACACTTCAAGATCGTAGGTCTTGGCGGAGGCAAAGCCCATATCTCCGGTGGAGAGCAGGACGACGCGGTACGGCAACCCGAGGAGCTGGAGCAGCTCCTCAGCGTCATGCACCAGCTTCTCTAGCTCGTCGTAGGAGGTCTCCGGCGTGCAGACTTTCACCATTTCCACCTTTTCAAACTGGTGCATGCGCAGGAGGCCGCGCGTCTCCCGGCCGGCGGCGCCGGCCTCGCGCCGGAAACAGGGGCTATACGTCGTGACATAGATCGGCAGGTCCGCCACATCCAGGATCTGGCCGGCGAACATGTTCACCAGCGTCACTTCGGATGTGGGAATCAAGAACATGTCATCTTTCTCGATATGGTAGGCGTTTCCTTCCTCCTCGAACTTGGGAAACTGGGCGCTCCCGACCATTGCCTCGCGGCGCACAATAAACGGCAGCCACACCTCTGTGTAGCCCTGGCGCTCGACATGGTAGTCCAGGAACCACTGGATCAGGGCGCGCACCAGGCGCGCGCCCAGGCCGCGATAGGCGGCGAACATGGATCCGGAGAGCTTGGCAGCGGTGGCGAAGTCCAGGATGCCGAGCTGCTCCCCGAGCTCCCAGTGCGGCTTCGGGGGAAAATCGAACACAGGAGGCTCGCCCCAGGTGCGCACGACCACATTGGCGCTCGCGTCGGGCCCAACCGGCACGCTGGGATGCGGGACATTGGGGATGTGGAGCAAGACCTCGGTGAGCTCGCGCTCGATCGCCTCCAGCCGGTCGTCGTACTCCTTGATCTGGTCGGAGACTTGGCGCATCTGCGCGCGCAGCCGCTCAGCCTCTTCGCGCCCATCGGGCTGGTTTAAGAGCTTCCCAATCAGTGCGGAGACGCGATTGCGCTCCGCCTTGAGCGCCTCTGCCTTGGCGAGGAGTTCGCGCCGCTCAGCGTCAAGGGCAAGCGCGCGATCAAGCAGCGTCGTGTCCTCATTGCGGTGAAGCAGCGCCTGACGGATTTCGTCCGGCCGCTCGCGCAGGCGCTGAATGCTCAGCATATACCCATCCTCCTCAAGACGGCATGAGGTCTGGGGCGTCGTGCGTGAGAGGCGGCACAGCAGCGCAGGAGAAGAGCATCGAAGCCGTTCCCAGAATGCCCGGCGCGGCCCGCACGACGCCATACGCACGGGTGACGGCAGAATCAGGACGAGGCGGGCTCGCCGGAGCGGGCCGCCTCACCTCCTTCGGCCCCAGGACTCGGAGGCACACTGCCGGTCAGCGCAGGCTCGCGCTCGCCACTTCCGCGCTGCTGGACGCTGCGCAACTGCGGAAACAGAATGACCTCACGAATACTCGTCGTGTCTGTCAGCAGCATCGTCAAACGGTCGATGCCGATCCCCACGCCCCCCGTCGGCGGCATCCCGATCTCCAAGGCGTGGAGAAAATCCTCGTCGAGGACCTGCGCCTCTTCATCCCCCTGGGCGCGTGCCCGCGCCTGCTCCAGGAAGCGCTCCCGCTGGTCGATAGGATCGTTCAGCTCGGTGAAGGCATTGCCCAGCTCCATGCCGCCGACAAATGGCTCGAAGCGCTCCACAAAGCGCGGCTGCGTGGGACTGCGCTTGGCCAGGGGAGAGAGCTCGACCGGGTAATCGATCAGGAACGTCGGCTGGATGAGCTGCGGCTCGACATACTCGCTCACAATCTCGTCGACCAGCTTCGCCCACGTCGGCACCGCGACGGCGTTGACCTTCAGCCCCGTGCGGCGCACCTCCTCCTGGAGGGCCGGCAGTGTATCGTGCTGGAGCACATCGATCCCGGCGAAGCGGCGCACTGCGTCAACCAGCGGCAGTCGCTGCCAGGGAGGTGTCAGATCGATCTCGTGCCCCTGGTAGGTGATGCGATGGGTGCCCAGGGCGCGCTCGGCCACGAAGGCGATGAGCTGCTCGGTGAGCTCCATCATGTCGCGGTAATCCGCGTAGGCCATGTAGGCCTCGAGCATGGTGAACTCGGGATTGTGTTTATAGGAAAGTCCTTCGTTACGGAAGTCCTTGCCGATTTCATAGACCCGCTCGAAGCCGCCCACGACCAGCCGCTTCAGGTAAAGCTCGTCCGAGATGCGCAGGTAGAACTGCTGCTCCAAGGCGTTGTAATACGTCACAAACGGCCGGGCAAAGGCCCCGCCATAGAGCGGTTGCAGGACCGGCGTCTCGACCTCCAAGAAGCCGCGCTGGTCAAGGAAGGCACGCACCGCGGACACGATGCGCGTGCGCGTCTGGAAAATCTCACGGGCGCGCTCGTTCACAATCAGATCGACGTAGCGCTGGCGATAGCGCTGCTCAACGTCCCGGAGGCCGTGCCACTTCTCCGGCAACGGATACAGCGACTTCGCCAGCATGTAGACCCGTTGCGCCTCGACCGTGATCTCCCCTGTCCGCGTGCGAAAGAGCAGGCCCTCAACGCCGATGTGGTCGCCGACGTCGTAGAGCTCCTTGACCTGGCGGTAGACCTCTTCACCCAGGCGATCCAGGCGAAAGTAGATTTGCAGGCGGCCCGCACCGTCCTGAATATGGCCGAAGGCGCTGCGGCCCATGTCGCGGAAGGACATCAGGCGACCGGCCACGCGGACGGCAAGCTCCTCTCCTGTCCCGGCCCGCTCGTGGTCCTCGAACGCGCGCCGCGCCTCAGCGCTGGTATGCGTGCGCTCGAAGCGGGTCGGGTAGGGGTCAATGCCAAGCTCACGCAGACGCTGGAGCTTCTGGCGGCGGATTTCCAGCAAATCGCTCACGACAGTCAGGAAATCTCCACAATGGTGTACGTGATCGTCCCTGAGGGAACCCGCACGGTCACCGTATCGCCCACACGCTTGCCCATCAAGGCGCGGCCCACCGGCGACTCGTTAGAAATCTTCCCTTCGAGCGGGCGCGCCTCGGGCGAGCCAACGATGTGGAACGTTTCGCGGTGGCCTTCAGAGTCCACGACGACGACGGTGCAGCCAACTTCCACGCGATCGCCGGAATGGCTGTCCACGACGATGGCATCGCGCAACGTGCGTTCAAGCTGGAGGATCCGTCCCTCGATGAACGCCAGCTCGTTGCGTGCCTCATTAAATTCACCGTTTGCCCCGATGTCGCCATGCTCCTGGGTATCCTGGATACGCGCCGTGACCTCCGGGCGGCGCACCAGGCGCAGATGCTCCAGCTCAGCCTGGAGTGCGTCGCGTCCTTCCCGGGTGAGAAAGACGGGACGGTCTGCCATACGCTCCTCTCCTCATACCGGCCGTACCACGCCGGCACTCTACTAGAACACTGCCGCAACAGGCGAAAAAGCGCGCCAAAAAGCAAAAGACTGAGAGCCCCTACCCTCAGTCCGGCGCGCGACCAGCTATACTATAGTATAAGCCTCTCATCGCATCACGTCAACGCAGCCCGCTTCACAGGTTGATACAAGCCGCTGCTGGCCCGTTGACACTATCACGGGCGCGCTGGTATAGTATAAAAAAAATAAACATAACATTCTCCTCTCGCACACGATTGAGGGTGCACCACTTCCTCGCCGCGGCCGGTGGAGAGGCGTTGCATGACGGCAGGCCCGGCGCTGGGGCTGGTCTCCTCAGTGGCCATGTGGGTGTTCTGGCCTGCTAGGTTCTGGCCTGAGCTCGCGAGCACTAGAAGGAGTATCCGTGACCGTACCAGAACCGTGTGATCTGCACAGATCTGGTGATCCCGACCGCAATACTGCGCGGCATCCCTCCCGATACCGGCCCGGTCGGTTTTCCCTCATCACGCATCGCCACCCGAGCGCAGGCGATGCACGAAGCCGGTCCGGGAGCCCCCGTCAGCGCGAGGAGCGCACGATGCCGCCGGACGCCGACGTGCCCATCTCAGACGACCACCTGGACAGCCCTGATCACCCGCCCCGCATGCCCGCCGACTCCGCTGATGTGCTCGACCCCACGCCCCACGTCGCCGCCGTCATCGCCGAGAACATGCAGGAGCTTCGCGAGCTGGAGAGCGCCGATGACTCCGTACGCATGTACCTGCGCGAGATCGGCCGTGTGGCGCTGCTCACGCCGGAGCAAGAGGTAGAGCTCGCCACAGCCATTGAGCGAGGGCGTGAGGCCGAGCGCCGCCTGCAGAGTGAGCAGCTCACCCCAGAGGAGCGCGCCGAGCTCGAGCGCCTGGTCCAGGAGGGACAGCGTGCCCGCGAGCACCTGATCGTCGCCAACCTCCGGCTGGTGGTAAGCGTGGCCAAGCGTTATATCGGTCGTGGCCTCTCCCTGCTCGACCTGATCGAGGAAGGCAATCTCGGACTGATGCGTGCGATAGAGAAGTACGACTACCACCGCGGCTACAAGCTCTCGACGTATGCCACCTGGTGGATCCGTCAGGCCATCACGCGGGCCATTGCCGATCAGGCGCGTACGATTCGTCTTCCCGTGCATATGGTCGAGACCGTCAGCCGCCTGCTCCGGGCCATCCCTCGCCTGCAGCAAGAACTCGGCCGACATCCGACTGCGGAGGAGCTTGCCGCCGAGATGGGTGTCTCTCCTGAACGGTTACAGGAGATCATCAAGGCGTCGCAGATTCCTATTTCCCTGGAGACACCCGTCGGAGAGGACGACGAGGGCTCGCTCAGCGAGTTCGTAGTGGATTACAGCGCAGTCTCGCCCGTGGACTTCGCCACGCGCCGGTTGCTGCGGCAGGAACTCGAGCGGCTCCTGGACTCACTGACCCAGCGCGAGCGCCGCGTGCTCCAGCTCCGCTATGGGCTGGAGGATGGCCGCCCACGCACGCTGGGCGAGATCGGTGCCGAGATCGGCCTCACCCGCGAGCGCATCCGCCAGATCGAGGGGGAAGCGCTCAGCAAGCTCCGCAGCATCTGTCGCGATTACTGCCTGGACGAGTTTCTGAGCTAGGGCCGCGGGCGTTTCCACCGGCATGCTACCCAAAGGCCTCAGAAGGTCACGCCGAGGACCGCGCGCCGTCCTGCAGGCGCAGGGCGATCCGGGCGTAGATCTCCGTGGCCAGCACCACCTGATGGAGCTCCACATACTCCCCGGCCGCGTGCGCCTGGGCGATATCCCCAGGGCCCAGCACAATGGACGGCACTCCGCCGATAGCCCACAGCTTGCTGGCATCCGTCCCGTACGGCACACCCCGCGGCTCGACCGGCTGCTGCAGCACCTCCGTACAGGCTTCAAGGGCAGCCCGTACCACGGCAGCATCCGGGGAAGTTTCGAGCGCATAGTCTATGACAAAGGGCTCGTGGCGCGTGTAGCGCAGCGGCGGCTGGTGGCGTGCAGCAACGCGCGCAAGCGCCTCATCGATCTCCCGTAAGGCATCCTCAACGCGCTCCCCAGGGTTGAGGCGCCGATCGATCTCTACGGTGCAGCTATCCGGCACAACGTTCACGGCCACGCCCCCCCAGATACGGCTCACTGTCAGCGTGGGCGGACTCAACAGGGGATGCGTGCGCCGGGCCAGCACCGGCTCAAGCTCGTGACGCAGGCCGTCGATGAGCGCCAGCATGGTGTAGATCGCGTTCTCGCCGCGCTCGGGCGTAGAGGTATGCGCAGCGCGGCCGTGTGCCTGCAAGCGGAAGCGGACGATGCCCTTGTGGGCAATGATGGGCTGGAGCAGCGTCGGCTCGCCGACAACTGCCCCGCCCAGCGGTGGAACGGGCGTAGCGAAGCCAAGCCTCCCCACGCCCGTGCGGGCAAACGTGCGCACCCCCTCGAACGTGACTTCCTCATCTACGGAGCCCAGCAGCAGCACCTCACACGGCAGCGTATCCCGCAGCGGCACCAGCGCCCGCAGTGCAAGCAGCATAGCGGCAAGCGAGCCCTTGGTATCGCAGGCCCCGCGGCCGTAGAGCCGGCCCTCCCGCACGGCCGGGTGCAAAGCTTCCTGGCGCGACATGGGGGAGAGCACCATGGTGTCCATATGCGCCTCAAGCACAAGTGTGCGAGCAGCGTGCGGAACACCGAGCCGGACAATGACGTTTTGCCGCCCAGGCAGCACATCCTGCCGCACCACCTCCAGACCAAGGTCGCGGCAGTACTGCTCTACATAGGCCGCGACGCCTGCTTCTCCTGAGCCACCGCCGGGTAGGGCCGGATTCACGCTCTCGATCGCCACGAGCTCGCTGAGCAGTGCTGCTGCCTCTGCCTCGCTTGGTCGATGGAGTTCTTGCTTCGCCACCACACTTCCCCCGTGGAGCATACGGCATCACGGGATGCCCTTGCCTCGACAGGCTCACATGCCGATCTCTTGCATACAGCGCCGCAGGTAGCCCCGGGCCTCGCCGGCCAGCGCGGCACAGCGCCCCACCGGGTAGCCCTTCGCGCCGATGATCTCCAGGTCCAGCGCGTAATCGTAGCCGACCTCCTTGAGAGCACGGAGCACCGCCGGGATGTCGATCGCGCCGCGGCCGGGCACCTGCGTCTCCGGCGGACCAACCTGGCGCTCGCGGGAGAGGCAATCGCGGAAGTGCGAGATAATAATGTAGCGGCCCATGCGCCGCGCCGCCTCCGCCGGGTCCTCATCCGCCCGATAGAGATGGCTCGGGTCGAAATTCAGCCCCATTGCTGGCGAGCCGATTTCCTCCATCGCTCGCAGGGCCGTCTCGGTATTGTAAACGGCGTTGCCGACGTGAGGCTTAAGACCTAGCTTCACGCCCAGCGCCTCAGCATCCCGCGCGAGCTCTTTCAGCACCGCGATGGCATGCCGGAACGACTGCTCGTCGCCGCTCTTCCCCCCCGGCCCAATATTGACGATCGGCACGCCCAGCTCCAGAGCCTGGCGCATCACGTGGTTGAGCCGTGCCCGGTCGTTCGTTGCCGCCTCGATTGCCACCGGCGTCAAGCCCAGTTCCGCCGCCCGAGCCTTCACCCGCTGCAGGTGTTGGGGATCATCGCTCGCCAGATGGTCCACCATGCCGGGGATAGCAGCAAACTCCACCGCATCGTAGCCGGCCCAGGCGATGTGTTCCAGCGCCGTGAACACATCGGTCTCACGAAACAGCACGGTGTTACAGGCGACTTTCATCTATCCACCTATATCTAGATATCAATAGCGTGCTGCGTAAGATGCCGCATAACATGTAAAAAGAAACATACACAATCAGGTACAGCGTAATCCCCTCAATTCCACCACAGAGCGGATTTGAGCCCTTATGCTCCAGACCAACCTACGCCAAGGGGATGGCGTAGTACGCACTACGCCTTACACACTCCCCACGTCCACGATGCACCGGTTTTCGTGCGACTGGATCGCCGCCTCGATCACTTCCTGGGCGGCCAGACCATCTGCGCCGGAGCCTTCGAGCTGATCGGGTGGTACATTCTGCGAGACCTGTTCCAGATAGCGACGGATACGCGCCGCGAAGGTCTGGCTGAAGTCCGACATGCCGCCGGCATTACGGATAATCGTCACTTCTCGTGAATCGTGGGGGTAAAAGGCTACTTCCTTGCACACATCGTCGATGACAAAGCGCCCTTTATTGCCGGCCACCTCACACCGCTCGATGCTATGGTTATTGGTCATATCATACGAGCCGGTCAGGTGCCCAATCACACCGTTCTTGAAGAGCATGTTGATCGAACAGTTCGACCAGATCTGCCGGTTGGGCCCTTTGGCAAAGAACGCCTGCACGCTCTTGATATCACCGCAGAAGTACCGCATGATATCGATCGAATGCGGATGGAGCGCGCGAATATGAAAGTACGGCGCCGACTCGTTTGGGTTGCGGATCCACAGCGTCATGTTAATCAACATGAGCTGGCCCAGACGCCCTTCGCGCACCCACTCCTTGGCCTTGGCCGCCGCTGGCGTGAAGCGGTGGTTTAAATTCGTCGCCAGGTAAAGACCGCGCTCGCGGGCGAAGGCGACCATCTCGCGGGCTTCCCGGATGTTATTCGAGAGCGGCTTCTCGCAGAGCACATGGACGCCTGCTTCGAGGGCTTGCATCGTCGGCTCATAGTGCTGCGAGCCATTCTCGACGCCGGAGGTGCACACGCTCACAGAATCGAGCTGTTCGTTCGCAAGGAGATCCTTCACCGAGTAATACGCCTTCACCCCAAACTCCGCCGCCGCAGCATTTGCCTTGTCCTTGACAATGTCGCACACGGCGACGAGCTCGGCCAGGGGGTCGTTCTTATAACAGCGTGCATGAGTCCGGCCGATATTGCCCATGCCGATGACAGCAACGCGAAGCATCGTTCCTCCTGCTCTTCCCACGTCAGGCGTTACTTCTCCGGCGCATTGAGCGCTTCCGGGGGCGGGATTGTCGCGGCCTCCCGGCGGCGACGGCGGCCCCGCCCGCGCTCTTCGCCGGGCTCGGGCGGCTTACCGATACGCGTGGCGCAGACCCCCTGCTCCTTGCAGGGATCAACAGCCCGGCCGGTCTCCTTCAGACGCCGCTCCACCCAGGCCTGGAGGCGTGCCGACAGCTCCTGCACCACATCCGGCAACTCCTCGGCCAGATTGTGCTGCTCGTCCGGGTCGTTCTCCAGGTCATAGAGCTCCTGCATCGGGCTGCCCACGTGGAAGCTGGGCTCCAGCGCCTGAATAAACTTCCATTTTTTGGTACGCAGCCCGCGCTTGACCTGCCAGGTCGCCTCGCTCAGGTAAACCTCGTCGTAGTTGCCATCGCGCAGGCCGAAGATACAAGGCAACAGGCTCTTGCCTTCCACGCAGTCGCGGTCGGGCACATTGAGCAGGTCGAGGATCGTCGGCACCAGGTCGAGGTTCTGCACGAAGCCGGGCACGCGGCGTCCCCGCGGCAGCAGCTTCGGGGCGTAAAAGATCAGCGGCACGCGGACGTTGCACTCGTACAGGCCGTGGTGGTCGAAGTAGCCCTCGTGCTCGTCCAGCACCTCGCCGTGATCGGCGGTGATGATGAACACGGTGTCATCGAGCAGGCCGTGCTCCGCGAAGCGCCGGAACACCGGGCGCAGGTGCCGATCCATATAGGCCACCTCGCCCTCGTACAGCGCCACGGGATACTTGATGTCGGTGACGCCCGGCATCCAGCTATAGAAGTACCACTTGAACGGCTCAAACGCCCACACCGGATCCATACTATGGTTGTTCGGGTCGTACGGATCGCGGTCGCGCGGGTAGAAGCGCCGGTTGTACGGCGGGGGCGGCAGGTACGGTGTGTGCGGGTCCCAGTAGTGAATGAACATGAAGAACGGCTTGCCTTCTGCCTTCACGCGGTCGATCACCGGCAGCGCGGTGGCCGTGACCGTCTCGGCCTTGCGCAGCACCTTCGGGTTCGAGCGATCCCACTGGTACTTCTCATAGATATCGAAGCCGCGCACGAAGTGGCGGCCCATATTGTCGACCGCGGCGGTGAAGAAGCCGTGCTCCTTGAGCATCTCGGGCAGGAGGCGTACCCCCTCGGCAAGGGGCACCTTGCCGCCAATATTCACGATGTTGTGGGTGATGGCCTCCTTGCCGGTGAGCATGGTGGTGAAGCTGGGATGCGTGGGAATGTTCGGCGCATAGGCGCGCTCGAACACTACGCCGCGGCGGGCCAGGCTATCGATAAAGGGGCTGATCCCCTTCTGCGGGCAGCCGTAGCAACCCAGCCGATCGGCGCGCTGCGTATCCAGAGCAATCAGGACAACGTTCACGCCTGCAGCTCCTTAAACGAGTTCCCCCAAAAACGAGTCCCCAAAAATGAGTCCCCCAAAAACGAGTCCCCAAAAATGAGTCCCAAAATTCGAGCCCAAAGTACGAGCCAAGACGACGAACTCAAGGCCAGACCGGCATACTTCAGACCGGCGTGCGAGAGCACCGGCCGGATCATCCCCGCGCCGGGCGCGCGGTAGTATAGCCCATCGCCGTGCCGGAGGAAAGCAAAATACCCTCGCACGCGGCCATGGCGTGTGGCCTGGTGGGCTCGGTGCACCTGTATTTTTTTACTTCCGCCCCTTCGTCCGCTCCCATTCGTCGCGCAGCCGCTCCCAGATGCGCACTCCTTCGGCGATGGCATCTTTGACCGGAATCTCTCGCCTGCCGGCGCGGCTCATCACCGCCGAGAACTCCGTGCGCCACTGGTCGCCCCACGGAGCCTGCATGCCGGGCCGCGGTGAGGATACATTTGCCTGCTTAAAATAGGCATCGACGTCCGCCCACTCTTGGATCGAGGCGCGGATCTCGGGATCCTTCTCCAGCGACTTGTACCCGAACCCCAAGCCAAAATTCAGCCACCACATCTTGGCGGTGTAGTAATTGCCGTTCTTATCCTTGCCGCCCAGGAAGTTAATGAGCTGCCACGCCTCCAGCGGATGCTTGGTGTTCTTGGCCACCGCGTACATGCGCACGATGCCGACGCCTCCACTTTTGCCCTTCTGCATCGTCGGCATGATAGCGTTGCGCAGGCTCCCTGCAGCAATGCCGACCTTCGTCGGATCGCCTTTGACATCCGGCGTAAGGCCGTTGAAGCGTTTGAGCTCGTAAAACGAGGTCCAGAAAAAGCTGCAGTACCCGTTCATCAGCGGGTCGGCCACGCCTTCGCCGGTTGTGCCGCGAATTTTCCAGTCATGGTAGCTGCGAATGTGCCACTCCACCACTTCCTGGTACAGCGGGTCTTTGCCGAAGAGGGGGTTGTTATTGGCATCGAACATCTTGCCGCCGGAGGCCAGATACTCAAAGGTAAAATCGCCACCGGGCGGCCCGCCCCAGATGGGGTACTCCACGATCCTGGCCGCCTTCAGCTCGCGGGCGATGCGCAGCCAGTCGTCGTAGGTCTCCGGTGGCTTGGCGCCGATCTGCTCCAGGTGCTTCATGTTGTACATGAAGACCTGGACTCCGACGTAGTAGATCGTGCCATAGCGCTTCCCTTTGTAGTGGGTCTGCTCAGTTACGAAAGGAAACTCGTCTTTGCTGAGATCGGCTGCTCCGGGCATGTCGTCCAGCGGACGGATATATTCGGCCTCCGCCCACTCGGCAATATCCTCGTCGCGCATGTACAGGGCATCGATGGGCACGCCGCCCAGGAACTCGGTGATCCGCTGCTTGCGATACTCCGCGCAGCAGGCGCCCCAGCGATATTCGACCTTAATGCCAGGGTACTGGCTCTCAAAGTAATCCAGGTTCTTCCGTACCGTGTCCGGCTGGTAATCCCAGCCGACGAATTGCAGGGTCACCGGCCCCTTGGCCGGCTGCGGACCCTGCGCGGCAGGCGCACCGCCCGGCGCGCGCGGCGCACATCCACCTGCGGCTCCCACCAGCGCACCGGCCGCTGCATGCAGGCCCAGGCGCAGCAGGCCACGCCGATCGAGCTGCGGATCAAGAGAAGCAGGTAGCATGCCCTCTCCCAGAGACTGTCCTGCGCTCATACCCCCTCCTTTCTGGTCCGGAATCTCATCCGGATCTCCCAGGCTCTCACACCTGAGCGTGCCTTAGCATTTTTTACTGTCTGTAAATTACTTACTGTAAATTACTTAATTCTTACTTGTCTTTCTTACTTTTACCAACCGACGGTCGGTAAAGATAAAGTACCGCACTATGCCGCCGGTAGCGATCATCTGCCGGCGCTCACAGCTTCCGGCTCATCGGCCATGTCATGGCGACGGCACGCTCCAGGGCATGCGCCGCGGCACCCGCCGTCGCCCGATCACACAGCTGTGCGTGGCGCGATCCATCCTAGCCGAGCAGGAACAGTGCGTCAATTCAACCTCGCGTACAATTCGTCTCGTGTGCGTACTCCAAGCTTACCAAAAGGTCGTGTGCCCCGGCAGGCAGCACCGGGCATGCCCGCGCTGCCCCCTCAGGGTTGCTGAGCCAGGGTAAGCGTGACGGTACGCGGCTGGCCGAGCGGCGGGACGATGCGCACAGTCACTGTATCGCCGGGACGGTACCGTGAGAGCACCAGCGACACGTCACGGACTGAACGGATCTCCGTCCCGCCGATAGCGACGATGACGTCCCCTTCCCGAATGCCTGCTGCTTCCGCCGGCGAGCCCTCGATAACGTCGGCGACGATCACGCCGCTGGTCACCCGCAGGTTCAGCCGCGCCGCAAGCTCAGGCGTAACCGTATAAATTCGCACGCCGATGTATGGGCGGGCGATGCGCCCGTTGGTGATCAGCTCGGCAATCAGCGGCTGGGCATTCTGCAGATCAATAGAGAGCCCGGAGATAGGCTCGCGAGAGAGGCGGCTGATCTGGATCGCCGTGTTGATGCCGATGGCCTCGCCCCGGAGGTTGAGCAGCGGTCCACCAGAATCGCCGGGCAAAATGTACAGATCGCTGCGCAGGTACGTCACCACATCAGGCTGACTGCCCTGCAGCCGGCCGATCCGTATGGTCGGCGGCGCGGGGAAATGAGGAGAATACCCAATGCCAAGAATGACGCTGCCCGGCACAAGCTCGCCGGCCGAGCCGACCGGCAGCACTGCCGCGCGCGGGACGGGCTGAGCCAGCGTCAGCACCGCAATGTCGGTAAGCTGGTCGGCCGCCACCTGCGCAACCCCCACGCGCGTGCCGTCGGCCAGCTGCACGTCAATACGGCGCGCGTTGCTCACCACATGATTATTGGTGACAATACGGCCGGCAGGATCAATGAAGAACCCGCTGCCCTCAGCCATGCCGGTGGCCGTTTGCGCAAGAATGCGCACCACCGCAGGCCCGGCTCGCTCAGCAGCGGCGCGGGCTGCCTGGACCGTCTGGGGGTCAACGCGCAGCGTCGGTCCCGGTGGGGCGACCAACAGTCCGGCGGCCGGTTGCGGCTGCGCGGCGGCGCGCGGCAGCAGGCCCGCTTCTTTCAAAAGATCGCCGCCATTGACGATGGTGACCTGGCCGGGCAGGGCGAACGGAGTGAGGATGCGCCACTGCTGAAACGCGGCGCGCTGTGCCCGCACCACGAAGACGCCGCCGTAATCCGCATAGGACTGGGGCAGCCCATAGTGCGTGATCGGGTCGCTACTGGCAAAGTACACTTGCCGAATGGCCGGATTTACGTCCAGGAGCGCCAGGTGCCGCGCCACCACCGCAGGCCAGTCCAGCACAGCGTCGGGAGTGTTATCAAACGGCGGCGGGATCAGGCGCTGTCGCTGCAGCCAGCCGTCTAAACCGGCGTCGGAGAGCATGTCAAAGACGTTGGCGAAGGCCACGCGCCCGGTCTCTGGGCGCCACTGGAGCAACGCCTTCTGCGTGGACTGGTACACGAACCCGCCCTGTTCGAAGCGCCCAGAGTTGGGGTAGCCCAGCACCGGCACGCCGCCGAGCCGCTCGAATTCGTCCCAGAAAGCGATCCCTTCATCGTTGGTGATGGTGTACCCAAAGCGCGGCCCGGCGCCGCTCGCTTGCGAGTAGAAGTGCCCGTTTGGCACTGGGAAATCCTGGAGCACTTCCGGCGCCTGGGCGGCGAGCGGAAGCGCCGGCCACGCCGCGACCGCCACCAGGAATGCCAGCGCCATGCCCAGCATGCGCCCGACCAGGCGTTTCCATCTCCTCGGTCCGTGTTCCACTGGCGAGTCCCTCCGTCAAGCCCCTCCGTGCAGCTTTCCACCGGCGGGCGGCCCTCGTGGCTCCCGTGCCGCTCCGCTTTAGGGCTATCATACCGCACGAGGGACACCGGAGGCGGTTGACGGTTGGCCTTTCCGGCAGTAGAGTACGGGCGCATCCCGCAGGCCTAAAGGTCCTGGACGCCGGCCCGCCATGCCCCGAGGGTCGGCACCCCGGCATCTCTGCCGGTGAGACCAATAGACCTGGAGAGGGGAGCGATAGACATCGGGTGTGGTGATCCGGGGGTGGATATGGCCGGATTGAATCTCCAACGCTCGCTTGCGCTCTTTGCCGAGGCTGAGCGCCTGATCCCTGGTGGCTCCCAGACGAACAGCAAGCGACCGCAGCTCTACGCCTACGGCGCCTACCCTATCTACGCCCAGCGCGCGCTGGGCTGCCGCGTCTGGGACGTGGATGGACACGAGTACATCGACTTTGTGATGGCCCTTGGGCCGGTGACGTTAGGCTATTGCTACCCGGCTGTTGATGAGGCAATCCACGCCCAGCTGGCGCGGGGCATTCTCTTCAGCCTGCTCTCCCCCCTGGAGGTAGAGGTTAGCCGGCGCCTGGTCGAGATGGTGCCCTGTGCCGAAATGGTGCGCTTCTTCAAAGGTGGTGGCGAGGCAACTGCCGCCGCAGCGCGCATTGCCCGGGCCTACACCGGCCGGCGTATAATCCTGAACTGTGGATACCGCGGCTGGCCGGATGTCTGGACCGCAGCACGCAATGACGGAGGTGTGCCCGAGGAACTGGCTGGGCTCACCCTCAGCTTCCCCTTCGGCGACCTGCCTGCGCTCGAGCGGCTCTTTGAAGAGCATCGCAGCCGCATTGCTGCGGTCTTCCTTGATGTGCCTTATACAATGCCTTGCCAGGCGGACTACCTGCAGCGCGTGCGTGACCTGGCGCACGCGCACGGAGCATTGCTAGTGTTTGATGAGATCGTGGCAGGCTTCCGGCTGGCTCTCGGCAGGGCACACGAGTACTTTGGTGTCATGCCTGACATGGCCTGTCTGGCGAAGGGCATCGCCAACGGCATGCCGCTCGCGGCGGTGGTAGGCCGCCGGGAGGTCATGCAGGTGGCGGAGCGGCTGCTTATCTCGCTGACCTACGGCGGCGAAGCGCTCTCGCTGGCGGCGGCCGCAGCCGTTCTGGACGAGTATCGTAGTCGGCCGGTGATCGCCCATCTGTGGCAGATGGGACAGCGGCTCACCGACGGTCTGAACGCGGCTGCACGCGAGGCCGACGTGCCATTCTGGTGCGGCGGGTATTCTCCCATGGCAGCCATGCGCTTCGAGGTGCCCGGCGATCAAGTTGACGCGGCCTGGCGCTTCTTCCTGGCCGGCTGCGCTGCCCGCGGCGTGCTCTTTCGGCGAGGCGGCCTCAATTTCGTCACCTATTCGCATACCGACGAAGATATCGACCACGCTATCGCGGTTGCGGCGAGCGTCTTTCGCGAGATGCGCGCCAAGGGCCTGGTCACGCCGGACCGAACCGCCGGCAGCGCCGGGACTGAGCGGGGGCAACAGGCCGGGCCATGGCGCTAGACGGGCAGCACGTTTTGGGAACCGCACCAGACGGAGCGACCATATAGGCACGGGAACCACCCCGGTGAGACGATGAAAATCCTTCTAGCAACCGATGGATCCGCGGCGGCGCTGCGTGCCGCCGACCTGGCCGGCATGCTGGCACAACGTACCGGCTGGGCTATAGAGATGCTCTACGCGCCCTGGATGCCTGGGCCGGTGCGGTATCAGCGGCTGTGGGGCCCCTATAACCCATACAACCCGGTCTTCGTACAGCATCTCCTTGATGAGGAGGCCGAGCGTGTGCTGAACGCCACACAGCAACGGCTGGATCCCTTCGGCATTCGCGCCGAGCGGCTCGTGCGCAGCGCTACCTTCGAAGGCCCGACCATCGCCCGCGTGGCGAACGAGCGCGGCGCGGCCCTGATCCTGCTCGGCACGCACGGCCGTCGGGGCATCATGGACCGGCTCCTGGGCAGCGTGAGCGAGGCAGTCGTGCGCTACGCCTCCTGCCCGGTAATCCTGGTGCGCAGCGACGCGGTGGTTGAGCGCGAGGCGCTGGGACGTATCGTGCTGGCCAGCGACGGCAGCGAGACGACGCTCGCCGCCGCCCGTGCCTTAGTGCCGCTAGCACAGGCCCTGGGCGCCAACATCACAGTCGCTCACGTGACCTGGTTAGGGCCGGGAGAGCGCGGCAGCCCCATCCCACCCGGGGGGCTCACCGACGTCGCACCGACACAGCTTCCGAGCGTGCCCGGCCTGCGTGAGGCGCTGGACCGCCCGGCGGAACTCCTCCGCTCTGCCGGCCTCACCGTACACACGCACGTGCGCAACGCGCGACACACCGCCGACGCACTGGAGCAGATTGCCGCAGACCTCAACGCTGGACTGATCGTGGCCGGCACGCGGCGCTTGGGAGAGCTGGCCGGTCGCCTTCTGGGCAGCGTCGCCGCCGACCTGGTGGCCCGGGCACGCCGGCCGGTGATGATTGCCCGCGTCCAGTCTCTCGAGGGCCCCCAGGAAGCACCGGCCGCAGCCCCGAACAGCTCTGGACGCCCCAATCCGCAGCCCGCACCTCCGGCAGGACAGGACGAGCTCCCGCAGATGCGCCTGATCATGCTGGCCACCGACGGCTCAGCGCCCTCATGGGCTGCAGCGCTCCACGCTGTTGCGCTGGCCAGGTACACCGGCGCACGGCTGGTTGCGCTCTTTGTCGTCAACCCACGGGAAGCGCGGCGGCTCACTCCGCTGGCGCAGGAGGCCCTCGATGCGATGCGCCAGCAAGGCACGAGTGCGGTGGACCGCGCAGTCCGCCTGGCCCAGCAGTACGGCGTGCCGGCGCAGGGCATGCTGGTCGAGGGAGTGCCGGGCCAGGCCATTGTAGACACTGCGGCGGACCTGGGCGCCGACATGCTCGTTATCGGCAGCCACGGCGCCTCAGGTCTTGAGCGCATGCTGCTGGGCAGCGTCTCCGAGTTCGTCGTCCGGCATGCCAGCTGCCCCGTGCTGGTGATCCGGGGCAACGGGCACCTATGAGCGGCCGCGTCCCTCTCCTTGGGGCGCCTTCACGTCTCCTCGCGCGCCACCGGCAGCCCCTGCCAAGGAGGCCCGACCGGCGTGTGTGTGCGGCACCGCCGGCGCCCTGGCGGCCCGGGCATGAGCCCGGCTCGATCTTCTCTAGGAGAGCATCCGGCGGAATCTGGCTGAGACGGAGTTCTGACAGAAATGCGCACGGTACCCTCACTTGCTCGTCTTGCGACTGCGCCCGCTCAGGCGGAGACCTTTCGATCGCTGCGCAAGTACCCGAACTATCGCCTGTACTGGATCGGCGCCTTCGCATCGAACATCGGCACGTGGGTCCAGACGGTGGCGCAGGGGTGGCTGGTCTACCAGCTCACCTCGTCGCCGTTCTCGCTGGGCCTGGTGAGCTTTGCCTCGGCTGTGCCGGTGCTGGCCCTAGCCCTCATCGGGGGCGTGCTGGCCGACCGTATCGAGCGGCGCACGCTGATGATCGGCACGCAAACCGCGGCAATGCTACAGGCGCTGGTGCTGGGCCTGCTGACCCTGTCGGGCGTCGTTCGTTTCGAGCATGTGCTTGTGCTTTCCTTTGCCCTGGGCGTCATCAACGCCCTAAACACCCCGGTACGTCAGGGCATCATCTCCGACCTGGTGCCGCGGGAGGACCTGCAGAACGCCATCGGCATCAACTCCGCCCAGTTCCAAGCCAGCCGCCTGATCGGTCCCGGCATAGCCGGCATCCTGCTGGCAGCCGTCGGCGCCGGCTGGTGCTTCCTCATCAACGCCATCAGCTTCCTGGCGGTTATCTTCTCGCTGACCCGGCTGCGGCTTCCGCCGCGGACCACCCGCGTGCGCTCGCTGGGCTTCATTGGGGATGCCCTGGAAGGGCTGCGCTACGTGCGGCAAAACCGCACGATCAGCACCCTCATCAGCCTGGCCGCCATCCCGGCCTTCTTTGGGTACCCCTACACCACCCTGCTGCCGGTATTCGCCCGTGACCTCCTCCACGTGGGCGCCGGTGGCCTGGGCCTTCTGTACAGCGCAACTGGATTGGGCTCGCTCGTGGGGGCGCTCGGCGTGGCCTCGGCCGGCGCGCTGCGCGCGCGGGGGCGGCTTCAGCTCGGCGCCCTGTGCACGTTTGGGCTCTGCCTCATCGGCTTTGCGGCAAGCCGGTTCATAGGGCTGTCGCTGCTCCTGCTGGTCGTGGCCAGCGCCTCCAGCATGACCTACAGTGCGCTGAACCAGACGTTTCTGCAATCGCTCACCGCAGACGAATTCCGCGGCCGCGTGCTGAGCGTGCTCACGCTCACCACCTTCGGATTGATCCCGCTGGGGAGCATGCTTGAGGGGGCCATCGCCCAGCACTTTGGCGCCTCAACCGCCGTGGGCATGGGAGGCCTCGCCTGCTGTCTCGTGGGAGGAACCATCCTGCTCACCAGGCCGGAGGTGCGTGACCTCGCCTGAGCGGGATCTCGCTGCAGAGAGCATCCTGGGGACGAGGCCGGCCTCACGCCTCGCCGCGGGGTTGAGGCGGAGCCGGCGCAGGCTCGTCGGGAAGTGGCGAGGCCAGCACCTCTGCCAGCCGGTGCGGCAGTGCGCCCCAGCGGCGGCACAGCTCCTCGACGGCTGCAGGTGAGGCCGGTCGGCGGCAGAGTCCCAGTTCCCAGAGCGTGGCGGGGGAGACCCCAAGATAGCACGCCAGCTCGCGCCAGCCCCAGCCCCGCAGGCGCATATACGCCCAGAGATACGGCGCCAGGAAGACGGGCAGGCCTGCAGTACGCCCGCGCGGCACGCTCGCCGTCATCGCTTCTTCTACCCTCTCTTGATATTAAATTTACATACATACACTATACACGCACACTGATTTGCACACTAGCACTTATTTACACGTAGCTGTTTTTGTTCTTAAGAACGCCACGGGCAGGCCACAAGCCAGGTCGGAAGAGACGATTCGGGACCAAAGTCCCGGGTGCCGGCTTAGCCCGCGCGCAGGGTACAAGTAGGCTACAATAGACAGCGCTGGCGTGCGCCTGCGGATGCACACCGGTAGCCGTAGAGCCGGCGGAACCACGGCGCCACTGCGCCAGTAGTGATGTCTTTACATACTGCTTTACACGCTGCCTTCTATGCAGCTTTTTACATACGGATCTGAGACATACTGAGTGAGACATATTGATCGCGACCCGGCTTGCACAAACACCTAAGAGTGCACAAAAGTATGCACAAGAGGGAGGCACCTCATGGAGACCTCAACGAAGCTCCAGCTCGGCGTGATCGTGTCCCTGCGTGGCAACGTCGATGAGCCGCTGGCGCGGGTGCAGGAGCTGGGGCTGCCCACGTGCCAGATCGGCGCGGGCGTGGACGTGACCACGCGCGAGAACGCGGTGGCGCTGCGCCGGGCCGCCGATGAGCGCGGCATCACCATCACCACTATCTGGGCGCGTCTGCCCGGCCGGCACGTCTGGGACTTCATCGAGGGGCCGCTGACGATCGGCCTGGTGCCGGAGGCTACCAGGGCGGAGCGGCTGGCAGCGCTCAAGCAAGCTGCGGAGTTCGCCGCGGCGGCCGGCGTGCCCTCCATCACCACCCACGTTGGATTTATTCCGGAAGACCCCAACGACCCCAAGTATGTCGGGACGGTCGCCGCGCTGAAAGAGATCGCGGCCTACTGCCGCAGTCTGGGCCTGCGCTTCTGGTTCGAGACGGGCCAGGAGACCCCGGTGACGCTCTTACGCACGATCGAAGACGTGGGCACGGACAACCTGGGCATTAACCTGGATCCGGCGAACCTGCTCATGTATGGCAAGGCTAATCCCGTGGACGCCTTGGACATCATCGGCCGCTTCGTGGAAGGCGTGCACGCCAAGGATGGAGAGTACCCGACCAACGGGCGCAAGCTGGGACAAGAGAAGCCGCTGGGCGAGGGGCGGGTAAACTTCCCGGTGCTGGTGCCGAAGCTAAAGGCGCTGGGCTTCAGGGGCGCGCTGACGATCGAGCGGGAGATCACTGGCCCGCGGCAGATCGAAGACATCAAGCACGCCATCCACGTGCTCACGCCCCTGTTGTAACAGACGGGCCGTCTCCGGCCGCGTGCGGCGGATTGGCGCTCGGTGTTGCGCCGGGGTATAATACGCCTTGGCGCCGCCGTGGGGCGGCGTCTTTCGTGCCCGGCGTGGCGGGTGCTGTGCCCCGCTAGCTCAACGGTAGAGCAGCTGACTCTTAATCAGTTGGTTCGAGGTTCGAATCCTCGGCGGGGCACCTCCATGTGGGCCTTCATGGACGCCTGGATACAACATCTCAGGGGCGTTCTTCCACCTCACGCCCGCGCGACGGCCGGGTGATGCCCAATCTGACCACCAAACGCGCGGCGATCGCGTCAACCCACGCACACGCCGCCCGGAAGGCCCTAGGTCCTTGGTTTCTCGTGCGGGCCGGCGCCGACCCAGGCGCCGGCACGGCACCTGCGCGCTGTCGCAGCCGTGCTAGGCCCCTCACGCTCCTTCTCTCGACCCCTGCGCCCTTGCCCACGTTCCCGCCGTCCTCGCTGGCGTGACTGGGAAACCGGCCGGCGCCATGCTGCCGGTTGCCTGCTGCAAGCCCCGCGCGTGCCGTCCAGAGCATGTTTCGGGTCTGCTAGTTCCGATGGCCTGACGCGATCCGTCCTCCGGTTTTTCTTCGCTGCATGAAGGCCACCGGCACATTCCGGCATCTCCCCACAGCCCTATGTCTCATCACCCCTGCCGGCCTGCTCTGCCGCGGCCCATGGTTGCCGGGGCGGCTGCCTGGTTCCCTTTAGCCGCCTGATCATCACCGGAGCTTCCCGGCGGAGTGCCGACAGAACGTGCGCGTAGATGTCCAGCATCAGGCTGATCGAGGCTGATCTTGTCTTTTCTCGGCTCGCAGGTATACCCGGGAATGTGGAGAAACACCTCATAGATGCGCGTGGATATGCCGATAACATTAATCGATAACATTAATACGGAAACCAAGACCGAAACAAAACAGTACTGGTAACGCCGAGGTGTACACGCGGCTTGTAAGGGCTGAAGTGCGAACGGTCAGAGTGTTCCCGCAGCCGGTGCTGTGCTGCCACTGCTTCACGCACTGCAGAGGCTTCACCCATTGCAGAGACTTCGCACGGACTTCGCACGCTGCAGAGAAGGAGGGCCTGCTCCGGCTGTGCCTGAGATCTCCACGCCGGAACGGGCAGGCAAGGTAGGTCCTGAGCATGGCCGCGCTCTCCTCAGAAGCTGAAGCACCAAAAACTCCAGCATCACGGGACTGCCGCCATGACCTGCTATTCCCTCGACGATCAGACGCGGGCGGCATGGAAGCGCTACCCGATCCGGATCAGCACCGGCGCGCGGTGCACCGGCTGCGGCGAAGTGACGGTGCTGGTCCAGAGTGTGGGCCCCTTTGTGACCCAGACGTGCCCGGCATGCAGGAAGCGCCCCCTGCTGAGCCGGCAGATGTTTTTGGCCCTCGATCTGTGGTGGCATGTCCTGCATGCACCAAACGTATGCGGCCCGAGATCGTGGACGGGTCTTATGGCTACAGATGCCCAGAATGCGGCGCCACGCTCTACCTCACCGATTTGCTGGCGCGACCTCTCCCCTCCGGACCCTCATGCGGCAGCACAGACTACCCAGGCGTAAGACCGTTCGTCGCAGGCGCTGCAGCAATCCCGGAGTCAGGGCAGCTGCGGCGCCGGCCCGGTGGTCTGGCCGATCTGCAAGCGCGCCGGCACGATGCACCGCTCGGGCCCGCCCCGACGGCCCTCCCTGATTCGCCGCACCAGGAGCTCCCCTGCCCGCCGGCCAATCTCGCTGTACTCTTCTACCATCGTGGTGAGCGCTCGATCCGGTGGAAAGACCTCAGCAAAGCCCCCCATGCCGGCTACAGAGATCTCCTCAGGCACCCGCCTGCCGGCGCGATGCAGCATCTCCAGCGCGCCCACTGCGACCAGGTCGTTGATGCAAACCAGGGCCGTAAAGGGCACCCCCCGCCGCAGGAGCTCCTCAGCTGCGGCGGCGCCGCCACGCCGGTCGGCGGGATGAACCACCACCAGGTCGTCTGGCGCAGGCAGCCCCCGCGCCAGGAGCGCATCCCGCCAGCCGGCCAGCCGCGTCAGGCTGGTGGAGGTGCGCTGCGTGCCGCTCAGGATGGCGACGCGCCGGTGGCCCAGCTCGTCGCACAGGTAAGCGACCAGCGTGCGCATGCCTGCGTAGCCGTCTGTGCCGCAGAAATCGGCCTCCAGCCCGGGCACCTCGCGATTGAGGCAGACGAATGGGTAGCCCTCGCGGCTCAAGGCGACCAGGTGGGCCACGTCCTGCTGCACCGGAGTGATGCACAGGCCATCGGCACGGTACTGGCGCAGGTTGGCAATGTGCAGCCGCTCCCGCTCCACACTCTCGTGGGAGTTCGCCAAGATGAGGCTGTAGCCGGCTCCTTCGACCGCCGCTTCGATCCCCACGGCCATGCGGGCGTAGTGCGGAAAGGTAAGATCGGTGACTACCAGGCCTAGGATGTGCGAGCGCAACGAGCGCAGGCCAGCAGCCAGCCGGTTGGGCTGGTAGCCCAGGCGCTCGATGGTGGCCTGCACGCGCCGGCGCGTCTCCTCGGCCACCAGCGGGCTGTTACGCAGCACGAGCGACACCGTCGAACGGCTCACTCCCGCCTCGCGGGCGATGTCATTGATCGTCAGGCTCGTGCTCTTGCGCATCCTGTACGTGGTGCTCTCGGGCTGATACGTTGCGTGAGTTAGGCGCTGTTATGATACCACCGGCTGCCTGGTCGCGGCGCCACACACGTCGCTTCCGGCGCCGCGAGGGGCATGCCGGCGACGTACGGTCTGTCCTGGGCTTCGCCGGCATTCTTGAATCCGGCATGCGGAACGTGTATACTGACGACATGTCAGACATGTCAGATAGATTACGCTTACGAGGTGTTCACGAGGGAACGATGGAGAGCGATGCAGAGCGCGCCGCGGCGATCCCGCCGCTGCTCTACCGGAGCGTGCAGGAACGGATTAAGCGTTACATCCTGGAGCACGACCTGCAGGCAGGCGACCCGCTTCCACCCGAGACACACCTGGCCCGCGATCTGGGCGTCAGCCGCTCCTCAGTGCGCGAGGCCGTCAAAGCGTTGGAGTCGCTGGGCATTCTGGAGACCCGGCCGGGCAAGGGGCTTTTTGTGCGCCCCTTCTCTCTCGACCCTATCCTGGACAATCTGGCCTATAGCCTGCTCTTCGACCGCGAAAGCGTAACGGAACTCCTGGAGGTGCGCGAGCACCTGGAGGTGGGGCTCCTGCCGCACGCCATACGCGCCCTCTCGCCAGGACAACTCGAGCTCCTGCGCAGCCTGGTGCGGCGCATGCGGGAGAAAGCCGAGCGTGGCGAGCCTTTCCCCGAGGAAGACCGCTTTTTCCATCGCACCCTGAGCGAAGCGACAGGCAATCGCCTGCTGGTCAAGCTGCTGGACGTGTTCTGGATCGTCTTCATGCGTCTGCGTGACCGGGCGGTGCGCGTGGATCCCGCTCCACTGCGCACCTGGCAGAACCACCAGCGCATCCTGGCGGCGATCGAGGCCGGGGATGTGGCCGCCGCCCAGCAGGCCATGGCCGAGCACTTCACCGACCTGCACCGACGGCTGGAACTGGCCGATCTGCGCCACCGAGCATCGCGTCCGGCTGCTGCAACAGCCCGGCAAGAGAACCCCTCGCCGGCGGGAGGCTCGTGATGGCAGCAATGGCAGCAAGAGCAGCGGGAGCGCCGGATGGCCGGGCCTGGAGCTGGACGGCGGCCCTCCAGGGCGTGGTACCGCCGCTGATCACACCGCTCTGCGACGATGGGAGCCTTGACGAGGCGGCGTTGGCAGCGCTGATCGAGCATGTGCTGGCCGCCGGGTGCAGCGGCCTCTTTGTACTGGGCGGCTGCGGCGAGGGCGCGTGGCTCACGTCCGCCCAGCGCGCTGCGGTCGTGCGCGCCGCCGTGCGCGCCGCGGCGGGTCGTGTGCCGGTGCTGGCCGGTGTGCTGCTGCCCGGCACGGCGCCGGCGTGTGAGGCAGCGCGGCAGGCCGCGGACGAGGGAGCACATGCGCTGGTGGTGAGCTCACCCTACTACTATGCCGTTGACGCCGCCGCCCAGCGCCGCCACGTCGAAGCGATTCTCGCAGCGACCGCGCTGCCGGTGCTGCTCTACAACATCCCGCAGGCTACCGGGCATGTGCTCGCCCCGGAGACGGTGGCCGCCCTGGCGGGCGAACCGCGAGTACTGGGGATCAAAGATTCGGCCGGAGACTTGGCGACCTTTCAGCAGCTGCTGGCCATCCGGCAGCGGCGGCCGACGTTTCGGGTCCTACAAGGCAGCGAGCGGCTCATGGCTGCCAGCCTGCTGCTGGGAGCAGACGGCCTGGTGCCCGGACTGGCCAACGTGGCGCCGGGGCTGTTCGTGGCGCTCCGTCGCGCTGCGGCCGCCGGCGATGTGGCGGCGTGTGTGCGGCTTCAGGAGGAGATCGCAGACCTGTGGACGCTGCACCACCAGGGGCACTGGCTGGTGGCACTCAAAGCCGCCTGTGCCGTCATCGGCCTGGGAACCGGTCTGCCGGCGGCGCCGCTGGCCCCGGTGAGTGCCGCCCAGCGCCAGGCAATCGCCGCGATCGTGCGGCGGTCTGTGCCGGGGGTGACACATGCTGGTGCGCCGGGAGCCGGTGCCCCAATGCACGAACGCGCCTGACAGTGCCCCGGCCTGAGTATGATCGCTTGTGGCGAGGCAAGGGTGAATGCAATGCCGCCGTGTGCTCAGCCGACCCGGTAAAGCTCTACCCTGGTGATCTGCTACAGGCGCAAGCCTGAGGAGGAAGCGATGGAACGATCCCGATACTCCATAGGCGTTATAACCAAGCGACGATTTTTTGCTGCAACGGGAGGAGCAGCGGTGCTGGGCCTGTTCACGGCCTGCCGTCCATCCAGCCGACCGGCGGGCGATGCGGGCACCGCGCCGGCTGCCGACCTGCGCGGAACCTCAATTGAGTACTGGATCCAGAATGCCCTGGACCATCCCGAGGGCATGGCCAAAGAGAAGGTCATGCGGGAGTTCACGACCGCCAACCCGCACGGGATCACCGTCAGTGCTACGGGCGGCGCCACCATCCAGAAAGTGGTCGCGGCCACGGCTGGCGGCGCGCCACCAGACCTCGTGGATGGCTTCCACTTCAACATGTGTGAGCTCTTCGCCGGGGGCGCCACGGTGGAGATCGATGCCGAGCTCAAAGGTAACGCCGACTGGCAGCGCGCCCGGTCCAATATCTACCCGGAGATCGTCGCCGGCTTCACCTGGAAAGGCAAGCTGTTCGCCGTGCCGCTCTATAGCAGCTTCTTCGCCATGTACTACCAGCCGGAGTACCTCAAGCGCGTGCACCTGCCCGTCCCGCCTCCACGAACCTGGGGCTGGAGTGACTTTTTGGACTACTGTCGCAAGGCAAGCAATCCCCCTGAGATCACCGGCTACGACGATCAGTGGTCGTACTCACGCACTGGCATGATGGTGCTCAACAACGGCCACCGCTTCATCAGCCAGGATGGCACGAAGTTCAGCTATAACAGCCCCGAGGCGCTCGACGCGGTGGAGTTCCAGCTCACCATGATCAAGCAGGGGCTGATGCGCGCTCACGATGGCTCAGCCAGCGGGGGCTACTCCGAGAAGCTGCCGGAAGGAAAAGTCGTCTTCCAGTTCGCCGTGGCGGCGAGGGTGCCGCGCTACCGCGAGCAAGGCGTCCAGTTCGGCACGTGTTACTACCCCCTCGGGCCGGGCAACCGGACCAGGCAGAACTACACCCACGGCGAGTCCTACGGCCTGGCGGTGTTCCGCAACAAGGATGGGAAGAAACAGCAGGCTGCCCTGCTGGCTGCGCTCTGGGCCACCCGCCCTGAAGCAGCCCTGGTCTTTGCCGAGGTCGGCGGCACGCCCCCAGCCTACCGCAACGCCGTCGAGTCCCCGCAACTGCAGGCGCGGTTCAGGCAGGATCCGGATGTGTGGGCGTTCTATGAACTCCTGCCGACGTACATCCCAATGCCGAATTTCCCCGGCTTTGCCGCGGTGCGGGCGCTCGGCGACCAGATGCTCCGCGAGATCTGGGCCGGCAAGGTATCGGCGCGGGATGGCCTGAACGAGTATACCCGTCTGGCGCAGCAGACCCTGGACGAGGCGCTGCGCGCCTGAGCCGAGCGCTCGGCTCTGCTATGATGCATCTACCCGGTTTACCAGACGCGTGCCCGCTCAGAGCTCCATGTGCATGTCGACTACCAGAAGTCGACCCTAGTAGTCGACTACTCGGATGATAAGGAGCCGCACATGCGTCGCTTTATCGTCGCACGCGATGACACCATCTACGAGGCCTTCCCGGATGTGCTGCTCCTGCCGGATGGCCGGTTGCTGTGCGCCTACCGTGAGGGCGACGACCATGCGCCGCAGGAGTTCACTCGCCTGGTCGTGCGGGAGAGCCGCGACCGCGGGGCCACCTGGTCTCCGCCTCAGGTCTTGGCCGAGGCGGTTCGCAGCGATCTGCCGCGCGAGCGCTGGTGGTACTGGAACTGCCCGCGCCTGGCGCGCCTGCGCGACGGCCGGGTGCTTTTAACCTGCGATACCCTCTTCCGCAGCCAGGAGGGCCGCGAGCACAGCGCTGAAGCGCATATCTGGCTGTGGGAGAGCTCCGACGGCGGGCGCACGTGGCAGGCGGGCCGCGATACCGGCGCCCGCGGCATCGTGCCCGACCGTGTGGTGGAGACGCCGCAGGGTGCGCTCCTGCTCGGCGCACACTATCGGGACGAGGCCGGCATCTACAATCAGGTGGTCTGGCGCTCTGAAGATGGCGGCCGGACCTGGCAGGGCCCGGTCAGAGTCGCTGCCGATGCCACATTACGGCACTGTGAGGGCAGCATCGTGGCGCTGGCCGATGGTATGCTGGTGTGCTACCTGCGGGAGAACTCCGGCCTGGGGCTGTCGGGCTGTAAAGCGCTCTCCCGCGACGGCGGGCGCTCCTGGGAAGGGCCCTATCCGACCCAGCTGGTGGGCTGCCACCGTCCTACCGCCGGGTTACTGGCCGACGGCCGCGTGCTGATCACCTACGGCCTACGCTTCGGCAATGGCAACCGCGACGTGTACGCCTACGTGGAGAGCCAGGAGAGCGCCCGCGAGCCCGAGCGGCTCCACCAGCGCGGCACGCTGATGTGCCTCGACCACGACAATCACCCGCAGCCAGACTCCGGCTACAGCGGCTGGGTGCAGTTTCCCGACGGCGAGGTGCTATGCGTGTATTACATCAAAGCCGACGCCCCGCGCTGCTACATCAAGGGCTGCACCTTCCACGTGAGCGAGCTGGTGTGGTGAGCCATGGGGCGCAGGGCGCAGGCCTCGTCGGGTACAATACGTCCTGGGTGCAGGGTGACGTGTGCACCTGCACGCACAGCTTAGGCACGTATGGCTTAAGACGCGAGACAGAGAAGCTCGCAATCATACCGGCGCAAGGATAACCACGCGTGGGGACACCTGTGCCAACGGTCCTGCTCGTCGAAGATGAGGCGGCGCTTCGCGAGGCCCTGGCGTTCAGCCTGGCCCGCCATGGCTATCAGGTGCGCACAGCCGCCGATGGCCCGGCCGCGCTGGAGAGCGTCCGCGCCGGCCCCCCAGATATCATCATCCTGGACGTGATGCTCCCCGGCCTGGATGGGTTTGAGGTCTGCCGCCTGCTCCGCCGGGAGAGCACGGTGCCGATCATCATGCTGACGGCACGCACCGATGAGGTGGATCGCGTCGTCGGGTTAGAGATCGGCGCCGATGACTACGTTACCAAGCCGTTCAGCACGCGCGAGCTGCTGGCGCGTATCAAGGCCCTGTTGCGCCGGCAGCAGATGGTGCAGCAACCGCCCGCAGCCCAGTCGGAGGTGGTCCGCCTGGGTGCCCTCGTGGTCGATATGGCGGAGCGCCGGGCGCTCTGCTGCGGCCAGGAGCTCAGGCTCAAACCGCGTGTGTTCGACCTGCTGGCGTTTCTGGTACAGCATCCCAACCGCGTGTTCACCCGCGAGCAGCTCTTGCAGCGGGTGTGGGGGTATGAGTATACCGGTGGCACGCGCACCGTGGACGTGCATGTGCGCTGGCTGCGCGCTGTGCTGGCGCAGCATGGCTGCCACCCTGCACAGTCGGGCCGGCTCCCTCAGATAGAAACCGTGCGCGGCGTGGGGTACCGGTTGAGCATGCCGCGCGAGCCTGCTGCTATCCCCTGATATGCGTCTGCACTGGCGCCTCGCCCTCAGTTTCGCCCTGCTCACCGGCCTGGCCTTCGCGGCGGCAGGCCTGCTGCTGGCACCTCGCCTGCAGTACATGGCGCTCGAGAGCATTACCTTGCGGCTCGCCGAACAGGCGCGCCTGGCCGGTGAGCTCGTCTGGCTCCATGTGGAGCCGGAGCCCGGCGCTTCCACCATACAGCCATCGCAGCGTCAGGTTGTACAGCAGCTTCTCCAGCAGCTCGGCCGTCACACCGCGGCGCGACTTACGTTGATCGCACTCGACGGCACAGTCTTGGGCGACTCCTGGGCGGATCCGGCCACCATGGAGAACCACGCTACGCGCCCGGAGGTCCAGAGTGCGCTCCAGAACGGCACAGGTACCGCCAGGCGACGCTCGGAGACGACCCATCGCGACTTGCTCTATGTGGCGGTGCGCATCGAGGATGGAAGCACGCCGCTCGCAATTGCCCGCGCGGCGCTGCCGCTGGATGAGGTGGAGCGGGCAGTGTTCGAAACCGTCGCCGTTGCCGCCGGCATGCTCCTCGCCGTCGCTGCAGCCGCCGCCGGAGCAGGCGTGCTGCTGGCGCGCCACATCGCGCTCCCGCTCGAAGAGCTAACCCTGCGCGCGCAACGCGTCGCTGCCGGAGACCTGCGCGCCTTCGAACACTGGTCGGCAGGACGAACTCTGCCTGAGGTGCGGACCCTGGGGATGGCCTTTGCTGAGACCGCACGCCGGCTGGCCCAGCAGCTCGAGCACGTGCACCTGGAGCGCAGCCGGCTCCAGGCAGTCCTGACCCACATGACCGATGGTGTGCTTCTCGTGGATCGCGACGAGACCATCGTGTTCGCCAATCCGGCTGCCGCGCGGTTGCTCGGCTATGACCGGCCGCTGCTTGATGGCAGTCTGCGTTCCTTGCTCGAGGTGTCCCAGGACCACGACCTGCGGGGCCTGTTCTTGGAAGTGCAGGCACATGGTGCTGCGCGCACAGCCGACTTACGGCTCGCCACCAGCGGTCGCATCGTCCGTGTCTCTGCCCTGCCGACTGGGGCGGCCGCACCGGGCGGCGTGCTGCTGATCCTGCATGACCTCACCGATGTGCGCCGGGCCGAGGTGCTCCGTCGCGAGTTTGTGGCGAACGTCTCGCATGAGCTACGTACCCCCCTGGCCTCGATCACGGCGCTGCTGGAGGCGCTGGAGGACGGCGGTCTAGAGAACCCGGCGATCGCCCGCAGCTTCTTGGAGCGCATCCATACTGAAGTTGACGAGCTCACCCAGCTGGTCAACACGCTGCTTGACCTGGCACGCTTGGAGTCCGGTCGCGCTGATCTGCGCTGCGAGCCGGTAGATGTGCGTTCCCTCGCCGCCGACGTCGTCGAACGCCTGCAGCCCCAGGCGGAGCGCCGCGGCCAGGTGCTGGTGTTGCACGCCGCGCCGGAGGTGCCGGCCGTGCAGGGGGATGCGGCGCGACTACGTACCGTACTGGTGAACCTGCTGCACAACGCCCTCAAATTCACCCCGCCGGGAGGGCGTATCACCGTCTCTGTTACCTGCCGGGACAGCGAAGTGCACGTCTCTGTGCAGGACACCGGTCCCGGCATTGCCCCGGAAGACCTGCCGCGTGTCTTCGAGCGCTTCTATAAGGCCGATCGCTCGCGTGCCACCGCCGGCTCCGGCCTGGGCCTGGCCATCGCCAAGCATATCGTGCAGGCGCATGGCGGGCGTATCTGGGCCGAGAGCACGCCGGGCCAGGGCGCAACCTTCACCTTTGCGCTTCCGCTCCAGTCTCCGGCGCAGCGCTCGCCTGCTGTCTGAGCCGCGGCCCGCTCTCCTCCACATCCTGTGTCCCGCCGTCGCAAGGCATCCTGGTCTTCGGTGGCATGGCCGCGCAGGGTTAAGCGGTGTTAATCAGGCGTTAACCATGCCGGCCGGCTCTGTTTACCGGCCAGTGCCGGCCCGTTAATCCACCGCCGCTATAGTGAGAACGGCTAACCGGCACAGGCCGGCATTTCGGCTGAGGTCGCTGCCGCCGACAGGCACGCTGATCAGCCTCATTTTCTGTGCAAAGAGTGCTGCACAGAGTAAGAACACAGCGAAGCGAGAGGGCGTTATGACCGTTGGAAGATACATTATGCAGCGACACACTATCCAGCGCAGACAGTTTATCGTGGGGGCAATAGCCGCGGCCGCCGCGGCGTGCACGCAGGGTAGCCGCGGCGGTACACAGGTAGCGCCCGTTCCCACGCTGGAGCGCCAGGAAGGCTTTCAGCTTCCCCCCGGCAGCGGCATCGTGAAGGGACCTTTCGAGGGAGAGGCCAAGACCCTCAACGGGGCCGGGGCGACCTTCCCGGCAGCCCTCTATAGCAAGTGGTTCACCGAGTACGAGCGCCTCACCGGTGTCAAGGTAAACTATCAGTCCATCGGCTCAGGCGGCGGCATCAAGAGCATCACCGATGCCACGGTCGACTTCGGTGCTACCGACGCACCAATGACCGATGAGCAGCTCGCCGCAGCCAAGAACGGGCCGATTCTGCATATCCCGACCGCCCTGGGTGCGGTGGTCCCGACCTATAACCTGCCGGGGCTGACCCAGCCGCTGCGCTTCAGCCCGGAGACGCTGGCAGGCATCTATCTGGGTGAAATCACGCGCTGGTCCGACCCTCTGCTGCGGGCCGACAATCCCGGTGTCACGCTGCCGGACCGCCAGATCCTGGTTGTCCACCGCTCTGACGGGAGCGGGACGACCAACATCTGGACCGATTACCTATCCGAGGTCAGTCCGAAGTGGAAGAGCACCGTCGGCCGCGGCACGTCGGTGAACTGGCCGGTCGGGCTCGGCGCAAAGGGCAACGAGGGCGTAGCGGGCGAGGTCAAACAGAACCCGTATTCGATCGGCTATGTGGAGCTGATCTACGCTATCCAGAACCGGCTCGGCGTCGGAGCAGTGAAGAACCGCGCCGGCCGCTACGTCGAACCCAATCTCTCCAGCGTCACGGCCGCCGCGGCGGGCGCCGCAGCAACGATCCCACCAGACCTGCGGGCCTCGATCGTTAATGCGCCGGGCGAGCTGGCCTATCCGATCTCCGGCTTCACCTGGCTTTTGGTCTATCAGCGCATGACCGACCGGCCGAAGGCGCTGGCCCTCACGCGGCTGCTGTGGTGGGCCACCCATGACGCCCAGCAGTTCAACGCCGACCTCGGCTATGCACCCTTGCCCCTGCAGATCATCACGCGCGCCGAGGAGTTGATCCGCACAATCACTGTGAATGGACAGCCGGCTTTTCCTCATTCTTAATACTTCCTGGCATTAGTATCGGCCGGCATTAATACTAGATATTAACCTGCACTAATATCTACATCAAATATCTACATTAGATATCTATTCAATAAAGATCTAGTAAAAGATCTAGTAAAAGACCTAGTATTTGGTACAGCGATGACGCAGCCCCTCTCAGACCGACGAGTGAATCACGGGGTGCGCACGGTCCGCTACACCGGACGCAGTGCGTTCTACGGAGATCGGCTCTTCTATGCTGCGGTAGCAGCATGTGCGGCTGCTCCGCCGGCCCTCTTCGGGCTCATGTTCCTCCTGCTGGCACTTGACGCGCACCCGGCGCTCCTACGCTATGGCCTCGCCTTCCTCACGACAAGCACCTGGGATCCTGTCTTCGAGCGCTTCGGTGCCGCGGCCTACATCTACGGCACGCTGGTGACCTCGGTCCTGGCCGTGGTGCTGGCCACCCCGGTGGCTGTGGGAGCGGCGCTGTACGTGACGCACTACGCTCCGGCCTGGCTGCGCGAAGCGACGTCGTTCCTGGTAGAGATGCTGGCAGCGATCCCCAGTATCATCTATGGCCTGTGGGGCTTCTTTGTCTTGGCCCCGCTGATGCGCGACGGCGTTGAACCCCTGCTGCAGGCCGCGCTCGGTCCCCTTCCTGGGCTTGGCGAGCTGGTGCGCGGACCGGCGCGCGGCAAGGACCTCCTCACCGGCGGGGTGATCCTCGCCATCATGATCTTGCCGACGATCATGGCCGTCTCACGAGAGGTGATTCTGGCGGTGCCACGCGAGCAGCGCGAGGGCGTGCTTGCGCTCGGAGCAACGAAATGGGAGATGATCTGCTGGGCCGTCCTGCCATATGCCCGCCCCGGCATCGCCGGCGCCGCGATCCTGGGCCTGGCTCGAGCCCTGGGCGAGACGATGGCGGTCACCATGGTGATCGGCAATAGCTCGACGGCGATCAGCCCCTCGCTGCTTACGCCCGGCTATACCATGGCCAGTGCTATCGCCAACCAGTTCACCGAGGCGGATACGCCGATCTACTTCAGTGCTATCGTCGGAGTTGCGCTGGTCTTGATGTTGGTTACGCTGCTGGTCAACCTGGCGGCACGTGCGCTGCTCTGGCTCCTGGCTCACCGAACACAGATCTATTACGTCGTGTAATTAAACTATGTTTGTGTAGGGCCTAGAGCATAAACGACCGGCCGGTACATCGATTGCCCCACCGGCTGGTCGTGACGCTCGACACCTGGAGGTGGGACGTAGAAGAGATGGCCTCTACGCTCGAGCGTGCGGAAGGGGTGCGTATACGCGAACGCTTCCGTGAAATTCCCTGGGAGCAGCGCGTGCTGGGCGCCGTGCTCGCTGCGCTGGCGGTGGCTGCCTGTGCCACCGCCAGCGTGCTGGTGCTGGTAGTCATCCTCGGGTACATCGCGGTGCGCGGCCTGCCGGCGCTGAATGTCGCGTTCTTTACCCAGCGACCGCTCCCGTATGGAGAGGTCGGCGGGGGCATCGCCCCGGCTCTCCTCGGCACCCTTGAACTGCTGGCCGTAGCAAGCCTGCTGGGCGTGCCGCTGGGCATCGGCACCGGCCTGTATCTGGCAGAGTTGGGCAACAACCGCATCGGGGCAATGGTGCGCCTGGTGATCGACCTGCTGGCAGGCGCCCCCTCGATCGTCGTTGGCGTATTTGTCTGGGCAGCGCTCGTCCGCCATGTGATCGGCCACTACGCCGGTATCGCCGGAGCCGTGGCGCTGGCCATCATCATGGTGCCCATTGTCACGCGCACGGCTGAAGAGATACTCCGGCTAGTACCGTACAGCCTGCGCGAGGCTGCTCTGGCGCTGGGTGTGCCCTATTGGAAGACCGTGCTCTTCATTGTGCTTCCCGCCGCACGTGGCGGCCTGATCACGGGGGTTATGCTGGCGCTTGCCCGCGCTGGCGGAGAGACAGCGCCGCTGCTGCTGACCACCTTAGGCAACCAATTCTTTAACTTCGATCTTTTGCAGCCTATGGCCGCACTCCCGGTGCAAATCTATAACTACGCCGTCTCGCCCTATGACGACTGGCATACAAAGGCCTGGGGTGGAGCTCTGGTGCTGGTGCTGGTGATCGGGCTGCTGAGCCTGGTCATGCGCGTGATCATTCGGCAGCGCATTGCCGGATCGCACGTGTGAGCGCACCGCCTGCGCAGGCCCGTTTCGAGACTCGTTCGTCCGAACCATGACAACGTCGGCCGCGTAGGACGTAGGAATAGGAAGAGAGGAAAGGGACGCCGGCACGAGAGGTTCACGCATGAAGAGATTGGCTCTATGGTTAAGAGGAGACAGTACCGCCGCGCCGGAAGCCGCGGTCCTCACTCGTGCCCCCCAGCCGGACCTTGGCCATACCACATTGCCGCGCGTGAGTGCGCATGCTCAGCGCGCCCCGGCGCGGCTGGTAGCGGAGGGAGTTTCGGCCTGGTACGGGGAGCGGCAGGCGATCGCGGATGTCTCCCTGGAGCTGCGGCCGGGCTGCATCACAGCGCTGATCGGACCCTCCGGCTGTGGGAAGTCGACTCTCCTGCGCTGTCTGAACCGCATGCATGAAGTCACGCCCGGACGCCCGCGCGTGCGTGGCCGCGTCCTGCTAGACGGGGAGGATCTGTACGGACCCGATGTCAACCCCGTGATGGTGCGCCGGCGCGTCGGCATGGTTTTCCAGCGTCCCAACCCCTTCCCTACCATGTCGATTTATGACAATGTCGCGGCCGGGCTGCGCCTCAACTACCGCCTGCCCCGCGCTGTTCTAGACGAGGTAGTAGAGCAGAGCCTGCGCCGGGCCGCACTCTGGGACGAAGTAAAGGACCGCCTGCACGCGCCGGGTACCTCGCTGTCAGGAGGCCAGCAGCAGCGGCTCTGTATCGCGCGGGCGCTGGCAGTCGAGCCCGACGTGCTGCTCTTGGACGAGCCCGCCTCGGCACTGGACCCGATCGCGACGTATCGCATCGAGGAGCTGCTGCGGGAGCTCAAGCGCGAGTACACCATCGGCATCGTCACCCATAATATGCAGCAGGCCGCGCGGGTATCCGATTACACGGCATTCATGCTGGCCGAGGAGGACGGCATCGGCCGGTTAATCGAGTACGGCGAAACACGCCGGCTCTTCACCGCCCCTGCTGACCCACGGACGGAGGCGTACATCACCGGGCGCTTCGGCTAGTGCATGCAGTCTGCTTATACCCCGCGGACCCGCGGGCCGGCCGCGTGCGCAGCATGCTCGGATCAGGAGCGTCCAAGTATACATACCCAGATCATCCCCAGATATATACTCAAGATATATGCTTACGTAGGTTCGATGTGAGGTAAGAAAATGGTTCACGCAGCACGCTCCACCTTGGACCGCCAGTTGCGAGAGCTGCAGGATCGGCTCCTGGTGATGGGCAGCCTGGTACAGAAGGCCATTGACTCAAGTGTGCGGGCGCTCAAAGAGCGTGACCCGGCGCTGGCCGAAGCGGTCATCCGCAACGACGATGAGATCGACCGACACCGCACGGAGCTCGAAGAGCAGGCGGTGCAGCTCATTGCCACCCAGCAGCCCATGGCGCGGGACCTGCGTATGATTATCGCTGCCCTGCACATCGCCACCGACCTCGAGCGCATGGGCGACCACGCGGAGGGGATTGCCAAGCTCGCCCGCAGCCTGCTGGAAGAGCCCCCGCTGAAACCGTTAATTGACATCCCGCGCATGGCTGAGCTCAGCATCGAGATGCTGCACCGTGTTCTGCGCGCATTTGTCGAGCGCGACCCAACAGCCGCACGTCAGGTCTGGTACCAGGACGATGAGGTCGATGCGCTGCGTTCGCAGGTCTACCATGAACTTCTGCTGTTCATGTTGCAAGACCCGCGCACGATCCGGCGCGCCACTTACCTGATCTGGGTCGCCCACGGCCTGGAGCGGATCGCCGATCACGCCACGAACATCGCCGAGCAGGTCATCTACCTCGAGACCGGAGCTGCTGCGGATATGCGGCGCCAGCCCCCGTCCGCCAGCGCGGCTGCCCCAGGACCGGCGTAAACGGCCGCGCCTAACACGCGCCATAGCGGGCACCGGCCGCTCGCTTTCGGTATGGAATTTCCCCGCGCCCACCCTCTTCCCAACCCTTCGGGAGAGCAGTTGGCGGCTGCTCTCGGCCTCTCTCCTCTCCCGCTGCGGCGGGAGAGGGGCCGGGGGTGAGGGCAGCTCCTGCTCACGGCCGCACGACTGTCCCGTCGGCTTTGCGGTCCTCAGCCACATAGCGCGGCACGCGCGCCCGCTCCGGATCGAGCAGCTTCGCCGCCTTCTCCTCGTCGACGTCGATGCCCAGCCCCGGCCGGTCGTTAGGATAGAGATAGCCCCGTTCCAGGACGGGATGGCCGGGGAACGCCTCCAGCTCCTCCGGCCGGAAGTGGTTCTCCTCCTGGATGCCGAAGTTCCAGCTCGCCAGATCCAGGTGCATCGAGGCCGTCAGGTTCACCGGATCAGTGTTCCCGCCCTCCTGCCAGGCGATCTGCACGCCGAACCATTCGCACAGGTGGGCGATCTTCTGTGCCGGGGTAATGCCGCCGACCTTCGAGACCCGACAGCGGATGAAGTCGATCAGCCGCTCCGACACCAGCGGCAGCCACTCCTGCACGTTGACGAAGAGCTCGCCCACAGCCTGCGGCGTGGTGCACTGTTGCCTGATGATGCGGTACCACCCAATCTGCTCCGGGGGGAGCACGTCTTCCAGGAAAAACAAACGGTACGGCTCGAGGAGCTTGGCCAGCATGACGGCCAGGGTCGGGCGCAGGTGCTCGTGCACATCGTGGGTGAGTTTCACCTCGAAGCCCAGTCTGGCACGCAGGTACTCGAACATGCGAACGATGGTCTCTACATACAGCTCCTCGTCGAAGATGCGCGCCGCCGGCCAGGCATTCTTCGGCCGGTTTGCCTGCGCGGCCTCGATAAACCCGCCGCCGCCGTAGGGGCCGAGCTGGCAGCGGATCACCGGCCAGCCTTCCTCCATGTAGCGGCGCACGTCGTCCTCCAGTTCCTGGAAGTCTCGGCCGCTGGCGTGGGCGTAGCAGGGCACGGCGGCGCGGCAGGGCCCGCCGAGGAGCTGGTAGACCGGCATGCCGGCCTCCTTGCCTTTGATATCCCATAGGGCGATGTCGATGCCGGCCAGGGCAGCGTTCAGCGTCGGCCCGCTGCGCCAGTAGCCGCTGGTGTAGGTAGACTGCCAGATGTCCTCGATCTGGGATGCATCGCGCCCGATCAGCCGCGGGGCCATCCACTCTTCGATGGCCGCCACCACAGCCCCGGTGACGTTATAGTCGTGTGCTGAGCCGATGCCGTAGAGCCCCGGCTGGTCGGTCAGCACCTTCACGATGATCCAGGTCCCCGTCGCCCGCGTACGAATGCACTTAATGCCGGTGATCTTCGCCATCTGCTGCCTCCATCTCGCCTTCTTCCCGTTTGCTTTCTTGCTTACTTCTTGTTTCTCTCGCTCGCCTCACTTCTCTCGCCTCACTTCTCTCGCCCGCTTCGCTTCTCTCGCTTGCTTAAAGAACCGCCTTGTCTGCTTGCTGGGAGTGGCCGCGCTCTTCGAGCCCGCGGCGCGCTTCCAGCTCGCACGCTGCCTCAGCATGTCCTGGGGCGCTCCATCGTACCGCGCGGTGCCGCCGGATGCACGCGCCGGCAGCCAGATTGTGTGTGCGAAGGGCAGCGTGCACGCTCTCATCAGCTCTTGTGCTCTCCATGATCATTAGTCGGACGCATGCAGGTAGCTCCGAGCCGGCCGGACGCCGGTTGACGCCCGGCAGCGAGTATGCTAGTACGACGCTGCGACGACGACCGGTCTGCAGTGCGGCTGTGCCGGCTCCGCCTGCGCCGCTCTACCGACCGGGTCTGGGCAAACGAGTAGGAGGCATGCGCGAGTACGACGGCCCTGCAGAGCCACGCGGTCCCGGACACAGCGCCGGCGTACCGGCTGAACGGAGAGGAGAGAGACCATGTACACCTACGAGGGAATGCTCGCCGAGACGCTCACAATGGCCGGTCACAACGGCGACCTGATCGAGGCGTATCTGGCACGCCCGCTGGGCATGATCCAGGTGCCCGGCGTGGTGGTCATCCATCACATGCCCGGCTGGGATGAATGGAGCAAAGAGGTTACCCGCAAGCTGGCCTACCACGGCTATGCCGCCATCTGCCCGCATCTCTTCTCCCGCTGGGGACCGGGCCGCTGGGATGACCTGGCCGCCGCCGCTCGCGCTGCCGGCGGGCCACCAGACGCCCAAGTGATGGGCGATATTGCGGCGGCAGCGCAGCTCCTGCGCACGCAGCCCTGGGCGAACGGCAAGGTGGGGGTGATTGGCTTTTGCTCCGGCGGCCGCCATGCCTACATCGCGGCCTGCCGCGTCCCCGGCCTCGATGCGGCGGTTGACTGCTGGGGCGGTCGGGTGGTGGTACGTCCAGAGGAGCTGAACGAGCGCCAGCCGGAGGCCCCCATTGCTATGACCAAAGATATGGCCTGCCCCCTGCTGGGCATCTTCGGCAACGAGGACACGAACCCCGACCCGGCACAGGTGGATCGCATCGAGGAAGAGCTGCGCAAGTACGGCAAGCAGTACGAGTTCTACCGCTACGACGGCGCCGGGCACGGCTTCTTTGCCGTGGATCGCCCGTCGTATCGCCCGCAGCAGGCGGTGGACGGCTGGCAGAAAGTGCTCGCCTTCTTCGAGCGCTACTTGCGCACCGGCGCGGCCGGCTCGTCCCGCTGAGGGCGCACTTGCTCGATTGACCGGCTCACGCGACCGGCTTGCTCCATGCATTCACTTCAGGACACGCACGTGAGGAGGGCACTGATGTGCACGATGATCTGCAAAACCGCAGCAGTACAGGGCCAGGGGAAAGGACAGGCAGGATGGATCGCGCTCACGCACGTGCACGTGGCGTACGATCACCCGGTGCAGGCCCCCTTCGAGCATGCGCTGATGCTCGACTTCGTCAACGAGGCAGCAGGGCCGGAAGCCCGTCTCGTGGTCGAGCTGAGCCCCGAGGCCGCTCGCGCGCTGCTGCGCACGATCGAGGAGGTCCTGGTCGCAGCCGAGGCACAGTCCTCCGTTGGAGCTCCGGCAGGTGCCGGGGAGCGCTGAAAGTGCAGTCACACCCATTTCTCCAGGCTCGCTTTAAAGTTTAAAAATTAAAAAGTTTGAAAGGCAGCTTAGTGCAGAGGGAGGCACAGACAATGGCTCACAACGTCACGGGTGGCCGCCAGAGCGTTCGCGAGCCATTGGTGGCCATTCAGGTCGGCGCCATTAGCTTTGCCGATGAAGGTGTTGAACGCGTCCTGGACATCGTACAAGAGCGGGCCGGGGTCAACGCGCTGATGCTGGCCTGCTTCACCTTCACGCGCGGCACAGGCGGCCGCCAGGTGCCGGGCCAGCCGCTGCCTGACCATGGTGTGCAGGAGTACGACGATTTCATCGGCGGCAGCTTCACGGCCATCCACCCGCAGTACTACGCTAAGACCTGCATCACCGAGTTCCGCGCGCCGGATACCGCCACGCGCGACATGGATGTGATGGAGGCGGTGCTGCCGGCATGTCAGCGGCGCGGCATTGCCGTCTATGCCTGGACGGTCGAGAGCATCGGTATGCATGTGCCAAACATGCCCAAGGTGCTCCAGCAGGACGTCTTTGGGCGGCCACAGCCGCGCGGCTGCTACGCCAATCCCGACTACCGCTACTGGATCCTTTCCTTTGAAGAAGACTACTGCAAGAGCTGGCCCATTGCCGGGGTGATGTGGGGCTCGGAGCGTCGCGGTCCCTTCGAGGCCACGCTGCTCGGCGAGGTGCCCTACTGCTTCTGCGAGCATTGCCGCGCCAACGGCCGCGCCCAGGGCATCGACGTCGAGCGGGCGCGCGCCGGCTATGAGGCGCTCTATAGCTACGCCCAGGCGGCCCGGCGCGGGCAGCGCCCGCGTGACGGCTATTTCGTCGAGTTCTGGCGCATCCTGTTCCAGTACCCGGAGATCCTGCAGTGGGAGAAGCTGTGGTTCGATCAGCAGCAGGAGCTCCACCAGCAGATCTACGGTGTGGTGAAAGCGATCGACTGCACCAAGACCGTCGGCTGGCATATCTGGCACCAGAACTCGTTCTCCCTGCTCTTCCGGGCCCAGTGGGACTTCGCCAAGCTGCGGCGGTACTCGGACTGGCTCAAGCCGGTGCTATACAACAACTGTGCCGGGCCGCGCTTCCACGCGCACCTGGCCAGCTGGCATCGCACCTGGTTCGCCGATGCCACGCCGGCTGAGACGTACGCCTTCCTGCAAAAGGTGCTGGGGTATAGCGAAGGCCCGTATGAGCAGCTTCCGTACACCGGCTTCTCGGCAGACTACGTCGAGCGCGAGACCCGTCGCACCGTCGAAGGCGTGAACGGTGAGATCCCGGTGTACCCCGGCATCGACATTGACATTCCCACGGAGCCGGGCCAGACGAAGTGCACGCCTGAAGGGGTGCGCGATGCCGTCGCTGCGGCGTTTCGCGGTGGGGCCGATGGGGTGATCCTCTCGCGCAAGTACTCCGAGATGCGCCTCGCCAACCTTTCTGGAGCAGGCGAGGCGGTGCGCGCCGAGCGGCAGCGACGGGGATTGAGCTAACCGAACAACCTTACCTGGGATCGCGGCCGCCGTTCAGGCCCGCGGTCCCAGGCAAGGCACGTGGGCTGGTTCACCGCGCAGCTTCTCGGCAGGAGCTATCCACTTGCTACTCACTTGAGCTGAGCGATAGTGGCCTCTACCTCCGGCCGCACTTCAGTCAGTGCCTCCTTGGCAGTGCGCAGGCCCTTCCACACCCCGTTGATGCCACGGTCGGTACGGTAGATACGCCGCGCGCCCTGCGTATCGAGCGTCTGGTTCGGCTGTGTCTGGAAGTTAAACGCCTCGATGAAGAGCTGGATGTTCTGTGGCGGTTGCCCGGCATTATACGTGACATAGTCCTTCGCGTACTTCTTTGCCGCTGGAATCACATAGCCGGTGGCGATGAAGATCCGGGCTGCTTCGTCCTCGGTGAAGAAGCGCAGCAGGAGCCAGCCTTCATCCGGGTTCTTCGCTCCCTCGGCCAGCGCGTAGGTCTGGATGCTCGCTTCCATGTCACGCTTGACTTTCTTAGGCACGGAGGTCACATCCCAGGTGAACTGTGCGTTCTGGCGGTAGGCCTTGATCGAGCTGGACGAAGTGAAAACCATTGCCAGCTTCTGCTGATACCAGAGGTTTGCTACGCTAGTGCCCTGCCGCTCGTTCGGCGACGGCTGCACGCGGTAGATATGCGAGAGATCAGCCAGCCACTGCATAGCCTCGTAGCCCGGCGGGTCAGCCAGCGTGAACTTCTTGCCGTCCTTGCTGTAGATGCCGATGGGACTGCCGTAATTAATTGAGAACGTCTGCTCACAGCCGGTGTCAGCGTTCAGGAGCCCGCCCCAGCGCTCGCCCGGCACCGTCAGCCGCTTCGCCACCTCAACGAAATCTTCCCAGGTCCATTCGTTGGTCTCCCACTTGGTTGGCGGCAACGGGAGGCCAAGCGCCTTGAACAGGTCGACGTTGTAGAAGATCAGCCGGGGATTGGCACCCAGGAACCAGGCATAGTGCTTACCATCGTAGACCGGGAAGTCCCACACCTGAGGGTAGAAATCCTCGCGCTTAAGCCCAGACCTCTTAATGTACTGGTCGAGCGCGGCCAAGACACCGCGGGTCTTGTACCCCAAAATGTAGTCGTCGTTTAACCGAAAGACATCGGGTGGCGTGCCGGAAGCAAAGGAGGCAATGAGCTTATTATCATAATCCTGCGTGGTGTACAGGTCCTCATACGTGATCTTCGGATACTTCGCCTGGAATGCCTCGATGATTTCCTTAAATCCGGAGGTCTCCGGGTTCGCGCTGTACATGAAGCTCACGCGCCCCGGCCGCGCGTCTTCTTGAGCAGGAGCCTGGGCTGGGGGCGTCGTCTGGAGACGGCACGCAGCCAGCGCGGCAATACCGCTCCCAGCAAGCCCTGCACAGAGCATGCGGCGAGTGAGCGGCTGCTTCCACGCGCGTTCGATGTCTGCTTTCGGTGTCAGCATCGGCTTCGTTCCTCCCTTCTTTCTTTGGATTTAGCTAGTTATCTGGATTTATAGATGAAAAATGCTCCGGACCTAGGATAACTCTGGCATCCGTCCAGTCTTGAACAGGTAGTTAATCGCCTCGTCAATCCGTTGTGCTGCCTCGCGAGGATCGCGGCGGATACTATCATCCGTCATCTGCCGCCAGTAGAAGCTCCAGATGCGATCTGTCTCGTTCCAGAGTTCAGTAATGGGCTGGTATTTTTGGTACTGTAATGCCTCGACCCAGATGCTCTCATCTTGCGGCGTGTCAGGGCGGTTCCACGCATCACTGCGCAACACGGAGAGACGGCAGGGCATGGAGCGTCCAAGCCGCGCCCACAGCCGCTGCCCTTCGGCAGAGATGATGTACTTCATAAGCTCCCAGGACTGGTCAGGAAAGCGGCTGCTCCGGCCGTTAGCCAGGCCTCCCCACGAGGTACGCGCAGCACGCTTCCGGGTAATCGGGTCCATGGGCATGTGGGCTACTTCCCAGTTTGCCGGGTCGTCTTTGAACGACTCCCGCAGGGCGGCGAACACCGGGTTCTCAATGAGCATGGCAATCTGCCCGCGTGCAAGCTGGTCGCGGGCCGGCACTCCGGGGAAATCCACATCACGTGAGGCAACGCGGTGTACGAAGCGATAGTCTAGGATTTGTTTGAGGCCAGCAACAGCTTCTGGCCGGCTAATAGTACTTACCTTGTTCACTGTATCAAGAAGTTCGATTCCTTTCGGAGCCAGCCAGTTCATTGCATGAGTCCAGTTGGTGGGCAATCGGAAACCCGCGCGGATGAATCTTCCTGCAGAATCCAGCTGCGTGAGCCGTTTACATATATTGAGAAAATCATCCCATGTCCAGTTCCCGTTGCGCGGTGGATAGGCTATTCCTGCCTCGTCAAAGGCACGCTTGTTGTAGATGAAGAGCTGCATGCCGCCATCTCGCGGTGTACCCATTAACTTGCCGCTCTTCGTCCCACCGATCTTCCGCTCGGGATCCCAGCGCCAGAAGTCCACTTGTCCCTCGACAAAATCACTGGGATCGATCTCTTTCTGATCGCGTGTCCAATACGCGGTAATGTCCCGAAAGGCGCCCTTGTCGCAGTTGGCATAGAATGGCTCGTCGGTCGCGCGCATTACATCCCAGATCTGATCTGCAGCAGCAAGCGCCAGCAGCTTCTCCTGATAGTTCGAGGCCACATGCTCAATTTCGACCTTGATCTGCGACCACTTCGCCTCAAAGTTCTGTACGATCTCTTCCCAGACCGGGATCTCTGGCTGCGGGCCATAGATGCCAAGGCGGAGCTGTGCCGGCCGAAGCTGCTGGCTCTCTAGCATCGACGCGCGCGGCTCGTGGCGCGCACACGCCGCCATCCACCCTGCGCCAGCTATTCCGCACAAGGCCCGTCGCGTGATACACCTATCGATGACGCCGTCCTGCCCCTGCATGTCGTCCTCCTCCTGCAGCCGGCTTGACGTCCATAGGTGCCGTGTATCCCCCATGAGAGGCTTGCATACGCTCTCGAGAGAGAGTACGATACAGCCGTGTAATCCAGACTATAGCACGCAATTACGGATTATGGAATACCTCCAGAGGGCAGCGTGGGCTGACGTGAGACAGCCGGGCGACCAGGCGTGAGCACCTGCAGCGGGTGTCCGCAGCAAGGAGGCGGCGCATGGACAGGCATCGCGGCCAAGGACCCTTTCCCACGACGCGGCGGTCGTTTATCCAGGCAGCCTTCCCTGTGGGTGGTCTGGGCAGCGGGCTCCTTACAGCCTGCCGTCCATTGCGTAGTGGAGTACTCGGTCTCGGAGAGCAACCGGCCGCTACACGGCAGCCGGTCACGTTACGCCTCTCGGTGTGGCCTCCTCAGGTCGACCTGGAGATCTATCAGGGCGTCACCGCGAAGCTGACAGCGAGACGTCCTGACCTCCAGTTCATCCTGGACCAATGGACCGGCGGCGCAGAGGATTATTACGCCAAGCTCCAGCTCAGCATCACCGCCGGCACGTTGCCCGACCTGATCTGGATGCAAGGGCACCGCTGGCAACCCTATCTGCGCCAGAATGCCTTTCGTCCCATCGACGATTTGGTCCGCCGGGACAAACTGCCGCGTGCCGAGATCTGGGGCGGGGCAGCCACCCGAGCGTGTACGTTCAAAGGGACAACCTATCTCATGCCCACCGACGGGGTCAATCTCGTGATCTTTTATGCCAAGGCCCCCTTTGATCGGTTGGGGCTGAAATACCCGGCCGATGACTGGACAATGGATCAGTTTTACGACATGATGCTGCGTCTCTCTCATGGCGAGGGAGCCGAGCGCACCTATGGGTATCAGCCACGCAGCGGGTATTTCCTCTCCATTCCCTGGCTTCGGAACGGCGGCGGACACGAGTGGGGCAGGGAAGACATCGATCCCACCAAGGCGACCTTCACCGATCCGCGGGTGGTCGAGGGGGTCCAGAAGATGTGGTACGACCTCATGTACGTGCATCGAGCCGCCCCCACGCCGGCCCAGCGCAGCCAGGGGATCACCATCAATCAGGGCAAGGCGGCCATGTTCTTGAGCGGCTCCTGGGATCTGCCGAGCATGTGGGGACCAAAGGCGCCGGGCGGAGGGGTAACATTCGATGTCGTGCGTGTGCCCAAGGGCAAGGCGGGTCGGGCAGAATACAGCGGGACCTCTGGGGTAGCAATCTCCGGGACGACGCGACACGTGGAGGCAGCCTTTGAGTTCCAGAAGTTCGTGATCACTGACGAGGCGCAGGAGGAGGTCGCCAAAGGCGGACGGATGCCCGGGGTCCTCGGGGCCATTCGACGTGTGTGGGCGCCCATGGTACGGCAGCTCTACCAGTTCGAGAACACCGAAGCCTTTGCCAAGTCGTTTGAAGAAGGGCAGTGGCTGGCGACGCCGGTCTTCACCGCCGGGGCCGGCTACGGCAAAATCGAGACAGAGGCAATCCTCCCGGACTGGCAGCGTATGGAAGCAGGCGAGGTCAACGCTGCAGAGGCGCTGGCAAGCATCAACCGCAAGGTGCAAGTGATCCTTGACCAATACACCGCAGAACGGCGAGGAGCGTAGAGGAGCATTCGGTTTTCTTGTTTTTCTTTGTTTTTTGCTTTTGTTTTTCTTGTTTAAAAGGTGAAATATTAAAGAAGAGGAACTGTGGGAGGGATAAAGGATGCGTCAGCAACGTAGTGCGGGCGCTTCTCTGTCGCGCCGGGACCTGCTAGTGTCACTCACCGCAGCGACTCCTACAGCCGTGGTTGCCTGTACACGGCAGGGAGAGCTACGCACTGGCGAGAAGCGCGAGAACATCTTCAAAGAAAAGACTGTGCTGCTCTACCAGAGCTATAAGAACCCTGAGGAGCTAGCGGTCTTTCTGCAAGCCGTTGATCGCTGGGTCGAGCGTACCCCCAACGTAGAAGTGCGCACCGATGTCGTGCCGCAGGGTGAGTATATCGAGAAGCTACTGGTGCGCATTGCGGCGGGAGATCCCCCCGATGTGATGGAAGTCAACGACCGTATGGCCTCCGACTTTATCTTCCGCGATACCCTCACCGACCTGACCCCCTTCATCAAGAAAGACAACAAAGAAGTTGATATCGATGATTTCTATCCGGCCTACCGGCAGGCGATGTTCGCGCGGGGCAAGCAGTGGGGCATCCCGGACTACTGCGGGCCGGTGGTGATGTACTGTAACAAGGCCCTGTTCGACAAAGCCGGTATTTCCTACCCTGACGAAACGTGGGACTGGGACCGCTTCCTGCAGGCCGGCCGGGCGATCACCCGCGATACCGATGGCGACGGCAGGCTCGACCAGTTCATGACCACCAACTCGCTGGGTGCCAGCAAGTCCTGGACGCCCTATGTGTGGTGGAGCTTTGGCGGTGACATCCTGGAGGGTGCCGGGCCGCACCACCCGAACGAGACGAAGTGGTTAATCGACCAGCCGGCGAACGCGCAGGCGGTGCAGTACTGGGGTGACTTGATTTACAAGTTCAACATCATCCCGTACGGGGAGCAGACGCGAGGGATCAGCTTTCAGAATGGCCGCATTGCCACAGAGATCGCCGGACGCTGGCTGGTGCCGCCCTACAAGACGCAGCCCTGGATCCAGGAGGGCGGCGTGATCATGGCCTTGCCGCCGAAGGGCATCCGGCCGCGCCGCTCACGCAACTCGACGCTCTCGGCCACTATTCCGGCGAATGCGCGCAAGCCCGAGGCCGCCTGGGAGTTAGTAAAGTTCCATACTGGAAAAGAGGGGTTGACCGTGGCGCTGGAAGGCCAGCGCACTATGTCCCCGCGCAAGTCACTGGTGGAGGTCTTCCGCAAGACGCTGCTGCCCTGGGAGAGCTTCGAGGTGTACATGAAGGCGCAGGAGTACTTCACCCAGGCCATGCCGATGAATGCGCACTGGGAGGAGTCCGAGCGCATCTTCGCCGAGGAGCTGAACAATGCCTACCAGGGCAAGAAGCCGCCGGCACAGGCGCTCAAGGACCTGCAGCAGCGGCTGACTGACCTCATGAAGCGCGGGCTCTAGCAGGGGGCGTCTGAATGGCCACGACTTTCGTTGGTATTCAGATTTCAGGCATTTCGTTCCTGGATGAGGGTGTTGAGCAGGTGCTTGACACCCTCCAGGAAAAGGGTGCGGTTAACACCCTGCTCCTCTGCACCCAGTCCTTTGATCGGGGTGTGCAGGGACGACAGATCCCCGGCCAGCCATGGCCGGACCACGGCAAGCATGAGCCTGACCAGGTTATCGGCGGCTGCTATGCCACACCGCATCCGGAGTACTTCCGCAACACTTGCCTGCCGGCCTTCCGCGCTCCTGATCCCGAATTCCAGGGGGTCGATATTCTGGAACTGGTGCTGCCCAAGGCCCAGGCGCGGGGGCTGAAGGTCTTCGCCTGGATCTATGAGAACCCCTATAGTCCCGTGGCACGCTATGTCCCGAACTGGCCTAAAGTATTACAGGTCGATCTCTTCGGCCGCCGCCATAGCCTGCCCTGTTTTCGCAACCAAGATTATGTAAATTGGTGGCTCAGCATCGTGGAAGACCATTTGAAGAGCTACCCCCTCGATGGTCTCCAGTATGGCTCTGAGCGACAGGGCCCCCTGATGAACCTGCTCCAGGGCGGCACGATCCGCACATCAGACGTGCCGTACTGCTTCTGCCGCTATTGCCAGGAAGCAGGCGCCCAGGAAGGGATTAACGTGGAGCGAGCACGCATGGGGTACCGGCAGCTCTATGAGCTTTGCCGGCGCCTGCAGGCAGGCGAGCGGCCGGTAGATGGTGCGTATGTCACCTTCCTTCGGCTGCTGCTGCGCTATCCGGAGATCCTGGCCTGGGAACGCCTCTGGCACGACGGCTTCGAAGGGTTGCGCAAGCAGATCTATGGCACAGCGAAGGCGATCGCCCCCGAGAAGCCTGTCGGCTGGCATATCTGGCACCAGAACTCGTTCTCGCCGCTGTACCGCGCTGAGAACGACTTCGCTGAGATGGTGCATTATTCCGATTACCTTAAACCAGTGCTCTACCATAATTGCGCCGGGCCACGCTTCCATCGCTTCGTGCATGCGGTGCACAAGACAGTGTATGCGGACGTCGAGCCGGGGATCCTCTACGCCTTCTTGAGCGACGTGCTTGGTTACGACGAGGCGCCGCTCGAAGCGCTGCCGACCACCGGCTTCTCCGGTGAGTACGTGCGTCGCGAGACAGCGCGGACCGTGGCGGCGACACAGGGCCGTGTGCCTATCTATCCGGGCATCGACATCGATATCCCCACGGGGCCAAACGAGAAGAAAACCAGGCCAGAGGATGTGCGCGCCGGCATCATCGGGGCGTTCGAGGGCGGGGCGTCGGGGGTGATCCTCTCGCGCAAGTACTCTGAGATGTGGCTGGACAACTTGGCCGCCGCGGGAGCAACCCTGCGTGAGCTGGGGAAGGTGTAATGTATACCTCCCAGCCCGTTCGATAAGTAATATTCGATAAGTAACAAAAGTAATAAGTAAGCAAAAATAACAGCGAAGACGAGCGCTGACGGCACCACGGAGGCAAAGCCATGGCAGCGTTTCCAACGATCCGGACGGTGGGGATCATGAGTCCGGGCGAGATGGGACACGCCATCGGCCGCCGCCTGCGCGAGCATGGCCTGCGTGTGATCACCTGCCTGCAGGGACGCAGCGCACGCACGGCTGCCCTGGCCGCGGCCGCCGGCATCGACGATACCGGCGACGATGCAACGCTGGTCCAGGAGGCCGATGTGCTGCTGGCAGTGCTGGTCCCGGCTGAGGCGCTGGGCCTGGCCCGGCGCATCGCCCTGGCACTGCGGACAACCGGCGCGACGCTCCTCTATGTGGATTGCAACGCCATCTCTCCCCAGACGGCGCGGCAGATTGAGCAGGTCGTTACGGCCGCCGGGGCTCGCTTCGTAGACGCCGGGATCATCGGCGGCCCGCCGGCGCCGGGCAGGGCGGGGCCGCGCATCTACGCGTCGGGCACCCATGCCGCTGAGTTCGCCCAGCTTCGCGAGTACGGGCTGGACATCCGGATCATTGACGGTGACGCGGGCCAGGCCTCCGGCCTCAAGATGTGCTACGCCGCGCTGACCAAGGGGCTGACGGCCCTGGCTACCGAGCTGCTGGTGGCTGCCGAGCTTATGGGATTGAGCGAGCCCCTGCGTGCCGAGCTCCGGTCGAGCCAGCCGGACCTGCTCACCTGGATCGAGCGCCAGGCTCCAGGGATGCCGCCAAAGGCCTACCGCTGGGTGGGCGAGATGGAGGAGATCGCCGCAACGTTTGGCGCCCTGGGGCTCACCCCGAAGCTGCATCAGGGCGCGGCCGAGCTGTACCGGTTCGTCGCTCAGACGCCGCTGGGCGAGGAGACGCCGGAGCAGCGCCGGCGCGGCCAGACCCTGGACGACCTCATCGCCGTCCTGGCCGGCGAGCTCCAGACGCGGGTCGCCGGGGACAGCGCCGCCCCCACAGGGTCCCGCTCAGGGTAGGGCGCACGTTCGCAGGATGCCCGCCGAAGCACGGGGCACTCCTGGGGGCCTGCTGCCTGGCAGGGCCGCCGTCTCGCTCACCCGCCGTGCGGGACGAAGGTCACGGACTGCACGGCAAGCGTCACGCCGGCCGGCAGCGCTGAACGCCACACCCACTCGCCCGGAGTGGCACGCAGCAGGCGCCCGCCCGAGCAGATGGCCCAGACCGCACCATCCGACGCAGCGACAAACTGTTCCACCATGTCCGGCATCGGGACCTCGATGCCAGCGCCGGCCGGCTCCCAGGTCGCACCGCCGTCGGACGAGACCACGATACGCCCGCCCCGTCCCACCTGCGGGGCCGGCCCGGCCAGGACCAGGTCGGGGCGCGCCGGCGGGACGAGTACCGCGCGGGTGTAGCCGGTCTCCACCTTGTGCCAGGTCGCGCCGCCGTCGAGCGAGCGGGCAACGCCTCCGAGCCGGGGCGGCGCTGTGCCACCTCCGCGATAGCGCACCGACGCGTAGCCCAGCGCAGTGTAGAGCACAGCGGGGTTCTGCGGATGGCCGGTGATATAGTGGATATCCTCGTCCTCGATCACCGGCGTGCAGGTCCAGGTTTCTCCCCCATCTTCACTGCTGAGCAGTCCCCCGACCTCTACTGCGGCGAACAGCCGGCCCGTCCGGCCTGGGGGAGCGTAGACGTTGCGCAGGGCCCCGGCGCGCGGCGAGTACGGCAGGAACCATCGCTCGTGGCCTGGGATGCGGGTAATGCCGGCCAGCTCCTGCCAGGTCTGGCCACCGTCCCAGCTGCGGAAGAGGCGCGCCGGCTCCGTGCCGGCCAGAAGCGCCCCGGGGTGCCAGGGATCGGGCGCAAGGCAACGAAAGGTCGTGGCGGTCAGACCCGCTGTGACCGCCGACCACGTGCGGCCGCCATCGGTGCTGCGGTACAGGCCGTTGCCATAGCTGCCGGCGAGGACGGTGATCCCGCCGGGACCACCCGCGCGCCAGGCATGGATGGCCGAGATGCGCTCGGCATGGAGCCCCAGCGGCTCCACCACGGTCTCCTGCAGGCGATAGACACCGGTGGTCGTGCCGAGATAGACGTCGAACATCGTGCCCCTCCATGCTGAGCGCTCTCGAACCAGTCGGCACAAGGAATGTCGCTTACCCCGGCTATCTTCGCGGCTGTGGGAGAGACGCAGCGCCGCTGCATCCTGGTAGCCTGGGGCGTGGAATAAGACCGGCCGTACGGCCCCGTCCGCGCCATTATACAAGACCAGTGTGGCGCACTGGAGGGGCACGGCCTGCCGTGCCCCTACGACGTGGGCGGCCGGCACTCGCTCGCAGCGATGATGATGTAGGGCTGCTGGGCTCTTGACCCGCCGGCCGCCGTTCTTAATCCGATCCTGCTCCTCTTGTCAACCGGGCGGTGCTTCTTTATTCTGTTCTCACGATGAGCGGTTCTTTCCCGATACACAGGAAATAGGGTGCTGGCTAGTTCTCAAAGTGCGTGGCGCGGCAAGGAAAAAGAGAATGTATAGAGCCAGCACGCAGGCTGGCGGAGATGTCCCATGTGGCGAACACGGAGGTGCCGCCATGCTGCTAAAGGCTATCGCTCCGCTGACGACGGATGCTCTGCAATGCACTCCTAGGATGCCGGTTCCCTTGTCCCTGGCTGCAGCCCGACCTGGAGGCCAGCGACCGGTCATGGCATCGGGCCTGAGCCGGCGCCTGTTCCTGGGCGCCCTGGGGGCTGCATCTATGGCGCCGCTGGTGCAGGCCTGCCGTGCGCCAGCACCGACGGCTGAAGGGCCGAGGCCACGCCGTGAGGTGACGCTACAGGTGATCTACCCGCCTACCTCTGATCCTGACCTGGACATCTTCACCCGCATCTTCCAGCGTTTTGAGCAGATGTATCCGGGGTACCGGATCAATCACGACGCGGCGCCGATTGGGCATGGGGCCGCTCTTGCTGAGAAGCTGATCACGCAGGTGGCCGGTGGGGCGCCCTCAGATGTGTCCTTGATCCATCCAAGCTGGAGCGTATCGCTGCTGTCAAAGGGTTTATTCTTGCAGCTCGACGACATTGTCAAGAAAGATAAGGCCCTGCAGTTCGACGACATCCTGCCCTATTGCCTGGATTTCTACCGCATTGAGGGCCGCCTCTATGGCCTGCCGTATTACTCTGGCCCGGGCATGTTGTTCTTTAACCGCTCGCTCTTTAACAAGTACGGCGTCAAGCCCCCGGACCAGTACGAGCGGGAAGGCCGCTGGACCTGGGAAACGTTCCTGGAAGTGACCAAGGCATTGACCCATCGCACCGAGCATGATCCGACATACGGGTACGAGCGCGTCGATCAAGGGCTCCAGTGGTATCTCAGCGTGCCGGTGTGGGCCTGGGGTGGCGAACTCTTCAATCGTGATGAGACCGAGTTCCGCGGGCATGAGCGTGCCGCAGTAGAGGCCTTGCAGTTCCAGGCAGACTTGGTCACCCTGCACCGCGTGGTGCCGGTAGGGCCGGAAGTACAGGCCATTCCGGCGATCAACAGCCGGCGCATCAACTCCGGGCGTATTGGCATTCAGTACGGCGGGAAGTTCTATGTGCCCGACCTGAAAGACGTAGCTACATTTGAGCTGGGGATTGCCCCTGTCCCCAAGGGGCCGGCCGGTCGCTGGACCCGGGACGGCAACAATGGCTTTGGCATCCTCAAAGACTCCAAGCAACACGATGACTCGTATAAGCTGTGTGCCTTCATGACCCAGTGGGAAGGGGGTGCGCAGATCCTGCTGGAATCGGGCCGTCCGCAGCCGGTGCGCAAGTCGCTCTACGACAACGGCACGTTCCGCAAACTGTTGCTCCCATGGGAAAACTACGACACTTATGTAGAGACTGCACGCATCGTGCGGGTATGGCGTATCCCCAAGGCAGGCCCCGAGGTGCAGACGCTCTTTGACCAGCAGTGGAACGCTGTGCTGCGCGGGGAGAAGAGCGTGCAGGGAGCGATGAACGATCTGCGCGGGCCGATGAACGAGCTCCTACGCCGCGCGCAGACGGCGTAACCCGCACATGCACGGGCAAGAGTTTTTAACGCTCGCGGGAGGGAAAGACCATGTTGCAGAGTACTGGGACCACACGGCGCGGTTTGTTGCGCTCTGCTCTGGGGATCGCCGGGCTCGCCGGCGCGGGCGCGCTGGCGGCATGCGTCCGTGCCGGTACCGGGTCTGGTGCGGCAGGGCCGGCGTCGAAAGTGACCGGCACGCCTGAGTTCTGGCAGTGGGGCACCGGCTACAACCCCGGCTTCGAAACCCTGGTGAACGAGTTCAATGCGCGGCAGACCGGCGTGACGGTCACCTTCGTGCCGGCGCCGCCGGACTACTGGAACAAGCTTACCGCCGCGCTGGCCGGCAACGTAGGACCAGATGTGTTTCTTATGAACACCAACGCCCGCTCGTGGGCCGCGCAGGGCCTGTTGCGTGATCTCTCGCCCCTGATCAGCAAAGACAAGGCAGCCGCCAGTGACCATGCTGCGGTGCTGAAGGCGTACGACGAGTGGTACCGCATTGAGGGCAAGATCACCGGCTGGCCCTGGGATTACAGCACCATTGCCAGCGTATTCAACCTAGCTTATCTCGAAGCCGCCGGCCTGAAGTCCCCGGTGGAGCTGGGGGACAAGTGGGACTGGAACATGCTGCTGGAGTATGCGCAGAAGCTCACCCGCCGCGGGGCCACACCGCAGGAGACGCGCTTCGGGTTCATCGTTATCACGGGGGACGAGAGCGGCTGGCTGAACTTTGTCTATGCGAACGGCGGTAGCTACTTCACTCCCGACCTCAAGCGCTGCACCCTGGCGTCGCCCCAGGCGGTGGAAGCCATCGAGTTTCTGGCCAGCCTGATCCAGAAGCATCGCGTTGCGCCCACGCAGGAGGAGATCGCGGCGACGGGCCTGAACACGACCCAGATGTTCCACCAGGGCCTGGCGGCGATCAGCACGGTGGGCGACTGGGTGTTCCAGCAGAACATGCAGGTAGCCGGGCTGCGCTGGGACGCCAGCTTCATCCCGAAGTCGCCGCAGACGGGCAAGACCGGTAGCGCGGCCAACCTGCGCGCCCTGGTGATGAACGCCCAGACAAAGCAGGTCGAGGCCACCTGGGAGTTCATGAAGTACATGCTGACCAAGCCGGTGCAGGATCGGATCGTCAGCCTGTTCCAAGAAGTGCCAGCGCGCCTTGACTCGGCGACGGAGACCTATGCCAATCCCGAGAAGGCCGGGCCGCCCTCCGGCCGGCGCCTGCTGCGGGAGTCGCTGCTGGCCACGCGTCCGCTGCCGGCTCATTACAAGGCGCCGCTGGCCGAATACCGCGCGCAGGTGACGCAGATCGTGACCGATGCGCTGATGGGGAAGATCGGCGTCCGTGAGGGTATGAAGCAGGCCGAGGACTTCGCCAATTCGGTGTTTGCGAAATACCTGGACTGAGGCATCCGTGGGGCGCCGCAGGCAGAGCGATCCGGCACGCCTATCTCTGTGTGGCGCCCTTAACCACAAACCACAGTGGAGCTATTGGGAGAGCCCGGCGCTCCATGACCGGCGGTGACAGCTCCTGGATGGCGCTGCGGCACTGTGACCGCCATGGCCTGCCGGATGCATCCGACCGGGCTAGGCCGGTGTGGCCGGCCGGGACCTGAGAGGCTGCCCTGGATGGGCCTTCCTGGTATGGTGGCGACGATATGACACTGTGGCCAGGGAGGAGAGCGCAGCCATGAGATACCGGGTCCGCCCGCAGGAAGATGGATGGCTTGGCAACTGGCTGGTCGGCCTTGTGGGGCAGGTCGTTGAGCTGGGGATTGCCCTGGTGTTCGTGCTCTTGCTGCTGTGGATTGTGCTGCGGGCCATGGGAGGGCTGTAAGGCGAGCGCCGGAGATATCTTGCAGGTGCATACGCCTGCTGCGCCGGTGCGGGCGATGGTGTATAATAATTAGCGTCGGCCGCCCCGGATGGGGCGCCGGGCGTTGCGCGGGGATGTCGGGTTTCGACAGGGCCGGTTGGTCGGAAGTGGCAAGCCGAGGTGCCGGTAACCGTCTCGTAAAACAACCGGCGAATAAATAACTGCCAAGCCGCAGTACAGCTACGCTCTGGCGGCCTAAGTAAGCCGCACAGCGTCGTCCGCCACTCCCTCGCTCCGGTGGGGGGTGACCGGGCGTGATAATGCCGGAGTGCGCCGGGTCCGAGGCTCATAGGATCCGGCAAAGCCCAATGAGCTGGCGCATCCTGCGCACCTGCCGATCGGTGCCGGATGCGCGAGAGCCAAAGATCGGCTAAGCTTGTAGGCACTTTCGACGGATCGGCTCTGGACGGGGAGTTCGACTCTCCCCCATCTCCACCATCACATGATTGAGGCTCTCGTTTCGTGCGAGAGCCTCAGTCGCGTTCTAAGGCCGAGAGGCGGCAGGCCGGCGCACAGCGACCTTCCTGGTACGCCCCCGGGGCTGCCGTGTGCTCCTATGCGCGCCGCGGGAGCATGGCATGTGGTAGGGGCGCAGCGCGCTGCGCCCCTCCGGCCGATCACGCCCGCCGTGGTAGAGGCGTCGTAGGAGGGACGCCATGGGAGGGGTGCAGCGCCGCTGCGCCCTGGTAGTGTGGCGTACTGGAGGGGCACGGCAGACCGTGCCCCTACGACCGGGGCCCCGGTCTGCCGGCAGATGAGGAGCGAAGGCGTGCGTTCGATTTCTGTGTTTGACGTTTAATACTTTTGACGCATTCCCTCCCGCGCAGACGCCGACGCACAGGGACACAGCAGCACCGCTCGGCCCCTCCGGCTTGCCCGCGTGGAGGTACACCGAAACAGGCTGCATCACACGATCGGCGTCCCGGTAGGGGCGAAAGATTTTTTTTCGTCCCTACCGGCCGGCGGTTGCCGGAGCGCGCCCGGCAACGCGCTCCACAAAATAGCGATGCAGCCGCGTGTCTCCGGTGAGCTCAGGATGAAACGCCGTCGCCAGCAGGTGCCCCTGCTGCGCTGCCACGATGCGGCCATCCGGGAGGCGAGCCAGCACCTCGGCCGCCGGACCCACCGCCCGGATCACCGGAGCGCGGATGAACACCGCCCGAAATGGCTCCGGCCCCAGCACCGGAATATCCAGATCGACCTCGAAGCTTTCAAGCTGACGCCCGAAGGCGTTGCGCTGGACGGCAATGTCCATCACGCCGATAAGCGGCTGGTCCAGCCCTCCAATATCGCGCGCCAGCAGGATCGCTCCGGCACAGGTGCCCCAGACCGGCATACCAGCAGCGATGCGCTCGCGCAGCGGCTGCAGCAGCTCAAAATCCACCAGCAGCCGGCCAATCGTTGTGCTCTCGCCCCCAGGAATGATCAGTGCATCCACCCGCTGCAGGTGCTCGGGCAGGCGCACCTCCTGCGCCGGCACGCCGAGCGCGCGCAGCATCGCCACGTGCTCCGCGAAATCGCCTTGCAACGCCAGTACACCAACCGTCATCCCATCCACTCCTCATTCGATCCCAAGCCGCATCCGTAGATCTGGGCTTGCTGAAAGCCGTCACCGAGCCCCCAGCCTGTCCGGTCGCTCACCAGCCCCGCACTGCCATCAGCTCTTCGGGCTTGATGCTGGAGATCTCCAGGCCGCGCATGGGCATGCCCAGGCCGCGTGAAACCTCGGCGATGATCTTGGGGTCCTGGTAGTGCGTGGTCGCTTTCACAATGGCGGCAGCGCGGCGCGGCGGGTCCTCGGACTTGAAGATCCCGGAGCCCACAAACACACCCTCGGCACCGAGCTGCATCATCAGCGCGGCGTCGGCCGGAGTGGCGATCCCGCCGGCGGCGAAGTTCACCACCGGCAGGCGGCCGGTGCGCGCTACTTCGGCCACGAGCTCGTACGGCGCGCCCAGCCGCTTGGCCTCCGCCATCCACTCGTCCTCTGGCATGCTGTGCAGCCTGCGGATCTCGTCCATGATGCGGCGCATGTGGCGCACTGCCTCAACGACGTTGCCGGTGCCGGCCTCGCCCTTGGTGCGGATCATCGCCGCACCCTCACCAATGCGGCGCAGCGCCTCGCCCAGGTCCCGTGCCCCGCAGACGAACGGCACCTTGAAGGCATGCTTGTTGATATGGTGCTCCTCGTCGGCCGGCGTGAGTACCTCGGACTCATCGATGTAGTCCACGCCGAGTGCCTCTAGCACCTGTGCTTCGACGAAGTGCCCGATGCGGCACTTGGCCATCACCGGGATTGTGACGGCGTCCATGATCTTCAGGATCAGCTCCGGATCGCTCATGCGCGCCACGCCCCCGGCAGCACGGATGTCGGCCGGCACACGCTCCAGCGCCATCACCGCACAGGCGCCGGCATCCTCAGCGATCTTCGCCTGCTCCGGCGTGACCACGTCCATGATCACCCCGCCCTTGAGCATCTGCGCCAGGCCCTTTTTGACCGTCCACGTTCCCTGCTCCATGACACCTCCTCCGCGTAGGGAATGAGCCCCTGTAGGGTACGAGCCGGCGCGGCACCATGCCGGCTCTCTCTACCCGCCAGGGTGCCACGGAAAGCGGTCTGGCACAAGCACCACTATCGAGGCGCTATATAATACCAGTATCCGGCAAACCTCACCCTGCATCCTCCGGAGGTACAGTCATGCCGCGCGTGGCCCGCAGCGTTTCTCTGCCGCTGGCGCTTGACCGGTCGGCCGGCGTACCGCTCTCCCGGCAGCTCTACCGCGCCCTGCGCGAGGCCATTCTGAGCGGCCGGCTCCGGCCGGGCGAGGCCCTGCCTGCCAGCCGCCGCCTGGCAGAGGAACTGGGTATCTCCCGCATCACCGTGCTGCAAGCCTACGACGACCTGCGCGCCGACGGCTATATCACGGGACAGGCAGGCTCGGGCACCTTCGTCGCCGCACTACCACGGCCTCCCCACGACGCGCCGGACGCTGCCCCGGGCCGCGCCTCGCCGGCAGCGGTCCGCACGCCGGACGGCAGTGAGCGCCTCCCGCGGGTACCTCTCTCCGCCTGGGCGCAGCGCGTGGCTGCGCACCAGCCGCTCCGCGACGGGGGCCTGCGCCCGCAGCGGCGCCTGCGCTACGACTTCGACCCTACCGCGCCGGACTGGGCCAGTTTCCCACAGGGAGTCTGGGCGCGGCTGCTGGGCCGGCATCTGCGCGGCGCCGGCAGCGCACTGGCGCGCTATGGCGATCCGGCCGGCTATGGCCCGCTGCGCGAAGCGCTGGCAGCGTATCTGCGCGCCGCGCGGGGCGTGCCGGCCGAGCCCGGGCAGGTGGTCATTGTCAGCGGGACCCAGCAGGCGCTCGATCTGCTCCTGCGCCTCACGGTCGATCCGGGTGCTGCTGTGCTGGTCGAGGAACCAGGGTATCCCGGCGTCCGTGCCGCCGCGGCGGCGTACGGCGCCCGAGTGGTGCCGGTGCCGGTCGATGCCCAGGGCCTGGTGATTGAGCAGCTCGCTGCGGCCACTACCGAACTCGACCGCCCGCCGGCAGTTGTGCATGTCACGCCGGCGTACCAGTACCCCACCGGCGCAGTGCTGCCCCTGCCGCGGCGCCTGGCGCTGTTGGACTGGGCGGCGCAGAGCGGCGCTCTCGTCGTGGAGGATGATTACGATACTGCCTTCGCCTCCCCGCAGCGGCCGGTCGAGGCGCTCACTAGCCTGGACCGCCATGGCCGGGCGGTGTACCTGGGCAGCTTTTCCAGCGTGTTGCTGCCGCCGCTGCGGCTCGCCTGCGCCGTCCTGCCGCCGACGCTGGTCGAGCCGTTCGTAGCGGCCAAGTGGCTGGCCGACCGCCAGACCCCGACGCTGGAGCAGCAGGTGCTGGCCGCGTTCCTGACCGAAGGCTACTACACGCGGCATCTGGAGCGCGTGCGCGCCCTGTACCGCGCCCGGCGCGCTGCGCTTGAGGAGGCCGTGGCGCGCGAGCTCGCCGGTGTGGCCAGGCTGGCACCCACCACGGCCGGGGCCGGCCTACACGCGCTGCTGTGGCTTGACCCGCGCCTGGACGAGGCCGCTGTGGTCGCCGCGGCGGCCGAGCAGGATGTCGCGGTGTACCCTGCCTCCCCATGCTACACCGCTCCGGAGCATCCGCCGGCCCTGCTGCTCGGTTATGCTGCCCTCACCGTGGAGGAAATCCACGAGGGCGTGCGCCGCCTGGCTCGGGCGCTCCAGGGATTGTTGCGCTGAGCGGTTGTACGCTTCATACAGCAGTGCTATGCTAGCGGCCGCCTCACATGCTCGTGCCGGCCCATGCATTCTACGCATGCGGTACAGTGATCCAGAGGAGACTGGAGCCATGGCCCGAGGCGATCGCTACCCATCAGAGAAGCGCGTCTTCCAGGACGAGGTGACCGGGGTAACGATCTGGCAGCTCACCGAGTACCCGGCGATCTCCCACCACCCGTACTTCCTGAACTGCGCCTGGGCCGGCCGCTGGGTGATCGTCACGTCGTACCGCACTGGCAGCCCTAATCTCTATGCTATCGACGAAGAAAGCGGCGAGATCTGCCAGCTCACCGACAGCGGCGATATCAACCCGTGGTCGGCGTGTGTCGGACGGGACGGCAGCCACGTCTTCTTCACCGCAGGCAATCAGCTCCGCGTTGTGGAGCTCGAGACGGCGCAGGTCGAGGTGGTGGCTGATTTCCCGCCTGAGGTGCGCCTGGGCAACTGCAGCCTGCGCCCCGACGGTCGGGAGATCGTTACCTGCGCCCGCGCGGCGCCAGTGAACCTTATCCTGGCTATCGCTACCGATGGCTCAGGATGTCGCGAGCTCTTTGAGACCACCGGGTTGCTCGCCCATGCCCAGTTTAGCCCCGATGGACGCTTCATCCTCTACGCGGGCAACCTGCCGCGCCTGTGGATCATGGACGCCGATGGACGCAACAACCGTGTGCTGCGGGCCCAGACCCATCGGGAATGGATCACTCACGAGAGCTGGCTGAATGCCGAGGAGATTATCTTCAGCTACTGGCCACACAGCCTGCGCGCAATCCGCTCCGACGGCTCCGGCGAACGGGTGATCGCCGCTTTTAACTGCTGGCATCCGGCGGCGCGCCGCGATGGCTCGCTGATTGTATGCGACACTACCTTGCCTGACATCGGCCTCCAGCTTGTCGACCCGATGACCGGTCGGCGGCGCGCGCTGTGCTACCCGAGAGCCTCATGTCGGGGCTACCAGTGGAGCAAGCCCGAGCCAATCTGGGAGGGACCTGTGCCTGAAGAGGCCTACGGGCCACAGTGGACGCACCCCCATCCATCGTTCAGCCCGGATGGACGCAAGGTGATCTTTACCTCTGATCGCACCGGCGTCAGCCAGGTCTACGTCGCCCTGCTGGAGTAACCGCCCAGGTGCCTTACTACTATATGACTATATAACTATGGCCGTATAACTATGGCCGCGGAGGAGGCGAGGATGCCGGAAGAGCCACCAAGGCCGGTGAAGCGTTTGCGCATCGCGCTGGTCGGAGCCGGACGGCGCAGCCGCGCCCATCTGCCGGTCATCGCCAAGCTGACCGACCACTTCGAGCTGGTCGCTGTGTGTGACGTCCGTGAGGAGAACGCCCGCAGCGCAGCCGAGCGCTACGGGGTGCCGTGGTACACCGATCTGCGCCGTATGCTGGACGAGGTGCGCCCGGACATCTGCGACGTGGTCGTGCCCGGCGAGGCGCACCACATCGTGGCGCCGGCCATCGCGGCCGCAGGCGTCCATATACTGGTCGAGACCCCGCTGGCCATCACCCTGCCGGCGATCGATCTGATGATCGCCGCCGCGCGGGAGCATGGTGTGCATCTCGAAGTGGCCGAGAACGTGTGGCGCTACCCCTACGAGCGGCTCAAACAGCGTATCCTGGCGAGCGGCTTGGCCGGCGAGCCGTTGCGCGGGTACTGTGTGTACCCCACCGGGGGGTATCATGCCGTCAACGGAGCGCGCACGTACGTGGGAGGCACGGCGCGGCGAGTGTGGGGCAGCGTGCGCCGCTGGCCGGTGCCGCTGGTGACCGACCACGCCGGCCGCCAGATCACTGAGGAGAGCTGGACCCTTGGGGTGATCGAGTTCGACAATGGCCGAATGGCCGTCGTGGAGTACAGCAACACCTACTCGACGATCCTGCGCCGCGATGGGCCGCGCTACATCGGCTTCGCCGCCAGCCGCGGCCACGCCTTCAGCCCCAGCTACGCCGGCCCCGGCACGCTCTATGTGATCGAGGGAAACGAGGCCCGCGCCTACCCGATGCAGGAAGAGGTCCGCCAGTACAATGGTGTGCGCGTGCCGCTCCGGTTCTACGTCGAGACCGATCCGCCGGTGGTCTACGAGAACCCCTTCGCCGCGTACGGCGTGACGGCCGGTGAGATCGCCGTAGCCGACGAGCTGGCTAGCATTCACCGCGCTGTCGCCGAGGGGCGAGAGCCAGAGTACGGCGCTGCAGCCGGACGCCACGACCAGGAGATCGTCATCGCCCTGCATGAATCCAGCCGCCTGGGCCGGCCGGTGGAGCTGCCGCTGCGCACGCTCACCGGCTACGAGGCCGAGCTGCACGAGCGCTTTCGCGCTGAGCACGGCTATGACATCCTGGATACCGAGGCGCTGCTCCAGCATGCCTTCCCGGTGCGCTAGCCAGAAGCCGGAGGTGACCCTGCATGAGCATGCATGAACCCCGCGGCAATGATCTCCTGGAAGGGATCATCGCCGTTCGATCGGGTGCGGTGGAGCGGTTTGATACCCTGGCCACAGTGACGCTGGCGCCGGAGGATGCGCTCTTCGCCCGCACAGCAGGCGAATACGCTACCGTGGTCACACTTACAGAGATCGACGGCCCCCAGCCGAGCCGGCGTGTGCCCTGCCAGCTTGCAGAGGGTGGACGGCTCACCTGGCTGGTGGCCGGCCACATGCCGGCCGGGTCGGTGCGCCGCTACCGCTGCGTGATCGAGCAGGTGCGTGGCGGGCGTGCTGAGCCGGCCATGGGGTCGGTCGCTATCCGCCTGGCCGGTGACCACGTGTGGTTCACCCGCGACGGCGCCCTGCTCGCCCGGTACGCCTACCTGGGCACCTGGAAGCCGTACTTCTGGCCGATCATGGTACCGGCCGGCAACGTGGTGCGCGGGGCGTCTGGCGAGCACCAGCATCAGACCGGTCTCTTCCTCGCCTATGGCGGGCACGGCGGAGAGGGCACCACCAATATCTGGTCGGACTGGGACGAGCCGCCGTACGGGCCATGCGGGAAGATGGTGCACCTGGCCTTCGAGCTCGTCGAAGGCGGCCCGGTGTATGGGCGCCTGGTGCAGCGCGTGCTGTATACCAGGGCTGACGGCCCGGAGCTCCTGCTGGAGACGCGTGACGTCCGCGTGACGCCGCTGCCGAACGGGGACCTGATCTTTGATATCGAGCGGCGGGTGGAGGCGCCTCAGGAGCCGCAGCCCGGTCCGTTCATCCTGGCGGCCAGGGTAGCAGACAGCCTGCGCCTGGTGGACCTGCGCCGCCGCGACGCGCGCGGCTATGCGCAGCCGCTGGAGCGCCCGGGGGCGCTGGCGGCTGCCGTTGAGCCGGTCCTGCAACGCCCGGAGAACGCCACCTACCGCACAGCCGGGCCGTGGCTCGACTGGTATGGCCCAGTGGGGGACGGCATCGCCGGCATCGCCTTCTTCGACCACCCGGCCAACCCCGGCTTTGGACAGGGCATCACTGCCGCGGGCTACGGCTGCATGACTCTCTCGCATCCGTTCCCTGCAGGTGCCGCCTCGGCCATCTACCGCTACCGCGTCCTTGCGCATACCGGCGATGCCACGCAGGCGCGCAGTGCCGAACGGTATCGTGACTACGTCGAGCCCGTCGAGACCGAGCTGGAGGTACTGCGCCGTCCGCCGTCGCGCGGGCAGCCCCACTAGCCTGCCCCGCGCATGCTGCACAGGGGGCCGAGCGCATGACCACGCACACACAGCCATTTCGCCGCCGCCTGCAGGTGCAGGCCGGCGCGGTGGATCGCCACGATAGCATCGTTCTGGTACCGCTGGGCCTGCCGCCGGGGGCGGCAGTGTTGCTATACGAAGAAGGGCAGCCTGCCGAGCCGGTGCCGGCACAGGTCGATCCGGCAGGCAACCTGGTCTGGGTGCTGCACGGGCCGACGCCGGCTGGGGCAGCCCGCACGTTCATCGTGGAAGCCGGCGCCGACGGTCCTCATCAGAACCTCGTGAGTGTGCAGGTCTATCCCGCCATCCTTGTCATCAAAGCCGGCGATCGCCTGGTCGCGCACTACAACTACACCGGCGTGTGGAAGCCCTACCTCTGCCCGCTGATGGGGCCCACGGGCAACGTTGTACGCGGCGCGGCGGCCGAGCACCAGCATCAGGCCGGCCTCTTCTTCTCGTACGGCGGACATTTCACCCCGACTAATATCTGGTCGGACTGGGATGAGCCGATCTACGGCCCGGACGGCAAGATGCTGCACCGCGGTTTTGTCACAGTGACCGGCGGGCCGGTGTTCGCCTGCATCGTCCAGCGGGTGGCCTACATGGCGGCCGACGGAAGCATCCTGCTGGACGAGCGTCGAGAGCTGCGAGTTTACCCGCTGCCACACGGCGTCACCGTGGTCGATTTTGTGCGCACCTGCCCGCGGCCGCAGGAACCGAGTACCGGGCCGTTCGGCCTCTCCTGCCGCGTGGCCGATGCCCTGCGCACCGTGGACATGACGCGCCGCGGCCCGCCGCCGGAGCGGCGCATGCTCCCCACGGATAACCCGGGCAAGATGGAAAGCGCGACCGGTGAGGTGTCGCAAGGGGAACGTCTCGAGAGCGTGCGCTGGCTGGACCGCTCGGGAGCGCTGCCCGGCGGCTGGGGTGGACTGGCCTTCTTCGACCACCCGAGCAACCCCGGCTATCCCGGGCGCCTGAGCGCAGCCGGCTACGGCACCATGGGCCTGGCCTACGACTTCCCGCCCGGCCTGGAGGTGGCCACCTGGCGGTACCGCGTCTATACCCATGCCGGGGACGCCGCGCAGGCGCAGATCGAGACGCGCTGGCAGGACTTTGCGCATCCTCCCCAGGTGATCGTAGACTGAGGCAGGAGCCGGTTTGAAACCTGTCCGGGCAGAGACACCCCTCTCAGCACCAGTCCGGGGTCCAGGTTTCCGCCTCCCGTAGGGGCAGGTTTGAAACCTGCCCCTACCGCTACCTACCGCTACCGCCTGCCCCTGCCGCTACCGCCTGCCCCTACCACTGCTACTGCTACTACCTACCTGCTACCTGCCCCTGCCGCCACATCTACCCTGCCGGGCGACGATCACCCCCCAGCCATGCCCCCGTCCTTGCCCCACGCTCCCCCGCGAGACAACAGGCGCCTGTGGCTATGCTCCTGCCATTGCCCCAAGCTCCCCTCCCCTGAACGGGGAGGGGCCGGGGGAGGGGTCCCTCGTATCCCCAGCACAGCATCCGTGCACATGCTAGAATGCGCGCGCAAAACCAATAGGGTAACATAGCTGCCCGAACGGAGGCCAAACGCATGAAAGTGCTGGTGACGGGCGCCACCGGACAGGTGGGCTGCCGGTTAGTGCGTCAGCTTCTGGCTGCCAACTATGAGGTGCGCGGGACGGTCTGGCTGAAGGACCCCGCCCTCGAGCGCGTTGCCGGACTGGACATCGAGCTCCTCGAAGGCGACCTGACCGACCTGGAGTTCGTACGCCGGGCCGTGCAGGGTGTAGACGCGGTCATTCACACGGCGAATCTAGTCGGGCCGTACTTCGAAAACAACGTGCAGACCACGCTGCAGGTGGCGCGCGCCTGCGGCGAAGTAGCCGGCCGCCTCGACCGCCTGATTTATGTGAGTTCATCGGCGGTCTTCCCGAACGACAGCCACATCGTGGCCTGCGCCTACCACCCGGTGGACGAACTTCATCCCAAGCGCCCGCCCAGTGAGTACGCGCTCTCGAAGCTGATCGGGGAAGAGATCGTTGAGCTAATGGCCCGGCGCACTGGACTGCGCACCGTGATCGTGCGGCCCAGCCATATTCTCTCCGGCGATAAGATCATGCAGCAGTTCACTGTGGCGCGCGTGGTCGCCGTGCTCAAAGCCGGACAGCAGAACCGCGACAGCGAGCTCTACATGCCCGATGGCACCGAGCTCTGGCGGCAGGTCGAGGCGGCAGCCGAGGATCCGAACCAGCCCTGTAGCGTGCGTGACCTGGACGGCCGGCCCTGGTACTACCAGCCGAATGATGCGCGGGACGTGGCACACGGGCTCATCTGTGCGCTTCAAGCACCTGAGGCGCTGGGCGAGTCGTTCAATCTGGGTGCGCCGGAGCCCTTCCTGTTTCCCCAGGGGGCAGCACTGCTCGCCGAACTCACCGGCCGCAAGCTTCTAGACATCCGGCTGCCGGTGCGCTGGCGGTACGACCACGCCATCGGCAAGGCCAAGGCCTGGATCGGCTACCGCCCCCGCGGCGACCTGCTGACCATGATGCGCTCGGCCCAGGCGTACCGGCAGGGCGAGCCCGACTACGACTGGACAAACGTCCCGACGTCGTAAGTCCGCCGGCACGGACGAGGTCCCCTGTGATAGCACACCACGCGCAGCCACCGCCGGGCTGCTACGATATGGATTGGGATACAGGACACCGAAACCGTATCACGGGAGACCTCAGGCGTGAGTACTCGACTGTTCGACCTGTTCGCACTCCAGGATCGCGTGGCGATCGTCACCGGGGGTAGTGGGGTGCTCGGACGGGCTATGGCCCAGGGATTACTCGAGGCCGGGGCTCGCGTGTGCATCTTGGGACGTGATCCGGCGCGGGCACAGGCGGTGGCTGAGAGCTTGTCGCCAGGCCTGGAACGCACGCTGGGACTCAGCGCCGATGTGACCCAGCGTGCGGCCCTGGAAGCGGCCGCTGAAGCAGTTCTGCACCGCTGGGGGCGCATCGATATCCTGGTCAACGCTGCCGGCGGGAACCGCCTGGAGGCGACCACGAGCCCGACCCAACCTTTCTTCGACCTGCCACCGGAAGCGTTGCGCGCCGCGGTTGACCTCAACCTGTTCGGCACGATCTTGCCCTGCCAGGTGTTCGGCCGCGCCATGGCCGAGGCGCGCTCGGGCAGTATCATCAATATTTCCTCTATGGCAGCCATCCGGCCGCTCACGCGGGTGGTGGCCTATGCCGCGGCCAAGGCTGCGGTTGACAACTTCACCCGCTGGCTGGCAGTCTACATGGCGCAGGAGTTCTCGCCGGCCATTCGCGTCAATGCCATCGCCCCGGGCTTCTTCCTGGGCGAGCAGAACCGGGCGCTTCTGATCGACCAGACCACCGGGGAGCTCACGCCGCGCGGCCGCGCCATCATCGACCACACGCCGATGCGCCGCTTCGGCGATCCGGCCGATCTCGTTGGCACCGTAGTCTGGCTGGCCTCGCCGGCATCGGCCTTCGTCACCGGCATCGTCGTGCCGGTCGACGGTGGCTTTTCTGCCTTCAGTGGAGTGTGACCGATGCTCTTCGCCAAACGAACCGCCGAGGGTGTTCTCGACGAGCTCCAGATCCGCGAGACCCTTGCCGCCGCGCTGGAGCACGCCGGCCTGAGCGGCAAGCGCGTGCTGGTCATTGTGCCGGATGGCACGCGCAGCGGGCCTATCGGCCTCTTCGTCCGCGCCTTCTGCGATCTCCTGTTGCCTCAGACGACCGCCCTTGACTTCTTGATCGCCCTGGGCACCCATCCACCGATGGAGGAGGAGAGCATCCGACGTCGCTGGCAGCTCACCCCCGCCGAGTGGGAGCGCTACACCGCACGCGTGCACGTGTTCAATCACGAGTGGTGGAAGCCGGAAACGTTCTATACGCCCGGCACTATTCCCGCCGATGACATCGCTGCCCTCAGCGGCGGGCTCCTCCACCAGGATGTGCCGGTTCGGCTCAACCGCAAGGTGCTGGAGTACGACCAGGTGATCATTTGCGGGCCGGTGTTTCCGCACGAGGTAGTGGGGTTTTCCGGCGGCAGCAAGTACTTCTTCCCAGGCATCTCCGGGCCGGAGGTGATCAACGTCACGCACTGGCTTGGCGCCCTGCTCACCAGTTTTAAGATCATCGGCACGAAAGACACCGCGGTGCGCGCTGTGATCGAGCGCGCCGCCGCAATGGTGCAGGTGCCGGTGCTGGCCTGCTGCCTGGTGGTGAAGGGCGAGGGAGTGGCCGGGCTCTACATCGGACCGCGACAGGAGGCCTGGGCGCAGGCGGCCGATCATTCCGCCCAGGTGCACGTGACCTACCTCGACCGCCCGGTGCAGCGCGTGCTCTCGATTATGCCGACTATGTACGACGATATCTGGACGGCGGCGAAGGGGATGTACAAGGCAGAGCCGGTGGTGGCCGACGGTGGCGAGGTCATCATCTACGCGCCCCACATCACCGAATTCTCGTACACGCACGGCAAGATCATTGAGGAGATCGGCTATCACGTGCGTGACTACTTCGTCAAGCAGTGGGACCGCTTCAAGCACTATCCGTGGGGCGTGCTGGCGCATAGCACCCATCTGCGCGGGATGGGCGAGTACGACGCAGCCACCGGCATTGAGTCGCCACGCATTCAGGTGACGCTGGCGACCGGCATTCCGGCCGAGCGCTGCGCCCGCGTGAACCTGGGCTACCTGAATCCTTGCACCATCCGGCCTGAGGAGTGGGTCGCCCACGCTGAGCCCGACACGCTGGTTATCCCCAAGGCAGGCGAACAGCTCTACCGCCTGCGTACGTGAGGTCCAGGCAATGCACGCAACAACGGTGCTGCCGCTGACGGATGTACCCGTCGGACACATTGAGGACGAGCAGTCCATCGCCCGAGTACTTGAGACGCTGCACCTCATCCACGGCCCGGAGTATACGTTCGCCATGCGGCGCTGGGACGGCGAGACCTTCCTGGGCGCGCCGACCGGCACCATGGCGTATCGCTTTGTGCTCGCGGCGGAACAGGCGGCCGTGCAGCTCCAGCGCGGTGACCTGGTGCGCGGCCCTTCGCCGGGCGGGCCGTATCGCCGGCTTAACGGTGAGCTGGCGGAAGTCACGGCTGCCTGCACAGAAGCGCTCTGGCCGGGCGATGTGCTGGTCGCCGGTGGTTCGGCCGGCGCAGGTGTGACCGTCACCGGCCGCGGCGTGTACTTCGAAGTCATCGCCCCGGAGACCGCCTACCGTGCCCCGGCGCTGGCGCTCCTGCGGAACCTGCCCGACCGCCCGCGCGGCTGTGCCGCCTACCCCGGAGCGTTTCGACGGGAGGCGCTCCCACCAGAGCCCAGCAAAGCCGGCGACGACCGCCGCGGGACGAACCGCGTCAACGGGCACGCTCTCGATATGCGTTACGACCGCACCCCACCCCCGCTGGCCCACTACCACGGCCCGGTCCCGTGCGGTGGCGGTCGCACGGTAAACCACTCCGAGACGGCGCTGGTCCTGCCCAGGGACATCTACGGGCTACCGCCGGTTGAGGGGACCGACGAGGGCCACGCCATCATCTACCTCCGCCCAGGTGACGACCCGGCTGCCCGTGTGCGCGTACCGCTACGGCCCGGCTCTCTCATCGTGACGCCGGCCACCACGCGCTGGCTGCTGGGCCACTGCTTCGAGAACGCCTTCGCTATGCTGGTGGCCATCCCAGGCTTCGTTGCCCCAGCCATCCCCATCGCCGGATAGGCCGTGCCGCCGCGCACGCCTCACCCACCTGGAGGAGTGTGGCAGGCCATATCCTGGATCACCGTCCCTCAGCATCCCTCGATTGCAGGTACACTGCCGCAGCGATGCACCCCAGGGCCAGCAGCGCCAGCGCAAGCTCCAGCACCAGCGCTACGGGCAACGCCAGGTGGTCTACCAGACGCGGCACGATCACGAGTACGACGAGTCCGCCAAGCGCGAGCCCGGCCAGGACGGCCAGCAGCACGACCAGGAACGCACGTACCGGCCGTGGCCATCTCTGCCGACCCTGGCCGGCGCTTGAATGTGGTGGTACGGCTTCTCCCATGCAACCGATCCCTCGCGGCGAAGTGGGACGCATCCGTGCATCCGGCTATGACCCAAGCATGCACCAGCGCGGCTGCCACGGGATGGCGCAGGTCTGTGCGTTGGCTGCCAGAACCTGTCAGGGGATGTCACGAGGTTGCCCTGGCTCGAGACAGAGATCACCAGGCATCACCGGGGGAGCAGAGCAGCGGGCATACCGGCGTGCCGGCGTGCGGTGGCAGGACCGTTGCCACAGGTCAGGCGCAGAGGAGCCGGCGTGTCACTGCGCCGGGCAGCGGAGCACAGGGGTTAACCGTCGGTGGCTCACGCATGACTTCCGAATTTACGGGATTTACGGGCCATGCAAGATCAACAGCACGAGCCCGATGAGCGCCAGCGCCAGCACCACCGCAGTGAAGATAGCGATGGCATACTCGATCCGGCCAAGGCGGATATCTGGCCCGCCACCGTTCTTCCTTGCCATATCAGCCTGATCTGACTAAGCATCTACGCATAGAGAGCCATCGCAGGCCCAGCTCCGCGAAGACTCACCGCTGCACCAACGCACTCCAGTGTCTCATACCCTGGCCGTGGCGTCGAGCCCGTAGTACCGCCCCGGCCTGTGGAGCCCCTCGCCGCTAGGCCGGTGCGCACACCGCCGGCGCGTGGTACTATGCATAGCATGCGTATGCCTGTCCGGCTGGTAGTCACCCTGCTTTGCCTGCTGCTTCTCACCGACGGCACGCGCGCCGCGCTGATCCGCGCTCAGGTGGACAAAGACGCCCGGCCGATCCGCGTGCTGATGGTTACAGCTACAGCGGGCTTTTACCACACCTCGATTGAGACCGCTCAGCAGGTCGTGCCACAGCTGGGCGGTGAGACCGGCGAGCTACGTGTGACGCTGCTGCCGGACCTGCCCAGCCTCGGCCGGCTCACTGCCGAGATGCTGGCAGTGCACGACGTTGTCTTCTTCGCCAATACTACCGGCGAGCTCCCGCTGGACGAGACACAGAAGCAAGCGCTCCTTGCGTTCGTGGCCTCTGGCGGCGGCTTTGTGGCCACGCACAGCGCGGCCGATACCTTCTACACCTGGCCGGAGTATGGCATGCTGCTGGGTGCCTACTTCCGCGCGCACCCCTGGACCCAGCCGGTGGACATCCGCATCGAGGATGAAACGCACCCCTTGACCCAGGGATTGAGTGAGCCGGGGACGGCGTTCCGCATCTTCGAAGAAATCTATGTCTTTCGCTCAAACCCCCGCGACAATCCCGGCACGCAGGTGCTGCTGAGCCTGGACCCGCGCTCGGTGGGCCTGGCCCCGGACGCCGGCGACTTCCCGCTGGCCTGGTGCTCTCGCTACGGCGCCGGCCGTGTGTTCTACACCGCCCTCGGGCACTTCGAGTCCACTTGGCTGGACCCGCGCTTTCAGCAGCACCTGCTGCTGGCCCTGCGCTGGGCCGCCGGGCGTCTCCCGGCCCCATGTGGCGGCGCGGAATAGGCTCGGCCGCTCACGGCACGGCCTAGCCCTGCACCTCGTCCCAGGTCATGCCCTCGCCGCGCACGATGCGGGCGCGCAGCTCGTACGCGCCCGGCCACTCTACCTTGAGGTCGCCCTGCTCGATCATGAGCTGGAGCGGATTCACGCGCGTCTTCAGGGGCAGATCGATGCGCTGGCGCTTACGGGCCGACTCGTAAAGGGCCATCATCACTTCCTGGACAGCATAGGCCTTGGCCGCCGAGCTGATGGGATCGCTGATGCGGCCCTCCACCCAGTCGATGGCCTCCTGGCACTGGTGCACCCAGCAATCGTGCCAGGGCGCCTCGATCTCCTTCCAGCCGCCGCTGGTGGCGTTCAGATAGCGCGCCCAGCCCCACTCGTCGTTGTACTTGGCCGACGAGCCCTCCGGCTGCCACATGGCACCGTCGGAGCGCAGCTGATCGTCGGGCGGGCGCGCGACCCCGAGCTCCATCAGACCCTCGGTGCCGACCACCCGAGCGCCCTGGCCGGTGCGATACGGCGAGCGAAAACCACCCTGGATCAGCAGCGTGGCGCCCCCTTCCAGGCCGGCCAGACCCAGTGTGCGGTCCTCCGCCGGAAAGCCGCGCTCCATGACCTCGGTGGTGCGTTCCACCGCGCCCATCACCCACTCGACGCGCGGCTCGCCGGCCAGGAAGAGGGCCAGACGAATGTTGTGCGAATTGGTGTTCAAGAGCGTGCCATCGCTCACCATGATGTGCACGATCTTGCCGATTATGCCCTCGCGGATGAGCTCCCGTGCTTTGAGCCAGACGGCGTGGTGCGGGCGCTGGTAGGCCACCAGCAGCTTGACGCCGTTGCGCTCGCAGGCGATCATCATGCGCTCGGCTTCTCCCAGGCTGAGCGCCATCGGCTTCTGGCAGATGATTGCCTTCGGCCGCCGCGCCGCCGCAGCGATGACCATCTCGGCATGCTGGCCGTGCCACGAGCAGACGTCGACGAAGTCGGGTCGCTCGCGGTCGAGCATCTCGCGGTAGTCGGTGTAGCGCTTGCTCTCCGGCACACCGAAGAAGTCGCCGAACTCCCGCAGCGCCTCAGGATGGGTATCGGCGATGGCCCCGATCTCCACCGGCCGACCCGGCACGTTCTGCCAGGCACGAGCATGGACGCGGGCGATGTTCCCGCAGGCGATGATCGCAGTGCGATACCGAGACATAGTCAGCCCTCACTCTCGAAGCATACAGTGATTGAGCCCGGGCTCTCCGAGCCGGCCGCATTCTAGCACGAGTGCAGGCGCGCCATCCCGCGTGCACCGGCTCCCAACGGGGTACCTGATCAGGTTCCGGGGAAAAGATAGACACACCTAACACGCCGCAGAAACGGACCGGATCCTGCTACACTGGAGGGCAGTATTGCCCATCTTCCCAGGATACCTCAGGCCAAGACACACTGGGACAAGATTCGTTGGGATAAGGATGCTGCGCTATGGAGTACCGCCTGCTTGGACGCACCGGCGTGCGTGTCTCGAAGCTCTGCCTGGGCTGCTGGATGTTCGGCACCCGCACCGACGAGGAAGAAAGCATCCGCATCGTGCACGCTGCTCTGGACGCCGGCATTAACTTCCTGGATACGTCAAACCGCTACGGCCGCCTGCCCTCGGGCGAGTATGGCGCCTCAGAGGTTTACATCGGCAAGGCGCTCAAAGCGCGCGGGCACCGCGCGCGCCAGCAAGTCGTGCTCGCCACCAAGGTGCGTGGACAGGTCGGCCCCGGCCCCAATGATCACGGTCTGTCCCGATTGCACATCCTCCAGGCCATCGAGGACAGCCTGCGCCGCCTTCAGACCGATTATGTCGATCTCTACTACCTGCACTGGCCCGATCCCGACACACCCCTGGAGGAGTCCGCCCGCGCCATGGACGACCTGATCCGTGCCGGCAAGGTCCGCTACTGGGGAACCTCGAACCACGCGGCCTGGCAGATCATGGAAGCACACTGGCTGGCCGATCGCTACGGCCTGTACCCGCCGGTAGCGGAGCAGCCGCCCTACAACCTGCTCGAACGCGACATCGAACGCGAGCTGTTGCCCTGCGCGCGGCGACTAGGCCTCGCCGTCTGCCCGTACTCGCCGCTGGCCGACGGACTGCTCACCGGCAAGTACCGCCCGAGCGAGCCCCCGCCGCCCAACTCTCGCGCCGCCAGCGGGCTTGGCGGGGACATCCTACGCCGCCTGAATGAGCCGCGCACGCAGCGCGTGCTCCAGGCTCTCGCCGAGGTCGCCGCTGAACTCGGCCGGCCGATGTCGCAGGTGGCGATCAACTGGGTGGCCGCTCAGCCGGGAGTAACCGCACCGATTATCGGCCCGCGCACCGTCGAGCAACTCCAGGACAACGCCGGTGCCCTGGAGTGGGACCTGCCCGCCGAGGCCGTAGCGCGCCTCTCCGACGCCGCTGACTAGTGCAGGACCTCCCACCTCGTCGAGATCGATAGGGAGGGGCAGGCACAGGTGCCTGCCCCCGCTGTGGCTCAGGGCACCCACACGGGACATACCCGTAGGGGCACGGCCTGCCGTGCCCCCACGGGTGACCGGCGCGCAGTCCGGGCACCATCCGCGCTATGCGCGCCGGCAGGCTGCCCCGACGCCGCTCTACCGACGACCGGCGCGCTGTCCCGGTACCACCCGCCCTCTAGGCCCAGAAGCGCCCCATTGCCCGCACCTGTGTACCCTTCGGGGCGATCAGGTGCGCCGATCCGCCGCGCTTAGTACAGGTAGGGACCTGGAAAGATAAGCCGGGTGCTTGCCGCGCTTGACAGGTCCACCGCGCATCCGCCACTATCCCTCCTGGTCGGCGGTGTGCTGCGATCCACGCACCACCGGGTGATACCCCAGCACCTATAAGCTTGTAAGAACTTGTAATCTTGTAATCTTGTAATCTTGTAAATTGTAACTTGTAATTAAGGAGTTCAGCTATGCCTAAGACCTACCGGCTCGGCGTTATCGGCTTCGCCCACATGCACGTGAACGGCTTGATCCGCAGCTTCGCCGAACTCCCGAACGTCGAGTGGGTCGCCTGTGCCGACACCGTCCCGGAGGTGCCCGAGCTCGTGGAGGTACGCAGCAGCCGCGCCTGGAACCTGCGGCAGGCGCACGAGGTCACCGGTATCCCCAAGGTGTACAGCGACTACCGCGAGATGCTGGAGAAAGAACGCTTCGATTTCGTGATCTTCTGTCCGGAAAATGCGAAGCACGGCGAGGTGGCCGAGGCCATCGCCGCACACGGCGCACATATGCTCACCGAAAAGCCCATGGCCGCCAGCCTGCCTGAAGCCCTGCGCATAGTGCGCGCCGCACAGGCACACGGGGTCGAGCTCTTCATCAACTGGCCGACCACCTGGTCGCCGGCCGTGCGCAAGGCCAAGGAGCTCCTTGACCAGGGCACGATCGGCGACCTGTGGCAGGTGAAGTGGCGCGCCGGCTCGATGGGGCCGATGTCCCACGGCTCCACCCGCCCCGGCCCAGACGGTACGCCCATCGAGATCACCGATGTGGAGAAGGGAGCTACCTGGTGGCACCGCGCCGGCACCGGTGGTGGGGCGCTGCTCGACTACTGCTGCTATGGCGCCTGTCTGGCGCGCTGGTACGTCGGCGCACCGGCCGTGGCTGCCTTCGGTATGATGGCGAACTTCAATAGTCAGTACGGGAGCGCCGATGACAACGCGGTCATCACCGTGCGCTTTCCCAGGGCTATGGCTATCCTGGAGGCGACGTGGAGCTGTGTGGATCATGGCGTCCCCACAGGCCCCATCCTCTACGGCACGACCGGCACGCTTGTCGTCGAGCGCCAGGGTGGGCAGCAGACGGTGAAGATCGCCCGCGGGCGCAGCCGCGAGCCGGAGTATGTCCAGGGCGACCCGCTCCCGCCGGGACGCCAGACTATCGCTCAGGAGATCATGCACCACTTTGAGACCGGCGAGCCAGTGCACGAGACGCTCCAGGTCGGCTTCAACCTCGACGCCCAGGCCATCCTGGATGCCAGCATTCGCTCGGCCGCAAGCGGTAAGCTGGAGCTGGTGAACGACGCTCGGTGGTGCGTTTGGTAACACTCCGGGCATAAGGCGCCGGTCGAGAGCGGCTCAACGCAGCGCAGGAGGCGCACAGATTTCACAGATATCGAGGAGGGAGGAGCACATGCCTGATGTGATCAAGATCGCCGTGGTCGGCTGCGCGCGCATCCTGCCGGCACACCTGCGCGGCCTGAAGGAACTCCAGGAGAAGGGCTTTGATAACTGGCGCATCACCGCGCTGGTGGCACGCAAGATCGAAGATGCGCAGATGTTTCGTAAGCGCGGCGAGGGGCCGCCGCCGCGCCCCTCCACGATCCGCTACGCCCTGACCGATCCGCTCAACGCTCCGCACATGTACGTCTCCGACCTGCACACCGACGTGCTGCCGGAGCTGTACACCGACTGGCGAGAGATGCTGCGCACCGCCGACGTGGATGCCGTGCTGAACCTGACCACGCTGAGCCTGCATCATATAGTGACGATTGATGCCCTGAACGCAGGCAAGCATGTGTTGGTGGAGAAGCCGTTTGCCATCACGGTCAAGGCGGGGCAGCGCATGGTCGAGACGGCCGATGCCAAGGGCCTGGTGCTGGGCGTGGCCGAGGTGGTGCGCTACCGCGAGCCGGTGCGCATCCAGAAGTGGTTGCTCGACACCGGTCGCATCGGATCGCTCCAGTTGTGGCTCTCCGGCGCCTTCGGCGCGCTGGACTGGTCGCCTGACTACGTGGTGGCACAGACACCCTGGCGCCACCGCAAGCTGGAGGGCGGCGGCGGACCGGCTGTGGACGGTGCGGTGCACCTGTTCGATCAGATCCGCTACCTGTGCGGCGAGATCGACGAGATCTGCGCCTCGGCGCCGCAGTTCGAGCCGTACCGCTATATCCGCGATGCACAGGGCAACATCATCGAGACGGTCAAAAACGAGGTCGAAGACGCCTACTTTGCGCATCTGAAGTTTAAGAACGGCGCCTACGGCATGATCTTTGGCGGCTGGGCCGGCCACGGCGAGCCGGTTGCCCTGCGCGAGAGCCCGGCCATCTACGGCACGAAAGGCTGCCTCAAGGGCACCGACGTAGTGCTGGACGGCGGCTCGCGCCTGAGCGGCAAGGAGCTGTTCGACCGCGAGGCACCGCAGGAACTCAAGGAGCGCTGGTTCCCCCGCGGTGTGCAGGATGGTTTCGCTTTGGAGCTCCTTGACTGGCTCCAGGCCATCGAGCAGGGCCGGCAGATGGAGTGCGACGGCCGCGAGGGAGTGCGCGACCTGGCCTGCTCATACGCCGTGCTGGAGTCAGCCACGCTCAACCGCCCGGTCAAAGTGGACGATGTGCTCAGCGGCGCCGTCGACGCCTACCAGCGGGAGATCAATCAGCACTACGGCCTGGTGTAGCCACGGAGCACGTTTGGAGCCGTAGGGACGCATAATTATTCGCCCCTACAGACCCGGTCGGGCGCCCACCAGGCAGGGTACCGCGCTGCTATGCCCCTGCATTATCGGGTGGGCGCAGGAGACCGGCTATACGGCACCGTCCGCACCCCACCGCAAGACCGGCGTCATGCACCACAGGGGCACGGTATGTGGTAGGGGCGCAGTGACTGCGCCCCTACAGCCGACCACGCCCGTGGAACGGCATCGGCAGGCCGTGTACCCCCTTCAGCACCGGCTGCGGCACCTGCCCGTCAGGCAGGAACGCCGCGGCTATGGAGGGCCACCGAGTGATGGCATCGTCGGACAGGTCGCCGCCATACGTCGCCGGATACCCCTCCAGCGACGCCGACGCGGCCTCCCGCCGCGTCCGTTCCCGGCGAGCACTTACGGCTGGAGTAGGATCTTTCCAGCGGCGCCGCTCCTGGCGAGAGCGATGGCCTGCGTCACCTGCTCCAGCGGAAAGACGTGCGTGATGATAGGCTCGAAGTCCAGCCGGCTCAGCCAGCGGATAGCCCGCTCGGCGCCGTAGGTCGACTCCCGCGAGGCGCGGATGGTCAGCTCTTTCCAAAAGAGTTCCTGCGGCAGGAAGCTGGCCCGCGCTTCGCGGTCGGCCACCCCGATGATCACCACCATCCCGCCCGGCGCTGCCACCGCAATGGCCTGTTCGATCGTTGCCGGCAGCCCCACGGCCTCGAACACAACGTCTGCTCCCAGACCATCCGTGAGTTCGTGCACGGCCCCAACCAGGTCTTCCTGCCGCGGGTCAACCACGCGGTGCGCGCCCAGGCGCTGTGCCAGCGCGCGGCGGTATTCGCTCGGCTCTGACACGATCACCGTCTGGGCGCCCGAGGCCAGCACCACACGCTCGACCAGCAGCCCGATCGGGCCGGCGCCGATGATACAGACGCGGTCGCCGGTGTGGAGCTCCGCGCGGTCTACCGCGCGGACGGCGCAGGCCAGCGGCTCAGTCAAAGCAGCGGCACGATCCGAGACCGTGTCCGGCAGCGGATAGACCAGCTCCTGCGGCGTGACGATCTCCTGCGCCCAGGACCCGGTACGGCTGCGGTAGCGCTGGCGGCATACCGCCGAGCGACCGGTGCGGCACAGTACACAGCGGCCGCAGGCGCCGCTGGGCATGGCTGTTACCCGCTGACCAACCTGCAAGCCCGTCACCTCCGCGCCGACTTCGACAATGCGGCCGGCGTACTCGTGTCCCATTGGCCGGGGCAGCGTCATCGCCCCGAACACCAGGCCATCGTAGACATGAAGATCAGTGCCACAAATGCCGGTGTATGTTACCTGGATGCGCACTTCGTGGGGCCTGAGTTCGTCCGGCTCGCGCTCCACCAGCCGCAGGTCACGCGGTCCGTAGAGATAGGCCACTTTCATAAGCCCGCGTCCTTTCTTCTCGTCTGGCCCTATGCCCGCCTTGCCTTTCATCACGAGCAGGCGCACACCTCCGGCCGGCATTGTACCTGCTCGGCGGGAACATGCAATAATGCCGTGCGCTCCATTCCGTAGCGCAACACTGTATCGTCACATGCGACAACCCTGGCTCATGGAGGCGCCATCATGGAAACACTGAGCAAGTGGGAGCGGGTCGAGGCCGCCCTGCACGGAGCCGCGGTAGACCGCGTGCCGCTCAGCCTCTGGAAGCACTACCACCTGCAGGACCGCGCGCCGCGCCGGCATGCTCAGGTGACGCTTGCCCTGCACCGGCAGTTCGACACCGATCTGCTCAAGCTTACCCCCAGCGGGCTGTATCCTGTGCAGGACTGGGGCGCCGCCATCCGCTTCGGGCGCGATGACTATACCGCGCCGGTCCTGGTCGAGCCGGTGGTGCGCTCGCCCGCCGAGTGGGCGGAGCTACCCGCGCTGGACGTGCGGACAGGCGCGCTGGGACGCGAGCTTGAGTTCATCACGCACGTGGCAGAGGGCCTGCAAGGCACAGCACCGTTCATGATGACCATCTTTAGTCCCCTCACCATCGCTTACAAGCTGGCCGGCGAACGGGTCGTGCAGGACCTCCGCGACGCCCCGCGGCAGGTCCATGCCGGCCTGGCCACCATTACCGCCGTGATGCGTGACTACGTCGCCGCGTGTCTGGAGGCCGGCGCGCCCGGGTTCTTCTTCGCTACCCAGCTCGCCGACCGCAGCGTGCTCACCCCGGCCGAGTACCAGGAGTTCGGCGTGCCCTACGACCTCCAGGTGCTGGAGGCCATGCAGGGCCGCTCGCGCGTGACCATGCTGCACGTGTGCCGGCGCAACCTGATGTTTGAGCTGGTGGCAGACTACCCGGTGCATGCGATCAACTGGGCCGACCGCGAGAGTGGTCCCAGCCTGGCTGAGGCACGCCGGTTAACCACGGAGGCGCTGGCCGGCGGGCTTTCGCTCCAGACCTTGCGCTCCGGCACGCCCGAGGATGTGCTGCGGGAGGCCCGCGAGGCCATCGCCCAGGCAGGCCGCACGGGGTTCATTCTGGCGCCGGCCTGCGTCATTCCCGGCCCCAGCCCGGATGCCAACCTGGCGGCGGCCCGCCGGGCGGTCGAAGAGACGCTGCAGTCCTAGTCAGCGTCGCGGCCGGAATTTCGGCAGCGTGATCTCAGGAGTAACGTCCTCGTAAACAAGCTCCACCGGCATGCCGATGTACACCCGGCCGGGATCGGGCGGCACCTCGACGAGGTTGGTCAGTAGGCGCACGCCCTCGTCGAGCTCCACCAGGGCAACGATATAGGGCGTCTCGGCCTGAAACGCGACCACGGGATGCCGGTACACAATAGTAAACGAATACACCGTGCCCTGCCCGCTCACCGGCGTCCATGTCAGCGCGGCGCTGAAGCAGTGCGGGCACAGCGGCCGCGGATAGAATACATACCGGCCGCAGGCCTCACAGCGCTGGATGCGCATGGCATGGGCCTTCACGCTCTCCCAGAACGGCCGCGTCACCGGATCAGGCTCCGGCAGCGGCTTTGTGTACGACTGCGGTGTCACCGTTCTTCCTTGGTTCGCCTGCATTTATCCTCGTTAGCCTGCGTATATCCAGTCCGCGTATACCCCTACGTAGACCCGGCCTGGTGCACAGAGAGGCAGACACACCCAGACGTGCCTTCCGCGCCGGCGCCAAAGCGACCCTGCCGGTCACACGCCCAGGATGGCGGTGCCCGCCGACGAGAGCACGCCGCCGGTGCCGTGCACCAGCGCCAGCCTGGCGTCGCGGACCTGCCGCTCCGGCTGCCCGGCCGCCGTATAGTCCCCGCGGAGCTGTCGCACAGCCTCAATAATCGTGAAGATGCCGAACATGCCCGGGTGGGTATAGGACAGCCCGCCTCCCTGCGTGTTTAGCGGGAAGTCGCCGCCGGGGGCGGTGCGCTGGCCGGCGACGAACGCGCCGCCCTCCCCCTTCTTGCAGAAACCCAGGTCCTCCAGCGAGAGCAGCACAGTGAACGTAAAGCTGTCGTAGATCTCGGCAACATCGATGTCCTCGGGGCGCACGCCGGCCATAGCGAAGGCGCGCTGGCCGGAGACCTGCGCCGGCGAGCAGGTCAGGTCGGGCATCTGGCTGATGATGGCATGGTCATGGTGCTCGCCGAAGCCCAGCACGCGCACCGGCGTCTTGCGCGTATCCCGCGCCCGCTCGATGCTGGTAAGCACGGCGGCGCCTCCAGCGTCGGTGACCAGACAGCAGTCCAGCAGGTGAAAGGGCCAGCTTATCCAGCGACTCTGCAGGACATCATCGATGGTGATGGGATCGCGCATGAGCGCCTTCGGGTTCATGGCGGCCCACTTGCGCGTCGCCACAGCGATCTCAGCGAGCTGCTCGTGCGTGGTGCCGTAGAGATGCATGTGCCGCGCGCAGGCCAGGGCATAGGCCCCCAGCGGCATGGGCAGGCCGAACGGCACCTCGAACTGGGCGTGGTTCACGCCGTACAGGCTGCTCGGCGGCTGCCCTACCCGCGAACGACCCGACTGGCCGTGGCTGATCAGGGCCACGCGGCAGAGCCCATTCGCAATGGCCGTCACCGCATGGCCGATATGGATCACAAACGACGAACCGCCCACGCTGGTGCTATCGGTATAGACCGGCCGGATGCCCAGGTACTCGCCCAATTCAATCGTGGAAAGCCCGGCGGTGAACAGCCCGTCGACCTCGCTCTTGTCGATGCCGGCATCGGCCAAGGCGTTGCGCGCCGCCTCGGCATGCAGTTGTAGCGCGCTCTTGTGCGGAAGGATGCCGATCTCGTCAGACTCATCCACGCCAACGATAGCAACTTTGCCAGAGAGCGGATGCATGCTCACCAGTGCTCCCGTGCCCAAAAAGTAATGCCCGGCGCCACCTCACGCCAGCCCTGCTCCGGAAGCTGGCGGAGCAGACCAGCCGATCCGGTAGCTGCCGGCGGCGGCTCCAGGTACGCGCCGAGGGTCTGCGGGACGAGCACCTGGAGTTCCTCCGGCTCCCAGCGGCGGTGGTGGCGCAGGGCGCCGACGATACGCGGCTGCCCGAAGAGGGCGATCTGGTAGCCAAAGGCGCCGAACACCTGGCCGGTGATCTCCTGGGCTGCATCGCTGGCCAGGTAGACCACCAGTGGCGCCACGTTCTCCGGGTCGCGCTCGGTGCCGGCAGCGACCTCGCTGGGCCAGCGGCCGGTGCGCTCGAAGAACTCGCGGCCTTGGGGCGTTGAGTCGATCATGCGCGTGGCAGCCACCGGCATGATAGCATTGGCCGTCACATTGTAGCGTCGCAGGGCGTTGGCACACGACCAGATTAAGCCCAGGATGCCCGCCTTTGCCGCGGCATAGTTCGGCTGGCCGGGCATGCCGTAGACCGAGGTAGACGACATGGCGATGATGCGGCCCCATTGCTGGGCGCGAAAGTGCTTCGACGCCTGATGAATGACGTTGTACGCCCCTTTCAAGTGCACGGCAATGACCGCGTCCCATTCCTCCTCGGTCATGTTGAAGATCATGCGGTCACGCAGGATGCCGGCTGCATGCACCACGATGTCGATCTTCCCGAAGGCAGCGACACACTGCTCCACCATCTGCGCGGCCTGAGTGAAGTCGGCCACCGAGCCGGTGTTGGCAACCGCCATCCCACCGGCGGCGCGGATCTCCTCCACCACCTGCTCGGCCGGTCTCGGGTCGCTGCCTGAACCGGCGAGGGAGGCACCTACATCGTTCACTACCACCCCTGCCCCGGCGCGGGCCAAGGCCAGGGCGATGCCGCGCCCGATGCCGCGGCCTGCCCCGGTCACCAGCGCCGCCTTCCCGTCAAGCATGCCCATGATTGATCTCCTTGTCGGTTTTGTTAATTAATTTCATGGCTATATTTGGGGGAAAACCCCTCCCCTCGCAGGGGAGGGGAAAGCAACATGAGACGCCGGCGAAATGGTCCAGCCTTTCCCCTCACCCACGAGGGGAGGAGAAAGCGGCACGAGGCGCTGGCGAAATGGTCTGGCCGGGCCCCTCCCCTGCGAGGGGAGGGATACTAGACGCCGTTGGCCGGCCTACCACCGGACCCTGGCCCTCTCCTGTGAGAGGAGAGGGAGCGGGCCCTGCGACGCAGGCGATGCAGCCGCTGCAGCCCCTCCCCTTTTTTAAGGTAAAAAGGTAAAGAGGAAAGTGCCTGAATACGGAAACGGCGGACCCCTCCCTACTCACGCCGGCACCGCCGCCGTTGCCACTGCCCCTGCTTCGGCCAAGCGCGTGACCTCTTCTGGGCTATACCCAAGTATCCCACAGAGCACCTCCATGGTGTGCTGGCCCAGCAGCGGCGCCGGCGTCGGCTCGACCATCCCGGCGCGATCGCCCGGCGGGCCGACCCGCCAGGGGGCTGTGGGCACCGGCACACGCCCCACCGGATGCTCGACCTCTACGAGCAGCCGGCGCACCTGTACCTGCGGATGGACCGCCACGCGGTCGAGCGTGTTGATCGGACCGGCCGGGATGCCGAACGCAGCCAGGCGCGCCAGCCATTCCTCCGCACTGCGCGTCAGGAAGAGGTCCTCCAAGATAGGCACCAGCGCCTCACGGTTGCGCACGCGGTCGCCGTTCGTGGCAAAGCGCGGGTCACTCGCCAGATCAGGCCGCTCAATGGCCCGGCAGAACTGCACCCACAGGCGATCGTTATTGATTGCCACGGTGACGTCAGACGTCGCCGTGCGAAACGACTGGTAAGGCACAATGTACGGGAAGGCATTGCCGGCCCGGCGCGGGACGCGCCCGGTAAGCAGGTAGATCACTAAGTGGTAGCCCAGGAGCGATACCTGACCGTCGAGCAAGCCGACATCCAGATACTCACCCGCAGGCGGATCTTCCCCCGCGGCGCGGCGGCGCTCCCGATCCAGCAGCGCGCCCAGGATCGCTACGGCAGCATTGGTACCGGCGATGATATCGCATACGGCCACACCGACTTTGAGGGGACGTCCGTCCGGCTCGCCGGTCACGCTCATTAGCCCGCCCACGCCCTGCATGATCAGGTCGTAGCCCGGCTCCTGGGCCATGGGCCCCTCCTGGCCGTAGGCGGAGATAGCGCAGTACACCACCGAGGGATTGCGGGCACGAACGGCAGCGTAGCCGATGCCCAGCCGCTCTGCCACGCCGGGCCGGAAGTTCTCGATCACCACGTCGGCGCGCTCGGCCAGCCGCAGGGCGATCTCCAGTCCCTGGGGATGCTTGAGGTTCACGGCCACACTCCGCTTGTGCCGGTTCATGGCCAGGAAATAGCCGCTCTCCCCGCCAAAGAACGGCGGGCCCCAGTGGCGTGCCTCATCGCCGGCGCCGGGCTCCTCGATCTTGATGATCTCCGCACCCATGTCACCCAGCAGGCCGGCGCAGTACGGCCCGGCCAGGGCGCGGCTGAAATCGAGCACCCGATAGCCTTTCAGCGGCTGCCACACCCGTGCCCGTTGTGCTCCCAACGTTTCCATCGCCCTGCTCCAGTAACGAACTGCATGCTGTCTGTGAGTATGTAACCTATCTTCCCGTGTCTCCAGGCCCGGGTAGAGGCGTCAGCTGGCGGACTGCAGAAGCTGGAATTGCGTAGCCTATCGTCCCCCCTTGTCTTCGCAGCACCGTGCTGGCAAGCGTGCAGCGCCACGCTCCGGCTGTAAGACGTAGCCCCTCTTCTTCCCCGGTCTCCCCTCCCCCCTTCGGGCTCGCTCCCGCAAAGACCCATGTCAGCCCGCCGTAGCCCCCTCTTCCCCCGGTCGCCCCTCCCCCTTCGGGCTCGCCGAAAGCGTCCTCGCCAACCCAACCGCCGTAGCCCCTCTTCCCCCGGTCGCCCCTCCCCTAAAGGGGAGGGGTCGGGGGAGAGGTCCCCTACAAATACAGCCGCGTCAAGCACTCGGCGACCAACCCGGGCCGCGCGGCGCCTTCGACCTCGATGGTATGCAGATAGGTCAGCTGCACCGCGCGCGGGCGGCCGTCTGGACCCGCGCCGGGCTCGATCTCCTCGACGTTCAGCAGCTTCGTGCGCAGGCGGATGCGTACGCCGACACGCACCGGGCCGGGAAAACGCACACGATTGAGCCCGTAATTGACAGTCATGCGTTCGCCCAGCTCCAGCCGCGGGCCATCGCGCTGCCGCGCCAGCATCGGTACCAGCGAGAGCGTCAGGTAGCCGTGGGCAACGGTACCACCGAACATCGTTGCCGCAGCCCGCTGGGGATCGACATGGATGTACTGCTGATCGCCGGTGAGATCAGCGAAGGCGTTCACCAGCTCCTGCGTCATCTCCATCCACGGGCTGACGCCAAGTTCCTGCCCAACGAGCTCTCGTAGCTCGGCGACGGTGCGCACAACCTTGGTCATCTAAGCCTCCCGGATAGGAACACCGGGGCACGTTGCACGGGCGCAGCGGTGCTGTGTTCTACTCAGCCATCGCCACCGCCGCTGCCTTGTTGAGACCCGGCGAATTCCGGCACCATGGCGGGCACAGGAGGCGCTGCACCCGGCTGTTGGGGGTATCTCTAATCTAGTGCGACTAGGCCCCTATGTACGCGCGCCGGGCAACACTCATGCACCCGGTGTTAGTCCTCGTGCATCCATAGGTGCCGGTGTAGGGGCGCAGCGGTGCTGCGCCCCTCCCGCGCCCGGCGCGGTGTCCGAGGCCGTTGGCATGGCGCCGTCCAGCCACAAGGCGCAGCGGTGCTGCGCCCCTCCCGCGCCCGGCGCGGGTCCTGCATCCCCCGGACTGTGCCTCACCGCCGGTCCCAAGAAGGTAGGGACATACACACCGCACTACCGACCATGCATGTCCGCATCGTTAAGACCGATCATCCCATCCTGCCTTGTCGGTGGAACCGGTGGATGCTGGAAAACTGTTGACATGGTCGCATCGTCAAGGCCGATCATCCCATCCTGCCCTTGATCGCCCGTAGGGGCGCAGGGACTGCGCCCCGTCCTGCGCCTCGTCCGTGCGTGGATCGAATGCGATGTGTCCGGCAATCGCCCTTGATCGCCCGCAGCCCGTAGGGGCGCAGGGACTGCGCCCCTACCAGGGACTGCGCCCCTACCAGGGACTGCGCCCCTACCACTGTCAACCGGCTGGCAAGGAACTGCTGGTAGCCGTGTTCACGACCAGGGGAAGCGCCTGGGCGCAGTCCCTGCGCCCCTACCACCGGCTATCAACCGGCCTGCAAGACCTGGCCGTCGGGGTTTGCCCCGCTGGACGAACTCCCTGCGCCCCTACCACTATCAACCGGCCTGCAAGGAACGCCTACCGGCGGCATGATAGGCCGCGCCCCTCCCGCGCACGACATCGGTCTTGCAGTATGGTGCGGACGGTACCGCACAACCGGTCTCCCGCGCCTACCCGGCGATACCAGGGGCACAGCCCCTGCGCGCCTGTCCTGAAGGACGTGCCTTCAGGATGGCGCTTTTGCACCGTCCAGCCCCCTGCGAGCGTCTGTACCATCAGCGCTCGGTACTCAGTCGCAACCACACCTGCATCGGGCCTGGCCGGCGGTTCGCCCAGGCATAGTATGGCACAGCCAGGAGCGGCACAGGGCGGCGCTGTGCCGGCGGCAACGCTTCCAGCGGTGCATAGAGCCGCCCTTCCCAGCCCGGCTGCTCCACCGCGACCGCCTCGCCGCGCAGCACCACCACGCCGCCGAGCAGGTCCGGCGCCTCCTCGGCGCGGATAGGCGCGCCTGCAGGCAGTTCCAGGTTCCAGACGTCGACGCCCGGGTGGTCTACAGCCTCGACGCAGTACACCAGCGGTCCGCGGGCCAGCGCTACCCGCCCCTGATCGGCCAGCACGCGCGGATGTGCGACCATACGCCGCACCGGCATGGGCAGCTCCAGGTCCACCACGTCGCCGGCCTGCCAGGTGCGCTGAAGGACGGCATAGCTGCCCGGCTCAGCCGGCACACCGGCCGGACGTCCGTTGATCTCCACAGTAGCCCCCTGGCACCAGCCCGGCACGCGCAGCAGCAGGCCGCACGGGTGCCGAGGCGCCGCCTCGACCGTAAGACGCACGTGGCCGTCCCAGGGGTAGCGCGTCTGCACCCGCAGCGCCATCGTCCCCCGATCCGGAAGCTCGGCCTGGAGCGTTCCCTGGATATAGAGATGCAGCCACAGCCCCTCGGCGGAGAGGCCGGCGGCGTAGCCGGGCAGGCTGAGCAGCGTGCGCGCGATGTTCGGCGGACAGCAGGCGGTGGTGAACCATTCCTGCCGGCGATGGCCGCCGCGATCGGCCAGGGGGTTTTGGTAGAAGTACGCGGCGCCATCGAGGGAGAGGCCGGAGAGGATGCCGTTGTAGAGCGCCGTCTCCATCCAGTCGGCGTAGCGGGCCTGGCCAGAGCGCAGCAGCATGCGCCAGTTCCACATGAAGCCGCCGATGGCCGCGCAGGTCTCGGCATAGGCCCGTTCGTTGGGGAGCTCGTAGTCGGCGCCGAACGATTCCCCCTCCCAGCGGGCGCCGAGGCCGCCGGTGATGTACGCCTTACGGGTGAAGGCGCTCTGCCAGAGCCTTTCGACCGCGGCGGCCAGCGCCTGCTCGCCGGTCTCCATCGCCACGTCGATCATCCCGCAGGCCAGGTAGGTGGCCCGCACGGCATGGCCGACGATCTCTGTCTGCTCACGCACCGGCAGATGATCTTGGAGGTAGGCACCTCGTCGCAGCAACCCGCGGCCGCGCTGGTCCAGGAAGAAGCCGGCGCGCTCGAGGTAGGTGCGGTTGCCGGTCTGGCGATAGAGCTCAACAAGGGCCATCTCGATCTCTTCGTGGCCGTCGGTACCGGCCCGCCCCTGCGGACCGAAGGTGGTGCAGATATGATCGGCCAGGCGGATGGCCACGTCGAGGAGCGAGCGGCTGCCGGTGGCGCGGTGATGGGCCACTGCGGCCTGAATCAAATGGCCGGCGCAGTACAGCTCGTGCATCACATCGAGGTCGGTCCAGCGCTGGGCCGCCCGCTCGAAGGTGAAGTAGGTGTTCAGGTAGCCATCCGGCGCCTGCGCGGCGGCCACCTCGGCGATGACGCTTTCCACAAGCCGGGCCAGCTCGGGATCTGGCGCGCCGGCAGGCTGGACGGCGAGGGCGTAGCTCGCTGCCTCCAGCCATTTATAGACGTCGGAGTCATTGTAGAAGCGGCCCTGGAAGTCGATCTGTTTTTTGCCGGCAGCGCGGCGAAAGTTATCGATGCGGCCGGTGCGCTCGCACTGCTCGTACTGCTGGCGCAGGGTGACCTGGGCCACGGTGCGCAGGCGCGGGCCCCAGAAGCCGTCTTCGGGCCGCAGCGCGGTGAGCGGCAGCGGGTGAAGGCGGCAAAAAGGACTGCGGCGGGTATCCACGACCGGTCCGGCGGCCGTGCCGGGGTGAAGGGAGGTCGGCGAGAGCTCTGTAGCCATGGCATACCCTCTCTGGGCCCTGGTCTCTGTGTCCTGGTCTCTGTGTCTTGATTTGGAGGTCGTATCTGTGCGACGCAGGCAGTTCGGCATCCACACATCCTGTGCGTGCCGGCAGGAGCGTCTGCATCCTCACTTTAGCGGATACTGTGGTCGGTGGTCTACCGGTCTCGCATCGAGTGGCGAAAACCGGCGGGCCACCGGATGACCGGGCCAGCGTGTCGCAGGCCGCAATTACGCACGGAAGCGTGTATAGAGGAGCATTCTGGCGAAAACCTCCCAGGGCGAGCTGCAATCGTGCAGTTTTCGCATCCAGGGCTGTTTTCGCTCTTGTCAGGGTCGCCGGGGATGCGCTAGAATGGCCGTACAGGGGCGAAACGCACCGTTGAGGCTTCCGGGCAAGCCACCCGTGGCAATTTTCTGCCGGGGGTTTCAGAGCAACGACCCGTTTGAAGGGTACTCACGTCGCCGCCAGGGATCCCACGGGTGGGCTGCGCAGAAGAGTTTCAGAGCAACGACCCGTTTGAAGGGTACTCACGTCCGTGGGGAGGCTGGACTGCAGGCCGGCGTCGCGGCGCATGTTTCAGAGCAACGACCCGTTTGAAGGGTACTCACGTCAACCGGCTGCCCAAGGCGGCCCCGGCGGGCTACGGGATGTTTCAGAGCAACGACCCGTTTGAAGGGTACTCACAATAACGCATCGTCGATAGTGTCTGTGGAATACACACAGTCACGTTTCAGAGCAACGACCCGTTTGAAGGGTACTCACAAAGCGTGAAGTTGAAAGAAGCGAAGATACAAAGCAGGGGAAGTTTCAGAGCAACGACCCGTTTGAAGGGTACTCACAAGTTCTCGCAATCTCATTGACGCTGTACATTGTGTGGCGATCTGTTTCAGAGCAACGACCCGTTTGAAGGGTACTCACAAGCGTGCCACGCCTTAATTATGGGGGACAAAAACACGATAGTTTCAGAGCAACGACCCGTTTGAAGGGTACTCACAAGTGTCGCTCTGCGCCACCTTCATCCGATTATTCCACTTCGTTTCAGAGCAACGACCCGTTTGAAGGGTACTGAAACTCGCTGCGAGCGCCCGGAGCGGGGCGCTCTTTTCTCTAGTGTTTCAGAGCAACGACCCGTTTGAAGGGTACTGAAAGGTGTCGAGTGGGCGCAGCGTCTGAGCTCCCTCTGCACTCTGTGTCGCCGAGAGAGGAAGGAAACACAGAAGCGCCTCCTTCAAGACTACGCAACGTTCGAGCTCCCCTCGCCCCACACGCCGGCACGGCTCTTGCACCGGAAGCTCACAGACCGCACACAACGTCCACGCTCCCCTCCCCTGCAACCCACTCTGTGCACCCTTTTGACCAGTTAACTGTGCAGACCGCGCGCAGCATCCCACCCGGCGGCACTCCGTCCGGCGGACGCCACCTCTTGTGACCTGTTCACCGTGCAGATCGGCAGCCTCTAAGCTCCCCTCGGCATGCAGACGCGCGTGCTCCCACAAGAGCTAACTGTTCACATTGAAACTGTACAGCTCGAGCACAGCATCCAGGCCTCTCTCCTCGTAGAGCGGACAGTAGCCGGCAGTTGCTCGCGCATCGTACGTCACTGCCCTGTATCTGAGCTCCCCGCCCCTCTCAGGGGAGGGGCGGGGGAGGGGTCCTCCCCTCCTCGCCCGGCTGCACCGCCGCTCCCATGCACCGGGTGCTGCCAGCCGCATCCACATCCCCGCCTCCAGGTCGCCCGGCGACGGCCTAGGTGTAGAGCACCACAAAGCTCTTGCCCCCCCCAGCTGCACAGGCACCTGTCGAGTCCTCTGTTGCTCACACGTGCACTGCAGTAGCCTATTAGTACCTCCGTACGGTATACCGGGCGTAAGAGTAGTACACCAGGCGTAAGAATTGTGCTATCATAGTGCCACTGCGCTGCAATGCCTCCGGCGTGTCCTGTATGCTTCCAGCACTGTGCACAAGGAGCTGCACATGTGCACTGAAGGCGCTTCCAACCAAACCGCTGCCGCCGCGCAGCCGGCCATCACCCTTGACCTGCCCGTCCATCTGCTCCACTTCGTCGCCCGCGTCGAGGAACCGGTGCACCTGCCCTCACACCCCGGCGCGGCGTTGCGCGGGGCGCTCTTCGAGGCGCTGCGCCGGCAGTTCTGCCTGGAATTCGGCGCCGGACAGGCCGGCTGGGGACGCGCCGGCGAGTGCTCGCGGGCGCTCACCGACGCGTGCGCCGTCTGCTTCTTGATGCAGCCCTACGCTCCAGAGGCCGAGCGGGGCGCCGATGTGCCCCGGCCATATGTCCTGCGCCCACCGCTCGAGGGCAAGACCCACTACGCAGCCGGCGAGCGCTTCTCCTTCGGTCTGGTGACGTTCGGCCGCGCTCTCCAGCACCTGCCGTTCGTGCTCGTCGGCGCCCTGGAGATGGGCCGGCGCGGCATGGGCTACGGACGGGCCGGCCGTTTCGTGCTGCAGGAGGTGTGGGCCGAGCATCCCTTGCTGGGCCGCCGCCAGGCTGTCTTCGATGCCCGCGATGGCCTGGTTCGCCCGCCGGCCCTGCCGCTCACTTACCGGCAACTCGCCGAGCAGTATGCCACCGTGGGCATGCCGGGCGGCACTACCGCACGCCAGCACGGCGTGCTGACCCTGCGCATCGCGCTGCTCACACCCCTGCGCCTGACCGACCGCGGCCGGCTGGTTCACCAGGAGACGCTCTCCGTGACCGTGCTGGTGCAGCGTTTGCTCGAACGCCTCACTGCCCTGGCTGCACGCTACGGGGGCGGCCCGCCTGCCTTGCCGTACGCCGACCTGCTGGCCTGCGCCGCGGCAGCGCAGGTGGTCGACAATCGCACGACCTGGCGGGATCTTGTGCGCTTCTCCGGCCGTCAGCAACGCGCCATGCCCTGGGGCGGGCTGGTGGGGTCGTTTACCGTGCAGGGACCGGCCGAGCTCCTGGCCCCCCTGGTGCCGCTCCTCCAGTTCGGCTCCTACACCGGCGTGGGCAAGTACGCCGTCACCGGCAATGGCTGGTACCGCGTCGAAGTTCTCTACTGAGTGTGGAACAGAAAGATGAGGGAACAGCAGAGGAGCCAGGGGTGTGTACACCATGACAGACGAGCGTGCGGGACTGTGCTGGACGAACCATGCCCTTGTTGACGTCGGCCTGGCAGCGCTTGTAGCGTACGCCGGGCGTGGGAGCCCAGAGGAGCTCACATGGGCCGATCTGGAAAGCTTCGCCCAGTACGCTGAGCATGCGCTGCTTACAAAGACGATGCGCAGCCACGCCTCGGTGCTGTTCACCATTAACACGAGCTACCTTAACCCTAGCACACAAGGAGGAGGACCGCCCGCGGCTTCTCCGCGAATTGCTCAATTCCTTCAAAGAGACACCTAAAGAGGCGCCTAGTGATGCGGCAGCACTGTGTGTGTACTGCGGCAGGCCCAGTGCTCGTCGTGCCTATCGCGACCTCGTGCCGATGCTCACCGGCCGAGGTGTGATCAATTTCTTCCCTCAGGGCCGGCATGGCCTGCCCATCTGTGGTTTCTGCCTGCTGTGCTTGCAGGCAGCAGCGTTTGGTGCGCCGAGCTGCGAAGGGCGTGCGCTGGTAATCCAGGCTGACGACCCGTACATCACGCTGTCCTTCGTGCAGGAATGGCTCCCGCAGGTGCGTCAGTGGATCCAGCTTTCTGAGCAGACGGGTGAGAAAGTAGAGGCGTTTAGCGCACCGAGGACGCGCGTGATCGAGATGCTGGTCAAGCTTGAGCGGGAGCGTCAGCATGAGCCAAACCGTTCCCAGGGAGGCATTACCCTTTATCACCTCTCGAACAGTGGTCAGGGGCCGGACATCTCGATTTATACGCTGCCCTCAGCTGTGGTGCGCTTCGTTCAGCTGGCTCAGACGCCCCGGTACCGGGCGGCATGGCAGGCGCTGGTAGACCGCGCCTGGGAACTCCAGACACCAGGAAAGCAACAGAAAGCTGCTGGGGATGGCACCAGGCAACGCCAGCGCAACTACCTGTATGAGGACCTGTTCCGGTTGCCTGATGAGGCGCCGCGCTTCATCCGTGTGTACCTGCTGCGACGGCATTTTCGCCTGGCCGGCGCAGGTGCCGCGCCACGAGACCCCCGGACCACGTACCGAGGACTTGCAGAAGCTGAGCTCACCAACTGGAATTTCACTGAACTATTCCTCCGCGAGGTGCTAGGCATGGACGCACAACGGATCGAGCTGATTCGCGCGCTGGGCGACAGACTCGCTGAAGAGATCGACGCCATGAACGATCGCGCTCTGTTTATGAGGGCCTATTCCGCTCGGCGGTACGATGAGGTCCGCCGTCTGTTGCTCCGGAGTAGCTTTGTGCGCTTGCGTCGCAACGAACAGCCGGTGGTGAGTTTCGATGATTTTCTGACTATCTTCGAAGAAGGAGAGGAATTAGCGCGCACCGACTGGCGCCTGGCCTGGGATCTTGTACTGGTGAGGCTGATTGATACCTTGTATAACCGTGGGTGGCTTGCACAGCATAAAGAGATTATCGATGTGGCCGAACAAGCTCTCAAGGAGGAGGAAGAACAGACCGCTGCTGCGATCGCGAGCTAATACAGGCTCGAATGGGCATCGCTGAGCATAAGTATACGAAAAGCAATCTACCTGAATCTACTGGAGGGCACTGGCATGGCGTTCATTACGGGTCTACTCCTCATCGATGCTCCAGCATCTGCGCTAAACAATCTTGGACAGGACGAAGGAGCGCGGACTGAGAACGCGGTAGCCACGAAGTTCATCCGCACCCGGCTCGGGGCATTGCCGTATGTCTCGGCGCAAGCCTTCAGATACTGGCTTCGCACTACATTAGAGGCTAACAGCAACACTATAACCAATGGGCAATTGCACTGGAAGGCTGCTCCGGTCTTCCGCGAGCAGAAAGTTGCATATACTGACGGGAATCCAATCGAGTACTGGGATGACGACCTGTTCGGCTACATGCGTGCGCAGTCGAAGCGTACTGGTGCGGCAGAGGCTCGTAAAGCAGACCAGACACGTGTGAGCGAAACGCCGACTGCGACAGAGATTACGCGCGCGTCCCCGTTTCGCGTAAGCACCCTTGTGTCGATCGCTCTAGTCCAGCTGGTGCAAGACTTTGGCACTATGTCGCGCTTCGAGGGGAATCCTGTCCCACACGAGCACCAGTTTTACCGCACTGTGTTGAAAGGCCTCATCTCGCTTGACCTCCATGCGGCAGGCACGTTCAGTTATCGGCAGCGCACCGGCTTTCTGAACCTCGATGAACACCGTCGGAAGATTGCTGAAGAAAGGCGCCTGCTCCACCTCGAGCAAGAGCAGAGCTACCGGCTGCCGCATGCGGAGCGCACGGCCCGAGTGGCGACGCTGCTGCGCGGGCTTGCACTTCTCTCCGGCGGAGCAAAGCAGGCCCTACATTATACGGATGTGACGCCGGCGGTGGTCCTCGCGATGGTGACCCGCGGCGGCAATAACCCACTACAGTATGTTATCGTGGCCGACAATCAGGGCTTGCCTGCCGCCCATACGGAAGCACTGCGTGAAATGGTCGAGGTATGGGGAGACCAGATCCTTTCCCCCCTCTACGTTGGCTGGGTGCAGGGCTTCCATGATGCCCAGCGCAACCGTTTCCTCGAAGCACTGGAGGACTTGCAGCGAGCCGGACAGCTGCCACACGGCTATCGCACAGGACATCCACGAAGGGTCCTTGAGGAGCTGGCTCAGCAGATCGAAGCGCAACCGGAGCCAGGCTGGCTGGCATAAGGGAGGGCCGTATGGATGCCGTACGGGTCCAGCTCGACGGGATCAGTACTTCATTTCGGTACCCTCATTTTCTGGTTGGCCGGCAACCAACATACCGTATGCCTCCGCCGGCCACTATTTACGGGCATATCTGTAGCGCGGTCGGGGAGTTTGTTGAGCCGAGAGGCCTGCGCTTTGCCTATCATTTCACCTTCCAGGCAACAGCCGACGATGTGGAATTCCTCCACATCGCCAACGTCGGCACAGGGCGACCCTCACGTCAGTGGAGCTACCCCGAGAACCTGGAGGCTCAGCCTAATCCAGTCCGCCGTGAAACCCTGCTCTTCCCATCTCTCGTGTTGTATCTTACTGCGCCGAAACGCCAATTAGAGATGCTCTACCACGCCTTTCGGGAACCGCGCTATACAGTCGCACTCGGACGCTCGCAGGATCTGGCTGCCTACCGGCGCGTGGACTGGGTCACGTTGCACCAGGCCCCCAGTGCATACTTTGAACACACGCTCTTGCCACTCGCCTATCGGGAGCGGACTACCGCTGGGGTCACGGTTGTCATGCCACGCTACATCAACCCACATAATCGAGAAGAAGTGAGCTGGCGGATGTATCTTCTGCTCGACCGACGGGTTCGTTTACTCCCTTCGAGCGCAGATGAACCGCCATCTGCAAGCGTGATGACACCCCGAACACCAGACGAGATGGTCTGGATTGATCCCCAGAGTCCAGAGGATCGAGGACTCTATCGAGCTGTAGTCTGGCACTCGTTTGTTGATGATGAGTGATCTGCGGCGCACCTCTCCTAGGAAGGGCATTGCTGGGAAAGATACTGCTGGCCTGTGGGCGAAAAGCAGCCGTGGCTCAGGCCCCGGTGAGTTGCTCACCACCCATACCCAACGCGTCGTACGCGCGCTCTGCCAGTTAGCCGAGCGGCTACCGTACGCGGCTGAACAGGTCGAAGAGCCACGCCTCTGGCATCGTGCCTATTGGGCATGCTGGCTCCATGACCTGGGTAAGGCCGCACACGCCTTTCAGGCAGTATTGCGCGGACAGCGCAAACAGTGGGATCACCGACATGAGGTGCTATCACTTGCTTTCCTTCCGCTTGTGTGCGAGCGTACGGATCCTGACTTCGCCTGGATTGCTGCCGCGATTGCTTCACATCACAAGGATGCCCATGAACTCTTCAGCATCTACGACGTCACCCTTCCTATCGAGTATCTCCAGCTAGATGCGCTAAGCTCTGAACTCTCCCAAGATGACGTTCTTTCCCTAATTACGTGGTTGTACAAGGCAGCACAGCGGGATTACACGAGAGCGCAAGCATGGCGCTGGGGAGTTCTCTTTCCCAGCGCTACGCTGTGCCCCGACGTTGGGGACGCGTTGCTGAGCACAGCACAGCAGACCATCTTCCAGGCTTTGGAAGCCTATGACCGGCTCTACCGCCGACTCAAGCGCGAGCCGGCGACCAGCCGGTCTAACCGGCAAGCAGTTCTCCTCCGCGGGCTTCTAACTCTAGCGGATCACCTGGCCTCCGCTCGCGCCCCTCGTGTACAAGTGTTGCAGGTTCCAGAGACATCGGTTCTGTTTGAGCGCGCGGGGATGCAGCATGTCCAGCCACGCAGTCATCAGCGCGCTCTTGCGACAACGCCGGGCTCGGTCGTCATGGCCGCTCCAACCGGTAGCGGCAAGACGGAGGCAGCTTTACTGTGGGCTCGCCGCCAAACCGAGACCGAGCGCGTCTCACCACGCCTAGTGTATCTACTCCCCTATCAGGCTAGCTTAAACGCCATGCGGAGGCGCCTCAAGCAAGTCCTGGGCGCAGATGTGGCATTGCTGCATGGCCGGAGCGCCCAGGCAATCTTCCGCGAGCTCTCAGAGCAAGGCTATACGCCGCAAGAGGCAGAGCGCGCTGCTCGCCGCGCCGAAGATTTGGCGCGCCTCCAGCAGCCCCCGGTCTGGGTCACTACCCCCTACCAGCTTCTCCGCGCCGCATACCGCTTACGAGGATATGAAGGTCTCTGGACCTCCCTGCAGGGTAGCCTGGTCATCGTTGACGAGGTGCATGCCTACGAACCAGAACGCCTAGGGTTGATTGTAGGCCTGCTCAGGGAGCTGGTAACTGAGTGGGGAGTGCGCGTCTGTGCCTTCTCGGCGACGATGCCCACCTGGCTGCATCAGCTCCTGAGTGAGACCCTCCAGGCGAGCAGCCCACCGCGTGACGATGCATTATTTGCTCAATTCCAGCGCCACCGCCTTGAACTTATAGACGGACAGCTCACTGATTCTTCAGTAATCGATCATATCTGCCAAGAGGTCGCCGCAGGAAGATCGGTGCTAATAGGCGCTAATACAGTGGCTCGAGCACAGGAACTCTACACGCTCCTGCGGCAGCGCCTGCGACCAGAACAACTTGAGCTACTTCATAGCCGTTTCACGGGTCGGGATCGCCTGGCAAAGGAACAACGGATCATCAAACGACTGGCCCCAGGACATGCCCAAACAGCACTTGCTGTTGTCGCCACGCAGGTGATTGAAGTAAGCCTGAACCTCGATTTCGAACGTATCGTTACCGAACCAGCTCCTCTAGAAGCACTTGCCCAACGCTTTGGACGTGTCAACCGTCTCGGTCGATATGGTATTGTGCCCGTCTGGGTGTTGACCCAACCGACGGATGGACAGGGGGTATATGACCAGCGTCTCGTTAAACGCACACTGGATGTGTTACGGCAGCACGCTGATGGCAAGGTCTTAAATGAGGCGCTGCTGTCTGACTGGCTAGATCACATTTACGCAGGAGAGCTCGCAGCAGAATGGCTTCAGCGGATTGAGCGGCACCAGCAGGAGTTCGCCCGTGCCTGTCTGGCCGCGCTGCGCGCCTTTGATTCAGCAGATGAAAGCCTGGCAGAGCAGTTCGACCAATTGTTCGATGGCACGGAGGTCTTGCCTGCACAACTCCAGGCCGAGTATCAGCGCCTGCGGGAGCACTCGGTATTCGACGCACAGGGCTTGCTGGTACCAGTGAGCCATATCCGTCGCCTAAAGGCATACCTGCGCTGGCATCACGAATGGCGTTTGAACGTCGCAGATCTTCCATATGAGCCACAGAACGGCCTAACACTTCCGTAGCTGCACAGTGCCGCCGACGGTGAGCTGACACTCAATAGTTCTGAGGCGTCGCGCTTGTCCAAGCTAGCGGGAAGAACCGGGTGAACAAGACACAGTAGTCGAGTTAGGGTGTACCGCAGGCACCATGCCCCTTAGGGCAAGCGAAAAAGGCATCACTGCACACGACACCACCAGCCTGCGATATGTAGGAAACGCATGTCTACATTGGACACACCCTTTGAGCCGGCAGACTCTCTGGCGCGGCGCTTTCTCATCGTGGAGCGCTTCGGCGCCTTCATCGGCAAACACTCCGAGCGGCTGCGCGTGAGCGTCAAAGGCGAGCTGGTGCAGGAGACGCCCTTGCTCGACCTCGAACATGTGCTGGTCTGCTCCAGCGGCGTCTCGCTCTCCGCCGATGCCCTGCGCCTGTGCGCCGATCGCGGCATCCCGGTTAGCTTCGTCACCGGCCGCGGCGAGCCCTATGCCATGCTCTTCTCGCCCGCGCTCACGGCCACCATCCTCACCCGCCGCCAGCAGCTCCTGGCCGCCGAGGACCCCCGCGGCGTCGCCCTGGCCCAGGCTTTCGCCATTGCCAAACTCAAAAACCAGGCCGGCTTCCTGCGCTATTGCGCCCGCTCGCGGCAGGACGCCCGGCCTGAGCTCGCTCGCGACTTGCGCGACGCCGCCATCGAGATCGAGGTCGCCATCGATAAGATCGCTGCGCTGCGCGCTCCACGCATCCGCGAGGTGCGCCAGCAGCTCCTGGGCTACGAGGCTGCCGGCGCGAAACATTACTGGGAGATGGCCGGCCGTCTGCTGCCCGCCTGGACCGCCTGGCCAGGCCGCGCCGGCCGCGGCGCTACCGACCTGGTGAATAGCTGCCTGAACTACTGCTACGGCATCCTCTATACCCAGGTCGAGCGGGCGCTTATCCTCGCTGGACTTGATCCATATGCTGGATATTTGCACGAAGATCGTCCAGGAAAGCCGTCTCTCACCCTGGACCTCATTGAGGAGTTTCGCCAGCCGGTGGTGGACCGCCGCGTGTTTGCCCTGCTGAACCTGGGTGTGGCCCTCCGTCTGGACGAGCAGGGCCGCCTGGATGAGCCGTCGCGGCGCCGCCTGGCCGAGGAGGCGCTGCGCCAGCTCGATGAGCAGCGCCGCCATGGCCGCCACCGCCGCCGCCTGCGTTCGATCATCCAGACCCAGGCGCGCGCCATCGCCGCCTTCCTGCGCGGCGAGCGCCCCACCTATACCGGCTACGTCGAGCGTTGGTGAGGTCGAGTACGCCTTCGCCCCGGAGGTGCCCGATGGCTGAGCTCTCAAGCATTACGCTGCAGTGCGAGACCGTTACCCCGCTCTTCCTGGGCGGCGCCGATCCGCGCGGCACGCCGGAGCTGCGCGCACCTAAGCGCCAGTCGCAAGAGGTCTGTTGCACCGGGCGTAAACCGCGCGGCACGCCGGAGCTGCGCGCACCCTCCCTGCGCGGCGCCCTGCGCTACTGGTTCCGCGCCCTTCTCGCCGAGACGGACCTCTCCAGACTGCAGCAGCGCGAGGCTGCGGTGTTCGGCAGCCAGAACCATGCCTCGCCGCTGAGCATCCGTGTGTCGTTTGCCCAGTCCCCGCCGGTTCGGACATGGGATCCGCCGCGCTGGCCGCCCGGCCCTGCCGGTGGCGGAGGCCACGTGAACGGTCTGGTCTACCTGGGCTTTGCCTTTCGCCCTACCCGAGGCCAGCCGGCCCGCCAAGCCATCGACGCAGGCTGGCGCTTCCAGGTGGTTTTGTCCGCCCGGCACGACGATGTCCTCCGTCAGGCGCTGGCAGCTTTCTGGGCTCTCCTGCACGCCGGCGGGCTGGGCAGCCGCACGCGCCGCGGCTTCGGTACGATCCGCATCGTGGCGCCGTCGGCCGTGGTACCCAGCGGCATCCCCGCGCTCATGTCTACCGCCCGTACTCCAGAGGAGCTCGCCCAGCAGCTCGCCGACGGGCTCCGCGCTGCCCGCGAGGCAGTTCGCGCACTCGACCCCGCTGCCCCACCCGCCTACGCTGCGCTCGCGCCAGGCGTTATTGAGGCTACCGTGCTGGGCCACGTATGGCCCTCGTGGGACGCTGCCGTTGCCGATATCGGTCAATTTCTGGCAGAGCACCGCCGGCTGCTCTCGCCAACGATGCGTGAGTTACTCGCTACCACGCCCTCGAGCGAATACCCGCGCGCTGGGTTCGGACTGCCCATTGTGTACTACAACCTGGCTACCGGACAGAGCTTTACCCTTGAGGCGACGAGGATCTCTCGACGAGCATCGCCACTCTGGATCCGCCCGCTCTATCTGGCTCCGGGACAATATGCAGTCGTGCTCTGGCTGTCACGTGCGCCCTTCTGGCCGGCTGGCTCCCGGCTGCAGGTTGCAGGTGCCACGCTGCACGGCGATGTGTCGCTTAACGGTATAGAGCAGTTTATCGCCGCATGTACCGCACGATGGTCAGGCCATGGGGTGAAGGTGGAATGACACCCGACCTCGCTCTCATCAAGCTGGCAGCTTTTTTGCACGACCCGCCACACAAGCCGCTGGTGCTCGGCCGCGGGGCCGGCCATGAGGCCTACGCCGAGCAGGTGCGCCAGGCGCTGGGGCTGCCGGACCTGCTCAAGCACGGCCGGGACGATGTAGCCCGCCGCGCCGATCACCTCGCTTCCGCTGCCGACCGGCCGAACTTCCCGTCAGGTGTCCGGGCAGACTTCTGGAGCGCTCCGGCGCTCAGCCATCCCCTGGCTCGCGCTCGCCCCGAGCAGCCCAGCGCGGTGTCGCTCGGCCCGCTGCCCGGTACCCTCGACCTCGTTGTGCTGACCCGCGGCGTGGAGCGGGCCGCACATGTCCTGCGCCAGCAGGCGGACGGTGACCCCGAACGGCTGTACTTGCTGCTCTGGCGGTACTTCCCGGAGTACTTGCGCGCCGGTGAGGCGGATCCCGCGGCCGGCGTGCCGCCCGACCAACGCCTGGGGCTGCTCTGGCATGCCCTGCCGGCCGATACGCGCGTCCCCGATCACTCGTTGTGGGATCACCTTTCCATCACTGCAGCGATCGCCGGGGCACTGCCGCAGCCGGCTTTCCTGGTCTTCTCGCTGGGTCCTGTGCAGGAGTTCATCGCCCAGGCGCGCAAGACGCAGGACCTCTGGGCCGGCAGCTATCTGCTGTCGTACCTGGCCTGGGCAGCCATGCGTCCGCTCTGCGAGGAACTGGGGCCTGATTGCGTGCTCTACCCGGCGCTGCACGGTCAGCCGCTGGTCGATGGCTGGCTCTCTCAGAAGGGAGTGCAACCGCCTGAATCATACGCCCTGCCCTCCGGCAACAGGCAGATCGCCAGCTTGCCCCATAAGTTCGTGGCCCTCGTCCCGCTCCCCCAGGCGTCAGACCTGGCTCAACGTGCTGCGGCGGAGATCGCTTCGACCTGGCGCAGCCTGGCCGAAGAGGTCCGCCACTATCTCGAGCAGCAGGGTCTTGCTCTTGACGCCACTACCTGGCAGCGCCAGATCGACGCGCATCTGGAGACGCACTGGACCGTCGTGCCCTGGCCAGACCCTGCTCAGGCGGAGGGTGATGCGCAGGCGCGACGCTGGGTGCAGGCGCAGCTCGAACCGTGGCTCACCGCCGACGGGCTTCGAGACTTCTGGACAACATTCAACGCCTATGCTGCCTATGGCCACTATGATGTGAACGCCGGCACCCTCTACGCGCCGCTGCATCAGCTGGCGCAGCGGGTCTTCGCCGCCGCGAAGCTGGCGCGGCGCTTCGCCCCGGGCGAAGAGCCCGGTTATAAGTGCACGCTGTGCGGCCGCCGCACGCCGGCTCTGGCCGGCACCGCCCCCTACGATGCCCAGCGCCAGGAGTGGGCCCGCGCTGCCCAGGCCCTGCACACCGGCGATCTCCGCCCTGAAGGAGCCGAGCGCCTCTGCGCCGTCTGCCTGGTCAAGCGCTTTGCATCCGATCAGCAGACGCTCAAACAAGTTATCGGCTACATACCTGCCTTCCCTTCGACCAGCAGCCTGGCGACATTGCCGCTGCGCCAATGGTTGATCGAGCATGCTATACAGCTTTCGGCATTGGACGACTTCCTGACCGGCATTGACTTGCTCCGAGAGGCTCAAACGCGTCATCCTGTACTCGATGCTGCGCCAGTAGCCTCCCCCGCAGCAGTACCCGCCCTAACTGCTTCTGTCAATCGGTTAAGCGCCGTCGCACGCCAGCGCGCTGAAGCTCTCTTACAGGTCGATGGAGAGTGGCTGCTCAAGGAGACATATACACGCCATGAGAGTACGCTCGCGCGGCAGTCGCCGAGCCACGAGGTCAGAGTTGCGCTCGGCGAAGCACGTGAAGCCCTAGAGGAGCTCTGGAAACAGACACGCCGGCAGGGCCGTATGCCACCAAGCCCCTCGCCGTACTACGCCATCTTGCTGATGGACGGCGATCGCATGGGCCGGTGGATCGGCGGCAACGCACATGAGAATACACTGCGTGATCTGCTCCATCCCGAGGTGCTGCGCGCTCTGGAGCGACACGGTGGCTGGGAAGAGGTGCTGGGAGTCCGCCGGCTCTTCGGTCCCTCCACCCACGCGGCGCTCAGCAGCGCGCTGCTGGCCTACGCCCGCTATAGCGTCCCCTGGATCGTTGAACGCGAGCACGCCGGCCGCGTGGTGTATGCTGGCGGCGATGATGTGCTGGCGCTGCTGCCGCTCCCCTCGGCGCTCCCCGCAGCTTACGACCTGCGCCGGGCCTACAGCCGCTCCTACGTCTTTGTGGAGCTCCATGGTCGGGTCTACCGTGAGTGGCCGAGCACGCCGAACCCGGCTCAGAGCCTGCTCGAGCGCCACATGGGCCCGGATGCCACTGCCAGCGCCGGCATCGCCCTGGTGCATCACCTCTATCCCCTGGGCGCGGCGTTGGAGCAGCTCCGCCGCTGGGAGCAAGAGGCCAAGGACCGCTGCGGGCGCGATGCGTTTGTCGTCGGGGTGATCCGCCGCTCTGGGCCCGACCTGGTCTTCGGCGGAAAATGGCCCCTGCTTCCCCAGCTCCTGGACATCCAGGCGGCCTTTGCCCGCGGGGCGCTCCCCGATCGCACGCCGTACCTGATCCGTGAGCTGGTCGAGCGCGCCGGCACGCTCCCTCGGGATGACGCCCGCTCGCTGGTGCGCTCTATCCTCCAGCAGCGGGAGCGGCCGCCATCTGCCGCGGGCCAGGACCCGGCCGCCCTTGTGCTCGAGGTGCTGGATGCTCTCGGCTACGACCTAGCCGGTCTCACCAACTTCCTGATGATCGCCCGCTTCCTGGCGCAGGAGGTGAACCGACATGGGGCTGCGTCTCTTTCTTGAGCCGCTAGATGTGTGGCTCTTCCGCGATGGCAGGCCTTTCACCGCCGGCAGCGATGCCATGGCGCGCTCGCGCTTTCCGCCTACGCCGTATACGCTCTACGGCATGCTGCGCAGCTTGCTGCTCTTCCAGGCTGCCGCACAGGGACGCGTGCAGGACCTGGGCTTCGGCCAACAGCCGGAACTCGTCGCCACCGTCGCCGGCGCACCCGACGATTTCGGACGTCTACGCCTGCGGGGTCCGTGGCTCGCCAGGCAGGAGAACGGCACCGTTGTGCGCTATTTTCCGGCCCCCGCTGATCTGGTGCGCCTCGACCAGGTCGGTGAGCCGCAGTATGCCCTGCTCGCCCCTGCGCAGCCTGCCCCGTTGTCTGCCACGCCGGCAAGTAGCCTACAGCCCCTCTGGGCACGGCATCCTGAGCCGCCATCCCCCGCCGAGGGCTATGTCGCAGAGCCGGAGTTCTGGCGGTACCTGGCCGGCCAGGCTGTGCCCACTGTACATGCCGGCGTGCTCTTTATCCGCGAACGCCGACCCGGCCTGGGCATTGACCGCACGACCCGCACCGCTGCCGAGGGCCTGCTCTACATGGTGGAGTATGTCCGGCCCTGCCAGGGCGCCGGCCTTGCCGTGGATGTGCTCGATGGCCTGGAGCAGGTCCCGCCGCTGGTGGCTTTCGGCGGGGAGGCGCGGGGCTCGCGCTGCACCGCCTGGCCTCTACCACCGGAGCAGCCGCCCGACAGTCTCCGCGAGCGGGTGGCGTCTTCCGGTCGCGTGAAGCTCGTGCTGGCCACGCCGGCGCTCTTTCGGCAAGGCTGGCTCCCTGCATGGGTCGACCAGACGGCGTTGCGCACCACCGAGCCGTACCCGGGGCTGCGGCTTGTCTCGGCCGCGGTGCCTCGAGCAGAGGCTATCGGTGGCTTCGATCTGGTCAAGCGCATCCCGCGCCCGATGCGTCCGGCTGTGCCGGCTGGCGGCGTCTACTTCTTTGAAGAAGATGAACGGGGTGCAGCCGTCCGGGCGTTCGACCGCTGGTTCGGCGCCTGCCTGTCCGACGATCACGCCGGCATTGGCTTCGGCCTGGCCTATGCCGGCGCCTGGAACTATGCCTGAACGATCCGCCCGAACGGCTGTCCATATACGCAATGGCCATGCACCCCGGCAAAACTGGTCGAAATCTTCTAGGGGCTCTGGCGCTGCGGCGGCTATGCGCCGGTCGGCGCGCATGCCCGACGCAAAATCGGTCGCAATCTTCTGGGACAGTGGCGCGCCGGGGCATGGTTGCGGCACCGAAGGGTGTCCCGTACCGGCATTCCGGCGTCCACCAAGGGAGCCCGCAGGAGGATAAGCTATGTACCAACAGGCAGCTGTGCTTGGCCTCTATGCCGAGACCCCGCTCCATCCCGGCACAGGACAGGCGCTCGGCGCCGTTGACCTGCCGGTGCAGCGGGAACGCCATACCGGCTACCCCCTCATCCCCGGCAGTAGCATCAAGGGCGTGCTGCGGGCGGCGGCGGAGCGGAAATACGGGAACGGGGATCCGCGCGTGAGTATTCTGTTCGGCCCGCCCAATGAGCGCGCCTCCGAGCACGCCGGTGCGCTCGGAGTATCCGATGCACGCATACTCCTCTTCCCGGTGCGCTCGCTCTTCGGCGTCTTCGCCTGGATCACCTGTCCGCTGGTGCTTGAACGCTTCCGTCGCGATGCCGCGCTCGCCGGTCTCCCCATGAACGGCTGGCCTGAGCCGGCGCTGCTCCAACCGGACCCGGACCAGGCGCTGATAGCGCCGGACAGCGCGGTAGCACGAGACCGTCAGGTAACTCTGGAGGAGTTCACCTTCCAGGCGCAGCCCCAGGAAGCCGTACAGCAGGCGGCGCAGCTGATCGCCGCGCATGTCTTCCCTGCCCTGGCGGAGTACGAGCCGTGGAAGGCCCGCCTCGCCAGGCATCTGGTGGTCCTGCCGGACAACGAGTTTGCCGACTTCGTACGCTTCGCGACGGAAGTGGTCGCTCGCATCGCCCTCAACGACGAGACCAAGACCACCAGCGGCGACGGAGGCAATCTCTGGTACGAGGAGCAGTTGCCCTCGGAAACCGTGATGTACAGCCTGCTGCTGGCCTCGCCGCCACGCCGCCGTAGCGATGGCCTCCAATCGGCAGCCGACGTACTGGCCGAACTGGACCGGCTCGCTCTGGAGCGGCTCCAGATCGGCGGCGATGAGACCGTGGGCCGCGGCATTGTGGCGGTGCGCCTCGCCCAGGGCGGGGCCGGTGCATCTGCAGGCGGTACCCAGCCAGCACAGAACACACACAATACACGCGGAGGTGCTGCATGAGCCAGGCGATACCAGCACAGCAACCGGCAACTTCGCGACGGCAGAGCCTGGAGCAACAGCGCGCGGCCCACGCCGCCAAGGCCATCGGCGAAGCCAAGGAACGCCCAGATAGCAGCGAATACCGCAGCCTCGTCGAGGGGCTGCCCGCCATGATCCTGGCCAACGGGCTGGGACAGACCTGCGCCTACCTGCTCTCCCGTGCCGAAGGCAGCCAGCAGAAAGTCGAACTCCTGCTGTACCGCCACCTCGAGCGATGGGTGCAGGGCCAGATCCCCCAGCTCCAGCAGGGCGGGCTTCTCGCCGCCCTCACGAACGCCGACGTAGGGACCTATCGCCGGGCCCAGGTCGAGGCCCTGGCCTACCTGCAATGGCTCAAACGCTTTGCCCAGGCAGAGCTCCCGCGCGGCGAGCGCCAGCGCAGCTTCTAGTCACAGAGGGAGGACCTATGCAGCACGAACGTCGCTCCCGCGGTCCGGGCCCCGGCGCCTCGGCCGGGCCACAGACCGGCCAGGCACAGTATCCGCTGCCCCGGGCTACGGTCGCCGTACTCCGCCAGCACAGTAAACAGGATGCGCCATTCGCCGGCACCAACCGCTCCCTGGCGCTCAACAAGCTGGTCGGCCCCTGGGCTCGTCTCGATGCCGGCCAGGCGGAGCTCGATCCCGACACTCGCCGCCGCTTCTTGCAGGCGCTCTGCCAGGAGCCCAAAGAGGCGCAGGAGGTGCGCCAGCTCATGCTGAAGCGCTGGCAGGCGCAGGTGGAAAGCTATCGCCGCAGCGGCTGGACGGTGTGCGAACTCCGCGCGCAGCCAGAATGGCGCTTCGTCTCCGGGCTGGGCATGGCCAATCCGCTGGAGACGAACCTGGTGCTGCATCGCATCGGCGGCTTTCCCTATATTCCGGGCAGCTCCATCAAAGGCGCAGTGCGTGCCTACGCCGAGTTCGAACTGCTCGAACAGGGCGTTCAGCCGCGGCGGCCGCAGGCTCGCGCCACTGAATTCAGCGCCCAGGAGCGTGACCTCCTGCAGGTGTTCGGTGCCCAGGACCAGGCCGGCAAGGTGATCTTCTTCGACGCCCTGCCCGTTACCGGCACCACGCTGGAACTCGATGTCATTAACGTCCATTACCCGGCCTATTACCAGCAAGGCGAGCCACCGGCAGACTGGCTGGACCCGGTGCCGGTGCCGTTCCTGGCGGTAGGTAAGGTGACGCAGTTCACCTTCGCCGTCGCCTCACGCGACGCACGACTGGCCGGGCTGGCGCTGCGCTGGCTGCAGGGTGCAGTGCAGACCACTGGCCTGGGTGGCAAGACGTCGGCCGGCTATGGCTACTTCCAGCCGCTGCCGGCTCCCACCCAGCGGCCACAGGAACACGCACGAGGAGGACGGCCCCGATGAGCACGCAGGCATCCCCGTACCGGAGGGGCATGGTCGTGACGGTCGGCACCGGCACGCGGCCGGAAACCGATATCGTCGCCCCGCTCCTGAAGAGCATCCAGAACGCCAACCCCGATGCTGTTGTCTTGCTGGTGACCGACGAGAGCGCCAGGCATGCCGCCGATCTCCGCGCCCGCTTCGGCAGCCCCGCGCCGCACTGGGAGGAACGGCGCTTGCGCTCCGCTGACCTTATCGACGAGATCTTCCACGATTGCCTGCAGGCGATCCGCTGGTTGCTCGACCAGGGATTAACGCCCAAGCAGATCACCGTCGATTACACCTCCGGCACCAAGTCCATGAGCGCAGGGCTGGCCCTAGCAGCGGTAGCGCTCGGTTGCGGCGAGCTGCGGTATATCTCCGGCATCCGCTTCGGCGGCATTGTGGCAACGGGAACCGAGCGCTTTCTCTCGATACAACCAAGCGCCATCCTGGCCTTCTCCGACCTGCGGCGAGCCGAGGAACTCCTCCGCCGCCTCCAGTTTCGCGCCGCCCTGGAGCTCTGCACCGCGGTGAACCACGCCCTGCTCACTGAGCCGGACCGCGCCTACCGCCAGGCCCTCCTGCAGGCTGCCCAGGCCTACGACGCCTGGGACAAGTTCTGGCACCATGAGGCGAAGAAGCTCTTCGAGCAGCTCCAGCATATGCCCGCGCTGCCCCCAGACCTTCGCGTCGACCCTCAGCTCTCACATCGCCTGGGCCGCATCGGCGACGCGGTTCATCAGCAGCGCTTTACCGAAGATCTGGTCGCTGACCTGGTCGCGAACGCCGCGCGCCGCCTGCACGAGGGGCGCTGGGACGATGCAGTAGCCCGCCTGTATCGCGCTACCGAAATGCTGGCCCAGTTCGTCCTCCAGCACGACTACGGCATCCAGACAAAGCAGGTCGACCCCCAGTGCCTGCCCGACCATCTGCGGGAGAGGTACGGCGGACGCGAGCTGGGCCTGACCGACGCCTACGCGCTGTTAACTGAGCTGAACCATCGACTTGGGCAGGCATACGAAGACGGGCAGGAGAGCCCGAAGCGGCTCCTGGCAGAGCGCAACCAGAGTATCCTGGCGCATGGCACGAGGCCGGTCTCTGAGGAGGCTGCCCGCGGCTTCTACCAGCGGGTGTGCGCGCTGGTACGCACCCAGATCCAGGACTTCGACGAGCGGCTGCGCACGTTGCAGTTCCCCTGGCTGCGCAGCGCGCTAGCCTGACCCGTATGAGGAGGGTGTTTCAGCCGGATGGCGCAGCCGAGGGGCTCCGGCACGCGCTGCCTGGTGGTCTACGACATCACCGAGGATCGGGTGCGGGTGAAGGTCGCCGATGCCTGCCTGGACTACGGGCTGCAACGCATTCAGTACAGTGCCTTCGCCGGCATCCTCTCGCGTAACCGTCAGGGCGAGCTCCTGCAGCGCATCCGCAAGCTGGTCGGCCGCACCCCGGCCATCGTGCACATCGTGCCGCTCTGCGAGAAAGACTGGGCGGCTATGGAGAGCTTCGTGATCACGCAGGGCGAGGATACGCTGCCGCCCCGACGGCGGCCGAAGCCGACCGCGCCGGCACAGGAGCCGCCGGCGCCCCTTACGGCCGTAGATACCACCGAGATCGGATAGCCTCGAGATCCCAGGGCGATGCCTTCGGAGCAGGTCCTCTGGGATGGGTCATCTGGAGAGGTCCTATGCAACCTATGCAAGAGGAAAACGTGGCTCCTGTGTTAGACGGTGGTTTGGAGCAGCCTCTGGCAGGGCCGGTGATTACCGTCACCGACCTGCGCCAGTGGACCTACTGCCCTCGTGTGGTGTACTACACCACCAGTCTAGGGCTGCGCCGCCGGCCGGTGACGTTCAAGATGCAGGAGGGCAGACAGCGCGAGAGCGAGGCCCTGGCGCTGGAACGCCGCCGTACCCTTGCCCGCTATGGCCTGCACGAGGGCACGCGCCATATCGGGGTGGTCCTCTCCTCCGCACGCCTGGGGCTGCGCGGCCGCGTCGACCTGGTGATCGTGACGTCCAGCTCCCTGGCGGTGGTAGAGTTCAAGGATACGCCGCGGCGGCCGGCGCGCAACCACGCTGTCCAGCTCTGCGCCTACGCCCTGCTGGCCGAGGAACGTTGGGGCCTCCCCTGCCCGCGTGCCTTCGTGCACTCTCCCCAGACCGGCCGTACGTACAGTATCCCACTCTCCCAGGAGCTCCGTACTGCCACCCTCGAGGCCATCACCGCGGTCCGCGCGCTCGTGGCCGCAGAGCGTTTCCCGCCACCGACACTGCATCTGGGCCGCTGCCGCGAGTGCGAATTCCGCCCGCTCTGCAACGACCGCGATCTGTAGAAGTAAGAGCCTGTTAGGTTGGGAAGGGGGGAGGGACCTAACCCCCTAGCCCCCTTCCCTGGAGGGAAGGGGGGAGAAGACTTAACTAACCCCCAGCCCCTTCTCTGTAAGGGAGGGGAGACGAGGGGGCGTGTGTGGGTGTGCGGCAAACAAGGGTAGGCCCTCGCGCTGGGGGAGAAGAGGACTGATGCCTGATGCGGCACCTTCGCTGCCGGTGAACAGGCCGTGCAACTGACCCGCTTGGGAAGGGAAAAGCGGGCCGAGGCAGCGCTCTTGTATGTGTTAAGGAAGGCAATCCGGTCCCTATACCACTTATGTCCCTCTGGATATCTAGAGCCTCAGCGCACGGGGAGCAAAGGGCCGGCGTGACCTCCTTGCTATGAGGGAGGGGGCTCGGGGGCAAGGGACTGGGAGGGACTAGAAGAGTAGATGAGATGTGCAGCCGGGAGCTCATCAGGCTAGGCGTGTACTAGGCGCGTGCCACAGGCAACAGAGGCGAGGAGGGTGGCGATGCAGCCGGGCATCATTCGGGGTTAGAAGGTCGAGCGGGCGATGCTGGAGCGGGCGAAAGAGCTGCGGCGGCAGATGACGGAAGCTGAGCGCATGCTGTGGCAGCACCTGCGCCGAAACCGGCTGGCGGGCCTGCACTTTCGGCGGCAGCAGGTCATCCATGGATATATTGTGGACTTCTATTGCCACTCCTGCGGGCTTGTCGTGGAGGTAGATGGTGAGGTACACACGGCGCAGGGCGACCAGGATGCAGCACGCGATGCGCTACTGGCCGCGCACGGGCTGCGCGTGGTGCGCATGACGAACGAGCAGATACTGCACGAGCTACCCACTGTGCTTGAGCTACTCGAGCGGACGGCGCGTGACCTGATCCCTGCCCGCTTCCCTGCCGGGGACGGTGGACACAGCGAACCTGGGCAGAGACAGACACCTGAGGACCCAGACGTCCTTCCTTCCTTAAGATGACCCAACGCTCTCCTTACCTTGAAAGGGCCGCAGTGCGACGAAAGGACCGGTAGTGCAACTTGAAACCTTAAAACTATTCGCTAAAACTAACTATCCGCTCTATTTGCTATTGAACACTTCGCGAAAAGGCCGGGATTACATTCCCCCTTCCCTCCCAGGGAAGGGGCCGGGGGTTAGGTCCCTCCCCGCTGTCTTGACAGGACGGCTGCCAGGCGCTACACATTCGGAGCACCAGACCCAGTGCTTCATGCCGCGACTGCGGCAGGACCCTCAGGGAGGATATGCGTATGCGGTTTCAGGACCGTGTGATCGAACTGACCCGCCAGGCAGGCGAGGACCTCTTCCGCACCGCCAGAGCGGTGCCGCCTGATCGGCTGACCTGGCGCCCGCTGGAGATGGGCCGCAGCGTCCTTGACATCCTCCAGGAATGCGCCCAGCAGCCGGCCTTCCTGCCACGACTGCTCACCCCCGCATCTCCGCCACTTTCGCCGGAGATGCGGGCGGCGCTGCGCGAAGAGCGCGCCCAGTGGACTACCATCGATGCCTGTGAAGAAGCCTACCGCCGCAACCTCGAAGCAGCAGTGCAGGCTATCCGCGAGGTCCCCGATGAGCGGCTCGATGAGGTGGTGTCCTTGCCGTTTCGACCGGGAGTTACCCGCACTATCGCCCAGATCCTCTTAACCGTGTACTGGCAACTGGTCTACCACACCGGCCAGGTGAACTACATCCAGACCCTCTACGGCGATCGCGAGATGCATTGACCCCCCGGCTGATTTGCCCGCCCCGACGGCACGCCCCGAGGTGGGTAAGGAGGAGATGAGAAATGGCTCTATACCGTGCCGCTATCGTCGGCCTGACTGGCATCGCCGCGAACCCCGCCCCGCCAGCGCCTCACCCGGTTCTGGGCACGGAGATGCCTGCCTCACACGCCGCAGCGTACGCTGCCTTGCCTCAGACCGAGGTCGTGGCCGTGTGCGACCTTGTGCCCGACCTGGTCGAGCGCTTCCGCCAGACCTGGGGCGAACGCTTCCCCCGTATCACCGGCTACACCGACTATCGCCAGATGCTCGAGCGGGAGCAGATCGATATCCTCTCGGTGGTAACCAGCGACCACCGTCACGCGGACATCGTGGTGGACGCCTGCGCCGCCGGGGTCAAAGCGATCTTCTGCGAGAAGCCCATCGCCACGACGCTGGCCGATGCCGATCGCATGATCGAGGCAGCCGAGCGGCATGGCGTAAAGATGTCGGTGGATCACACGCGGCGCTGGCGGCCGGAATGGCAGAAGGCGCGGCAGTTGCTGCGTGAGGGAACGATCGGCACGCTCACTCGCGCGGTGGCCAGCCTGGGTGGCCCGCGGGCCATGCTCTTCCGCAACGGCACACATCTGATCGACGCCCTGAACTTCTTCGTGGACGCCCGTCCGGCCTGGCTCACCGGGGCCCTCACCGCCGAGTTCCGCGGCTATGGCCCCCGCTACGCCGGCGACGGCGGCCGCGATCCGGCCACCGACCCATCAGGCAGCGCCTATCTTGAATACGAGAACGGCGTCGGCGCATTCATCGCCGTGGTACGCCACACCGTGTCGCCGTTCGAGCTCGACCTGCACGGCTCCGAGGGACGCATGGTCGTGCGTGACGGCAGCCTGGAGCTCTGGACCGGCGGCGACCGCCGACGGCTGCAGTACCAGGCCGTGCCGGTGCCGCAGGTCACCCGCGGCGCTCTGGTCGCCGGCATCGCTGAGCTGCTTGAGCTGATTGAGCGTGGCGGCGAGAGCGTGTCCCCGCCGCGGGCAGCGCGCCAGGCTCTGGAGATCATCCTGGCGATCCTGCAGTCCCAGGCGCAGGGGAACGCGCGCATTACCTTCCCCATCACCGATATGTGATCGCCAGAGGAGGCGCGCTTTGGCGCCCGCGCTGCTGCCGTGCTAGACTGCAGTGCCGGCCATGCCATTGAAGGTCATTCACGTTTCACCCTTATATTTCAGCGAGCATTCGGTGCTCGGCGGCGGTGAGCGCTACGTACACGAGCTCGCTGCGGCTATGGCGCAGCTGCCGGGCGTGCAGGTACGTATGGTCTCCTTCGGGTCCAGGCGCCAGACTCTGCGCCATGATGGCTACACTGCTAGCATCTACCCTGTGTGGTTCTACCTGGGCAACAAGAACGTCAGTCCGGTCTCCCCGCTTTTTCTGAAAGAGCTGTTCTGGGCCGACATCATCCACTGCCACCAGTACCAGAGCGTGGTCACAGACCTGTGCGTGCTTTTTGCGCGCGCCTTCCGCAAGAAGGTGTTCGTCAGCGACCACGGCGGGGGTGGCAAGAACTACGCCCACCGTCTGCACACCGGTGACTATGTCCATGGCTTCCTGCTGGTGACCGAGTACCTGGCCCGCCAGTACGAGCGGTACCGCGATCGCGTGACTGTCATCTACGGAGGCTTCAATCCCGCTCGCTTCTATCCGCGTCCGCTGGCGCGGGAGCGGCGGGCGATCTGTGTTGCGCGGCTGGTGCCGTTCAAGGGGCAGAACTGGCTGATCCAGGCGGTGCCGCCGGACCTGGAACTCCGGCTGATCGGCAAGGCGTATGACTCCCGCTACGAGCAAGACCTTCGCCGCCTGGCCGAGGGCAAGCGCGTGTGTTTCAAAGCGCTGGGCGCAGACGATGCAGCCCAGGAGGAACTGGCGTGCGAGTATTCCAGTGCCGGTGTGAAGGTGCTGCCGTCGGTCTACCAGGATATGTATGGCAAGCGCCACACGAAGTCGGAGATCCTCGGTCTGGTGCTGCTGGAGGCCATGGGCTGCGCCACGCCCACGGTCGTCACAAACGTCGGCGGCATGCCGGAGCTCGTGGTGGATGGCGAGACCGGCTTTGTGGTTCCACCCTACGATCCCGCGGCCCTCTGGGAGAAGATGCAGGCCATCCTGGATGATCCGGCCCTGGCGCGGCGGCTCGGCCAAGCCGGACGAGCACGAGCGCTGGAGCTCTTCACCTGGGAGCACGTGGCCCGCCGCTGTCTGGAAGCATATCTCTCCGCGAAGGACCCGGCACCGCAGTAAGGACGGCATCCTACAGGCTCTGGCAGGAACCTCCCGCTGCGAGGGGCGAGGAAGGACGTCCTGGCCGCGTCTTCCTGCGCCCGGCGGTACTACGCTACTGGCGCGCCTTTGCGCAGGCTCCCTCTCCATGACCATCGGCGCACCTTTCCCTGCCCTGATGGTCATAGTTCCCTTCCCTGAGCGGGCGTGATGCTCTATCGTGGAAGCCAGCCGGTATGCTGCCGGTGGGTGCCATGGGGCGGTTGCGGGGAGGCCTGGGGTGGAAGGCGCCGAGCAGGAGATCGCCACACGTACGGCCCAGCCGGTGCTCAGTGTGGTGATCCCAACATACAACGAACGTGACAACATTCGTGCGCTCGTCTATCGGCTAAAACGCGCGCTGGCGTATGTTCCGCACGAGCTCATCTTCGTGGACGACAGCACCGACGACACGCCGGCCATCATTCGCCAGATGCGGGCACAGTACAGCGGCGTGCGGTTGCTCTGCCGTACCGGTGAGCGCGGACTGGCCACGGCAGTGCTGGCCGGCTTCCGGATGGCTCGCGGCGAGTTTGTCTGTGTGATCGATGCCGACCTGCAGCATCCCCCGGAACTCTTGCCGGCAATGCTCGAGGTTCTGGCGCGCGAGCGCAGTGATATCGTAGTCGCCAGCCGCTACGTGCCCGGCGGCTCGGCAGCGGGCCTGCAGGGCTGGTGGCGCCGCTGCGCTTCTCTGGCCTGCCGCTGGCTCGTGCATGCCCTCTTCCCCGAGACCAGGCGCACCACCGATCCGCTGAGCGGCTACTTTATGTTCCGGCGCGGGATCGCGCCGGTAGATGGTCTCGCTCCGCTCGGTTTCAAGATCTTGCTGGAGTTGCTCGTTCGCACGCCGTATGCTCGCATCCAGGATGTTCCCTATATCTTCGCCCCGCGACTGCATGCCGGAAGCAAAGCCGGCCTGCGCCCTGCCATCGAATTCCTGCACCATCTCGTCCGCTTGAAGGTCCACGAGCGCCGGTCATTCCCGCCGGCATCCGCGGACGCGGCGAAGCAGCGCTCTCTCAGCGCGTAGTCAAGAGACCCGCTAAGGCATTTGACGTTCACCGGGCGGCACCGTATCATTGCCGGGGTAGCTTGTCTTAGCGGCCAGTTCACCCTGTGAGCGGAATAGGGAGCGCATGCCACCCAACCATGAAGACGGTGCTCGCCGGCAGACCGACCGGCATGACCTGCTGGCAGGAGAGCCGGTGGCGAGCGATGTCGAACGGCGTGTCGAAGAGCTTGTCCAGCACGTTGACCTGTCCTGGGTGGTGAGGGCGCTGATTGCCCGGCGCGAGCAGATCCTCGAACGATGGATCGACGCCGCAGCAGAGCAGCCCTTCCACCATGGTCGCCGTGAGCACGCCGTGACCGACCATATCCCCAGGCTGTTCGATGCGCTGGTCGAGCTCATGCGCCGCGCGGCGCCTCGCTGGGTGAACCCCAGCGCGCCGCTGGACGATCCGGCCGTGCTCGACGCGGCGACCCGCCACGCCCGCATGCGCGCCGAGCAGGGGCTACAACCCGCCGACATCGTGGTGGAATTCCGCCTGCTCCGGCACGAGATCCTGCGCGCCTTGCGGGAGCACCTGCCGGATAATGTGCCGACCACGGATGTCGTGGGCGCGGAACTCCTGGTCAACGATGCACTCGATGGAGCAATCACGCTGGGCCTGGATGCGCTGGTGCGCCGGATCGACGAGGCCCGTGACGAATTCCTGGCGCTCACGCTCCATGAGGTGCGCAGGCCGCTCACGGTGATCCGCGCTGGAGCACAGTTCGCCCTGCGGCTCCTCTCCGAGCCCGAGCCCGACCTCGCCCAGGTAACCGGCAACCTGCAGCGGGTGATTAGCGGCACCGATGAAATGGCTGCCCGGCTGAGCCGGCTGCTTGAGGCCTCCCGCATTGCGCTGGGACGGCTTGAGCTCAGCCTGGCGGGGGTTGACCTCACAGAGCTTGTGCGCACGACGATCGCCGGGCTGGATCCCGACTCGGCGCGGCGTATTCGCCTTCGTGTCCAGCGGGGCCTGGATACCACCGGCCGCTGGGACGCGGAGCAACTCCGCCAGGCCATTGAGAACCTCCTTTCCAACGCGCTGAAGTACTCGCCACCGGGCTCGCCGGTCTTGGTGCGCCTCCGTGGCGATGCCGAGCACGTTCAGCTTTCCGTGCAGGATCGGGGGTTCGGGATCGCTGCCGCAGAGCTCCCGCGGCTCTTCCAGCGCTACGTGCGCGCGAGCGAGGCCGAACGGCGCGGGATCGAGGGGCTCGGACTGGGTCTCTATATCACACGCGGCATCGTCGAGGCGCACGGCGGACGCATCTGGGCAGAGTCGCCGGGCCCGGGTCGGGGCTCCACGTTCTACATCGAATTGCCGCGCGCTGCCGCCGGCTCGCCCCGGCCGGAACGCTCAGTCTGAGTCGGTCGGCGCCTTCACGTCATCGGCGTGCCCATCGCTGGTGAACTCGTCCAGGAGCCACAGCGCATCCGACTGCGCGGCCTCCAGCCACTCCTCCATGCGCCCCTCAAGCTCGGTCAGCGCCTGCTCTTCGCTCATCCCGACAGCAACGAGCGCGGCCCCCTCTTGCAGGATACGCTCGCGGTGTTGCTCTGCCACCTGGCGGTACGCTGGAGCCAGCGTCTCCGCCACCCGGGGATCATTCCAGTCAAAGCCGGCGGCTTCCGTGTCCTCGCGCCAGTTGGCAAACCGGTACGGGCAGCGCTCCAGCACGCGCAGCCGCTGCACCAGCGCAACACGAGCTTCGCGGCGGATATGCAGTGCCGCGATGGCGTCGGCCGACGAGCGAAAGCCGCCGCGGCGCAGGAACGCCTCCACCTCCGGCAGCGACTGCCAGCTCTCCGGCAAGGGGGTGAAGAGCGGTGTCGCCAGCAGCCGCAGGCCACCGGCGATGCCGGCACCTAAGCGATAGTAGCGCTCCAGCATGCCAAGATCGGCGCCGGCACGAGCGACCCTGTCAAGTTCCAGCAGAAGCACCGCCTCAGGCCAGTGTGGCAGCGGTTCGAGGTACTCCTCCGCCGTCACCGAAAGGCGGATGGCAACCAGAGAAGCGGCCAACCCCGGCGCGGGCGCGCGCCCTTGCTGGGCTGCGGCCTTCGCCGGTCGCACCGGCATAGTACCGGCGCGCTGCTGGATCCGGCGGTTGAAGGCAGTATCCGGCGCAAGAAAGATCCCCTGGGTGAGCAACGCCCCCGGATCGTTGCGCCCCTCGAGCACCGCTTCGATGCTGGTTCGCTCAGAGGCAGACAGCGCCGCCTGCTCCAGCAGGCGCTCGCGCACGGCCTGGCCGGCGCGCCGAAGCGTGTCGGCCAGGCGGCTGCCGGCCACCTGCGCGGGGTCGGCGGTATCAAGCGAAACCTTACAGTCAGCCGGCTGCACAACCAGTCGGCCGCGCCCCATCCGTCCGATCAGCACGAGGTCCGAGGCCGAGAGGCCGCCGCGGCTCAACTGCTCGTGTAGCTCCGGATGCGAGTCAAAATCAAGCACAGCCTCGATACGGTACACCCACTGCTTGCCAAGTTCATACTCCATTGGCAGCCGCGCCCGTAGCGCCTGGGCCCCTAGCGTCTCCCACTGGCGTCCCAGCTGGGCGCTGGCACCACCCCAGTCGCCCACACGTCGCGCAAACTGCTCGGCCACAGGGTCATCCGGCGACAAGCGGCCGACCACAAGCGGCTGCAGCGGCCGCGGCGCACGCTCGGCAACCGGAATTTCCATTACCCCTCCCCTCGCATCTCCCACCGGGCCGTATCCTCGCAGCACGTTGCCTTGTTCGGCGGGTCCATGCCCGCGATAGGACGCCCGGCGTTCATGTTCTCCCGTCTGCGTCTTCGCACTCATATCACTCATACGCTACTCAATATACGCTACTCATCGCTATTTATCGCTATTTATCGCTACTCATACGTTACAAAGTAGGCGATCTCGCTCCCCCTGCGCTCGGCCAGCGCCACCCCGGCGAAGCCGTTACGAAACGCCAACCGTCGCTCGCTGACCCGCAGCTTGGCATCGGTATGCCAGACCCCGAAGCGCTGGACCGTGCCACCGCACGCTACACGCAGTGTGCGGTCCCCGTCGAGCGAGACAGCCGGACGGTCCCGTCCATCGTCCGCTAAGAACGGGAATACAGCCCGCACAGCTAGAGTGCTCCCTTCGATGGCTTCGTGCACGTCGAGTCGGCGCGGCGTCAGCCGGTACTGGCTATGCACGCGCGCGGCACCACCGGCCTGGACCCGCCATGTCACCGTAAACTCGACGCAGTCGGGCTCCTGCCGTAGGACGCGCACGTCGGTTCCGTGGGGCATAAGACCGGCCAGGCTCTGCCAGCTGCCGCTCGAATCCTGCCACGCTGGGCCCAGTGCTCTAGCTTCCCCGGGTGGTTCGGGCACATGGTAGCGTGGCGCAGCCGGGATGCCGCAGGACGGGCCAAGCAGCGGATGAGAGCCTACCCGGCGCAGGGTATTCACCCCAGTGACGTCGTAATGGCCGTCGGCGCCTAGGTCCAGCAAGACCGTGAGCCCTCCGGCATTCGCGAGAAGCCGGTGGAACTCCCGAGGATACTGTACCACGAAGCCGCCGATGTCCACGGGCGCCGGGCCTTCGGGCACGGCATCGTCGCCATAGAGGCACGCGGTGGCCAGCATGGCAGCGGGATACAGCCCGTAGTTGGAGTGAAACGAGTAGCTCTCGAAGCCGTGCCGCAGCGCCGGGTCCATGTGGTTTTTCACGATATGCAGCTCGCCCGATGATCGCAGCCACCATTCTAGCGAGCGAAAGGCGCGCCCAGCAGCGCGCTTGAACGCGCTGGCGAGGGCGGTTGCCCCTGCCACGGCGTAGCGCCGCGCGGCGACCTCACACAGCGCAACGAGGGCCGCGTCGTTCCACAGATGCTCGCTGGAGCGCCAGCCAGGCGGGATGCCCCCGCTCCCCGTCTGTGTAAGCAACGACATCCATTCCCCGCGCGCCAGGAGCTCACGCAGGACAGGCGCGTAGGGCCCCTCGTAGCCGTCGGCCAGCGCGTAGCCGAGATGGTAGCGCGGAAAGAGGTCATAGGGCAGCGGACAGTGGGGGTCGCGATAGAGCCCGCTGTCCTGGTCGAAATTGCGCTCAAGCTGAAGCGCCAGATAGCGGGCGATCCAGTCCGGCGAGGCGCCCAGCCCGTCACGCAGGCGCAGCATCTCCCCGGCCACCGCCACCACGTTCCAGTTGTGAATGCGCTCCGGCGGCCGGTTCGCCAGCACGTCGGTGTAGCACGCTTCCGGATCGATGGCTTCCAGCCATGCCTTCCAGCGCGCAGCCCGCTGTGGCTCCACCCGCCCTTTCAGCAGGCGATACGCGAGCACAACCAGCGGAGCGAAGAAATCGGCGTGCCGTTGGGGCGTATTGCGTTCTACTACCAGCGCCGCGAGCGCACGATCCAGGGCGCGGGCAGCCGGCTCCAGCAGGTCTGGAGCAAGGCCCCGCACAGCTCCCAGCGCTGCACCCAGCGCGAAGCAGGGCGTGCTGTACTGCTTCTCTTCGCCGGCATACGGATCGATGATCGCACCGCGCTGGTCCTGGAAGCGGCTGAAATAGCGCACGATTGACTCAATCACCCGCAGGTAGTCGGCATGCCGTACGCCTGTGCGAGACTGCGGCGCGAGCGGAAATGAAGCAGCGCGGTCGGCCCAGGTATCGGGATTCAGCATGGCGCACCTCTAGAGCAACTCGAGCAGCTCTTTATGTTCTTCACCTCGCTTATTTAAGCAAATATTAAGCAAATATTTAAGCAAAGAGTACTTTAACGCCCTGCTTTATGCACATGTTTTGGTCGAGAAGGGCGCCTTCCAGTAGCTCGATGCCGATCTGCTTCCAGAGCCCCTCTTGGTGGAGGCCATGCCCGGCCCTCGGATCGTCCGCCGTCGGGTCGGCTGCACCACCTGTGCTGGAATGACCGTCCGCATGGTCGCTTACCTCCCGCTGAACAGAACGGGAAACACCAGGTCCACGAAGACGTTGTTGAGGAAGTGCATCAGCATGCCCGGATACACGCTGCGATAGCGCAAGAAGAGCAGGGCAGGAAAGAAAGACCAGACGAACATGTAAAGCAGGAGCCCCGGACCTACACCCAGGTGGTAGAGGGCGAAGAGGGCGTTGTGCAGGAAGAGAGCGGCCACAGGGCCCACCCGAGCCCGCACGGCCTGGAGGACGTAGCCCCTGAAGAGGGTCTCCCCCGCCGGTGGGACCAGCATCAGCCCGGCGACGGCGGCGACGAAGAGCTCCCATCCCGTGCGGGGGCTCACGAACCGGGCCTGGCCCGGCGTCCAGTAGAGGGGGAGCCCCAAAGCCTGGCGGAGGGCGTCCAGGGGCAGCCAGAGGGCGATGGCGAGGAGGGTGGCCACGACGGCCCATCCGGCGGCACCGAGGGAAAGACTGCCCCGCCAGCCCAGGTCCTCGAGACTGATGCCCCGCCGCTTCATTGCAACAACCAGCCCCACAGTCGCGGCAGCCGCCCAGAGGGCATACAGGGCGACGCGGAAGAGGGCCACGTCCTCTAATCCCACTGCCCGGGCCGCCCGGGCATGAGAGATCCCAAGGCCCGAGAGGACGGTCAGGGTTAGTGTTGTGGCAATCACCCCTCCAAAGGCCAGGGGAAGGAAGCTCAAAGGTAGCGGAGAGGTTTTCTGTATAGGGCACCTCCTTGTGCAAGAGTAACTCAATGTGTAAAAGTAACTCAATGTGTAAAAGTAACTCAAGTTAAAGCAAATCGCGCTAAAGCAACTCCCAGCTAAAGTAGCCTTATCTAGCCCTATCAGGAAGAGCAACCGGTTCGGCAAGATGTGTGAAAGGCGTTGCTCGGCGTATGAGCGATGCAGGTATGAGCTATCCAGAGATTAGTAGGGCGGTCCCATTGTTTCCATGATGGCGGTCAGCTCGCGATGGTCGTACTCATCCAGGGGCTCCCAGCCGGGCGGCTTCTCACGCAAGTACGCGGCCTTGATCACGCCAAGCCTGCGCAGCACCTCCTTGGCCGCGATAAGCGGGTTCTGTCGCCGCCAGTACAGCAAGGGCAGCGCATGGTTGAACGCCCGTCGAGCGCCGGTGTAATCACCGGCCATGTAGAGCTCAAAGGCGCGGGCAAGATCGGCCACGCAGATGCTACTGGGGATCGCACCGACGGCGCCGCGCGCCAGATCGTCCAGCAGGTAGGAGCCGCCGGAGAAGATGCGCACGCGGGGACCCGTCAGCGCCAGCGTCTGAGTGATCATATGGCCCGAGCGGGCGGACTCTTCTTTGATGTAGCAGACGTTCGAGCACTCGGCAGTGATCTGGGCCAGGAGCTGGGGCGAGAGCGGGATGCCCGCGTGCTGGATGAAGATGGGAATGGTAATGGCCTCGGAGAGCGCCCGGAAGTGGGCGCGAATGGCATCGGGAGTATGCTCCGCCTCAGTGGGCGGCGTGCAGAAGACGGCCTTCGCCCCGATGCGCTCGGCATGGCGGCTGAGTTCAATGGTTAGCTCCGTCGTAGGCGCAGAGGTGCCGATAATGACCGGCACGCGGCCGCGGGCCTGGTCAATCGTCACCTCGGCCAGCCACATGCGCTCCTGAACGGACATGGCGCGCGTCTCGCTGGCGCCGCCGCAGCCCGCCAGGCCATGAGCGCCGGACGCGATCAGGTAGTCGATGACCCGGCGCTCGTCTTCTTCATCGATGCGTCCCTGGGCATCAAACGGGGTGTAGACGATGGGAAAGATCCCTCGCAGCTCGCCGTCAGGGCCGGCGCGGCGCAGCCCCTCAGCCATCACGCTGCCTCCACATTATGCTGCTTCTCTATCGTGTCTATCGTGTTGCCTCGACATCGTGCTGCTTTCACATCGTGTTCCACATCGTGCTGTTTCCACAAGGATAGCCCGGTAAAGGATAGCCCGGCAAGAGACACGACGAGAAGCCCTACACTTCGATCGCCAAGCCACCGCGCGCCCTCATCATCCAGGCCGCCTGTCCACCGTACAAGATGTCCACCGTACAAGAACGCAGAGCCGCCGCGTGGCTCTCCATATCGGCCGACGTCAGCGCGCCGCGCCGAGGGCGCGGACGAGCCAATCGAGCGCGATCGTCAGCACGATGACCAGCGTAATTGTGCCGGCGATGACCGCAACCTGGACCCGATCCAGCCTACGCGGGTCCAGACGAGACCGCCAGGCCGGCCGGCGCTGTCCCAGCGCGTCCGGTGAAAGATGCTCTCTTGCCCTGGACATCTCTTCCTGCGATTGCCTGATGTATCCCTGCACGCGAATGAGGCGGCAACGAGCGGGCGCTACGCTACAGATTTGCCGGCCACTCTCCCGCCGTGCCGCCGCGGAGACCGCGGGTCGGAGATCAGCCTACAATGGCTGGTCGAGGATATTCTGGAGCTCGCGCTGGACCTGCTCCAGATAGCCCCGCGATGCCGGCTGGCGCCCCTCAAATATCTCATTCAACAGCCGGTTCATCGTGTTCTCATACTCGTTCTGGCGAGCATTGTGCACCGGCCGGCTCGGCTGGGCGTTTTCCATGCCGCGGGCAAGGACTTTCCGGATCGGATCTTTCAGGATCCGCGGGTCGTTGTATACGTCCGGTCGGCCGCCGATCGTCCCGCCCAGCACCTCATACAACCGGACGCCTGCCTCATGGTCGGTGAGGAATTTCGCCAGGATCCACGCCGCGTCTTTGTTCTTCGAGGCGTCGGTGACGCCCTGGCCATCGGCCTCGTAGTCCGAGCCGGGCACACCGGCCGGGCCTTTCGGATGCAGGCTGGCGAACATGGTAAAGCGGCCCTCGACCTGGCGCTGAAGTGCCACCGTGGACGAGAAGCCATGCATCATTGCCAGCTTGCCCATCACAAACAGGCCGCCGTTTGGCTGCGCCGCGGCCTGCACAGACGGCGGGGCGGCGACACGGTGTCGGAAGAAGGTGTCGGCCTTCCAGGTGATGGCGCTTACGGCAGCGGGTTCGGCAATGAGCGATCGCTTGCCCTGCTCGTCTAGGAGCTCACCGCCGAAGCTGCGGGTGCGCGCCAGCACGCCCTTCTGGCTCCGATCGGGAATGTACCCCCACACGTCGGGCACCCCATCGCCGTCGGTATCCTTGACGAACTTCTTCGCCGTCTCGATAAGCTGGTCAAGCGTCCAGTTGTCATCCGGCGGCTGCAGCCCAGCCTGCTCGAACATCGTCTGGTTAAAGTACAGGAACATACCGCCCGGGTGTGACTTAAACGGCAGGCTCCACAGCTTGCCGTCCTTGGACAGGCCCCTGATGGCGTTGGGGTAGTACTGTCGCAGGTCGAACTTGTCGCGGCGGACGAAATCGTCCAACGGATAGAGCACGTTACGGGCGATAAGCGAATAGACCGTTCCCCCGCCGATCGCCGTCCAGACCACGTCGCCGATCGTGCCGGAGACGGCCAGGGCCGTGAGCTTGTCCAGGTATTCCCCGCCCGGCACGTTCTCCATCACCGGCCTGATCGTCGGATACTGCTGCTGGAGCGCCTGGAAGCGGTCCTCGTAGAACCGGTCCTCAGCGCCGGCGCGAGCATGCAGCCGCACCTCGGTCGGCGCCTTGGGAGCGACAATGCCTTCCTGGGAGGTTCTGGCTCCAGGGGCGGTGCTGCTGCGAGCTGTACAGGCGGCGAGCACACCGCTGAATCCTGCGGCAGCCGCCGTAAATGCGCCACGACGAGAGAGTACGCGGGAGAGCCTCTGCTGCATTGACCAAACTCCTTCACGAACTCGGTCGCCCCTCGCCGGCCTTGAGGCCGGCGAGGGGCGACCGCAGGTACGGTGCTGGGCCTGGTATAGCGTGTCATGGCCGCGCTGTCAACACACTCCGTCGCCCGGCCTGATCTCAGGCTCACGCCGTCCGCACGACGTCATCGAGCAATTGCTGCATCTGCTGCTGGAGCTCATCCAGCATCTGCTTCGCCGATTTCTTGCCCTGGCCGACATCATTGAGCCCGGCGCGATAGCCTCGGTCAAGATCAGCCCAGATGGGCAGATTGATCGGTGGAATGATCGTGTCTGCCTGACTGAGGCTGTCCAGGTAAAACTTCAGCGCAGGCACGTGGTCATACTTGAGGTCTTTCACGATCGTCCGGTTCCCGTTCAAGAAGCCGAACTCGTCTAGGAGGATCTGGTTCGCCCTGGCCGTGGTCAGCCACTCGATCAGCCGGAAGGCATACTCGGGCTGCTTTACCCCGTTGGGGATTGCCGCGGCCCAGCCGCCGATCAACTGCACCTTCCGCGTCCCCTGGCGTGTCGGCACCCAGGTATAGCCGAGATTCGCCGGAACATCGGAGGTCGGCTCACTGTTTACCCGCAGCTCGCCCGGCGTCCAGTAGCCGTTGATCTGCATCACCTGCGTGCCCTTCACCAGACCAGAGTTCGGGCCTGTCCACGACCCGTAGGTCTGTCGGAACTGCGCAAACTTGTCCCAGCCGGTACGAATGCGGAACTGGGTGAAGGCCTCGACAGCCTGGAGCATCTCCACGCTGTTCAGGTTCAGCCGGAGCCGCTGGGCGTCGTACCACTTGGCACCGAAGCCGCCCTCGCACCACAGCTCCAAAAAACCTTCCAGGCACATGGCGTCCCACGGGTCGAAGCCGAGCTGCTTGATCTGGCCGCCCTCCTCTTTGGTTAGGCGCTCGTGGGCCCGCAGGAGATCGTCAATGGTCTTCGGGGGATCGTTGGGGTTGAGTCCTGCCTCCGCGAAGAGTTTCTTGTTGTACACCAGGGCGCCGCGGGCGCCGTTCTCCATCGAGGGCACCGCGTAGATCTTGCCCTTCCAGATGTACTGCTCCCACTGCGCGTCGGCGTAGTCCGACTTCTTGAACGCGCGCGCTTTGGCAATGAGGTCATCAAGGGCGAGGATAGCCGACTTGATGGCCAGGGCCTGCCCGGAGCTGCGGATAATCGCCACATCCGGCGGCGTGCCGGCCACGATCATGGTGGTCAGCCGCTCCAGGTTGTGGCCATACGGCGTGATGTTCAGGGAGAACTTCGGGTTATCGGCGGTGAAGGCCTCGCTTAACACCTGGTACGCCCGCTCGCGCGCTGGTCCACCCCAGTGCGGCCAGAATTCCAGCGTTACCGGGTTCGCCGGTTCCTGCAGCCCCGGCGCCTGCTGCGGGGCGGCCGCCGGCCGGGCGCACGCCGCCAGGATCGTGCCGGCAGTGGCAGCGCCGAGCGCACCGAGGACCGTACGCCGCGAGGACCGTTGTACCACCCCACCAGTGAAGAGTGTGGCTCGCGCTTCCATGCGTCCTCTCCTCCACAATTAACTCATTACTAATCACTCACAAAACTAATCACTCACAAACTAAGATAACCACTCATAAACTCATCTCCGCCTAATGGCACTAATGGTACCGCCTTGTGGCGGTCACGCTCATCGAGCGCAAGCGGCGCCGCACCGCCCGGCTTTTTTCCGTTTCAACCCTAGAGCACCACAGAAGAACGGTGCCGAAGAATTCCAGGACATTTGGTGAACCATGGGCATTCCCAGTGTATGTACGCCGATCTCCTCTGTCAATGTTCTGTCAACGTCAAAGGTATTTGCTTCGACCAGAGAGCACCCCCGCGGCCGCCTCTGCAGATGGCCTACGCCGGATGCAGCACGCTATGCAGCACGCTATTATAATGCCCGGCGCAAAGGATCGGCACTCCAGTCATGGCATGTGGTATACGAACTACGAACAACGATGAAGCTGCCTGAATAGCCCCTGTAGCCGGCTGTCTATGCTCGTACTGCTGCCCGCCCAGCTAGAGGTGCGCATCCACTGGGCCGATCATCACCGCTGGCAGCCAGGCCAGACGCTCCGCGGTCACGCCCCCACTGCGCACGCGCTCTGGCTTGTCCTCCAGGGATGCGTCGAGGTGCAGGTCTGCGGGACAACCTGGCACCTGTCCCCTGGTATAGTCTTCCTGTCGCCCCAGCATCAGCCCCGTGACATCACTACGCCAACCGGTGCTGAATGGCTGTCGCTTGGCCTGCAGGCGATGCTCCTTGACCGAGTGGACGTGCTCCAGCTGCTCAGGCCGCCGCAGTCATGGCAGCCCGCGGAGGAGGAGCGAGCGATCCTGGCCATGTGGCTGCGTCAGAGCGTCTGGTACTGGCACCGCCGCACGCAGGAACCGGCTGCAGCGCTGATCACCGATGGCCTGGGGCGTGCGGTTGTGGGACTATGCTGGCGCATGCTCCGCAGCACCGATCCAGCGGCTGTGCTGCATGCGAGCGTACCGGCGTGGTTGCTGGAAGCACTCCAGCAGATGCGCCACAATCCGGCGATGCGGATCGACCGCCTGGCCCGGAGCGCGGGATTCAGCCCGGCGCAGTTTCGTCGACGCTTCCAGGAATGGATGGGCCTCTCGCCCCAGGCCTACCGGCAGCGGCACCGCATGGAAATGGCGCAGCGGCTGCTGGAGACCACCGACCTGTCGGTTGGCCAGATCGCCCGCCGGCTCGGCTTTCGCAGCCTGCCGTACTTCACCCGGCTCTTCACGCAAAGCATAGGCCTGCCACCCAGCGTCTACCGCCGGACAGCGAAACAGGTAAAGGTGTGAGCGACCCGGATAAGCGCTGGTGCGGCAGGGTTGTGTTGGTTGCTCTACACTAGACGGTGCTCCCGAGCGTATAGACCTGTCATTTAGGAGGCTTCCCCATGCAGTTCACACCCTTGACGCCTGAGCAGCGCCGTTTCTTCGATGAAAACGGCTACCTGATCGTGCGCAATGCGCTCACGCCGTCCGTGCTGGAACGGGTCACCGCGGCGGTGGATCGCCTGTTCGAGGAAGGACTGCGCGAGGGCCGGCTGAACAAAGCCGGTGCCTTTGAGCTCCGCAATGCCATCGTGCACAACGACGCTTTCCTGGACCTGCTCGACTGGCCGGCGACGGTCCCTCTGGCAGTACAGCTCCTGGGCTGGGATATTCAACTTGATACGTCTCACATCATCGTGCGGCCGCCCCAGCCACCTGGAACAAGCGTGGACTTTAAGGCGCTGGGCTGGCACCGTGACGGGGGCATCGCCACGCATGAGCTCCCGGAGCCGCAGCCGCGGCTGCGCCTGAAAATCTGCTACGTTCTGAGCGACATGTCGCAGCCGGGCCGCGGCAATACGCGCATCATCCCCGGCAGCCACCGCCTGATAGGCAAACCGGCCTGGGGCGAGGGCGGCATCGATCCGGTGGGAGCGATGGAGATCCTGGCGCAGCCCGGCGATGCCTTCCTCTTTGAGCACCGGCTGTACCACGCCGTCGGCCCCAATCTTTCGGACATTACGCGGAAGACCGTCTTTATGGGCTACTCGTACCGCTGGCTGCGGCCCCTCGACTACGTCGTCCAGCCGCCGACCTTGGAGGAGAAAGTGCGGCACGATCCCATCCGCTGGCAGCTGCTCGGCTTCTGGTCATCGCCGATGGCGTTCTCTCTGCCGAAGGACGAGGACGTGCCGCTGCGGGCATGGTGTCGCCAGCACGGGGTCGAGGTTCCCGGCCTCCGTCCCTGAGCTTTCCCCTGAGCTTTTCAGCGGGGCACGAATGTGGTAAGGTACATACGCAGGAGAGAACAGGCGATCAGCGAGACACCTGCAGAAAGGCAGCAGAATATGGCCGGCACATTGCCGTCTTTCCGGAGCACAGGGCTCTCTCGCCGCCGGATTATAGGATTCTGCGCTGTTTTTGGCAGCGCACTCCTCGCTGCCTGCCGCGCCGGAGCTCCGGCGCGGCAGGCAGCAAGTGAGCCGCAAGGTGCCGTCGAAGCGTGGACCGTGTGGGACGGCCCGCGCGAGCAGCTCATGCAGCAGCAAATCCAGGATTTTCAGCAGCTTTTCCCCAAGCTGACGGTGCGGCACGTGCTCGTCACCCAGCAGGAGATGTACGACAAGTACACGGCGGCGATTATCGGCGGCACGGCTCCCGATAGCATCATGGTGCATGCACGTATGCTGCCGGCGATGGCCGACCGCGGGCATCTGCAGGCGCTGGACGATCTCCTCAAACGCGACCAGCTCAAGCCGGCCGAGATCTGGTACGACGTCGAGTGGGAAGCGCAGCAGTGGGAGGGCAGGGCCTACGGTCTGCCGCTGGCGACCGGTGGTGGAAACTACGTCTTGTTCTACAACCCGGCTCATTTCCGCGAGGCGGGGCTTGATCCGGCCAGGCCTCCCACGACGTGGCAGGAACTCCTGGCCACAGCAGAGCGGCTGACTCGCCGCGAGGGCACCGGGGTGAGCCGCCTCGGCTTTGCCTCCGGCGGCCTCTGGCCACAGTACCACGTCTGCAACAACGGACGCATGTTTAGCCCTGATCGGCGCCGCGTGGTCTGGAATAGCCCGGAGGGCCTCGACGCCATGCAGTTCGAGCTCGAACTGGAGAACCGGCTCTATGGCGGGCGGGCAGGCATGCGTGAGGCACTGGGGACGCCGGATCCGGTGCAGGCGTTTGTGGCCGGGCGGCTTTCCATGCTGAATCAAGGCATTTACTTTGCGTTCTACCAGCTGAAGCAGCTGGCGCCAGATATGCCGTATGCCGCGGCTAACTTCCCGTACAACGGGGCCAACCCCCAGGCGCGATCGCTCAACTTCTCGGAGGGCGGCTGGGGCTACAACATTCCCACCGGTGCCAAGAACGTTCCCGGGGCATGGGAGTGGCTGAAATATACCTGTATAGGCGAAGGAAACTTCAAGTTCTTTCTGGCGCAAGGACGCCCGTCGCCGGTTAAGCGGCATAATGAGCGGCCGGAGTTCCGGCAGGCCAGCCCCTACTTCGATGTCTTGGTGCATACACTCTATAACCAGGCCTATGCCGGCATCACGCCGGTATGGCCTGACCTTCGGGCGATCATGACCCAGATGGTCGCGGATGTGGGTGCCGGGAAACTTGGGCCGCGCGACGCGTTGAACGAGAGCGCACAACGGGCGCAGGTGCTGCTGGATCAGTACTGGTCCTCGCGCCAGCGCGCCTGACCGGCTGCCGGCGCTGCACTCCCATAGTGCGCCCCGGCGTCTGTATGTGGCTCGCTGTCCAAGCAAACAACCCTATGCTCGCCTGCTGTCCAACTGTCCACTGTCTGACTATCCGCGGAGGTGCATGCTATGCGTGGCTTCGCTCGCCCTGCCACTAACACGAGGCTAACCCGACGTACGTTGCTTGGGGTCATGCTCCCGACTGGTATTGTCCTGGCTGCCTGTACGCCGCGCCGTGGGGAGCAGCCAGCCGCACCCGGCCAGATCACCCAGCCGGTGACCATCGTGTTTCAGCATCGCTGGGAGGGCGTGCGCGAACGCCTGGTTCAGGAGCAGGTGCAGGACTTTGCCGCGATCCAGCCAAAGATTACGATCGACAACCAGCTCGTGTTCTGCCCGGGTGGCGAAGGCTGCTTCGATGGCATGCCGTACGACAAGATCCTGGCGCAAATCGCTGCAGACCAGCCGCCGGATGTAGTGATGGTCGGCTCGGAGATCGCCAGCGACTGGGCCCACCGCGGCGCCTTGACGGTAATTGACGACCTGCTCAAGCGTGACCGGCTGGTGCCCGATCAGGTCTTCTATCCCGCGCTGGCACAGATGGCGCGCTTTCGCGGCCAGTACATCGGCCTGCCCCAGTTGACTGCCGGTGACTCGCCCTATCTCTTCATGAACCATGAGACCTTCCGCGCCGCCGGCCTCGACCCTAACCGGCCGCCGCAGAGCTGGGACGATCTGGTGAGCTACTCGCTCAGGCTGACCGACCGCCAGGGCGACGCCTTCACCCGCGTCGGCCTGGCCCTGCCGGGACACTCCTTCCAGGCCTACCTTACACTCAATGATGGTAAAGTGCTGTCCGAGGACGCCACCAGAGTGCTCTTCGATAGCCCGCAAGGGCAGGAGACCTTGCAATGGATGGTTGAGTCAACCAACCGCGTCTATGGCAGCCGCGCAGCCCTCGATGCCTTCTTACGCTCGGTGGCACAGCCAGGGCCGGCCGGCGGCCGCGTCGCCTGGTACCAGGGCAAGGTGGGCATGTGGTTCAGCGGCGTGTGGCACTTCTTCGAGATCAAGGGTGAGGCAGCACAGTACGCGCCCAACTTCCAGTACAGCGTCAGCCTGATCGTGCCGAACACCAAGAACCCGCAGGCAAAGCAGCTGTCGCTGGCGGAGAAGGTCTGGCTGTATGCTATCCCCCGCGGCTCCAAGAAGATCGGCGCGGCCTGGGAATGGGTCAAATATATCACCGCGGGTGAGGGCAATAAGAAGTTTGTGCTGGCACAGGGACGGCCGTCGCCTGTGATAAAGCACAATGACGATCCTGAGTTTGCCAAGGCGAACCCGCACTGGGAGACGGTCAAGCGAGCGCTGAATATCATGACCCCGCTGCCGCAGACGCCGGCCTGGCCGCGCATCGTTCCGGTATTAAGCCGCATGGTCAACCAGGCCCTTGCCGGAGAAGCGGCCCCGCGGGAGGCGCTCAGAGCCGCCGCCGAAGAGGCCCAGCGCCTGCTCGACGAGGTGCGGCGCTAAAGAGTACGTTCACGGAGAGCCCCCATGCCGGGTGGAGCATTACCAGGCATGCTCCCCAGCACGGCAGCGCAGGGGATTGTCCCAGCGCTCGGCCGCCTATGCCTGGTGCAGCACTACCAGGCATGCTCCCCAGCACGGCAGCAAAGCCGACCCCTCCTCCCCCCGCTCCCGCAGCTGCGGGAGCGGGGGGAGGAGGGGTGAGGGCCTCCTGCCTCACAGCCCGTACAGCTCCCCGAATTTGCGCCGCAGGTAGGCAAGATACGGCCCGGCCTCAAGCGGGCGGCCTGTCGCGCGTACCGCCAGCTCTTGCGGGAGGAACTTGCGCCCGTGCTGGTAGATGTGCTCGCGCAGCCAGCCGAGCAGCATGCCGAACTCGCCGCGGCCGATCTGGTCCTCGATATCAGGGTACGTTTTCTGAACGGCCTCCCACACCTGAGCCGCCATGACGTTGCCCAAGGCGTAGGTCGGGAAGTAGCCGAACGAGCCCTGGGACCAGTGGATATCCTGCATCACCCCGTCTCGGTCATCCGGCGGAGTGACTCCCAGGTATTCTTGCATCTTGCTATTCCAGAGCTCCGGCAGCTCGGCCGGACGTATCACGCCTTCCATCAGCCCCAGCTCGAGCTCAAAGCGCAGCATAATGTGCAGGTTATACGTCACCTCATCGGCCTCGGTGCGGATCAGGCTCGGCGTCACTCGATTAACCGCGGCGTAGAACTCATCCGCCGTCACGTCGCCGAGTTGCGCGGGGAAATGCTGTCGGAGCAGCGGGAAGTAGCGCCGCCAGAACGGGCGGCTACGTCCCACGATGTTCTCCCACAGGCGGGACTGCGACTCGTGCCAGACGTTGCTGCATCCCCGCGCCAGCGGCGTGCGTGCCAGTGCCGGCGCTACGTTCTGTTCGTACAGCGCATGCCCGGTCTCGTGGAAGACGGCGAAGATCCCTTCAGGCAGATAGGTGCGATCATAGCGCGTGGTGATGCGCACATCGTCGCGCCCGAAGCTGGTAGCAAACGGGTGCGGCGCCAGATCCAGCCGCCCGCGCTGCAGGTCATAGCCGAAATCCGCAGCTACGCGTAGCCCGAACTGCCCCTGCATCTCCGGCGGATAGTCTCGGTGCAGGAAATTGGTGCGCGGCGCGGGCCTGGCGGCAATCGCCTGCACCAAGGCCACCTGCTGCGGGCGGAGCTCGTCGAAGATGCGCCGGACGTCTGCAGCGGTCATGCCCGGCTCGTAGCCATCAAGCAAGGCATCGTACGGATGCTCGCGGTAGCCGTAGAAATCGGCGGCGCGGCGAGCGTAGCCGGCCATCTTGTCAAGATACGGCAGGAAGGAGGCGAAGTCGTTGGCCGGCCTGGCCTGCCGCCACACTTGCACGCTGATCGCGCGGTCGCGCGCCCAGGCAGCGACGAAATCGGTGGGCAGCTTGCGCTCGCGCTCATAGTCACGCCACACGATGCGCACCAGGCAGCGGTCGTCGTGATCCTCCGGCAGCCCTTGCACCTCCGGCTCGGCGGCGTCCAGAAGCCGCGCCGTCTCATCCGAAGTGAACTTGGCGTGGATGAGACCGCTCAGGGTGGAGAGCACCTCGGCGCGCCGTGACGCGCCGCCGGGCGGCATGTGGGTCTGCTGGTCCCAGCTTAAGACCGCAGCGGCTGTGCGCAGGTCGGTGATCTCTGCTAGGTGCTCGCGCAGCCGCTCGAGGGCTCCGGCCATACCTCTTCCCTCCTCGGTGCCCGCGTCAGGGTTCGCACGCGGGAACACACAACGCTCGCCAAACAAGACGCGCCCCTGCCCGGCGCAGTGTCTCGATCCCTCGGGGGCACATACACTGCTATGCCACGGCCAGCACTGCCGTTCGCTTGCTCTCGAGTAGGGCCATCAGACTGTCGAAGGGCACCACGAACTTGTGCACGCCCTCTTCCTCGAGCTGCTGCGTCGCCTGGTCAATATCTATACCGACCTGGGCCAGCTGCTCCAGCACTCGATAGGCATGCTCCACGCCTTCCTCAAGACGCGGCGCCGGGTTACCGTGGTCGCGGTAGGCATTGAGCGTCTCGAGCGGCATAGTATTGATAGTGTCCGGTCCGATCAGCGGCTCGACGTACTTCACGTCGCTATAGGCCGGGTTCTTGGTGCTGGTGCTCGCCCACAGCAGGCGCTGCGTGCGCGCCCCCTGCCGGGCCAGCCGTTGGAAGCGCTCGCCTCGGTAGATCTCTTTATAGATTTGGTAGGCCACCTTGGCGCTGGCGATAGCCACTTCGCCAATCAACCCGCGGGCAATCTCGCCCTTCGTGCCCCCTTCCTGGGCGATACGCTCCAGCACCGGATCGAGCAACACATCGATGCGGCTGAGGAAGAAGCTCGCCACCGAGGCCACACGATCAAGCGGCAGGCCGCGGGCGGCGCGGTCCTCGAGCCCGGCGATATACGCCTCAGCGACTTCGCGGTAGCGCGGCAGGCCAAAGAGGAGCGTCACGTTGACGTTCACGCCCTCAGAGATGAGTTGGCGGATCGCCGGCAGCCCCGGCTTTGTCGCCGGCACTTTGATAAACACGTTCGGCCGGCCAAGCCTGCTCCAGAGGTGGCGGGCCTCAGCGATGGTGCCCTCGGTATCGTAGGCCAGATGCGGCGAGACCTCCAGGCTGACGAAGCCATCGCGGCCATCCAGGCGGTCATACACCGGCCGGAAGAGGTCCGCCGCAGCCTGCACGTCGGCTACGGTGAGGGCCTCGTAGATTTCCGCGGCACTCTTGCCCTGCCGCGCCAGCGTGCGAATGTCATCGTCGTACTCGCTGCTCCCGGCAATAGCCTTCTCGAAGATCGCCGGGTTCGACGTCACCCCCCGCAGCCCATCCTCCTCGATCAGGCGCTTGAGCCGGCCAGAGGCCAGCAATGCCCGGCTCAGGAAGTCCAGCCAGATGCTCTGGCCGAAGCTCTGCAGCTTGAGTAGCGGGTTCTCACTCATGATCGTGCTCCTTAGAGAAACTAACACTACCAGCCCCGGTAGGTTCGCCGGCTACCGATGAGACGCGGGAGCCGGCTGCATGCCGGGATCAAACCCGGCAGCACGCGTGCCGGCGCTAATACGAGCGAGCAAAGAGGACGCGCCCGTTGCTCGGCCGACCGTCCCAGATGCAGCGGCCCTCTTCCGGAACTTGGTCGAGCGGAATACAGCGGATCGTGGCGCGGGTCTTTTCTTTAATCGCGGTCTCGCACTCCGCGGAGCCACACCAGTGGGCCAGGAGAAAGCCCGGCTTTGCTTCAAGCACTTCTTCAAACTCGGCCAGCGTCTCCACCGGCGTGGTATGCTCATCCCGCCAGGCCCGGGCCTGGGCCAGCATGTCGCGCTGGATCAGGGCCAGCAGCTCGCCGGCCCGCGCGGGGAGCTGCTCCAGCGTGACGGCCTCTTTGGCGCGGGTGTCACGACGGACCAGCACCACCTGGCCCTGCTGCACGTCGCGCGGACCGACCTCAACGCGCAGCGGGGCTCCGCGCAGCTCCCATTCGTTGAACTTCCAGCCGGGCGTCTGCTCTCGCCAGTCCGTGAAGATCCGATAATCGCGCAGCGCCCGCTGCACCTGCTCCACGAACGCCGCAACGGTGGCGCGCTCCGCTTCGGTGCGAAAGATCGGCACGATGGCAAGCTGCACCGGCGCGATCTTGGGCGGCAGCTTCAGGCCAAAATCATCGCCATGCACCAGAATAAGGCCGCCGATCAGGCGGGTTGAGACCCCCCACGAGGTCTGCCACACGTACTTGCGCTGTCCATCCTGGTCGAGGAAGGTGATGTCGAACACCTTGGCGAAGTGCTGCCCCAGGTTATGCGACGTGCCGGCCTGCAGCGCGCGGCCGTCCGGCATGAGCGCCTCAATCGTGTACGTGGCCTTGGCTCCGGCAAACCGCTCCTGCTCTGTCTTGCGCCCCGGGATTACCGGCACGGCCAGGTCATTCTCCACGAAGTCACGGTAGACGCCCAGTATGCGCATAACCTCTTCCTGGGCCTCTTCTTCCGTGCGGTGGGCAGTGTGGCCCTCCTGCCACAGGAACTCGGTCGTGCGCAGGAACAGGAAGGTGCGCTTTTCCCAGCGTACCACGTTGCACCACTGATTGATCAGCACCGGCAGGTCGCGCCAGGATTGGATCCAGCGGGCGTACATCGTGCCGATGATGGCCTCGGAGGTCGGCCGGACGACGAGCCGTTCCTCCAGCTCTTCGTCGCCGGCATGCGTCACCCAGGCCACCTGGGGTGCAAAGCCCTGGACATGCTCGGCCTCTTTCCGCAGAAGGCTCTCTGGGATGAAGAGGGGAAAGTACGCGTTCTGATGGCCGGTGGCCTTGATGCGTTCGTCAAGCAGGCGCTGCATGTTCTCCCAGAGCGCGTACCCATACGGCCGGATCACCATGCAGCCGCGCACCGGAGCATAGTCGGCCAGCTCAGCCTTCAAAATGACATCGGTATACCAGCGTGAGATATCCTCGCTCTTCCTGGTGAGGCGCTCGACAAAGCGCGCCGTTTCGGGCTGCATACTCGCCAGCGTGCCGGTCTCCTCAGCCATAGGTCGTACCCTCGTATACGATAGGCGCGGATCGGGTAGGTAGGGGCGCAGCGGCGCTGCGCCCCTACGCGCAGGGCGGCCCTGGGCTCCCCCATCGATCGATACCTGCCAGGAGAGGCTGCGCCCCTACGCGCAGGGTGGCGCTGCGCAGCTTCCCGTGGCATCCTCCCATATGCCAACTATGCCACAGCACCCGCACAGCAATTGTAACAGGTACAGGAGGCAGCGCTGAGTAGGGGCGCAGCGGCGCTGCGCTCCCACGTCGGGCCCACGCTGTGTACCTGGCATCATGGGTGGGCACAGAAGACCGCTCGTGCGGAGCCGTCTACCCCACAATGCGAGACCCGTATCGTGCCCGGGAGGGCATGCCTCTCGCCTCTCCCGCTGTGTGACACGCCTTCTCGACCGAACCTACCGCCTGCGGCGCCTTATGGGCACGCCATGGTCCTACCACTGCGTGCCCCCGCCTGCGCCGGACGCAGGACCCGCGTGGAGCGCCATAGGGGCAAAGCAGCGTTGGGGCGCCGACGTCGGGCCGGTAGGGCCAGCGCTATGTCCTGCTATGTCCTGGCTCCCTGGAGGCGTGCGCGCAGGCCCTGCACAACACGCTCAGGCGTGATTGGCGCATGGGTGAAGCGCACGCCCGTCGCATCGGCCAGCGCGTTCGCCACCGCAGCCATGCCTGGCACGATCGAGGGCTCGCCTACCTTGCGCGCTCCAAACGGTCCCTCCTCGCTCGGCACCTCCACCAGGATGGTCTCAATCTTTGGCAGGTCCAGCGCCGTCATCAAGCGGTAGTCCAGGAAGGAGGGATTCAACAGCCGACCCTGCTCATCATAGATCAGCTCCTCGAAGAGGCCCCAGCTGATCGACTGGACGACGCCGCCTTGCATCTGGCCCTCGACCGCCATCGGGTTAATGGCAAAGCCGACGTCTTGAGCGATCACCACGTCGGTGACGCGCACGCGGCCGGTCTCTTCATCCACCTCGACGCCCACCAGCGCCCCGGCAAAGCCCGGCGAGGGGCCCAGCAATCCGACGCGGCCATGGCCGATCACCGGCGGGTACTTGGTGTTCGGGGTGTAGGCCATCCGCCCGATCTGCCGCCGCGAGATGCTGCGGTCGGTGCCGCGCACCTGGATGCGGTCGGGCAGGAGCTCCAGGTCATCGACATCGCACTCCAGCTCGTTGGCGGCGATCTCTAACATCTGGCGCTTGGCGTCTTCGGCGGCCTTGAGCACGGCGTTTCCCACGGTATAGATAATCTTGCTCCCAGCCGAGACGCCTGCCTGCGGCGCCACATCGCTGGGCGCAGTGACAATACTCACCTGGTCCATCGGTAAATTCAGCACCTCGGCAGCGATCTGGGCAAGGGCCGTGTTGGTGCCGGTCAGGTCCACCGCGCCGACGACGACCGTGCACGTACCATCAGCGTTCAGGCGCACGTTCGCAGCTGCCGGCTGCATGCCCCCGAACCAGCCACCGATGGCCACACCCACCCCGCGACCCGGCCGCTTGCCGCGTTCCTGCCACAACGGATGGGCGCGCAGCCGCTCCAGTACCTGGATCAAGCCGTGGTTCGGCCAGCGCTGTCCGTTCGCCATCAGGTCGCCGGGCCGGCTGGCGTTCTTCAGTCGAAACTCGATTGGATCGATGCCCAGCTCACGTGCCATCAAATCCATCTGCTGCTCAATGGCGAAGGCTCCCTGAGGTGCACCAGGGGCGCGATACGCCGCCACACTGGCCTTGTGCGTGACCACCTCGATGCCCTCGACATCGAGGTGCGGAAAGCGGTAGTAGCTGGCCATCAGCATACAGCCGCTGCTCAGCGGCGAGCCAGGAAAGCTGCCCGCATCGAAGATGGCGCGCACTTGCAGCGCGGTGAGCGTGCCATCGTTCTTCACCCCGGTCTTGACATAGAAGACCGCTGCTGCGGCCGGGTTCGCCGCGGTGAGTTCCTCGCTCCGGCTCATCACGAGCTGGACCGGCCGTCCCACCTTCCGCGCCAGCAGCGCAGTGAGCGGCGCAATCAGCCGGTTCTTGCCGCCAAAGCCCCCGCCGATCTCCGTCGGAATGACCTTCACGCGCGTCTCAGGCAGGCCCAGTAGACGCGCCACCTCTTCGCGCACAGAGAACTGCCCCTGCGTCGAGGTCCAGATCGTCAGGTTGCCTGCGGCGTCAAACGCCGCGGTGGCCGCATGCGGCTCAATGTACGCCTGGTGGGCACGGCCGATGCGGTAAGTCTGTTCGAAGATGCGGTCGGCTTCGCGGAAGCCTTGTTCGATGTCGCCGCGCTTGAAGCTCACGCGGTTGGTGATGTTCGAGGGCCGTTCAGCCCGCTCTCCGTCGCTGCCCACCACCGTGGCATCGTGGGCCGCCGCCTCGGCGCGGTCTTCCTCCGCCCGCACACGGCGGACGAGCGGCGCATCCGGCCGAGCTGCCGCTTCCGGATCAACCACGGCCGGCAGCGGCTCGTATTCCACCTCCACCAGGGCGCGGGCATCGTCGCACGCCTGCGGTGTCGTGGCAATGACCGCAGCCACCGGCTGTCCTTGGAAGATCACCCGGCCCCGCGCCAGCAAGGCGCGGCTCCGGGTCGTCGGTTCCTCTTCCTGCTCCGGCAAGTCCTCGCCGGTAAGCACCGCGATCACGCCCGGCCACTGCTTCGCCCGCGAGACGTCAATGCGCCGGATGCGTGCGTGCCCGTAAGGGCTGCGTACGAGCTTGGCGTAGACCATCCCCGGCAGCTTAACGTCGGCGGCAAACACTGCCCGCCCGGTCACTTTCTCGGCCGCCTCAACCCGCGGCACCGGCTTTCCAACCACTGCGTACTCTGGCATGGCCATATCCCCCACGTGCGAACTTCGCCGCTCACTAGCCGACTCCAGGTATCCTCTACCTCGAGCCAGGAGAGCAGTGGATAGGCTACCAGGTCGCAATAGTACCGCGGCGGATAGCCGAAGGCAATACCGGTCTGATGGCTGCCACACTCCCGGTCGCTAGGGCAGCGGCAGCGTGCGATAGCGCAGGCCGTCTGGTGCCTCCAGCCGGTAGGGCCCTGCCTGGGGGTCGACGTCAAAGACCAGCGCGGTGTCGACACGCTGCCCGGCAGAAAGCAGTCCCGCCGGCGGGGCCATGCGGTATGCCGTCACGTAGTCGTGGGTGACGCTTTGGCTCGGCGTATAGCTGCGCTCTAAAGCGTCGACGAGCCGCAGCGCCGGCAGCGTATCGTCCGGCCCAGAGAGATGGCTGTAACGGAGGGACACGATCAAGAACGTCCCCAGGGCGTTCCACCGGCCGAGCCTGGCCTCCCGCTCGACCGACTGGAGCTCAATGCGCCACAGTGCCCCACGCACTGAGGAGATGTGCAGCGCCGCAGCGGCGGCCTGCGAGGGCGATCCCGACGGCGAAGGGGTCTGTACCGGCGCCAGAGTTGCCCGCAACACCGGCTGACTAGAAGCCGCGTGGCGCGCCGGCGCGCCGGCCTGCCGGGTATCCAGGGCCGCCGGTACCAGTGCACCTGCCAGCATTGCCAGCCCTAGTCCGGCTAGCACCAGGGCGCGCCGCAGGGGTGCCATGTGAGCCCAGATCCGACGGAGCGCCGCCGACACCGGTGGCTGGAGCGGGCTTCTGGCCTCGCACGGCGGAGTATCCTGCCTGGACGGGTCGGCCACCGGGAAGTCCACAGTGATCCAGGCTTCCCCGCCGTTCGTGCGCACATGGACACGGCCTTCGTAGCTACGGCCGGGCAGAAGCTGTGCCGCCGACGCGCGGAGCACCAGCGTCACGGCGTTGCTTGTGAAGAGCGCTGGCTGCACGGTCAGCCACGGCACAGTGCTGCGCGCCTCCCCATGGAGTTGCCCTCCCCCGGTGTTTTCGACCTCGACCGCCGCCATCGCTTCCTCGTCGGTTGCCACTGCGGGAAGCGCCAGCAAAAGAGGACGCACGTTCAGCACTGGCAAGCGATCGCCGAGGACCAGGGAGACCGGCACTTCATGGCGAGCAGTGTCGATCTCGATCACGACCCTGCCCTGATACGCCGACTGGGGCCGCAACCCGACGGTAGACACAGTCACCCGCAACTCTGCCGGTGAAGCGTTGAATGCGGCCGGCTCGACGTGCAGCCAGTCCGGCCCTGCCACCGCCCGGCCGCGCCATGGCCGGGCGCTGCGAACACGCACCCGCACGGTGGCACGCGCCGGCTCTCCCGGGGTGACCTGCCCGAAGCTGAGGACGCGCGGCTGCACCTCAATCTCGATCGGCAGAGCATGCTGCGGCGAAGACGGCGCACCGTCTCGAGCAGGCTCACGTGCGCGCCCATTGCGCGCGGCATCATAGGCGTGGCGACGCTGCGGGTCGGAGAGGACCTCATAGGCTACGTTGATCTCGCGCATCCGCTCCTCGGCGTCTGGGCGGCGGCTTACGTCGGGATGGTAGAGCCGCACCAGCCGCCGGTAGGCGGCCTCGATGACCTCCGGCTCAGCCTTTGGGTGGACTTGCAGGATCTCGTAATAGTCAGGCAGCTCTGCCATGGCGCCATGCCGGCACGCAGGTGTTCGTGCTCAGTAAGAGTATCGGCACATGGCGCCGTCGGCGCAGAGGAGCCTCGCCGGCCCGGCTCATGCGCCAGGCTCTGCAGGCAGAAACGCAGCACCGCGCGGCTACGCCGGCGTCTCCTTCAGAAGCTGGTCCAGCCGCTGTGCCGCCTCCCGGGCGGCGTCCCTGACCGACTTCTCGCCTTTGCGGATCGCGTCCCACATCGGCGTGATTGCTTCTCCCCACCGCGCCACCACCGGATGACCGGCATAAGGAGTCGCGAACTGAATGCTCTCCAGGTGGGCTCTGGCATTGACGCCGGGCACCGAATTCGCGAAGTTGGTCTCCGCGACCGGGCGCACCGCCGGGATCGCCATGAACTCCGGTGCATAGAAATCAGCCATGGCCTCTCGGCCGCACAGATACTTGAGTACTGCCCATGCGCCGCCGCGGTTCTTCGTCTCCTTCGCCATGATGTAGCCCTCGCCGGACATCCAGGTGCCCCGCGTGCGCTTCTCTGTATACGGCATGGTAAGCAGGTCCCACTGGATGCCCTCAAACTGTCGTACCTGCGGGATGTTGAACGGCCCGACATTCATCATAGCAAGCTGCGCATTGCCGAAATAGGTGATCTTGGAGCCACTCTGCGGCGCAATCTTCAACGTGCCGAGGTTCTGGTCATAGAAGAACTGCAGGCCTTCGATTGCCTCGGGTTGGTCAATAAGGCTCTTCGTGAAGGCCTTGTCATAGATCTGCCCGCCGAACATCCAAATTGCGATCTGGAGCACGTCGATCCAGCCACCCCACTGCGTGGTCTCGCCGCCCTGCTGGACCGTCAGTCGCCTCGCCAGGGTAATGTACTCGGGAATGGTCCAGCTTGACGTTGGAGCGGTGACACCGGCGCGCTGCAACAGTGTCTTGTTCAGAGCGATGACATGAGTGTTCACGCCATAGGGCAGACCCAGGAGTTTGCCCTTGTAGCGGAACATGTCGATGGCCTGGGCGTAGTACTCAGAGAGATTGAAGCTCTTGTCCGCAGCGACGAGGTCATCGAGCGGCATGAGCACGTCTTGCGGAGCGAGCTGCCAGAAAAGCACTCCTGCCCAGCAGAGGTCAGGGGGCGTACCGCCAGCCTGCATGGTCACAAACTTCTCGATTGGGTTGGTGGGCGTGGGAATTATGGTCAACTTGACATCAGGCAGCAGCCGGTTGATGGCGGCTTCTTGCTTTTGCATGCGCACATGCGCGGGCTCAGTCGAGGTGTAATACACCAGACTGACCTCACCAGCCGCTGCGCCTGGACTGCCAGATGCGGCCTGGCCCTGGTTGTCGGATGGTGCAGCGGGCAGGCCACTACTGCGGCAGGCTGAGAGGATCGGCACCGCTATACCCAGCCCCATGGCACTTCGACGGCTCATCCGGCCAGGATGCTTTGTGCGGAGATGAGCGGATGAGTTTGATGCAGTCAATGGTATGCCTCCTCCAGGATGTAACGTCAGCATACCATAGAGTAAATTTGGCATGAAGCATGACGGAACACACGCACGGGTGTAACAGCCAGGGGTTAGGCTCTTCGCTTTCGTATCTCTATTTTTTGTACGACGTATGTACGACGTATGAATAGTCAAGTGGTCACAATCGGAACAGCGGCAGGCTGCCGAAGTCACCACCCAGGACCTTCTGCGGCGCGGTGCCCAGCCAGTCCTTGAGCACCGATGCATACACGGTGCGAAAATCGACCGTCATTTTCAAATCGCCGTTCTCCAGGTCGGTAAGGCTGGGATAGGTGGCATGCAGGCCACCGGCCACCGGGTAGCCTAGCAGGAACATCGGCGCTGCAGCGCCATGGTCGGTGCCCAACGAGCCGTTCTCTTTGACCCGCCGGCCGAACTCTGAGAAGGCCAGCACAACAACGCGGTCGGCCATGCCCTTCTCCTCCAGGTCCTTCATGAAGGCATCCAAGGCCTCCGAGATCTGTTTGAGCAGGTTGGCGTGCGTATTCTTCTGGTTGGCATGGGTATCAAAGCCACCGGTAGAGACGTAGAAAACGCGCGTGCCCATGTCGGCGGCGATCATCTGGGCCACGCTCTTGAGATTGTTCGCCAACGCAGTGGTGGGATACGGTACAGACGTCTGGTACGACCGCGAGAGCTTCTTGAGTTCCTCCGAGGTCACCAACGCATCCTTGCCCACGCGACGCAGGAACTCTTCATACTCGCGACGGCACGTCGGCGCAGCGTAGCAGGCATCGAATGCCTCAAGCTGGTGCACGCGGTCGTCAGGATAGCGCCGATCGGTCTGAAACTCGTAGGCGGCCAGATTCGAGATCGCCGGAACAAGCGAATGCTCCGTCCAGAACGAGCGCGGCAGACTCTCGCCAATGCTCACCGCCTCGAGGGAACCCTCCCGCTCGGCCGCCCCGGCCGGCCGGTCCTCGCCGCAGCAGTTGGCGTCCAGGTAGCGGCCCAGCCAGCCCGTTGGCTCGTAGGCATCCGGCCGGGCCGTCTGCCAGATCTCCATGGAACGGAAGTGTGAGCGGTTCGGGTTCGGATAGCCCACGCCCTGGATAATCGCAAACTGCCCTGCATCGAAGCGCGCTTTGAGCGCGGCCATGCTCGGGTGCAGGCCCACGTAGCCCGATAACGGCAACACCTCCGCCTCAGGAATGGCCAGTGTCGGCCGCGCCGCGCGGTAGGCCGGGTCGGCATAGGGGATGACGGTATTCAGCCCATCGTTGCCGCCGCCTAGTTGCAGCACGACCAGAACGTTGCGGCCCGTCGCCGTAGACACACCGGCTTCAGCAGTGTGCTGGGCAGTCATGGTGAGAAACGTCGGTGCTGTAAGGCCGAACGCGACCAGCACCCCGCCCCTGAATACTCCTCGTCGGGTGAGTAGCATGGTTCCCTCCAGCAATCTGTGAAGTCCAGCAGCCTGGGTCAGTTCAACTGGTATCCAGGCAGGGACATGATGAGGTGGATCAACCCGCGGACCTTCAGATCGATGAAATGAGCATCCAGGACGAAGGGCAGTGGCTTACCATCGTCGTTGACCTGAAGGTAGGCCACCAGGGCGCGGCGCACGTGTGCAGCCACATCCCCATCGAGGAACCGCTGCAGAAAGTAGTCCACCACCTGCTCGACCGATGCCAGCCGCTGGGCCAGGAGTTCATCCCGCAGGGCAGCAAAGCCATCGCGCCCGCGCGTGGTGATCAGGCGGTTCGCCAGGTTGAAGCGCTCGAGCAGTGTTGTGGTAGTGATCCAGGCCATGCCGCCGTCCCAGCCCTTCACCGTCGGGGGATTGTACAGGTCCTGGCCCATGCGCCGTGCCACGCCCGGCAGGTCTCGAGGCAGCGCGGTGATGCCGAGCGACTTCACCGTGCCGATGATAAGCTCCATCGGGCTTTTGATCAGGGCATGGAATGCTCTCTCCGAGCGAAACTCGGGCGAACGCAGGATTGCTTCGACCAGCGCACGTACATCGTAGCCGCTGCGCAGATATACCTGAGCGAACTTCTCGACGGTCTCCTGCGTCGGGTTGTCGTAGACAAAAAAGCGAAAGAGTTTGGTAGCCAGCCGCCGCGCGGTGGCCGGATGGCCAACCAGCATGTCGATGATGCCGTCGCCATTCCAGTTGCCGGTTTGCCCGAGGACGGTCTTCTGCCCGGTATCGTGCTGGGCCGCGTCAAAGAAGAACTGGTCATCCTTGACGAACCAGCCGGTAAAGGCGCGTGCCGCTTCTTTGACATCCTGCTCACTGTAGTTGCCGATGCCGATGGTGAATAGCTCCATCAGCTCACGGGCGTAGTTCTCGTTGGGGCTGCGCTTGCGGTTGGTGTTAGAGTCTAGCCAGCGCAGCATGGCTGGATCTCGCGAGATGCCCCGCAGGATGTCCCGGTAATTGCCCAGCGCATGGTCGCGGAAGAACTGGTTCTGCCGCACCATGTAGCCGACGTTATTGACCTTCGAATTGGCCGTGGCGAAGTGACCGTGCCAGAACAGCGTCATCTTCTCCTGGAGCGGCCGCTTCGTTGTAGCCATCCGGTACATCCACAGCAAGCGCTGGTCTTCGATCTTGGTGAGATCGAGGTCAAGCTCGAAAGCAACCTTTTCCGGGTCGAACTCGTCCGGCACCTGCTCGTACCGCACCAGGCGGTCCACGGCCCGATCGAACCCCAGGGCGGTGTACTCGTCGAGCTCGGTCTGGCTGGCGCCGAACCCGGCGCGACGTAAGAGGTGAGCGATCAAGGTGCGTTGACTCAGCTCAGGCATGGCTCCCCCCGCAACATCGCCAGGCTCGCAAAACGGCCTATCGCTCGGCACACGTGTTTAGAGCAGCTGGCCCCCATCAGGCATCAACATCAGCGTAGCAGGGCCGGGTTAAGCCTGGGTAAAGAGGCAGGTGGAAATCCAGTTAGGCTTCCCAGGCCCGTTCAGGAGCCTGGTCTTGGTAGCGAGGGACTATCGACCGGTGCTCGGGGGTCGAGAGGGGCAACGCCGCAGCAGGCAGGCGCAGCGTGTCCTGTGCAGGCGGGCGAACACGCTGCGCCCCACGGTGCTGCTCTGGCTTATGCTTCGACGACTGGGACCACGTGGCTGGGGATCCCTTCCGCCTTCGGCACAGTGATGCGCAGCATGCCTCCCTCGAGGCGAGCCTGAATATGGTGCGGGTCTATTGCCGTGGGGAATGTGAAGACCCGCGCCATCGGCTGGCGTGAGAGTTCCTGGATTAAGTACGTGCGCCCGGCTTCCGTATCACCGGCCCGTGGCTGAAGCTCTACCGTCAGCATGTCACCGCTGACAGTGACCTTTATCTCATCGGACTTCAGCCCCGGTGCAGGGATCTCGACGATGTACGCCGTACCGTCGGCGGTCTCATAGACATCCGCGGTGATCCGCGGCGGAGGCAGGAGCGGCCGGGCCAGGGCTTCGGCCAGGCGGCCCAGCGCCTCACGGAGAGCACTCTGTTCCTGCAATAACTCCGTGGCATCGCCTGCCATAGACACACCTCCCACAAGGTTAGATATTTGAATACAGGGTATCAAGGCGAGGAGCGGTCTTGCGGGGTCCACCTCCATACCAGGGCGCCGGAGCGGACTGCTCGATGCCGCTCCGCGCGGCACCGGCAGCCTCTTGTTTCATTATCGCACCTGATCAGGCTGAGCTCCGCGCACACGCGAGCCTGCGCCGAGCGGGCTGGTGCCGGCAGCATGCCGGAACATGAGCCAGAAGAGGACAGCTGCACCGGCGTACAAGAGGCCGGTAAGCAGGAATGCAGCGGTGTACCCGCCGTGGTGCAGCGGTAGCGTGTCTAGGCCCATGCGTGCCCAGTTGGCCAGCAGCGCGCCGCCGGCCAGACTGCCGAGTGCGTAGCTCACGCCCCAGCTCACCATCAAGGTAGCATTGGCGCGGGCGCGCCACGCTGGGGCCACGACATCCATGGAGAAGGCGCTGATGATCGGCCCGGCCGCATTGACCAGGGCTGTACGCACCATGGAGACGGCTGCGGCGGCAGGAAGGTTGTCTAGAAGACCGAGTGCCCACAGAAACGGGACCGAAGCCAGCCGCGCCAGCGCCACAGCGGCCACAGCTCCAAAGGAGCCGGCCAGCACCGGCGCAGCAAGCGCGCCACCGGCCGTCACCACGGTCCCGCCTGCCCGTATCAGCCCGACGGCGGCCGGGCCGGCTCCCAGCCGCTCTACCAGAAACACATTCAGAAAAGGAATGGAGAGTCCAGCGCCGAAGCCCATCAGCACGCTGGTCAGGGCGAGCTTGGCGATAACGGCAGTGCTCGTATCCTCCCATACAGTCCGGAGCCCGTCACTGAGCGTGAAAGGCCGTGCGTTGCCCTGGGCCCGCGGCGCAGGCGTCCCGTCCGGCTCACGCTCCGGGGGATACGGCCGGATAAGCCAGAGCGGAAGGATCGACGTGGCGGCAATGAGGCTGACGGCCAGCAGCGCGAGGCGGTATGCACCCGCACGGTCAAGCACCGGCCAGAGCGCCTGCACAGGCTGCACAAGCAGCCCGGCCAGGACCCCGCCGGTAGCGGCGGCTGCGACGAACAAGGCATCGCTGACGCCAAAGAGGTGTGTGCGATCATTCGGCGTAGAGCTGCGGTAGAGCAGTGGCGTCTGCGCCACCGTCACCACCGCGACGGCGGCCGCGGCCACAACCGTGCCGGCTAGGAGCAGCCACGCGACCGTCGCAAAGTACTGCACCAGCATAGCCGCGCCCAGCACTACCATGCCACCCAGCATGGCCGGGCGCGCGCCAAAGCGGTCGCTCAACCAGCCGGCAGGCAGCGCCGCCAGCCCGCCGACCAGCGCGCCCACGAACAGCAGCAGCCCGAGGAAGTCCTCGCGGAAACCCAGGGCAATGATATAGAGGTTGAAGAGGGTACCCACCGCGCCGGAGCCCACCGCGCCCAGCGTCCAGCTCGCCAGCAGCAGGCGGGCGTTCGGGCTGAAGCCGCGCACAGCAACGAGATAGTCCCGCCCCGCCCTCAGCAGCAGAGCCCCGAGCGCGTCCAGGGACAGGTGGCGCGGTGAGCCGGCTTTTTCAGCGCTTCTCAGCACCTCGCCCCGGCGGTAATCCTGCGTACGCACGAGCAGTGCCGCTATCCCTTTACCACGCCGATCGGGCGAACACGGGCGACGGGCAGCGAAATACCGGCCTTGGCGCAGACCTCAACCACATTGGCCACGTCCTTGTAGGCCACCGACGCCTCCTCAGCCAGGAGGCCGGGGTTCTGCACCTTGACGACAATGCCCCGCTTCTTGAGTTCCTCGATCAGGTTCACGCCACGCAGCGCCTTCTTCGCCCCGGCTCGGCTCATCACCCGACCGGCGCCGTGGCAGGTGGAGCCGAAGCTCTCCTGCATCGCGCGCTCGGTGCCAACGCAAATGTAGGAGTAGCGGCCCATGTCACCCGGGATCAGCACCGGCTGGCCCACGTGGCGATACTGCTCCGGGATCTCCGGATGACCGGCCGGGAAGGCCCGCGTGGCACCCTTGCGGTGCACCACCACCCGCTCCCGCTTGCCGTCGATCTCGTACTCCTCGATCTTGGCAATGTTGTGCGACACGTCGTACACCACGCGCATGCCCAGCCGGGCGGCCGGAACGCCGAAGACCTTGGCGAACGACTCGCGGATCCAGTGCGTGATCACCTCACGGTTGGCCCAGGCGAAGTTCGCCCCAGCCTGCATGGCCGCCCAATAGCGCTCACCTTCCGGGGAACTGAACGGCGCGCAGGCAAGCTGACGGTCAGGTAGCCGGATACCGTACTTCTGGAGCGCCTGCTCCATTACGTGCAGGTAGTCTTGGCAGATCTGGTGGCCGCAGCCGCGCGAGCCACAGTGCACAAACACTACCACCTGGCCGACCTGGTTCAGGCCAAAGGCCTCGGCCGCCCGCGGGTCGTAGATCTCATCGACGACCTGCACCTCGAGGAAGTGGTTGCCTGAGCCAAGCGTGCCCAGCTCCGGAGCGCCGCGCTGCTTGGCGCGCTGGCTCACCACATCGGGGTCGGCGCCCTTGAAGCTGCCGCCTTCCTCGATGACCCTCAAGTCCTCGGGCTCGCCCATACCCTGCTCGACCACCCACGCCGCGCCCTTCTGCAGCACCTTGTCGATCTCGCTGCCCTTGAGCTTGAGGCGACCCTCTGAGCCCACACCAGAGGGCACGTTGCGGAAGAGCTCGGTGGTGAGCTGGTCAATCTTCGGCTTGACTTCTTCGACCTTCAGATCGGTGCGGATCAGGCGCACGCCGCAGGAGATATCAAAGCCGATGCCGCCGGGTGAGATCACGCCATCGTCCACACGGAACGCCGCAACGCCACCCACCGGGAAGCCATAGCCCCAGTGGATATCAGGCATGGCCAGGGCGCGGCCGACGATGCCGGGCATAGTGGCGACGTTCGCGAGCTGCTCCAGCGCCTGGTCAGCCTTAATGCTCTTGAGCAGCTTCTCGTCGGCGTAGACCATGGCCGGCACGCGCATGCCCGGCTTGTAGGTCTGCGGGATCTCCCAGCGATAGTCGTCGATCTTGCGCAGCGGACCCTGCCACTCCGTGCTCATCGTTCTGCTCCTTACCTAGATGTGTGCCACACGCTCAAGACCAGGTATGGGCACACATGTTCGAGACGCGTCCACCGGCCGGCAAGAGGAACACCCCGCCTTCTACTCCGGCAGCGCTCGTCCCGAGCGCGTCTCGTGCAGCTCTATACCGTCACTACTGCTATATCATATCGCCTCTGCGCCTGGTCCCGCGGGCAAGGAGGAGCAGCCTCGTCGAGCGGCCGGCCACGCCGGCTGTGCACGGCCGGTAATAGGATTCAGTCGATGAGCTATCCACGCCTACTCGTTTTCCTGATCATCCTTATCCTGCTTTCCAGCTCCGCACCGGCGCTGCCTGCAGGTGCGCAACCGTCGGGCATGCCCACTGTCGCGGTCACGCCCGTGCAGGCAGCGCCGGGCGAGCATGTCACCCTCCAGGGCACAGGCTGGCCACCCGGCGCGGCACTGGTGGCTCGCCTCTATGAGGCCGAGAACACTACTGGGCCCGGAGCCGATATGACCGGTGTCTTCCAGGCCGGCGCAGATGGCCGCTTCACTGTGCAGGCCCTGGTGCCGTCTACCCTGTTCAGCGGCGTGAGCCGCGGGGGTCTCACCGTTGTGCCCGGGGGGGTACACCATTGTGGTACGCAGCGGCCCTGACCTAGCGGCCTCCACACCGTTCAGCGTAGGCCCTCCGTCCGGCGCAGGGTTGCTGTGGGGCGAGGTATGGATCGACTACAATGCCAGCGGCCGGCGCGATAGCGGCGACCGCGCCGCCGGTGAGCTTGCCCTGGTCACCATTGCTGGACCCGAGCCCAGCCTCCAGGAGCGTACAATCCGCACCGATGGGCGTGGCCGGTTCCTTGCCGCCCCGCTTCCGCCAGGTATATACCAGCTTACCGGTAGAGCGCGCCTGCAGGAGATTGACCTGCGCGCCGGAGCGACCGTAAGCGTGCAGGCAGAGCAGGCACTTCAGGTTGACCTACTGCTTCGCCCGGCTCCGCTTGACCCGGCGCGCCCGCAGTGCTTCATCGAGACCGGCTATTGTATCGACCACGATCCATTCTGGGCCTACTTTCTGGCCCGTGGCGGGGTGGACACCTTTGGCTTTCCAGTCTCGCGCACCATTCTGTTCCTGGGCTGCACCACCCAGTTCTTCCAGCGCCAGCTCCTGCAGCAGTGTGGGAGCGGCCCCGTGCAGACGATGAACCTGCTCGATCCCGACCTCATGCCCTACAATCAAATCAACTTCTCGG